>OOCR01000007.1_pt1 | contig 239565 bp, 178 predicted proteins | sample 1671491 | NCBI WGS metagenome assembly OOCR01 (sample SAMN06348162, study PRJEB24527) | human gut metagenome | biome: human gut; feature: ankylosing spondylitis patient; material: feces | host: Homo sapiens | place: China | collected 2015-10
TGAAATAAAACAAAAGAGGCCATCTCAACTCTATTTTGAGACAGCCTCTTTTATTATCTATTAATGTGGTGTTACTGCGGAATTACCTCCTGCATATAAATCGCATCCAGACTCCACAATGCAGCATCATTGGTGCTGATTGTCTTACATTCATCCATAGCTGCCGGGACTTCCGGGGGAAGCACTTTTTCTATCTTGAATTCCGGTGCCGGAGTATGTTCCAGTTTGCTCCATAAATCTTTCCAGGCCTCTGCGGCTGTTTTCGGGTCATATAGATGAGACGCTGCGTATGCCATCAGTCTGCAAACCCGGAAGCGGTTACGTGTTATTTCGAGTGATTTCTGTTTGTAATCGCGTGCATGCTCCAGCCATACTTTGTTGAATTCCGGGACTTGAATCATTTCCTGCATTTCATTCATTATTTCAAAGCCTCCCATGATCGTCATCAGGTGATTGGTATTCTGTCTATTGGGATCGCCCTCATAACTGATTACTCCGGTTGCCGGGTCATATCCTAAGGCCATATTTCCAGTGAACAATCCATTTTTCAGGGCTGCAATACTCTTCATGCCTGTGATGATCTTGTCGCGGTACTTCGTATTTTGCGTACGTTCCCATTCAGTCATCCAGTTGCCTGCGTAGGCCAGCCAGTCGGGGCCGATGCGTAATCGGGCAGGTGCGCTGCATGGGAACTGGCTCTTTGGCTCAGCCAAACGCATCGGGTCGAGTGTATACAGTTTCTGGTCTGCATCGGTTACTTCTTTCATTAAGTCGCCGGCTCTTTCGTCTGTAGTCAGGTAATAATAGAAACGATTCCAGGCGGCCTGACTGATACGAGCTTCTTTTGCACCGCATCCCCAGTGGCTAACATTGTGACGGCTTCCTAAACCTGCATTGGGACCGATGTGGTATACATCTACTTCTGCTGTATGGCGTGTGATGGCTTCTGCCATTTTCCAGATGTCCTGCCGGCCTGTACGCAGGAAATTATACCATAGCCACATGTTGGATGCCAGTTCGGTGTTATCCCACGCAAATCCGCCTACATCGTATCTCCATGAGTGACGTATCGGATCGTAAGCATGCATTAAGTCACCATAGTTCCAAAAGCCATACCATTTATGTTGGGCAATGGCGTTTTGATATAAATCGATATAAGCATTCAGACGGTCTTCTACCTTGCTGCGCTGCTGATTGCTTCGATCAGGCAATGACCAGATGCCAAAAGCCCGGCAGGCATGGAGATATTCCGGTGTACACATCAGCGGAGCTGCTTCTGATAGAATCTGTGCCGTTTCTGCAATGCCGGCTTTACCCGGATAAGCAGCTTGTGGAACAACGGTCAGTGTGTGTGTGCGAGCAATACCATAGGGGGTACTCATTCCTTCTTGTACGTCTTCATAGCTGGCTATCAGGTCGTGCGCTATTTTGTCATAGTGTCTTAAATCCATAGCTTCTGACTCCGGACTCCATAACCAGACAATCAGTGAAGCCTCCTGACTGCGTGCATGTTGTACTTCCAGGGTAGAAGGATAGGCTTGCCAGAAGTCCTGTAAGGCGACTCCTATTCCTCCACTGACATCACCGGCAAAAGCATATCCTCCGGCTTGTGTGCTGGTAAACGTACCAATCCAGGGACTGTCTTCTGTAGCTCGTTTGCGGATGCTGAAAGAATTGTCTGTAAGTTGAGAGAGACGGAAATTATCCCATGCAGCCCAATTGTCAATTAAACTTCTGTTTTTTGCATCAAAACGTTGGTATTCAGGGATGCGTTTTCCTTCCATCTGTTGTTTCTGCCAGCTTTGGTCTTTGTCGAGTGTCAGGATTCTTCTTCCCACCAGCGGTTTAACCGGTTCGCTCCATACACCTCCGTCGGCACAGGCGAAGGCTACATGACGGTTATATAAATCCTCTCTCATCGGAACCTGGAATCGTACTCCTAATGAGCGGATAAAATCTTTGTTTTGGTCTCCATCGTAGATAAAAGAGTGTACCATCTTGATTTGTTCGTTTCCTGCGTAAAAATACATTCGCAGAGTGAATGGAAGCCATTCACGTCCGTCTTCTCCTTGCTGTACACCTTCCAGTTTGATGGTAGTACGTATTTTCCCTTGCTGTTCAATTACGGCTTTTTTGATGAGGCTTGTGAAGGACTGATAATGAATCTCAGTGGCGTCTTCTCGTGATGGAGAATCCTGTGTGCTGGCAATCAAATCCGCCTTTCCACCCACTTTCACATTTCCATACAGAAGACTGTCGAGAATACAAGTTCCAGATTTAGGAATAAAAGCAGTAATTTTTCCAGTGGCTATAGTCAGTTGGTCTTCGGATTCTGTGACATGAATTTCTTCTGTATTGGTTGTTTTTTTCTTTTTAGAAGAAGGTATTACTTTTACCGAACGGGTATTACCCGGAATAACAGCAGCCATACCGGCCCATTTTATAGAGCCATCGGGCCAGTATGCTGTGGTCCATGTGTCGGCTTCCACCAATTCTCCGTTTTCAGTTTGTACACACAAGGGTGTGCCTGCTTTTATTTTTCCTTGTTTGAACGGAACTCCAAAACTGATGGGGCGTGCTTGTTCTGGAACCTTTCCAATCCAGTGTAAAGGAGCTTCGGTAGCTTTTTCTTTTTCAATGGAGTATTTGAAATTAGTGATACGTGTCCTAGATAATGTGGTACGGAAACCGAACCAGCCGGAAGTCAACGGTGACGGATCATAAAAGTCGACAAGTAATTTCCCGTCGATGTAATAGCGTATTCTGTTGTCTGTATTTTGAATCTTAATGTGATACCATTTATTTGCTGTCAACAGATTATCTTGGTCTTTATATTCTTTCAAAATGGCAGGACGCACCTTTTCATCTGTAACCCCGGCTTCATTGCCGTCATAACGACGGAAACGAGTGGTCGAATTGTAGTTTCCTCCATATCCCAGATAATACAGCTGAAGGCTGTAGCAGTTTACGAAAACTCCGTTTCGCCAGTTCATGCGTTTCCAAATGTCAGAAGCTTTCGGGTCAGAAGCCATCCAGAAGCAGTTTAAGTCGCTTAGTCTGTCACCTGGTTTCCCTTCTACTGCCACACAGGCATCGTATTCAATGGTTACGTTGCCCGACATTTTTTCTTTTCTCCATAAAGTCAGTCCTTTAGGAGATAAAATTTCACAGGTATCTCCTGAAAAGGAAACTTTATAGTCAGGAGATTCGGATTCTACCTTCCAGTATTTGCTGAAATGGCTTTTGTCCAGTCCGGATGTTGTTCCGGATTGTGCATTCATTGTAAAAGGACTACATATCAAGAGTCCTATTAACCACAGTTTCTTCATAGTCTTATTGGAAAAATATTTATTTTACAAAGTACGGGAAAGCTGCTCTTTTCAGGGATGGAAGATTGTACATGTTGCTGTAAATTTGTACAAAAAAAGAGGCTGTCTCATTTTGAGACAGCCTCTTGGTATTTAATGGATAATACAATTAATATCCAGGGTTTTGCAAAGCTCGTTTTTCTTCATTGGTCAGAGCTGCTCCACTATTATTGGTAACACCATCCAGATAAGATTGAGGTATTGGGCGATAATAATGTATTGCAGGGTCAAATTCTCCAATTCCACGGCTTACACCATCGTTAAATGCATGCCAACGTGCATCAAGAGTTTTTGTGCGTGCTAGGTCTTCCCATCTATATCCTTCGCCACAAAGTTCACGTGTACGTTCGTTCAACAAGAAGCACATCATTTTTTCTGCATTGCTAGTGCAATTCAGAGCGTGATAGATAGGTGCATCTGTTTGAGAATTATATACATCGTTTACGCTGTTCAGGTGCATGCCTGAAAGAGATGACTGTGCATTGTAAACACTTTCCTGTCCTTCCAGGTTATTAGATTCATAATAAGTGTTCTGTTCAGAATAGATGGCTCCGTCAGCAGAGTAACCTCCTCCTTTTCCAGCGCAGTAAGTATTGGTTTTATAAGCTTGTCCACCATCGATATGTACTCCACGATTCTCATTTACTTTGTAAGCTGCACGATCACGCAGTATATTAATCCAGGCAATTGCATCGGCATAATGGCTTTCTCCCTTACGAATATAAGCTTCTGCAACCATTAATACGTCATCTGCTGAACGAGCCAGAATTGCGTCTCTGGTTCCAAATTGTGAAGCGATTGAATTACGATAACCGTCACGGAATTTTGATAGTGCTACAGAGCGTTTGTGAGGAATAATGGAATAATAGTTACCAGTATGTGTGGTTCCTGTGTTCCAGTTTTGACTTTCGCCTGCAAAGTATCTAACAAAAGTATGGGTGTTGCAAAGCTGTCCATTTTTTAATACTTTACCTTCAACTGTAACGGGTTCACCTGTTTCTTCATTTATTTCTTCATAATTGCTGAAACGAGTATCACCGGGATTGTTTACAATATATCGAATTCCGACATCGCCTGCTTTAAAGCGTTTGCCATCTTTTTGGGCTCCTGCGGGTGCTTTTCCGCTAGCAATATCTTTTGCTGTCCATACTGGAGCTCCATTAGTATCATTTGCGCCATAGCACGTAATGAACGATTTCCAGAAACGGGAGTCATTGATACGGTCAAAAACTTGCATGGTATATTCTGTTGCACTGACATAGGAAAATTCGCGACCTCCAGATATATCTCTTTTGGTACCAGCCATATCTTGATATACAGATGGATAATACAGGTGCATCTGATTGCCAAAACGTCCCCATGTGGATTCATCGTTAGAGAACTGCGCAGCCAAAACTACTTCACTTACTTTTTCATTTGCTCCATTGGGCTCTGTATAGTTCCAAAGATCGATGTAATTCTTACATAAAGGATGTTTGTTGAAAACTTCCGTTCCGTAAGTAATAACAGCGTCCAAGTCATCTGCTACATACTGGCTGTTCCATTCTTCGTTTATTTCAGAAGCACGGAATAAGTGAGCCTTAGCCAAATAATGCGCAGCCGCATATTTGGTTATTCTTCCTGTTCCTTCAGAAGCTGTTTCTGGAAGTAACTTATATGCCTCTCCTAAGTCTGAGATGATTTGTTTATATACTTCTTCTGCGCTGTTTCTTCCAAAATTAGTTTCAACATTATTAGAATAAGATAAAACTAGAGGTACACCTCCAAATTGTTTTACCAATTCAAAATAAGCGAATGCTCTCAGGAAGTATCCTTCTCCTAATCTGGTATTATACGTGTCACTATTTTGGTCATAATATTGAGGGATGTTGGTAACAATGATATTTGCTGCTCTGATGAGTGCAAACATATTGTCCCATAAAGGCTGATTGGCACCTGTTTCTGCTGAATTCAGGTCTTTGCTATAATGGTTCCAAGCAGGCATGGTATTATTGGCATCTGTGAATTCATCCACTCCCATGTTATAACATTCAATAGCCCATACATAATTAAATTTGAATTTTAATTTTTCGTATGCTCCTGTTACGAGACCATCCAACCCTTCCTGGGTATTGAAATAGCTTGTATCATATTGTGTAATTTGATCTTCTTCCAAAAAGGAGTCGCTGCATGATGTCATGGCTCCATTTATGGCACTAAGCATTAATGCTGAGAATAATATCTTATTAAGCTTCATAATTTTTTCATTTTTTAGAATCCAATATTCAAACCAATAACAAAACTCTTTATCGTTGTAGCAGATCCGAAAGTCTTGGTATTATTATCATAATTCAATAAATCTGTATCCAGCCAATCGCATGCTTTGTAGATGCTGAAAGGATTCATAGCTTGTACATAAACCTTTAAATTGTTCAAACCGGTATTCTTCAGTTGTTTTTGGGTAAAGTTATAGCCCAAAGAAATATTACGTACTTTGATGTAAGATCCATCCTGATAATTCATGGATGAGCTGTAGGTGTCTGCTGCTTCACCGTTAGAGCCTGGAGAATAATATGCAGCATTTTCATTTGTGCCTGCAACCCAATAGTCCAGTTTACGCATCATGTAACGTCCGTCTAGACTTGCAGCGCCTTGAGGAACAGTAAATCCCCAGCGTGAAAGAATAAAGAAGGATAATTCAAAATTTTTGTAACTGAACGTATTGTTCCATCCGGCAGTCCAGTCAGGACGTATTTTGCCGACAATCTGACGGTCGTTTGTGGCATCGATTGTTCCGTCATTATTCAAATCTTTTACTTTTATCTGACCTGGTTTACGTCCATATTTTGCTGCTTCAGAAGCTTCTGAGGTTTTCCATATACCATCGTATACATAGTCATAATATACTCCGATTTCTTCACCTACAAACCATCTGTTATTCACGTCTTCTGTTCTTCCATTGGACAACTCATCAATTTGGTTTCTATCCATAGACCATGTGAGAGTAGTGTTCCAAGAAAAATCTTTAGTTTGTACAGGGATTGCATTCAATTGAAGATCAATACCCCAGCCAGAAGTCTTACCTACATTTGCGTATGTGGAACCATATCCATTAGTGATAGGAATTGACATTAACAATAACAAATCATTTGTTTTGGTTTTATAGGCATCGATACTACCAGTCAAACGATTATTCAAGAATCCATAATCAATACCTAAATTGTATTGTGTAGTTCTTTCCCATCCTAAATCAGGATTAGCCATTTTTACAATGTCGTCTGCTGCAAGTGACGGGTCAGAAGGTAAGTATCCTAATGAAGAGTTCTGTTGTCCCCAGTTATAATACATGGCTTGAAGCGGACCTTTGGTTGCATAAGCGCTGATTGCAGCATTACCTGTGACACCAAATCCCAAACGTAATTTTAACTGGCTAAGCCAATTGATGTTTTTCATGAAATCTTCCTGATCAATACGCCATGCCAATGCCATAGAGGGGAAACTTGCCCATTTATGACCAGGAGCTAGCTGTGAGGCACCATCCCAACGCATAGATGCTGTCAGCAAATATTTGTCCATGAAGCCGTAGTTGGCTCGAATCATATAAGATGTCATTTGGGTTTCTGTTAATCCTGTTCCAAAAGAACCAAGTGTACCCGCACTAGCAAGGTTATACCACAATTCTTGAGAAGAGGCTACGTCTGTAGCACGCATGTCTCCCATTTCATAATGATAAGCGGAAGCAGATTGCATTAAAGTTAATCCTAAATTATGCTTTTCTGCAAATTGACGGTTATAATAAATCAAGTTATCTAATGTCCATGAACGTTTCTGCTCATTTTTGTATTGAGCTCTGTTGTTTCCATCTCCATTGATACCATCTGCAGCATTGGCCATTCCTAATGTATAAAACTGGAATTCTGGGCCAAACTGGATACGGTAAGATAAGCCTTTTAAGGGTTCCCAGATTTTCTCAAAATCAACTTGTGCATACATACTGGCATTAGCACGGAATGTACGACGTTGGTTTGTATTATAATTTAATTCACGGATAGGGTTGATGATATTAACATCTCCATTCGGATTACGGATGTATTTTCCATCTTCATCGTAAGGAACAGTCCAGGGCAACATTCCTCTTAATGCTCCGTAGAGGTCACCTGCACCGGTAACTGATTTTGTAAAACTATATCCATAGTCCTGAGTAGAGTAAGATGCATTGATTGATGTTCCCATTTTGAAAAAAGAAATAGGATTGGCATCAAATGATGTCTTTAAGGTATAACGTTCATAGGATTGTCCTGGTTGAGTTCCTTTCTGATTTAGATATCCAAATGAGGCATATCCTTGGAATTTGTCTGTACCTCCAGATGCACTTAATGTATGCTCATGAGTAATACCGGTTTGTTTTCCGTTAGAAGCCCAATCATACGAACCAACTTTTGAAGGGTCGTATGTTCCTCCTGCCCAGGCTTTTTCAATATTTGCCCAAGAAGCGGCTACACTTCCAAAAGCGGCCTGATCGGCTGCATAGTCTGGAGTTGCAGAAGGATAGGAGCCCATATTGTACTTGGCTAATCGTGCATAATCTAGCCATTCAGATGCAGACATCATTTGTGTTACATCGTGTAATGTTTCAAATGTGACTGTTCCTGAATAGTTCAGAGAGATTTTTCCTTCTTTCCCTTTTTTGGTAGTGACCAAAATCACACCATTTGCACCACGAGAACCATAGATGGCAGTTGCAGAAGCATCCTTCAAAATGTCAATACTTTCAATGTCGCTAGGATTGATGTTTTCAATACCTCCATTCTGAATAATCATACCGTCGACTACATACAGAGGACTTTGTGCCGCATTAATAGAGCGTACACCACGAATATTAATATCTCCGACTTCGCCAGGACGTTGACTGGAAGTAATGTCCACACCGGCGGTTTTACCTTGCATACCTTCCAGTGCATTTTTAACAGGCATCGCTTTCAATTCTTTTTCTCCGACACGTGCCATCGCACCAGTAACGTCTGATTTTTTCTGCACACCGTAACCTACCACAACAACTTCATCCAACACTTCGGTATCTTCCACCATCGTCACATTGAATGTAGTTTTTCCCTGTACTGGAATCACCTGAGTCTTGAAACCTACAAAACTGATTTCAAGCGAAGCATCATTAGGTACATTAGATAAGGTAAACTTACCGTCAAAGTCAGTAATGGTACCGTTGGTAGTTCCTTTTACTACTACACTCGCACCAATTACAGATTCCCCACTTTTGTCGAGTACAGTTCCCGACACTGTCTTGCCTTGTGCATACGCGCCAATCGCGATGATAGACAACAAGGCCAAGAAGAACAAACGTTGCAGGCTGGAAGCGCAACGCATCAGACTAGAACAATTTCTGTCTTTCATACCTCTAATTTGGTTAAGTTAAACAAAAGTTAGTTTCATTATATCTCTATGTTTTGCATCTGCTGTCTCAAATGCGTTGTAAAAGTACGATTGTGCAAGGTTTCAAACAATGTAAAATTGTGTAGATACATGGAAAAATTTGTACAAATACCTTTCAAGAGTTTTTTAAGCCTGCTTTGACATAAAAATCTTCTTTATGTCATATTCATCAAACAATCTTATCATACATATCGCAAATTTGTTAACAGATGAGATACTTTAAGTTATTTTATTAACATTCAAACATACAAATCCTATATATAATTCTTCTTTTCCCTTTGATGTATTCCTTTAAATTTAGGCACAAATTCTCTGTTTCACACTGTGGGATATAAAAACCACAGTGTGGGATACATATTTCACAGTGTGAAATACAAATCCCACACTGTGAAACAGAGTTTTTGCAAAGTAGTTCTGAAAAAATGATTAGAACAAAATAAACTATCAATAAGAATCTTTTTCTTTATGTAAATTTTCATCCATTTAAATCTTATCATTAAAACTATATAAAACGGCATTTTCACATTTTAATCGATTTTAAAAAAAGAACATGATATACCGCTTGAACAAATCAGACCATCTCATATTCATCAATATCAGAATTTTCTAGAAAAAAGAGAACTGTCCAGTACTACCGTCCGTATTTATCTTACTCTGATAAAAGTTATTTGTTTATGTACCAATAATTCCAGTTATAATCTTTATTTTTCCATGTATTCTTACAAGAGATAATGTATTTTTACACAAAATATTTAGATAATATGAGACTGAGATTTTTATGGATAAGTTTATGTCTGTTGGTGGTTATAAGCAGTATTCATGCCGCAGGACGTGAAAAATATAATTTCAACAGTGGCTGGAAGCTAAAAGTCGGTGATATAGCTCAGGCAGAGAGTGTGAGTTATTCGGATACGGGATGGAAGTCGGTTACACTTCCTCATGCTTTCAATGAGGATGGGGCTTTCAAACTGAATATCAAGGATCTTACTGATACAATTGTGTGGTATCGGAAACATTTTCATTTACCTGCTGATGCGAAAGGACGAAAGGTGTTCATTGAATTTGAAGGAGCACGACAAGGAATTGATCTGTATGTGAACGGTCACTTGGTCGGTCAGCATGAAAATGGAGTGATGGCTTTTGGTTTCGACCTTACTGCATTTGTAAAGCCGGGTAAGGAAAATGTTATTGCTGCACGTATTGATAATAATTGGGACTATGCAGAGAAGGCTACTGGCGTGAAGTATCAGTGGAGTAACCGTAATTTTAATGCAAATTACGGAGGTTTACCCAAGAATGTGTGGTTACATGTGACGGATAAGTTATACCAGACCTTACCTTTATATAGTAACCTGCAAACGACAGGTGTCTATATTTACGCGGAAGATATTCAAGTGCGTGCTCGTAAAGCTCGAATTCATGCCGAATCGGAAGTGAAAAATGAAACAAAGAAAAGCCAGACGGTTGGTTATTTGGTGGAGCTTTTTGACCGTGACGGGAAGCTTGTAAAGGCGTTCCGTGGCGCGGAGAAAAGAATTAATCCAGGAGAAAAAGTAGTACTTTCGGCTGAAAGTGAAGTGGAAGGCTTACATTTCTGGAGCTGGGGTTATGGCTATCTGTATACGGTAAAGACAGCTTTGTGCATAGAGGGAAAGAAAACGGATGAAGTAATTACGCGTACAGGTTTCCGAAAGACACGATTTGCCGATGGAAAAGTATGGTTAAACGACAGGGTGATTCAGTTGAAGGGATTTGCCCAGCGAACAAGTAATGAATGGCCTGCTGTGGGAATGTCGGTGCCTGCCTGGTTGAGTGATTACAGCAATGGTCTCATGGTGAAAGCCAATGCTAATTTGGTACGTTGGATGCATGTAACTCCCTGGAAGCAGGATGTAGAGTCATGCGACCGTGTCGGTTTAATTCAGGCCATGCCGGCAGGAGATGCAGAAAAAGACTGCAAAGGACGTCAGTGGGAGCAGCGTAAACTGGTAATGAGGGATGCAATTATCTATAACCGCAACAATCCGAGTATCCTTTTTTATGAATGTGGCAATGAATCAATCAGCCGTGAACACATGCTGGAGATGAAGAAGATACGTGATGAGTTTGATTATCATGGTGGGCGTGCAATCGGTTCTCGTGAGATGCTGGATATTCGTGATGCCGAGTATGGGGGAGAGATGTTGTATATTAACAAAAGTGCGCATCATCCTATGTGGGCCATGGAGTATTGCCGTGATGAAGGCTTGCGCAAGTATTGGGATAATTACTCTTATCCATATCATAAAGATGGTGAAGGAAACAGTGCTTATCATTCTGCAGCTACTGGAAAAACGAAAAAACAGGCAGATGCCAGTGTCTACAATCGTAATCAGGACTCTTTCACCATCGAGAATGTAATTCGTTGGTTTGATTACTGGCGTGAACGTCCGGGTACAGGTAAAAGGGTAAGCTCAGGCGGCGCTAAGATTATTTTTTCAGATACAAATACTCATTTTCGTGGGGTAGAGAATTACCGGCGTAGTGGAGATACAGACCCGATGCGTATTCCGAAAGATTCTTATTTCGCTCATCAGGTGATGTGGGACGGATGGGTAGATACGGAAAATCCTCGTTTGCATATCGTAGGACACTGGAATTATGAACCGGGAGTGGTCAAGCCTGTGTATGTGGTTTCTAATACGGATAGTGTGGCGTTATTTTTAAACGGAAAACCAATGGGACAAGCTCAGTGTGACTATCATTTCTTGTTTACTTTTGATAAAATCGCCTTCACTCCTGGAGTATTGGAAGCTGTGGGGTACAATGACGGAAAAGAAGCTGCGCGTATGCAGTTAAGAACCGCAGGTAAACCAGCTAAATTGAAATTAGCTGCCATTCAGCATCCGAAAGGATGGAAAGCCGATGGATCCGATTTGGTGTTGTTGCAAGTGGAGGTTGTCGATGCGGAAGGGAATCGTTGTCCGCTGGCGAACGATTTGATTCATTTTACGGTAGAAGGTCCGGCAGAATGGCGAGGAGGTATAGCGCAAGGCCCGGATAATTATATCTTGTCGGAAAAACTTCCTGTGGAATGTGGGGTGAACCGTGCGTTATTGCGCTCGTCTGTTACAGCAGGGAAGGTGGTTGTACGAGCTGAAGCAGAAGGATTGGCTTCCGCCTCATTAGAACTGGTTTCTTCTCCTGTAGAAGTACAAAACGGACTGAGTACATACATTCCTGGAGATAATTTGGAAGGAAGTTTAGATCGTGGAGAAACACCTTTGTCTCCTTCTTATATAGATCGTGCGGTGGATGTGGCTGTGCTCTCTGCAGAGGCCGGAATAAATACGGAGGAAGCTTGTAAGAGTTTTGATGACAATGAATTGAGTGAATGGAAAAATGATGGAAAAGCTTCCACTGCATGGATTAAATATCACCTTGAAAGGGTAGCGCGTGTGGATGAGATATGTATGAAACTTACAGGATGGCGTATGCGTAGTTATCCTTTGGAAATTTATGCGGGCGATGAGTTGATTTGGAGCGGAGAAACTGAAAAAAGTCTGGGTTACGTTCATCTGAAAGTGAAACCGATTCCTGCTTCTGAAATAACTATCCGGTTGAAGGGTTCAAGTAAAGAGGATGATGCCTTTGGACAGATTGTGGAAGTGGCTGCTCCAGTAGCCAATGAATTAGATTTGTTTAAGGCGAAAGATGGAGATAAAACCAATCATGAACTTCGTATTGTAGAAGTTGAATTTAAGGAAAACCTGAACAGATAGCAAGCTGTGGAAAAATATAAGCGGGGAAAAGCAGGCATGAAGTGCCTGCTTTTCCCCGCTGTTGTCTTGAGGGTTATTTTACTTCGATTTGTATCTTTCCTGATTTCAGGCCTTTTGCAGTGACTTGTAACTCAAGAACTCCTGCTTCTTTTCCTGATTGCACAATTGTAGTCAGCATGCCGTTGAAGGCGTGCATCTGAGGCAGGTGGAACAAATCCAGACAAGTTGGGTCTCCATTGGCTGAGGCCTTGTAGCTTCCGGCTCCTTTTACTTTAAATTTCACCAAGCGCATGTCTGTGGGGCAGAGATTTCCGTCTTTGTCCACAACACGTACGGTTACGTATGCCAACTCTTTTCCGTCGGCTGTGAGTGACTGGCGTGAAGAAACCAATTCAATATGATGTGGTTTTCCAGCCGTGCGGATGATTTTTTCAGCTTTGGCTGTGCCATGCTCATCGTATGCTACAACTTTTACTTCTCCTGGTTCGTAAATAGCGTTGTGCCACATCAGGCGGTAACGGTTTTCTACGCTTTGGTTGTTCTTCGTCTGTTTTCCATAACTTTTTCCGTTGATGAAAAGTTCGGCTGTCGGATAATTGGTATAGACAAATACGGGTACTTCTTTTCCTTCTCTGCCTTCCCAGTTCCAATGAGGGAGAATATGAAGTGTTTCAGCTTGCTTGTTCCATACGCTGCGGTATAAATAGTACCGGTCTTTGGGCAAGGAAGCTAAGTCAATAATACCGAACATGGAGCTGTGGTTGGGCCATGCGTCTGTATCGTATGGACTAGGTTCGCCCAAGTAATCAAAGCCTGTCCAGACAAATTGCCCCAAAGTCCATTGGTAGTCATCAGCCAGAGCAAAGTCTATATCGGGAATATTAGACCAGGAGCAGTATTCCAGGTCGTAAGAAGAAGACTGATGGTCTTCGTATTTGGCATCGGCTTTACGTTCTGCCGGGAATTTATATACACCGCGTGAGCTGACGGTAGAAGAGGTTTCTGAGCCTAACACAAGGTTCTGGGGTAATCGTTGGTAGGCTTCTTCATAACGGTGTGCGCGATAATTGAATCCCGGAATGTCGAGCATAGCCGCAAATCCGTTGTCGAGTACGCAACTAACCTGGTCCATGCCGCAGGTAACCGGACGGGTAGGGTCTTCCCGATGGCAAATATCTTGCAGGAACTTGGCTACTTTGTATCCTTCACTGCTGCATTGGGTGGGCACTTCATTACCGATGCTCCACATCACTACACAGGGATTGTTCCGGTATTGCCGTAGCATGTTTACCATGTCTTTCTCAGCCCATTCGTTGAAATAGCGGTGGTATCCGTTTTCACACTTGGCAATGTCCCATTCATCGAAAGGTTCAATCATCATCATGAATCCCATTTCATCGCAGAGTCTGACAAGTTCTGGTGCCGGCATGTTGTGTGCAGTACGAATGGCATCGCAACCCATGTCTTTCAATAGCGTAAGCTGGTGGCGTAGCGCAGATACGTTGATGGCAGCTCCCAAAGGACCTAAATCGTGGTGGTTGCACACTCCCTGGAATTTACGGTGCTGGCCGTTCAGGAAAAATCCCTTGTCGGCCACAAATTCGATGGAACGGATACCAAAGCGGGTGGTATAAGTATCTGTAAGTTTTTCGTTGGCATAGATTTTAGATACGGCCTGATATAAGAACGGTGTTTCGGGCGACCACAATTGCGGGTTTTCTACAATAAAATTTTGTGTAAACGGTTGCCCGTGATTGATACGTCCGCTGTTTTTCTTGAAAGAAACTCTTTTTCCGTTCGGGTCTAGAATTTCTGTTTCTATGGTAATTTCTTCTTTTCCTGCATTCTGTAAAGAGGTACGAAGGCAAACCGAAGCATAGTCATTAGCAACGTGTGGGGTGGTAATCTGTGTACCCCATACCGGTACATGTATTTTTTCTGCAGTAATCAGATGGACATTCCGGTAAAGTCCGGCTCCCGGGTACCAGCGGGAAGATTGAGGACGGTTTTCCAGACGTACAGCCAATACATTGTCTTTTCCTTCTTTGTGCAGAAACTCAGTAATGTCACAATGGAAGGAATTGTAACCGAAAGGCCAGAAGCAGGCTTCCTTTCCATTGATATACACGTGGGCTTCGCTCATGGCTCCGTCAAAAACCAGTGTTGTCTTTTTATCAGGGTCTGCATCGAAACGGGTGCGATACCATCCTACTCCCACATAAGGAAGTCCTCCGGTACGTCCGGTCTTGACAGATGCCTGTTTCTCCAAGTTCTGAGTAATGGCTACATTCTGTAAGTCATTGTTGCGGTCAAACGGTCCATAAATGGCCCAGTCGTGTGGAACACAGACTGATTCCCATTGCGAGTCGTTGAATGTCACAGCTTCAGCTCCATTGGCTTCTCCTTTGTGAAATTTCCAATCAGTTTCCAGCAGTTGTTCATAACGCTGTGCGTTGAGACTGCATACACTACAGAGGATAGTAGCGAGCAGAAAGAATTTACGGATGTGCATAGATTTCTAAGATTAGGTTCTCATTTATCAAGCAAAGATAAACTTTTCGTTCGAAACTATCCTTATTTATTCCTGAACTCTTACTATATTTGCGGAGAAATTGGAGAAATACGTAATAATCAATCATATAATATTTCGCTATGGAATATAATTTCAGAGAAATTGAGAAGAAGTGGCAGCAGAGATGGGTGGAACGCAAGACCTATAAAGTTGTCGAAGATGAATCCAAGAAAAAGTTCTACGTGTTGAACATGTTCCCTTATCCGTCGGGAGCAGGACTTCACGTAGGTCATCCACTGGGATACATTGCCAGTGATATTTATGCACGCTACAAACGTTTGCAAGGATTCAATGTGTTGAATCCGATGGGATATGATGCATACGGTTTGCCGGCTGAACAGTACGCCATTCAGACCGGACAGCATCCGGCCGTTACTACCGCAGCTAACATTGCACGTTATCGTGAGCAGTTGGACAAGATTGGCTTTTCGTTCGACTGGGATCGTGAGGTACGTACGTGCGAACCTGGATATTATCACTGGACACAGTGGGCTTTCCAGAAAATGTTCAACAGCTTCTATTGTAATTCATGCCAGAAAGCACAGCCTATCAGCAAACTGATTGCTCATTTTGAGGCTGAAGGAACAAAGGGGTTGGATGTAGCATGCAGCGAAGAACTGAATTTTACTGCAGAAGAATGGAAAGCTAAGACAGAAAAGGAACAGCAGGAAATTCTGATGAACTACCGTATTGCTTACTTAGGAGAGACCATGGTAAACTGGTGTCCGGCATTGGGTACGGTATTGGCAAACGATGAAGTTGTAGACGGGGTATCTGAACGTGGTGGACATCCGGTGGTACAGAAAAAGATGCGCCAGTGGTGTTTGCGTGTGTCTGCTTATGCACAGCGTTTGCTTGACGGACTGGAAACGGTAGACTGGACAGATTCTTTGAAAGAGACTCAGCGTAACTGGATTGGCCGTTCAGAAGGTACTGAAGTACGTTTCAAGGTAAAAGACAGCGATTTGGAATTTACTATCTTTACTACGCGTGCCGATACGATGTTCGGTGTGACGTTCATGGTACTTGCACCTGAAAGTGAACTGGTGCCGATGCTGACAACCGAAGCACAGCGTGCAGAAGTTGAGGCTTATCTGGACCGTACAAAGAAGCGTACAGAACGTGAACGTATTGCTGACCGTCGTGTAACGGGTGTGTTCAGTGGTTCGTATGCCGTAAATCCGTTTACAGGAGAATCTGTTCCAGTATGGATTAGTGATTATGTATTGGCTGGTTATGGAACAGGAGCCATCATGGCGGTACCTGCGCACGATAGTCGTGACTATGCATTTGCCAAGCATTTCAACTTGCCGATTGTACCGTTGGTAGAAGGTTGTGACGTAAGCGAAGAAAGCTTCGATGCAAAGGAAGGAATCGTTTGCAACTCTCCGAAAGCCGGGGTAACTCCTTATTGCGATTTGACGCTGAATGGTCTGACCATCAAAGAAGCCATTGCAGCTACCAAGAAGTATGTGAAAGAGCATAATCTGGGCCGTGTGAAAGTCAACTTCCGTTTGCGTGATGCGATTTTCTCTCGCCAGCGTTATTGGGGTGAACCGTTCCCGGTATATTACAAAGACGGCATGCCGTATATGATTGACGAAAGCAAGCTTCCGTTGGAACTTCCTGAGGTTGCTAAGTTCTTGCCTACAGAAAGTGGAGAACCTCCTTTGGGACATGCAACCCGTTGGGCGTGGGATGTAGCCAAAGGTGAAGTAGTAGAAAACACGAAGATTGATAACGTGAATGTATTCCCTCTGGAATTGAATACCATGCCGGGATTTGCCGGTTCCAGCGCATATTATTTGCGTTACATGGATCCGCATAACAATGAAGCGCTGGTTTCTGAGAAGGCAGACCATTACTGGCAGAATGTAGACCTTTATGTAGGAGGTACGGAACATGCTACCGGTCACTTGATTTATTCTCGTTTCTGGAATAAATTCCTATTCGACTTAGGCGTCAGCATCAAGGAAGAACCGTTCCAAAAACTGGTGAATCAGGGAATGATTCAGGGACGAAGCAACTTTGTATATCGTATCAAGGATACCAATACTTTTGTGTCATTGGGACTGAAAGACCAGTATGAAGTAACTCCGTTGCACGTAGATGTAAACATTGTATCGAATGATGTACTGGATGTGGAAGCCTTCAAGAACTGGCGTCCGGAATACCATAATGCAGAGTTTATTTTGGAAGATGGCAAGTATATCTGTGGTTGGGCGGTTGAAAAGATGAGTAAGTCCATGTATAACGTGGTGAACCCGGATATGATTGTAGAACGTTATGGAGCAGATACATTGCGTATGTATGAAATGTTCCTTGGCCCGGTAGAACAGTCTAAGCCATGGGATACCAATGGTATTGACGGAGTACACCGCTTCCTGAAGAAACTTTGGAATTTGTTCTATGACCGTCAGGGTGCTTTCTTGCCTGTTGAAGGAGAAGCTACCAAAGAAGAACTGAAAGCCATTCATAAACTGATTAAGAAGGTGACAGGAGATATTGAGACCTTCTCTTACAACACTTCTATCAGTGCCTTTATGATTTGTGTCAATGAATTGACTTCATTGAAATGTCGCAACAAGGCTGTGATGAGCAATCTGGTTGTGCTTCTGGCTCCGTTTGCTCCGCATTTGGCAGAAGAATTGTGGGAAGCTTTGGGCAATACCTCTTCTGTATGCGATGGACATTGGCCGGAATTCAATGAGGAATATTTGAAAGAAGACAGTGTAAAATATACTATTTCTTTCAATGGTAAGGCTCGCTTTACAATGGAGTTCCCTGCCGATGCAGATAATAATACCATCCAGGCTGCTGTACTGGCTGAAGAACAGTCACAGAAGTGGATTGAGGGCAAGACTCCGAAGAAGGTGATTATTGTACCGAAGAAAATTGTAAACATTGTACTTTAACCTTTTAAATGCTCGTCCGGAATGAACAGGAGATATCTTCTGTTCATTCCGGATTGTTTTTTATTGTCTATGGAAGCTTTATTAAAGAAAAAGTTGGGCCGGGAGTCCAGAGACTATTTGGCCATAACCTTCGGGCTGATTTGTTATTCCATTGGCTGGGCTGCATTTATGCTTCCCTATCAGATTACTACCGGAGGGGTAACGGGTATTGCGGCAATTATCTATTATGCCACAGGCATAGAGATTCAAGTCTCTTATTTTGTGATTAATGCTATATTCTTGGGTTTTGCCTTGAAAATATTAGGGCCTAAATTTAGTATTAAGACCGTCTTTGCCATTTTTATGCTGACTTTCCTGCTCTGGTTCTTTCAGATGATTTTGAAAGATGAGAATGGAAACCTTCCTCAGTTGTTAGGCCCTGGTCAGGATTTTATGGCTTGTGTGATAGGTGCCGGTCTGCTGGGTTTTGGAATTGGTATTGTGTTCTGTAACAATGGAAGTACGGGTGGAACGGATATCATTGCCTGGATTATCAATAAGTATAAGGATGTTACGTTGGGACGGATGATGATGTATTGTGACATCGTCATCATTTCATCCTGTTATTTTATTTTTCACGACTGGCGCAGGGTATTGTTCGGTTTTTGTGTCTTGTTTGTGATGAGTATCGTTATTGACTATGTGATTAACAGTACACGTCAGTCTGTGCAGTTCCTGATATTCTCACGCAAATATGAGGAAATAGCCGAAGGGATTGCGACAAAGATTGATCGTGGGGTGACTTTACTTGATGGAAAAGGATGGTACAGCAAACAGGAAATAAAGGTAGTAGTGGTTTTGGCTAAAAAACGGGAATCACTCGATATCTTCCGGTTAGTAAAGGATATTGATCCGAATGCTTTCATTTCACAAAGCAATGTAGTTGGAGTATATGGTGAAGGCTTTGATAAGCTTAAAGTAAAATAAACTTTTCCCTTAAAAAACTAAAATAAAATAAGTTTTTTCGATTAATTTGGCTTATCTGAAAAACTTATTTTATTTTGTACTTGATATTGCGATACTTGAATCTATAACGTGAAAAATATGTCAAAAATCACTCTGATGATGTTACTGGCCTTTTTACTGACTTATGGAAATCATGCGTCGGGCAGTAGTTTATCTCAAATCCATCAGTTGCATACTGGATGGGAATTTTCAATGTACGGTACTAATGAATGGTTGTCTGCACAGGTGCCGGGCACGGTGCATCAGGACCTGATAGCTCATGATAAATTGCCTGATCCTTTTTATGGCATGAATGAGCAGAAAATACAATGGGTGGAGAAAGAAGACTGGCTGTATCGCACTTCATTTGTACTGACAGAAGAACAGCTGCATCATGAAGGAGTGTATCTGGTTTTTGAAGGGCTTGATACCTATGCAGATGTTTTCTTAAACGGTTCTTTGCTGCTGAAAGCAGATAATATGTTTGTGGGGTATCGGGTACCTGTCAAGTCTGTTTTAAGAAAAGGAGAAAATAAGCTTGTAGTACGTTTCCGTTCGCCCATTCGGGAAGCGATGCCACAATGGGAGAGTAACGGGTTTGATTATCCGGCCGATAATGATCATTATCCACAGAAGCTAAGTATTTTTACTCGTAAGGCACCTTATTCCTATGGGTGGGACTGGGGTATCCGTATGGTGACTTGTGGCATTTGGCGGCCGGTGTATCTGCAGTTTGCGGATCGGGCGGTAGTGGAAGATTATTTCGTGCACCAGCAGTCAGTCAGCGCCGAACGGGCAGAGGTAGACAATCGCTTAGAAATAAACAATATTAGCAATCGTACACAGCAGGCTGTGGTACGTGTGACGTACAGTTATACGGGTGAACCAGATAAGAACGTGGAGCAGACGGTGGAATTGCAGCCGGGACTTAATCATATTTCTCTTCCTGTAACAGTGGAGCAGCCACATTTGTGGATGCCTAACGGTTGGGGAGAGCCTGCGTTGTATATGTTTGAGGCTTCAGTGTCGGTAGACGGGCAGGTGGTGTCACAGAAGAGTCACCAGATTGGCCTGCGTTCGATACGTGTAGTGCAGGAGGAAGACAAGGACGGCCAGAGTTTCTACTTCGAAGTGAACGGGGTACCGATGTTTGCCAAGGGTACGAACCTGATTCCGTCGGATGCGCTGCTGCCGCGTGTTACGCGCCAGCGCTACAGCCGTTTGTTGGAGGATGTGCAGTCATCCAATATGAATATGATTCGTGTGTGGGGTGGCGGTATCTATGAGGACGATGCGTTCTTTGAGGAAGCCGATAGGCGCGGCATTCTGGTGTGGCAGGACTTCATGTTCGCTTGCACCACTTATCCCCATGACCCGGCCTTTCTGCGTCGTGTAGAAGCGGAAGCGGAATATAACATTCGTCGTCTGCGCAACCATGCGTCGCTGGCCATGTGGTGCGGTAATAACGAGATATACGAGGGTATACGCTACTGGGGATGGGAGGAGAAATATTCGTCCGAGGTCTATCAGCAGATGCAGGAGGGATACGACGTGCTGTTCCGTCAGCTTTTGCCGCAGAAGGTGAAAGAATTTGATCCGGGGCGCTTCTACCTGGAAGGCTCGCCGCTGGAGGCCAACTGGGGCAGACCGGAGAGCTGGAAGGTGGGCGACAGCCATAACTGGGGCACGTGGTACGGGCAGAAGCCTTTCGAGAGTTTAGATAAGGAGATACCGCGTTTCATGAGCGAGTACGGCTTTCAGGCCTTTCCGGAGATGAAGACCATCCGCACCTTTGCTTCGCCCGAGGATTATGAGCTGGAGTCGCCCGTAATGAATGCGCATCAGAAGAGCACGATAGGGAATGCCTTGATTAAGAAAACCATGAGCCTGTATTATCCGGTGCCGGAGAAGTTTGAAGACCTGGTGTACGTGGGGCTGGTGCTGCAGGGCCACGGCATGCGCCGGGGCATGGTGGCGCACCGCCGCAATCGTCCGTACTGCATGGGCAGCTTGCCCTGGCAGCTGAACGACAACTGGCCCGTGGTGTCGTGGTCGGCCATCGATTATTACGGCAACTGGAAGGCCATGCAGTATCACACGCGCCGTGCCTTTGCGCCCGTGCTGGTGGATGCCATCCGCCAGGGCGACAAGCTGCGCTTTTATGTGCTGTCCGACTGCCTGCAGACGGAGAACGTGACGCTGCACCTGGCGCTGACGGACTTTCAGGGAAGGGTGATGCGCCGCCATCGGGTGGAAGGGATGCTGCCGGTAAATGCTTCGGAGGTGTTCTTTGAAGAAGACTGGCAGAAGGCGTTTGAGGGCTGTGACACTACGGCTTCGTTCATCCGCATGACGCTCAGGGGTGCGGACGGAAAGAAGGTACTTTCGGACGAGGTGTTCTATCCGGTGTATCCCAAGGAGCAACGCCTGCCTAGGGCTGAAATTGCCTGCCGTAAGGTGAAGAAGGGCGGGGTGGTGGAACTGACGCTGAAATCGCGTGTGCTGGCGCGCGACGTGTTCGTGGAGGTGCCCTTGCAGGGGGCGCGTTTCTCCGACAATTTCTTCGACCTGCTGCCGGGCGAGACGAAGCGCATCACGGTGTCTTCGGCCGACGGTTCTCCGCTGGAGGACGTTTCCGTGGTGATTCACCAGCTGGCCGATGTGAGGGAATAAAATCTGATTACTAATCTTTTATATGTATTGATTATGAAACCATTTTCAAAAATGAATTGTATGGGGCTGGCATTTGCCGGAATGCTGATGGCCTCGTGTGCGGACAGTCCGACGGCGGTGGCCGACTATCAGGTGGTGCCCATGCCGCTGGAGATTACGGCGGCATCGCAGGGTTCGTTCCTGCTGAAGAGCGGGGAAACTATCTGCTATACGGCAGGGAATGAAAAGATGAAGAAGAACGCCGAGTTCCTGGCGGCTTTTATCAAGGAACAGACCGGCATCGCGCTGAAGGTGGCGGAAGGTGATGGGGAAGAGGGCATCGTGCTCCGCCTGGGGCTGGAGGCTGATTCTCCGGAAGCGTACCGGCTGAAGGTGGACGACCGCAAGGTGGAGATTTCCGCTCCTTCGGAAGCGGGTGTGTTCTATGGCATCCAGACGCTCCGCAAGTCGGTGTCGGTGCATGAGGGGGCAGGAGCCGTGGAACTGCCGGCAGTGGAAATCAACGACTCGCCGCGCTTCAGCTACCGTGGTATGATGCTCGATGTGGGCCGTCACATGTTCAGCATGGATGAAATCAAGACGTACATCGACATGCTGGCTTTGCACCACATCAACCGCTTCCACTGGCATCTGTCGGAAGACCAGGGATGGCGTATCGAAATCAAGAAGTATCCCAAGCTGACGGAAATCGGATCCAAACGCAGCGAGACGGTGATCGGACGTAACTCGGGCCAGTATGACGGCAAGCCTTACGGCGGTTTCTATACGCAGGAGCAGGCCCGGGAAATCGTGGCCTACGCGGCGGAACGCTATATCACGGTCATTCCGGAAATCGACCTTCCGGGTCACATGCAGGCGGCGCTGGCGGCTTATCCGGAACTGGGATGTACGGGCGGTCCGTATGAAGTATGGCGCATGTGGGGTATTTCCGACAACGTGCTTTGTGCGGGTAACGACAAGACCATCCAGTTCATCAAGGATGTGCTGGCTGAAATCATCGACATCTTCCCGTCGGAATACATCCATGTGGGTGGCGACGAATGTCCGAAGGTGAAGTGGGAGACTTGTCCGAAGTGTCAGGCTCGTATCAAGGCGCTGGGCATCAAGGGCGACAGCAAGCACTCGAAGGAGGAATACCTGCAGAGCTACGTGATACACGAAGCCGAGAAGTTCCTCACCAAGAACGGACGCAGCATGATTGGCTGGGATGAAATCCTGGAAGGCGGACTGGCTCCGAATGCCACGGTGATGTCGTGGAGAGGGGAAGCCGGTGGCATTGAAGCGGCCCGTCAGCAGCACAATGTCATCATGACGCCGAACACGTACCTGTATTTCGACTATTATCAGGCAAAGGATACGGACAGTGAACCGCTGGCCATCGGCGGCTATCTGCCTATGGAACGGGTGTACAGCTACGAACCGATGCCGTCTGCCCTTTCTCCGGAAGAACAGAAGTTCATTACCGGTGTGCAGGCGAACCTCTGGACGGAATATATCCCGACCATGGCACAGGCACAGTACATGGTATTGCCGCGTATGGCTGCGCTTTGTGAAACGCAGTGGAGCGCTCCTGAAAAGAAGCAGGATTATCAGGGATTCCTGAAACGTACGGCTCGTCTGACAAAGATTTATCAGCTGAAGGGATGGAACTACGCGACGCATATCTTCGATGTGAATGTGAACATCGCTCCCAACACGGAAACGGGCAAGCTGGATGTAACGGCAAGCACCATCGACGATGCACCTGTGTACTATACCCTCGACGGTACGGAACCTACCACTGCTTCGTCCAAGTATGAAAACGGGCTGACCATCGATGCGGCATGTGTGCTGCGCATGATGGCCGTGCGTCCGGAAGGCAATTCGCGCATTACGCGTGACAGCATTGCGTTCAGCAAGTCTACAGCGAAACCTATCACCATGTTGCAGCCTGTCAATAAGCCTTACGAGTTTAAGGGTGCCACTACGCTGGTAGACGGTATGACGGGCGACCGCAACTACAAGACCGGACGCTGGATTGCTTTCTACAAGAATGACATGGAGGCGGTGATTGACTTGAAGGAGGCTACCGAAATCAGTTCCATGACCCTGCGCACTTGCGTGGAAAAGGGCGACTGGACGTTTGATACCAGAGGCATTACCGTAGAGGTGTCGGACGACAACAAGACTTTCAGGAAAGTGGCTTCGGAAGCTTATCCGGCTATGAAGGAAACGGATGCCAACCAGATTTATACCCATACCCTGACGTTTGACCCGGTAAAGACCCGTTACGTGAAGGTAACGGCCTTGTCCGAGCAGAATATCCCGGCATGGCACGGCGGCAAGGGCAATCCCGGATTCTTGTTTGTAGATGAAATCGTATTGAACTGACGGCTATGCGTAAACTGGTTTTTGCTACCAACAATGCCCATAAACTGGAGGAGATACGTGCCATTCTGGGAGATAAAGTGGAAGTGCTGAGTTTGAAAGATATCCGTTGTGAGGCCGATATTCCGGAAACGGCGGATACGCTGGAAGGAAATGCCGCGCTGAAGGCGGAATATATTCATGCGCATTATGGCATGGATTGCTTTGCCGACGATACCGGTCTGGAGGTGGAAGCGCTGGACGGGGCTCCCGGGGTGTATTCGGCACGTTATGCGGGCGGTGAAGGTCACGACTCGGACGCCAACATGAAGAAGCTGCTGGCAGAACTGGAAGGCAAGGCGAACCGGAAGGCGCAGTTCCGCACGGCCATCTGCCTGATGGAAGGAGGAGAAAAGCACTTGTTCGAAGGCATTGTGAAGGGAGAAATCATCCGGGAGAAAAAAGGAAGCTCCGGCTTCGGCTACGACCCGGTGTTCGTGCCGGAAGGCTATTCCGAGACTTTTGCGGAGATGGGGGCTGAAGAAAAGAACAGGATCAGTCACCGGGCAAGAGCCGTACAGAGGCTGTGTGACTATCTGAACAGTAAATAAAGCAGAAAAAAGGCTGTGGATTATTTCTACAAATGTGCAGAAATTCCACAGCCTTTCTTTTTCTTAATCGCGTGTAACGTTCTTGTAATCAAATTTTTAAAAAATAAAGTATAAAAAGGCTGTTTTTGGCGTGTGTTTTGCGAAGTATTCTACGGAATTAAAAACAAAAATCGTCAAAATGCAAAGAATCAGACTTTTAGTTTTATTGCTGCTGTGTGTGGTGTGTCAACAGACTTTTGCACAACAGCGTACCATCAGCGGACTGGTTATCTCAGCTGAAGATCACGAGCCGCTTATCGGTGCTACGATTTCCGTACAGGGAAACGAAGCGCATGGGGTAGTGACCGACATTGATGGAAAGTATACATTGGAAGTGGGACCGGATGACAAGATTCTGGTCGTGGCTTACCTGGGTATGAAAACTCAGTTGATAAAGGTTCCCAAGAAAGAACACCTGAACGTGGTGCTCCAGCCTGAGACCATGAACCTGGAAGAGGTGGTGGTGACGGGATACGGTAATTTCACCAAGTCTTCTTTTACGGGGTCTGCCAATACCCTGAAGGGAGACATGATGAAAGACATCCCCGTGATGAGCGTGGAGCAGAAGCTGCAGGGAATGACCACGGGCGTGTCTATTACCAGCAGTTCCGGGCAGCCGGGAGCCAATCAGAGTATCCGTATTCGTGGTATGGGCTCGTTCAATGCCTCTCAGGAACCGTTGTTCGTGATTGACGGGGTGCCGGTCACTTCCGGTAGCCTGAGTGCCGGAGGAGCCGATGCGGCCTATATGAACAACTCCAAAACCAATATCATGAGCACGCTGAATCCGGCCGATATTGAAAACATTACGATTATCAAGGATGCGGCGGCAGCCTCTCTGTATGGTTCGCGTGCGGCCAATGGCGTAATCCTGATTACGACCAAGAAAGGAAAGGCGGGCAAGGCACAGGTTTCCTTTAACATGTCGGGAGGTTTCTCGAATGCGGCGGTTGATTTCCGTCCGACACTGAACGGTGACCAGCGCCGTGAACTGTTGTACGAGGGCCTGGTGAACTACGCTACTGACAAGCAGATGGCAGACCCTACCGGCTATGCAGACGGTGAGATTGACAAGTATGCGTCTGTGCCTTCCATGGGCTATACCGACTGGAGAAAGGAACTGCTTCGTACCGCCATCCAGCAGGATTACGAGGCATCTGTATCCGGAGGAAACGAGAAGACCACTTTCTATGCCTCTTTGGGCTATAACAGCCAGGAAGGACTGGCCAAGAACTCCAGCCTGGATCGCTACTCCGCCCGTCTGAACATGACCCAGAAGGTAGGCCGGTACGGTGAGGTAGGCGCCAACATGATGTTTACCCAGATGAACCAGGAGATGAACGAAGAACGTGGCTCTGCCATCAACCCGTATTTGTGTGTGGCAATGACCATGACTCCTTCCATGCTGGTGAGAGATGAAGCCGGAAATTATGTGGGAGCGTACGACGGTACACAGTTGAACCCGCTGCGTGATATTCTGACGGACTATAACCGCACGCGGATGACGCGTATGTTCTCCACCGGCTATGCGGCTGTAGAACCGATAAAGGGCCTGAAAATAAAGGAAACGTTAAGCTATGACTATACCATCCAGAAGGACTCGCGCTACTACAATCCGTTGAGTTCTGCAGGACCGAAGAGCGGTTCCGATGCACAGTCCTCCAAAGGATTCATCGAGTATGGAAAGCTGATTTCTTCTACTTCGGTGAATTACGTGAAGACCTTTGCGCAGAAGCACCACCTGGATGTCTTGGCTGCGTACGAAGTGGAAAGCTACCAGACGGATAAGGCATCCGGCGAACGTTCCAAATTGCCGTCGTATGTAGGGCTTACTGAACCTGATAACGGAGCAGTGTTGAACAGCTTCGTTTCATCAACGCAGGATTATCGTATGCTGTCGTATATTTCACGTTTGAACTACGATTATGACGACCGTTATTATGTGGCAGGAAGCTTCCGCCGCGACGGTAGTTCCCGTCTTTCACCCGATAACCGTTGGGGAAATTTCTGGTCCGTATCGGGTATGTGGCATGTAAGCAACGAAGCCTTCATGCAGCCCGTGAAGCACATTCTGAGCGATTTGAAGATTCGTGCCTCTTACGGTGTGAACGGTAACCAGCCAGGCTCTCTGTATGGCTATATGGGATTGTATTCTTTGGGACAAAGCTATATGGGAGGTTTGGGTTCTTATGAATCTGCTATCTCCAACCCCAACTTGGGATGGGAAAAGAACTATAATCTGAACGTGGGACTGGACGTGTCGTTCATCAACCGCATTTTCCTGAGCGTGGAATACTATAACCGCGATACGAAGGATTTGCTGTACAGCCTTCCCATCAGTGCCACCACCGGATTTACGAACTACCTGAGCAATGTGGGACAGTTGAATAACCGGGGCGTGGAACTGGAATTGCGTACCATCAACTTTGCCAATGACAACTTTAACTGGACCACGGTCTTCAATCTGAGTCACAACAAGAATAAGATTGTGTCACTCAACGGACAGCTGGAGCAGTCAATCGAGGGCACATGGTTCATTCACAAAGTAGGATTGCCTTACCACACCTTCTACGTAACGGAATACGCTGGAGTAAATCCGGATACAGGTAAGGCCATGTATTACCGCAACAAGGAAATACCGCAGGAAGATGGTACGGTGATTATAGACCGGAGCCTGACGGAGGATGCCAGTGAGGCACAGGCCATTCCTTACAAGTCGGTTAACCCGAAGGTGTCCGGCGGCTTGACAAACATGCTGAACTACAAATGGCTGGACCTGAGCTTTACGCTGACCTATTCCTTGGGCGGATATTCTTATGATAAAACTGGCACCTATATAGAGAATGGTACCAAGAACATTTATGATTCAAGATATAATCTTCCGATATATGCCATGGACCGCTGGCAGGAGCCGGGCGACCAGACCAATGTGCCGCGCTTTGTGTATGGGGAAGATGCCAGACCTCAGAACTCTTCGCGTTACATTCACAGCACCAATCATCTGCGTCTGAAAAATCTTACGTTCGGATTTACGCTTCCTTCTGAATGGACCCGCAAGGCCCTGATAGACAAAGCTCGTATTTATTTCTCAGGCAGCAACCTGCTGACATGGGCCAAATGGAAACAGTATGACCCCGAAACTCCGGTTAACGGAGAAGTGTTCTGCGAGGCACCCGCCATGCGTACCTTCAACTTCGGTGTACAATTAACTTTCTAAAAACGAATTGGATTATGAAACCACTCTATATTTATTTTCTTGCCGCCTCACTGGCATGTACCTCTTGTTCGGACAGCTGGCTGGACCTGAATCCGTCCACGTCCGTACCCACCGACCAGGCTTTCTCTTCTTTGGAAGATGCCCAAAGCGCATTAAACGGCATTTATAGGCTGGCGTCAGCACATAGTTATTATGGTGACAATTTTTTTTATTTTGGCGATTGCCGGGCTGCGGATGTGCAGGCTCGTATGACGAAAGGAGACGGACGTAGGGTTTCACCTTATTATGAGTATAATGTGAAGGCTACTGACAGTTTTAATTCAAGCCTGCCGTGGAATCAGGTCTATAAAGTGATTCGACAAACCAACAATCTGATAGCCGCAACTGAAAGTGGGTTGATAAAAACTACTGATGAGGCTGCTCTGAATGAGATTAAGGCTCAGGCCTTGGCCATGAGAGGGCTTGCTTTATACGATCTTATACGCGTGTTTGCCATGCCTTATTCGTATGATAACGGCCAGTCATTAGGGGTGCCTATCGTTACAACAGCCACAGATCAGTCTTCGAAGCCAGCACGCAATACGGTGGCCGAATGCTATGACCAGATTATCACTGACCTGACCAACTCGCTGGCCGGCCTTAGTAAGGAGAAGAAGGACGGCTGTCTGAACTACTGGGCCGTGCAGGGTATTCTGTCAAGAGTTTATTTGAACAAGCTGGATTATCCGAACGCCTATAAGGCAGCTACAGATGTCATCGAAAACAGTAAAAGCCTGTATCAGTTGTACACCCGCGACGAGTACCCCACCGTCTGGGGAAAGGAATATACCAGCGAGTCGCTTTTCGAATTCTACTTCTCGCTGACGGAACCTTCAGGTGGTTCGGGTGGAGAAGGAGCTCCTATGGTCTATGCCAATGAGGAAAAAGTGGACTGGAACAATCTGATACTGTCGGAAGACTACCTGAACTTGCTGAATGAAGACCCGCAGGATGTGCGCCACTGTGTGACAGAAGTATCTGCCATAGCAAATAATGAAGGTCTTCCCGAAGCAGCCCGTGACAAGAAAGTCTATCTGGCGAAGTTCCCCGGCAAGACTGGCGATCCGCGCGACAACAACCTCTGCATCGTGCGCCTGTCAGAGATTTATTTGAATGCAGCCGAGGCAGGCCTGAAAATAGGGGGCGAGCAGGCGACCAAGGGAATGGAATACCTGAACGAAGTGATTACCAACCGTACCACGAATACCGCCATGAAGGTAAATGCCGCTGCCGATTTCACCCTGGAGCGCATTCTGAAAGAAAGAAGAAAGGAACTGGTGGGCGAGGGCCTGGCAGTGTACGATTATACGCGTAATAAATTGCCCGTGGAGCGTAAGGGAAGCTGGCACCTGACTTCGCTGGATACTTCCGGTGCCTATACCATCCAGCCGAATGACTCACGTCTGGCCATCCCCATTCCGCAGACCGAGATAGACGCCAATCCTAATCTGGTGCAGAATCCTTAACTGGAGGCAGCAGTCAGATAATATCCCCGTCCTCTGGCGGTGGAAATCCGATAATCCGGGAAGTCTTGCAGGACTTTCCGGATTGTTTGTATATGCGCGTCTAATTTCTCATCCGCCTGCGGGTCGTGCGGCCAGCAAGCCGTTTTCAAGTCTTCACGGTTCACACATTCTCCTTTCTTTTCCCATAGCAGGTAAAGAAGCTGCAAGTCGAGACTGGAAATGGCACACTGCATGCCGTCGATAAGCAATATCTGCTGCTGCAGGTCGATGTACAACCCTTTTTCAGGCTTATTTTGCCGTTTTTTCAGGTAAAGGCAGACTTGTATACCTGTGGCCGCAAGCAGCAGGCACAGTAGCCCGTAAAAGCCCGCGTGGATATGGCGGAGTAAGGTCAGCCAGTCGTAGTCCGCCCACCCTTGCAGTTGCAGGCTGTGAGTCAGGTCGAGCGAGCAGACCGGAGTCTTATAGGCTGAGGACGTGGGTAAGATGCCTGCCCGTGTGCGGGTGCGGGCCGACTTGTCGGAATAAAACACACCCGCCGTTCCGCTGACATGTTTTTTCTCGAGCTGTTCCTGAAACAACCGGTTCACTTCCTCCACCTTGACGGGCTGTATGTCTGCCAGCAGGTATTCGTTCAGCAGTTTCCGGGCTTTCTCTTCCGGGATGCTGTCCTTGAACAGGTAAGTGGTTTTCCCTTCTGTAGTCTGGAGCGTATAGCTTTTGATTTTCCGGCTGGAGACGGGCGCGAAAAGATAAGCCTTCAGGGCCGGGTCTACGTAGATGTGCGGGTTCTTGCTGAACGCATTCAGACGGTCGTTGTAGTGAAGGCGTTCGGCTTCCTGTAGGGATTGATTGATAAGGGCATGCACCTGTGTCCGGCTATGCCGCAGCGCCGCGTAACTGCCCCCTATGAGTACGATGACAGTGGCGGCTACAGACAGGAACCAGCTTGTTTTCTTTGTCATAACAATATTCTTTAAGAAGCAGGTTTATCTTTCCTTCAGGTACTTTTCTACCTTCTCGAAGAACAGTGAGATGTGCGCCCCGTCTACAAAGGCATGGCTTACGGTCAGTGCAATGGGCATGACCAGCCTTCCCTCACGCGTCACCGCCTTGCCCGCATTCATCAGCGGATAGTCCAGCGGATGGCCCGGGGCATACTGCGTGTAAGAGATGGAAGTAAAGTACAGCTTGGGCGTGGCACTGAGCAGGATGACGTCAAAATCGCCCTGAGCCGCAATCTCCTTGTCGGTGCCGTACGGGTCTCCGTCCTCCGGGATAGAAGTGATGATGCGCCGGGCTTCCTCGTAGAAAGCCTTGAAATCACTGTTCCAGGGAATGCGAACAGTGTAGAATGTCTTTCCCGGCACGGCGATGGGCGTCGTGATGTCTACCGTATCGTGGTAGACCACCTGCCCGTGCTTGTCCCACCGGTAACGGAACTCCTTGATTTCATTCGCCGCACGAAGAATGGCGTACAGGTAATACAGAAAGAAGGAACGGCCCTGTGCCTTCGCTTCCGCATACGCCTCCGTGCAGTCCACTTCGCTGGTCATGGCAATCCAGGAATTATGGAAATCGCGGAAGAAAAGATAGTTCTCCTTCCGCTCCCAGGTGTCAATATCGATAAGATGCTTCATGCTTGCTGGAATTTTTGCGCCACCTTCCGGTAGGTAGGCATGTCAATGTGTAACTGTGCGCCCAGGTCAATCATATCGAACAGCAGACCCTGAATCTCCGACTCATGCCCCCGGGCAATGTCCTTCTGCATGGAAGCCGTGCTGTGCGGGTCGAGCTTGTCAATCACCATCAGGTTGTAGGCCACGGGGTCGCCGGGGTAGGCGATGCCCAGTTTCTCCCCAATCTGCGCACTCTCACGCGACAGACCGACGAACGTGTCGCGCACCTCACCCTCGTGCTGCACTTCGCCCATCGGCACGTCGTGATAGGCACCCGTGCAGGCCATGGCCGAGATGAACGACCATTTGATGAACGTATCCCGGTTGATGTCGTCCGACACGTCCACTTTGATACCACACTCGCGGAGTTCACCGGCAATCCTCTCCAGCCGTTCTGGAGCCACCTGCTGCTGCGGACGCGCACCGAACACCAGGCGGAAGATGCTACCCATCTGGCTGATTTCCCCTTCGCCCGACACGAAGCCTACGATGTAGATACACCCGTCGAGCACCTTGACCGAAGGCACCAGGCGGCCGATGCGGGGCCCCGTGCCATACACATTCAGGATAGGGATGACCAGGGTGTCGGGGGTAGCCGCACGCTCCAGCACGGGGCGGATGGAGTCAATGGAATAGCCTTTCACGCACACCAGGATGACATCCGCCTTTCCCTGGTATTCTTCGGCGGTGCATGCCTTTACGCGGAGGAAATGCTCCCCCTTCAGGTCCGACTTCAGGTGCAGCCCCTGTCGGCGGATAGCTTCCAGGTGCTTTCCGCGGGCAATGCAGGTCACGTCCTTGCCTGCCAGTGCCAGAAAGCCGGCGATGCATCCTCCTACACCGCCCGTTCCGATGATGAGATAATTCATGGTGAAAAAAGTTATAAAGAAAAACAAGCACGGAGCGTGCAAGCCCGTGCTTGATAAATAAGTTGATTACACGTTGAAACGGAAGTGCATGATGTCGCCGTCTTCCACCACGTATTCCTTGCCTTCCACGTTGAGCTTTCCGGCCTCACGTACGGCAGCTTCCGAGCCGTAACGGATAAAGTCGTCGTACTTGATGACCTCCGCGCGGATAAATCCCTTTTCGAAATCCGTGTGGATGACACCGGCACACTGCGGAGCCTTCCATCCCTTGTGGAACGTCCAGGCACGCACCTCCATTTTTCCGGCCGTGAAGTACGTCTCCAGGTTCAGCAGCTTGTAGGCCGCACGTATCAGCCGGCTCACGCCCGACTCTTCCAGCCCCACTTCCTGCAGGAACATCTGGCGGTCTTCGTACGTCTCCAGTTCGGCAATGTCGGCTTCCGTCTTGGCCGCTACAATCAGGATTTCAGCACCCTCCTCTTTCACCGCCTCACGCACCTGCTCCACGTACTTGTTGCCGCTTACGGCGCTGGCTTCGTCCACGTTGCACACATACATCACCGGCTTCGAGGTGAGCAGGAACAGCTCGTGCGCTATTTTCTGTTCGTCCTTCGTTTCAAACTGCACGGTGCGTGCCGATTTGCCCTGCAACAGCGCCTCACGGTAGCGCACCAGCACCTCATACGTCTGCCTGGCCACCTTGTCGCCCCCGGTCTGCGCCTGTTTCTGCACCTTCTGCATGCGGCTTTCAATGGTTTCCAGGTCCTTCAGCTGAAGTTCCGTATCAATGATTTCCTTGTCGCGCACCGGGTCCACACTGCCGTCCACATGCGTCACGTTCTCATCGTCGAAGCAGCGCAGCACGTGCAGAATGGCATCCGTTTCACGAATGTTGGCCAGGAACTTGTTGCCCAGCCCTTCGCCCTTGCTGGCCCCTTTCACCAGTCCGGCAATGTCCACAATTTCCACGGTAGCGGGCACTATACGGTCGGGGTCCACCAGCCCGGCCAGGCGGTTCAGACGGTCATCGGGCACCGTAATCACGCCCACATTGGGCTCGATGGTGCAGAACGGGAAGTTGGCCGCCTGGGCTTTTGCGTTTGATAAGCAGTTGAAAAGTGTCGATTTTCCCACGTTTGGCAAACCGACGATACCACATTGTAATGCCATAATTTATAGTTTGTTTTTAATCTATTTTCAGATGCATAATACTCTAATTCTCTGCAAAGATAGTTATTTTTTAAGTTCCTGCCTATTCTTCTACAGAATGAGCGGCAATTTTGGCAGACTTCGTCGGTGGAAAATAAAAAAAGAGGCGCTTCATCACGAAGTGCCTCTTTTGTAAAAGAGAGTTTATGAATTTTCTTATTTAATCATTTGTCCATTGTAACAGTCATTTCAGGAATCAGAATGAAATCATTCTTCTTGGAATTCCATTTGTAGTATTCTGTAGTTACACTCTTGTTGTCGTATGTATAACGGATACACAAATCGTTTTCCCAGCAGTTCTTGTTTACATTCCATTTCTGTGACATATTTTCAGTCATCTGGTTGTTGTCATTGTATTTGTAGTTATACTTCATGTAGTTTGTCAGCATGTTACCGTCTTTCTTGTATACAGTTTCTGCAACTTTCAATCCGTTAACTTCTTGCGCATTGTAAATCAGGTTGTTATTCATTTTAGCAGCATAAGTTGACAAGCTTGCAACAAAAGTTATAACTAAAACAACTACACACTTTGCTAAATTCATCTTTTTCATATCTTTCTAATTTTAAGGTTTTACTTACGTTTTGTTCTTTTTGACGGTGCAAATGTAGTAAAAGCTTTGATATGTTGTATGCATTCCGGCAAAAAAATGCGACAAATTAGCAAAATGTCACTAATTAAACATTTGTTAACAATTTGGATGACTTAGTGTGCTTCCAGCCAATTGTGTCCCCAACCATGGTCAGCACGCAGTGGAGCTTTCATTTTGTAAGCAGCCTCCATTTCGCTTATCACAATTTGCTGCACTTTTTCTTTTTCTTCCGGCAAGACGCTGAAGTTTAATTCGTCGTGTACCTGGAGAATCATTTTCGAGCGGATACCTTCTTCCTGGAAGCGCTGGTATATGCGTATCATGGCTACCTTAATAATATCGGCGGCACTGCCCTGAATGGGGGCATTGATTGCATTTCGTTCGGCATACCCTCTGACGACTGCATTTTTGGAGTTGATGTCCGGCAGATAGCGTTTGCGTTTGAAGATGGTTTCAATGTATCCTTTTTCGCGTGCTTCCTGAATGCTCTGGTCCATATAGGCCTTTACATTCGGATAGTTTTCAAAGTATCCGTCGATAAGTGCTTTGGCCTCCTTGCGGTCAACGTTCAGACGTTCTGCCAGTCCGAACACTGAAATTCCGTAGATGATACCGAAATTGGCAGTCTTGGCCTTGCTTCTTTGTTCGCGTGTCACCTCCTCCAGTTTTACCTTATATATTTTAGCGGCAGTAGCTGCATGAATGTCCTGGTCTTTTTGGAAAGCTTCAATCATGTGCGGGTCATTGCTCAGATGTGCCATGATGCGCAGCTCAATTTGTGAATAGTCAGCCGAGAAGAATTCGCTTCCTTCGTCGGGGATGAAAGCCTTTCGGATTTCCTTTCCGTCTTCGTTGCGGATAGGAATGTTCTGCAGGTTCGGATTGCTAGAACTCAGTCGTCCGGTAGCTGTGACCGTCTGGTTGAAAGATGTATGGATGCGTCCGGTAGCCGGATTGATAAGTTGGGGTAGGGCATCAATGTAGGTACCTAACAGTTTTTTCAGTCCGCGATGTTCCAGAATCTTTCCTACGATTTCATGCTTTCCTCTTAGACTTTCCAGCACTTCTTCCGAAGTGACATACTGCCCGGTCTTCGTCTTCTTGGCTTTTTCCACGATTTTCAGGCGGTCGAACAACACTTCACCCACTTGTTTGGGAGAGGCAATGTTGAATTCCATTCCGGCCAGCTGGTGTACCTCTTCTTCTATCTGGTTCATCCGGGCCGTAAAATGTCGTGACGTTTCTTTCAGTGCTTCCGTATCAATACGTACTCCGTTTCTTTCCATGTAAGCCAATACCGGCACCAAAGGCATTTCTATCTCTTCGAACAGTTTTTTGACTCCGTTAGTCTCCAGTTCGTTCCCGAGTACCTGTTTCAGTTTGAGGGTTACATCGGCATCCTCACAAGCATATTTGTAAACTGCCTCGGGAGCCAGGTCGCGCATGTTTCCTTGCTTTTTCCCTTTTGCTCCAATCAACTCTTCGATTTTGATGGTTTCGTATTTCAGGTAAATCTCGGCCAGGTAGTCCATGCCGTGACGAAGTTCGGGCTGCAGCACATAATGCGCAATCATGGTATCGAACATCTTTCCCTTCAGGGTCACTCCGTAATTGGCCAGCATGATCAGGTCGTATTTGATATTTTGTCCAATTTTGAGCGAATCTGGATTTTCGAAGGCTGGTTTAAATATATTCACAATTGTAAGGGCTTCTTCACGATTAGCCGGTACCGGTACATAAAAGGCCTGGTTTTCGGCAAAACTGAAGCTCATTCCCACCAGTTCTGCCGTGATGGGATCGATTCCGGTGGTTTCCGTGTCTAGACTGAAAAATTTCTGGACAAGTAATTTTTCGGCCAAAACCGCCATTTTCTCCTTATTATCAACGAGTTGATAGTCGTATGGCAGGTCTTCTAACCTCGTGAGAATTGAATTTTTGGCGTCAGCTGTATCTTCCTCCGCAAAAAAGCCAAAGAGATCGGGTTGAGCGGCAGGAGAGGAGGGAGCTTTTTTTTCTGTTTTGATTACCCGGTCAATCAGGCTTCGGAATTCCAGCATTTCGAACAGACGGCGCAATTCCTCTTCATCGGGCTCTTCTCTTTTCAGTGCTTCCATGTCGAGTGCGATGGGCACATCCGTTTTGATGGTAGCCAGAAATTTTGAGAACGTGATTTGCTCTTTGTTTTCTTCCACCTTCTTCTTGATGGCACCTTTCAGTTCGTCGGTGTGAGCCAACAGATTCTCGATGCTGCCGAACTGGGCTATCAGTTTCTGTGCCGTTTTCTCTCCCACACCCGGGCATCCTGGAATGTTGTCGGCCGTATCTCCCATAAGTCCGAGCATATCGATGACCTGTAAGGGCGACTGGATGTCGAACTTGGCTTTTACCTCTTCCACCCCCATCACTTCGAAATCTTTGTCGCCGTATTTGGGACGATACATGAACACGTGTTCACTCACTAACTGTCCGTAGTCCTTGTCGGGAGTCATCATGTAGGTATTGATGCCTCTTTTGCCGGCTTCCGTAGCAAGTGTGCCGATTACGTCGTCAGCTTCGTATCCGGCAATCTCTAAAATAGGAATATGATAGGCACGTATAATATCCTTTATGACAGGAACCGACTGCCGGATAGCTTCCGGAGTCTCTTCCCGCTGTGCTTTGTATGCTTCATAGGCTTCGTGGCGAAACGTAGGTCCCGACGGGTCGAAGGCAATGCCGATGTGAGTAGGATTCTCTTTCCGTAGCACTTCTTCCAAAGTGTTGACAAATCCTAGGATGGCAGAGGTGTTGAAACCCTTCGAATTGATGCGAGGATTCTTGATAAAGGCGTAATAAGCACGGTAAATCAGTGCATAAGCGTCTAATAGAAATAGCTTCTCCATTCGTGTAAAAATATTAAGTTTTTTCATGTAAAAGTACAAAAAAATACGGTATTCAGTCTTTTATTATTACTTTTGTGGGCCTAAATAAATGTACATGAACAAAATTGACTTAATAAAGCAGCCTGTAGAAAAAGAATTAGAGGAATTCAGAGGGCTTTTTGAAAACTCTTTGACGAGTACAGACCCTCTTTTGGGAGAGGTGTTGGCTTACATCAAGAAACGGAGCGGAAAGATGATGCGTCCTATTCTGGTGATGCTGACGGCTAAATTGTTCGGTACATTAAATCAGTCAACCTTTCATGCGGCATTGTCGCTGGAACTGCTCCATACCGCCAGTCTGGTACACGATGATGTGGTAGATGAGAGTGATAAGCGTCGGGGGCAGTCTTCTGTAAACGCAATCTACAATAATAAAGTTTCCGTACTGGTAGGCGATTATATGCTGGCCACAAGTCTGAAGCATGCCGCTCTGACTGGTAAGGTGGAACTGGTAGAACTGGTGGCTACTTTAGGACAGGAATTGTCGGAAGGTGAGATTCTGCAGTTAGGCAATATTGGTAAGGAAGATTTCTCAGAGGAGGCATATTTCGATGTCATCCGGAAGAAGACAGCTGCCCTGTTTAAGGCCAGTTCGCAGAGTGGAGCTGTATCAGTAGGAGCCGTGCAGGAAGAGGTAATGAAAGCTGGATTGTTAGGTGAAATGATTGGTATTGCCTTCCAGATAAAGGACGATATCTTTGATTACTTCGAGAGTTCGGAGCTGGGCAAGCCTACAGGAAACGATATGCTGGAAGGAAAGCTCACGCTTCCTGCCTTGTATGTACTGAACCAGACGGGGGATGACAGCTTGAAGCAGACCGCCTTGAAGATACGTTCCTTGGAAGCTTCGAAAGAGGAGATAGCGAACTTTGTAGAAACCGTGAAAGAAAAGGGAGGTATTGAATACGCCACCCGCATGATGTACGAGTTCCGCGATAAGGCGCTGGCCCTGGTTCCCGCTTCGGCCGATTCCAGTCTGAAAGAAGCATTGACGGCTTATATCGATTATGTGATTGAACGAAATAAATGATTCATAAAAAAAGCCCCTTTCTTTATCGAAGAAAAGGGCTTTTTTTATGTCCTTATATGAGGTTTTTTAGAAGAACTTGGTTTCACTTCCTACAATGTCAGAAAGCAATAAGTTGGCCATGCGGCTTGTACCTAGACGGAACAGCTCGTTGGTCAGCCATTCTTCTCCTAACAGCTCTTTTACGATGGTGTAGTATACTAATGCATCGTGCACGGAGTTAATGCCTCCAGCGGGCTTAAATCCTACTTTACGTCCGGTTTCCAGGAAGTATTCCTTGATGGCCTGGCACATTACGTAAGCAGCTTCCGGTGTAGCAGCCGGACTTTCTTTTCCGGTAGAAGTCTTGATAAAGTCAGCACCTGAATACATAGATAGGATAGAAGCTTTCTTGATATTTGAAGCACTTCCCAATGCGCCGGTTTCCAGGATTACTTTTAAGTGCTTGTCGCCGCATACTTCTTTCAGTTCTTCGATTTCATCGCACATACCTTCGTAGTCACCGCTCAGAAATTTGCCCACAGAAATTACGATATCTATTTCGTCTGCGCCACTATGAATAGCCATGGCCGTCTCGGCAACTTTTACTTCAATGAAGGTCTGTGAAGAGGGGAAACCTCCCGATACGCAGGCAATCTTCACGTCGTCTGCTTCCAGTGTATCGTTGACGATTTCAGCCATGTTGGGATATACACAGATAGCTGCCACGTTTTTCAGGTCAGGGTAGCGGTCGACAAACTCATTGACCTTTTCCGTGAATTTCATCACGCTTGTGTCGCTGTCTGTACATTTCAGCGTAGTCAAGTCAATACAATTGAAAAGAAATTTCTTTACTTCCTTCGTATTGTTTTCTTCCAGGTGCTTTTCGATGAGTCGGGCTGTTTTTTCCGCGATTTCATCGTCCTTCAGATTCGTTTGATATTTGCTCAACGCATCTTCGTACTTGTTGTACTGGCTCTCTTCTTCGTGCGGATGTTCGCATCCGCACGCATGTTCGTGATTAGGATTCATATACTTTATAGTTTAGGGTTGTTTTTATGTCTTTCCTTATCTCGGTTGGTTTTCTTCTCCAGGTTCTTTCTGAACGCTTCCGTCAGGTCCACACCCGTCTGGTTGGCCAGACAGAGTAACACCCAGAGCACGTCGGCCATTTCATCGCCCAAGTCCGTTTTTTCGCCTGCCTTGAACGACTGGTCGCCGTAGGTGCGTGCCATGATGCGTGCCAGTTCACCCACTTCTTCTGTGAGCACAGCCATATTGGTCAGCTCACTGAAGTACCTTACTCCGTACGTCTTTATCCATTCGTCTACGGTCTTCTGTGCTTCTTCCAGTGTCATGGTTATTCCTTGTTTTTGGTGTCCATGCAGATGGTCACCGGTCCGTTGTTCAATAATTCCACCTTCATGTCGGCCCCGAACTCACCGGTTTCCACTTCTTTTCCCAGGGCAATGCTCAATTCATTGCAGAAGTATTCGTATAGAGGAACGGCAATTTCATGTCCGGCAGCCCGGATGTAAGAGGGGCGGTTTCCCTTCTTGGTCGAAGCCATCAGTGTGAACTGGCTTACCACCAAGATTTCTCCCTGCACATCCAGAATGGACTTGTTCATTACGCCATTCTCATCGTCAAAAACACGGAGGTTGACAATCTTCTTGCAGAGCCAGTCTGCATCTTCCTGCGAGTCGGCAGCTTCAATGCCGAGCAGAATCATGAAGCCTTCTTTGATGGCCGATTTACAAATTCCGTCAATGGTCACGGATGCGTGTGTCACGCGCTGTATAACTACTCTCATGTGATTCGTCTTGTTTCTACAAAAATAATCAAATTATTTGGATTCCGACAGTGATTCCTTGACGCTTTTCGCTGCACTTTCTCCAATCACTTCTGCAATCTCTTCCAAGCTGGCTTGCCGGATGCGGGCCACACTCTTGAATGTTTTCAGCAGGGCTGTTTTCCGCTTGTCGCCGACACCTTTGATATGGTCGAGTGCAGAGGCAATCTGGCTTTTGCTTCTTTTTTCCCGGTGGAAGGTGATGGCAAAGCGGTGCACCTCATCCTGGATATTTTCCAGTAGATGGAAAAGGGGAGTGCCTTGCTTGATGCCGAGCGTCTGCGGTGGAAATCCAAACAGCACTTCCGACGTACGGTGACGGTTGTTCTTGGCAAGACCCACAATGGGAATCTGCAAGTGTAGCTCGTCTTCTATCACCTGTCTTACCACTTCCATTTGGCCTTTTCCTCCATCCGTCAGAATCAGGTCGGGCAGTTCACCTTGCTCTTCCAGAATGCGGCTGTAGCGCCGACGTACCACTTCCTGCATGGAAGCGTAATCATCTGGTCCCACCACCGTTTTGATAAGGTATTTCCGGTAGTCTTTTTTGCTGGGTTTGGCTTTCTTGAACACCACGCAGGCAGCCACTGCATCCGCCCCCTGAATGTTGGAGTTATCAAAACACTCAATGTGGTTCGGCATTTTCTCCAGTTGCAGCTGTGCCTGAATCTCTTTCATCAGCCGCACGCTCCGCTGCTCCGGATTCAGTTTCTCGGCCTGATTCAGACGGTCCACTTTATACTGCTTCACGTTCATCAGCGAAAGGTCGAGCAAGTGCTTTTTCTCGCCCTTTTTAGGAATCGTGAGCGTCACGCCGTTCATTTCCATGTCCAGTTCAAAAGGCACGATGATTTCCTTCGACGTGCTTTTATAGCGTTCGCGCATTTCCACGATACCCAACTGCAGCAACTCTTCCTTGCTCTCGTTCATGCGCACCTTGTATTCGAAGGTGAAGGCCTGGTTGATGCATCCGTTGGTAATGTGCAGGTAGTTGATGTACGCCGTATTCTCGTCCGTTTCTATGGAGAATACGTCAATGTGATGAAGCACCGAACTCACTACTTCACTCTTAGCGCGATAGCTTTCAATGAGCATGTATTGCTCCTTGAGTTTTTGTGCTTCCTCAAACTTCATCTCTTCTGCCAGGCGTTTCATTTCCTCCATCAGCGCATTGCTTACCTTTTGGGTATTGCCTTTCAGCAGCTCCCTTGCCTGCGCTATCTGTTGCATGTATTCTTCGTGCGACTGCTTCCCGATGCAGGGTCCTTTACAGTTCTTGATGTGGTATTCCAGGCAGACCTTGAACTTCCCCTGCGCAATGTTTTCGGGCGTCAGTGCCAGGTGGCAGGTACGGAGCGGATACAGTTTTTTTATCAGCTCTAGCAAGGCCATCATGGAAGGCACGTGGCTGTACGGGCCGAAGTAATTCGAACCGTCGCGAATAATCTTCCGGGTCTTGTAGATGCGTGGGAAATACTCGTTGCTGATGCAGATGGAAGGGTAGGTCTTGTCGTCCTTCAGCAGCACGTTGTATCTTGGCTTGTATTTCTTGATCAGGTTATTCTCCAGCAGCAGGGCATCCTCTTCCGAGTTCACCACGATGTAGCGGATGTCGGCAATCTTGGAAACCAGCATGCGTGTCTTGGCCGACTGGTGGTCCTTGGAGAAATAAGAATAGACACGGCGCTTCAGATTCTTGGCTTTTCCCACGTAGATGATGACCCCTTCCTTGTTCAGGTATTGGTAGATGCCCGGACCTTCCGGAAGGTTCAATACGATTCCTTTCAGGTATTCACTGGTGTTGCTTGTCTTTTCTGTTTCTTCCATGTCGTAGGGTTCTTGTCAGGGTGAATACAGCCTTCTTTGAGGAGAGGTTTCCTGCAAAGAAGGCTGCATATAATTTCCCCCTTTTTGTAGGGGATTCTTCTCGTGTTATAGTTCTAAAAGGGTAGTGACCTCTACGTCCTTTTCGAAAGCGTTTCTTCCGTTCAGTCCTTTCAGCTCGATGACGAAGTTGACATACGCTTTCTCCACGCCGCAGCGTTTTACCAGTCGGTAAGCTGCCGCCATGGTTCCGCCCGTAGCCAGCAAGTCGTCGTGCAGCAATACTACGTCGTCTTTGCTGATGGCATCCTTGTGAAGCTGTATGGTGTCGGTTCCATACTCCTTGGCGTAAGTTTCTTCAATGACTTCAGCCGGCAACTTTCCGGGCTTGCGGGCCATGATGAATCCGGCTCCTAAGCGGGCCGCCAAGGCACCTCCCAAGATGAATCCTCTGGACTCGATACCTACCACTTTGGTAATCCCTTTGTCCTTGTACAGCTCATACAATTCGTCTATCATGCCCTGCAAGCATTCCGCATTTTTGAACAGGGTAGTGACGTCGTAGAACAGAATTCCGGGCTTGGGGAAATCGGGTATTTCTCGAAGGTTTTTCTTTAATGTTTCTTTATTCATATCCAGTATTTTATGTGTATTCCTTAAACAAATTGTTTCACGTGAAACATACCTGCTTTATCGTCCCAAAAGCACTAACAGCACGTTGATGTCGCTCGGTGATACGCCGGGGATGCGGCTGGCTTGTGCCAGGGTTTCCGGGTCTATCTTCACCAGCTTCTGGCGGGCTTCGGTCGACAGGGATTGCAGGTTCGCGTAGTCAAACTTTCCTTTGATTCGGATGGACTCCAACCGGTGTATCTTGTCGGCAATCGTACGCTCCCGGTCGATGTAGCCTTTGTACTTGATGCGGATTTCGGCTGCCTCGATTACCTCTTCTTTTCGGTCCTCGATTTTGTCGAGTGCTGCCTGGAAGGCGGGGATATAAGGAGCGATATTTTCAATCGTAATCTGCGGACGGCTGATTAAGTCAACCAGCTTGCATCCGTGAGTAAGCGGAGCTGTTCCTAACTTTTCGAGGGCGTCGTTTATCTTGTCGGCCTTCACGGAGAAGGTGCTTACGAAGTTTACGATGCGGTCTATTTCGGCCCGTTTCTTTTGCAGGATTTCGTAGCGGTCGGCTTTCACCAGTCCCAGCTGATAAGCCCGTTCGGTCAGTCGCATGTCGGCATCATCCTGACGAAGCAAGATGCGGTATTCCGCTCTCGAAGTAAACATACGGTACGGCTCATCCACACCTTTGGTCACGAGGTCGTCAATCAGTACACCGATGTAAGCTTCGTCGCGTCCCAGCACGAATGGCTCGCCGCCGTGGCAGTTCAGGTGCGCGTTGATACCTGCAATGATACCCTGTCCGCCGGCTTCTTCGTATCCGGTTGTCCCGTTCACCTGTCCGGCAAAGAAGAGGTTTTTCACCATCTTCGATTCCAATGTATGCTTCAACTGTGTCGGGTCGAAGTAGTCGTATTCGATGGCATATCCCGGGCGGTACACCACCAGGTCTTTGAAGCAAGGAATCTTCTTCAGTGCCTCCAGCTGGATGTCCATCGGGAGTGAAGAAGAGAAGCCGTTCAGGTAAAGTTCCTGTGTGGTTTCACCTTCCGGTTCCAGGAACAACTGGTGTTGCGGCTTATCAGGAAAGGTCACGATTTTGGTTTCGATACTCGGACAGTAACGCGGTCCGATGCTCTGGATTTGTCCGTTGAAAAGGGGAGAGTCGGCCAGTCCTTTCCGGAGTGTGTCGTGCACCTCTTCGTTGGTAAAGCAGGTCCAGCATTGCAGCTGTTTCAGGTGGCGCGGTTCGCTGATAAACGAGAAGCGGTGGAAATCATTCTCGCCGTCCTGTGTGTCCATCAGGTCAAAGTGCACGCTCTTTCCGTCGATGCGCACCGGGGTACCCGTCTTCATGCGTCCGGCCGTAATGCCGTGGCGGGTGATGGATTCAGTCAGGTGATACGATGCCGGTTCCGCACAGCGTCCTCCTGCCAGCATCTTGTGTCCGATGTGCATCAGACCGTTCAGGAAAGTACCGGCAGTCAGCACCACACATTTGGCATGAAACGTCACTCCCCAGCAAGTCACCACGCCGGTCACTTCGCCATTCTCCACCAACAACTCTTCCACCGTATCTTGCCAGATATGCAGGTTGGGCAGGTTCTCCAGAATTTCTCTCCAGGCCCAGATAAATTTTCCTCGGTCGCACTGGGCGCGCGGACTCCACATGGCCGGTCCTTTGGAACGGTTCAGCATACGGAACTGGATGGCGGTCTTGTCTGTCACCAGTCCCATGTATCCTCCCAAGGCGTCAATCTCTCTGACGATTTGTCCCTTGGCAATACCCCCTACGGCCGGGTTACAGCTCATCTGCCCGATTTTGTTCATGTCCATTGTAATCAGGCAGGTCTTTGAGCCCAGATTGGCTGCCGCAGCCGCTGCTTCACATCCGGCATGACCGGCTCCGATTACGATTACATCATACTTGAAATCCATTAGCTTTTATGTTTTTAATCCTTTGCAAAAATACGAATTACATGAAATCTTTCCGCATTTCCAGTGCTTTGTTTTCTGCGGCTTCCATGATTTCGCGTTCTCCCGGCCCCTTGTCATTGATGCCGCAAAGATGCAGTATGCCGTGTATGATTACGCGGTAGAGTTCCGTCTCATACGGCGCATTGAACTGTTCGGCGTTGGTGCGTACCGTGTCCAGGCTGATGAACAAATCGCCCGACAGTTTCTTGCCTTCGCAGTAGTCGAACGTAATGATGTCCGTGTAATAATCATGCTGCAAGTACTGGCGGTTCACCTCTAAGATCTTCTCGTCCGAACAGAAGATGTACGCTATTTCGCCCACCTTCTTGCCGTAGGTATCGGCCACGGCTTTGATCCATGCAGTCGTTTCGCGCTTCTTGATGGCGGGCATGTCTATGCCCTCTGTCTGATAACTAATCATAGCTTATGTTAATTGAAAAATAAATATCCGATGAAAATGGCAGCTAGTATTCCGGTAAAGTCGGCTATCAGTCCGCAGCTTAACGCATGCCTTGTACGCGTCACGCTGACGCTTCCGAAATACACCGCCAGAATATAAAATGTAGTATCCGTTGACCCCTGGAAGATGCAGGCCAGACGGCCGACAAACGAATCGGCTCCGTAGGTGCTCATGGCGTCCACCATCAGTCCGCGGGCCCCGCTACCGCTCAGCGGCTTCATCAGTGCCGTGGGCAGTGCGCCGACAAACTGGTCGTCTATTCCGCAACTCCGTACCACCCCGGCGATGCCCTGAATCAGAAAATCCATGGCGCCCGAAGCACGGAACACACCGATGGAAACCAGGATGGCCACCAAGTAAGGAATGATGCGCACGGCAGTAGAAAATCCTTCTTTGGCTCCTTCCACGAAGGCATCGTACACATTGATTCTTTTCCGCATGCCCGACACGATAAAGCCGATGATGACGAGAAAGAGAAACACATTGGCAAAGGTGGTAGAGTAGAGGTCAATCTGTTCCCGGCTAAGCTGAAGGAAAAGCCAGATGATGCCTGCAATGAGCAGACTGGCTCCTCCGAGAAACAGCAGAATAGTCCGGTTCAGCAGGTTGATGCGCTGGTACAGGCTGACCGCAATGATACCGGCCATCGTCGAAAAGAAAGTCGCCAGCAGAATCGGAACAAACACGTCCGTAGGCTGTGCGGCTCCCATCTGTGCCCGGTATACCATGATGCTGATGGGAATCAGTGTCAGTCCCGACGTGTTCAGCACTAAAAACATGATCATCGGGTTGCTGGCTGTATCCTTTCGTGGGTTCAGCTCCTGCAGTCCCTCCATGGCTTTCAGGCCGAGCGGTGTGGCCGCATTGTCCAGCCCCAGCATATTCGCTGCCAGGTTCATGAAAATACTTCCCGTCACCGGATGCCCTTTCGGAATCTCCGGAAACAGTTTCGAAAACAGCGGACTCAGCAGGCGGGCGAAAAGCTGGATAACCCCTCCCTTTTCTCCAATCTTCATGATGCCCAGCCAGAGCGACAACACCCCCGTCAGTCCCAATGAGATTTCGAACGCCGTTTTGGAAGAAGCGAAAGTAGAATTGATAATCTCCGGAAATACGGCCGTGTCGCCTAAAAATACGAGCTTGACCAGTGCCACCACGAAGGCCAGAAGGAAAAATGCAATCCAGATGTAGTTTAAAGCCATTTCTATCTAAGTATAATTCATGATTAATCTGTGTTACAAAAATATATAATTTCTTTGTCACTTCCTTCACCTTGTCTGAAAACATATAACTTTGTGTATATGAAAAGTTTTCCCTTACGTTACGTACGTTGGACCGCAGAGGCCTTGGGGGTGTGCTTCATCTTCCTTTGCCGCCTCTTGCCCGATTGGGGCGAGATGTATGCCCGTCACTTTTATCCCGCTTTGTCCGCACTGTTGTCGGCCCTGGTTTCCTGGATACCCTTCTCCATGGAAGAATGGTTTTTTGTAGCCGCGTGTGTACTCCTTGCCGGACTACCGCTGTGGGGCTGGAAGAAAAAGAAAGGGTGGAAGTGGACCTTGCGTGCAGAAGCCGAGCTGCTGGTAGGAGTGTACCTCTGGTTCTATGTAGGCTGGGGAATCAACTATTTCCGGAAAGACTTCTTTACGCGTTCCTCTGTAGAATATGTGGCCTATCAGGATTCCACCTTTCAGCATTTTCTGGCCGACTATACCCGCCGCTTGAATCAAGCCTACACGCAGTCGCCTTTCCCTTCGCACGAGATCATCGAAAAAGAGGTGAAGCAACTCTTTGCCCAGGTGCCCTCCCGTTTCGGTCTTTCTTCACCGAGAAGCTACCAGCATCCCAAGCAAGTCATGTTCAACGCACTCTATTCCGGTGTCGGCGTGTTGGGCTACATGGGCCCTTTTTTTGCCGAGTCACAGCTCAACCGCGAGCTGCCTCCCTTGCAATGGCCGTTCACCTATACCCATGAATATTCCCATCTGTTGGGAATAAGCAGCGAGGCCGAAGCCAACTTCTGGGCCTATCAGATTTGCATCCGCTCCGTTTCACCAGCCGTCCGCTACTCCGGCTATTTCGGTCTGCTACCCTATGTGCTCTCCAATGCCGCTACATTGTTGGAAGAAGAAGACTACCGGCAACTGCTTGCTTCCATCCGTCCCGAGATTTTGCAGACCCTTCGTGAAAAGCAAGCCTACTGGCAGGCACGCTACAATCCGTGGGTAGGACGAGTGCAGGAACTGATGTATGAGTATTACCTCAAAGGCAACCAGATTCCTTCCGGACAGAAAAACTATGCCGAAGTGGTAGCCATGATTCTTGCCTTGCCCGGCGGCTGGTGGAAATAAACGCCGCGAGAATCTGAAAATCCCGTCCATCCGTCGGGGAGAAGCTGATTTTTCAATTCTCAAGGGGAAAAGATGACTTATTTTACTGTCAAACAGTGGATTACCGGAATTACTGCTTTCTTCATTCAGGAAATGAAATGAAAAGATACCTTAAAATCCCATCAAATTTCTAATTTTCGTATGCCGTTTGCTTCTTGCGTAAAAAATCCTTAAAGTGTGAAAATCAGTGAATAGCCAGCTTTTTAGGAGAAAAAACACTATCTTTACAGCCTTAATTTTTCTAAACTCAAAGCGAACGAAAGAAAATTATACCACAATGACTATCACGATTAAAAAAGTCACTACGAAAAAAGAACTGAAGAAGTTCATTCGTTTTAATTACGAACTTTATAAAGATAATCCCTATTCCGTTCCCGATTTGTACGATGACATGCTGAATACCTTCAATCCCAAGAAGAATCCGGCATTTGAATTCTGCGAGGCAGAATATTTCCTGGCATACAAAGGCGAGGAGATAGTGGGGCGTGTGGCTGCCATCATCAACCACCGTGCAAATGACACCTGGAACAAGAAAGAAGTCCGTTTTGGCTGGCTGGACTTCATTGACGAAGAAGAAGTGTCTTCAGCCTTGCTGAAAGCCGTAGAGCAATGGGGAAAAGAAAAAGGTATGGAAGCCATTGTCGGTCCGTTGGGATTTACGGATATGGATGCCGAAGGAATGCTGGTTGAAGGATTCGACCAGTTGAGTACGATGGCCACCATCTATAATTATTCCTATTATCCGGAACACATGGAGCAGTTAGGCTTTGAGAAAGAAGCCGACTGGGTGGAATACAAACTGAGCGTGCCCCACCAGCTTCCGGACAAGTTTGTGCGCATCTCCGAAATCATTCTTCAGAAGTACAACCTGAAAATTAAGAAGCTCAAGCGGAGCGAAATCAAGAAGCAGAACTACGGGCAGAAAATCTTCGATTTGATTAACGAAGCCTATGCGCCTCTTTACGGATATTCGCAGATGACGCAGGGACAGATTAACCAATATATAAAGATGTATCTGCCGCTCATCGACCTGCGCATGGTGTCGTTGGTAGAAGATGCGGAAGGCAACCTGGTGGCAGTGGGAATCGCCATGCCGTCCTTGTCGAAAGCCTTGCAGAAAGCCAAGGGAAAGATGCTTCCTTTCGGCTGGTACCACCTGTTAAAGGCCCTGTTCATCAAGCGTCCGCGTGTGCTCGATTTGCTGCTGGTAGGCGTGAAGCCCGAATACCAGAGCAAGGGAGTCAACGCTCTCTTGTTCTACGACCTTGTGCCTATTTTCCAGCAGATGGGATTTGAGTATGGGGAAAGTAATCCGGAGCTTGAGCTCAACAAGAAAGTACAGGCACAGTGGAGCGCATTCGAATCCGTGCAACACAAACGCCGCCGTGCTTATAAGAAAATGATTTAAAAAACAGAGGGGGAATAGATATGGAAGAACTCAATGAACAAACCGTTTCCTCTGTAGCTTATACCGAAGAGAACATTCGCCACCTGAGCGACATGGAGCACGTACGTACCCGTCCCGGTATGTACATCGGTCGCCTGGGCGACGGTTCGCAGGTGGAAGACGGAATTTATGTGCTGTTGAAAGAAGTCGTCGACAACAGTATCGACGAGTTCAAGATGGGAGCCGGAAAGCGCATTGAAATCCAGATGGAAGACAACCTGCGGGTGTCCGTGCGCGACTATGGACGAGGCATTCCTTTGGGAAGTCTGGTCGATGCCGTTTCCATGCTGAACACCGGAGGAAAGTACGATACCAAGGCCTTCAAGAAAAGTGTCGGTCTGAACGGAGTGGGAGCCAAGGCGGTCAATGCATTGAGCAGCCGTTTCGTGGCCTGGAGTGCCCGCGACGGACAGATGCGCAAGGCCGTGTTCGAACGTGGAGAACTGGTCAGCGACGAGACCTGCGCCACGGACGAAGAAAACGGAACCTACATCTTCTTTGAGCCCGACGATACCCTGTTCCAGAACTACCACTTCCGTCCGGAGTTCATTGAGACCATGCTCCGCAATTATACCTATTTAAATACGGGCCTTTCCATCTATTATAACGGACACCGCATTGTGAGCCGTAACGGACTGGAAGACTTGCTGAACGACAACATGACTGCGCCGGGACTGTATCCCATTGTGCACCTGACGGGCGAAGACATTGAGATAGCCTTTACCCACAGTGCGCAGTATGGCGAGGAATACTATTCCTTTGTCAACGGTCAGCACACCACGCAGGGAGGAACCCACCAGAGCGCGTTCAAGGAACACATAGCCCGTGCCATCAAGGAGTTCTACGGAAAGAACCTGGAGTTTCAGGACATCCGTAACGGACTGGTGGCTGCCATTGCCATCAACGTGATTGAACCTACGTTCGAAAGCCAGACCAAAATCAAGTTGGGCTCACTGTCTATGGCACCGGAGAAAGATTCCGAAGGCAACCCCTATCCTTTGTCGGGCGTCAGCGTCAACAAGTTTGTGGGCGATTTCGTAAAAGAGCAGGTAGACAACTACCTCCACAAGCATCCCGATGTGGCCGAAGTCCTGCTGCAGAAAATCCAGGAATCCGAAAAAGAACGCAAGGCCATTGCCGGCGTCACGAAGATAGCCCGTGAGCGTGCCAAGAAAGCCAACCTGCACAACCGTAAGTTGCGCGACTGCCGCATCCACCTGAACGACCAGAAAGGCGGAAAGAAAGAAGAAGACGACCCCCGTCTGGAAAGCTCCATCTTCATCACCGAGGGAGACTCCGCCAGCGGTTCCATCACGAAAAGCCGCGATGTCAATACGCAGGCCGTGTTCAGCTTGCGCGGTAAGCCGCTGAATTCTTTCGGACTCACCAAGAAGGTGGTCTACGAGAACGAAGAGTTCAACCTCCTGCAGGCTGCCCTGAACATTGAAGAAGGGCTCGACGGACTCCGATATAATAAGGTAATCGTGGCCACCGATGCCGATGTGGACGGTATGCACATCCGCCTGCTGATGATTACCTTCTTCCTGCAGTTCTTCCCCGACCTGATAAAGAAAGGTCATGTGTACATCCTGCAGACCCCCCTGTTCCGCGTGCGTAACCGCAAGAAAGGGGTGTACGAAACCATCTACTGCTATTCGGAAGAAGAGCGTGTGGCTGCCATCGAGAAGTTGAGTCCCAATCCCGAAATCACCCGATTCAAAGGATTGGGAGAAATCTCGCCCGACGAGTTCCGCCATTTCATCGGTAAGGACATGCGTCTGGAGCAGGTCACCCTTCGCAAGACCGACGCCGTGAAGGAACTGCTGGAGTTCTACATGGGAAAGAACACCATGGAACGCCAGAACTTCATCATCGACAATCTGGTGGTAGAGGAAGACCTGATTAAGAATGAGGAATGAAGAATTAATAATTAAAAACTGCCAGTCATCAGTGATGAAAAGAGCGATATTTCCGGGCACATTCGACCCGTTTACTATCGGGCACTATTCCGTGGTGAAGCGTGCCCTGACCTTTATGGACGAAATCATCATCGGCATTGGGGTGAACGACAAAAAGAAAACCTGGTTCCCCACCGAGAAGCGCGTAGAGATGATTCGCAAACTTTATGCCGACGAGCCGCGCATCAAGGTCGAGGCATACGACAACCTTACCGTTGATTTTGCCCGCGAGCGCGAGGCCGGATTCATTATCCGCGGCATCCGTACCGTACACGACTTTGAATACGAAGAAACCATTGCCGACATCAACCGCAAGCTGGCCGGCGTAGAAACCATCCTACTCTTTACGGAGCCCGAACTGACCTCCATCAGTTCCACCATCGTCCGTGAACTCCTGCAGTATGGCAAGGATGTATCCGACTTTCTGCCCGAAGGCATGGAAGTGGAATAAAATGAAAGAATGCACATGAAAATCAGAAAATACCTATTCGCTTTATTGGCAGGATGTGCGGCATGGACTGCCCTGCCTGCCCAGAACAAGCTGCTCGATTCGCCTTCGCGCAAACTGCAGCTGGCCGAGTTCGCCATCTCCAATCTCTATGTAGATAAGGTAGACGAAGACAAACTGGTGGAAACCGCCATTGTCAGCATGCTGGAAGAGCTCGACCCGCACTCCACCTATTCCGACCCGGAAGAAGTGAAGCGGCTCAACGAACCCCTTCAGGGAAACTTCGATGGCATCGGTATCCAGTTTAATATGGCTACCGACACCCTCTTTGTCATCCAGCCCGTATCGGGAGGACCTTCCGAGAAAGTCGGCATCCTGGCCGGCGACCGCATCATCGAAGTGAACGACACGGTCATTGCCGGTGTGAAGATGAACACTGACGAAGTGATGCGCCGCTTGCGCGGACCAAAAGGCTCCACGGTGACGGTAAAAGTGTTGCGTGCCGGTGTGAAAGAGTTGCTGCCCTTCACCATCAAGCGCGACAAGATTCCCGTATACAGTCTGGATGCTTCGTACATGGTAGAAGGAAAAATCGGTTATATCCGTGTGAACCGCTTTGCCGCTACCACCGGACAAGAATTTACCGATGCCCTCCACAAGTTGCAGAAGCAAGGCATGAAAGACCTGATTCTCGATTTGCAAGGCAACGGAGGCGGTTACCTGAATGCCGCCATCATCCTGTGCGACCAGATTTTGGGTAAGAAAGAACTCATTGTCTATACCGAAGGCCGCCGCAACCCCCGTTCAGAATTTGAAGCCAAGGGCGACGGCGATTTCCAGAAAGGCCGTCTGGTGGTGCTCGTCGATGAATTCTCGGCTTCCGCCAGTGAGATTGTCACCGGAGCCATTCAGGATTGGGACAGAGGTATCGTAGTAGGCCGGCGTACCTTCGGAAAAGGACTCGTACAGCGCCCCATCGATTTGCCCGACGGTTCCATGATCCGTCTGACCATCGCCCGTTACTACACCCCTTCGGGCCGTTGTATCCAGAAACCTTACGAAAGCATCGAGCAATACAATAAAGACTTGATAGACCGTTACAACCGGGGTGAGATGATGAGTGCCGACAGCATCCACTTCCCCGACTCGCTCAAGGCCAAGACCCTGAAGCTAGGACGTACCGTGTACGGTGGCGGAGGCATCATGCCCGACTATTTCGTGCCCATCGACACCACGATGTACACCAACTATTATCTGTCATTGCGCGACAAAGGCGCCATGGTGCAGCTGAACATCAAGCTGATTGACCGCCACCGGAAAGAATGGCTCCAGCAGTATAAGACGTTCGACCGCTTCAACCGCGAGTTTGAGGTGAGCCAGGCCATGCTCGATGAGCTGGTGGCACAAGGCACCTCCATGGGCATCACCTACAACGAGGCCCAGTTCCGTACGGCACTTCCGCTGGTCAAGACCCAGCTGAAAGCCCTGCTGGCCCGCGACATCTGGGACATGAACGAATACTTCCAGGTGATTAACACGCTGAACGACAGTATGAAAAAGGCCATCGAACTGCTGCGCGAGCCTGGCATGAATTTCCCCAAAAGATAGGCTTCGGAAAACGTACTTGCGTTTTAAATCAAACGCAAGTACGTTTTCCCTGAAACGCAAGTGCGTTTGAATTGAAACTCTTTGGCGTTTTGATTCAAACGCACTTGCGTTTTTTTACGTGTGGCTCACGGCTTCCGATTACAGAATTTTTTCCATAATCTGTTGTGTTATCTCAATAAATCTTCTAATTTTGCATCATAATTTGGACCTTCGAGTGCGAATTTATAGTTCTAACAATTAAATAATTTAAATTCAATCATTTATGTGGTTAAGTAATTCATCTATTGGAAGGAAAGTGGTGATGAGTGTTACTGGTATCGCCCTTGTCCTGTTTCTGACATTTCACATGGCGATGAACCTTGTTGCATTGTTCTCGGGCGAGGCGTACAACATGGTTTGTGAGTTCCTCGGTGCCAACTGGTATGCGCTGGTAGCTACTGTCGGACTGGCTGCCCTGTTTGTAATTCACATCATCTACGCTTTCTGGCTGACGATGCAGAACCGTGCAGCTCGCGGTCACGAACGCTATGCAGTGACAGCAAAACCGAAAAACGTGGAATGGGCATCTCAGAACATGCTGGTACTGGGTATCATTGTAATCCTGGGTCTGGCTCTTCACTTCGTAAACTTCTGGTACAAAATGCAGTTCGCTGAAATCATCGGCAACCCGATGATGGGTGGTCTTCATGCAGCCGACGGTTACGGCTACATCATGCAGACATTCTCTAATCCGGTGTTCTTCGTGTTGTATATCATCTGGCTGATTGCCTTGTGGTTCCACCTGACTCACGGATTCTGGAGCTCTATGCAGACTTTGGGTTGGAACAACACCATCTGGATTAACCGTTGGAAATGCATCTCTAACATCTATTCTACCATCATCGTACTTGGCTTCATGTTGGTAGCCGTTGTGTTCTTCCTGAAAAACATGATGGGTTGCGGTGCTTGCTAATTTAAGTGTAACTGATTAAATTGAAAAAACATTATGACTAAGATAATCGATTCTAAGATTCCTGAAGGCCCGATAGCTGAGAAATGGACCAATTATAAAGCTCACCAGAAACTGGTGAACCCGGCTAACAAACGTCGTCTGGACATCATCGTGGTAGGTACAGGTCTGGCAGGTGCTTCTGCTGCTGCTTCTTTAGGTGAAATGGGATTCCGTGTGTTCAACTTCTGTATCCAGGACTCTCCTCGCCGTGCGCACTCTATCGCTGCACAGGGTGGTATCAACGCTGCCAAGAACTACCAGAACGACGGTGACTCTATCTATCGTCTGTTCTACGATACAGTGAAAGGTGGTGATTACCGTGCTCGTGAAGCTAACGTTTACCGTCTGGCTGAAGTATCAAACAACATCATCGACCAGTGCGTGGCACAGGGTGTTCCTTTCGCTCGTGAATACGGTGGTACACTGGCTAACCGTTCATTCGGTGGTGCACAGGTATCTCGTACATTCTACGCTAAAGGTCAGACAGGTCAGCAGCTGTTGCTGGGTGCTTACTCTGCATTGAGCCGTCAGGTAGGTGCCGGTACTGTAAAACTGTACACTCGTTACGAAATGCTCGACGTAGTATTGGTTGACGGTCGTGCACGCGGTATCATCGCTAAGAACCTGGTAACCGGTAAGTTGGAACGCTTCGCTGCTCACGCAGTAGTTATCGCAACCGGTGGTTACGGAAACACTTACTTCCTGTCAACTAACGCCATGGCATGTAACGTAACAGCTGCCATGTCTTGCTACCGTAAGGGAGCTATGTTCGCTAACCCGGCTTACGTACAGATTCACCCGACTTGTATTCCGGTACACGGTGACAAGCAGTCTAAGCTGACTTTGATGTCAGAATCTCTGCGTAACGACGGTCGTATCTGGGTTCCGAAGAAACTGGAAGATGCCAAAGCATTGCAGGCTGGAACAAAGAAAGGTAGCGATATTCCTGAAGAAGACCGTGACTACTACCTGGAACGCCGTTATCCGGCATTCGGTAACCTGGTTCCGCGTGACGTGGCTTCACGTGCCGCTAAAGAACGTTGCGACCACGGTTTCGGTGTAAACAACACTGGTCTGGCCGTATTCCTTGACTTCTCTGAAAGTATCGAACGTCTGGGCTTGGACGTAGTTCGCCAGCGTTACGGTAACTTGTTCGATATGTACGAAGAAATCACCGACGTAAATCCGGGCGAACTGGCTCACGAAATCAACGGTGTGAAATACTATAACCCGATGATGATTTATCCGGCTATCCACTACACAATGGGTGGTATCTGGGTAGACTACGAACTCCAGACTTCTATCAAGGGTCTGTTCGCTATCGGTGAATGTAACTTCTCTGACCACGGAGCTAACCGTCTGGGTGCTTCTGCATTGATGCAGGGTCTGGCCGACGGATACTTCGTATTGCCTTACACTATCCAGAACTACCTGGCCGACCAGATTACTGTTCCTCGCTTCTCTACTGACCTGCCTGAATTTGCAGAAGCAGAAAAGGCTGTTCAGGACAAGATTGACCACCTGATGAACATCAAGGGTAAGAAGTCTGTAGACTCTATCCACAAGGAACTGGGTCGCGTAATGTGGGAATATGTAGGTATGGGCCGTACAGCTGAAGGTTTGAAGACCGGTCTGGCTAAGCTGAAAGACATCCGTAAGGAATTCGAAACAGAACTGTTCATCCCGGGTTCTAAGGAAGGTTTGAACGTAGAGCTGGATAAGGCTTTCCGTCTGAACGACTTCATCACAATGGGCGAGCTGATTGCTTACGATGCATTGAACCGTAACGAATCTTGCGGTGGTCACTTCCGTGAAGAATACCAGACAGAAGAAGGTGAAGCAAAACGTGATGACGAAAACTTCTTCTATGTAGCTTGCTGGGAATACCAGGGAAGCGACGACAAGGCTCCGGTATTGTACAAAGAACCGCTGGTTTACGAAGCTATCAAGGTACAGACTCGTAACTACAAGAGCTAATCAGTGAAGTTAAACAATTAAAGAATCTAAGTAAAATGGATAAAAATATATCATTTACGCTGAAAGTTTGGCGTCAGAACGGACCTAAGGAAAAAGGTCATTTCGATACATTCCAGATGAAGGACATTCCGGGCGATACTTCCTTCCTGGAAATGCTGGATATCTTGAATGAACAGTTGATTGAAGACGGAAAAGAACCGGTAGTGTTCGACCACGACTGTCGTGAAGGTATCTGCGGTATGTGTTCTTTGTACATCAACGGACATCCGCACGGACCTGCTACAGGTGCTACTACCTGCCAGATCTACATGCGTCGTTTCAAAGACGGTGATGTAATCACTGTAGAACCGTGGCGTTCAGCCGGATTCCCGGTTATCAAGGACTTGATGGTAGACCGTACTGCTTACGACAAGATTATGCAGGCAGGTGGTTTCATCAGCGTACGTACAGGTGCTCCTCAGGATGCCAATGCTATTCTGATCCCGAAACCGGTAGCTGACGAAGCAATGGATGCTGCTTCTTGTATAGGTTGTGGTGCTTGTGTAGCTGCTTGTAAGAACGGTTCAGCCATGCTGTTCGTTTCTGCTAAGGTAAGCCAGTTGAACCTGTTGCCTCAGGGAAAACCGGAAGCATTGCGTCGTGCAAAGGCTATGATTGCCAAGATGGACGAACTGGGCTTCGGTAACTGTACCAACACTCGTGCTTGTGAAGCAGAATGTCCGAAATGCGTTTCAATCAGCAACATCGCTCGTTTGAACCGCGACTTCATCAAAGCAAAACTGAAAGACTAATTCTCTTTACAGACAGATAACGATTCGCCCCGAAGCACACGCTGTTTCGGGGCGAATTCTTTTTGTCTTTTAAAAACTTTTAAAAAGCTGAAAATCAAGGGTTGAATATTTGCACAGAATAAGTGTTATTCTTACATTTGTCACGTGATTTTTTTCATAGTATTAGATTTAAGGTTAACAAGGTTGGGAGAAAGCGTTCTCCCATTTTTTATGCCATTTTGTAAACTCCTCCTGCCAGTGCACGGACCACGCCTTTCATCTCTAAGTTGAACAGCAGGCTGGTCATGCGGTTGATGGCGATGTTGCTTTCCACTACCAACGTATTGATTTGTATCCCGTCGGGATGTTTCTGTAAATGGGTGATGACTTGTTCTTCTTCGGGTGTCAGCTCCGGGAACAGCTGGCGCTGGACTACCTGAGGGGAAATGGGCACATGGTCCCAGTTCATGGCTTTTACCACATCTTCCGCGCCCTGTATCAAGGCAGCGCGGTTTTTTTGTATCAGCAGGTTGCAGCCGGTGGAGTAGGTGTCGCCTACGCGGCCCGGAAAGGCGAAGCAGTCGCGCTGGTAGCTTTCGGCTATCTCGGCGGTAATGAGGGAGCCACCTTTGGGGCCGGACTCTACCACGAGGGTGGCGTCGCTGATGCCGGCTACGATGCGGTTTCGCTTCACGAAGTTTTGCCGGTCGGGGTTGGTGCCGCTCATGAACTCGGTGAGCAGTCCGCCCTGTGTCAGCATCTCGGTGGCGGTGCGGCGGTGTACAGCTGGGTAGATGCGGTCCAGGCCGTGAGCCAGTACGCCCACGGTGTCGAATCCGTGGGTCAGTGCTTCGCGGTGGGCATGGATGTCGATGCCGTAAGCCAGCCCGCTTACTATCAGCACGTCGGGAATCAGGGCGCTGAGTTCCTGCATGAAACGCTGGCAGAGGCCTTTGCCGTAGTCGGTGGCATTGCGTGTGCCTACGATGCTCAGGATGTGACGGCTGTTCAGGTTGGCCGAGCCTTTGTAGAACAATACGAGCGGGGCATCGGGACATTCGCGGAGGCGGGAAGGGTAGGCTTCGTCGTCTTCGGTCAGGCACTGAATCTGGTGCTTCTGGGCAAACGAGAGCTCGGCTTCGCACAGGCGGAATACTTCCGTATGCTGAAAGGCGGTAGCTACCTTCGGAGTGACTCCGGGAAGAAGGACCGGCAGTTCGCGGGCGTGTTCGAAAAGCATGGCCGCACTTCCGGCAGCCTGAATCAGGTGGCGGGCTCCTACCAGACCGATGCCGGGCAGAAGGGGAAGGGCCATGCGGCAGAGGAGTTCTTTTTCGTTCATTGGTTCAGGTAGGGAGCAAAGATTTCATTGAAGAGGGCGCTGTCACTCAGGCGTCCGTTGACTACGCACACGGTTTCTACGGTCGATTTGATGACGGGTTTCAGGTCGGGCAGGCGGTAGATGTCCTGCACAAAGACGTATTTGATGCCTTCCTTGCGGAGTGCCAGACGGGAGATGAACTCGTCGCCGCTGGTCAGCGGGGTTTTAAAAGCCATGTTCAGGCGGGCTACCACGGGGTCGATGCCCTGCTGGTGAAGCTGGGCGAAGCTGACACCGACGGAGGAGAGAAACTCGTGGCGGGTGTGCTCGATATAGTGCTGGTAATTGGCATTGTTGACGATTCCCTGCAGGTCGCATTCATAGTCGCGGACCTTCATTTTCAGTTCAAAGATGTATTTCTCCATGAGAGTGAAGTTTATGTATTTTCACAAAGATAGCGAATTATTCCTATATTTGCGGGATATGAAAGAGAATGTACCAGTAATTTATGCAGCCCCTTTGCAGGGCTTTACGGAAGTGGCGTGGCGCAATGCACATGCGCAGTGCCTGGGAGGTGTGGACGCGTATTATACTCCTTTTGTCCGGTTGGAGAAGGGGGAGATTCGTAACAAGGACAGGCGCGACGTGTCGCCTGAAGAGAACACGGTGCCCCGGCTGGTTCCGCAAGTGATTGCCTCGGAGCCGGAGGAGCTGAAGGTGCTGACGGACTTTTTGGCTTCGCAGGGCTATCAGGAGATAGATGTGAACATGGGCTGCCCGTTTCCGCTGATTGTACGTCGTGGAAAGGGAGCGGGTATCTTGTCTTCTCCGGAGAAGGTGGAGGCGCTGTTGGAGACGATGAAGGTGTTTCCGGAGATTCGCTTTTCGGTGAAGATGAGGTTAGGCGGCCAGGATGCGGAGGAGTGGAAGGCGCTCGTGCCGTTACTCAACCGTTCGTGTGTGACGCAGGTGACGCTTCATCCGCGCATCGGGAAGCAGCAGTACAAGGGGACGGTGGACCGGGAGGCGTTTCGTGCGTTCTATGAGGCGTGCGAGCGGCCGTTAGTGTACAACGGTGATTTGCAGACGGTGGCCGACATCCGGGAGGTACTGGAAGCGTTTCCCCGGCTGAAAGGGGTGATGCTGGGCCGCGGGCTGCTGGCGAATCCGGCGCTGGCGCTGGCTTTCCGTGAGGGAGAATTGTCCGAGAGCGAATTGAAGGCACGGGTAGCGCAGATGCACCGGCAGATGTATCTGTATTATCATCGGGTGATAGAGGGCGGAGAGGCCCAGCTGCTGGCCAAGCTGAAGACCTGCTGGGAGTACTTGTTGCCGGAGCTGGACAAGAAACAGCGGAAGGCTATCTTGAAGAGCAATCGCCTGGATGGGTATCTGCGGGCAGTGGAAGAGGCATTGCGGTGAGAGGTATGAAGAACTGAAAAGACTTAACTTTTTTAACAGAAGTAGGATGGTGATTTTGGTATTTTCATCTGTCTCTATTTGAAATAGAAATCGATTTGCACATGGGAAGAGACAGATTAAATATAGATGAGTTATTCAAGTTTTATTATAGACCTTTGTGTTTGTATGCAACACATTATGTACAGGACGTAGAGATGGCCAAAGATATTGTGCAGGATTGCTTTTCGTCTTTGTGGGAGAAAATGAATAATGAAAAGTCTTGTGAGGTAAGTAATATGAAGGCTTATTTGTATGTGATGGTTAAGAACCGTAGCTTGGATTATTTGAGTCAGGAAAATCTGTTCAAATCGGGAGTCTCATTTACTGAATTAGAAGAAACCTTGTTGGATGAGGAGGTGGAGGAGCGGAGTGTGATGGAGGCGCGAATGTGGACTGCCATAGATGCCTTGCCTGAGCGTTGCCGTGAGGTCTTTCTTTTGCATAAACGGGATGGCCTGAAGTATCAGGAGATTGCTGAAAAGTTTCATATTTCGGTTCATACAGTCGACAGTCATATTCAGAAGGCATTTCGTTTGATACGTGAGGGGGCATATAAAGTGTATATGTTTCTCTTTAACTAAAATTCAGTGTTTTCACGTAGTGATTTTTGGGGTTTCTATTGTCACAGGGTTGAATGTATAATATCACCAGAAACATGAATGAATTAGAAGAAAAATGCCTTCGTTTTGTGTTGAGGCACTATCAAAAGAATAAATTGGACACACGGCAGGCTTTGAAAGTTTTCAAGGAAAAGCATGGAGTAGTTGGAAGGGCAGGCGGAAAGAACCGGTATTTCCTGTTTTTATCTGGGCTGGCTGCGGCTATATTGCTGGCGTTTATTGTCTGGGTGGGTATATCTCCTGAGAAGCAGTGGACAGAATTGGCAGCATACGAACATGCAGTAAAGTACCAGTTGCCGGACAGTTCGGTCGTTACGGTATATCCCTATTCTTCTATTTGTTTCCGTACAAAGGATTATGCAGATGTATGTCGTGAAGTGAAATTGACGGGGAAAGTTGGTTTTATGATAAAAAGAGATTGTACTCGTCCGTTTAAAGTAATAGGAAAGTTGGCTGAAGTTCAAGTGTTGGGTACTTGTTTCGTGATGGATGAAAGCCGTGCGGATACCGCATGGGTTCAGGTGGAATCGGGAAAAGTACGGTTTTCTGTACTAGGTCAGTCGGAAGGTGTAGAACTTCTGGCTGGAATGGAGGCACAAGTGGTAAAAGGTCAGCATGTTCCGCAAATCGTCCATCGTCCGGATTCTGTAAAGAAAGGAAGTTTTGTATTTGAGAATACTCCTCTTCCGAAAGTACTTGCAGAGCTTTCCCATTATTATGGGGTAAAGCTGGTAGCTGACCGGACAGACAAACGGTTGACAGCCAATTTCGATGCACACAGTCTGGACGAAATCATCGAGATAATAGAAAAAGTATTAAAAGTGCATATTAAAAAGCAAGTATGATGAGTACCTTGTGGACTGTGGCGGCTGTCTGTTTATGTTTAGGGGGACATCCTTGTTCTGAAACTTCAGAATTGAAGAAAGCAATCGTACGAATGCAAGACTTGTATCATGTGAATTTCGTCTATGATTCTTCTTTGGAAATGATACGGTTATCTGGCATTTTTTCTTCTGGTAAGTCATTGAAGGAGAATCTGCAAACAGTCTTTTCCGGAACCGGAATCAAATGGGAGATAAAAGGCAGCTATGTTTTGTTGTTTAAATCGAGCCAGTATACTTTCTCAGGACACGTGTGTCAGGATAATGGGGAATCACTCCTTAATGTCACGGTGTATGATCAGAATATGCATATCGGTACCTTAACGGATGAACATGGTTTTTTTAGTTTGACATTACCGGAAGGAAAGCATACTTTGCGTTTCTCTTATGTAGGTTATGAAGAGGTGGTGAAAGAATTGGACTTGCGTTCAGATTATTCTGGTACTATTTATTTGAAGGAAAGTTCCACTGCATTGGAAGGGGTAGTGGTAACAGCCGATTTGAATACTTCTCTTTTTACAACTCAGACTGGAAAGATTTCGTTGACTTCAGAACAGTTGAATACGGAATTCTCACTGTTCAGTTCACCGGATTTAGTCAAGGCAATTCAGCAGCTTCCCGGAGTATCTGCTGGCACGGAACTGTTCTCCGGGCTTTATGTACACGGGGGGAAGAATGATGAAAACTTATTCTTATTGGACGGCATGCCTCTCTATCAGGTGAATCATTTTGGAGGATTGTTTTCTGCATTTAATACGGATATAGTGAAGAACGTGGATTTTTACAAGAGTGGTTTCCCGGCACGTTACGGAGGGAGGCTTTCGTCTGTGACAGATGTCCGTATGAAGGAGGGGGACTTAAAGGAGTTTCATGGTATGGTCTCGGTGGGGCTGCTGGACGGAAGGCTACGTTTCGAAGGGCCTGTCATAAAGGAAAAAACTTCTTTTGTGTTCGGTATGCGCCGGAGTTGGTTGGACGTGCTTTCTGCTCCTGCTTTGCGGATTGCCAATCGTTTCTATCCCGAAGAAGATATCAATGCCCGTTATGCTTTTCATGATATAAATGGGAAAATCACACATCGGTTTTCCAATGAGAGCAGGCTTTCTTTTAGTGTGTATTCTGGAAGAGATTTGTTTAAAATGAAGGATAAACAGCTTTTCCCGTCAGGAAACCTGCTCCATCAAGAGAAAGAACAGACCACGGATGAATATCATATCAGATGGGGAAATCTTTCTGCCGCGTTGTCATGGAATAATCAGTTCAATCATAAACTGACCGGTAACTTTTCTTTGGTATATGCCCGTAATCTGTCTAAATATGACTTCAGGTCAGATGATAGTTTTTATAAAGGGGAAGATAATAAAGAATATTCTGTAGACCGGATGCAGAGGGACAGTTATTCTACTATTGATGACGTAGGTTTTCGCATGGATTTTCATTACCTTCCTACGGCGAGTCATCATGTTCGCTTCGGAAGCGATTACTTGTATCATATCTATTGTCCGCAGCATACGCTATCACAGGATATAAGAGGTACGGAGGAAATGACGGATACGTTATTGTCATCAGTAGAGAGCCATTACAAGGGGAATGAATTCTCTTTTTATGCGGAAGACGATATGAGGCTGACCCGAAAGCTGCGGATAAACTTGGGGGGACGTTATACCATGTATCAAGTTTCGGGAGCAGTATATCATTCGCTGGAGCCGAGAATATCGGCAAGTTACCGTCTGTTCAGTCGTACCACTTTAAAAGTTTCCTATACCGAGATGAGTCAGTTTGCGCACCAGTTATCCAATTCTTATTTAAACTTGCCGACCGATTGTTGGGTTCCTTCTACCTCCCGTATACGTCCTATGCATTCGCGACAGGTGGCAGGTGGTGTGTACATGGAACTTCCGTGGAGGTTGCGCCTGGAGGTGGAAAGCTATTTCCGTACTACCAGCCGAATGTTGGAGTACGAGGCGGGAGGCAGTCTTACATTGCCTGCCGGAAACTGGGAACAGGTGGTACGGGTGGGAGACGGCAAATCGTATGGGTTGGAAACATCGTTGGTGTATCATGATGAGCAGAACCTCTTTCAGGCTGGTTATACTTTATCATGGAGCAAGCAAAAATTTGATGATTTCTATTCCGGTTGGTATCCCAGCAAGTTTGATAATCGTCATAAACTGAATTTTGTCTATCGTCGTAAATTCAGCCATCGAATGGATGTATATGCAGCGTGGACTTATCGTAGTGGTGACCATGCGACGGTTCCTACACAGTATGTGGAAAATCCTTGCCTACCTGGAACCTCGCAGCTGTCGGACTTAGAGCCGATGTATGGAAAACCTAACAATATTACTTTGCCTGCCTACCACCGGCTGGATGTGGGTATCAATTTCCGGCGGACTACCAAGCGGGGATTCGAGCGAATTTGGAATGTGAGTATCTATAATGCTTATTGCCGTATGAATCCTTTTTATACAAAGATAGAACGGCAGGTGGATGGAAGTTTCAGAGGAAAGGCTATCGGACTGTTCCCGATAATTCCTTCTTTTAGCTACACCTTAAATTTCTGAATCGGCATGCATTGGAATGTCATTGATTATAACAAATTTCTAAACATTGTATTTATGCATTTACACAAACAGAATCTCATAATAATACTTGCAGCCTTCAGCCTGTTGTCATCTTGTGTGTATCATTTTGACTTGGATAAGATTTCAGAGGTTCCTAAATTAACGGTATATAGTTATCCTGGAAGTGGTGATACTACGGTGGTACGTCTTTCGCACAGTCTTCCGGTTTATGACAAAGGCATGAGAATGTATGGATTAAAGGGCAGGGACATCAGGTTGGAAGTGAATGACATTGCTGTTCCTTTGTTGTGGACAGAGGATTCATTGCCGGGAGTTCCCGCCAAAAGTTATTATGTGGTGCAGCCCTATGAGACGAGTGACCGTGTCCGGCTTACAGCTTCGGTAGAAGGGGTGAAAGCAGTATCTGCCTTTACCATTATTCCTGCTCCTTTCCCCTTAAACGCTGTTAAAATAGAACGAAAACCCTCTGAGTTGAGTGTGCTCCAGCTTCAGATAAATTTTACCGATTATGCAAAGATGGAAAATTACTATGCGGTAACGGTCAAAGAAAGGGTGAAGTATTGGAAAGAGGGGACTTCGGAGGTGCATTATGGCAAACCGTCTTCTGCTTATATGGACTGGAGTGATGAGCCAATATTGGATGCTTCTTCTGGTTTGGATGACATTTTTATGGGAAACTATGCGTACTATCAGAATCTGTATTTTTGGAGCGATGAGAAAATTCAGGGAAAGAATTACACACTTCGCCTGAATATGACTTACATACCTGATTACAAGACTTCTATTCAAGATGAGACTTTTATAAACAGAAAGCAATATAAGGTTTATTTATATAGTCTGTCTGAAGAGTTCTACCGTTATTTGAAATCACTTAATGAGCAGAAGAATAATGAACTGGGTAATGTGGAGCTGGCTCCTATGCGGGCTACTTACACCAATGTGGAGAACGGTTTCGGACTGGTAGGTGGTTGCTGCTTGCGGCAAACGGAGTGGATGGAACTGTCAGAGTCTGAAACACGGTCAGGTTTTGACCATGCAGTGTTTAATGTTGAATATAATGTGGATCCGATAAAAAAGAATCACCCGTTTATTTCGCTGAATGATGAATCGTTAAGTAAATAAAACAGAAACCAGATTAAAAATAATAACGCTAATTGGAAATCAGTATGAAACGATTATCTTTTTTCTTATTCCTTTTCTTTTTATGGATGACAGTTCGTGCACAGATGCTCCGTTCTTCAGGCCTGGTGCTTTATGGAGGGAAAAATACCGTAAACTACCAGGTGGCTTCACCGGAGAAAGGATTACCGCCTTTCGATTTGGCAAACTCCCGTTTGGGGGCTGATTTTACTTTGGGCGCCGGATACCGCTGGCGGCTGAATCGTCCGGATACCGGCTGGTTCTTCGACTTGTCGTTATCGGCAAGATATGGCCGTTACAGCTATGGATTCCGTTATCTTTCTTCTGACGTGCATACGACGTATGTGGGCGGAGAAGGAATCCGTAATCTGTGGTCGGCATCTTTTGCTGGAAGTGTGGGACGGTACCTGTTTCGAGGATTGAATCTGTCGGTAGGAGTGGAGCCTACTTTTTATTTTTATGACAAAAGTTTCTTCGACTTGCCGGTATTTGCAAGATTGGCGTATGACTTCAGATTCATGGAAGTGGCTGTGCAATACAAATGGGGGATGACAAGGAAGTTCAATATGTCTCCTTTCTTGCGTAACCGACTTTCAGGCTGGGAGTGTTCGGTCTATATTCCTTTGTCAAGACGGAAATGATTTTTCTTTGAAAGGGATGGATTTTCTATAAATTTCTGTAACATATTGAGAAATACAGATTTAATAGCTTTCAGTACTTTCTTGTCAGTACTTGAGTACTTCCACGAAAGTACTGTAGTACTCCAAGGAAAGTATTAGAGTACTGCCAAGGAAGTACTGATTTAATGAAAGACTCGTGTGTAAGGGGTGAGAAGGGTTTTTAACCTTCTTTTTTCTTGAAATATTCGTATCCGATGCGGCAGAACAGGCATTTCTTGGTGTCGCAGTAATTCTTTTTGAGTTGGATGAGTGCCTGACTGTCGCCGGCATGGGCGGCTTGCAGACCGCATTCTTTCCACAGCCGGATGATGTAGTTATTTTCCGGTTTGAGTTGCTCCAGCAGGTTGCCGGCACGTTCGGTGAGCCGTTCCTCGCCTTTGTGCTTGCCGTAAGCATAGAGGAAGGGAACCACGGTATTGATAATCAGCAGGTCGATGGAGGCGTCGCTGAGGGTTTTCGGACGGGCGGGCGAGGGTTCGCCGAAAACGTAGTGGGTCAGCCAGTAAAGGGAGGTACCTCCACGCAGCAGGTCGCGCAGTTCTTTCACCGTAGAGGCCAGCAGCAGCTGAGAGAGCATGCCCTGGGAACGGTGGTAGAGGTTGGCCAGCTGGGCGATGCGTACGTGCGGAAAGTTGCCCGGGCGCATGCGGAGCATTTTCCACCGAAGGTGTTCGGAGGGCTGTAGCTCGAATTTGTGGGCCAGGTAGGCGTATTCCCTGGTAAGCTGGGCGGAATAGTCGTCGGATGGGAGTTCCTGCAACAGGCCGGCCTGCCCGAAGAAAATGGCTTCTATCTGAAAAAGATTATCGCGGTGCTTGTTGACGGCTTGCAAGGGAATGGTCTGTGCCCATTGTTCGAAGGCATCGCTGTTGGTGCCGAAACCGAAATTGCGGGCTAAGGTGAGAAAAAAGGCTTGTTCCCAGTCGCCTTTGCTCTGGGTAAGCTGGGCCTGGATGCGCTGTGTTTTCTGCTCGAAACGTTCGGTCTGCAGACTGGAGAGCCAGCTGTGGAGCAGGAGTTTGGGCAGGCGAGGGATGAGGCGGTAGCAGGCCGGGTAATGGCTGGTTTCAATCAGCTCGCGGTAGTTGTCTAACAGGTAGGGCGGATAGTGCAGCTCCATTTGCGGGATGGGCGTGCCGTCGGTGCGGAAGGTTTCGGCATCGATGTCGGAAGCCACATGCAGAATTACGGAGTCGTAGGCGCGGTCCTGATGATGGTGGTGGCGTTTCCAGTCGGAAGCGTGCACGTGGATTTCTACATTTCCCACCCACAGAATGCCGTCTATCTTGATTTTCGCATTGAAAAAGTCGGGTCCTGCATCGGGATTGGGGAGTCCGGGGTCAATGACTTCCACGGTTTGTCCTTGCGTGGTATGCAGCGGAGTGAGCGGAAAAAGCTTGTGTTTCCATACAAACTGGAGTAGATGTTCCATGTTAACGAGCTGTAAATGTTGGGTAAATGTAATGATTAATACTGAAAAACACTATCTTTGCGAATAAAATTATCATCAGAATTATGAAAATTGCATTAATTGGATATGGAAAGATGGGAAAGGAAATTGAAAAAATCGCCCTTTCCAGAGGTCATGAAATTGTGAGTATCATTGATATAAATAATCGGGAAGATTTTGCTTCGGAAGCTTTCCGTTCGGCCGATGTGGCCATTGAATTTACGGCTCCTTCAGTGGCTTACGGCAACTGTCTGGAGGCGTTCAAGAATGGTGTGAAAGTGGTATCGGGCAGCACAGGATGGATGGGAGAGCATGGCGAAGAGATGCGCCGTCTGTGCCAGGAGGAGGGTAAGACACTGTTCTGGTCGTCTAACTTCAGCTTGGGTGTGGCTATCTTTGCGGCGGTGAACAAGTACCTGGCAAAGATTATGAACCAGTTCCCGAACTACGATGTGTCGATGGTAGAAACCCACCACGTGCACAAGCTGGATGCCCCGAGTGGTACGGCCATTACGCTGGCTGAAGGGATTCTGGAAAACCTGGACCGCAAGCAGAAATGGGTGATGGGCACACTGACCGCTCCCGACGGTACGGTGACGGGCACGACCGACTGTGCACCGGATGAACTGCCCGTGAGTGCCATCCGCGAAGGGGAAGTGCCGGGTATCCATACCATCAAATATGAATCGGAGGCTGATTCTATCGTGATTACACACGACGCAAAGAACCGCAAGGGGTTTGCATTGGGAGCGGTGCTGGCTGCAGAATATACGGCTGCGCACCAGGGCTTCTTAGGTATGAATGATTTATTTCAGTTTTGAGTATGATACAGGCATCGCGTAAACAATGGATAAAGTTCGGCATAGTGCTGGTGCTTTACCTGATTTTCCTGATTTGGTTGAAAAGCTGGCTGGGACTGGTAGTGGTTCCGTTCATCTTTGACGCATATATTTCCAAAAAGATTCCCTGGACATGGTGGAAGAAATCGACCAACAAGACCGTGCTGACGGTGATGGGCTGGGTGGATGCCATCGTGTTTGCGCTGGTAGCGGTCTATTTTGTGAATCTGTATTTCTTCCAGAACTATGTGATTCCTTCTTCGTCGCTGGAGAAATCGCTGCTGGTGGGCGACTATCTGTTTGTAAGCAAGATGAGCTATGGTGCCCGTATTCCGCAGACACCGCTCCACATGCCGCTGACGCAGCATACGCTGCCGGTGTTCAACTGCAAGTCGTACCTGGAATGGCCGAAGTGGGATTACAAACGGGTGGCCGGACTGGGAGAGGTGCAGCTGAATGACATCGTAGTGTTCAACTTCCCGGCAGGGGATACGGTGGCTACCGGCAATCCGGCAGAAGATATCTATCGCATGAGCTATGCCATCGGCAAGCAACTTTCGCAGCCTATTGACCTGGCCAGCCTGAATCTGGAGCAGCAACGGGATGTGTATGATTATTATTACGCGGTAGGACGCAAGTATATTGACGAAAATCCGCAGCTGTATGGTGAGGTGATTACCCGCCCTGTAGACCGGAGAGAGAATTACGTGAAGCGTTGTGTGGGTATGCCGGGCCAGACACTGGAAATCAAAAACCGGATTATTTACCTGGACGGTAAGGCCAACAAGGAACCGGATAATGTGCAGTATCGTTATTTCGTGCATACCAAGGGCATGCTGCCGGAGGATTTATGTCATGAACTGGGCATCAGCCAGGAGGACCTGATGGCTTATTATACGGAGGAATCGGTGTATAACATGCCGTTGACTGAAAAGGCGAAGGCTGCCTTGCTGGCACGGAAGGATTTGGTGACTTCCATTGAAAACGTGCCGGATGATGATGCGGGCGGACTGTATCCGGATAATAAGCTGACGGGCTGGACAGTAGATAACTACGGTCCGATATGGATTCCGAAGAAGGGAGCTACCATAGACCTGACACTGGATAACCTGCCGATGTATGAACGTCCGATCAAGAACTACGAGGGCAACAGCCTGGAGGTGAAAGACGGAAAAATCTACATCAACGGACAGGAAACGACGAAATACACCTTCAAGATGGATTATTACTGGATGATGGGTGACAACCGTCATAATTCGGCCGATTCACGTTTCTGGGGCTTCGTGCCGGAAGACCATATTGTGGGTAAACCTATTTTTATCTGGCTGTCGCTGAACCAGGATCGTGGCTGGTTTGACGGAAAGATTCGCTGGAACCGTCTGTTTAAGTTTGTGGATTCCATTAAATAATCTATGAACAAAGGAAAGTCCGGATGGTGGTGGTTGAGAGCGGCCGGCCTGACGGTGTTGACCGTATGGCTGGTGCGGACCCTGCTTGTGACGACTTGTGTAATTCCTTCTTCCGGGATGGAAAATTCTCTTTATCAGGGAGAACGGATTCTGGTCAGCAAGTGGAGCTACGGGCTGCGTTTGCCTTTTTGTTCGCTTTTCGGCTATCATCGGCTGGCATCTTCGCGTGCGGAGAAGGGGGATATTCTCTTGTTCAATAACCCTCATCCTCAGCAGGTGGAGAGAGGGATAGAGTGGAGGGAGCTGTTCATCAGCCGCTGTATCGGCACGCCGGGAGATACGCTGATGCTGGATGCTGACCTGAATTGTGTGGGCGGAGAGGTGCTCAGCCCGGACGCCAAATCACTGTATGCTTATCCGGTATCCTCGGAAGACTTGATGCTGACTGTGCTGTCGGTGCTGGGTATCAAAGGAAATACGCTGGCCGGATATACTTCCGACGGGGGGTATATACGGAGTTTCAGCCAATATGAATATTACTTGATTTCGCAGAAACTGGAGGGACGGATTCCGCTTGTGCCGCTGGATGAAAAGAACCCTACGGAAGTGCATCCGTATGTGATTCCGGCGAAAGGTGTTCCGGTGAAGGTGTATCCCTGGAATGTGACTTTGCTCTGCAATACGATTGTGGCGCATGAACACCAGCCTGCAGAGGTTCGTCACGATACGTTGTATGTGAAGGGAAAGCCCGTGGGGGCTTATACGTTTGGCAAGGATTATTACTGGGTGGCTTCCAATGACCCGGTGAATATTTGCGATTCCCGTTTGTTCGGGTTCGTGCCGGAGGACCACCTGATAGGGAAGGCCTGGCGCATCTGGTACTCTTCGCGGAAGGGGCGCTTTTGGCAGCGGGTGCAATGACATAAACTAAGAAAGAATGAAGAATGAAGTGATTTTGGGGTCGGCCTATCTGGCTCCCGTAGAATATTATACCAAACTTTTTGCTTATCCTTCGGTACGTGTGGAGAGTTATGACCACTACATGAAGCAGACTTACCGCAACCGGTGTGTGATTGCATCGGCCGACGGACCGTTGGCACTGACCATTCCGACGGAAAAGAGTGACGACCTGAAGTGTGTGATGAAGGATGTACGTATTTCAGACCATGGCAACTGGCGGCATGTGCACTGGAATGCGTTTGTAGCCGCTTACAAGCATAGTCCTTTCTTTGATTACTATGCAGATGAGTTTCACCGCTTCTTTGAGCAGAAATATGAGTTTCTGTTCGACTTTAACCTGGAGCTGTGTAAGTGGGTGTGCCGGCAGATTGACATGGAGCCTCGCCTGATACCAACCGAGGAATACATGCCGGAGGTGGGATGTGCCGATGATTTCCGGGAACTGATTCATCCCAAACGGGATTATCGGGAGGCAGACAAGGCATTCTTTCCTAAACCTTATTATCAGGTGTTTGACCAGAAGCTGGGTTTTCTGCCTAATCTCAGTGTGATTGACCTGCTGTTCAATATGGGACCGGAAAGCTTACTGGTGCTGCGTGACTCGGTGCGTGCGTTCAATGAAATTTAAGGATACATATTCCTTCAAACCCGATTTTATGTTGTACATTTGTAACTGAATCAATGATTTAACAATATGAATAATCTTCCAACAGTAACGAAAAACCTGCTTATTATCAATGTGCTCTGTTTCTTCGGAATGTTTGTGGCCCGGAAATACGGAGTGGATATAGAAAATATGCTGGGTCTTCACTTTTTCCTGGCTTCGGATTTTAACCTGGGGCAGCTTATCACTTACATGTTCATGCATGCCAATTTCTCGCATATTTTCTTCAATATGTTTGCGGTATGGATGTTCGGACGGGTGCTGGAACAGGTGTGGGGACCTAAACGCTTCCTGACGTATTACCTGATTTGTGGTATTGGTGCCGGTCTGATTCAGGAGCTGGTGCAGTATGTGGAGTATCTGGCGGTATGGTCTAATTACGATTCGGTCAATACGGGACTGAATATTATTCCTATGGATGTGTTCCTGAACCAGCTGACTACTGTAGGTGCTTCGGGAGCGGTGTATGGCATTTTGCTGGCATTTGGTATGTTGTTTCCCAACAGTCAGATGTTTGTATTCCCGATACCGGTGCCCATCAAGGCGAAGTATTTTGTGATTGGATATGCGGTGCTGGAGCTGCTTTTAGGATTGGGAAGCAACGACGGAGTAGCCCATTTCGCTCACCTGGGAGGTATGTTGTTCGGCTTGATACTGATTGTTTATTGGAGAAAGAAAAATGGCGGCGGACGGATTTATTACTGATTTGAAAAGAAAGTTCCAGCAGGGAGATATTGTGCTGCGTCTGGTGTACGTGAATGTGGCGGTGTTTCTGGCAGTGACACTGGTACAGATTTTTCTGACTTTGTTCAATGTGCCTTCTTCGCCATGGATGAACTATCTGGAACTGCCGGCATGGACGGAAGTTTTTATCCGTAGGCCCTGGACCCTGATTACTTACATGTTCATGCATGCCGGTGTGCTGCACATCTTGTTTAATATGCTGTGGCTGTTCTGGTTCGGTCGTCTGTTTTTAGCTTTTTTCTCGTCGAAGCACTTGCGCGGACTTTATTTCCTGGGAGGTATCTGTGGCGGATTGCTTTATATGCTGGCATATAATGTGTTTCCTTATTTTCAGGATGCCGTGTATTCTTCCTATTTGCTGGGTGCTTCGGCTTCTGTGTTGGCCATTGTGGTGGCGGTAAGTGTACGTGAACCGAATTATCCGGTGCAGTTCCTGTTTATCGGTACGGTGCGTCTGAAATATGTGGCTTTGTTCATGGTGGTGCTTGATTTGCTGTTCATGACTTCTGACAATGCAGGCGGGCACATCGCACATCTGGGTGGAGCACTGGCCGGATGGTGGTTTGCGGCAGGATTGCAGAGCGGCCACGATGCCACAAAATGGATAAACCTGGTGTGCGACTGGTTTGCAGGCTTGCGACGTCCGGTGAAGCGTAAACCCAAGATGAAGGTGCACTACGGAGGACGTCAGGCAGATTATGAATACAATGCCCGGAAAAAGGAACGTGAGGCAGAAATTGACCGGATTCTGGACAAACTGCGTAAGTCGGGCTATAACAGTCTGACGGATGACGAGAAAAAAAGCTTATTTGATGCAAGTAAGAAATGAGTATTTGGAAACATACGTTTAGAGGAGTCTTTATTTTAGGAAACCTGGTTGTCGGGACCGGATTTTTGTGCTGTGCTTACAGTCCGCTTCTATCGCCGGTGGCTCATCCGGTGCTGGCTTGTGCGGGGTTGTTTTTTCCCTTTTTCTTGTTGGCTTTGATTGTTCTTGCAGTAGTGGGGCTGTTTCATGGATGGAAGTTTATGTGCCTTCCTTTGCTGCTCTTACTGGCAGGAGGAGGGGCAGTCGCGACGTATACTCCGTTTGGAGGAGGGGAAGAACCTACGGACGGGGATGTACTGAAATTTCTGACCTACAACGTTATGAATATGTACGGAGATGCGGAAAATGAATCTCGTCCCGTGCAACATTATATTCAGGAAAGTGATGCAGACGTGGTTTGTCTGCAGGAGTATCAGTGGGATGCTCAAGAGACTAGGAAGGTTTTCCCTATGTATCCTTACAGAAAGTTGCTGAAAGCGTCTAACGGAAATGGGATGGCTTGCCTGTCGCGATTCCCGATTCTCTCGGTAGAACAGATTCCTTATGAAAGTGGGAGTAATGCCAGTTTTTTACTTCGGCTAAACATAAAAGGGGATACACTGACGTTGATATGCAATCATCTGGAATCGAATAAACTGGATGCGCATGATAAGGAAGTATACGAGGGATTGCTGAAATCGCCTGAAGAACAGAACGTGAAATCGGACAGTAAATACCTGTTGCATAAATTAGCTGATGCCGTGGCCATCCGTGGACCGCAGGCTGATTCGGTGGCACAGGCCATCTCCCGGCAGTCAGGTAAGTATCTGCTGGTATGCGGTGATTTCAATGATTCTCCTATTTCGTATGCGCATCACACCATCGGAAAAGGATTGACAGATGCTTATCGTGAAGCCGGCTGGGGACCGGGATTCTCGTATAACCGGAATTTTCTGTATTTCCGCATTGACCATTTGTTTGTGAACAAAGGATTTAAAGTATTGAAATGCCGTGTGGACAATTCCATTTCAGCATCCGACCATTATCCGTTGTGGTGTTTGGTAGAGAAGTTATAACCTGATAATAAATAGAAGATGAAGAATTTAATTTTTGCAGCAGCTATGAGTTGTATGGTATGTGCCTGCGGTCAGCAGGCGGCAGATACGGGCAATCCGTTCCTGTCAGAGTTTGAGACCCCTTATGGAACACCGGACTTTGACCGTATCAAGGTGGAACATTATGAACCGGCTTTCTTGAAAGGCATTGAGCAGCAGAATGGGGAAATCAAAGCCATTGTAGAGAACCCGGAGGAACCGAGTTTTGAGAATACGATTGTGGCATTGGATAATAGCGGGGAGATTCTGGCTCGTGTGAGCGGTGTGTTCTTTGCTTTGACAGAAGCAGATACCAATGACGAAATGATGGCGCTGGAAGCAAAGATTGCGCCGATGCTGTCTGAACACAGTGATAATATTTTCCTGAATCAGGAGCTGTATAAGAGAGTGGCTGCTGTTCATGCTCAGGAAGAGGCTGGAAAGATTCAGCTGACCACCGAACAGCATTATCTGCTGGATAAATATTATAAGGAATTTATCCGTTCTGGTGCCGGACTGGATGCACAGAAGCAGGAACGTCTGCGTGAAATCAACAAGCAGCTTTCTACACTGACCATTGAGTTCGGTAATCATGTGTTGGCCGACAACAACGATTATCTGCTGGTGGTAGATAAGAAAGAAGATTTGGCTGGTCTACCGGATGCAGTTATTGCAGGAGCTGCACAGGAAGCCAAGGCACACGGAAAAGACGGTAAGTGGGTATTTACTTTGCAGGAATCCAGCCGTACTCCGTTGCTCCAGTATGCTCAGAACCGTGAACTGAGAAAGAATATCTATCAGGCATATACCAGCCTGGGTAACCGTGGCAATGCCAATGACAACAAGGAAGTGCTGAAAAAGGTGCTTGCTCTTCGTCTGGAAAAGGCACAGCTGATGGGATTCAACAATTTCGCAGAGTATCAGTTGGCTGACAACATGGCGAAGAACCCGAAAAATGCACTTGACCTGCTGTATGGCTTGTGGGAATATTCTATCAAGAATGCCAAAGCGGAAGCAGCTGAGTTACAGAAAATCATGGACCGTGAAGGAAAAGGTGAGAAACTGGAAGCATGGGACTGGTGGTATTATGCAGAAAAGCTTCGCCAGGAGAAATATGATTTGAATGAAGATGCCATCAAGCCTTATTTCAGTCAGGAAGATGTGCACAATGGACTGTGTACGGTGGTCAACAAGTTGTATGGCATTACCTTGACTCCTTGTGATTCTATTTCTGTATATAATAAGGATGTGAAGACTTATATTGTGAAGGATGCAGACGATTCATTGTTGGGCGTGTTCTATAGCGACTACATGCCTCGTGCCAGCAAACGGAGCGGTGCCTGGATGAGTAACTTCCGTGAACAGCAGGAAGGGGTTCGTCCGTTGATTTATAATGTGGCCAGCTTTACCAAACCGGCTGGTGACCTTCCTTCCTTGCTGACAATCGATGAAGCACGCACCATGTATCATGAGTTCGGACATGCTTTGCACGGATTGCTGACTCAGTGCAAGTATAAAGGTGTGTCTGGTACTTCTGTAGCTCAGGATTTCGTGGAACTTCCTTCACAGATTATGGAACACTGGGCTGTATCACCTGAAGTGCTGAAAATGTATGCCAAACATTACCAGACTCGTGAGGCTATTCCTGATTCTCTGATTGCCAAGATTGAAAATCAGGCATTGTTCAACCAGGGCTTTATGACTACAGAACTGTTGGCAGCTGCCATTCTGGATATGGAAATGCACTGTCTGACTACGATGGAAGGATTCGACGTGCTTCAGTTTGAAAAACAGCTGATGGACAAATTGGGACTGATCCCGCAGGTTGCGCCTCGTTATCGTTCTACTTACTTCAACCACATCATGGGTGGTTATGCAGCTGGTTATTATAGCTATATCTGGGCTGAACGTCTGGATACAGATGCCTTTGAAGCGTTTAAGGAACATGGCTTGTTCGACCAGGCTACTGCTACCTCTTTCCGCAAGAACATTCTGGAAAAAGGTGGTTCAGACGACCCGATGAAACTGTATGTAACCTTCCGTGGGGCAGAACCCAGTCTGGATGCGTTGCTGAAGACTCGCGGATTGAAATAAAATGTCCGGATAGCAGAGAAAATCTGTACAGAGTATAACTAAAAGAGGGAGTATAGCTTCATTTTTGCAAGCTGTACTCCCTTTTTTAGGCTCTAAGCCTTAAATATTTACAATCCTTTCCGCATATAAATGAAAAAAAAACTATATTTGCAACCTTGAATAAACGTATCAAATTTTAAAAGTAAATATAATAAACTAAAGTAACATGCAAAACAAAGGATTTGTAAAGGTTTTTGCGGTATTACTGACCCTTGCGTGTGCTTTTTACCTTTCGTTCTCATTCGTTACACGTTATCAGATGAACAAGGCGGCTGAGGACCCGAAAGGTTCGGCACATTACCTGGATTCCATGCAGAATCAGAAGGTGTGGTTGGGGATTTATACGCTGAAACAATGCCGTGAGATGGAAATCGGGTTGGGTTTGGACCTGAAAGGTGGTATGAACGTCATTCTGGAAGTTTCTGTACCAGATGTAGTGAAGGCGTTGGCCGACAACAAACCGGATGAAGCTTTCAATAAAGCTGTAGCGGAAGCTGCAAAATTGCAAATTAACAGCCAGGAAGACTTTATTACGCTGTTTATCAGAGAATACAAGAAACTGGCACCGGAGGGCAAGCTTGCCGAACTCTTTGCAACTCAGCAGTTGAAGGATAAAGTAAATACCCGTAGTACTGACGCTGAAGTAGAAAAAGTATTACGTGAAGAGGTAAGTGCTGCTGTTGATAACTCATTCAATGTTTTGCGTACACGTATTGACCGTTTTGGTGTAGCTCAGCCGAACATCCAGACACTGGAAGGTAAGATGGGCCGTATCATGGTAGAATTGCCGGGTATCAAGGAACCCGAACGTGTGAGAAAACTTTTGCAGGGTTCTGCTAACCTGGAATTCTGGGAAACATTCGAAGCAAAGGACATCGTTCCGGTACTGGCTTCTGCCGACAACCGTGCTCGTGGTTTGCTGAATGTGGAAACTCCGGCTGATTCGGCAAAGGTGGAAGCTGATACGGCCGCTGTAGCCCAGACTTCAGCAGTGTCTGCCAAAGACAGTCTGGCTGCCGCATTGAAGGGCGAAACCGCTGCCGCTTCCAGTGCGAATATCGAAGCACTGAAGAAAGAACATCCGTTGCTGGCCGTATTGCAGCTGAACCAGAGCGGAGTAGGTTGCATCGTCGGATATGCAGACTATAAGGATACTGCCGACGTAAACCGTATTCTGGATATGAAGGCCGTGAAGGAAATCCTGCCGCGCGACCTGAAACTGATGTGGGGCGTGAAAGCCTCGGATATGGACAAGACAGGACGTATCTTCGAATTGTATGCTATCAAGTCTACAGAACGTAACGGCCGTGCACCGCTGGAAGGTGATGTGGTGACTGACGCAAGAGATGAATACGACCAGTTCAACAAGCCTTGCGTAAGCATGTCCATGAATACGGAAGGTGCCCGCCGCTGGGCTGCCCTGACCAAGAAGAACATTGGCCGGGAAATCGCCATCGTATTGGACGGATACGTGTACAGTGCTCCGCGTGTGAACTCTGAAATCACCGGAGGAAACTCGCAGATTACCGGTAACTTTACTCCGGAAGTGACGAAAGACTTGGCCAACGTATTGAAATCCGGTAAGATGCCTGCTCCTGCACGCATCGTACAGGAAGACATCGTGGGTCCGTCTCTGGGTCAGGAATCTATTAACCAGGGTATTGTGTCTTTCATCGTGGCTCTGATTGCCCTGATGCTTTATATGTGCGTGATGTACGGACTCATTCCGGGTATGGTGGCGAACGGTGCGCTGTTCATCAACTTCTTCTTCACGCTGGGTATCCTCTCGTCATTCCAGGCTGCCTTGACGATGTCCGGTATCGCCGGTATGGTATTGTCACTGGGTATGGCCGTGGATGCGAACGTATTGATTTACGAACGTACGAAAGAAGAGCTTCGTGCAGGAAAGGGAACCAAGCAGGCCCTGGCCGAAGGTTACAAGAATGCCTTCTCTGCCATCTTTGACTCGAACCTGACTTCTATCATTACAGGTATCATCCTGTTTAACTTCGGTACTGGTCCTATCCGTGGTTTTGCCACTACCTTGATTATCGGTATCCTCTGCTCATTCTTCTCAGCTGTGTTCTTGACTCGTCTGGTTTACGAACACTTCATGAACAAGGACAAATGGCTGCACCTGACATTCACTACAGGTATTTCAAAGAACCTGATGCAGAATGTACACTATAACTTCATGGGTATTACGAAACGTTCGTTTACTATCTGGGGAGTTGTCATCGTAGTATGTATCATTTCATTCTTTGTACGTGGTCTTGCACAGAGTATCGACTTCACCGGTGGACGTAACTTCGTGGTTCAGTTTGAACAGGTTGTACAGCCGGAAACTGTACGTAGCTTGCTGCAGCCGAAAGTGGGTGATGCAAACGTGCAGGCTATTGCTTTGGGTACAGACGGTAAGACAATCCGTGTGACTACCAACTACCGTATCAACGAAGACTCTCCTACAATCGATGCCGAAATCGAAGAGTTCCTTTACAATGCGTTGAAGGAAGGTAACCTGTTGGGAGAAGGTACCACACTGGAAATCTTCATCGACCGCGATAACCGTGCCGGAGGTTCTATCATCAGTTCCCAGAAGGTAGGTCCCAGCATTGCCGACGATATTAAGACTTCCGCCGTATGGTCAGTGGTACTGGCCTTGATTGCCATTGGTCTGTATATCTTGGTTCGTTTCAACAACATTGCCTTCAGTATTGGTGCTACGGTTGCATTGGCGGTAGATACTGTGCTGATTATCGGAGCATACTCCTTGTGTCACGGATGGATGCCGTTCTCTCTGGAAATAGACCAGACATTCATCGGAGCCATCCTGACTGCAATCGGTTATTCTATCAATGATAAGGTGGTTATCTTCGACCGTGTGCGTGAGTTCATCGGCTTGTATCCGAAACGTGACCGTACGCAATTGTTCAACGATTCGCTGAACACCACTTTGAGCCGTACCATCAACACTTCTTTCAGTACCTTGATTGTGTTGCTGAGTATCTTCATTCTGGGTGGCGACAGCATCCGCAGCTTCGCATTCGCTATGATTCTGGGTGTAGTAATCGGTACATTGTCTTCATTGTTCGTAGCTGCTCCGGTAGCTTACCTGACAATGGGTCATAAGATGCCGAAACAGGCTGGTGAAGCAGAATAAATTAGAAATCTGATATAATGTTTGAAAGCGGCTGTTTTCCTCGTGAAAGCGGCCGCTTTTTTGATGTGGTTTATGAGCATGAAAAAACGCCTAGGCGTTCGGATTAAAACGTCTAAGCGTTTGCTTTGAAACGTCCTTGCGTTTTGATTCAAATATACTTGTGTTTTGAATCAAACGTAAGGACGTTTTTTATAGCTGATTATTCATCGACTTTCTCATCAATAGATTTACCTGTCAGTTGCTTCAAGTAATCGGAAGCAGACATGCCGAACTCTTCTTTAAAGCACTGACGGAAGTATACGTTACTGTTGATTCCTACCTTGAATGCGATTTCAGAGATAGAATATTTTCCTTCCAACAGATACTTTTCAGCCAGCTGCATTTTGATTTTCCGGATATACTCGTTAGTTGACATACCCGTAAGTGCCTTTACCTTGCGATAGAGTGTGGAACTGCTCATGCACATCACATTGGAAAGTACGGTAATATCTATATTTTCTGCAGCAGCTAATCCTTCGGTAATCGTATTGGTGATTTTATCTAGGAATTCCTTGTCCAACTTGTTCATAGATTCCGTGATAATGGCCCTCTTTTCCTCCATGCTTTGTTTTTTCGGTTTGTCTGGACGGATGGCAAAGCGCTCTGATAAAAGTCGCCGCTGGGTCAGCAAATTGCTGATGCGGCTTTGCAGCAGACCGGCACTGAAAGGCTTCGTCAGATAAGAATCAGCTCCTGCCTGGTAGCCTTCCTCCTTGTCGGTAATACTGTCTTTTGCCGTTAATAGGATAACCGGAATGTGACTGGTACGAATGTCTGCTTTCAGCTTTTGACACATGACAACCCCATTCATTACCGGCATCATAATGTCACTGACGATAATATCCGGAATACAATCTGTGGCTATTTGTAATCCTTCTTTTCCGTTAGCAGCAGTCTTTATCTCATATAAGTCCGTAAACGAGTCGGCAATGTAGTCGCGTATGTCGGCATTGTCTTCCACCACCAGGATAATCGGGCGGGCATTTTTATCTTTATCTGCCACTTCTTGTTTCTCAATCGGCTCTTCTTCCTTTCCGTCTTGCTTGTCTGTATGTATATCTTCTCCGTGCAGGGCTTGAGGATAGGTATTGCCTGCCGGCAGGCGCAGATAGAAGGTCGTGCCGATTTCCGGCAGGCTCTTTACTTGAATGTCCCCTTCGTGCAGCTTCACCAGGTTTTTCACCAGTGCCAGTCCGATGCCTGTTCCGGAAGCCTGATGTTCTCCGCTCTCCTGATAATAGCGTTCGAAGATATGTGCCAAAGCGTCCTGTCCGATACCATAGCCGGTGTCTTCTACGGACAGTTGCGCATAGCGTATGCCATTTTCCGTAACCCATTCGGCGCGGATACGGATATATCCTTTTTCTGTGTATTTCAACGCATTGGAAATCAGGTTGTCCAGAATCATGGTGATGACTTCCTTGTCGAAGAACAGCACCATGTTTTCCTCTTCCACCTCTATCAGAATCTGAATCTCCGGCTTGTTGTTCAGTTCCTTGTATTTCAGTCCGGTTTCATAGACCGCGCTGGTCAGGTTCCCTTTTGTCACACACAGTCTCTTGTTCTGTGTTTCTGTCTTCCGGAAGTCCAGTATCTGGTTTATCAGATTCAGTAATCGTACGGCACTCTGATGAATAACAGAAATCCGATGATGGTCTTTGCTGGAAAGTGTATTGCTTTTTACCAAATCTTCCAATGGGCCTAAAATCAGTGTCAACGGAGTGCGCAGTTCGTGGGTAATATTGGTATAGAACCGCAGACGTTCGTCATTCAGTTCTTGTTCCTGTTCATGACTTTTCTTTTCGGATTCATATAAATACTCTAAATTTAATTTGCGTTTGTAAGCCCATAGTCCGGTGAAAAGCAGACCTACACCACTAATTACATAGAGTAATTTAGCCCACCAGGAAAGCCAGAGTGGGGGAGCAATGATAATTTCTATGGATGATATTTCGTCTGACCATTCCTGGTTTCGGATACGAGTCTTGATCATGAATTCATATTTTCCGGGGGGTAGGTTGCGGAAAGTGACGTTGTTAGGATCCTTTACAGTGTACCAGGAGTTTTCCAGCCCTTTTAGCATATAGGCATATTCTACTCTTTCATTCAGTGAGTAATCTTGTATGCTGAATGAAATATTGAAATTGTTTTGCAGGTGTTTTAACCGTACACTTTCTTTGTTGATTAAAGAAATTTCGGTTTCATTACTGTTTTCGGAAACAAGAGGTTCAAAAACGGTTATCTTTCCGATAATGGCTTTTGGAGCCTGTCGCTTTTCCAGAATATAGCTGGGAGTGAAGTAGCAGAGCCCGTTCGTGGAGCCAAAATACATAACTCCATTTTTGCCCTTGCAGACGCTTCTTCCGGTGAAACTTGCCATTGGAATATTGTCCCTGAAATCGTAATTGTAGATATTTTCTTCATTTCGAACAAAACAGCTGATTCCCTGATTGGTGCTGAACCAGATATTCTGGTTTTCATCTTCCTCAATGGCCCAGATAAAGGTATTGGCCAATCCCTCATTGCGCTGGTAGACTTTATATTTCCAAGGTGAACTGTTCTCGATTTGGACAAGACCTTCTCCTGTTGCAGCCCATATACATCCCTTTGAGTCTTCAAAAATCTGGTTGATGGTGTTGGATGGGAAGTTTAGGTAGGTGTTGAATTCTTTTAATCGTTTACCATTGGAAGCATAAAGAAATATTCCTCTTCCGAAACTTCCTACCCATATCTGTCCTTTTTTGTCTTTCATAACCGAGCGGACCAAATTGTCAGGAGCATTGGCATTCATGTGCTGAAGAATCTTTTTAGACTCTCTGTCTATTTGAAATACGCCGTTGCTTGTTCCTACCCATATAGTGCCATTATTATCTTCGAAAAGCGAGCGTACATCCTGAGTAGATTCTTTTTCTGGGAATATTTGCTGAAATGATTTAGTCTGTATGTTATAATACATTATTCCTCCGTTGAAAATGCCAAACCAAAGATTTCCTTTTTGGTCGCATAGAGCAGTTTGTACGGAATTCCCACTAAGATGTCCACTTTCTTCTGTGTAGGTGGCTATTCTTTGTCCGTCTTTCAATACATTAATTCCTCCTCCATCTGTGCCAATCCATAATAATCCCTGTTTATCGATACAGACAGCACTGGCAATTTGTGTGCTGAGAGAGCTTTCTGGCGAATTGGGCGAATAGCTAAATGACTTAAATAAAGCACCATCCGAACTGAGGAAGTTGATGCCTCCTCCCCAGGTTCCAGCCCAGATATTTTGATGAGAGTCTTGAAATAAACAACGAACGGTTGAATTGTTTAGATTATGTTCATTATTTCCTGCTTGGATTACATGTATCTCTTCTGCCGTATTGAACAGGGTTTTTGAAAGATCTATAATGGCAATACCTCCCAGTTCTGTAGCTACCCATAATTGGTTCTCATTGAATTGCTGAATATCATAAACGAGATGTGACAGTGATGGATTTTTTTCTCCTAACCAGATAAACTCTTCTGTATTAGGGTTAAAAAGAGCCAGTCCTCTTCCTGTTCCTGCCCAGATATTACCTGTGTTATCTTTGAATATACATTGAACATTGTTGTGGGGAAGTGTTTTCTTGTTGTTTGGGTCGTGTGTAAAGTTTTTGACCTTCTTGGTCTTTAGTGAAAGTATACTCATCCCATTTTCTGCATGGTGTCCTATGTATAAATTGCCTTTATTATCATCTAACAAGGTCCATACGGTATTGCTTGGGAGTTCAGGTATAGTCGTTTGATTATAGTGCGTGAATTTCCCCGTTTTTTTATCTAAATAGTCAATTCCCTGCCAATAAGTTGTAATCCATAGATTCCCGTCTGAGGTGGGATATATGCCAGTTATATCGTTTGTACAAATGCTATTTGGATTTTTTTTGTCATGTTGATAGATTATTTGTTGGTTGGTTTGATAATTGAATGCATTTAATCCGCTTCTTTGGGTACCAATCCATAAAATAGGTTCTGTCGGGTCGTCAAGTAAGCAGTTTAATTCGTTTCCTGTCAGATTTAGCACTTTACCGCTTTTCTTATAAAAACTGGTAAAATGATTTCCCTCTAATTTGTTCAATCCTTCTTCTGTGGCAAACCAGAGGTATCCTTTTTTATCTTCTACAATGTCATTGATATAATTGTTGGATAACCCTTTTTCTAAACCCAACTTTTTGATTGTATAAGGTTGTGAAGATATTTCAGCAATGCACAAGAACAAATAGAATGTGATAAAAAAGTATTTCATGCTTTATTAAAATTAGGGTGAATTCAAAAATACTAATATTTATTGGATAAAATTCTTTTGGATACGAGAATGATTGATATGAAATCGTTTAATGATTGATTTGTGATTCAAAGTAAGGTGGGCAAGCGTCTCATAATGCGCTTAGAGGGCTTCTTGTATGTTTGTATGGCTTAGTAAATACAATTAAACTGCGGATTCTTATCCTTTTATAAATAAGGATAGATCTATTTGATAATGCTCTTTTTGAACTGTTATTAATCTTACATTGCATCATTTCTTATTCATTAATGCATAATTTATTTACTCATTTTTATTCCTTGTTTACATATCTTTGCGTTCACATTCATTAACTCTAATAACCTATGAGGAATTTAAAATTCTTATTATCCTGCTTTATGCTACTCATGTCTGTAGTAGCATTTGCACAAAATCAAGTTACAGGTCACGTAGCAGACGCTACCGGGGAACCTATTATTGGAGCCAATGTCACAGTGAAAGGAACAACAGTTGGAACAATCACAGACATTGACGGTAATTTCACACTGGAGGTGGGTTCCACCGACGGTACTCTTGTGGTTTCTTTTATTGGTTATAAATCAGCTGAGGCTGCAATTAAGGGGAAATCACCTATTAATGTAATACTACAGGAAGACACAGAAACTTTGGATGAAGTTGTGGTTGTAGGTTACGGTACACAAAATCGAAAAAGCCTGACCGGTGCGATCAGTGACGTGAAGTCTGAATCATTGACACGTTCGGTATCTACCACTACAGCCGGAGCGCTTTCCGGTAAGATTGCAGGTATCTCAACTCGTGCAAAAGATGCCCGTCCTGGTAAAGGAATCAGTTTGGAGATACGTAACATGGGTGCTCCTTTGTATGTAATTGATGGTATTCCGTATGGTGGTAACACCGGAAATGACTGGTTGGTCAATTCAGAAGTATCAGGAAATGATGTTTTTAACTCCTTAAATATTGAGGATATTGAAAGCATTACCGTATTGAAAGATGCTTCTGCAGCAATTTACGGTTTGCGAGCTTCAAATGGTGTTGTATTGGTAACTACAAAAAAAGGTAAGAAGAACGAAAAAGTCAGCATCAATGTAAACGGATATTATGGCTGGCAGAATTTGACTCGCTTCCCTGAGCTTGCAAATGCTGAACAATATACAAGAGGTTTGGCCGAAGCTGCTCAGAATAGAGGAGAAGATCCAAACTCAGTGTATACAAAAGAAGAACTGGCTAAATGGGCTGCTGGAACAGAAAAGGGCTATAAAAGCTATGATTATTATGACATGATCATGAGAAAAAATGTACCGCAGTATCATGTAAATGCAAGTGTGACCGGTGGTTCTGAAAGAACTAATTATTATCTTTCTGTAGCGCATACAAGTCAGGAAGCCATGATGCCTGATTTTAATTATCAGCGTACTAACTTCCAGTTAAACCTGGATACAAAAATTACCAATCGGTTTACTATCGGTGCACAGGTAAGTGGACGATATGAAAAAACAAACGATGTTGGTCTGCCTGGTGGTGACGGTTATTACTCTGCAATCTTGGCAGTATTTAAAATGCGTCCTATTGATAGCCCGTATGCAAATGATAATCCTAATTATATCAGAAATATTGACTCTTATCGTAACGGATATAACCCGGCTGCATTCAGACGTGACATTGCCGGTTATAAAGATAGCATGACTCGTTACGCAAATATCAATGCATACGCTCAGTATGATTTCGGTTTTGGATTGACAGCAAAGGCTACATTCTCTTATGGTTATACTAACAGCCGTTTTGACGGTTACCAGTATGCATATCAGATTTATACTTATGATGAAGCCTCTGATACTTATAATGGTACTAATGCAGCAGGTCGCTGGAGATTGCAAATTGACCGTAGCGTGCCGACCCGTTACATGCAGTTGCAGTTGAACTATAATAAGCAGATAAAGGATCATAATATTTCTGCAGTATTAGGTTATGAAGCTTCTGATTATGATTGGAGCAAGAAAACTTACGGAACTGAACCTTCTACAGACTATTTGCCGTTGCTGCAGATGGATGAAATCAACAGTTTTGGTGATGAATGGAGCTATGAGGCCCGTGCTGGTTGGCTGGCTCGTGTAAACTATGATTATGCTCATAAGTACCTGGTTGAATTGTTAGCCCGTTATGATGGTTCTTATCTTTATGCTCCCAGTCAGCGTTGGGGATTCTTCCCTGGAGCTTCTATCGGATGGAGAATCTCAGAAGAAAACTTCTTTGCTCCTTTGAAATCAGTAGTAGATGATTTGAAGATTCGTGCATCTATTGGTCAGACTGGTACAGAAAGTGGAGTATCTTTATTCGGTTATCTGAGCGGTTATAACTGGAATCAGGGAAGTGCCGTTCTGGATGGAGAATATGTAACTGGATTGAATCAGAGAGGTTTGCCTGTAACAAACTTGTCATGGACGAAGAATACTACAAAGAACATTGGTTTTGACTTGACTATGTTTGGTAACCGTTTGACAATCAGTGCAGATGCGTTCCGTAAAGATATTACAGGGGTTCCGGCAGCACGTTACGACGTATTGTTACCGAGTGAAGTAGGATATTCCTTGCCGAACGAAAACCTGAACAAGCAGGCATATGTTGGTACTGAAGCAATGGCCACTTGGACAGACCACATTGGTGATTTCAACTATAGAGTAAGCGGTAACATTACTTTCTCTCGTTACAGAAATATTGAGTCATACAAGCCGAGATTCAGCAACTCTTGGGATGAATACCGGAACTCTTCTGAAGACCGCTGGGGAGGTATTTATTGGGGATATCAAGTTATCGGACAGTTCCAGTCTGAAGAAGAAATCAAGAATTATCCAGTAAACTTGGATGGACAAGGTAATACCACATTGTTACCGGGTGACCTTATCTATAAAGACGTGAACAATGATGGTGTAATTAACGGTATGGATGAACGTCCTATCGGTTTCCCTGAAGGCTGGGCTCCAATTCTTTCTTTTGGTGGTAATATCGGATTGGAATGGAAAGGAATCGATTTGAATATTGATTTCTCTGGAGGTGCTATGCAGGGATGGAGACAGAACTATGAGTTGACCAATGCATATCATAACGGTGGTAACTCTCCAGCTTATTTGCTGGAAGACCGTTGGCATCGCTTGGATCTTTATGATCCGGAAAGTGAATGGGTTCCTGGACGTTATCCGGCAATCCGTAACGGTGAATTTGCTTACAATAATAAGAATAGTGATTTTTGGTTACATAATGTACATTATTTGCGTATCTCAAATCTGGAAATCGGATACAGCTTACCGACCTGGATGCTGAAGCCGATTCATGCACAGAAGGTACGTATTTATGGTAGTGTGTCTAATCTGTGTTCATTTGATAATGTACATCAGTATGGCATTGACCCGGAAATTACAGCTGCCGCAGCTGTTGTATATCCTCAGCAGCGTACTTTCCTTGTTGGATTTAATGTTACATTCTAAAAAACAATCATTAAGATGAAAAAGAATTCTATAAAACTATTGATAATAGGAACTGCCTTCGCTTCTGTTTTGTCGGGTTGTGGTGATGGCTGGTTCGAAAGGGATCCTAAAAATATTCTGACAAATGAGCAGGTATGGAATGACCCCAATATGGTAAAGTCGCAGTTGGCAAACTTGTATAACCGTATTACGCATCTGCACGGAGATTTTAATACCGGAGGTATGACCGAAATTGATGATGCCATGTGGTGTGGTGCGTTAGACGGAAACGGAAGAAATAATTTCCAATATGGAAATGATTATGGCCGCTTATGGGATTACGGTCTGATGCGCGATATCAACATGTCCATTGAGAATCTGGAAACTTATGGTACAGAATTGACAGAAGAGGAAAAAAGCTTGTTTAAGGCAGAGTTCCGTTTTATTCGTGCCTACATTTATTTTGATATGGTAAGACGTATGGGTGGTGTTCCCTTGATTACCTCTACACTGGAATATGATTATAGCGGTGATCCTTCTTACCTGCAGCATCCACGTGCGAAGGAACATGAGGTTTATGACTTCGTTTACAGTGAATGTGAGGCTGTGAAGAATGACTTGAAGGCAAATGCCGGAAGTCAGACAAGAGCGAACTATTTCACGGCATTGGCTTTGGAAAGCCGTGCGATGTTGTATGCTGCTTCAATTGCCAAATACAATGCCTTATATACTCCTACACTCGTAACAGATGGCGGTGAGGTCGGTATTCCGGCAAGTATGGCTGATGATTATTATAGAAAATCTCTTGCTGCTTCTAAAGAGATTATCAAAGACGGAGGATATGACTTGTATAATAAGAATGCAGATAAAGGTGTAAACTTTTATAAGCTCTTTATGGATAAGGAGAAAAATCCGGAGATAATCTGGGCCAAAGATTATAAGAATCCTGTTAAGGTTCATAGCTTTGGTTTTGATAATGTAATCCAGCATTTGAAAGAAGATAATGAAAACTCTTCTTGCATCGGCCCGTCATTGGGATTAGTTGAAGCTTTTGATTACCTGGATGGAACTCCGGGAAAGCTGAAGTATATGGATGAGAACAATAACTATAAGGTTTTTGATAATCCTGCAGACCTGTTTGCCAATAAGGATGCACGTCTTTATGGAACCGTTATCTATCCGGGTACAAAATATAGAGGTTCTGATGTAGACATACAGGCTGGCGTAGCTGTTTGGAATGATGAAAAACAGGATTACGATCTGTTGTCTGACCCGACACTGGGTAGTACCTATACGGATGGTAAGACTTATGTTGGTCAGGATGGTCCTTTGGATGGAGCACAGAATGTAAGTAATACTGGTTTCTATATTCGTAAATATATAAGCGAAGAAGTTGGCTTTACATTGAGAAACTACGAAGAAAACTGGTGGCCCTGGTTCCGTTTGGGAGAAATTTATCTGAATGCAGCAGAAGCATCCTTTGAATTGGGAGATGAGGATCCGGGAGCATTGTTCTATATTAATAAGTTGCGTGAACGTGCTGGATTCCCTGCAAACAGTCTGACAAGCCTGACACTGGAAAAGATTCAGAATGAACGTCGAGTTGAAATGGCATTTGAAGACCAGCGTTACTTTGACCTGAAACGTTGGAGAATTGCAGATGATGTATGGGATGGAGATGAAAGTGAAAACAGTACAGCTGTGGTATATGGCCTGTATCCTTATCGAATTGCTAAGGCAAAACCGGGAACGAATGATACAGATAAGTATATTTTTGTGAAACATCGTTCAAGCCGTTTCATCCTGGCCCGTATGTTCAGAATGTCAAATTACTATTCATCTATTGCAGATGATGTAATTAATAATAACCCGTTAATTGTAAAGAACCCGCTTCAATAAAAAAAATATGAAAAAGATAACATCATTTTTTACTTTGTTGTGCTGCCTTTTAGCAATAAGCAGCTGTAGATATGATAATTATGATGAACCTCAGTCTTTGTTGACGGGTAGAGTCATTTATGATGGTGAGCCCGTTTGCGTACGTGCCGGAGGTGCTGAATTCGTTCTTTATCAGGACGGATATGCCCTTCATAACTCTATTCCTGTGTATGTTAATCAGGATGGAACTTATTCTGCCGTGCTTTTTGATGGAGAATATAAACTCGTACGTATGGGTAATGCTCCTTGGGAACGCCCTACAAATGATACGATTCTTATAGAAGTACATGGAAATACGGTACAGGATATTCCTGTTACTCCTTATTTTGTGATAAAGAATGCTTCGTTCACTAAAAACGGTTCTAAGGTAACTGCGAAATTTACGGTGAAGAAAGTTTCTGAAGGTGCTGCATTGGAAGATGTACGCATATATTTGGGAGAAACTCTTATCACAGATAATAATACGAATCGTGCAAACCTTAGCTTAGGATCAAACATTACATTGGATCAAGAAATTACTGCTGAGATTGATATTCCAGAAAGCTTAGCTTCTGAGGATTATTTCTTTGCACGAGTAGGAGTAAAATCTGGACAGGCATCTGAATATTGTTTTACGCAGTCTACTAAGATTGAATAAGTCTGTTATTGCTAAGATATAGACTGTTTAACATGGAGGGCTGATTCCATTGAGGAGTCAGCCCTTTATAATTAATGGATATGCTCCTGATTCAAAGATTTTTATATAGAGATTTTATTATTTTGTTTATAGGTCTTGTCCTTTATCAGAAAAACATCTGTAACTTTAGCTTTTCTAAAAATGTACTCTTGTAAGCTTATTCTGAGCTTATGCAAATAATTTGTATGATTAATAAAAACGGTTCTATGGGAAACAGATTCTTTTTGTTTTGTTCATTCATTCTGCTTGCATGCTTTTCAGTGCAAGCCCAAGTATCTTTTGGCGAAGCCAAAAAATTCAATGAGAATTGGTTGTTCAGCTTGTCAGACGATAGTCTGGGTGCTTCTGCATCGTATGATGACAGTAAATGGCGAAAGCTGGATTTACCGCACGACTGGTCGGTAGAAGGACAGCTTTCTCCTTCACTGGCAAGCTGTACCGGTTATTTGCCGGGTGGTATAGGCTGGTATCGGAAACATTTTCAGGTTACCGATAAGGCCGCACGCCATTATATCTATTTTGAGGGAGCATATAACCGCAGCGAGGTTTATCTGAACGGACACTTGCTTGGTAAACGTCCGAACGGATACATCTCTTTTATGTATGACATGACTCCCTACCTGAAGGAAGGAGATAACGTGCTGGCAGTCCGTATTGACCACAGCCGTTATGCCGATTCACGCTGGTATACTGGTTCTGGAATTTACCGGGATGTGTGGATGATTTCTGCTCCTGACATTCATTTTGCCCAATGGGGAATAGGCTGGCACGCTACTTCGCTGACCGATAAGCAGGCGGTAGTGGCAGTCGATATGGAAGTAGAGAAACATGTGAAGGCTGCTGGTGCATTGGAGGTTTCTGCGGCACTTTATGATGCAGAAGGTACACTGGTAGCACAGGGCCGTAAGAAAGTGGCGGATAAGGCTGAAGGTATTGCGAAAGAAACAGTATCATTGAAGGTGAAGAAACCTCGCCGCTGGAATTTGGATGCACCTTATCTGTACACGTTGAAGACAGAGCTGCTTTGTGACGGCAAACGGATAGATGGCAGTTCGACGAATGTAGGTCTCCGTACGTTGAAGTTTGATGCCAACAAGGGATTTGCCCTGAACGGAGAGTGGATGAAGGTGAAAGGAGTATGTCTGCATCATGATGCTGGTGTACTGGGAGCAGTAGTTCCTCCTGAGGTATGGGAGCGCCGTCTGAGAAACCTGAAAGAAATAGGTGTGAATGCCATCCGTATGAGCCATAATCCGCAGGCACCGGTATTGTATGATTTATGTGACCGAATGGGCTTCCTGGTGATGGATGAGGCTTCGGATGAATGGGAGTTCCCGAAACGGAAATGGATAAAGGGATGGAATGTCGGTGAGCCAAGCTATGACGGAACATTTGATTTCTTTGAAGAATGGATTGAACGCGATGTGACGGATATGGTGCGTCGTGACCGGAATCATCCTTGTATATTCTTGTGGAGTATCGGTAATGAGGTAGACTATCCGAATGACCCTTATTCTCATCCGATTCTGGATGGCACAACCATCAATCAGCCTATGTTCGGAGGATACAAGCCTGATGCGCCGGATGCCATGCGTATCGGTAAGATTGCAAAGCGTCTGGCTGCCTGTGTACGTGCGGTAGATACTTCTCGTCCTGTTACCGGTGCATTGGCCGGAGTGGTAATGTCGAATCAGACAGAATATCCTGAAGCAGTAGATGTAGTAGGATATAATTATACGGAAAACCGTTATGATGAAGATCATGCTACTTATCCTGACCGTGTGATTTACGGTAGTGAAACCGGTGTGGGAATTGAAGCCTGGCATGCGGTACGCGACAAGGAATTTATTTTCGGACAGTTCCTCTGGACGGGTACAGACTATCTGGGTGAATCAGGCAGATGGCCTTCCAGAGGTTTGTATACCGGTTTGCTGGACTTTGGCAGCTTCCCTAAACCACGCGGATACTTCCGAGCTTCGCTTTGGAGTGAAAAACCTGTGACTTACATCGGTACATATCCCAAGCACGACTGGGTATCAATGGATGCATGGGATTTGTGGAACTACGAACCGGGCCAGTTGATTCGGGTAGTTTGTTATACCAATGCACCGCAGGCTCGTTTGTTGCTGAACGGAAAAGAAGTGGGCCAGATGAAGCCTTACGATGATAAGAGTGGTATCATTTACTGGGATATTCCTTATCAGGATGGAGAATTGCGTGCAGAAGGTTGTGATGCAACAGGAAAAGTGCTTTCATCTTATGCCATCAAGACCTCTGGACGTCCATCCGCCTTGCGGGCTACTGTGGATAAGGAAGTCTTGTCACCGGATAAGGCTACTGCACATGTAACGATCGAAGTGGTGGACGAACAAGGTACTATCGTAAAATTAGGCGATAACGACGTAACTTGTCAGATTGAAGGTCCGGCACGTTTGTTGGGACTGGAAGGTTCTAATAACGGAGATATGAGTGATTATACAGATAATCACCACCGTGCTTTCCACGGACGTTTGCTGGCTTATATCCAGACTACAGGTGAGAAAGGTGAGATTCGTGTGAAACTGACTTCTCCTCTTTTGAAAGGAGCGGAAGTGGTATTGAAGGCTGAGTAATCCTTCTTAGGCAGTACTGCGGTACTTCCGTGAAAGTACTGGAGTACTGCCAGGGAAGTACTACGGTACTGCCTAAGAAGTACTGAAAGCGTGCCGGCAGGCTGTCTGAAAAGCGCCTGCCGGCACGCTTTGTTTTCCGGCACCTGATAAGGTGATAGCCTGTTCGTGTTTCTGGAACAGGTGGTTTGATTTTACAGGGAAGCCGGATAGTTTAAGTTTTCTTCGGTGAGTTGTTCCAGCACCTCATGCAGGAACTTGGCTGCCTCCCATTTGGCCATAGGAAGATTCATCATCAGGTAGTTTCCGCAGTCTTTTGCACTGGCTCCCGGCACTTCACCTTCATAATCGGCGATGAAGCGGAAGGTTTCTGTCATCAGCGGAGCAATGTCTTTGGATTGTAAATCGCCTTTTACTATCAGGTAGTTTCCGGTCAGACAGCCCATTGGTCCCCAATAGATAATCTTGTCGGCCCATACCGGATGATTGCGCAGGAAAGTCGCTGCCAGGTGTTCAATGGTGTGGATAGCGGCAGGACCTAAGGCCGGTTCACGGTTAGGCTCTTTCATACGAATATCGAAGGTGGTAACGATTTCACCTCCAACTTCATCTTTGCGTGACACGAAAATACCGCGTTGCAAACGAATATGGTCTACTGTAAAGCTTGGTATCTTTTTCATAAAGCGATTATAGTTTGTTGGGTAATGCTTTCAGGAAAGTTTCAGTGACGTGGAAAGAACGGTCGGCCATTTCCCCCCAGAAATTCTGGTATTGTTCAAAGTGCTTGTCAGCTCCCGGAGTGTCACTGATGATGCGGAAACTGATGAAAGGAATCTGATAGAGGTAGCACACCTGGGCAATGGAAGCCGATTCCATATCCACAGCCAGTCCTTCCGGGAAGTTATGCTTGATTTCGTCCAGTTCGCTGCGGTCAGTAATAAACTTGTCGCCTGTACAAATCAGACCTCCGTGGATAGCCGTTTCTGTATCGAGTGAAAGGGCACACTGGAAGAGGGTTTCATTTCCCTGGAAGAAAGTAGGGAGACCCTGAATCTGTCCGTAGGCATTGCCTTCGCCGCACCATACGTCATGGTACACAATCTGCTGGCTGACTACTACGTCCATCACTTTCAGGCAGGTGTCGATTCCTCCGGCTACTCCGGTACTGATGATGCAGTCGGGCTGGAAGTTGCGGATAAGTTCGACCGTTCCGGCAGCGGCATTCACTTTGCCGATGCCACATTGCATCAGGATGATGGTATTTTGCTTGATGTTTCCTTCAATGTAGGTGAAGGGGCCTTCTTTGCGTTCAGTCTTGTTCTCGAGTTGATTAGCCAGTTGCTTCTGTTCGGAAGACATGGCCGTAATGATTCCTATTTTCATGCGTTAAAAAAGATTTTCAGCGGCAAATTTACGACTTTTCAGGCAGTATTGTGTTATCTTTGCCTGCCGAAAACATTAATTATGAATAATATGAACTTGTTCAAGAAACTATTACCCGATGTAGTGGTAATCGTGCTTTTTGCCCTTATTTCGTTTGCGTATTTCTATCCTGCGGTAAATGAAGGACGAATTCTGGCTCAGCATGATGCAGTAGCCGGCATCGGTTCTGGACGTGAAATGAGTGAATACCTGGAGAAGACGGGGGAACGTACGCGCTGGACAAACTCCATTTTTGGAGGAATGCCTACCTACCAGATGTCTCCGAGCTATGACTCTACCGATACGTTGGGCTGGATTCAACAGGTATATCATCTGTTCCTGCCTACTTACGTGTGGTATGTATTTGTCATGCTGCTGGGTTTCTACATCCTTTTGCGTGCATTTGATTTTAAGGTGTGGATGTCAGCCTTGGGGGCCATTATCTGGGCGTTCTCGTCTTATTTCTTCATCATCATTGCGGCCGGTCATATCTGGAAGTTTGTAGCACTGGCTTATATTCCTCCTACCATTGCCGGTATGGTGCTGGCTTATCGTGGTAAGCTGTTGGCTGGGGGGATTGTGACAGCCTTGTTTGTGGCCTTGCAGATTGTGGCTAACCATCCGCAGATGAGTTACTATTTCTTGTTTGTCATGCTGTTCATGGCCATTGCGTATGGGGTGATGGCATGGCGGGAAAAGAAGATGCCTCAATTTATCAAAGCCAGTGTGGTACTGGTAGTTGCCGGCCTGTTGGGCGTGTGTGTGAACTTGTCAAACCTATATCATACGTATGAGTACAGCAAGGAGACCATGCGCGGCAAAAGTGAGCTGGTAAAGGAGAACAGTGCAAACCAGACCAATAGCGGGTTGGAACGAAGCTACATCACACAGTGGAGCTATGGCATCGGAGAAACCTTCTCGTTGCTGGTTCCGAATGTGAAAGGAGGTGCTTCTGTTCCTTTGGCTCAAAATGAGAAAGCCATGGAGAAGGCCGACCCTAACTATATGGGATTGTATAGTCAGTTGGGACAGTATTGGGGGGAACAGCCGGGTACTTCCGGTCCGGTATACGTAGGTGCTTTTGTTATGTTCCTCTTCATTCTGGGATTGTTTATCGTAAAAGGACCGATGAAGTGGGCACTGGTGGGTGGAACCGTATTCTCCATATTACTTTCCTGGGGACATAACTTTATGGGCCTGACAGATTTCTTTATTGACTATGTGCCCATGTACAGCAAGTTCCGTGCGGTATCTTCTATTCTGGTTATTGCAGAGTTTACCATACCGTTGCTGGCCATTATGGCGTTAAAAGAAGTGGTAGAACGTCCGCAGTTGTGGAATGAATCACGTAAGTCTTTCTATATTACTTTTGCTTTGACGGGAGGTCTTTCTTTGCTGTTTGCATTGGCGCCAGGCTTCTTCTTCCCTTCGTATGTGTCTTCTGCCGAAATGAACGCATTGCAGAATGCGATTCCGGCCGATCAGCTGGCTCCGATTTTAATTAACTTGGAAGAGATACGTAAGTCCATCTTTACTTCGGATGCCTGGAGGAGCTTCTTTGTCGTATTGATAGGAGCTGTGTTGTTATGGGGATACTGTGCCGGAAAACTGAAAGCACAGCTGCTGGTTGGTTTGCTGGCTTTGCTTTGTCTGGTAGATATGTGGAGTGTAAACAAGCGCTATCTGTATGACGAGCAGTTTGTGGCAAAGGGCACAGAAATGCAGCCTTTCCTGGAACCTTCGGAGACAGACAAGCAGATACTTCAGGACAAGTCTCTGGATTATCGTGTATTGAATCTGTCGGTCAATACCTTTAATGAGAATAATACAGCCTACTGGCACAAAAGTATTGGAGGGTATCATGCAGCGAAGCTTCGCCGTTATCAGGAAATGATTGATGAGCACATTCAGGGTGAAATTACGGCTCTGTATAAGACTTTACCCTCGGTAGGAGCTGATTTAAGTCAGGTAGGTGATACGTTGACTCCGGTGCTGAATATGCTGAATACACGTTATTTCATCATTCCGTTGCAGCAGGGCAAGACTATTCCGATGTTTAATCCTCATGCATTAGGCAATGCCTGGTTTGTTAACGAGGTGCAGTATGTGAACAATGCCAATGAAGAAATAGAAGCGTTGCATCAGGTAAATCCGGCCCACGTAGCAGTGGTAGATAAAAAGTTCCAGAACGAAGTGAAAGCTTCTGTAGGTGCCGACAGCCTGAGTACGATTGTATTGACCAGCTATGAACCTAATGCGTTGAAGTATGAGGTAAACTCTCCGAAGGGCGGTACGGTAGTCTTTGCTGAGATTTACTATCCGGGATGGCGTTCGTTCATTGATGGAGAAGAGGTATTGCATGGCCGTGCAGATTATATCTTGCGTGCGATGAATGTACCAGCTGGAAAGCATGTGGTAGAATTTACCTTTGACCCGCAATCACTCCATGTGACGGAAACTATTGCTTTCATTGCATTGGGCATATTGGGCTTGGCAATATTGGTCGCCATTGTGCTGGCTCTAAAGAAAAATAAGAAGTAAACAGGCCGGGAAGTTTGTTTGAAGAAATAAAAGCGTTCCAGTGAAGAGGCTCAGGCCACTTAACTGGGACGTTTTTTAGTTTTCAGGGCCCGGATGACAAACCAGGCATGACGCAGTACGGTAGATACTACACCGTAATGCTTGCACATGATGCGGAAACGTTCTTTTAGGGAAGCTTTGTGGTTGCGTGTAGTCATTCCTTCATTCAGGTAGTCGATAAGCACCAGATGAGTGTGGTGGAGTACCTGGCTTTTCTTCATGATGCGGATGCACCAGTCAAAGTCTGCTGAAAAACGATAATGAAGGTTGTAGGGCTCTACAAGGTCACGTCGTGCGAAGAAAGCCTGGTGACATACGAGCATGCCTTCCTTGAAACTTTTCCAGTTCAGGTTTTCTGGAGGAGCCAAGCGGCGCATGTGCAGGAAGTGTCCTTCTTCGTCCACAATGGCTGTGTCACCATATAGCACATCCGGAAGTGTGGACTCTGTAATGGAGTGTACCATCAGCTGGAGAGTATCATCCTCATGCAGTTCGTCGCCTGCATTCAGGAAGCAAAGGTAATCACCGGTGGCCAGCTTGATTCCCTTGTTCATGGCATCATACAGTCCTTTATCCGGCTCACTGATTACGGTATGTATATGTTCCTTGTATTGTTCAATGATTTGTAAAGTTCTGTCCTTGGAACCTCCGTCCACGATGATGTATTCCACATTCTTGTAGGTCTGGGTGATGACACTCTGAATAGTGTCCTCCAGTACGGCTCCGGCATTATAAGTAACCGTGATGATGGAAAACTTCGGATGTAAATGATGAATGTTATGCATTTTTTCCGGTGATGTGGTTGTATATTTGAATGTATTGGCTGGCTACAGTTGCTTCAGAGTAGGTTGTCACAGCCTTGCGATAGGCTTCGGAGCTTAATGTTTCGTAGTCTCCCTCTGTCAGCGTCCAGCAAATGCCGTTGGCCAGGTCGTCAGCCGATTTATATTGGGCCACGTAGCCATTGTGTAAATGGTCAATCATTTGCGGAATACCTCCTACATTAAATCCTACACAAGGAATGCCACAGGCCATTGCCTCGACAATGGTATTTGGTAGGTTATCCTGCAAGGAAGGAGTGACGTAGAGGTCGACGGCATTGTATATATCTACCAGCTCTTTTTCATTGCTTACGTAATTCATGGGATAGATAGGGAAGGGGAAAAGTGATTTGCACTGTTCGGCCTGACTTCCTAATACCACTACTCCTAATTGCTGACTCAATTCCGGTTCCTGTTGAGCCAGCAGTTTGCATGCCTCAATCAGGTAGTCTATTCCTTTACGCTTATCCGTAATCTTCATGGAGCCGAACAAAAGAAGCTTCTTGTCGGCAGGTAGATTCAGCTTCTCGCGTGCGAATTTCTTGGTACGTGGTTTGAACAGATTAGTATTAATCGCATTAGGAATGTTTGTAATGGTGTGTCCTTGCAGCAGGCTGCTTCTGCGTGCCATAGATTCCAGCCATCGGCTACAAGCTATAAACGTAATGGGAGCCGTAGCGTAGAGCTTTTGCTTTTTATGGAACGTCTTTTCCGACAAGTCATGATGATGAGGCTTCAGTAGAAGCGGACAGTCATGACATTGTGCAGTGTATTTCTCGCATTCTCCGGAATAATGGCAGATACCGGTGAAAGGCCACATGTCGTGCATGGTCCATACTACAGGTTTCCCGGAAGCAAGAATGCGCTGGATATCTTTCAAGGAAAGCATGCCTTGGTTAATCCAGTGCAGGTGAATCACATCTGCCTGACGGAACTCCGGTAAGGAGGTAATATCTGTACCCGTGTTGGCAATATCCATCGCAAAAAGGTTATGCCGTTTGAAGCCGTTGGCTGCCCAGATGACAATTCGTTCCCATGTGAACTGCCAGATTCTGCGCCATGATTTCTTGAGGGCAACCACTGTCACCTGATCGGTTTGCTTGTTACGGACCAGCATCTTGGCTTTTATTCCGTTGTTCTTTAAAGCTTCCATCAGTCGGTTGGCTGCGATGGCAGCTCCTCCGATGCGTTCTGCGGTATTGATGATCAGTACTCTCATTAGTCTGTCGGCTTAATTTTATTGCAAAGGTACATTATTCTTTTTTGAAAGCATGCTACCGGTTAAATCTTTTTAGCAGGACTTCCGAAAGTTCACGGCTGTAATTTTCCAGGTTGTAGGTCGTTTCTGCAAGTTTTCTACCGTTTTCTCCCATTTTGAGGGCTTGTTCCGGATGGTCATGCAGATATTGTAAAGCCTTTTCCCATCCTGCCACATCACCGTAATCTACTAACATACCGGCTTGTTCCAGTTCCAGATTCATTTCAAATTTGGTGTTTCGGGTTGAAATGATTGGAAGCCCGAGTGCCAGTGCCTCTACCAGCGTAGTTAGTCCGACAGTGTAAGGATAGTTAAGGCAGGAAATGACGACAACTTTTGAGCGAGCTACCTCCAGTGCTAACTGATACGGTATGATACCTTCTACTATGTGGATATGGATATTGTTTTTCCCTTGAAACCGGTTGGTGATTTCCTCATATTTCTGGTCACCGTTAGCTGGGGAAGTATAGAGGTCGAATTCCAGTCCGGTATGGCTGAAAGCCTGGAGTAAGGTTGCCAGATCTCGATTTTCCTTTCCTGTAGAGATGAACTCTTTGTCTTTCGCCTCATTCCGCATGCGGTCGTAGAAGTCCAGATCGGCCCCCCAATGGATAAGGTACATGTCTTTTTCTTTTACCTTTCCAGTTTTCAGGGAATCGTCTATTAATGCCTTGCTGAAAAAGAACATACAGTCTATACCCTTATAGAAAAGGCGGGAAAGAAGATTTTTCAGCCAACCTTTGCTTTGGGGGACGGCTTGGTGATGCCAGACGGCTATTGGTTTACGGAACAGGCCGAGAGCTCGTAAGAATATGAGAAGTTCCAGTCCCCGGTAAGAGGTGCCATAAACTACATCATAATTTTCTTTACACCTCAGAATGGCGTGTAGGTTATACCACATCAGTTTCCAGCGTGAGGTGAAATGTTTGTATGGGTGAAGCACTGGGTCAATCCCGTTTTTAGGGAAGTGGGTAAGTCCGTATAGGATATGTCCAGGATGTGTATGCTCCTTCCATTCTTTTAGGGCAGAAGCAATAGGTCGGGTGTGGTAATAGTATATTTTCATGCGCCGAAGTCTCCTTTCAATGTACGTTTGATGCGTCGTATGGCCTTTGCCATGAATGAATTGGTGCGGGCATAGTAGCGGACATAGGCATTACGTGCCTGTATATTTTCTTCTATAGGGGAAATCTTTTTTACAGGAAGTCGCTCCATGTACAATTCGGATGCGTACAATCCTCCTCCGCCGCAGTTGGTACCGCTTCCATCGAATCCTTCGTTTTGCACCAGCGATTTCCCGACGTTAAGCGAGAGTATGCCTTTTAGAAAAAGTGAAGCATTCCAGCGAATGGCCCATGAATTATTTTTACCTTCAATTTGCCGGCGCAGCATACGGGTGTAACCATATTTGCCGTTAAAGTCGAAGGTATAGGTAAGCTTTCTGCTTTCCAGTTCTGTCAGCAGTGCCTTTCCGTCGGCATTGAAATGTTTCCAGGCGCGGTCCCAGGTACCCCAACCCCAGCTTCCGGTCCATTTAATGAGAAAAGTATCGGGCAGAGAGGGGTCATGAGTAAAATCACAGGCCTGGATATGACCTACCCGCTCTTCATCACGATAAGTTTCCAAGGCATCATTCATGAACTGCAGGAAATGAGGGGCCACGACGAGGTCGTCTTCCAGTACGATGACACGACCGTAACGGTTTATCTGGGTTGTCACTCCATCGATGATACTACGGGCGAGTCCCCAGTTTTCCGCACGTTCGGTAATGGTTATTTTCTTGAATCCTTGTATTGACCGGATAAAAGCGCGTACTTCTTTTACGGCAGCCTGTGATGTTTCGTCTTTTGCCGCATCCGAATAGATAAACAATTCGCTTTCGGCTGCCAGTTCATTTTTCAGTAGTGCCTGGATATTCCGGCGGACATGTTCCGGACGGTTATATACAAATAGCAGGATAGGTGCGTAGGTGTTCGTCATTTTATTTGAGGGATTTTACTAATTTAATGATTCGGTTTCCGAAGTGCTCCCAGTTGTTTTCATTCAGAAAGCTCCGATAGTCTTCAAGGGATATGGGAGTCGTTTTATAGCAGGCGACCGTTTTTTCTATATCCTCGTAGTCATGAAACGTGTAGACGTTCAGGCGCTTTTCACGTGCATAATCCTTAAATGAACCTACTTCTGGTCCGATAATCTTGCTTCCGAAAGAGAGTGAATCCATCAGAATTCCTGAACTCAGCACCGAATCAGGACAATAAGGGGCAAGCACAAACGCCGATTTCCGGATATAGTGTGCCAGTTCCTCGAATGAAGGGCTTTCACAGATAAAAGTGACGTTCGGGGGCGCTATCTGGCGTATCTCATTGGCTAATGAATTCGGTGAACATTTTCCAATAATACATACTTTGAGGTCTTGCGGATTGTTCTTCAGATAGGAAAGATATTCTAGTACTCCTTTATAGGGTGAGATGTTTCCCCAGATAAGTATGTCGTATTCCGGCATTTCTGCAGGTAGTGATTCCGGCAGACGGTTTTTGGTAGGATGATGAAGGAAATGTATCTTTCCGGCGGCATAGGGATAATGAGCCTCAATCATTTTCACACCTTCGGTGGCATGCGTCAGGATAAGGTCCGATTTTTGTGCGATGAAGCGGGTGAGGAATTTTTTCAATCGTGCATGGCCTCCAGCATGAGGCTTTTTGTTGTGTAATACCCATACTATTTTCCGTCCGCATAGTTTCAGCAGTATGACGAAGCAGACTGCCACAACAGACTGCAATGGTCCGTATTTGGAATCGGGAATACTTTCGAACCAGTTAAATATAAATACATCTCCCCACCGTTTGGGAGGCAGCAGGCTGAACAATGGGTTCTTGTGTGGCGGATTGACCACCTGGGATACATTTTCCTGCTCTAATGCAGCTACAAAATCACGGATATAAGGATTGGCCTTCTGGTGAGGAAGGATGCGCAAACGTGGAAAAACGGTGAAGCGAATCATATTCTTACGATTTTAACAGATGATGAATTGGCTGCAGTCGCGAATGAAATACAATGGTGTGAAAAATGACTTGATACATGATTGCAGCGGGTTGTGATAGGGATAAAGCTGTTTACGGTTGTGGCAGCAGAGCATACAGCTTTGCAGAATGCCCCATAAATTCCCTTTTTTCATGCAACGTATAATTTTTGCAGCTGCATAGTCTGTAAAGGGGTAATCGCTTAGAGCCATGAAATAACGTTGGGTAATTTTGCGCTTATCCTTATTGCTTAGGGTTTGTACTGCGGATACCAATCCTTTCAGCAAGCTGTAGTGGCTGCTGCTCAGATAAGAAGTGGCTTGGGGATGACGGCGCCAGTACACCAATGCTTCATTTATGAATCTTATAGGTCCGCAGGTCACGGCTGCCAGCATCAACAGTGAATCGTAGGATATACGATGTTCCTTTTCCACAGCTTCCATGAAGCGCGGAAGGATGGTGCGGCTGAAAAAGCATTCATGACCGGGCACATAGGGTTTCATCAATAGGAAAAGCGGGTTATAAAGCACGTTGGATGCATTTTTCATTCCCAGGGAGTGTGTGATGTCTGTTGTGAAGAGCTGGGAATTGTGGAATAACAGGCTGTAGCCTTCGACGTGTTTCATCAGTACCTCAATCTTGTCGGTACGCCAAATGTCATCCTGGTCGGTCGAGGCAATGTATTCTCCTGTAGCCCGGGTGAAAGCGGTTGAGAAATTATAGTTGAAGCCCAGTGACTGTTCGTTCACAAACAGCTTTACGCGGGAATCCTTCTGCTGGTATTCGCGGACAATTTCAACTGTACGATCGGTAGAACGGTCATCCTGGATAATCAGTTCGTAAACGGGGCAGGTTTGGTTCAGGATGGATTCAATCTGTTCCCGGAGATATTTCTCTCCGTTATAGGTACACATTACTACTGAAACTTTTACCTGTGGCGTAAGGGCTTCTTTCATAAAAGGTTTTATTTGTAATTTCTATCTGCAAAAGTAATAAAGATAGATAAACTTATCTTATTTTTTTCTTGTCTTCTTCAGCAGATAGCTGAGGCTTTCCTTGAAGGTTTCTGAACCGCATATCCACATCAGTCCTCCATAGAGTATGGCTGTAACGGTTATCTTGGTAAGGATGAGCAGATAGATGTCAGTTATATGCCCAGTGATAAAGTAGGCCGCAGCTATGGCAAGTAGAGCTATACCAGCATACGGAACTACATCTTTTAGTGCGGCCCATAGAGAAAGTTTTATCTCACGGAACACAAAATAATGCCATACAAACAGCCATCCGATATTAATAGCCACATAGACTGTCAGCATGTTTTTCAGTCCGTACGGGCTGAGTATCAGCATGGCAATCAATTGCAGGATGCCCAATGTGATGGTATTCCACATGAAGATATTGGATTTCCCTTTGCTGATAATAAGGTTTGAATAGAGGGCTGTAATGGGGATAAATGCGCCACCTATTGCAAGTATTTGCAGGATATGTGCGCTTGGTAGCCATTTGGCTGTGATGGTAATCGTAATCAGTTCTGGAGCGATGAACGATAATCCCAACATGGAAGGAAAAGCAATGAAGGCTGTGAATCGGAGCATTTTGCGGAAAACGCGCTGCTGGCGTGTCTGGTCGCTTCCTACCTGATTGAACATGGGCTGTGCCACACTGCCTACCATGCTGCTGATAAAGGAGTGCCCCATGTAGTTCCATTTGTTGGCTTGGTTAAATTGTCCAACTTCTTTTTCGGAATAGTATTTCCCTAAAATGATGGAAAACAAGTTATTGTTGATATGATTGAAGATGTTGGTTATCATCAGTTTGGCACTGAAGTTTACCATCCCTTTCAGGGGTTTGAAACTGAATTTCAGGGTGGGTCTCCAGGGTGAAAAACTCCACAGGCAGATGTTCAGGACACTGATGTAGACAATGCTTTGTGTTGCAATGCTCCAGTAAGAACATCCCAGGCAGGCCATAATGATTCCTACGATACCTGAAACGGCTAGTCCGCTGATGCTGGCAATGGTTTTTTGTTTGACCATCAGGTTGCGGAACAAATAAGCGTTCTGTGAAATGCCCAGGCTGGAAATAACAAAGCCTAAAAAAGCATATCGAGCCAGAGGAATCAGATTTTCATTGTCGTAGAAATCGGCTATCAGTGGGGCACAGAAAAACAAGATGAGGTAGAGTGTGACACTTATGGCGCTGCTGAACCAGAATACAGCGTTGTAATCTTCGTGGCGGATTTCTTTCTTGTTGGCAAGTGCCGAAGTGAATCCGCTTTCCTGAAGAGATGCTGCAATGAGAGAAAAGATACTCAGCATACCTATCATACCGTAATCGGTATCATTCAGAATGCGTGAAGTCACGATTCCGAATATCAGGTTCAAGAGCTGCATAGCACCGTTATTGATGCCACTCCAAAACAAGCCTTTCGCCGTTTTTTCTTTAAGTGACTCTGCCATATTTGAGGATTGTGTGGAGTTTATGAGGAAAAGAAAATTGAGAATGGCGGGATTCTCTTATCCGCTCATTCTCAATTTCTTTAATTATTTAAAGTAGATTATTTTACTTCGCTTCCTGGTTTTACTTCGTTCAAAGTAGTGGTAACGGACAATGAACCGTCAAAGTTTTCTGCGCTGAGAATCATACCTTCGCTCACCAGGCCGTTTTTGAACTGACGAGGAGCTAAGTTGGCGATAAACAGCACTTGCTTGCCTACCAAGTCTTCCGGTTTGTAATGCTGAGCAATACCGCTGACAATGGTACGGTTTTCCAGTCCGTCGGCAATCTTGAATTTCAGCAGCTTCTTCATCTTAGGTACATTTTCGCATTCCAATACAGTACCTACACGGATGTCGAGTTTCTCAAATTCTTCGAAAGCAATGGTCGGTTTAATCGGATTAGCCTTGTAATTGGCTGCTTCGTTGGCCTTCTTGGTAGCCAGCAATTTATCTACCTGTGCCTGAATAACGTCGTCTTCAATCTTTTCGAACAACAGTTCAGGCTTGTTCAGCTGATGGCCTTCTGCCAGCAAGTCTGTACGTCCCAGCTGTTCCCAGTCGAAGCTTTCCATGTTCAGCATCTTGCGCAGTTTTTCAGAACTGAACGGCAGGAACGGTTCAAAAGCAATGGCCAGGTTGGCAACCAACTGCAATGAAATGTTCAGGATGGTAGCCACACGTGCCATGTCGGTTTTAGCCAGTTTCCATGGTTCTGTATCTGCCAGGTATTTGTTTCCGATGCGGGCCAGGTTCATGGCTTCTTTCTGTGCGTCGCGGAATTTGAACACGTTCAGCAGTTTTTCTACTTCTTCTTTTACGTCGGCAAATTCCTTCAGTGTTTCACGGTCGTAGTCGTTCAATTCACCACAAGCCGGAACCTTTCCATCGAAATATTTGTGAGTCAGCACCAGGGCACGGTTTACGAAGTTACCGTATACTGCTACCAGTTCGTTGTTGTTACGAGCCTGGAAATCTTTCCATGTAAAGTCGTTGTCCTTAGTTTCCGGAGCGTTAGCAGTCAGCACGTAGCGCAATACATCCTGTTTGCCAGGGAAATCCTGCAGGTACTCGTGCAACCATACTGCCCAGTTGCGTGAAGTTGAAATCTTGTCACCTTCCAGGTTCAGGAACTCGTTAGAAGGCACGTTGTCCGGAAGAATGTAGCTTCCTTCTGCCTTCAACATGGCCGGGAATACGATACAGTGGAACACGATGTTATCTTTTCCAATGAAATGAATCAGGCGTGTTTCAGGGTCTTTCCACCATTTCTCCCATGAATCGGGCAACAGCTCTTTTGTATTAGAGATATAGCCGATAGGTGCATCGAACCATACATACAATACTTTTCCTTCTGCACCTTCTACCGGAACCGGAATACCCCAGTCAAGGTCGCGGCTCACGGCACGAGGCTGCAGCCCCATATCCAGCCAGCTCTTGCACTGTCCGTACACATTCGGACGCCATTCCTTGTGGTCTTCCAGAATCCATTTGCGCAACCAGCCTTCGTGTTTGTCAAGTGGCAAATACCAGTGTTTGGTTTCCTTCATGACAGGCTGGCTTCCGCTGATGGCACTTTTCGGGTTAATCAGTTCTGTGGGAGAAAGTGTACTTCCACATTTTTCACACTGGTCACCGTAAGCACCTTCTGCATGGCAGCGAGGGCATTCTCCCGTAATGTAACGGTCAGCTAAGAATGTGTGAGCTTCCTCGTCATAATATTGCATGGAAGTTTTTTCGATAAACTCATGCTTGTCATACAATTTACGGAAAAAGTCAGATGCTAACTGATGGTGAGTAGGTGAAGAGGTACGTCCGTACACATCGAATGAAATACCGAATTCTTTAAAAGAATCCTTAATGAGGGTGTGATAACGGTCCACAATATCCTGTGGGGTTACACCTTCTTTTTTAGCGCGGATAGTGATGGGCACTCCATGTTCATCCGAACCTCCGATAAAGAGCACGTCTTCTTTTTTCAGGCGCAGATAGCGCACGTAAATATCGGCCGGCACATAAACCCCTGCCAGATGGCCGATATGGACCGGACCGTTGGCGTATGGCAGAGCCGATGTAACGGTCGTCCGTTTAAAGTTCTTTTCCATATACGTATATAGTTTATTCTAAGTTGCAACCTTACGATGTGCAAAGATACGATTTATTTGGAAATTATTCTTTTTTGAGGCGTACGAAGCGAATTTTTCGGGATGGGTTTAAGATATATTGGTTTCAAAACTTTGAAGGTAGAATCCGGTGAATGTGTTTATAAGAATTTATGGAGTAGTCGAAATCTTTTTGTAACCTTATTGTGCCATAGTTTTAATTAACCTGCAATCATTGTGCAATGCCCCCCTCATACTTTTGCACAGAAATTTTATTCTATTAACAGGTTATGAAAAAAGTAATTAGATTGTTTTGTTTAATTGTCTGTATGACAGGATTTTTTACGAATTCTGCTCAGGCTAAAATTTTTGAAGATGATTGGGTTCAAGGTCTTGTTGTCGACCAAAATGGAGAGGCCGTAATCGGTGCCAGTATTTTTGAGAAGGGAACTCAAAATGGAACGGTAACGGATGTGGATGGAAAGTTCAGATTAGATGTACAGAGCTATGAACATACGCTGGAAATATCTTATATCGGTTATACCACACAGCGTATAAAACCGAAAAAGGGAGATAATCTGCATATTGTATTGGTTGAGGATTCTAAAACAATGGATGAGGTTGTGGTAGTAGGTTATCAGACCATGCGTAAAACAGATGTGGTGGGAGCTGTTTCCAGCATCAAGTCAAAAGAGTTAAACGTAACTACACCTACAGTTGGGCAAAGTTTGGTCGGAAAGGTCTCTGGTGTACAGATTGCTCAGGTAAGTGGTGCACCTTATCAGAGTACAAAAATACGTGTACGTGGTGTGGCCTCTATTAATGCGAGCTCTGACCCGTTATATGTTATAGATGGTTATCCTTCCAATGAAGATTTGATGTTGAGTCCTGAAGATATCGAGTCTATTGAAGTCTTGAAGGATGCAGCCTCGGCAGCTATTTATGGTTCACGTGCAGCTGGTGGTGTTGTGTTGATTACAACTAAGCGTGGAAAAGAGGGAAAAGCGAAGGTAAACTATAATTTTCAGTTTAGTGTAAATCAGCTGGCCAAAAAAGTGAAATTATTGAATTCTGCACAATTTGCAGATTTGGTTGTTGATGGACGTAATAATGCATATAAAAATTTCATGGTTAATGCAGGAAAAGCATGGGATGATGCTTACTTTAGTGATACGAATGATGTACGTGCACAGCGTTTAGGTTCTAGTAATAGTGCAGCTATGATTCCAGAATTTTTATATGATTTTGAGAATCAGCGTGTAATCACACCGGAATATGATACAGACTGGCAAGATGAGTTGTATCGTAATGCTCCTTCACAGCGTCATCATATCTCTGTAAATGGGGGTACAGATAAAATTCGTTATGAAGTTAGTGCAGCTTATCAGAATCAGGAAGGTATTATTCTTTCTACGGGACAACGTCGCCTGAATTTACGTGGAAACTTAGATATACAAGTAAGCTCTAAGTTTAAGGTAGGAGCTAATTTTTCCAATACATCTAACTGGAATCGAGAAGTGGAAGAAGGGCGTTTTGATCATGGACCGATTCTTGGGGCTTTGATTTATGCACCGATTTTCCGTTGCTATGATGAAAATGGTCAATTGGTAAAAGGTGAGATGACAAGTTATTCAAGTAATTATGGATTCCAGCAGATTGAGAATCCGGTAGCATTAGCTACGGAAACAAAAATCAGAAGAAACGGAGTACGTAATACATATAATTTGACAGCAAGTTATGAACCGTTGAAAGATTTATTCTTGAAGGCAAATTTAGGAATGTATAATTATAGTGAAAAATACGAGTTTTATCGTCCTACCAGTTTATCATCCGGGGCAAATTTACCAGGAACAGATCAGGCCAAAGCTGCGGCTAATTCTATAGCAAGAACTTCTTTGCAATCAGATTATTTGGCTGAATTTACAGCAAACTATAATAAGAGCTGGAATCAGGTACATAATTTCAGTGGTGTTGCAGGTTATTCTATTCAAAAAAATATGTATGATATTTTGGGAGTAAAAGCTACTGGTTATCAGGATGATCATATTACAGAAGTGACAGGTCATGGTGCTGATCCTAGTGATATTACATTAAATAGTACTTCAAAATCAAACTGGACAATGATTTCTTATTTTACACGTTTGAATTACAATTTTGCAAATAAGTACTATTTAACTGCTTCATTCCGAGGTGATGCTTCTTCTTTGTTTGGCCCTGAAAATCGTTGGGGATACTTCCCATCAATCTCTGCGGCTTGGACTGTTTCAAATGAAGATTTTTATAAAGCTGCTTTTGGTGATAGTTCTTCATTGAAAGTGAGAGCAAGTTGGGGTATGAGTGGAAATAACAATATTGGTAATTATCAATATGCTGCAGTAATGAATTCTCCATCTGGGACTGTGATTGGAAATGGAACGATTGTATCAGCTATGTATCCAGGTGGAGTAAAAGATAATGCGATTGGCTGGGAGTCAACTTCTCAATATAACGTAGGTGTGGATTTGGGCTTGTTTAATAATCGTTTGGCGATTTCTGCCAACTATTATTTGAGTCATACTCAAGATTTGTTGTTCGAGCAGCCTGTATCTGCAATTTCTGGTGCAACTTCTATGCTCACAAATCTTCCGAATTCTAAGATTCGTAATACGGGATGTGATATTCAAGTAGATGGTAGAGTATTGAGTGGAAAAGATTATAGTTTTAATATTAGTGGTAACATTTCTGTTAACCGTAATAAAGTATTGGAATTAGATGGTGGCAATACCATTATTACTAATGGTGCAGAACGTTCTTATAAAACTCATATTACAATGGAGGGACAGCCTATTGGAATGTTTTATGGGTTTAAGGTAATTGGAATGGTTACAGAAGCAGATATGGCTGGAATTCAGGCCGATGATGCTGTTTATAAAGCAAATGGAAATAAATTCCCTGAAGGATATAAATTAAAAGGTCCGGCTCGTTCATTGTCACAATCTATTGCGCTCCAACCGGGCGACATTTATTTTGAAGATGTAAATGGAGATGGGGTTGTAGATGACAATGATAAAACAGTGATTGGTAATCCTCATCCGAAATTTACTTATGGACTAAACCTGAGTGGAAGTTATAAAGATTTTGATATGAGTGCTTCTTTCAATGGCTCATACGGAAATAAAGTATTGGATGGACAAGATTACTATTTATTTAATATGGAAGGTTCTGGTAATCAATATGTGGAAGCAGACCAGCGTTATCGTGATGTAGAAAATCCAGGAAATGGTTGGGTTTATAAAGCATCTCGTGGAGGAACACAGAGTAATAGTACTCGTTTGTCTACTTTCTATTTGCAGGATGGTTCGTTTTTCAGATGTACAAACATTAGCGTAGGTTATACATTCTCCAATGTAAAGAATTGGTCAAAAGGAGTAATTAGCAACTTACGAGTATATGTGGCAGCTGATAATTTGTTTACTATTAGCAAATATAAGGGATACAATCCAGAGGTAGATTATAATGACGGTGCGAATTTGACTCCGGGGGTAGATTATGGAAAATATCCATTGGTGAGAGCATATAATATGGGACTTCAATTAACATTCTAAGAGATTACACAATGAAAAAAACAATATTATTTACTGCAATTCTGGCAGTTGGACTTAATTTAACTTCGTGTGAAGATTTTCTGTCAGAAGATAATCCTAATAAAATACCAGTAGAGAATTATTTTACTACTGAGAATGATGTTGAACGTGCTGTATACGGTGCTTATATGGCATTACGTTCAGGGTCTTGTATGGGCGAAGGAAGTACTATGTATACAGAGGAACGTTCAGATAATACAGGACGTTTGGATAATCAGTCTTCTGCCGGTGAGCCTTTTCAGTTTACAGACTTTTCATTACTCCCTAGTAATACTTATTTGAAAAGTCATTGGCAGGCGATGTATAAAACAGTCAATAATGCAAATTTTGCTTTAAAAGGTATTCAGACTGTGACTTTTAGTGATGAAAAAGAGAAAGATAATTATGAAGCTGAGGCCCGTTTTGTGCGTGCGCTAGTATATTTTGATATTGTGCGTAAGTGGGGAGATGCTCCATTAGTAACATCTTATCTTGCTACTCCAGCTGAAATTGAAGCGCATACTTTCCGTGAGGATAAGAAGAAGATTTATGAGCAGATAGTAGAAGATTTAGAGTTTGGAATTGAGAAAAGTACCTTGCCAAATCATCAGCCTGAAGGTAATAAAGGGCGAGCAAATAAAGCAGCTATGGCAGGATTACTTGGAAAAGTATATTTGACAATGGCCCATGTGCTGGATACCCAGAATCGGAAAGAATATTTAAACTCTGCAAAAACGTATCTCGAAATGTGCTTAGGAATGAAGCAGTTTAATCGCCTGAATGAAGTTACTTATGATGACAATGCACAGACTGGTTTATTTGCTGTTGCTAACAAGTCTACTTGTCCTGAAATTCTTTTCCAGATTGTATATAAACAAGGGGATAAAGATTACCATTCTTCGATTGCGGCAGATAATCAGTCAATTGGTATTACATGTAATTCGCAATATCCTTCAAAAGGTCAGGGAACTTATGTAAATGAGGATTTGATAAATGAATATGAAGCTACTGATAAGCGAAAAGCATTCTCAGTTGTTTATGCTGATAATCCTAAAGCAATGGCTTATTGCATTACAAAGTTCCGTGATACTAGTGACGCTGCGGGTACTTTAGCTTATGGAGGCAATGATTGGATTATATTACGTTATGCCGATGTTATCTTGATGATGGCTGAGGTTTATGAAGCTTTGGGTGAAGAAACAAAAGCAATCCCTTATTTGGATGAGGTACGTGAAAGGGCAGGATTACCAGGTTATATTGAATCTATCCAAAATACCGACTACAGAAGTAAATATCCGACACTGAAATTAGCTATTCTTCATGAGCGCCGTGTAGAGCTTGCTTTTGAGAATCAGCGTTGGTATGATTTACTCCGTTTCTTTACGATTGATGAATTAGTAACTTATATGCATGCAAAGGATCCGAATTGTTATGGTATCTCCAATTTGCAGAACTTCAATGAAAAAGATATTTATTATCCGATTCCTTATGATGAGTGGAAGTTGAATCCGGAAGGAATGTATCAGAACGAAGGATATTAATCATTAAATAAAATTTGAAGATGAAGAGAATTACTTGTATGATTTTTCTTCTCTGCACAGTCTTTGTACTCTCTGCTCAGGAGAGTGCAAAGACTCTTGTGGTAGATTTGAAGAGTCATGAAACGAAGAAAGTATTGGTAGTGGCTCATCGTGGCGACTGGAGAAATGCACCTGAAAACTCATTACAGGCCTTTCAAAATTGTATGGCGATGGGAGTTGACATGATTGAGATTGATTTGAAGATGACAAAAGACAATCAGCTGGTAATTATGCACGACAATACTATAGACCGTACGACCGACGGAAAGGGAAAAGTTTCGGATTATACGTTGGCAGAATTGCGAAAGTTTCATCTGAAAAATGGATTGGGAAGAGTTACTTTTCATCCAATTCCGACTTTGGAGGAGGTATTGGAACTGACAAAAGGAAAAATTCTGATAAACATAGATAAGGGCTATGATTATTTTCAAGAGGTGTATAAGTTATTGGTAAAAACACAGACTATAGACCAGGTAGTAATAAAATCCGGATATGCTTATGAAAAAGTCAAGGCTGAAAATGGGGATGTACTTGACAAAGTTATCTATATGCCGATTGTAGACTTGAACAATCCTGATGCAGAGGCGTTTATAGAGGGGTATAGACAGATGAAACCTGTGGCAATGGAATGCTGCTTTTCAGAAGTAACTCCGGAAGTTTTACGTTTACTTCAAAAGGTGAAAGATAATGGTTCTAAGATTTGGCTGAACGGATTGTGGCCTTCATTGAATGGTGGGCATGATGATGACCGTGCTGTGGAATTGAATCAGAAAGATGAAAGCTGGGGATGGTTGTTAGAAAAAGGAGCTTCATTAATTCAGACAGACCGTCCTGTGCAGTTACTGCAATATTTAAAAGAGGAGGGCAGACGATGAGAAAGATAGGTATATGCTGTTTGGGTTTACTGTTTTCCTTATGCTCGTATGCACAGGTTCAGAGAGAATACCATTTAATTTCTGTAGAGAAGATAGAGAATAAAGCATATTATTTTACAGCTCTGTTGCGTGAATTTGGTGAAGTAGATTCTATGATTTGTCATGACCCTGTTTTGAAGAAAATGGGGCTGAAAAAATTAGAACGCTTGCATGAGGCAAAAACTTCGCAGGAGCGGGTGGAAGCGATGAAATTCTCTGCAGAAGAGATTACAGAAGCTGGAAAAGCATTGGCAAGTCTTTATAAGCCGGGAAATCCGATTGATCGGTTGTTGACAAGGCATATAATCCCTTCCGGTTGCTATCAGCAGTATAAAGAGGATGGGGCAGAGCTCTTGAAAAAAGTCTGGGAGCAAGATGCAGAAGGAATGAACTATGCAATAGAGGTGTATGCAGCAGCCCGGAAACCTCATTATCCTCAAATCGATTCTATTGGCTTTTATATACATAGCCGCCGGTTTATAGAGGAAATTCTTCCTGCTTGTCAGCAAAATATTGCATTTGAGGTAAAAACACATCCTGTTTTTTATTCTGTACCCATGGCTGCCGTTAAGGCTTTGCTTGATGTGAACGACCGCCGTCAGTCGATTGATTATGAGCCTCTGTGTTTGACAGAAAACAGAATGGCATATACTCAGGTTAGCCAAACAGAATGGAACAATTATCCTTATACAGCCATTTTAGTGTTAGGCGCAGGACCCGAGGAGCCCAATGTATCTATTAGCCCGGAAGGGAAGCTTCGTTCTGCCTATGCAGCCATGATGTATCGTCAGCATCAGGCACCATTTATTATTGTATCGGGAGGAAGGGTACATCCATATCATACTCCTTACAATGAGGCTTTTGAAATGAAAAAGTATTTGATGGACGTTTGGCAGATTCCGGAGAGTGCCATTATTATAGAGCCTCATGCGCGACATACTACCACAAACTTTCGTAATGCAGCACGTATTATGTTCCGTAACGGTTTTCCTGTAGAAAAGGCCGCAGTGGCAACGTCTTCTTTTTCTCATTTAAATTTTGTGGAAGGAATGGATTCACGTTGTCTTCGTGAATTAGGTTATGTACCTTATCGTTTAGGGAAAAGGCTGAATGAGCGTATGATGGAATTTTTCCCGTTGCAGGAGTCATTAATTATTCAGCCCACAGAACCCATTGACCCTTGAGTAGGAATTATAACTTGAAACGAGAATTAGTCTTATGAGGATAAAAGCATTTTTGTTTTTTCTATGGTGCCTGTTTCCCCTTTTGTTATCTGCGACGCCTCATAACATTGCCTCTTTGGCAAAGGTCTCTTGCTCTTCAGCTGCAGGGAAGGAGGTGGATGCAACACGTGTGTCAGACGGACTTATACGTATACTGAATACAGGAGAATGGCGTTCAGGTAGCCGCCTGGATATGAGGGGAAGAGTTCGTCCCTTCCCCTGGGTACAATTGGATTGGGATTACCCTGTAAACATTAGCCAGATTATTTTATATGATTGTCCGGATATAAGCAGCCATACGGCGGCAGGTACTCTTTCATTCAGTGACGGAACTTCGATTGATGTAAATTTAATTGCTAATGATGGTGCACCTAAAGTGGTTGATTTTGACTCTAAAAGAGTCAGTTGGGTACGTTTCCAGGTAACTGATGGTGATGGAGAGAATCTTGGCCTGTCCGAGATAGAAGTCTTGCCTTCTCCTGAATCTTATTCAGACTATGTCTCTTGGGTAAATCCTTATGTGGAAACAGCCAAGGGACGTTATTTCTTTTTTGTGACCGGAAGTCTTCCTTTTGGAATGATGAGCTCTGCTCCTCTGACACGTAATATAAATCAAGGCGGTGGGGGATACAGTTATAACTCTACCCGGGTTTTAGGTTTTCCTCAGATTCATGACTGGGTTATATCTGGTTTGAATCTGATGCCGATAACTGGTCAGATTGATACCCGTAAAGGTGAAAGTGGGTGGAGCTCTTCTTTTTCGCATGATGGAGAAATCGTGCAGCCAGGCTACCATCGGTTATTTTTGGATAGATATGGAATATGGGTAGAACAGACAATCACTGAACGTGTGGGATTTTATCGACTGACGTATGCACAAGAGTCACTGGCGAAAGTCCTGCTAGGACTTGGCGGACATATATCTACTTCTACGATGGTGGGTGCACACGCTTCGCGCGTAAATGAAACGGAAATCGCAGGATATTTTGACACCACAGGAAGAGTATGGGGAGGAGTCGATAAGGCGCGGGTTTATTTTGTAGTCCGTTTTGAACGTCCTTTTCGTACATTAAACAGTTGGACTGGAAATGAAAGACAATGTGATATTACTCAGATGAACGGCTCTACAGAGGTGTATACCATACCAGGGTCTTCTTTTAAGCAGTCACCAACTTCTGGAGTAGAAGCTGATTTTGGGGTGTTGAAGCCTGGTGAACAGCTTTTGGTGAAAACGGCCTTTTCCTATGTAAGCATAGAAAATGCAAGGGAGAATATGGACCAGGAATGTCCTCATTGGGATTTTGAGCAAGTGAGGACTGAAGCATTATCTGTCTGGAATGAGTGGTTGGGTAAAATTGATGTAAAAGGTGGAACCAACCAGCAAAAGATGAAATTTTATACGGACTTATGGCATGTGCTGCTGGGAAGGCATAAAATTGATGATATAGATGGCTCTTATCCGGATTATTTGAAGGGAGGGACAAGGGTAGGAAAAGCTACCCGTATCCACACACTTTCTCCAGAGTATAAGTCACGTATGCTACCAAAAGGAAAGGATGGAAAAGTGATTCATCACATGTATAATTCGGATGCATTGTGGCTGACTCAATGGAATTTGAATACATTATGGGGATTAGCCTATCCTTCTGTATTGGATGAGTTTTCTGCTTCATTTCTTGAATATGACAGGAATGGAGGGTTGTTGCCTCGTGGTCCGTCTGTAGGTGCATATATGTATATAATGACAGGTTGTCCGGCTACTTCGATGATTACAAGTGCATACCAACGTGGTATTTATCGTAAGTGGAATCCGGAGAAAGCTTTTCAGGCGATGAAAAGGAATCATGAAAAAGGAGGAATGCTGGCTTTCGATATGGACCGGGAGCTGGATTTTTATGTAAAATATGGATATTGCCCGAATGATGCCGGTCTGACCATACAGTGGGCTTTTGAAGACTGGAGTTTAGGGCAGATGGCTCTAAAAATGAAGAAACAGAGAGAGGCAAAGTATTTTCAGAAACGTTCTATGGGCTGGAAAGCTTCCTTTCATCCGGAGTTAAAATTAATGATACCGCGAAGTGAAAATGGTGATTGGCTGCATACGGACCCTCTGTCGGAAAAGGGGTTTGTTCAAGCTAATGCATGGCAGGCTACTTTTGGTCTGTCGCACGATATTCAGGGTTTAGCCCGTATGATGGGAGGAAAAGATAGTCTGGCGGTCAGATTGGATGAGGCTTTTCGAAAGTCGGCAGCAGATGATTTTCTGTTCAGCTATGTAAGTTATGCCAATCAGCCGGGTTGCTCAAGTGCACATGTGTTTTCGCATGTAGGGTATCCTTGGCTTACTCAGTATTGGGTACGTCAGGTTGGGAAGCAAACGTATGGAGCTATCACTCCGGAAAAGGGATATACTGGAAATGATGAAGACCAGGGACAGATGGCCGGTGTCAGTGCTTTGATGGCAATCGGATTATTTAGTCTGGACGGAGGTTCTTCCTCGCATCCATGCTATGACATCACAAGTCCGGTGTTTGATGAGATTACGATAAAGCTGGATTCTGATTATTATGCTGGAAAAGAGTTTAAAATTGTGACTCATCATAATTCTGAGGTAAACTGTTATATACAAAAAGCTACGTTGAACGGGAAAGCTTATAATTTCTATCAGTTGCTCCATCCAGATTTTGCACATGGGGGAATATTAGAATTGTGGATGGGGTCTGCTCCTAATAAAAATTGGGGGAAATCTATGTCGGAAAAGTAGTTTGGTAATGATATGAAAATATTTTTTCTTATGACATAAAAGCTACTTTTATGACAGAGTAAATACAAAGTGAACTCGTGACTGGATAACGATTCCTTGTTTTTCCTTGTGTAAGGAGAGGCAAGGAATTGTTGTTTTTATCAGTGTGCTAAGAAGAAACTGAAATGTCTTTATGTAAATCTCTGTTTATTGGAGGGATTTTTATGTTTTCCATGAGGGAAACATAGGTTTCTCAATGCGGAACCGTATGTTCCTGGTTCGGAAAACGTAGGTTTCTCTGTGGGGAAACGTAGAAAATGTAAAGGGATTCTTCAAAAAGGGCAGAAATGTTCTATGTTTCATGGTCGTAAGCATGTTCCGTTTATTTCCGAATCTTATTAATAGATATTTTTAAGACTTAAAAATCAGTCTTTAAAAGTGATGAAGAGAAGAAAAATGCATATTTTTGTATTCGAAACTAAAATCCTTAAATAAATAGTATGAGAAAAATCGCTGGTTTTGTTTGTTCATGGTTTAAAGTTTCCTTAATCAATATAGGTTATAATTTTTAGTATGAGTGTCGTTGATTTCTGCAGAAACGGTTATTTCTTAAGATAAATATGTAAACTTTAAATTTGATACAATGAGACATCTGATTCTATGTAGTGTGATGTGGTTGTGTGGACTGATGATGGCTGTAGGCCAGAATGTGCCACAAGTGATTCCTGCCTTGCAGCAGTGGAAATCGGCAAAAGGAAAACTGGTGCTTCCGGAAACTGGAAAAGTGATTGTTTCTTCGGATGAAGAAAATGAACTGAAAGGAGAGGCCGAAATCCTGGTGCAGGATTTGAAGGAAATGTTTGGTTGGGAGTATAGTGTCGTAGTAGGAAAGAAAGAAAAAGGAGCTGTTTATCTGACTTTGGGTAAGCCGGACAAAACTTTGGGTGAAGAAGGATACCGGATGAATATTCAGGGTGAGGTTACCATTGAGGCACCTACTTCTAAAGGTGTTTTCTGGGGAACGCGTACGTTGCTCCAGATGATTCATAACCAACCGGAAGGATTGATGAAGGGCCGGGCTACGGACTTTCCTTTGTATCCGAACCGGGGATTCATGATTGATGTAGGCCGTAAGTTCTTTACGATGGATTACCTGCGTGATTATGTCAAGATTCTTTCGTTCTATAAGATGAATGAACTGCAGGTACATTTGAACGACAATGGCTTTGTGGAATTTTTTGACAATGACTGGAACAAGACGTATGCAGCTTTCCGTCTGGAAAGTGAACGTTTCCCGGGGCTGACGGCAAAGGATGGCTCTTATACTAAAGAAGAATTCCGTGACTTTCAGATTATGGCAGCACGTTATGGGGTAAATGTGATACCGGAGATTGACGTGCCGGCTCATTCATTGGCTTTCACACATTATAATCCGCGTCTGGCAGCCGATAAGAAAGAGTATGGTATGGACCATCTGGATTTATACAAACCGGAGGTTTACGAATTTGTGGATGCATTGTTTGACGAGTATTTATCGGGCGAGAATCCGGTGTTCGTAGGGCCGGAAGTTCATATCGGAACAGATGAATATAATCAGAAAGAGGCAGAGCAGTTCCGTCATTTTACAAATCATTATCTTGATTTCGTATCAAAATATGGCAAGACTCCGCGTTTATGGGGAAGCTTGAGCATGATGAAAGGAAATACGCCTGTGGATTTGAAGGGAAAGGTGGTAAGTGCATGGAATCATGGCTGGATGGATGTACAGACTTGTTTGGATGCAGGGGCTAAGGTCGTAAATCTATGCGACGGATTATTGTATATAGTTCCAGCCGTAAATTATTACCATGATTTCCTGGACTATCAGTGGTTGTATGAAAGCTGGATGCCGGAAATGATGCGGAAGGATGACCCGAAGATGACTGTGCGTCATCCTAACTTCCTGGGTGCGATGCTGGCGGTTTGGAACGACCGTGTGGGTAATGGAATCAGCGAACAGGATGTACATCTTCGCACTTTCCCAGGGCTACAAGTAGCGTGTGAAAAGATGTGGAAAGGTGAGAATGCCGATAAAGTGCCTTTTGAACAATTCATGGCGCTTTGTGCGGTTACTCCTGAGGCTCCGGGGGTAAACCTGTTGGCCAAGGTAGACAAACAGACTACGCTGACTGAAATAGGAAAAGAAGTGACTTTGTCAGGTACAGAAGTGGTGACTACGGAAGTCGATGAAATTGGATATCCTTATGCGGTGGAATTTGAATTGTGTCCGGATGCAACGCCTAATGCTGATGCGATATTATTCAAAGGTCCGCATTCAGAATTCGTGTCCAACTGGCAGAATACCGGTAAGTTTGCTTTCCGTCGCGATGGATATGAGTTTGTGTTCCATGCGTATCGTTTGCCTGCCGGACAATGGACAAAAGTAAGAATTGAAGGAGATGAAAAGGGTACTTCCCTGTTTGTAAATGGACAGCTGCAGGAAAGACTGGAAGGCCGTGTGAAAGAGGTCTTCAATGAAAAGTGGCAGCGAAAAGATAAATTATGGTATCGGGAAACCTTGATTTTCCCCCTGAAACAGCTGGGAGATACCAAGATGGGATTTAAAGGAAAAGTTAGAAATTTAGTATGTATTCCACTTTAATATAGCAAATGTTATGATGAAAATTTATCGTTTTTTGATGGTCCTGGGACTTCTGGTATGGATGGCTCAGAATGTATCTTCGCAAAGCAGATACGATAAAGACAAGCTTTATAATGTATTCCCTGCAAAGGTATCAAATAAGGTACTGGGCTATGATAAGGGGTCGTCTGTGATATTGAAATCCTTGAGTAAGGACGACCAGAAACAGCAGTGGAACATTAACGAGTTATCGGGAAGTTTCCGTTTTGTGAATGTATTCGAAGACAAGGCGCTGAGAGCTGACGTAGACCATAAGGCATTGGTCGTTACAGAGGTAAACGGAAGTGATGAGGCGCAGTTGTGGAGCATACAGGAAACCGCAAACGGGGTGAGACTGGCTCCGGCCAATACTCCGTCGCTGATGCTGGTATGTCAGAAAGACGGCCGTCTGCAGTTGATGGACAGAAAGAAGGCTGAAACGATGGAAGCTTCTTTGTTCCAGATACGGGTAAGCGCCGTGCCTATGCCCGAAGGAGCTGGTATGGCTGCACGCGAAAAAGTGTACTGGGAAGATGAAACTCGCTTTGAAGAAAATAAGGAAGCAGGTCATGCCACGTATATGCCTTATCCTTCAGAGAAAGATATGCTGGCAGACAAGGCTTTCTATGACCGCCCGTGGGAGGAAGTACATAACTCTGCCTATATGCTGCTGAACGGTACATGGGCTTTCCATTGGGTGTCAGAACCCTCACAACGTCCGCTGGATTTTTATAAGGAAGATTTCGATGTATCGGGATGGGACCGCATTCCTGTGCCGTCTAACTGGGAAATGCAGGGCTACGACCGTCCGATTTATGCCAATGTAGAATTCCCGCATGCCAACACACCGCCTTATATTCAGGCACGTAAAGGTTTTAACGATGGCGGAAAGAACTATGGTATCAATCCGGTAGGTTCGTATGTACGTACGTTTAATTTGCCGGAAGGCTGGGATGGAAAACGTACTTTCATTCATTTCGGTGGTATTTATAGTGCAGCTTTTGTGTATCTCAACGGAAAATATGTGGGCTATTCACAAGGAGCAAACAATGTAGCTGAGTTTGATGTGACCAAGTACCTGAAACCGGGCGAAAATCGTCTGGCTGTGCAGGTGTTCCGCTGGTGTGACGGTTCTTATCTGGAATGTCAGGATATGTTCCGCATGAGTGGTATCTTCCGTGATGTGTATTTATATAATGTACCGAAAGTCAGCGTGCGCGACCATTACATTACTTGTCTATTGGATAAAGACAAGAACTATAAAAGTGGAACCATGAATGTGAAGTTGTCTTTGGATAACCGTGACAAGCTGAAGGGTACCAAGAATCTGCTGGTGCGTCTGTTAGATCCGGAAGGCCGTAAAGTAGCCGAATCGGAAGTGGCTGTGAAATACGCTCCTTCTTCTCCGGTAAGTACGGCTAATGTGTCATTCGATTTGACAGATTTGTCTTTGTGGACTGCTGAAACTCCTACCTTGTATACTGTGCAAGTGATACAGCGTCAGGGAGGAAAAGATGAAATGGCTTTCTCTACGAAGTACGGTTTCCGTGACATAGAGGTGAAAGGCTCATTACTTTACTTGAATGGCAAACGAGTGTTCTTCAAGGGAACCAACCGTCACGATACGCATCCGATGTATGGTCGTGCGGTGACAACAGAGTCTATGTTGTGGGATGTGCTGACTATGAAACAGAATAATATCAATACGATTCGTACGTCGCATTATCCGAATGCAGCCAAGATGTATGCCATGTTTGACTACTATGGTTTGTACACAATGGATGAGGCTGACCTGGAAGACCATGCCAACCAGTCTATCAGTGACATGCCTTCCTGGATACCTTCATTCGTGGATCGTATTGACCGCATGGTGCTGAGAGACCGCAATCATCCGAGTGTGATTTTCTGGAGCTTGGGTAATGAAGCCGGAGGAGGAGCCAACTTCCGTGATTGTTATGACGCAGCTAAAAAGCTGGATAGTCGTCCGGTACATTATGAAGGAACACGCGATGGAAAGTCATACGGTGGTAACCGCTTCAGGGATTTCTACTCCAAGATGTATCCGAGCATGGACTGGATGGATGAGCATGTAAGTGCGTTTGAAAAACCACTCTTCGTATGTGAATATGCGCATGCCATGGGAAATGCCATCGGTAACCTGAAAGAATATTGGGAAAGTATTGAAGGCAGTACGGCCACTATCGGTGGAGCTATTTGGGACTGGGTAGACCAGGCTATTTATGAACCGCATGAAATAAAGAAAGGTATTTACCGTCTGCATACAGGATATGACTTCCCTGGTCCGCATCAGGGTAACTTCTGTTCCAATGGTATCGTGCCGGCTACACGTGAAGAATCTCCGAAACTGAAAGAGGTGAAAGCCATTTATCAGTATGTGGCCTTTAAGTGTGTAGGTACGGATGCTTCTCATAATATGGTCAATGTGCAGGTACGTAACAAGTATGCATTCTTGTCATTGAAAGGCTTCGATTTGAAGTGGGAAAGCGTGAAGAATGGAGTGATTGTAGGAGCTGACAGCTTGAAACTGGAAAATATTCTTCCGGGAGATTCTACGGTGCTGAATCTGAAACTGTCTGGAGTAAACCTGGCAGATGCCAAGAAGGCTGGTGATGAAGTGATGGTCAATTTACATGTACGTATGTTAGCACCTACTGTATGGGCTGAGGCTGGACATGAAGTAGCAGCTTGCCAGTTTGAATTGCAGAAGAGAGCCGATTTACCACAACTGACGTTTAAGAAGAAGAAAAATGAATGGACCATTCAGGAAACCGATAAACTGTTGATGCTTTATAACAAGCACCTCCGTGCAGCTTTTGATAAAGCTACCGGACAGATGGTACAATTGAACATGGCTGGAAAGGAAATCATCAGTCATAATGGCGGTTTCTTGTATGATAACCACCGCTGGATTGAGAATGACTTGTTTAAGGAAGTTGCTAACGGACTGGATGCAGCTGGTACGTGTGAGGTAAGTGTGGATAAAGGAATCGTACAGGTAAGTACCTCTCGTGGCGGTTCTTTGTGTGCAACCAACATTGTGTACACATTTATGCCGAATGGAGTAATAGATATGGATGTACGTTTCTCTCCTCAGACTGCGAACTTACGTCGCTGTGGATTGGTTTGCCTGCTGGATTCTACTTTGACTCAGGTAGACTATTATGCACATGGTCCTTGGGAAAACTATGTCGACCGTAAGGATGCATGTCCTGTGGGCCGTTACACACTGGATGCAAATGATACCGGCAAGTATGTGAAACCTCAGTCTATGGGCAATCGGGAAGGTTTGCGTAGCATGGACTTGAAGGATGCTTCAGGAAAGGGTATCCGTATCCAGACACAGGGCAATGTTTCTTTCTCTGCTTTACGTTATACGGATGAAGACTTGATGAATACCAAACATACTTGGGAATTGCAGCCACGTCCATACGTAGTGCTTCACCTGGATGCAGCTTTGCGTGGAATAGGAAATGCAAGTTGTGGTCCGGAAACCATGCTGAAGTACCAGATTCCGCAGAAACCGATGAGCTATAAGCTCCGTATATCTGCGTTGTAAGAATAGAATAACCTAAGTAGACTTATGAATAAATTTTATCCCGTTGCCGGTATGGTTGCTTTATCGGCCGTAACTACAGCCTGTCAGCAGGCTGATAAGCAAGAGAAGAAGCAATACAACATTGTGTATATCATGACCGATGACCATACGGCACAGATGATGAGCTGTTATGATACGCGCTACATGGAAACTCCCAATTTGGACCGCATAGCTAATGAGGGAGTGCGCTTCACGAACAGTTTTGTGGCAAACTCGTTGAGTGGTCCCAGTCGTGCCTGTATGATTACAGGTAAGCATTCTTGTGGCAACAAGTTCTATGATAATACTACTTGTGTGTTCGACAGTGCACAGCAAACTTTCCCGAAACTGTTGCAGAAAGCCGGTTATCAGACGGCGATTATCGGAAAGTGGCACCTGGAAAGTCTGCCTTCAGGGTTTGATTACTGGCAGATTGTGCCGGGACAGGGGGATTACTATAATCCGAATTTCATTACGCAACAGAATGATACCATTCAGAAGCACGGTTACATAACCAACATCATTACCGATGATGCCATCGACTGGATGGAACACAAGCGTGATGACAAGAAGCCGTTCTGCTTGTTCATTCACCACAAGGCTATCCATCGCAACTGGATGGCGGATACTTGTAATCTGGCCTTGTATGAAGACAAAACCTTCCCTTTGCCGGATAACTTCTTTGATGACTATGAGGGACGTGAAGCGGCTGCCGCTCAGGAAATGAGCATCGTGAAGGACATGGATATGATTTATGACCTGAAGATGCTTCGCCCGGACAAAAACTCTCGTTTGAAGACATTGTATGAAAGTTTCCTCGGCCGAATGGATAGTGCTCAGCGTGCAGCATGGGAGAAGTTCTATGGTCCTATTATCGAAGATTTCTACAGGAAAAATCCTCAAGGAAAAGATTTGGCCAACTGGAAGTTCCAGCGTTACATGCGCGACTATATGAAGACGGTGAAATCGTTGGATGACAATGTGGGTCGCGTATTGGACTATCTGAAGGAAAAAGGATTACTGGAGAATACACTGGTAGTGTATACTTCCGACCAGGGATTCTATATGGGAGAACACGGTTGGTTCGACAAGCGTTTCATGTATGAAGAATCCATGCGTACTCCGCTGATTATGCGTTTGCCGGACGGGTTCACTCGTCGGGGAGACATTACTGAAATGGTACAGAACATTGACTATGGACCTACTTTCCTGGATTTGGCAGGAGTAGAAATTCCGTCTGATATGCACGGAGTATCTTTGTTGCCATTGCTGAAAGGTGAACACCCGAAAGACTGGCGCAAGGCTTTGTACTATCATTTCTATGAATACCCGGCAGAGCACATGGTGAAACGCCATTATGGAGTGCGTACAGACCGTTATAAACTGATTCATTTCTATAATGACATTGATACATGGGAATTGTACGACTTGCAGGCAGACCCGCACGAAATGCACAATCTGTACGGACAGAAGGAGTATGAGGCAGTGGTTGACGAGTTGAAGGCAGAAATGCTGAAACTGCAGGAACAATATGATGACCCCGTGCGTTTCTCGCCGGAACGGGATAAGGAATAATTTGTAAGAAGGTAGTTATAAATGAAAAATGTCCGGAAGGCTTTAGTGAGCAGTCCGGACATTTTTTTGTGGTATGCTATAGAAATTTAGCTTCATTCTCAGCAGCTATTTTCTTAATTGCTTGTTGCGAGGCGATGAAACCGCCTCCGAGTACACGGTTCCCTTCGTAGAACACTGCCGACTGGCCGGGAGTGATAGCGGAAGCCTCTTGCTCAAACCGGACTAATAGTTGCCCGTTGTCCAGCAGAATTACACGGCAGGGAATTGAGCGGCTGCGGTAGCGGATACGTACCGAAAGCTCCTTGCAGTTGAGTAACTCTTCCAGGCTGGCCACGTTATAGTCTTCCACTAACATGTAGTAAGTTTTGAGCTGGTCGGCATCTCCTAACATGACCGTATTCTTGGCCGGATTGATTTTCAGCACATACGCCGGTTTACCCAAAGCAATCTCCAGGCCTTTTCGCTGGCCGATGGTGTAGTAGGCAAACCCCTTGTGCTGTCCCAGTTTCAGGCCTTTGCTGTCCACAAACCATCCCGGACCGATTCTCTCATCAATGTCGGGACAATGCTCTTTCAGGAATTCCCGGTAATCTTTTTCGATGAAGCAGATTTCCATGCTTTCTCCTCCGCGTGCTTTGGCTTCAAAACCTTTGGATGCCAAATAATCGCGCACGCTGGCTTTGGTCATTCCTCCTAAGGGAAACATCATGCGTTTCAGAATCTCTTGTGGAAGTTTCCACAAGAAGTAGGACTGGTCCTTCAGCGGGTCGTCTCCGGTCAGGATATAACGATAACCGTTGAGGTCTTTCAGTTGACAGTAATGCCCCGTAGCAATCCAGGCACAGTTACACTTGTCTGCCCATTCACATAGAATCCGTTCCTTAAATAAAGGATTGCACATGACACAGGGGTTGGGAGTGCGTCCGCGCATGTATTCGTCTATGAAGTATTGCACGATGACCTGCCGGAACTCCGTACGGACATCGGCCACGTGGTGCTCGATGCCTAAACGTGCTGCCAGCTCCTGAGCTTCTATGACTTCATTGGGCTGATCATTCCCGGGAGTGAAATGAGAGGCCACGTCCCAGGTACGCATCGTGACACCTACTACCTCATACCCTTGTTCCTGAAGCATGATGCAGGCAGCCGAACTGTCTATCCCGCCACTCATGCCAACCAGTACCCGTTTTTCTCTTTCTTTCATGTAAACAAGTTTTGTGTTAGAAGAATAATTCCGGCTGACGGCGGGCACTGAACTTCTCGTGAAGGATGGCAGCAAACGGGGTACTGAACTCGCGGGCTTCGTTTGGACAGCATTTCACGCAGGCACAGCATTTGATACACTTGTGAATATCTGTTTCAATGGAGCTCTGGTCTTCACTGAAATGGATGGCATGTGTGGGGCAGACTTCAATACATTCTCCACAAGCAAAACAGCCGTCTGTGCAAGTCGGGCAGGCGGGGGCACCGGGTGTCAGTTGTTTGTAGGGGAAATTTCCTTTTACTGTTAATTCTGTGATGGGGGTTCCGGCAGCTTGCAGTTTTTCCCATTTTTCCAGACTGCTTTTTCCAAACTCACGGGCCTGTTGCAAATCATCTGCATCCGGACGTCCGGCAGCAATGGGAAGTTCCGGTGTACTAAAACTATGTTCCCCGATGAATGCACCTGCAGTGAGAGGTACAAAACCGAGTTGGACAGCGGTGTCACGGAGCTCCAGTAAGGCATCCTCGTAATCACGGTTGCCATATACCACGACAAGGATGGCGGGTGAGCCGTTGCCTTTGAGTCGTTGCAGACGCTGGAGTGCCGTGGCGGCTACACGGCCACCGTATACCGGAACGGCGATGACGCACAGTTCTCCGTTCATCTCGATAGGGGAGGTTTGTTCATCCAGAGTCAGGTCTGTTTCCATTCTTCTTCCCATGCCGATACCTTCTCCGATAGCTCGTGCAATCCTGGCCGAGGTATGTGTGGGTGAGAAGAATATCAGGCGGGTACCATTGAGTTGGGTTGTTGCTGATGTCATAAGCTTATTCTAATAGGTTTTGTAGTAGACAAAAATACAATATATAAACGAAAATCGGGATTCTTCATCGGGGATTCTTCTTTTATTCGTACTTTTGTGGTCATACTTTTAAAGAATTTATGGAAGAACAATTTGACATACGCGATTATAAACCAACCGGAAAAGAGCGTGATTTTGAGAACGCTCTTCGTCCGCTTCAGTTCGAAGATTTCAGCGGACAGGACAAGGTGGTGGATAACCTGCGCATCTTTGTAAAAGCGGCGAGACTTCGTGCAGAAGCGCTTGACCATGTCTTGTTGCATGGCCCTCCCGGATTAGGAAAGACCACGCTGAGCAACATTATTGCCAATGAATTAGGGGTGGGATTTAAAGTGACTTCAGGACCGGTGCTCGACAAACCAGGTGATTTGGCCGGAGTACTGACCAGCCTGGAGCCGAACGATGTGCTGTTTATTGATGAGATTCACCGTCTGAGTCCGGTAGTGGAAGAATACCTCTATTCTGCCATGGAAGACTATCGCATCGACATCATGATTGACAAGGGGCCTTCTGCCCGCAGCATACAGATTGACCTGAATCCGTTTACGTTGGTGGGAGCCACTACACGCAGTGGTTTGCTTACAGCCCCGCTTCGTGCCCGCTTCGGCATCAACCTGCACCTGGAATATTATGATGATTCAGTACTTTCACGCATCATCTTGCGCTCCGCACGCATCTTGGATGTGCCGTGTGATGCAGATGCGGCAGGAGAGATAGCTTCCCGTAGCCGTGGTACCCCCCGTATAGCCAATGCCTTGTTGCGACGTGTGCGCGACTTTGCACAGGTGAAAGGTTCGGGAAGAATTGATTTGGAGATTGCCCGTTTTGCACTGGAGGCCCTGAACATCGACCAGTATGGTCTGGATGAGATAGACAACAAGATTCTGTGCACGATTATAGACAAGTTCAAGGGAGGTCCTGTGGGTCTGACCACTATTGCTACAGCTTTGGGTGAAGATCCGGGTACGCTGGAAGAAGTGTACGAACCCTTCCTGATAAAAGAAGGCTTCCTGAAGCGTACCCCCAGAGGACGAGAGGTGACAGAGCTGGCATATAAACATTTAGGAAAAAGTAAATACAATAGCGAAAGAACGCTGTTTGATTGATAAACATTATGGCCGGAATAAAATCTTTGGCAAAGGATACTGCCATTTATGGACTGAGCAGTATCGTAGGACGTTTTTTGAATTATTTGTTGGTTCCTCTCTATACGGCAGTACTTCCTGCTGCTTCCGGAGGATATGGAGTGGTGTCGAATGTATATGCCTATACGGCACTGATTTTAGTGTTGCTGACCTTTGGTATGGAAACGGGATTTTTCCGTTTTGCCAATAAGTCGGACGAGGATGCGCAGAAGGTATATGCCAATTCCCTGCTGTTTGTAGGAGGACTCTCGCTGCTGTTTGTGGTGCTATGTATGGCCTTTTTGCATCCGCTCTCAGCCTTGTTGGAGTATCCGGACCATCCCGACTATATTGCCATGATGGTGTGTGTGGTGGCTCTCGATTCCTTCCAGTGTATACCTTTCGCCTACCTACGTTACAAGAAACGGCCAGTCAAGTTTGCGGCCATCAAGTTGCTGAACATCCTAGGAAACATTCTGCTGAATCTTTTCTTCCTGCTGGTTTGTCCGTGGCTCGATGTCCATGCGCACGAAACCGTCAGCTGGTTCTATAACCCCGATTATCTGGTGGGATATATTTTCGTGTCCAACCTGATTATGTCGGCCTTGCAGATGTTCTTCTTCATACCCGAGCTGCGCGGTGTGTCCTACCGTATGGACAAGGTACTGATGAAGCGCATGATTAACTACTCTTTCCCGATTCTGATATTCGGGCTGGTCGGTATTCTCAATCAGACGGTCGACAAGATGATTTATCCTTATCTGTTTGATGACCGTTCGGAGGGACTCGTACAGCTGGGTATTTACAGCGCCACCAGCAAGGTAGCCTTGGTTATGGCCATGTTTACCCAGGCTTTCCGTTATGCCTACGAACCCTTTGTCTTCGGTAAGAATAAAGATGCAGATAGCAAGAAGATGTATTCTTCTGCCATGAAGTACTTCTTTATTTTTTCTCTTTTAGCATTCTTGGCTGTGATGGGTTACATGGACATCCTGAAGTACATGGTAGCCTCCGACTATTGGGAAGGGCTGAGCGTAGTAGCCATCGTTATGCTGGCCGAGATAATCAAAGGTATCTATTTCAACCTTTCTTTCTGGTATAAGCTGACGGATGAAACCTATTGGGGAGCTTATTTCTCTCTTATCGGGTGTGCCGTGATTTTAGGCCTGAACATCTGGTTGGTACCCACTTATGGTTATGTAGCTTCGGCCTGGGCATCTGTAGCCGGATATGGCGTGATTACCCTGTTGTCTTATTTCATCGGACAGAAAAAATACCCTGTGGCTTATCCGTTGAAGCGGATGACCACCTACCTGATTTTGGCCTTGGTGCTTTATGTCTTGTCGCAAGAAACACCTATCGCCAACCTTTGGTTACGTTTAAGCTACCGCACCTTATTAATATTGATTTTTGTGGCATTTATTATCAAAAAAGATTTACCTTTAAGGAGTCTTCCATTTGTCAACCGTTTCTTTAAATAAGAAATGTGGGGTGGGGCATATAGGCTGAATTGTAATTTATAAATCGGATAAGTATGGAACTAGGGAACAAGAGGAAATTCCTCCTTCGTAAATTCTTCAATGAGTATCTGGACTTGAATCGGAGCAAGGAAGATGAGCAACTGACGGTAGATGCCATCCGCAGTGGGGTAGAATTTAAAGGGACCAATCTTTGGGTCCTGATTTTTGCTACCTTTATCGCTTCATTGGGACTGAATGTCAATTCCACGGCGGTAATTATCGGTGCCATGTTGATTTCTCCTTTGATGGGACCTATCATGGGAGTGGGACTTTCTATCGGGCTGAACGATTTTGAGCTGATGAAACGCTCACTGAAAAGTTATCTGGTAGCCACGCTGTTCAGTGTGACGACGGCCACGATTTATTTTTCTTTTACTCCGCTGGATGAGGTGCAGTCGGAATTGCTGGCACGTACCTCGCCTACCATTTACGATGTGTTCATAGCCTTAGTGGGTGGTCTGGCCGGTATTGTGGCATTGGCCACGAAGGAAAAAGGAAATGTAATACCGGGTGTAGCCATTGCTACAGCCTTGATGCCCCCTTTGTGCACGGCCGGTTTCGGTATTGCCACAGGTAATCTGTTGTATTTCTTAGGTGCCTTCTATTTGTATTTTATCAACTCCGTTTTCATCAGCCTGGCTACTTACATCGGGGTGCGGGTGATGCACTTCCAGCGCAAGCAGTTTGTGGATAAAGCTCGTGAAAAGCTGGTAAAACGTTATATCATCTGGATAACCATCGGTACGATGTGTCCGGCAGTCTACCTTACTTATAATATTGTGCGGGAAACCTTTTACCAGTCTGCGGCAAACCATTTCATTGCAGAAGAATTGCAGTTCCCTGACTCTCAGATTTTAAGTCGGGAAATTTCCTACGACAAGCGTGAAATAAAGGTCGTGTTTGTGGGAAAGGAAGTCTCAAAAGACCAGATTGCAGCCGCCCAGCATCGCCTGGCAGATTATAATCTGGCAAAAACCAACCTGGTAGTATTCCAAGGAATGGGAGACGGCAGTGCGGTAGACATCAGCAACATCAAGTCGATGGTAATGGAAGATTTCTATCGGAACAGCGAAAAACGCTTGAAGGAGCAGGATGAGGAAATCAATACCCTGCGTAAGCAGTTGGCTGACTTTTCCGGTTCAGACTGGATGGGTAAGCAGTTAGGGCAGGAATTAAAGGTCTTGTTTCCCGAAATCAAAACTCTTTCCGTTTCAAAGAGTCTTCGTCTGTCGGTTGACAGTTCCCGGATAGACACCTTGACATACGCCATTATTGATTGCCAGCGGATACCTGATGCAAAGAGCCGTGACAAAATCGTGAAATGGCTGAAAGCAAAGACGGGAGATGCTCATTTACAGCTGATTGTGGAATAGTCCGCAAGCCGGATTTTATTGCATAAAAAAACGTCTTTACGTTTAGTTTAAAACACAAGTACGTTTTAGATTAAACGCAAAGACGTTTCGATTCAAACGCAAGTACGTTTTAGTTCAAATGCACTTGCGTTTTTTTGTCTTCAAAAATTAGCTTACTTCACCTTCTTTGTACAGCGGATAGCAGTCACTTCCTGAGCCTGTGGGTTGGTTGCTTTTCGCGTGCAGTAATCAAATTCTGCCGATTTCTCTCCGCTGAAAGAATTCCATTTCAGTTTCAGTTTGACAGTCTCTCCTTGCGTATCGGTCAGTTCATCCAGTTTGAAAGCAACCAGTGCATCTCCCATTTTGCCCTCTGTATCGCCAAAAGCATTGTGGCGGAATTCTACTTCATAAGAATTGTCCGGGTTCTTTGTACTGATCAGGTTGACAAAATGCGGTTGTCCGTTGCCCCAACGAGTCGCAAACCGAAGTGTCAGGTACCCGTCCTCTGCAATGGTTACCCAGTCATTCAGTATTTCTACCGGGTCGTTTCCATACGTACGATTGTTTTCCTCCTCTCCCAAATTAGGAGCCATCGGTTTGGTCAGTATACTGTCTATCCAGTTGATGAATACAGCTTTGTCATACTCCTGAGGAGCCTCGTCGGCCAATTCAATATTGGCCAGTGCTCTTACCTCTTTCTCGCCAAAGGGAGAAGTTGTCATATTTACCGGACGCAAGGTTGTGCTGTCATCCAGTTGCAGATACGGTGTATTATCTGCACTCTGTTTTACAGTGACAAGCGCATTGGCGTAATAGTGTGAAAGAGAAAGGTTGTTATCGTCATCGTCCAGACACGATTGAACCCCCATAGATAAACACAGAGCTGTCAGGATGAAGAATCCTTTGCGAATGAATGATTGAGCTTTCATAATACATTATTTTTTAAGTTTACTTTCTTCTTGTTGTTTGTACATAAAATGCTTGAAGTGGGTAATTCCTGCATGTAAAATGGTTAAATGGTGTTTCATTTTTCGCAAAGGCACAAAAAAAGCAGTTACGAATTTCGTAACTGCTTTTTTGGGTGGACCAGCCAGGGCTTGAACCTGGGACCTCCAGATTATGAGAACGATAAAATGATATTCTACGATAGTTTATTTTATCAATATTAATTGAATATCACGAAGTTATAAACTTCGCTATTTTTTATAAAACTCATTAAAAAGAAGTCTCAGCTTTTATATCGTATATGTTAAGACGAATTCTATTGTCTTTACCAAAATAGAACTCATATAATTGGTCAAAAGCAGATGATCTATTACCTGATTCTACTTTTCTAATAACTTCAATTATAGAATCACATATATCATGCAACTTTTGTTTAGACTCACATACTTTGTGACTATGAAAATAAGTCCTGTTCAAACACTCAAATAGTGTAGTATATTGTGTATTTAGGCGTAACACAATATCGTTATCAGAATTATTATCTATAGAACAAGCTTTCAATTTGTCATATAAGGCTTTGTAAATCATAACCCTTCTGTTTCAATAAATCATTAATTGTAGTATCTGTAAAAGTTCTCCATATTTTCAGATCTATTACCTGATAATCATCAAATAGTTGAGCTACATACTCTATTTCAAAAACTAAACGCAAGTCATCCTTATTTTCACCTAATTGCCCTTCCTTACGTGTGCCCACCCTAGCAATTTTTATCAAGTACAAGTCACGAATTCCCTTACCTTTTAAATAAGGCATAAAATAGTACAACTTGTTGAGAGCTACCTTTGACGGGAATTTCTTACCTGTATAATAAATCTTAGCAGATTTATCAAGATATTGATTGAAGTTATCTTTCTTAACAAGACTGATGAGTACATTCTTAGATCCGTCAATGAGATATTTGCGGGATGATGTAACGTATTCACTAATATCCTCATGAGCAAAGCTGTTATCAACAATATTATTGTCTTGATACTGTTCGAATAGATCAAGGAAGTCAAGATGAGTGAATTTTGCTTTTTTCTCAACATTAACTTCTTTCTTCTTTTCGAGAGTCTCACGGCTTAAACGTCTGCCCATAATCTTATGCCAGATAGAACGAGCTGTTTGTACTTCTTCCATACTTAGCCCCATACCCTCATGAAGTATTGCTCTATCAGTATAATCAAGTATTTCGTCTGCGGTTCTTTTATGGCGTAACATTTTGTCAATCTCTGCAAACAACGTCTCGTTCTCAACGCGATAAGGCATATAGATGTCACCGACTTCACTTGGCATGAGTTCTAAACAACCACCACCAAAGTTACGACCAAGAATCTCTGCAAAAGTAAATGATAAAGAGTTATAATAACTTGCTACGAATGCTTTCTTGTTCACACCTTCTTTAATGAAAACTCGATGCATAGTATCAGTTGTGTAAGCCTTAGCCTCATTCAGTACGAATTTTGGATATTGATTGTTACGGCGGAGAAAAAGTGCATCCGAAAGCTTAATGGATGGAATTATGTACCATTCATCACGTATTCCTGTCTTGTAACCATTGTTTATACCTTCTTTTTCTCCATTGTTAATATAAGCTTTTACGCCATCATTGCCATTCTCTTTTACTCCAGAAGGAAAGACAAGCAAATGTGCTTTCGCACCTAATTCTACATTTGCTAGCCAATCTTTTTTCGTAAAACACAGACTATTCACCTGTACGCTTCTGCCGACCATAGGTTTTGCATATTCCTCTAGATTGTAGAGAGTTACTACAGATTTGGGTACTGTAAAGTAATCGTTGGCACCTGTAGTAATTCCAACCTCTACATTTGCATAAGTAGAAATAGAAGGCATATTATGCTTTACTTTCTCCAGCAGATCGAGCTCTTCCTTTTCAAGGAAATAGTACGTCCACTTATCAGTATGGAAATCTATTTTCTTGGTAGGAAATTTTAATCTGCGTGGATCAAGAGTAAGTAAGCTATCAGCATCCTTTACCTCAATGTGTTCAATCAAATGTTCGTCAGTACCATTTTTTTCACATAATAACAAAACAACCTCTTGCTGGATTTCTTCAAAAACGAGATTCTCAAAAGAAATGATATTTATCTTGTTAAAGCTCTTTGCAAGATATTGACGCAATTGCTGAGCATATTTAACCATAAGGAGTTCGGATGGGATGACAAAACCCATCTTACTTGTTTCGGTCAACAACTGACTACATCCTACTACAAACGTAACCCAAGCATTGGTTAATTTTGTTCTCTTCAACTTAGAACGTTTGAATATTTCATCTGCTAACTTTTGTTGCTCAGCATCATAATATTGGTAACGAATAAACGGAGGATTTCCAACAACTAAGTTAAAGCGTTTATCAGTATCGAGACAGAAACGATGAAAGTCTTCATTGATTACCTCTGAATCATGCAAAGGTATTGCTCGAGCTTTCTCTGCTTCTCCCACTTCGTATTCAACTGCAGTAACACTATTATAGAGTATTTTATTATTACTAATACACTCTAAGAACACACCGTCACCACAACTAGGTTCAAGTATGTTCAAATTATTATTGCCATTAATTCCCCATTGTAGGATAAATTTGGCTATTACTGGAGGAGTATAATAAGCACCTCTCAGTTTCTGGTCAGTTGCATTTTCAATCAGCTGCATAGAGTTCTTTTATCTTAGGAATTAATGATACTTCATCATCCGTCATGCCATAAAGCATGTTAATGACTTTCTGCTGTTCCTCTTTTAGTAAATCAAATTGACGTTGTAATGGTATAAGGCTTCTCCGTTTTTTCGCTGCCTTATTTATATTATCACCCAACTCAATGAGTTTCTTTTGACGATCGACAATATCATCGTGAGTATTTCGTTCATTTTGATTTGTAAAATCAATTTCTCTGATTGGTATTTGTTTCAATACCTTAGTACCACGAGCTATGTAACCACCACGGAATATCTCACCATAAAGTGAGGCAAGCCATTCTCCTTGTATTGAACCTAAGATAGCTTGTATATAGTAGATTGAATACATACTATCAGAAGGAACACTAACCAAACAATAACCAGCCGTACCACCAGATGACACTAAAGTTCCATTGTTGTCTATGGAATATTTATCAGATTGAGCTAATACTCCCACAATCATCTTTTCTTTTATTTCACACGCCTCTAAGCTTTGGTGTCTTCCGTAACGATACCATTCATCTGTATTAATTGGCTTAGGTTGAATATCCCTGGATGCCTTATTCAGTTCAGGCTTTGCAGCCATTAAGAATTTATATAATAGAGGATAGCGTTTTTGAATAATTGTGAGAGGAATCAATTGTAGATGTCCATTATTATCCCTATTATATGGAAAAATTACACGAGCATTGGGCTTAAACGTACGATAAGTGTTCATTGCATCTGAGCCTTGAACTGTTTTGAAATATGGCTTTGTTACAGCCTTTTCTACTTCATATTCATTACCGTCAAAAGCCTTAAAGGTATAGGTTGTTCGTGTTTCTGATTTTGGGACAAACACATAAATCTTATTCGCACTTGTCTGGATTCCATTGAAAATATAATCACCGCCAACAATATCCCCAAGTGGTTTCGCATGTGTAGTTACCTTTTTTAATAAAGGCAAATGTTCGTCTGTACACAATACCCAAGTATCATCATTAATTGTAATCGACGGGCGTTCGCAGAACTTATAAGCATTTACATCCCTTACTCTCCAGCCAATGAAATCGCTTACTTCTGAATATTTAAAAGTTTCATGTTTATTCTTCTCCAAGATCATAATACAAGTATAATTTGATTTGTCTGCAAATACTTGATGTGCCCCAAATGAGGTCATGGCTTTGAGATAAGCATTATTGGCAATAAGGTTACGAAGCTCCTTTGCTGCTCCAACCTTCATAAATTTACTTGGAACTATGTATCCTAAATAACCATCAGGTTTTAAAAGATTCAAAGCTCGTTCTATAAAAAGGAAATACTTATCATATTGCTTATATGCAGTCTTATATCTATTCCTTTTTTCATAAAGAATCTTTTCTTTAGGGGTAAACGCCTTGATATCTTCAGTTTTCATGTATGGAGGATTACCAATAATTAGGTCAAAGGCTCTACCACCAAAATCAAACGGATTAATTTCAAAAACATCATTAGAAGGTACATCAACTGTACTTAAAAGAGTATTACCATAGAAAATATTATTTGCAAGGTCTGGTAATATCGGATGAAATGAAGACAAAGAGTTCACATCCTCATCTTCGAGCAATTTGAGTAGCAATCCAAATTTACATGCTTCTACCGCATTAAAGTCTTTATCAACACCATAAATACAGTTAACCAATAGATTGCGTTTCATTTCGTATGGCAACTTATAAGTACCAATACTAGTCTGAATAAGTTTACTACAATCATTTTCAATATAATAGTCAACTAATGAGTCATGGAGTACCTGATACAACTCTAACAAAAATGCCCCTGAACCACATGCTATATCTGCACATTTTAAATTATTGATTTCGTTTGCAGTTTTATTTTTGATGATTTCAACTGCAGTTTGACGCAATATTTCACGTACTACAAAGTTTGGTGTAGTAACAATATCGCGTTCCATATTTTCAGGTTTCTTCACAATCTTAAGTTCGCCATCAACTATAGCCAATCTCTCAGCAATAAATATTTCATAAATGCGCCCAAGAATATCGGATGAAAGTACTGTAAACGAGTATGGGCTTTCAGGGAAATAAAGCTGTCGGATTATTGTCCAAAACGAGGAACTAATATTCCCAATTACCTCTTCTGAAATCAGTTCCTCAAATAACCCCGAATTATACTTATTATCCGCATCCTTAAACTTTGCTACAAGCTCTTTATGGCTATTATGATCAGCAATAGTAAGCAGACGTTGATAGGTTTCGATATTTCTATCCTCACAAACGCGAAGAAAGAGTATCTTGTTAATATAGCTTTGAACTATATCTCCTAGATAATCAATATCTAAATTAGAATCATAAGAAAGAATCTGTTTGCCAAGCATCAAACGCCATTGATTTATCTGATCCAAGAATAGTGAGTCCACTGACTGATGTACGACATTCAATTCAATGTTATTCCACACTTCTTCAAAATGCCCTGTATATACAGATTCTTTCCCTAATAATTGAAGAAGTTCATCTGCTACATTTTCATAATCAGTATAGTGATATGCTTTGATACGAGCTTTTGTCAGAGTATCTCCATCCTCAACTTTGTATGAAGTATCATAGATATATAAATCTTCAAAGTTAGATAACACAGAAATTTTAAGGTTAGCCGTATATCCATAACGTCTAACCTGCTTGGCCGGATTATCATCTGTGCTAATATCTACACATGGCTTCTTTGCCTCTAAAAAAAACTTGCGTTCTCCAAATAGACGAAAAGTATAGTCAGGTTTCTTTGAATGGGTAACAGCATCAGCCTTAAGTGATTCCTCCAAAAGCACTTCACGTTCATTTGTACTTTTACCTGATATATTACGAATATCCCAACCAAGGCTCTCAAACAAAGGATCAAGGAATTCATTTCTAACCTGAGTCTCGTTGAATTTAGAGGTTCTGTAGAAATCACGATTTGCTTCGTACTTCTCTACAAGTTTATGTATAATTCTTTTTATCTTTTGAATATCCATATTATTTTTCTTTTGGGAAAACCTCCCCAAATGTTTTGTTATTATTATCAACCCATGCGGTTGTTCCTTGCATGGCTGTGGCTGTACAAAAACTAGCTGCACCTGATGGAGAATGTTTTTTAGTTGTTACATTTACGTCTTGTAATAGCGTAAGAAGATTCCCATCATCCTGGCATGCTTTCTTATTATTTCGGAAATCCTCGCGTATTATACCAATTTCCTTAGGCATACTAGACAAATCTTTGGACAGAATCTTGCTACCTGCTTTCAAGTAGTACTCATCTGTATCAGGATAATAATGTAACGTAGCGTGAACACCTATTTGATTCATATCCAAATGGAACTCATGATAATTCATAGGTTTTATGATTTCTTTGGGTTTATCGAAAATCTTACAACCATAGAATCGTGTAAGAAACAGAATATCTTCAAAGAAAGCGTTCATCTCGTTTTCCTTATGTGGCGATAATGTTTCCTTCTCAACTTTCTTGGTGTTGTCAATCTCATAGTTGGCAGCTTCGTTTGCTGCTCTCAATCCAAGATACTCTAAATATTTCACCTCACTTTTGTAAATTTCATTTGATTTAGAGATAAATACAAGTGCCGTATCCCAATACTCTTTTTTCTGCCTATGATCAATTACGCGATGAGTGAAATCATTTGTTTCACCAACATAACCAATACGCTTTCCTGTATTAGGATGCGTACCAAGAAGTATATAGAACGAGTGCTGTTTCATCCACTTATGCTTGGAACCAACTTCAGCCACCTTGTCTTTTGGTAACACGAAACAAGCACATGATCGTTGAGTACCCATATCAATGATACGCGCACCATCTAATGTATTATCGAGTAGTTCGGTATATACTGTAAGTATAGCCATAATGTTACAATTTTAGATGTAAATTACAGAGAATTGTTCCACAATTGTAGGATTCAAATAAAGTACAGTTGTTATAATTCTTTTCCTATTTTGGGTAATTCCTCGAAGCGAACAAGTGAATCGAGAGAAGTATCAAGTATCTTAGATATCTGCATTAACATCTCTATTGTTGGTTGTGCCGCATTAGTACACCATTTACTCACGGTAGCAGGATCCTTACCAACGCGTTCAGCAAGCCACTTATTTGTTCTGCCTTTCTCTACCAAGACAACTTTGATGCGATTGATTTTTCGTTCCATGCTGTAGCCATTTATTTATGTTTAATTTGTAATATTACTAATTTCCGCTTAAGATTGTGTAAAATACAAATATTTTTTAAAGAATCAATCAATTCTATTGCGTTTTTTTCAATTTCATTGCGAATTCTAGTTACTCCTGTATTGAAGTTTTTATTGCAACTCTATAATTAGCTAAATAATCTATCACAAAGATTAGTAGACACTCTATCTTCAAAAATATGAAACTCAAACCTTTTGTTTTCGCATGAAAAGAAAAAAGGCAGTCAGCAAATTGCTAACTGCCTGATTTTCTTCGTGGACCAGCCAGGGCTTGAACCTGGGACCTCCAGATTATGAGTCTGTTGCTCTAACCAACTGAGCTACAAGTCCGACATTTCAGAAGAATTTGTTTGGAAATGCGTTGCAAAAGTAATGGTTTGAGTTGAAATCTGCAATATTTGGTTAAAAAAAAATGATAAAAAAAACTAATGGAACAGATGCTTGCAATATATGTTGTATTTTTGCCGACATTAATAATTAATTATCAGACGTATGTCACACAACACACAAGATTCTCGTTTTAAGGGGTTAACCGACCAGGAAGTTCTTCAAAATCGTCAAAAATATGGGATGAATCTGCTGACTCCTCCCAAACGTCCGTCAATCTGGAAACTGTATCTGGAGAAGTTTCAGGATCCGGTTATCAAAGTGCTGCTCGTTGCAGCCGCTTTTTCTCTGTTGATTTCAATCATTGAGAGTGAATATGCGGAGACAATCGGTATATTCTTTGCTATTTTCTTAGCGACCGGTATCGGGTTCTATTTTGAATATGATGCCAATAAGAAGTTTGATTTGCTGAATGCCGTAGGGGAGGAGACTCCGGTTATGGTGATTCGAAATGGAAAGGTGCATGAGATTCCTAAGAAAGATATTGTAGTAGGGGATGTGGTGATATTGAATACCGGTGATGAGATTCCGGCAGACGGGGTATTGCTGGAAGCGGTATCATTGCAGGTAAATGAATCAAGCCTGACCGGGGAATTGATGGTGAACAAAACCACGGATGAAGCTCATTTTGATGAAGAAGCTACTTATCCGTCTAATTCCGTAATGCGTGGAACGACAGTGACAGATGGTCACGGAGTGATGTGCGTAGAAAGAGTAGGGGATGCTACTGAAATTGGTAAGGTAGCTCGACAGGCTACAGAACAGAGTCAGGAACAGACTCCGTTGAATTTACAGTTGACTAAATTGGCCAATCTGATAGGAAAGGTGGGTTTTACAATTGCTACACTGACCTTTGTTATCTTTACGGCGAAAGATTTATATGCATATTTAAGCGTGACGGCGGTGACCGACTGGCATCAGTGGCTTGAAATAGCACGTATCGTGTTGAAGTATTTTATGATGGCTGTCACCTTGATTGTGGTAGCGGTACCGGAAGGATTGCCTATGAGTGTGACCTTGAGTCTGGCATTGAATATGCGCCGTATGTTGAAAACGAATAACCTGGTTCGTAAGATGCATGCATGCGAAACAATGGGAGCCATTACGGTGATTTGTACGGATAAGACAGGTACACTGACACAGAACCTGATGCAGGTGTATGATGCCAAGTTGGATGAAGCTCAGAAGAACCTGATAGCAGAGGGTATAGCAACTAACTCTACTGCTTTCCTGGAAGAGAAAGAGGGAGAAGGTAAGCCGTCCGGAGTAGGAAACCCCACGGAAGTGGCTCTCTTGCTTTGGTTGAATGAGCAGGGAATGGATTACATCTCATTGAGAAATCAGGCGAAGACGGTAAATCAGCTTACTTTCTCTACGGAAAGAAAATATATGGCTACGCTGGTCGACTCTTCTGTCTTGAACACACGTGTGCTTTATGTGAAAGGTGCTCCTGAGATTGTGATGGGAAAATGTAACCTGGAAGAAAGCCGGGTTAAGCAATATAATGAACAGCTTTTGGCTTACCAGAATCAGGCTATGCGTACATTGGGAGTGGCTTATAAGGTAATTCCTGAAAATAGCACTACGGATTGTGCGGAACTGGTGAAGGAAGGCGGATTGACATTCATGGGAATTTTTGCGATCAGTGACCCGATTCGTCCGGATGTGCCTGATGCGGTGAAGAAATGCCAGTCGGCTGGTATCCGTGTGAAGATTGTAACGGGAGATACTCCGGGAACTGCAACTGAAATCGCACGACAAATCGGGCTGTGGACATCGGAAGATACGGAACGGAATCGCATTACCGGAGTGGAGTTTGCTGCCTTGAGCGATGAAGAAGCTTTGGAAAGAGTGGTCGATTTGAAGGTGATGAGCCGTGCACGTCCGATGGATAAGCAACGTCTGGTACAGTTGCTCCAGCAAAAAGGTGAAGTAGTAGCAGTGACTGGTGACGGAACAAATGACGCACCGGCATTGAATCATGCGCAGGTGGGTTTGTCAATGGGAACGGGTACTTCTGTAGCGAAAGAGGCCAGTGATATTACGTTGTTGGATGACTCCTTCCATAGCATTGCTACTGCAGTGATGTGGGGACGTTCGTTGTATAAGAATATCCAGCGCTTTATTGTGTTCCAGTTGACCATCAATGTGGTAGCTTTGCTGAGCGTGTTGCTGGGTGCCTTTTTAGGTACGGAACTTCCGCTGACGGTTACTCAAATGCTGTGGGTGAACCTGATTATGGATACGTTTGCAGCGATGGCGTTGGCGTCTATTGCGCCGAGCATGGATGTAATGAATGAAAAACCTCGTAAGCGTACTGATTTTATCATATCTCCTGCCATGCGGAACAATATATTCGGTGTGGGTGCCGGATTCTTGATTGTACTGATGGGGCTGTTGGCTTTCTTTAAGAACATGCCTGGCGGTATGGATGTGCATCATCTGACTGTCTTCTTTACGATTTTTGTCATGCTGCAGTTCTGGAACCTGTTTAATGCCAGCGTATTTGGTACGAATCATTCTATCTTTAAAGATGCCGGTCATGCGATGGGTATGTTAGGAGTGGCATTGATTATTCTGGTTGGTCAGTTCATTATTGTTACTTTTGGTGGCAAGGTCTTCCGTACAGAGCCTTTGCCTGCATTGGAATGGGCTTATATTATAGCCGGTACTTCTGTGGTACTTTGGATTGGTGAGATTTGGCGAGGAGTTAAACGGATGATGAAAAAATGAACCGGATTAAAAATATTATATTTGATTTAGGCGGTGTGCTCCTTGACTTGGATGTACACCGTTGTTTAGAGCGTTTGGAGAATATCGGACTGCATGAAGTGCGTCAGTGGATGACTGGAACGAATGAAAAAGGTTTCTTTAAAGAATATGAGTGTGGCACATTGACCACGGAGCAGTTCCGGGACCGGATTCGCGAAGAGGTGGGTCGTGAACTTCCGGACGAGGAGATTGACCGGATATGGAACAGCATGTTAAAGGAAATTCCGGATTATAAGTTTGAATTATTGCTGAAGCTAAAGGAAAACTATAATTTATATTTGCTGAGCAATACGAATGACTTGCACTGGAAAGAGTGTGCAGGTAAGTTTACTTATAAAGGTATGCCGATGCTTGATTGCTTTACCCAGGTATTTCTTTCGTACCGGATGCATCTGGCAAAACCCGATGTGGAAATCTTTCAGACTGTGCTGAAAGAGGCAGGACTTAAAACCGATGAAGTCTTGTTTATAGATGATTCTGAAGAGAATTGTCAGGCAGCTGCTAAGTTGGGAATCGGTGTGTGTCATTATGTACCAGGAGATAATCTGGAGGTACAGCTTCAAAAATTTATAGTGTAAGCAAATGAAAATAGTTACTGGCTCTACGGCCGCAAATCTTCCTGCATGTGTGGCAACCATAGGTTGTTTTGACGGTGTACATAGAGGACATCAGTACCTGATAGAGCAGGTGCATAATATTGCGAAGGCGGGAGGACTTGCTTCTTGCCTGATAACTTTTACTTCTCATCCTCGGCAGGTACTGGATACGGATTATCGTCCCCGGCTGCTGACATGCTTGTCTCAGAAAATAGAATGTTTTGAGCATTCTCCTATTGAATATTGTGTGTTACTTCCTTTTACGAAGGAACTGTCGTTGCTTTCTGCCCGTGAATTTATGAGGATTCTGCATGAGGTGTATAATGTGCAAGCCCTTTTTGTAGGATATGATCATCATTTTGGACATAATCAGGGGGAGGGGTTTGAGAAATACTGCCAATATGGAAAAGAATTAGGCATGTGTGTGATGCAGTCAAGAGCTTTGGTAGAGGATGGTACTTCTATTAGTTCTACGTTGATTCGTTCATGTCTGCTTGCAGGAGATATAAAGAAGGCGAATGCTTATCTGGGTTACAGCTACTATTTAAGCGGAAGAGTGGTTGACGGAAAGAAGGTGGGGCGTACTTTGGGATTTCCTACAGCCAACATTCAGCCATTGTGTACTGAAAAGCTTCTGCCGGCAACGGGAGTGTATGCGGTTTATGTATATATAGGGAAAGAACGCTACGCTGGAATGTTGAACATAGGAAGTTGCCCTACCGTGAACGGGAATGAACAGTCTGTGAGTGTGGAAGTCCATATATTGAATTTCCAGAGAGATATTTATCAGGAATTGATAAAAATTGAGTTTGTGGAGTATCTGCGCCCGGAAGTGAAATTTGAAAGTGTGGAAAAGCTTACATGGCAGTTGCGGCAGGATAAAGAGGTGGTGAAAAATCTTTTGCACCAAAAGGGGTAAAGTTTTGGGCAGCATCTGATTTGTCTGTATCTTTGCAGCAAATTAGATAATTGAATTGAATGAAAACATTTGAAGAACTTGGCGTTTCACCGGAAATACGCAAGGCAATTGAGGAATTAGGGTATGAGAATCCTATGCCCGTGCAAGAAGAAGTAATACCGTATTTGTTGGGAAACGGCAATGATGTAGTGGCTCTGGCACAAACCGGAACCGGAAAAACAGCCGCATTTGGTCTGCCGCTGATTCAGAAAATTGATGTAAAAAATTGTGTACCACAGGCGTTGGTACTTTGTCCGACACGTGAACTTTGTTTGCAAATAGCAGGTGACCTGACTGACTATTCGAAGTATATCACCGATTTAAAGATTCTTCCTGTGTATGGAGGCTCTTCCATAGATAGCCAGATTCGTAGCTTGAAGAGGGGAGTGCATATTATCGTAGCTACTCCCGGCCGCTTGATTGACTTGATGGAACGCAAAGTGGCTCAATTGGCTACAATCCGCGACGTGGTTATGGATGAAGCGGATGAAATGCTGAATATGGGCTTTACGGATAGTATCAATGCGATTCTTGAAAATATACCTCAAGACCGGAATACTTTGATGTTCTCTGCGACGATGAGTCCGGAAATTGCCCGTATTGCGAAGACTTATTTGCATGAGGCAAAAGAAATCACTATCGGTACCAAGAATGAAGGAAGCAAGAACGTTAATCATGTGGCTTATATAGTACACGCAAAAGATAAATATCTGGCATTGAAACGTGTCGTTGATTTTTATCCTCAGATTTATGGTATCGTTTTTTGCCGTACGCGTAAGGAAACCCAGGAAATAGCCGATAAGCTTATACAGGATGGATATAATGCAGACTCGCTGCATGGCGAGTTAAGCCAGGCACAACGTGACTTGGTGATGCAGAAGTTCCGTCAACGTCACTTGCAGCTGCTGGTTGCAACGGATGTGGCTGCGAGAGGACTGGATGTGAATGACCTGACGCACGTAATTAATTACGGATTGCCGGATGATACTGAAAGTTATACGCATCGGAGCGGCCGTACGGGACGTGCCGGAAAGACGGGTATTTCCATTGCAATTATCAATTTGCGGGAGAAGGGCCGTATGAAGGAGATTGAGCACATTATCAAAAAGAAGTTTGAAGTTAGTGTGCTCCCATCCGGGCAGGAAATTTGTCAGCAGCAGTTGATAAAGGTGATTGATGATATAGAGAAAGTGAAAGTAAATGAAGAGGAGATAGAGACCTTCTTACCTGGTATTTACCGGAAACTTGACTGGCTGGATAAGGAAGATTTGATTAAGCGCGTGGTTTCATTGGAGTTTAATCGTTTCCTGGATTATTATAAAAATGCTCCTGAAATTGAGCAGCCTAAGGCTAATGAAAAGAAATCTGAGGCAAAGGAATCTCGTAAGGGGGATAAAGAGAAGGTGGGCCGTAAGGCTGAAAAAGGTTATACGCGTTTGTTCTTGAATTTAGGAAAAACAGACGGTTTTTATACTAATCAGATTATAGACCTGGTAAACCGTAATCTGAGAAAGGAGCGTATTCAGATTGGCCGTATTGACTTGATGCAGAATTTCTCATTTTTTGAGGTGATTCAAGAACAGGCTCCACAAGTGCTAAAGGCTTTGAACAAAGTCGTATTGAGTGGGGGGCGTAAAGTCTGTGTGGAGATTGCCGGTGAGAATACCGGGAAAAGTGATAAGAGCGGAAAGAAAAAGAAAGTGGCGGCTGAAAAGAAAGCTGATAAACCTTCAAAGGTAGAGAAGGCGAAAAAGCCGAGCCGGGAGGAAAGAGGATATACCAATCCTCGCGGTCCGAAAAAGAAAGATGACTGGAAGCAGTTCTTTCAGCAGGATAATCAACCGCTTCGGGGAGAAGAACCAGACTTTTCAGAAGAAGGTTGGGCTAAACGCAGCAAACGTAAAAAATAAATAAAAAGCCGGAAGGAAATTGTTCCCTTCCGGCTTTTTATTTATTTGAAGATGCCTTCTGTTGTCATTTGTATACGTTTGATACTTCCGTCTTTCTGGTAAAAAAGCGGGTCAATACAGATGGATCTTCTGAATCCGCAGCCATCAGTATTTATGCTTCCGTTATGGTAGATGAAGTAGGATTTCCCTTTAAAATCGATGATGGCCTGATGGTTGGTATTGGAGTTTCCGGCTATTTCATTGAGGATACCTTTATAGATCCAGGGCCCATTGATGTTCTTGCTCATGGCATAACATATTTTTTCCGGGAATTCTGAAGCGAAAGACAGGTAGTACCAGTCTCCATGTTTGTGAACCCAAGGTGCTTCTGTGTATCTGGGAAGGTTGATGGGATGGATGGGACCGTCCAGTTCTGTCATATTATCTTTTAGTTTTGCATAGTAACATTGTGTGTTTCCCCAAAAAAGATAAGCCTGACCGTCATCATCGATAAAGACCGTCGGGTCTATATCATCCCATGCAATGGAAGTGTATTGGGTAGTCATATCGTTGGTAATCAGTGCACTGCCGCGTGCGTCTTTAAAAGGTCCTATGGGGGAGTCGGATACGGCAACTCCAATTGATTTTCCAGGAATAGTGGCATGTTCGACGGTGACATACCAGTAGAATTTCCCGTTATGTTCAATTACCTGACTGGCCCACGCTTCTCCTTTTGCCCACTTGAAATCGGTAGCTTTCAACGTATAGGCATGTTCGGTGAAGGTTTTCATGTCTTTGGTAGAGAAAATGCACCATTCGTTCATCAGATAATATTGCTGAGGTGCGGGACATTCATCGTGGCCGGCATAAATATATACTGTGCCGTCGTGGACTAATGCGGCTGGGTCACCCAGATATTTATAGGAAACCACCGGGTTTTGAGTCGCTACAAATGTAGTATCTTTTTGTGCGGCTTGTAGGATAGATGAATGTGTGGTAAAAATGGTGAGGGCAATAACCCCCAGGTTAATGAATGGATTTTTCATGATATATTAAATTTGAAAATGATTTTGATGCAAAGATAGCTGTCGTATGGGTCGGGAGGGTGGACAAAAGGTTTTTTAGATTGGATTATGGGTATGTGGGTTAGAAAAAGAATTGGATTTATTAGTTTACTCCAACTTTTTTCCTACATTTGCCGTATAAATTCATTAAACAGTTTAATCATTATGGAAAACGAAAACAAAAATCAGCTTCAGATAGAATTAAAAGAAGAAGTGGCACAGGGAACTTATGCAAATCTTGCAATTATTACTCATTCAAGCTCTGAATTTATTCTTGACTTTGTACGTGTAATGCCGGGTTTGCCGAAAGCAGGTGTTCAATCTCGTATTGTAATGACTCCGGAACATGCAAAGCGTCTGATGTTTGCATTGCAGGACAATGTGACTAAGTATGAGCAGAATTTTGGTCAGATTCGGATGCCGGAACAGCAGGCACAAGGCGGAAAAACTTTCGTTCCACCGTTGAGTGATTTCAAAGGAGAGGCTTAAAAAAATATAAATAGAGGACTCAAGAGGCTCATTTCCCGTTTTTTTCGGGGAATGAGCTTTTTTCTTTTTAAAAACAGTTTGTCTATTAAAAAGTTATTTGTAATTTTGCAGCCCGAAATGTAGTATTTCGACAAGGATTGTAGAAACAATAAGAAACAAATATATAACAATTAAAAATCAAACAAAATGCCTACTATTCAACAGTTAGTAAGAAAAGGAAGAACGGTTTTGGTTGATAAGAGTAAATCACCGGCATTGGATTCATGTCCTCAGAGACGTGGCGTTTGCGTACGTGTTTACACTACAACTCCGAAAAAACCGAACTCAGCAATGCGTAAAGTTGCTCGTGTGCGTCTGACAAACTCTAAGGAAGTGAACTCTTACATTCCGGGAGAAGGACATAACTTGCAGGAACACTCAATCGTTTTGGTTCGTGGTGGTCGTGTGAAAGACCTTCCGGGTGTACGTTATCACATCGTTCGTGGTACACTGGATACAGCAGGTGTAGCAGGCCGTACACAGAGACGTTCTAAATATGGCGCTAAGCGTCCGAAACCAGGACAAGCAGCTCCGGCAGGAAAAGGTAAGAAATAATCCTCGCTGAGTACAATCCTTATTAAGAAAAAAACTTTTATAAATTCGTTTTGGTTTGTTGGAAAAGCTTTAAGGTTGAGTAAATGCTTCGGAGGAAGCGTTGAAGTAGACAGAGATGCAGCCCCAAACTAAACATTATTATCAAACAAAATGAGAAAAGCAAAACCAAAAAAACGTGTGATCCTTCCGGATCCAGTATTTAATGATCAGAAGGTTTCTAAATTCGTAAACCATCTGATGTATGATGGAAAGAAGAACACTTCTTACGAAATCTTCTACAACGCACTGAAAGCAGTTGAAACTAAGCTTCCGGGTGAAGAAACTTCAGCATTGGAAGTTTGGAAAAAAGCTCTTGATAACGTAACTCCTCAGTTGGAAGTAAAATCTCGCCGTATCGGTGGTGCTACTTTCCAGGTTCCTACCGAAATTCGTCCGGATCGTAAGGAGTCAATCTCTATGAAGAATCTGATTGCTTTTGCCCGTAAACGTGGTGGAAAGTCAATGGCTGATAAATTGGCTGCAGAAATCCTTGATGCATACAACGAACAGGGTGGTGCTTTCAAACGTAAGGAAGATATGCACCGTATGGCTGAAGCTAACCGTGCTTTCGCTCACTTCAGATTTTAATCTAGTTAATAACTTTAAGACGAATTAAAATGGCTAAACATGATTTGCATTTGACCCGTAACATCGGAATCATGGCGCACATCGATGCTGGTAAGACAACTACTTCTGAACGTATCTTGTTTTACACAGGTTTGACTCATAAGATTGGTGAGGTGCACGATGGTGCTGCTACCATGGACTGGATGGAACAGGAGCAGGAACGTGGTATTACTATTACTTCAGCTGCTACAACTACTTATTGGAAGTATGCTGGTAACAAGTATAAAATCAACTTGATTGACACTCCGGGACACGTGGACTTTACTGCAGAAGTAGAACGTTCACTCCGTGTATTGGATGGTGCTGTGGCTACTTATTGTGCTGTAGGTGGTGTTGAACCTCAGTCAGAAACAGTATGGCGTCAGGCTGATAAATACAATGTTCCTCGTATCGGTTATGTTAACAAGATGGACCGTTCTGGAGCTGACTTCTTCGAAGTTGTTCGTCAGATGAAGGATGTATTGGGTGCTAATCCATGTCCGGTTGTAATTCCTATCGGTGCAGAAGAATCTTTCAAAGGTGTAGTTGACCTGATTAAGATGAAAGCTATCTTGTGGCACGATGAAACAATGGGTGCTGACTATGATGTAGAAGAAATCCCTGCAAACTTGGTAGACGAAGCTCAGGAATGGAGAGATAAGATGCTCGAAAAAGTAGCTGAGTTTGACGAAGCTTTGATGGAGAAATATTTCGATGATCCTTCTACAATTACAGAGGAAGAAGTAATGCGTGCTTTGCGTGCAGGTACTTTGAAGATGGAAATCGTTCCGATGTTGTGTGGATCTTCATTCAAGAACAAAGGTGTACAGACTTTGCTTGACTATGTATGTGCATTCTTACCTTCTCCGCTGGATACTCCGAACATCGTTGGTACTAACCCGAACACGGGTGCTGAAGAAGACCGTAAACCGGATGAAGACGAAAAGACTTCAGCCTTGGCATTTAAGATCGCTACTGACCCGTATGTAGGTCGTTTGACTTTCTTCCGTGTGTACTCAGGTAAAGTAGAAGCTGGTTCATATATTTACAACTCTCGTTCAGGAAAGAAGGAACGTGTATCTCGTTTGTTCCAGATGCACTCAAATAAGCAGAATCCTGTGGAAGTAATCAGCGCTGGTGATATTGGTGCTGGTGTAGGTTTCAAGGATATTCGCACTGGTGATACTCTTTGCGATGAAACTGCTCCGATCGTTCTTGAATCAATGGACTTCCCAGAACCGGTTATCGGTATCGCAGTAGAGCCTAAGACTCAGAAAGACCTTGATAAGTTGTCTAACGGTTTGGCTAAGTTGGCTGAAGAAGACCCGACATTTACTGTGAAGACTGACGAACAGACTGGACAGACAGTTATCTCTGGTATGGGTGAGCTTCACTTGGATATCATTATCGACCGTCTGAAACGTGAGTTCAAGGTTGAATGTAACCAAGGTCGTCCTCAGGTTAGCTACAAAGAAGCAATTACTAAGACTGTTGAATTGCGTGAAGTTTACAAGAAACAGTCTGGTGGTCGTGGTAAGTTTGCTGACATCATCGTTTCTGTAGGTCCGGTTGATGAAGACTTCAAACAGGGTGGTCTGCAGTTCATCGATGAAGTGAAGGGTGGTAACGTTCCTAAGGAATTCATTCCTTCAGTTCAGAAAGGTTTCTTGACTGCAATGAAGAACGGTGTATTGGCTGGTTATCCGCTTGATTCTTTGAAGGTCGTTTTGAAGGATGGTTCATTCCACCCGGTTGACTCTGACCAGTTGTCTTTCGAAATCTGTGCTATCCAGGCATACAAGAATGCTTGTGTGAAGGCAGGTCCGGTTCTGATGGAGCCGATCATGAAGCTGGAAGTTGTGACTCCGGAAGAAAACATGGGTGATGTAATCGGTGACTTGAACAGACGTCGTGGTCAGGTAGAAGGTATGGAAACAAGCCGTTCTGGTGCTCGTATCGTAAAAGCAATGGTTCCATTGGCTGAAATGTTCGGTTATGTAACTGCTTTGCGTACTATTACTTCAGGTCGTGCTACTTCTTCAATGACTTACGATCACCACGCTCAGGTTTCTAGCTCAATCGCTAAGACTGTACTGGAAGAAGTTAAAGGTCGCGTAGACTTGGTATAAAAAGAAATAGGATGGAAGTTGATGAGGACTAGCGAATGACTCTTAGTCCTCAAGCTTCCTTCCCAATATAAACAATTAATAATTTAATAAACAAATGAGTCAGAAAATCAGAATTAAACTGAAATCTTACGATCACAACTTGGTAGACAAGTCAGCAGAAAAGATTGTAAGAACTGTGAAGGCTACAGGTGCTATTGTAAGCGGTCCTATTCCATTGCCTACACACAAACGTATTTTTACTGTAAACCGTTCGACTTTCGTTAACAAGAAGTCACGTGAACAGTTTGAATTGTCTTCTTACAAGAGATTAATCGACATCTATAGCTCAACAGCTAAGACAGTAGACGCTCTGATGAAGTTAGAATTACCGAGTGGAGTTGAAGTAGAAATTAAAGTTTAATGCATTTAAAAATTAACTGAAATGCCAGGATTATTAGGAAAGAAAATCGGAATGACATCCGTTTTCAGTGCTGATGGTAAAAATGTACCATGCACTGTTATCGAAGCTGGTCCTTGTGTAGTTACTCAGATTAAGAGTGTAGAAAAAGATGGCTATGCAGCTGTTCAGGTAGGTTTCCAGGACAAGAAGGAAAAGCACACTACTAAACCGTTGATGGGTCACTTTAAGAAAGCTGGAGTAACTCCAAAGAGACACTTGGCCGAGTTCAAAGATTTCTCAGAAGAATTGAATTTAGGTGACACTATCACTGTAGAATTGTTCAATGACACTGCTTATGTAGATGTTATTGGTACTTCTAAAGGAAAAGGTTTCCAGGGTGTTGTAAAACGTCATGGATTTGGCGGTGTAGGCCAGACTACTCATGGTCAGCACAACCGTGCCCGCAAACCGGGTTCTATCGGTGCTTGTTCTTACCCTGCTAAAGTATTCAAAGGAATGCGCATGGGCGGACAAATGGGTGGTGACAGGGTAACTACTCACAACTTACAGGTATTAAAAGTGATTCCTGAACACAACTTGCTGTTGATCAAAGGTTCTGTTCCGGGTTGCAAAGGTTCAATCGTAATAATTGAGAAATAATGGAAGTTAACGTATTAAATATTAAGGGTGAAGATACCGGCAAAAAGGTTGCTTTGAACGAAGCTATCTTCGGAATCACTCCAAATGATCACGCTATCTATCTGGATGTGAAGCAGTATATGGCTAATCAGCGCCAGGGTACTCACAAGTCTAAGGAAAGAAGCGAAATCAGTGGTTCTACTCGTAAATTGGGTCGTCAGAAAGGTGGCGGCGGTGCACGTCGTGGTGATATCAACTCTCCAGTATTGGTGGGTGGTGCTCGTGTTTTTGGTCCTAAACCTCGCGATTATTGGTTCAAACTGAACAAGAAAGTGAAAGTTTTGGCTCGTAAATCTGCATTGGCATACAAGGCACAGACTAACAACATCGTAGTAGTAGAAGACTTCACTTTCGAAGCTCCTAAGACTAAAGAATTTGTAAATGTTGTGAATAATCTCAAAGTGGCTGGTAAAAAGCTACTTATGGTTTTGCCGGAAGCAAATAAAAACGTATATTTGTCTGCTCGTAACTTAGAGCGTACAAATCTTGCAATTGCTTCTGCGCTGAATACATACTCTGTGTTGAACGCAGAAACTCTTGTTGTGACAGAAAGTGCTTTGAAAGCTATCGAGGAAACCTTAGTGAAATAATTAAAGGAGGCTGAAGTAATATGGGAATGATTATTAAACCGTTGGTTACAGAAAAAATGACGGCAATATCTGAAAAATTCAACCGCTTTGGATTTATTGTTCGTCCTGAAGCTAACAAATTAGAAATTAAGCGTGAAATCGAAGCTATGTATAATGTGACTGTAGTAGACGTAAACACAATTCGCTACGCAGGAAAGAATAAGAGCCGTTATACTAAGTCTGGTCTTATCAATGGACGTACAAATGCTTACAAGAAAGCTATCGTTACATTGAAAGAAGGTGATACTATTGATTTTTATAGCAATATTTAAATAAAAGATGGCAGTACGTAAATTTAAGCCCACAACACCGGGGCAGAGACACAAAATTATTGGTACTTTTGAAGAAATTACTGCATCGGTACCAGAAAAATCTCTTGTATATGGAAAGCGTTCTACTGGTGGTCGTAACCACGTAGGTAAGATGACAATGCGCTATATCGGCGGTGGTCACAAGAGAAAATTCCGTATTATTGATTTCAAGAGAAATAAAGACGGTGTTCCAGCAGTCGTTAAAACAATTGAATATGATCCGAACCGTTCGGCTCGTATCGCTTTGTTGTTTTATGCTGATGGTGAAAAAAGATATATCATTGCTCCTAATGGATTGCAAGTAGGTAGCACTTTGATGTCTGGAGCGAATGCGGCGCCTGAGATTGGTAACGCACTTCCTCTTGAAAACATCCCTGTGGGTACTGTAATTCACAACATTGAATTGCGTCCGGGCCAGGGTGCTGCTTTGGTAAGATCGGCTGGTAACTTTGCTCAGTTGACATCTCGTGAAGGTAAATATTGTGTAATCAAATTGCCTTCAGGTGAAGTAAGACAAATCTTGAGTGCTTGTAAAGCTACTATCGGTAGTGTAGGTAACTCAGACCATGCATTGGAATCATCAGGTAAGGCTGGTCGTTCTCGCTGGTTGGGTCGTCGTCCTCACAACCGTGGTGTTGTTATGAACCCTGTTGATCACCCGATGGGTGGTGGTGAAGGACGTCAGTCGGGAGGTCACCCAAGATCACGTACAGGCTTGTATGCTAAGGGCTTGAAGACAAGAGCACCTAAGAAACAGTCTTCTAAGTATATTATTGAAAGAAGAAAGTAATAACAACTGATTAATTGAGTAATTTATGAGTCGTTCATTAAAAAAAGGTCCATATATTAATGTAAAACTGGAAAACAAGGTGCTGGCTATGAATGAAAGCGGCAAGAAATCAGTTGTTAAGACATGGGCTAGAGCTTCAATGATTTCGCCTGATTTCGTAGGGCATACAATTGCAGTTCACAACGGAAACAAATTTATTCCTGTTTACGTTACTGAAAACATGGTTGGTCATAAGTTAGGTGAATTTGCACCAACTCGTACTTTCCGTGGTCATGCTGGTAACAAGAAAAAATAATAACAGGACGCACATTTGAAATAATAAAGTAATAAATAATGGGAGCAAGAAAAAAAATATCGGCTGAAAAGAGAAAAGAAGCCCTTAAAACCATGTATTTTGCAAAATTGCAAAATGTGCCTACTTCTCCGCGTAAAATGCGTCTCGTGGCTGACATGATTCGTGGTATGGAGGTAAATAGAGCACTTGGTGTCTTGAAGTTTTCTTCTAAAGAAGCTTCTGCAAGAGTGGAAAAATTGTTACGCTCTGCTATTGCTAACTGGGAACAGAAAAACGAACGTAAAGCTGAAGACGGCGAATTGTTTGTAACTAAGATTTATGTTGACGGGGGAGCAACCTTGAAAAGAATGAGACCGGCTCCACAGGGTAGAGGTTACAGAATTCGTAAACGTTCAAACCATGTGACTTTGTTCGTTGATTCTAAGAATACTAATGATAAAAATTAAGAGTAGATGGGACAGAAAGTTAATCCGATAAGCAACCGTTTAGGAATTATCAGAGGATGGGATTCTAATTGGTACGGTGGCAAGAATTATGGTGACGCTTTGCTGGAAGACAGCAAAATTCGTAAATATCTGAATGCCAGACTTGCAAAAGCCAGCGTTTCAAGAATCGTTATTGAACGTACTCTGAAATTGGTGACAATTACTGTATGTACTGCTCGTCCGGGTATTATCATTGGTAAAGGTGGTCAGGAAGTTGACAAGCTGAAAGAAGAGTTGAAGAAGATCACCGATAAGGATATCCAGATTAATATCTTTGAAGTTAAGAGACCGGAACTTGATGCTGTGATTGTGGCTAACAACATCGCTCGTCAGGTAGAAGGTAAAATTGCTTACCGTCGCGCTATCAAGATGGCTATTGCCAATACAATGCGTATGGGAGCTGAAGGTATCAAAGTGCTGATCTCTGGTCGTTTGAATGGTGCTGAAATGGCTCGTTCAGAAATGTACAAGGAAGGACGTACTCCATTGCATACTTTCCGTGCAGATATCGACTACTGTCATGCTGAAGCTTTGACAAAAGTTGGTTTGCTGGGTATCAAGGTTTGGATTTGCCGTGGAGAAGTTTATGGAAAACGTGAGTTGGCTCCAAACTTCACTCAGAGCAAAGAAAATAACCGTGGAGGAAACGGTAACAATGGTGGAAAGAACTTCCGCAGAAAGAAAAATAACAATCGCTAACGATTTGAATTTTAGGAATTATGTTACAACCGAAAAAAACAAAATTCAGAAGACAGCAGAAAGGTAGCGCTAAAGGTAACGCCCAAAGAGGACATCAGTTGGCTTTTGGTTCTTTTGGCATCAAGTCTCTTCAGACTAAATGGATTACAGGTCGTCAGATAGAGGCAGCTCGTATTGCTGTAACAAGATATATGCAGCGTCAGGGTCAGATTTGGATTCGTATCTTCCCGGACAAACCTATTACTCGTAAGCCTGCCGATGTACGTATGGGTAAAGGTAAAGGTTCTCCAGAAGGTTTCGTAGCACCTGTAACTCCGGGTCGTATTTTGATCGAAGTAGAAGGTGTATCTTTCGATGTAGCAAAAGAAGCTTTGCGTCTTGCTGCACAGAAACTTCCTGTTACAACTAAGTTTATTGTTAGACGTGATTACGACGCAAGTCAAAATGCTTAATTGATATGAAGATTGCAGAAATTAGAGAAATAGCTACCAACGAATTGGCAGAAAGAATTCAGACTGAAGTTGCCAATTACAATCAAATGGTTTTAAATCATTCGATCTCTCCGCTGGAAAATCCTGCACAGATTAAGAAGTTACGCAGAACTATTGCGCGTATGAAAGCAGAATTGCGTCAGAGAGAACTTAACAAATAATAATGGTCCTCATGGAAGCTAGAAATTTAAGAAAAGAAAGAACTGGTGTTGTAGTTAGCAATAAGATGGATAAGACCATTACTGTTGCTGCTAAGTTTAAGGAAAAACACCCTATTTATGGTAAGTTCGTTTCTAAAACGAAGAAATACCATGCTCATGACGAAAAGAATGAATGCCAGATTGGCGATACTGTTCGCATCATGGAAACTCGTCCTTTGAGTAAAACTAAGAGATGGAGATTGATTGAAATTATTGAAAGAGCTAAGTAATTATGATACAAGCAGAATCCAGACTTACAGTATGTGACAACAGTGGTGCGAAAGAAGCTCTTTGTATCCGCGTATTAGGCGGTACAAAGAGACGTTACGCCTCTGTTGGGGATGTTATTGTAGTTTCAATAAAGAGTGTTATCCCCTCAAGTGATATTAAAAAAGGTGCAGTATCTAAGGCCTTGATTGTACGTACAAAGAAAGAAATCCGTCGTGCTGACGGCTCTTACATTCGTTTTGATGACAATGCTTGCGTATTGCTGAATAACGCAGGTGAAATTAGAGGAAGTCGTATTTTTGGCCCGGTTGCGAGAGAATTGCGTAACGCGAACATGAAAGTGGTTTCACTTGCACCTGAAGTACTTTAATTTTGTAAAAGATTTAAGTAATGAGTAAATTACATATTAAAAAAGGCGATACAGTTTACGTAAACTCTGGTGAAGATAAGGGTAAAACTGGCCGCGTATTGAAGGTTCTTGTTAAAGAAGGACGTGCACTGGTAGAAGGTATCAATATGGTATCTAAGAGTACCAAACCTAACGCAAAGAATCCTCAGGGGGGTATTGTGAAGCAGGAAGCTCCTATTCACATCTCTAACCTGAATCCTGTAGACCCGAAAACAGGAAAACCGACTCGTGTAGGTAGAAGAGAAAGTTCTGATGGAAGAACATTTGTTCGTTATGCTAAAAAATCAGGAGAGGAGATTAAATAATGAGTAATACTGCTAGCCTTAAGAAAGAATATGCAGAGCGCATTGCTCCTGCTTTGAAGAATCAATTCCAGTATTCTTCATCAATGCAAATCCCTGTACTTAAGAAGATTGTTATCAATCAAGGCTTGGGTATGGCGGTAGCTGACAAGAAGATTATTGACGTAGCAATCAATGAATTGACTGCTATTACAGGACAGAAAGCTGTAGCTACTGTTTCTCGTAAGGATATCGCTAATTTTAAGTTGCGTAAGAAAATGCCTATCGGTGTGATGGTTACTTTGCGTCGTGAAAGAATGTATGAATTCCTTGAAAAACTGGTTCGCGTTGCATTGCCACGTATCCGTGACTTCAAAGGTATTGAAAGCAAATTCGACGGAAGAGGAAACTATACATTGGGTATCCAGGAACAGATTATCTTCCCTGAAATCAACATTGATAGCATCACCAAGATTTTGGGTATGAACATTACTTTCGTAACTTCTGCTCAGACTGACGAAGAAGGTTATGCTTTGTTGAAAGAATTCGGATTACCGTTTAAAAACGCTAAAAAAGATTGATAAGATATGGCAAAAGAATCAATGAAGGCTCGTGAAGTAAGAAGAGCTAAACTTGTTGCTAAATATGCTGAGAAGCGTGCTGCGTTGAAGAAGATTGTAAATTCTGGTGATCCTGTAGAAGCTTTTGAGGCTGCTCAGAAGTTGCAGGCTATCCCTAAGAACGCTAATCCTATTCGCTTACACAATCGTTGCAAACTGACTGGTCGTCCAAAAGGTTATATCCGTCAGTTCGGTATTTCACGTATTCAGTTCCGTGAAATGGCTTCAAACGGTTTGATTCCTGGCGTTAAGAAAGCAAGCTGGTAATTTATTTTTTTATTAAATATTGTCAGGGTAGTCCTGATTAATTTAACAATTAATTTTTATGACAGATCCAATCGCAGATTATCTCACTAGATTGAGAAATGCAATTAGTGCTAAGCACAGAGTGGTGGAAGTACCTGCTTCAAATTTGAAAAAGGAAATTACAAAAATCCTTTTTGATAAAGGTTACATCCTGAACTACAAGTTTGTTGAAGACGGTCCTCAGGGTACTATCAAAGTGGCTCTGAAGTATGATGCAGTTAACAAGGTTAACGCTATCAAGAAACTTGAAAGAGTATCTACTCCAGGTATGCGTAAGTATACTGGATACAAAGACATGCCGAGAGTTATTAATGGATTAGGTATTGCTATTATATCTACTTCCAAAGGTGTTATGACAGACAAAGAAGCTGCTGAACTGAAGATTGGTGGTGAAGTTCTTTGCTATGTATATTAATGTTAGGAGGATAAGCAATGTCAAGAATTGGTAAATTACCCATTAGTATCCCTGCTGGAGTAACAGTTACTCTGAAGGAAAATGTTGTGAACGTAAAAGGACCTAAAGGTGAGTTGAGTCAGTTTGTAAATCCTGCTATCATTGTAGAGGTTGCAGACGGACACGTGGTGTTGAAGGAAAACGAAGAAGCTATGCTTGATAACCTGAAACAGCGTCATGCATTCCATGGTTTGTATCGTGCATTGATTAACAACATGGTTGTAGGTGTTTCTGAAGGTTACAAGAAAGAATTGGAATTAGTCGGTGTAGGTTACCGTGCTTCTAATAACGGTAATATCATTGATTTCGCTTTGGGTTACACTCATAATATCTTTATGCAGTTGCCTCCTGAAATCAAGGTTGAAACTAAATCTGAAAGAAATAAGAACCCTCTTATCATATTGGAATCTTGTGACAAACAGCTGCTTGGTCAGGTTTGTTCAAAAATACGTTCTTTCCGTAAGCCTGAACCTTACAAAGGAAAAGGTATTAAGTTTGTTGGTGAAGAAATTCGTAGAAAGTCTGGTAAGTCAGCTGGCGCTAAATAATTCACATAAAATCGTACAATTATGACAACAAAAATAGAAAGACGTATTAAGATTAAATATAGAGTACGCAATAAGATTTCAGGTACTGCTGAACGTCCGCGTATGAGTGTGTTTAGAAGTAACAAGCAGATTTATGTTCAGGTTATCGACGATTTAAGTGGTAAGACACTGGTTGCTGCTTCATCTTTGGGCATGGAACCTATGCCTAAGAAAGAACAGGCTGCTAAAGTTGGTGAGCTGATTGCAAAGAAAGCTCAGGAAGCTGGTATTACGACTGTCGTATTCGACCGTAATGGTTACTTGTATCATGGGAGAGTAAAAGAAGTAGCTGATGCTGCTCGTAACGGTGGACTTAAATTTTAATGAATTATGGCAGTTAATAATAGAGTTAAGATCACTAACGATATAGAGTTAAAAGATAGATTGGTTGCAATCAACCGCGTTACTAAGGTTACAAAAGGTGGTAGAACTTTCAGTTTCTCTGCAATTGTAGTAGTAGGTAACGAAGATGGTATCATTGGCTGGGGACTTGGTAAAGCTGGTGAAGTAACAGCTGCAATCGCTAAAGGTGTAGAAGCTGCAAAGAAGAACCTGACTCGTGTTCCGGTATTGAAGGGAACTGTTCCTCACGAACAGTCTGCTAAATTTGGTGGAGCTGAAGTATTTATTAAGCCGGCTTCAACAGGTACTGGAGTAGTAGCAGGTGGTGCTATGCGTGCCGTACTGGAAAGTGTAGGTGTAACAGATGTTTTGGCTAAGTCTAAAGGATCTTCAAATCCTCACAATCTGGTTAAGGCTACTATCTTGGCTTTGAGCGAAATGAGAGATGCTCGCATGGTTGCTCAGAACAGAGGTGTAAGTTTAGATAAAGTATTTAGAGGATAAGGAGGAATCGTATGTCAACTATTAAGATTAAACAAGTAAAGAGTAGAATTGGTGCTCCGGCTGATCAGAAAAGAACTTTGGATGCACTTGGTCTCCGTAAATTGAATCGTGTGGTTGAACACGAAGAGACTCCTTCAATTCTGGGTATGATTGAAAAGGTAAAACACCTGGTAGCAATCGTTAAGTAATATATTGTTAACAATAAAGGATCTTACAATATGAATTTAAATAATTTACGTCCTGCAGAAGGTTCTGTCAAAACTAGAAAAAGAGTTGGTCGTGGTGCTGGTTCAGGTTTAGGCGGTACTTCTACAAGAGGACATAAAGGAGCAAAATCAAGATCTGGCTATTCAAAGAAGATTGGTTTTGAAGGTGGTCAGATGCCGCTTCAACGTCGTGTTCCGAAATTTGGTTTTAAGAATATTAACCGTGTTGAATACAAAGCTGTTAATCTTGACACTATTCAGAAATTGGCTGAAGCTAAGAATCTGTCTAAGGTAGGTATTAACGATTTGATTGAAGCTGGTTTCATCTCTTCTAACCAATTAGTGAAAGTTCTTGGTAACGGTAGTTTAACTACTAAGCTTGATGTAGAAGCAAATGCTTTCTCTAAGAGCGCAGTAGCTGCAATCGAAGCCGTTGGTGGTAATGCAGTAAAACTCTGATTCAATGATAAAATCTATTGAAACATTAAAGAATATATGGAATATTGAGGATCTGAGAAAACGGATCCTCATTACTATATTGTTTGTTGCAATTTATCGATTTGGTTCCTACGTCGTATTGCCAGGTATCAATCCGGATATGCTGTCTAAATTGCATGAACAGACGAGTGAAGGTCTTCTTGCCTTGTTGAATATGTTTTCTGGTGGTGCTTTTTCAAATGCTTCTATTTTTGCACTTGGAATTATGCCGTACATCTCTGCATCCATCGTGATTCAGCTGTTGGCTATTGCAGTACCTTATTTCCAGAAATTACAGCGTGAGGGTGAAAGCGGGCGTCGAAAGATTAATCAGTATACTCGTATCCTGACAATCATTATTTTGATTTTCCAAGCTCCATCTTATCTGATCAACTTGAAAATGCAAGCAGGGCCTGCCCTTAATGCTTCATTAGATTGGACTTTCTTTATTATTACTTCGACTATCATTCTGGCAGCAGGTAGTATGTTCGTTCTGTGGCTTGGTGAAAGAATCACTGACAAAGGTATCGGTAATGGTATCTCATTAATCATTATGGTGGGTATCATTGCTCGTCTTCCTCAGTCTTTCTCTGGTGAGTTTGTTTCCAGACTTGCTTCTCCGGGTGCAGGAGGTATCATCATGTTCTTGATTGAACTTGTTTGTTTGCTGGCTGTGATAGCTGCTGCTATTTTGTTGGTTCAGGGTGTGCGTAAGGTTCCTGTACAGTATGCAAAACGTATTGTAGGTAATAAACAATATGGTGGTGCAAGACAGTACATTCCTTTGAAGGTGAATGCTGCGAACGTAATGCCTATCATCTTTGCTCAGGCAATTATGTTCATTCCTATCACTATTGTAGGTTTCTCCAATATGGAGGATGCAAGCGGCATCACTCGCGCTTTGATTGACCATACAAGCTTCTGGTACAATTTTGTTTTTGCGGCATTGATTATACTTTTCACTTATTTCTATACTGCAATTACAATCAATACTAACCAGATGGCAGAAGATATGAAGAGAAATAACGGTTTTATTCCGGGAATAAAGCCGGGTAAGAACACTGCAGAATATTTGGATGTAATTATGTCTCGTATTACACTGCCGGGTTCTATATTCTTGGCTATTATTGCTATTCTGCCTGCTTTTGCCGGTCTTTTCGGAGTTCAAGCTGAATTTGCTCAGTTCTTCGGTGGTACATCTTTGCTGATTCTTGTAGGAGTAGTATTGGATACTCTTCAGCAGGTTGAAAGCCATTTGTTGATGCGTCATTATGACGGACTGTTGAGTTCGGGAAGAATTAAAGGACGTTCCGGTAATGTAGCTGCTTATTAAAAACTACTCGTCTCGAATGATATTTTTAAAGACAGATGATGAAATAGAGTTACTTCGTCAGAGTAATCTCCTTGTCGGGAGAACTCTGGCTGAAGTAGCTAAAATGATACAACCGGGAGTTACTACCAAGCAATTGGATAAGGTTGCAGAAGAATTTATTCGCGACCATGGGGCTATACCTACTTTTAAGGGTTTCCCTAATCCATACGGTTCTCCCTTTCCTGGTACACTATGTACATCGGTTAATGACCAGGTCGTTCATGGGATTCCCAATGATATTCCTTTGAAAGACGGTGATATTGTTTCTGTGGACTGTGGTACTTTCATGAATGGTTTTTGTGGTGATTCGGCTTATACGTTCTGTGTAGGTGAAGTTGATCCTGAAATCGTGAAATTGTTGAAGGTAACTAAAGAATCTCTTTATAAGGGAATTGAAAATGCAGTTCATGGAAAGCGGCTTGGTGATATAGGTTACTCGATTCAAGAATACTGTGAAGCACATTCTTATGGCGTGGTTCGTGAGTTTGTAGGTCATGGTATTGGAAAGGAAATGCATGAAGATCCTCCAGTTCCTAATTATGGTCGGCGTGGCACAGGAACTTTGTTAAAAAAAGGAATGTGTATTGCGATTGAGCCGATGATAACGATGGGCAATCGTCAAATTGTGATGGAGGAGGATAGATGGACTATCCGTACAAGAGACCGCAAATGTGCAGCACATTTTGAACATACGGTAGCTGTGGGAGTAGGAAAGGCTGATATATTATCGTCATTTGAATTTATAGAACAAGTTTTAGGAGATAAAGCAATTTAATATGGCAAAGCAATCCGCAATAGAACAAGATGGAGTTATCGTCGAAGCATTGTCTAATGCAATGTTTCGTGTAGAACTAGAAAACGGACATGAGATTACAGCTCATATTTCTGGTAAAATGAGAATGCATTACATTAAAATATTACCCGGAGATAAGGTAAGGGTCGAGATGTCTCCTTATGACTTATCTAAAGGAAGAATCGTTTTTAGATACAAATAAAAAAGAAATAAGATATGAAAGTAAGAGCATCATTAAAGAAACGTACGCCGGAATGCAAAATCGTTAGACGTAATGGCCGTTTGTATGTTATTAACAAGAAAAATCCTAAGTATAAACAACGTCAAGGATAATTTATTATTTTTGCAAAAAAAATAATTTAGTATATGGCTATAAGAATAGTTGGTGTAGATTTGCCTCAGAATAAAAGAGGTGAGATTGCGTTAACATACGTATATGGTATCGGACGCAGTAGTTCAGCAAAAATTTTGGATAAGGCAGGCGTAGATCGTGACCTGAAAGTAAAGGATTGGACTGATGATCAGGCTGCTAAGATCCGTGAAATCATTGGTGCTGAATACAAGGTTGAAGGTGATCTTCGTTCTGAAATCCAGTTGAACATTAAGCGATTAATGGATATTGGTTGCTACCGTGGTGTTCGTCACCGCTTGGGTCTGCCCGTTAGAGGTCAGAGCACAAAGAACAATGCTCGTACACGTAAGGGAAGAAAGAAAACAGTTGCAAATAAGAAAAAAGCTACTAAATAATTGTTAATATGGCAAAAAAAACAGTCGCAGCTAAAAAAAGAAATGTCAAGGTTGATGCTAATGGACAGTTGCATGTTCATTCTTCATTCAATAACATTATCGTTTCTTTGGCAAACAGCGAAGGCCAGATTATTGCATGGTCTTCTGCAGGTAAGATGGGATTTAGAGGTTCTAAGAAGAACACTCCTTATGCAGCTCAGATGGCTGCCCAGGATTGTGCAAAAGTGGCATACGATCTTGGCCTGAGAAAGGTAAAGGCTTATGTAAAGGGTCCTGGAAACGGACGTGAGTCTGCAATCAGAACTGTACATGGAGCTGGAATTGAAGTTACTGAAATTATCGACGTAACTCCATTGCCTCACAACGGTTGTCGTCCTCCTAAAAGAAGAAGAGTATAATAAAGATAACCTATTTAGATGTAACTTGATTTTGTTAAATAATGGATTGCAATTCCTTTCTGTAATCGCGGCTGCAACAAATTGAGTTCATGAATAACAATTAAATTAAGAAAGAAAATGGCTAGATATACTGGACCAAAAACTAGAATTGCACGTAAATTCGGTGAAGCAATCTTTGGAGCAGATAAAGTTTTGTCTAAGAAAAACTATCCTCCTGGACAACATGGTAACAACCGTCGCAGAAAAACTTCTGAATACGGTGTCATGTTGGCTGAAAAGCAGAAAGCTAAATATACTTACGGTGTGTTGGAGAAACAATTCCGTAACATGTTTGAGAAAGCAGCAAGTATGAACGGTATTACTGGTGAAATCTTGTTGCAGAGCCTTGAATGTCGTTTGGACAACGTAGTGTTCCGTTTGGGTATTGCACCGACTCGTGCTGCTGCTCGTCAGCTTGTAGGTCACAAGCACATTACTGTAGATGGTAAGGTTGTAAACATTCCTTCTTTCTCTGTAAAACCGGGTCAGTTGGTAGGTGTTCGTGAAAAATCTAAGTCTTTGGAAGTTGTTGCTAACTCTTTGGCTGGATTTAACCACAGCAAATATCCTTGGTTGGAATGGGATGAAAACTCTAAGACTGGTAAATTGTTGCATGTTCCAGAAAGAGCTGACATTCCTGAAAACATTAAAGAACACTTGATCGTTGAATTGTACTCTAAATAATAATTAATTTCATGGCGATATTAGCATTTCAAAAACCTGATAAAGTATTAATGTTGGAAGCGGACTCCAGATTTGGAAAATTTGAGTTCCGTCCACTCGAACCCGGTTTCGGTATTACCGTAGGTAATGCTTTACGCCGTATTCTTCTTTCTTCGTTGGAAGGTTATGCAATTAACACAATCCGTATTGAGGGTGTGGAACATGAATTTGCTACAATTCCGGGTGTGAAAGAAGATGTCACTAACATTATCTTGAATCTGAAGCAAGTTCGATTCAAGCGAGTAGTTGAGGAATTCGAAAATGAGAAGGTAAGCATTACCGTTGAGAATTCTACTGAATTTAAGGCAGGTGATATTGGTAAGTATTTGACCGGATTTGAAGTGTTAAATCCTGAATTGGTTATTTGCCATTTAGATTCAAAAGCAACTATGCAGATAGACATTACAATCAACAAAGGTCGTGGATATGTTCCGGCTGATGAAAACCGTGAATTCTGCACCGATGTGAATGTAATTCCTATCGATTCTATTTACACTCCGATTCGTAATGTGAAATATGCGGTGGAAAACTATCGTGTAGAACAGAAGACTGACTATGAAAAGTTGGTGCTGGAAATTACGACGGACGGTTCCATTCACCCGAAGGAAGCGCTGAAAGAAGCTGCAAAAATTTTGATTCACCACTTCATGCTGTTCTCTGATGAAAAGATTACTCTTGAAACATCGGATGCAGAAGGAAATGAAGAATTCGATGAAGAAGTATTGCACATGCGTCAGTTGCTGAAGACCAAATTGGTTGATATGGACTTGTCAGTTCGTGCCTTGAACTGTTTGAAGGCTGCCGATGTAGAAACATTGGGTGACTTGGTTCAGTTCAATAAGACCGACCTGCTGAAGTTCCGTAACTTCGGTAAGAAATCGCTCACTGAGCTTGATGATTTGCTCGAGAGTCTGAATCTTTCGTTTGGAACAGATATTTCTAAGTATAAATTAGACAAAGAATAAACAATGAGACATAATAAAAAATTCAACCATTTAGGTCGTACTGCTTCTCACAGAAATGCAATGCTGTCAAACATGGCATGTTCTTTGATCAAGCACAAAAGAATCACTACGACTGTTGCGAAGGCTAAAGCTTTGAAGAAGTTCGTTGAGCCGCTGATTACAAGATCTAAAGATGACACTACTAACTCACGTCGTGTTGTATTTAGCAATCTTCAGGACAAATATGCTGTAACTGAACTGTTCAAAGAAATCTCTGTAAAAGTTGCTGATCGTCCGGGTGGTTACACTCGTATTATCAAGACTGGTCACCGTTTGGGTGATAACGCTGAAATGTGTTTCATCGAATTGGTTGACTACAACGAGAACATGGCTAAGACAGCTGCCAAGAAAGCTACTCGTACTCGTCGTTCTAAGAAATCAGCTGCAACTGCAGAAGCACCGGCTGCTGAAGCTACTGCAACTGAAGCTACTACAGAGGAAGCCCCTAAAGCTGAATAATTCTGTAACATGCTATATACTTAAAAAGGCTATGCGTTTGCATAGCCTTTTTTTATGCTCTATTGGAGCCGAAAAGCATCAAGGCCTTGGCAGACATTGTCAATAAAAAAGGCTCGTGAAATCAGATCTAAACCTGCTTCACGAGCCTTTTATGTGATTACCTTGATAATCTTTTGTGAGATTATGCTTCTTGCATTTTAGCTTTGAATGCTAAGGCGTACATGCGCATTTGTTTTACCATGGCAAGCAGACCATTACTGCGGGTTGGTGAGAGGTGTTCTTTCAGTCCAATCTTCTCGATGAAGTAAAGGTCAGATTCCAGAATTTCATCAGGTGTGTGTCCAGATACCACCTGGATAAGTAAAGATATGATACCTTTTACGATTAATGCGTCGCTCTCTGCCTGAAATACCACCTTGCCGTCTACCAGATCAGCTTGTAACCAAACGCGGCTCTGACAGCCGTCAATCAGGTTCTGTTCGGTTTTATATTTCGGGTCAAGCGGCTGTTGGTCATTGCCTAAATCAATCAGCAGCTGATATTTGTCCATCCAATCGTCGAAGTCGCTGAATTCTTCGATCACTTCGTCCTGAAGTTCATTGATAGTTTTCATTGTGATAGTGTTTTATTATTTTTCGTTATAAATTACTCCCATCACCGTTTGTCCTACGGCCTGAAGAGTGGCTTTGTCAATATTCTCTAAGTTGTCTTCCAGCGTGTGCCAGGTCGGGTTAAAGCCGGTGTTGGTTTGCGTGTCGTAGTGAATAATATCTACACACGGAATCTGGCGGTACTGGTTTACATAAATATGGTCGTCAGTTATCTGGCCTCCGTCTTCCTTGATGAAGTAATTGCTGTAACCTAAATGGTCGGCCATTTTCCAGATTTTCTTCATGGCATTGTTCGCCGTCTGCTTGGAGAACGCTTCGTAGTAGAATGTGGCATTCTTTCCGCCTACCATATCAAGCAAGATGCCAAATCGAGCCTTGTAATCAGGTACGTGAGGAATGCGGCCCCAGTACTGCGAACCCAGACACCAGGTATCTGGTTTGTAAGTACCTTCGTAGAAATCCGGTGTGCCGTAATCTTCTGAATCGAAGAATATCAAGTCGATGCCGACTTGTGGTGCCTGCTGTTGAATCTGACGGGCAATTTCGAGCAATACACCTACACCACTGGCACCGTCGTTGGCTCCATCTATCGGTTTCTGGTGATTAGACTTCTCATCCTGGTCAGCGTATGGACGGCTATCCCAATGCGCGCACAGCATCACTCTCTTTTTGTTTTCCGGCTGGTAAGCCCCGATGATGTTGCGCGATTTCAGGATGGTACCATTGTAGGCCACCAAATCTGCATGCTGGTTGTACACCTTCGCACCGAACTTCTCCAGTTGTGCGGCCAGGTAATCGCCGCATCTCCGGTGAGCCTCCGTATTAGGAACACGAGGTCCGAATTGCACCTGTGCGGCAATGTAAGCGTATGCACTATCCGCATTGAATGTCGGTGCCTGCACTATAGCCGCTTCAGATTCTTCTATTTGCTGGCTGTTTTTCTGACTGCTTCCGCAAGAGATGAAAGCCCCTCCTGTCATTAAAGCAGTTACTGCCAGCAGATTCTTTATTGAAATCATAATTCACTTGTTTTGATTGTGGTGCAAAGGTAAACTTATTTTTGTACACGCCTTGCAACGGCAATCGGGTTTTAAACTTTATTTGTAGGAACCATTCTCCTGTACTTGCTGCATGACACGCAAGAAGTTACCTCCCCAAATGCGCCGGATGTCTTCCTCGTTGTACCGTTCATGAAGCAACTGACGAGTCAGATTGATCATTTCCGAAGAGTCGTTGCATCCGATAATACCTCCGTCACCGTCAAAGTCACTGCCGATTCCCACATGTTCGATACCCATCACGTTCACCATGTGATTCAGGTGTTCGATGGCATCCAAGATGTGAGCCGGACGCTCCTTACGGAGGAAGCCGCTATATAAGCATACCTGTACCACGCCTCCCTTGCGGGCTATGGCACGAAGCTGGTCGTCGGTCAGGTTACGGGGATGGTCGCAGAGCGCACGGCTGGAAGAATGCGAACAAACCACCGGTTGGCTGCTGATGTCCAGTGTCTCGTAGAATGTCCGTTCTCCACTGTGTGACAAATCTACCATCATTCCCAGGCGGTTCATCTCCTGAATAACCTGCTCCCCAAACGGAGTAACTCCCAAGTTTTCTTCATTGTAGCGTGCAGAACCACAGATGTCATTGTTTCCATTGTGGCAGAGCGTCATATACACTACACCCCGTTTCCGGAAATGTGCTACCCTGCTTAGATCCTTTCCGATGGCATATCCGTTTTCAATGCCCAACATAATGGCCTTCTTTCCTTCCCGTTTCAGACGGTATAAGTCGTTGGGAGAATAAGCGATGTCCACAGCCGTACAGTTCATAGCTACCATCTCCTCAATCTCGTTCAGCAGACGGTCCGCCTTGGCCGTTGCAGCCAGCAACGCTTCATCTGTACGTTCCTTCTGTTCCAGGTAAGCCACCATGATGGTCGCATCCTGCCGTCCTTCCGTCATTTTATGTAGGTCCACTTTAATCTTCGGGTCCCGTTCGTGGAAGCGGATGTGCTGGTCGAAGAACATCGGAGTATCACAGTGCGTGTCGAGAATCAGCAGACGCTCATGCAGCTTCTTGGCCTTTTGGAATGAACCTGCTTCACGGATGAGCCATCCGAACAACGGCATCATGCACTTGTCCTGATTCAGAATGAAACATTCCGGATGCCATTGCACCCCTATAATAGATTTGTATTCTGTGCTTTCTATTGCCTCTATTACTCCATCGGGTGCCGTGGCCGATACACGGAAACCCGGAGCAGCTTCTTTCACGGCCTGATGATGGAAAGAATTTACGGCTACCTCCTTGGCGTTTAAGATACGGGCCAACAGACTGCCTTCTGCTAACTCTACCCTGTGCGATGGGAAACTCCGTTCCAAATCCTGGCTGTGTTTAATCGATGGGGTATCCTTCTGTGCATAGATGTCTTGATAGAGTGTGCCTCCCAATGCCGCATTGATGACCTGCATCCCTCGGCAGATACCTAACATCGGAATCTGTCGGTTGGCAGCCAGACGCGTCAGAAGCAGTTCCTGGCGGTCGCGGTACGGATTGATGCTGTGAAGTTCTCGGATGGGATCTTCGTGCAGGAATAGCGGATTCAAATCACCTCCTCCAGTGAGCAACAATCCGTCAAGCTGCTCAAGCGTATTAATCAGCAAGTTTACATCCTCGTAGGGAGGAATGACCACCGGCACCCCTCCGGCCTGAATGATAGACTGATAATACCCCGGAGCCAATGTCAGATTTCCGTCGCTGAAGTTTCCGGTAAGTCCGATAAGCGGTGCTTCCTTATGATTGGGGAAGCGGCTGTGAATGCCCTCGTCGAGGGCCTGCATATCGAAAGAAAAATTTGTTTTCATGTGTTCCTTCTTTATTTACCAAGTAAGGCAAATATAGAGAGAACTTGCGAATTATGCGCACAAGAAAAGAAGGAATAAAGTAAATAATTGACAATTAAGATAGAGTCTCATAAAAAAGGGAATACAATACCTTCTAAAAAAGGAGCTCGTATTCCCCGTTCATGTGTATAAGGTAATGTGTTATCAGTCGAAATTCTGTATGGTCTCTTTGCGGATTTCCTTACCGTACTGGCTGTACACAATCGTAAATAAAGTCTGGTTGTCAATCTTAGCCGCGTGTATGCAAGGCAGGCTAAGTTTTACACTTTCATAAGGTGAAAGCGCTTTCACCCGTCCTTCTGCCAGTTTTACTCCATTGACCAGTACGGTCAGGTCTGTTTCTTTTGAGGTGGACAAACCGAAATTTTTCACTTCCAGTTCCAATTGCTTGTCATACGCCATAGGATATGCCGCCGACAGGCATGCCGGATGATAATTGACGTAAGGCAGTTTGGCATATCCGTACAGCAAATCTCCTTTTTTCGTCTTTCCGAGCAGTTTGGGAGCAAATTCATCTTTTCTGATGGTATTGTTTCTGCCATCGAATACGATAATCAGGTCCTTGCCTGAAACGATACGTTTGACAGCCTTGCATCCCTTTCCGTAATTTACGTCCGAGGAACTTCCGAATCTCAACGATTTCATGTCGAAATCCTTGAAGTCAACTCCTTCCTCCGCTTTCACCAGTACCTTGATTTCCTTGGTCTGGGCGGTAATCGTATCTTCGTTCAGGACAGACAAGCGCAATCCTTTGTTCAGAGGGATGCATATATTCTTTGAACTATGCCGATCGTTGGGATGATCTTCCCATTTGATGGTATCGATAACGGCAAAGTTGGCCTGAATGGGGCGTCCGTATTCATCCTGAAACACTTTCATACGCTCATACTTAAACCAGTTTTCCTTGTAACCATTCTTGTGAGCGGCTATTCCCGGAGTGTAAGCTTCGCCCTCCTCCGTAATCCAGTGAATACCGTCAATGGAGCGCTGGTAGTAGGCAATTCTTCCCAGCCAGTCGTTGACGATAAGGTGATATTGCAAGCTGTCTTTCCAGATAACCGGATCTTCAAATTCCCCGTTCACGTCCGGATACACACTTCTGTCACTTACCTGTTGATAGGGAGAGATACCGTTTTCACTGATCCATACCCCTCCTCCACGACATACCATCAGATAAGAACCGTCACTTCTTCTGGCAAAGGTCAGGTTAGACAGTCCCTCGATGATTTTTCTGTTTCTCTTGTCGAAGGTGAAATGACTGTACGTCCACGGCCCATTCAGGCTGTCCGCAATGTAATATCCGTCGATAACGTACACTACGGGGCGTCCGTCTTTTAGTATAAATGCTTCCGGATTATGTCCCTTCCCAATCGTGTCACAGATGGTATAAGGTCCGCTTAAACAGTCACTTGTCGTATGGAATACGGTAGATTTGGGCCATGTCATGTGGCCTTTGGGCGAGTTTTCCGGCCATCCGCAGACAAAGAGATGGTATTTGTTATCCTTACCTTTGAGAATGTTTCCTCCCCAGAAAGAAAGTTCCGGATTCTCAATCCCGTTGTCAACGTACCGGAGGCGTACCGAGTCGGTTCCCCACACATTTTCGCCGGATTTTCCGTCGGGCATAGGCAGGAACCGGTCTTTAAACCGTCCTCCATCGATAAGGTTTTTCCATTCGGCAGGTAATGTACGCTCTGTGATTTGTGCATTTGCACAGAGACTGAACAATAAGGTTAAAAAGCAGAATATATTTTTCATGGTAAGTATTATGTATAATTCCCAGCAAAAGTAGGTATATCTCCTTGTACGATTGTAGCATATAATACGTACTTCATAGGATTTTATCGACAAATTGACGTTGGGAGGATTTTTCCTCCTCCGGCTCTATAGCATTAATTAGCATCCTAAATAGATATTTATTCAAATTATTTTCTCATATTTGTTTAAAATCTAATGATATGGAACTGATTCGAACCCTTTCTCAGATGGTCAACTGCCTGCGTTCGCGCGGTATACGACGGAAAGTGGCGGTGGTCTGCCCGAACGATCCGCACACGGAATATGTCATTATCCGTAGCTTGAGAGAGGAGATTGCTGAATATCTGCTGGTCACAGATTCTGCTCACTTGAAAGAAGCGCTCGACTTGCGGGCGGCTTCTCCCGACTTTGTACGCATTTACGAAGCTGGAACACCGGATGAAGCGGCTGCGCTGGCTGTGCAACTGGTACGTACGGGTGAGGCGGAAGTCCTGATGAAGGGACTTATCAACACCGACAACCTGCTGCGTGCAGTCCTGAAAAAAGGAGAGGGACTGTTACCCGAAGGAGGGGTGCTGAGCCATGTGGCCGTGGCGCAGGTACCTTTGTATCATAAACTGCTGTTTTTTTCGGATGCGGCAGTAATTCCTCGTCCTACTTTGGAACAATACCGTTCAATGATTGCCAACGACCTGACTTTGTGTCGTGCGTTGGGATGCGAAGAGCCTCGGGTGGCACTGATACACTGCACGGAGAAAATCAACGAGAAATTTCCCCATACTCTGAGCTACGTGGAGCTGAAAAAAGAAGCGCAGGAAGGCCGTTTCGGAAAAGTTTTTATCGACGGGCCGATGGATGCCAAGACCGCCTGCGACAAGCACAGCGGGGAGATAAAAGGACTTTCCTCGCCAGTGGTAGGCAATGCAGATATTCTGATTTTCCCTAATATCGAAGCGGGCAATACGTTTTACAAAACCCTGTCTCTGTTTGGCGATGCGAATATGGCAGGTATGCTGACCGGTACCATTGCACCGGTAGTAGTGCCTTCGCGGAGTGACTCCGGAAACTCCAAATACTACAGTCTGGTACTGGCATGTCTGGCAGGGACACGAAAAGAATAAAACTAGACCTTATGAAGATACTTGTCATCAATCCGGGCTCCACTTCTACGAAGCTGGCAGTCTACGAGAATGAGAATCCCATCTGGCGTGAAAGCATTGCGCATCCTTCCAAGGAGTTGGCCGGCTTTCACCATATCAATGAACAATATGAGTACCGTCGCAAGTGTGTGCACGATACGCTGGAAAAGGCTGGCATTCCGCTTGTCTTTGATGCCGTGATTGCCCGTGGAGGCTTGTTGAAACCCACTCCCGGTGGAGTGTATCAGATTAACGAGCGAATCAAGCATGATTTATGGCATGCCGATATGGAACACGCATCGAATCTGGCGGCCTGGATTGCCGATGAGATTGCGCATTGTGCCGGTTGTCCTTCTTATTTGGCCGATCCGGTGGTGACTGATGAGTTGCGCGATTTGGCCCGTATCTCCGGTATTCCGGAATTGCCGCGCATCTCCATTTTCCATGCACTGAACAGTCGGGCTGTTTCCCGTAGTTATGCAGCTCGTATCGGACGAAAGTATGAAGAACTAAATCTGATTGTAGCCCATTTGGGAGGAGGCATCTCGGTCAGTGCCCATCATTATGGGAAGGTGGTCGATGTCAATAATGCTTTGAATGGAGAGGGGCCTTTCAGTCCGGAGCGGGCAGGAACGTTGCCGGCCCGGCAGTTGGTAGATATGTGTTTCAGTGGGAAATATACCTATGCCGAAATCCGTAAGATGATAAACGGTCGGGGAGGCCTGGTGGCTCATTTGGGTACCACCGATGTGCAGAGTATTATCCGTTGGGCACATGCCGGAGCCGAAAAGCACAAGCTGGTGCTGGATGCCATGCTTTATACGGTAGCCAAGCAGGTCGGTGCCATGCACATCGCACTTCACGGACAGACTGATGCTGTGATTCTGACTGGAGGTATCGCTTTCAATGACTATTGCATCCAGGGGTTGCGTGAATGGCTGGAAGGCCTGGCTCCGATTGTGGTAATTCCTGGTGAGGATGAAATGGGAGCATTGGCCATGAATGCCTTGGGAGTGCTGCGAGGAGAATTGACTTTGCAGGAGTATGCGCCGGAAACTTCATCGGATTGATTTGATTACTATCTGTATAATATGACAGTGATTCAGGATTAATTTGATTTGTCGGCAGAATTAATTGAAGTTCGGGTAAGTATTTTTTGAAATCCCTTTGTATATTCTCTGTTCCACAGTGCGGGATTTGTATTTCACAGTGTGAAATATGTATCCCACACTGTGGTTTTTGTATCCCACAGTGTGAAACAGAGAATTTGTCTTGACGTTTGAAAGAAAATTATCTTGGTTTGAATATTTTTAATGCGTTTGTAATGATATTGTTAGCTTTTAGAGTGAAGCAACTTTTATATAGGATAGACGTTTGCAAGCGGTTATTATTCGTATTTCAGAGCCTCATAACTTTTTTCTATTGAACACTTACTGCCACAAAAACGTCTCATAGGTGTATATTCATATTTTGTATATCCTTGGTGAAAGGGTAAATTAGGTGCTATATATCAGCATAGATTTTTTGTTATGTTTATCTGCCTTTGCATGATTCGGTAAGAATTCATATCTTTGTTTTCGTGTCTGTTTCATCTCTTTATCTTGTGTAACATGAAAAAGTACTTTCTTCTCATCCTATACATGCTTGTGTCGGCAATACAGGGATTGTACGGGCAGCAAATGTCTTACCTCCAATTAGACCGTATTCCTTTACAAGCCGATGCTTCAACTATCAGTTGTATTTTGCAAGATCAAAGTGGTCTTATTTGGATGGGGTCGAATGCTGGCTTGCTTAGTTATGACGGATATACCATACAATCTCACTTTGAATACGGAAAAAACAGTAACGTACGTATCTATTGCGGTGTTGTTGCAGGAGACTCTATCTTTCTTGGAGCAGACAACGGATTATTGATATATAATTACAAGACTGACCATTACGTTACTGCTGAAGTCTCTTTCCCAAACGATGTGCGTAGTCTTGCTTTCTACAAAAATAACCTTTGGATAGGAACATTAAACGGACTTTACCGATATACGCTTAATACACACGAACTGAAAGCTTTTACGCCCTATAACAGCCGTCTTCCCCATGTTGCTGTTTACTCACTATTGCATACGTCTGATGGAGAACTGTATATCGGGACCTATGACGGGGTATGTCGGTTGGATGAAACTGGTAATGATTTCTACCTCATCGGTATTCCTGCTGCTCGACGCGAAAAGAATTTTTTTGCCAATATAATGCTGGAGGATAAAGAGCGTAAATGTTTATGGATAGGAACAGAAGGCGAGTTGATTTGTCTGCGATACGGACGGGCAGAAAGTATTCCTCTCTTTCAGGACAATTCGGTGAAATCACTGGCTTTTGATGTCGATAGAAACTTACTGATAGGAACAGATAACGGACTATACATTTATAATCCTGCTACCGGAAAACATAACCATTTGTTCCACGATTCACGTAATAGTCACTCGCTATCAAATAATATCGTTTGGAGTATCTTTTCTGACAAAGATTCTAACATCTGGTTGGGTACAGATAATGGCGTATCCCTTGCCCGCAATACTCATCCTTATTTATTCATACCTGTATGGCAACTGACGCACAGTAGTGAGGGAAATTTATTCCATTCCATTTTCCGCGACAGTAAAGGTAATTACTGGCTGGGAGGTACAGACGGATTATTATTCGTAGAGCGCGGCTTGATAAATAGTAATCCGAAAACACGATGGTATAAGATGAACAAAAAAGATTACCCATTATCCCATAACCGTATACGCCATATTTATGAAGACCGAACAGGTAATTTATGGATTGCCACAGACGGTGGCATAGAGCGGTATGATGAATTGACTCAACAATTCATTCCATATACAATCGTTGACCGGACGCGTTCGTATAACGCGAATTGGGCTTACTATATGTTTGAAGACCTTGACGGGAATTTCTGGATAAGCACTTGTCTGGGCGGACTTTTTGTTATCCGGAAAGATAAATTGTTACATTCCGCATCGGGTTATTGTGTGGCCGACAAGAACTATACGACCCAAGACGGACTGAAAAGTATGTTTATCAACCAAGTGGTAGAAGACCGTAGCGGCAACGTGTGGATTATGTTATATAATAACGGGATTCAGAAACTGAATCCGAAGAGTGGGAAATTCACCGCATTCCGCCTGCCAAGAACAAATGAAGAAATCACTACCGATTTTCTGATGAGCGACAGCGAAGGATATCTTTGGGCAGGATGCCACAATAAAGTGTTGCGTATCAATCCCGTCACGGAGACAGTCACGGAAATCAATTTGAACCAGAAGAATTGTAATATTCTTTCCATGGCAGAAGTTGAAAGCAGCATTTGGGTTTCTACAACCAAAGGATTATGGGGAATTGACAAAAAGAACAATGCGGTATCACGCATCCCTGTCGGTGACCAGATGTTTACATGCGTCTGCTACGATAAGACTGACCGGCGTGTATTTTTGGGAGGTTATGATGGTATCGGGCTGTGTACTCCTTCGGCCGCTAGCAAAGCAGCAAAGTATCTTCCTGTCCACATCACTGCAATAACAGCCAACAACCAAAAGATAACTACCGACAGCAGTGTGCGGTACACACAAAACATCGAATTAAGTTACAAAGAAAATAATCTGTCGTTCGAATTTTCTGATTACTCGTATGACCATATAAAGAAAGGTAACTTTGTATATAAATTAGAAGGATTGGACAAGGATTGGCATCAGGTGGACGAACGTTCTAACCGCATTTCCTATACCAATATTCCTCACGGCAAATATACCCTGTTCATACGGCATGCCGGGGACAGACAAAAAACTGCTTCCATGCTTTCGGTTACCATTCTTTCGCCGTGGTATCAAACTTTGTGGGCAAAAATGGCTTATTTCCTTATTATCGGAGGATTGGTCGGATGGATAATCAACTTTTTCATGGTAAAAAACCGTCTGTAACTGGAACAGATGGAAAAACGCCAGATAATGGAACAGTCGCAGCAAAAATTAGATTTCTTATCAAATATTTCCCACGACCTGAAAACCCCGATCAGCATGATTGTCACTCCGATAAGCAAATTACTGATTGATGTGAAAGACTATCATCAAAAATCAATGTTGGAAGTGGTTTACCGAAATGCGGTCAGTCTGAATGAAATGATTCATAAGCTGTTGGAATTTAACCGTATAGACCGGAAAGAAGACTCTATGCTTATCGTGTCGCGTATCGAACTGGTTTCGTTTGTCAAGAACATATATGCCGTTTATAAAGAAGCGGATGTGGAAGAAAAATATCAATGGAATCTTTCCTGCAACACCAATTCTTTGTTTATGGACATGGATGTCATCAAACTTAAGTCAATAATAAACAACCTGCTTTCGAATGCAACTAAATATACGCCGCGGGGCGGCACTATCAGTATTGTAATTGAATATCATGAAGATTTGCAGGCTGTAAGCATCCGTATCGCTGACACCGGAATAGGCATTGCCGAAAATGAGCTGCCTTATGTCTTCCAGCGTTTTTATCAGTCTTCACGCACTAAACAGCAATACGAAGGCACCGGAATCGGACTTTACCTGGTAAAAACTTATACGGAACTACATCACGGAAAAGTTGAAGTAGCATCAACTATCCAAAAAGGAACAACTTTCACCGTGACTTTTCCCGTAGATGAATCGCTCAACTTGTCCGTATCCTCAACCCAGGAGCCGGAAACCAGAGAAGAAGCAGATAGCCACGAACTCAAGCCGTTGATTCTGATTGTAGATGACAATCCGGAAATGCGCAATGTCATCCAAACCATCCTGGCTGATGGTTACCGGTGTGTATTCGCAGCCAATGGGAAAGAAGGGCTGGAGGTTGTAAACAACCAGCAGCCCGACTTAATTATTTCCGACTTGATGATGCCCGTCATGGACGGCATTGAAATGAGTCGCATATTAAAGAAAAACCTGACTACTGCCGTGATTCCTATCATCATGCTGACCGCAAAAGATGATAAACAAACAGAACGCAAGAGCTTGCAGTCGCAGATAGATGCTTTCATCGCCAAACCTTTCGATGCTGAGATTCTTTACTTCAAAGTTTCCCAGCTGTTGCATAACAGGGTTGCCTACGAAACGAAGGCACGGATGGAAAAGATTTCTTCCCCCAAGCCAATTGAAGAAATAGCCTCGCAGGACGAAAAGTTTTTGACAGCTATAACCCAGCTTATTGAGGACCATATATCTGACTCCGACTTGAATGTCAATGCGCTTTGCAATCTTTCCGGTGTAGGAAGCAAACAAATCTACCGGAAAGTAAAACAGCTCACGGGCATGTCTCCGGTGGAATATATCAAATCCATCCGAATGAAGAAAGCCGCAATGCTGTTACAGCAGCGGAAATTTACCGTATCGGAGATCATGTACATGGTAGGTTATTCTAATGCGTCTTATTTCTCGAAATGTTTTCAGGGAGTATTTGGTAAAACCCCCAAACAATACGCTTCAGAAGACTGAAAAAAGCTGTTTTACAACAGTTGTCCGATTTCTTTTGTTATATGTCCGATATGTTTCTTTGAAGTAGCAGGTTGTATTCTACCTTTGCCACGAACAAAAAAACATAATACGTAACATGAAAAACAACATTTTTAATCTGCTGAAAGTGTTCCTGTTCTTTCTGATAATAACAGGAGGCGGAAACACAATCACACTTTCCGCGCAACAAAGCGGAAAAAGAATCATCACCGGACAAGTTATCGATGATGAAAATCAAGAACCTCTTATCGGAGTCAGTGTATTGGTAGTAGGTACCACAACCGGGACTATCACCGATTTCGATGGAAACTACTCAGTAGAACTTCCGGCAGGAAGCAAGCAACTTCAATTTTCGTACATCGGATACGCTTCTCAAACAGTAAATGTGTCTGCCAACGTATTAAACATTCGACTGAAATCGGATACAGAAATGCTGAGCGATGTGGTAGTCATCGGTTACGGTACACAGCGTAAAAGCGATTTGACCGGCTCGGTTACCAACGTGTCGAGCGAAGATTTCAATACGGGACTGGTCAGCTCGCCGGAGCAGCTTATCAATGGGAAAATCTCCGGTGTACAGATTATGTCGAACAGTGGTTCGCCTACGGCAGGTAGTACCATCCGTGTACGTGGAGGTGCTTCGCTGAACGCCAGCAACGACCCGCTTATCGTGCTGGATGGTGTGCCATTGGAACAAGGAGGTATCAGCGGAAACGATGGAAACTTCCTCAGTCTGATTAATCCGAATGACATTGAAAGCATGACCATTCTGAAAGATGCTTCTTCTACGGCAATCTATGGCTCACGTGCTTCAAATGGTGTTATCATCATCACTACTAAAAAAGGGAACTCCGACAAGTTGAAAGTAACGTTCAGTACAACCAATTCCATTCAGACCCGCACAAGAATGGCAGACATGCTGAGCTATGACCAGTTTGTAAACGTAGTAAAAACGCAAGGAAGTGCTGCCCAGCAAGCTTTATTGGGAACGGCAAACACTGACTGGAACGACCAGGTTTATCATAACGCTTTCGGAACAGATAACAACCTGAGTTTGGCAGGACGTATCGCCCCGAACTGGCCAATCCGCGTATCGGTAGGTTATTATAACCAGGATGGTTTGCTTAAAACAGACAATGCCGAACGCTTTACCGGTAGCCTTTCGTTGTCTCCGTCTTTTTTTGATGACCATCTGAAATTGACTATCAATGCCAAAGGTTCGCTCAATAAGAACCAGTTTGCCAACACTTCGGCCATCTGGGGAGCTTCTACCATGAATCCCACTATACCTGTTTATTCTGGGACTGACGCATTTGGAGGCTTTACAGAAGCCATTACGGGCGATGGGAGTCCGGTGACGGGCGGAGTAAGGAATCCGGTTGGTTTACTGGAACAACGCGATGCTCATAGCAAGGTAGTCCGTTTTATCGGTAACTTCGATGTTGACTACCGTTTGCATTTCTTCCCTGACTTGAAACTCCATGCCACATTGGGATACGACTATGCCGAAGGAAAAGGCTCGGAATACGTATCGCCCGAAGCTGCTCAATATTATACTACCGGGGGATATTATTATCCGTATGGACCGCAGAAAAACGAGAACAGGCTGCTGACCCTGTATGCTAACTACAATAAGTTTGTTGATACCCTCAACAGCAGTTTCGATGCAACCGTAGGATATGATTACCAATATTGGAAATCCGCCACTCCGGCTACTACACAAATGAATGCCGCCGGAGAAATACAAACTCAATACAGGGCATCCGACCAACGTCATGTGTTGCTTTCGTACTACGGACGTCTGAATTATTCTTACGGTTCGCGCTATATGCTGACGGCTACTGTTCGCCGTGATGCCACCTCCCGCTTTGCACAATCGCAGCGCTGGGGTACATTCCCTTCTGTTGCTTTAGGATGGAGAGTTACGGAAGAATCGTTTATGAAAGACCAACAAGTATTAAGTAACCTGAAACTGCGTGCAAGTTATGGAGTCACTGGCCAGCAAGACGGTATTGGCAATTATAATTACCTGCCTGTTTATACCATCAGCCAAGATGGGGCACAAGGTATCGTAGGAGGTACTCCTATTTATACATACCGCCCGGAAGCATACGTATCAGACTTGAAATGGGAAACAACTACCTCGTGGAACTTTGGATTCGACTTTGGTTTCTTGAAAGACCGCATCACGGGTAGCTTGGATTATTATACCCGGAAAACAAAAGATTTGATTGCCACGGTTCCTGCCGCCGCAGGTTCTACGTTCGACCGCAACATCACAACCAATGTCGGTAACGTAGACAGCCAAGGTATTGAATTGTCTTTAAACGCTACACCGGTTCAAACCAAAGATTTAACATGGGATGTCAGCTTTAATATGACTTGGCAGAAAATGAAGGTTAAGAATTTGTCGATTGTGGAAGGAGGACAAGCTACCAACACACAAGTAGGGCCGGCGGTAGACGGACAATATGTGCAAACCCTTTCCGAAGGATATGAACCCTATATGTTTTATGTATATAAGCAGCTGTACGATGAAAAAAACGGAAAGCCTATTGAAGGTGCTTATGCCGATTTAAACAATGACGGTACTATCAACGAAGGCGACTTATACCGCTACCATTCGCCTGCCCCGGATTTTATCATGGGATTAAGTACTTCACTACAATGGAAACGATGGAACCTGGGCATGAGTTTCCGTGCCAATATCGGTAACTATGTTTACAATGGCATGGCTATGACTACCGGAGCCTTTGAAACAATGAGCTACAATGCTTATCAGCTGAACAATCTTTCAACCAGCTATCTGGAAACCGGATTCCAGACCCGCCAGCATTTATCCGACCATTACGTTGAAAATGCTTCTTTCTTAAAGATGGACAATCTTACATTGGGTTATAACTTCGGAGAAATCTTCAAGGGATGCAACCTCAATGTCAGTGCGATGGTTCAAAACGTATTCTGTATCACCAAATACAGTGGCGTAGACCCGGAAGTACCTAATGGTGTGGACAATACGTTTTATCCGCGTCCGCGTACTTATTCTTTGAATATCGGACTTAATTTTTAATCTTCAATCCAGTACCAAGCTATGAAACGAATATTATATACAGCAATGATTTGCTGCGGATGTTTTCTTACTCCTTCCTGCGTAGGAGATTTGGATCAGTTCCCGCATACGGAAATCACTTCCGAAAATATTTATAACAGTGCAGAAAGTTATTATCAGGTATTAGCAAAATTATATACGGCAATGGTCACTACCGGCCAGGAACAGAACGGCAGTCAAGACCTCTCAAGCAACAAAGGATTCGATTACATGCGCTGTTATTTTAACCTGCAAGAAGTCGGTACCGATGAAGTGGCCTATACATGGTTATCCGGTGAAACGCTGAGCGACATCAGCAACCTCTCTTGGGATGCTACCGATGTATGGGTTTCGGATATGTACTATCGTATCTATTATAACATTGCGCTTTGTAATGAGTTTCTCCGTCATACTACAGACGATGCAATCGCTGCATTCGACGGACAAACACAGTCTACCCTGCGTACATATCGTGCGGAAGCCCGTTTCCTCCGCGCACTGTTTTATTACCACGCACTCGACTTTTTCCATGATATTCCATTTGTCTCTGAAAACGACCCTGTGGGCAGTTACATTCCCCCACGCTATACAGCCCAACAGATTTTCGATTTTATTGAGACGGAATTAAATGAAATTACAGGAACAGAGAACGGATTGCTGAACCGCGACGAATGCCCTTACGGACGTGCTTCGAAAGGAGCGGCTTACACGCTGCTGGCAAGAATGTATCTGAACGCTGAAACCTATATCGGCGAGGCTCGCTATACTGAATGTATCACTGCTTGTAACCATGCCATCGAACAAGGCTATACGCTGGAACAGGATTATGCCAAGCTGTTTAATGCTGATAACGATAAACGTACCAACGAAATTATTTTTACACTTCCTGTTGATGCTACCACTACTGTTTCATGGGGAGCTTCCACGTATGTGGTATGTGCGGCGGTACCTGCCGGCATGGCACAAAACTCAGTCGGAGTAGCCAGCGGATGGGGGTCTATGAGAATGCGCGGTGCTGCCTCTGCCCAATTCAATAATGACCCCAGAGGTATGTTTATCACCGAAGGGCAAACCCTCAATATTACAGACATGACTAATGAGAAGGAAGGTTATGTGGTAACTAAATGGTCAAACGTAACCGATGCGGGAGAAACGGCATCCAATACGGCACAATCGGGTGTGAATACGGACTTCCCGTTATTCCGTCTGGCAGATGTTTACTTGATGTATGCCGAAGCTACGGCACGGGGCGGGCAAGGAGGCAGCATGGATCAGGCTTACAAGTATGTAAACGAACTGAGGGACCGTGTGGGAGCTGAACCGATTCCGAACTGGGCTGCCATGACCAATGACAATTGTATCTTTTTCCTTGCCGAACGCTTGCGCGAACTGTATTGGGAAGGCACACGGCGTACTGACTTGATTCGCTTTAACCGTTTTACTTCTAATACATACGTATGGGAGTGGAAAGGAGGAACACTGGCAGGAACAGGGGTAGGCAGCAAATATAACATTTATCCTATTCCGTCTACCGAACTGACTGCCAATCCGAATTTATATAATGAGAACTATTAATACTTAAACTCTTTTGTTATGAAAACGATAAAAAGCCTGTTTGCCGTATTGTTCGCATTGCTTGCTTTTTCGGCTTGCGAGAAAGATGGCGACAAAATATATTTGCAGAGCCTGGAAAGCAATAACTTAATGGCTACCACCGACAGGGTTGAACTGAATGCTGACTTGGCTCAAGAGATAGTGGTTTCACTGGCGTGGACAGACCGCACGATTCAGATAAGTGACCCTGCGGTAGGAACAACTGTCGCCGTTACAACCTATGTGGAAGCATCGCTGTCGGAGGATTTTTCTACCACCGTCAGCAAGACTGCAACGACTTCACTTTCCATCGCATTCACAGGGCTGGAACTGAACTCATTAGCAAGCGAGATTGGAGCTGTTACGGGACGGAATAATAAGATTTATTTTCGTCTGGCAGGAACTACCGGAACAAATATTCCTCCGGTATACAGCAATGTGGTAAGTATCGATGTCACACCATACAAAATGGATATGAACACCGGTACTGTCATCCTGTCAAATGATCAGACGGAGAATTTGGGTGAAACAGGTGTTACTTTTTACTCACCGGATGCCGACGGTATATACAGCGGATTTATCTCTATACCTGAAGCATGGTATCATATCCTTCTTAAAGAAGGAGACGGCTCGATATGGGGAACATCAGGAAGCGAAGGGGCATTCCATCTTACAGACGACCCGAACAACTCGCTCCAGAATATGTGGTTTCCTGGAACAGCTGGATGTTACTATGTTATCGTCAATACGCAAGCGGCAGAATGGAGTGCGCTTCATATCAGTTCGCTCTCTGTCAGCGGACTGACAAGCGAAAGCATCGACCTTACGTTAGACCAAGCCACAAACCAATGGGTTGCCACATTTACTGCCGACGCTGCCGGAAGCCGCACGATAACCATCAACGGGCAGGGAGAACAGTATAATGTGGAAACCGGAGACGGCTCGGGCACAGCCACCGGCATTGCGTTTGCCGCCGATGGAGAGCATGTCGCTTTAGCCGAAACTGCCGGAAACATTACGGTTGATGTGCCGCAGGCAGGAGAATGTACCGTCCGACTGAATCTGTATGACCCGACAAACTGCACGGTCAGCGTAGAGGCAGGAGCAGCCGAACTGCCGGGCGGAGGAGACTCCGGTGAAGAGACTCCCGTCACGCTTCCCGAATCGCTCGACGTGGTTTCTTATTCCACCGGTTCCGAAGTCATCCTGACTACACTCTACCCTACCGGCAGCGAAAGCGGTGTGTACACAGGCACTTATTCCGGAGAAGTAAGAGACCAAATCAACATCGTAGACCGGACGAACTCGGTATGGTATGGATGCGACCCGGATGAAAACTCGCAACTGTCTTCACAAGACGACAAATGGAATATATGGTTCGACGGAACTGGAGCGGTTACCCTTACCGTTGACCTTACTAACATGACTTGGAATTACACAGCAAATTAAAAAACGAAACAACCATGAAAAAGATAAAAAACTGGTGGATGGGCTTACTCCTATTGGCGGGGGTTGCCATCACTTCCTGCAACGACGATGATAAACCGGTATTTCCTGAAGAACCGGAAGAAACATACGACATGACGGGATTTGCCCGCGGTGCCGATGTAAGCTGGCTGACCGAAATGGAAGCTAACGGAAGGAAATTTTATGATGCCGACGGAAAAGAACGGGAATGTATGTCTCTGCTCCGCGAACTTGGGATGAATGCTATCCGTTTACGTGTGTGGGTGAATCCTGTCGACGGCTGGTGTAACCAAGCCGACGTAGTTGCCAAAGCATGGCGGGCATATAACTTGGGATACCGGCTGATGATTGATTTTCATTACAGCGATACATGGGCGGATCCGGGAAATCAAACCAAACCGGCGGCTTGGGAGGATTATTCGTTTGATGAACTGCGTCAGGCTGTCGCCAACCATACGACTGAAGTATTGACTACGCTTAAAAATCAAGGTATCGACGTGGAATGGGTACAAGTAGGAAATGAAACCAGCAACGGCATGTTGTTTGACGAAGGCAAGGCAAGCACGGATATGGCAAACTTTGCGGCATTGGTCAATTCGGGTTACGATGCTGTAAAAACGGTTTATCCTGAAGCTCAGGTTATTGTTCATTTAGACCGGGGTAACGAGTTGACGCATTATACATGGATATTTAATGGCTTGCAAGGAAACGGAGCGAAATGGGATATTATCGGAATGTCGCTTTATCCGGGCGAAGACCCTGATGAAAACAACGGACTGGCTGAATGGAGTCCGGTAGATGAAAACGGGCAGACATGGAAGGCACAAAACGATGCTTGCATTGCCAATATGCAATCGCTTATCAGTACGTATCATACCCAAATCATGGTTTGCGAGATAGGTATCCCGTGGAACTACGAACAAGCTGAAGCCTTTTATTCCGATTTCATGACCAAAGCTAAACAGGTAGAGGGATGCTTGGGGGTATTTGTTTGGGAACCGGAATGTTATGGAGGATGGAACGGATACCAAAAGGGCTTATTTGATGACAGCGGAAAACCTACTGCCTCACTGAATGCTTTCGCTCGTAACTAAAATTTGTTATCAGGAGGGGAGTAGTGAAAAGACTTCCCTCCTGAATAGATTATTCAAATCTAACTATTCAAAAACCAACAATATGAAACATACAAACCTATTTAAACTCATCTTCTTCTTTGTATGTGTTATCACGTCGGGCTCTGTATGGGCACAACGCAGCGAGCAGCTGTTAGAAAAAGGATGGCGGTTCACAAAAGGAGACGTGAAAGGGGCCGAGACTCCCGGATTTGATGATTCGGAGTGGGAGGCTGTTACGATTCCTCACGACTGGGCTATCTTTGGTCCGTTCGACCGCAGCCATGATTTACAGAACGTAGCTGTTACCCAGAATTTTGAAACGGAGGCTTCGGTGAAAACCGGACGGACGGGCGGATTGCCATACGTGGGTGTAGGCTGGTATCGTACTACTTTCCATGCACCTGCCGGCAAACAGATTACGCTGATGTTCGACGGCGCGATGAGCGAAGCCCGTATCTACGTAAATGGAAAAGAAATAGGCTTTTGGCCCTGGGGATATAATTCTTTCTATTTTGATGTAACACCGTATGTCAATAAAGATGGACAAGCAAACACGCTGGCAGTACGCTTGGAAAACCGTCCGCAGTCTTCGCGCTGGTATCCCGGAGCCGGACTTTACCGGAATGTGCATGTCATTGCTACAGACGACATACACGTACCCGTTTGGGGTACGAAACTGACTACCCCGCACGTAAGTGTTGATTATGCTTCGGTAAAATTACTTACAACGGTAGCAAATGCCGACAATAAAGATATCCGTATCGTAACCGAGATTGTTTCGCCCGAAGGAAAGATAGTTGCCGCCAAAGACAATACGCGCAAAATCACTAACGGAATGTCTTTCGAACAAAACTTTCTGGTAAATTCCCCGATGTTGTGGTCGCCCGAAAGTCCTTCATTGTACAAAGCCGTTTCTAAAGTCTATGCAGACAACCGGCTTGTTGATGAATATACCACCCGTTTCGGCATTCGCAGTCTGGAGTTTGTAGCCGACAAAGGATTTTTTCTGAACGGCAAGCACCGCAAATTTCAAGGAGTATGCAATCATCACGATTTAGGGCCGTTGGGAGCGGCTATCAATGTATCTGCCTTGCGCCATCAGCTGGTTTTACTGAAAGACATGGGATGTGATGCCATCCGTACCGGACATACCATGCCTGCCCCTGAGCTGGTGGAACTTTGCGACGAGATGGGTATCATGCTGATGGTTGAATCGTTCGATGAATGGGATATAGCCAAGTGTGAGAACGGATACCACCGCTTTTTCAATGAATGGGCGGAAAAAGACATTGTAAACATGGTTCGCCATTACCGCAACAATCCCAGCGTGGTGATGTGGAGCATCGGCAACGAGGTTCCTACCCAATGGAAACCAGAAGGTTGCAAAGTTGCTGCATTCTTACAGGAAATTTGCCATCGAGAAGATCCTACACGTCCTGTCACTTGCGGCATGGATCAGGTTTTGAGTGTGTTAGACAATGGATTTGCTGCCTTGTTGGATGTTCCCGGTTTCAATTATCGTACCCACCTCTATACGGAAGCATATAACCGCCTGCCGCAAAATATCGTGCTGGGTTCAGAAACCGCTTCTACGGTCAGCTCGCGTGGAGTATATAAGTTCCCGGTCGTTAAACGCCACACAGCGATGTATGACGACCACCAGTCTACCGGATATGATTTGGAATATTGTTCATGGAGTAATGTACCCGATGAAGATTTTGCATTAGCTGATGATTATCCGTGGACAATCGGGCAGTTCGTATGGACCGGCTTCGATTATCTGGGCGAACCCTCGCCTTACGATACTGATGCTTGGCCCAGTCACAGCTCACTGTTCGGTATCATTGATTTGGCAAGCTTGCCTAAAGATCGTTATTACTTATATCGTAGCATCTGGAATAAACAGTCGCCTACATTATATATATTGCCCCACTGGACTTGGCATGGGAGAGAAGGAAAAAATACGCCTGTGTTTGTTTATACCAGCTATCCCGAAGCCGAACTTTTTGTCAACGGAAAAAGTTATGGCAGGCAGTGCAAACTTACGGTCGAGGAAAGCAGGGCATTACAGGGAAAAGATTCGCTCTGGCTGCAACGCCGCTACCGCCTGATGTGGACAGACGTGGTTTACGAGCCGGGCGAAGTAAAAGTAGTGGCTTATGACGAAGCAGGAAAAGCGGTGGCAGAACAGACAGTCCGTACTGCCGGAAAGCCGCATCATATCGAACTTTCCACCCCTCACCATACACTAAATGCCGATGGAAAAGAGCTTGCTTATGTAACCTTGCGCATCGTAGATAAAGACGGCAATCTCTGTCCTACCGACGGGCGCTTGGTTAACTTTAGGGTAAAAGGAGCCGGAACTTACCGTGCTTCAGCCAATGGCGACCCCACTTGCCTCGATATTTTCCATCTGCCCCGGATGCACGTTTTTAACGGAATGTTGACGGTTATCCTCCAGGCGGGCGAAGAAGCCGGCACATTGGAACTGCAAGCTACAGCTAAAGGCGTAAAAAGCGGAAGTATCCGGATTAACGTGAAACCTGTAAAATAACTGGGTATGAAGAAGATAATATATCTTGCGTGGATGGCTCTTTGTTCCTTCCACGCGTATGGACAAACAGACACTACGTTCTACAAAGGTGCCGACATCAGTTGGACTACCCAACTCGAAGCAGAAGGGCACCGGTTTTATAATCAGAAAGGCGAAGAACGTGAATGTACTGCCCTGATGAAAGAATTAGGGCTTAACGCCATCCGTCTGCGCGTGTGGGTAGACCCTGAAGACGGATGGAGCAGCAAGGAAGATATGCTTACACTGGCTAAGCGCGCTCAAGCAAACGACATGGAGCTGATGGTAGACTTTCATTATAGCGATGTTTGGGCAGACCCTGCACATCAAACCATTCCACGTGCTTGGCAGAACCTGTCGTTCGAAGATTTGAAGGTAGCTGTGGCCACACATACACGCGATGTCTTGTTGCTACTTAAAAATAGCGGCATCAAACCTCGCTGGGTACAGGTGGGCAACGAAACCAGCGACGGTTTCCTTTGGGAGGTGGGACGCGCCAGCACCAATATGCCGCAATATGCTGCCTTGACCACTGCAGGTTATGATGCCGTAAAAGATATTTTCCCGGAAACGACTGTCATCGTCCACCTTGACAACGGGTTTAACAACGAATTGTATAATTATATCTTTGACGGACTGAAGGCTAACGGAGGGAAATGGGACATGATAGGTATGTCGCTTTATCCGTACTGGTCGATTATGTACAAACACGTTAAAAATGCTGATGAAGCGATAACGCGGTGTATGGATAATATTCGTCGGATGAGCCGAAAATATAACTGCCCCGTCATGATTGTTGAAACGGGAATGGAGTCGGCAAAACCGGAAGAAGGGAAAGCGCAGCTTACCCGTATCATCCGCCAAGCCCGTATGGAAACCGAAGGAAAATGCCGGGGTGTGTTTTATTGGGAACCCGAATGTAAACCCACTCCTTACGTATTGGGTGCATTTACTGCCGATGGACACCCTACCGCCATTATGGAAGCCTTTACGGAAAATTAGTGAGTGTAAGAGTTTGAAAAGCCTTTTTTTATTGCATTCTATTTTTTCATAAGGTAATTTTCAATTACGTTTAATTATTAGGCTCAGTCCTTCATGGAGCATATCATGGCTTCATTACTATGTCTGTAAAAAACGGGTTCTGGAAGTTGTCATATTGCTTCTAGAACCCGTTTCCTTACTGCTCGTATTCTTTCTTCCGCTTCGGATTCATCGGGAACCAGCCTTTCAGTACGCGTTCGCGCTGTTCGAAGACCTCCTTGATGGTCCAGAAAGAAGAGAATGAAAAAACTCCCAACAGGGTCGACAGCAGAATCTGACTTACCAGCACGGAACCGATGAGGCCGGCGATGCCCAATAGCAGAAAAATCCACCAGCAGCGCGTTCCCCAATAATATTCCGCTTTGACTACTATCGGATGAAACAGACCGATAATCAGGAATGTGCAGATGCCAATGAGGATTCCTTCCCAATGAAGGCTGTCAATCCATTCCATTATTCGTCAGCGTCTTTACGGATGGGAATTTCTTTCTTGATGCTCTGTTCCAGTGAAATCAAGGTCTCCGTAGCAGTTACACCCGGAATTTCCTGAATTTTGGAGTTCAGCAAATCCATCAGATGCTCGTTATCGGTAGAATACAGTTTGGTCAGCATGGTGTACGGACCAGTGGTGAAATGGCATTCCACGATTTCCGGAATCTTCTTCAGTTCTGCCACTACGCTCTTGTACATAGAGCCTTTTTCCAGCTTGATTCCTACGTATGTGCAGGTGCTATATCCCAGGCTCTTGGGATTTACATGGTAACCTGAACCGATAATTACGCCAAGGTCAATCAGGCGCTGAACGCGTTGGTGAATGGCAGCACGTGACACGCCACATTCTGCTGCAACGTCTTTGAACGGGATTCTGGCATTCTGTGAGATGATTTCCAGAATCTGTTTGTCAAGTTTATCAATTTTTTCCATATTACTAAATGGTTCTTGTTTTTATCATATTGTAAGCAAATGTAGAAAAACTTTTTTATCTATATGCTATTTTGCCAAAAAAAACGTGATTATTTTTGGTGAAAGAACAAATTGTGGGTAAATTGTGTAAGTCGTTCGCCTCTATTTGACTATCTTTGATTTCCCGAAGATAGGATGCGGTTGGGAAGTAGAACCGAAAAACATGTTTTTCGTTCGTACTTCTCTCACCTTTCACTATCTTTGTAAGACTTATTATTTATTAAACTCAAGAACTATGCATCCATTGGAATTGTTTAAGTTTTGTCCGGTATGTGGTTCTCCTCATTTTGAAATACATAATGAGAAGTCCAAGAAATGTGCGGACTGCGGGTTTGTGTATTATTTTAACTCAAGTGCGGCTACGGTGGCTTTTATCCTGAACGGGAAAGGGGAACTGCTGGTTTGCCGGCGGGGAAAGGAACCTGCCAAGGGCACGCTGGATTTGTCGGGCGGATTTATTGATATGTTCGAGACCGGCGAAGAAGGGGTGGCACGCGAGGTAAAAGAGGAAACTGGGCTGGTAGTGACGGAAGCGAAATATCTGTTTTCCTTGCCCAACACATATCTGTACTCCGGTTTTCTGGTACATACACTCGACCAGTTCTTCTTGTGTCAGGTGGAAGATGACCATCTGATAAAAGCCATGGACGATGTGGCCGATGCATGGTGGATGCCGCTGGACAAAGTGAATCCGGATGATTTCGGGCTCGACTCTGTACGTAAGGGAGTCGCACGCTTTTTGGAAACCTGTCGGAACAAAAAATAAAAGGGATTATGGGTAAATATAAGAAATATATATGGATGGCGGGGCTGTGTTGTGCCTTGCCGTTGACGGTTTCCGGGCAGCAGGTGGAGCCGCTGACCGGGGCAGACCGTTTGTTCAACGAGGGACGGGAGCTGTTCTTGCGTCAGGATTATGCGGCAGCCCGACAGACCTTGGTGCGTTATACCCGTCAGGCGGGGGAAAAGGCCTGGGCCGATGAAGTGGACTATATGCTGGCTTGCACGGCCTATGAATTGAAAATGCCGGATTGCCGGGAAGTGCTGTCGGATTATCTGGAAGCACATCCGGAGTCGCGTTACCGCAATCGGGTGCAGGCACTGATAGGGGCCAGCTATTTTTCGGAAGAGAAATACATGGAAACCATTGCTACGCTGAAGGGTTGTGACATTTCTCTTTTATCCGATGAAGAACGTGATGCCAGTGCCTTGCGCATGGGTACGTCGTACCTGAAGGTCGGTAAATTGCAGGATGCGGCTTTCTGGTTCGCTGTGCTGAAAGAGACGAGTAAGGACTTCCATAATGATGCGGTGTACAACCTGGCTTATATTGATTACGTACAGCAGAAATATGATACTGCCTTGCAGGGATTCCGTGAGGTGCAGGATGACCGGAAGTTCCAGAAACTGGCACCTTATTATATTGCCGACATTTACCTGATTCAGGGAAATTATGCACAGGCCCGAAAGGTGGCAGATGCTTATCTGGCTTTGTATCCGGAAGAGATGCATGCCGCTCAGATGAACCGTATCTCCGGTGAGGCGGCTTACGGACAGAAAGACTATGCGGCTGCCATCCAGTCGCTGGAACGCTACCACGAAGCGGAGGAGGTGCCTGCCCGTCTGGCCATGTATAAGTTGGGTATGAGTTATTTTAATACGGGAGTCTATTCCAAGGCGTTGTCGCGTTTGGGTGAGGCAACCGGTGCGCAGGATGCGCTGGCTCAGAATGCTTACCTGCACATGGGATTGGCCGGGCTGCAGTTGAAGGAGCGCAATCAGGCACGTATGGCGTTTGAGCAGGCTTCGCGCATGGATTTCGACCGTAGCATTCAGGAGCAGGCTTTGTTCAATTATGCACTCTGCATTCATGAAACGTCTTATTCTCCTTTTGCCGAGTCGGTAACGGTGTTCGAACGCTTCCTGAACGAATATCCGTCGTCGGTATATGCTGAAAAGGTGAACGATTACCTGGTTGAGGTGTATATGAACACCCGCAGCTATGAAGTGGCGTTACGTTCTATCGAGAAAATCACGCATCCGAGTGCCCGTATTCTGGAAGCGAAACAGAAACTGCTTTTCCGTATGGGAACACAGCTGTTTGCACAGGCCGACTATCGGAATGCCATTGATTATTTTACCCGTTCTTTGCAGCTGGGCCAGTATAATCAGAAGACCAAGGCCGATGCCTATTATTGGCGCGGAGAATCGAAATACCGTCTGGAGCGTTATCCGGAAGCGGCCAATGACATGCGGCTGTATCTGGAGTTTGCTACCGACAAGAATTCACAGGAGTACGGACTGGCTCTTTACTGTTTGGGATACAGTCTGTTCAAGCAGAAACAATATAATTCCGCACGCGACTGGTTTGTCCGCTGTGTGCAGAACGGACGGACGCAGGAGGCTTCTGTAGCAGGCGACGCGTACAACCGTATCGGTGACTGCTATTTTTATGAGCGCCGCTTTGAAGAAGCCCGCCAGCAATATGCGCAGGCTGTCGTCACTTCTCCTTCGCTGGGAGATTATTCGTTGTTCCAGGAGGGTATTGTGAAAGGACTGCAGCGTGATTATGCCGGAAAGATTCAGGTACTTAACAAATTGATTACAGATTATCCGTCGTCGGCTTATCTGGACGATGCCCTATATGAGCAGGGACGTGCCTTTGTGCAGATGGAGGCTAGTGAGAATGCCATCAAGCGTTACTCATTGCTGGTGCAGCGTTATCCGGAAAGTGAACTTTCACGTAAGGCAGCTAATGAAATAGGTTTGCTTTATTATCAGAACGACCGCTACGAAGAAGCCATTGCGGCTTACAAGCAGGTCATTACGAAGTATCCGGGTAGTGCGGAGGCGCGCTTGGCACAGCGTGACTTGAAGTCCATTTATGTGGATTTGAATAAGGTGGATGACTATATGGCGTTTGCGTCTACAGTGCCTGGTGGTGCGACCTTCAACGTGAGCGAGCGCGATTCTTTGACGTACACGGCAGCCGAACGTGCTTACATGCGTGGAGATATTGCCGGAGCGAAGACCAGTCTGACCCGCTATCTTCAGTCGTTCCCGCAAGGAGCTTTCAGTGTGGATGCGTCTTATTATTTAGGTTTGATTGATTATAACCAGAAGGATTATGCGGCAGCGTCAGCCCGTCTGGAAGAAGTGTTGCGCTTTTCCGGAAGCAAGTACGAAGGAAAGGCTTTGGCGCTTTGTGCCGATATGGCTTACAACCAGAAGGAATATGCCAAGGCATTGAACCTCTACAAGCGTTTGGCCGACCGCTCGGCTGTGCAGGAAGAGCGTCTGCAGGCTGAAGTGGGTGCCTTGCGAAGTGCTTGCGCCTTGGGCGACCGGGCTGAAACCGTGACGACGGCTTCGGCGCTGCTCAAGCAGAGCAAGCTGACTCCGGAGGTACGTAGCGAGGCGTTGTATTTCCGTGCCAAGGCGTTGTTGGCGGAAGGGCAGAAGAAGGCTGCACTGGCCGACTTGACCGAACTGGCCAAGGATACGCGTAATGTGTACGGGGCAGAAGCCAAATACCTGGTGGCACAGACCTACTTTGATGAGGGAGAAACTGCCAAGGCAGAGAAGGAAGTGCTGGAATACATCGAAGTCAGCACACCGCATGCATACTGGCTGGCAAGAAGCTTCGTCCTGTTGTCGGATGTGTACGTGAAGCTGGACCGCAAGATGGAGGCTAAACAGTATCTGTTGTCTTTGCAGCAGAATTATCAGGCCGATGATGACATCGCTGGAATGATTGAAAGTCGCCTGGAAAAACTTAAAAGTGTAAAGTAAGATGAAATACATAAGTACGATATTGGTTTGCGCCGGTCTGTGGCCCGCAGCTACGGTATGTGCGCAGAATGGAGGGGAGAAAGATTCTACACTGAACCGGACGGTGGTAGTGGAAAATCAGTACAACCCCGAGGTGATGGATGCCTTTAAGGTGAATGTCATGCCCGAGGTGGAGGAGCCGGCGGCTCCGAAGCAGGCCATTAATTATGCGACGGATTTGCGTCCGTTGGGAGCCTGGAAAGCCACTCCTATGGAGGCGATGTCCAGAGAACTGGCTCAGAAGGGAGCCGACAGGGGCTATGTCCGTGCGGCTTACGGTACGCTGAACAATGTGGATGTGAAAGGAAGTTATCTGTGGGATATTTCTTCGAAAGACCGTCTGGGAATCATGGCTTCTTTGTACGGGCTGAACGGGGATATTCCGCATTTCATGGAAGGAGAGGAGTGGAAATCGCGTTTTTACCGTACGGATGTGTCGCTGGACTACCGGCATGATTTCCGGAAGGTGGCGCTGAAATTAGGAGGTGCCTTTGCTTCGCAGGTATTTAATTATATGCCGTCTATGAATGAAGGGGTGGAGAACTGGCCTACCACACAGCGTTATACGTTGGGTGAAGGATATGTAGGAGTGGTGTCCCGCGACAAGGACTTGCCTATACAGTTTGCTTTCCAGACCGGCTTGCGTAGCTTCAGCTTGCGTTATGATAATTATTACATGGAGTATGGTTCTGAAAATATTTTCCATACCGAAGGTTTCATGGCTGGTAATATCAATGAGGAACAGCAGGTGGGTATCGGTCTGGAGATGGACAACCTGATTCACGATGTGTCGCAGCAGGATTATACGCTGTTGCAGTTGAATTCGTACTACACCTATCAGGGCGAATCCGTAAAGTTGCGGGTGGGTGCCCATGTGGATTTGCAGACGGCTTATGGCAGTGGACTAAAGGCTGCGCCGGATGTCAAACTGGAATATACGTTCGCCGATACGTATGTGGCTTACCTCAATGTGTTGGGCGGAACACGTCTGAATGATTTTCGCCGGTTGAATGACTTCTCACCTTACTGGACAATTGCACAGCAGATGCATACTTCCTATACACCGCTGGATGCGAAAATCGGTTTGAAGGCTTCTCCGGTTATCGGATTAGGTTTCGAACTTTACGGAGGTTACCGTATTACCAAGAATGAACTGTTTGCCGTACAGGAAGGATTTTATACGGATGAGCAGAATGTGTTCTATACAGGAATTCTGCAGGATAAGGGAAAAGTCGGTTATGGAGGTGTTTCTGTGAGCTATGCCTACCGTGACTGGGTAGACTTTTCTGTGAACGGTACGTATTATAGCTGGAACGTGACGGAAGGCAACGAAGGCTTGTTGCAGTTGAAGCCCGAATTGAAGGCCGATTTCAGTGTGCGTGCCAAGGTGATCAAGAATTGCCATGCCCTTTTGAACTACAACTACGAACGTCGTCAGAAGATGGGTGATTTTGGGCGTGCGGATGCCATCAATAACCTGTCTGTAGGAGCAGAGTATGAGTTGCTGAACCGCATCAACGTGTTTGGCCGCCTGAATAACCTGCTCAATAAGGCATACGCTACTGAAGCAGGTTATCCGGTGGAAGGTTTGCATTTCATGGCAGGCATCAGCTGCCGTTTCTAAATTTATTCTACGTGGCGGCAGTGCTGAATCAGTGCGCCGTCACGGAAAAAGAAACGGCTTTCTTGTCCGTGCGGAAGGAGGGGAGCAGGGATACCGTCGTGCAAGGTCACGCGGGCATGTTCTATGAATGCTTCGTCCCATAGCCCTTGTTCCAGAAAAGCCTGGAGCGTCTGGCTTCCGCCTTCTACCAGTAATGTTTGTATTTTTTGCTCATAAAGCACCTGCATGATTTGCGGGAGAATATTCTGGCCGAAATCCAGTGTCACGTAAGTGAGGTTCTGGGTAGCGGCCTTTTCTTTTTCCGTAAAGACGAGGGTAGGAGTACTGCCGTCGAACAGGTGCAGATGGGGCGGCAAAGTCAGCTGTCGGTCGATGACCAGCCGGAGCGGGTTCTGGCCGTACCATTCGCGTACCGTGAGCGAAGGGTTGTCGAGCAGGGCTGTGCGTCGTCCTACGAGAATCGCTTTCTGTTCGGCCCGCATCTTGTGAACCGCCAAGGTGGAGAGAGGAGTGGAAAGGCGTACCGCGTTTCCGTCTTCACGCCGGATGTCCAGAAAACCGTCGGCCGACTGTGCCCATTTCAGGGTGATGTAAGGACGCTTTTTCAGGTTGAATGTCACGAAAGCACGAATCAGTTCCCGGCATTCTTTTTCCAGTACACCGACCGTCACTTCAATGCCGGCATCCCGCAATTTTTGGATTCCCCTTCCGGCTACCAAAGAAAATGGGTCCACGCAGCCTACTACGACTCTCGGAATCCCTTTCCGTATGATTAAGTCGGCACAGGGAGGAGTTTTCCCATAGTGAGAACAGGGTTCTAAGCTCACATAAATGGTGGCATCCTTCAGCAGACTTTCATCTTTGACTGAGGCGATGGCATTCACTTCGGCATGTCCTTCCCCGCACCGCACGTGATAACCTTCACCGATGATTTTTCCGTCGCGTACAATGACGGCCCCCACCATGGGGTTGGGAGCTGCATGGCAGATACCGTTTCGGGCCAGTTGTATGCAGCGCCGCATATATTTTTCGTCTATCGTCATATTCTTCGTTTTTTATCGTTACTTTTGCAACTATGCATCCGGTTTATGTACATATCAAAAAAGAGCTGAGTCCTTTTTATGCAGAAGAAGAGGCTTCAGCCATGGCAAAGTGGATATCTTCGGATATTCTGCATCTCTCTACTCTTGAACTTTATACAGGCAAAGATATGAATTTTTCCACGAAAGAGTGGGAGGAACTGGAGGATATTCTTCGGCGCTTGAAGCAGCGGGAACCCCTTCAGTATATTTTGCAGGAAGCCTCTTTTTGTGGAATGTCTTTTCATGTGGAACAAGGGGTACTGATTCCTCGTCCGGAAACGGAAGAGCTGGTGGAATGGATTGTCTCCGATTATCGGGAGGCAGGTCAGGTGCGTATTTTGGATATTGGCACCGGAAGCGGCTGCATTCCCGTGTCATTGGCGCAGCTGTTGCCGGAAGCGCAGGTTTCTTCGTGCGATGTGTCGGCTGAGGCTTTGCGCATTGCGGCTATGAATATAAAGCGTTATGGAGACAAGGTGACTCTGTTCTGTGCCGATATTCTGAAAGAAGAACTTCCTGAATGTCAGGTAGACGTGCTGGTGAGTAACCCTCCTTACATTACGGAAAGCGAGCGGACGGATATGGAGGCGAATGTACTCGACTGGGAACCTGAACTGGCCTTGTTTGTACCCGATTCGGACCCGTTGCGGTTTTACCGGAGGATAGCCTGGAAAGGACTTGACTGGCTTTCGGAAGGAGGAGCATTGTATTTTGAAATCAACCGTGCTTACGGGGCCGAGACTGTGCGGATGCTGGAGGAACTTGGATACCGTCAGATTGAATTACGGAAAGATTTGTCGGGAAACGACCGGATGATAAAAGCAATCAGACCATGAAAGAATATAGTGAAGCGGAGATAAAGAGTAAGGCTGAAGTGTATTGCTCGGCAGTGGAACGTTGTCCGTCGGACGTGGAAGAAAAGATTCGCAAATGGGGGGCTTCGGAGGAAGTGACAGAACGGATTATGGCCCATTTGCAGAAAGAACGCTACTTGGATGCGGCTCGTTTCTGCCGGTTTTACGTGCGCGACAAGTACCGTTTCAATCAGTGGGGGCGTATGAAGATTGTGCAGATGCTCCGTATGAAACGTCTGTCGGACGAAGACATCCGTGCCGGACTGGAAGAAATCGATACGGAAGAATATGAAGGAATCCTGAAAAAGATGCTGAAGCAGAAAATGAAAGGAATAAAAGCCGCCAATGATTATGAACGGAGCATGAAACTGATTCGTTTTGCTGTAGGTCGGGGCTTTACGCTGGAAGAAGTACGTCGTTTTGTCAATCAGGTAGAACCGGATGAATATTTTGACTGACATCCGGGACTTCTTGTTTCCTCGCCTCTGCATGGCTTGCGGACGGAAGTTGCAGGTCTCCGAACAGGCCCTTTGTTGTGATTGTCTGTCACGGCTCCCTCATACACAGTTAGGAAATACACCGGGCAATGAAATGGAAAAGATTTTCTGGGGGCGTTTCCCGATACAGCGGGCGTCGGCTTTGTTTTATTATGCCCGTGGAGGGAAAGTTGCCCATATATTGGCCGGTATGAAATACTATGGCCGTCAGAAAGTCTGCCGGCAGATGGGAGAGATGCTGGCGCATGAACTGCTCCTGACGGGTTTCTTTGAGGGAGTAGATTATTTGTTGCCGGTTCCCTTGCACCCCGACCGTCTGCGTACCAGGGGATATAACCAGAGTCGCCTGCTGGCAGAGGGCATTTCTGAGCAGACGGGCATTCCGGTGTGCGACGGGTTGCTCTGTCGGGTGCGAAACAATCAGACCCAGACCCATAAATCCGTGCTGGAACGGCAGGAAAACACGGTTCATCTTTTTCATCTGGCTGGCGATACCCGTATGCTGCAAGGCAAACATGTGATGCTGGTGGATGATGTGCTGACCACAGGGGCCACGTTGGGTGCCTGTGCAGATGTACTGGCTGATATTGAGGGAATAAGCATCAGCATTGTTACACTGGCGTGGACGAAATAAAACAATCTGACGGGTTTTAGTAAAATTAATGCTCTTAAATTTTCTATTCCCGATGTATTTCTATAATTTTGCAAAAACATTTATCAGAGAATTAAAAAGTTATGAAAGCTTTGGAAAGATTATTTGCAGAAAAGTTGCTGAAGGTGAAGGCTGTGAAGATTCAGCCGGCTAACCCGTTTACTTGGGCTTCAGGTTGGAAATCACCGATTTATTGTGACAATCGTAAGACGTTGTCATATCCTGCACTTCGTAACTTCGTAAAGTTAGAAATTTGTCGTGTTATTCTTGAAAAATTCGGTGAAGTAGACGCCATCGCAGGTGTAGCTACAGGTGCGATTGCACAGGGTGCGCTGGTGGCAGAAGAGTTGAACTTGCCGTTCGTATATGTTCGTTCAAGCCCGAAAGACCATGGCTTGGAAAATTTGATTGAAGGTGAATTGCGTCCGGGTATGAAAGTGGTTGTTGTAGAAGACCTGATTTCAACCGGTGGAAGCAGTTTGAAAGCGGTAGAAGCTATCCGTCGCGACGGTTGTGAAGTAATTGGAATGATTGCTTCTTTCACTTACGGTTTCGATGTATCAGTAGAAGCCTTCAAGAAAGCAAAAGTAGAACTGGTTACACTGACCAACTACAATGCGGTGCTGGAAGTAGCTTTGAAGACCGATTATATCAATGAAGAGGATATCCCTGTGCTGCAGGCATGGAGAGAGGATCCTTCTCACTGGACTGGAAAATAATAGATTCTGTAACTGGGAAAGCAGTCTCGGATTGTAAATAGGAGATGTCATCCTGAGCGAGTCCACTCTGCTCAAGATGACATTTTTTTATGCGATGACGGGAGAATTTTCCTGAAGATTGAAAAAATATGGCTGTACAATTTGAAAGCAATGTGAAGCATGTTCCTTATAGTCAGGAACGAGTATATAACAAACTGTCCGACCTGAATAACCTGGAAGGAGTTCGGGAACGTCTGGACATGGTGAAGGACAAGCTGGACGGGAAATTGGAAGATATGTCGTTCGACCGTGATTCCATTACCTTGAAAGTACAGGGCATCAGTCTTACATTGCGCATCATTGAGCGTGAACCTTTGAAGTGCATCAAGTTTGAAGGTGACAAATCGCCCATACCTTTGAATCTGTGGATTCAGATTCTGCCTGTAACACAGGAAGAGGCTAAAATGAAAGTGACTATCCGTGCGGAAGTGAACATGTTCATGAAAGCCATGGTGTCAAAGCCCCTGCAGGAGGGAGTAGAGAAACTGGCTGACATGCTGGCCATGCTTCCTTATTAATTGAAATGACCGGCAGATGCCGGAGATAAAAACTGAAATTATGGCTCAAAAACTTTGGGAAAAAAATGTACAGGTAAATGCGGAAATTGACCGCTTTACCGTGGGACGTGACCGCGAAATGGACATGTATCTGGCAAAGTACGACGTGTTGGGTTCGATGGCGCATATTACCATGTTGGAAAGTATCGGCCTGCTGACCTCGGACGAACTGAAGATTTTGCTGGAAGAACTGAAAAATATATACGCTTCCGTAGAACGCGGGGAGTTTGTGATTGAAGACGGAATAGAGGATGTACATTCACAGGTGGAGCTGATGCTGACACGCCGCCTGGGGGATGTGGGAAAGAAAATCCACAGTGGACGTTCGCGCAATGACCAGGTGCTGGTCGACTTGAAGCTGTTTATCCGTGCTCAGTTGAAATCGGTGGCAGAAGCTGTAGAACGTTTGTTCCATGTACTTATTTCTCAGAGCAACCGTTACAAGGATGTGCTTATGCCGGGATATACCCACCTGCAGATCGCCATGCCTTCTTCTTTCGGTCTGTGGTTTGGAGCTTATGCAGAAAGCTTGGTGGACGATATGATGTTCCTTCAGGCTGCTTATAAGACTTGTAACCGTAATCCATTGGGCTCGGCAGCAGGGTATGGCTCTTCTTTCCCGTTGGACCGTGAGATGACCACTCGTCTGTTGGGATTCGATTCAATGAATTACAATGTGGTGTATGCCCAGATGGGCCGTGGCAAGGTGGAACGCAACGTATCGTTTGCGCTGGCTTCTATTGCCGGAACACTGTCGAAGATGGCGTTTGATGCCTGCATGTTCAGTTGTCAGAACTTCGGCTTCGTGAAGTTGCCCGATGAATGTACCACCGGTTCCAGCATCATGCCGCACAAGAAGAATCCCGATGTGTTTGAGCTGACCCGTGCCAAATGCAACAAGATTCAGGCCCTTCCGCAGCAGATTATGATGATTATGAACAACCTTCCTTCCGGTTATTTCCGTGACCTTCAGATTATCAAGGAAGTGTTCCTTCCTGCTTTTGAGGAGTTGGAAGACTGCTTGCAGATGGCTACTTACATCATGGAGAAAATCAAAATCAACGAACATATCTTGGATGATGACAAATACCTGTATATGTTCAGTGTGGAAGAGGTGAACCGCTTGGCTTCAGAAGGAATGCCGTTCCGTGATGCATATAAGAAAGTAGGGCTGGACATTGAGGCTGGAAACTTCTCACACGATAAGACCGTACATCACACGCATGCCGGAAGTATCGGTAACTTGTGCAATGACAAGATTGAAGAACTGATGCAGCAAGTGGTGAGTGGCTTCAACTTTGAGAAAGTGGTTCAAGCTGAAAACTCACTTTTAGGAAGATAATTGCATAAAATTAAAAAGAAAACGGGTGAAAAGTTTGGAGTATATCGCAAAACTCCCTACATTTGCATCCGTAAACGCGGAAATAGCTCAGTTGGTAGAGCATAACCTTGCCAAGGTTAGGGTCGCGAGTTCGAGTCTCGTTTTCCGCTCTTTCTTTGAAAGGATGCTCGAATGGTGGAATCGGTAGACACGAGGGACTTAAAATCCCTTGGCCATTGCGGCTGTGCGGGTTCAAGTCCCGCTTCGAGTACAAATAATGCCTTGTAATCCATTGATTATGAGGCTTTTTTATTTTCTTGGGTAGCCAAAGGGTAGCCAAAAACAACAGAATATATACCTTTTTATGAAAGCAAGTGAATATATAATCTTCTTTATATATCTATGTAACAGCTGTTTATGTTCTATTGTTATTCTTTTACTTTCCTTTAAAATACGGGTTGTGTACCCGCTTCGAGTACAGGAAAAAGGCTCTGTAAATCAACGATTTACGGAGCCTTTTCCTTTTTATACGCTGGATTGGACTTATTCTTATTACATTCAGTTTATGCGTTTCTGGGGCTCACAGTTAAACCGAAAGTTAAACTAAGCTTTAACTTTGTCTTTGCTTTTACTTTACGTTATAATTGATATTGAATTGAAACTAAGATTTCTCTTGGTCGCATTTTTATCCATGATGTATATTGTTGGATAGCCGAATAAGTCGTATATCGATATTCTTTTTGGTTGAACAAGTTACACAGAGTCATGGAAAACCGCCATTTGTCCTTGATGTATGAAGCTTCGGCATCGGCTAGCCATACATGCTGGTGATGGTTTTCGTCTAGCTGGTTATAGTAATGTTCGCCAGTAAGACGGATTTGATAGGTGGAGTTCCCTATTTCAAGGTAGATTCGCTGACGGATGTTCCATAAGGCAGTAGATTATTATTTTCTCCGATGAGAGGAGTTCTGTATGTGACAAAAATGAAGAGAAACCTGAAATACTCTGTTCTGGAGGAGTGCATGTACCAGACTACAGAAGGATTTATGGAAGTACGGATACAACATGTTACGTTCTCAAAAGTACTGAAGGGTGGCGAAACCCTGACTCACCATGCCCGTATCATTACATATGCCGATACCCGAAAGTACAAACTGTTTTCATTGCTCACGAACGACATGGAATCAGATCCGAACGAGATTATAGAAATTTACCGTAAACGCTGGGAGATAGAACTGTTGTTCAAGCAGATAAAGCAGAACTTCCCCTTGAAATACTTCTATGGAGAAAGTGCAAATGCCATCAAGAAACAGATTTGGGTGACCCTTATAGCTAATCTGCTGCTTATGATAATGAAAAGGAAACTCATACGTTCATGGAGTTTCTCCGGACTTGCAACCATGATACGGATTACGCTTATGTATTATGTGGACTTCTACAGTCTGTTTAATCACCCGGGAAAGACTGGGAAACGCTCTTAAGCGTAGATCGGAAAAGAAGATTATCAGCTGTCTATCTTTTGAAGGGGCTTAGAATGACAAAACAAGACTCGACCATTGAATATAACAATGGTCGAGCGGGATTTTTTATATGTAATCGATTTTATCGGACAGCAATAGAAAAAAATAGAATCCATTCTGAAAGAGTAACCTTTTAAATGGATTCTAAATGTCTGATTTTATTCCTATTATTCTATCTCTTCTAATTTTAATCCTAATTGTTGAACTGATTCCTTCACTATTTTATAAATCTGAGCTGATTCGTCAAGTGGTTTAGCAAGAGTGGAACTAGCCTTAAAAGAAACTTCAATCTCTAGATTGTTTTGATTTAGTGGCACAATGAAACTAGAGAATAATTGAGTCCATTGGTCTACTGGAATCTTACCGGAAATTTTGATAGATTTAAAATGATGTACTGGTTGTGATGAAACATCATCCGGTTTATGCGGAGAATTATCTGGTGGTGTATGGGAATTGTTTTCTGATTTTGTCTTGTTATCTTCAGATTCCGTTTCTACCTTATCTTGAGGCATGACGTTCTTATCTATCAGCCAATATTGACGTTCAGTGACATCAAGGCCAAAGATGTTTTCACGATGATAGATACGTGAATAATTTCCTTCTTCTCCGAAAGCCACATTGAATTCACCGTTGTAGCAATATTTTTGGATGGTGCTGGTTACAGCATCTGCTCCTGTAATCATAGGTTTGTCATCATATTGCAGAAAGGCTTCATACAGTGTCGTTACATTAATAGGATTTTCGAGAGTAGGATACAAGCGGTTTGCTTTCAATGTTCCAATGCCAATCGAGCGTATCAACCATTCTTCTTCAATGATAGCTTCCATTAATTTGTCCGTAATTTGCGTCTGCATATCGCGGGCAAAGTCATGTAATTCCAAGGCTTCTAAACCATCGGTTGCAGAGTAACGCATAGCTATGTTATACACAGAAATCAACTGGGTATTAGCTTGTTCGTTTGCATCATTCTTCTTATCAATAATATCCTTTTTTTGGTCTGTGTCCAATTGTCCGCTATATTCATGTTGTACTCTTTCACATGCTAAGTACTCTGTCAGTTTAGATTGTAATAACCCAAGCTGGCTTTCAGAGCAAGTCAGATAGAATATTGTATTCCGGAAAACGCGCTGTGTGCTTCCTTTTTTAGTAGCAATCTGTTCTACATAATTTTCAACTTTCTTGTTAATTGAGTTGATTTGGGTAGCATAGTCCGGACTTAATATGACTAAGGTCAATGTTTTCTGCTCGGGAACATCACCTGATGGGTTGATTAATATGCGCAGTTGTCCGTTGCTGTTTATTTGATTATTTAGACGTTTTAGTATTTCAGCTTTGACATCGGCTGCTGATATTTCTGATTTGGCACTATTAATTAGAATATTAATGTTAGGCTTTGCTTGAAACCAATAAGTTTTGGCTCCAACATTGGTTGAATAAAGGTAATATGCAACCTGCTCCAATTTGTTCAGGGCATTGTTGATTTCGCTATGCTGGAATGCAGATGGGCGAAGCATACAAAGTTTTAATTGTTCTATGTTTAATCCTTTGTTCTGCGATCCACCTATACTACTCATTAACAGTGTAGTGGCTATTCCTTGTGCCAAACTGTATTTACAGCTATTGCTTTGTGGGTCTTCGTTATCTATTTTATAAGCATTGCTTGAGGTGCCTATAATATCGGCATGCATCACCGTTTCCCATTGGCTGCCCATTAGGCTGGTGATAGTTCCTGTTAAAGTTGGTAAATTGGCAAGGTTGACATCTGAAGTGTGTATCAGAGCTTGTGACCCGCTTAAAGAACCGCGGCGACTCCATAAATCCTTGACAATGGAGGCTAACAAACGTAATACGCCTCGTGTGCGTTGAAAATGAGGGTCATTTCCCCATTTTAATCGGAACATATCTATTAGTTCGGGGTGGAATGGGTAAGCTTTACGCATTTTATTGATATACTCTATGCGGTCTGCTTCAGCTGGTAAGTCGGAACGTCGGTTGTGGTAGGTATTTTTGTACCGTGTCAGAACTTGTTCTATTGTATCTGGATTGCCGACATTTTCAAATAACCTACGGCGAACCACTTCGAATATTTCTTCATCATCTACTGGTTTGATACCAGTACCCACACGTACAATACGGTTCTCCAAAGAAGAGAGTATCTGTTGGCCAATTTCTGATGAAGCTACTTCTGTTGCACTGGCAGGAAGAGTGGCTATCAATACACATTGAGGCACTGCAGCGACTGATTCGGTCAGTGTTTGCAGAAAACTTACTGTTTGTGTATAAAGGGTGCCTTTACCTACCATTATTCCATTGGCTTTATTACAGTAATCAGCCAACTCATCAATCAGGATTAGAGAAGGTGTGTTTTGAGCCAGAATAGGCTTGAATATAGAAGAAGAAGGTGCTGTCCGACTTTCATCGTTGGCACGTACCTTATTGTAGCCTTCTGCTCCTCCTAATTGATAGGCTAATTCGCCCCATAGGGTATGAATGGTTATACCTTCTTCGGTAGTACGTCCTTGTGCGACATCGGTTGTGTTGTTGGTAAAGACGGCAACCTTTGCGTCATTGTATTCAGGGCGTATGTTTTCATTTAACAGATGGGCTGTATAAGCAGAATTTAATAATGAACGTCCAGCTTTGGCTATATGATATAATGAGATCAAGGTGTGGGTTTTACCACCACCAAATCCTGTTTGCAATGAGATGACTCGGTTCTCACTTTCTTTACCATTCAATGCACGAACCACCCGGTTGGCAATGTCCCGAAGTCCGGCAGTGATATAGGTTTTCTCGAAGAACATCGTCGGATTGTTATAAACTTCCTGTCCGATACCCAAGGCTACTTCTCCCAGATTGGCTGCGAAAACTGATTCATCCAGTACGCCGTTGCGAATGTCGTAATGAGGATATACGTTAGTGAACCATGCAGGAATAGGAGCATCTTCTCGCATGGTTACGACGGTTGTTTGCATTGGAGGAGCCATTGCTTGAACGGGCTGTGCCATTGGTTGTTCTTGATCCTTAATTTTGTCTATTTCACTGACTAGTTCATCCATTTTCATCAGTTTGGCTGCCTGTTTAATATAGAGATAAGCACCGTCTATTTCTTCGTTATCCAAAACTTGATAATGGTTACACTTGTTGCGGATATCTTTCAGTTCTTGCAGATAACTGATGAACTTATTTGCCTTATCCGGCGTTCCGAATTCTATACCCAGTTCTTGCTTAAAACCGAGTGCAAAATCCGTTAAGTTATTGTAATCAATCAGGCTGATGCATGATTGATTTTCACCTTGTGCTTTCAGAGCCTGATTCCAGGTGGCCCGTTTGGGAACTTTCAATCTGGAAAAATATAATCCTTCCCATGGCTCATTCGGAAAATGTTGTTGCAGGAAACCTATTACAAATGGACGCATGGCATCTAGAAAGATGCCGAGGGCTTTATGTATCTTATCGTTCATATCTATAATTCTATTGGTATTGACAGGTTAATTAAATAATGTGCCTTGGGTGTAGGTCATGATTTCTCCGCAATGCTGTATCAGGTCGGCCGAATTAGAAATTAGCTCCTGTACTTGTGTTAAGTCATCTCCTTCCGGCAACAGTTCTTTCAAGGATGCCAACACACGCCAGAAAGGATTGTTGGCTTCTTTTCCTACTATATGTATGTGATGAAGGATTTTTCCACGGTCGCCATCCCGCCAATTGGCCATGGCCCGGTGTACTTGGTCTATCAGCGGGTCACTGGCACTCATACCTAATTTTTCATTTACCGTTCGTTCGGCGTAAGTAGCCAGATGTTGTTTGTTACCGGTACGGATAAGTAGATTGTGAGCGAAAATGTCACTGATGTTGACGCTCATTCCCACGCGGGCAAATTTGGCTGCATCGTCAAAGTCGGTATCTCCCATGCCGTTCATCTGCAACCAGCCGATATAGAAACGGGTATATTCATCTCCGTCAAAACCGCTTAGTAAGGCGTTAAATGCCGCAGTCCGGGCTAACTCTAAAAGCTCACCTACGGTTACTTCGCTACCATCTGCTTTTTCCACTGTTTCGTATTTCCCAAATTCACTGACAGCTTGTCCAAAGCAGGCTGTCAAGAGGTCTGCTCCCCGAAACCCCAATTCGTAGAGGGCATTGACTTCTTCTGTGACTTTGGTTTCAATGGCTCGTTTCACTCGTTTGAAACTTTCGAATCCGTTACGCTCAGAGGGGCGACATGAAACGGTTACAGACGATTCGAGGGCAGCTCCAGCCAATCCTAAACTTCTATTGGCCATTTCTGTATCCATGGGCCAACTGCCGGTAATGTTCATTCTTGCTCCTAATATTGAATTACAGAGTGTAGTCCAAGCTTCGGTACTTTGATGGGCAAACATAATGCTGACAATCTCAGAAGTTTGGTATTCGATAGCATCAAAAATAGCCGTCAGTTTGTTTTCGAAATGTTTTTTGGCTTCTGCCTCACTGTTGTGATGATGGTGTTTCAATGCCGTACACTCTTCTGTCTTTGGTGTTTGGGGAGTAGCAAAGTTGATGGGGTAGATGTCTCCCAATGTGCGCTTCATCCATACATAAAAGAAGTCTGAGATATCCGCATAGGCTATGGCGTCATAATAGGGTGGGTCTGTTACGACAGCAGTCAGCGTTTTGGCAGCGAATTGTCCTTTTTCTCCACTGGAAGCATTTGCAAACAGTGCAGCAAAAGGAGAATTGCTTTCCGACTCGATGTAACGGGTTATCCACTCCAGTTGGTTGAGGGCACTACCCGAACTGTTGCAGAAAGGGTTGGATTCCGGGTAATCGAAAACCATGGCAATGGCTTGGCGGCTGAAAGGGTGTTCTAGTTTTTCTCCGCTTATATGCCATCTGCCTAATGAGGTATTTGCCACGGCTATACGGTCAAACCAGATGGCAAGGAAAGTGAGCAGAGCTTGGTGGTATTCGGATGTATTTATTTCAGACTTTAATTGAGATAGATTTTTAATGAGTGTAAATAGCATATACAATTGTCTACAGGAAAACATGTCACCCCATTTGGTTATTCCCCAAGTGAAAGTGTCTCCACCGTTGGAATTTCGTTCCATAGCTTCTATTGGCTTTTCACATGATGGAAGGGTTTGGCTTATTATTGTTTTGATGTAATCATTAGGTAAAATATATTTTTTCCCATTCTTTGTTTCGGAAATAATAGCGATTAATTGTTGTGATAAACCTGATGATTTATTGGCTTGTTCTTTAATTACTTTGACTGGTGTGATATTTCCGCAGCAGGGACAAGTCATATTTCCTCGGTTATTCCATCCGGGCAAGGCTTTCTCGTCATAACTTCCTTCTTTTATCTCGAACTGAATATCAGTACCATGGATGATAGGATTCAGATACACCTTTTTCGATTTTGTATTTGCCAAATAAAACTGCTTTAGCAGAGGAACTTCTGCTCTGCAAGAAGGATTAGAACACGTAGCTGTTCGTGCCCAATAATAGGCTATAGGTTTGTTTCCTTTTTCGTCCGCAGGATAAAGATGACCCACTTCGGCCTCAGTCATGGCTAGTAACTTTTTGGCATAATATTCTACATCAAAAGACAATCTATTGGGTATTTCTACATTGCCCGTAGGCATTCCTCCAAAATTTTCGGTATACAACTTTACTCCTTCTTTGCCATATAAAGTCATAAATTCCTCGTGAGTGTAGGTGATAGGTTTACCGTATTTTTGAGGAAACTCTACCGAACCTTTTTCAATGATATGCGCTACAGGGTTGATGTCGTTACCGAAAGAACGACACCCCAAACGGGCTGCTTCCAAGGGTATGGCGCCACCACCGGCAAAAGGATCGAATACGCTGGGCATCCGGTTCTGGAATTTCTCGATAGCCTTTTGTAAGGCGGCTTCTTTGGCTGTTACTTCTGGAGAAGCGAGATGTCGGTTCGGTGTATGATACAATGCAGTTTCAGCATTCGTGATAGCTTTAGAAGCTTCATCAAATTCTACAGTCAAGTCTGTGTATGTGGCTTCAGGACGTAGTTCGGAATTGTAGGCTACCCATATCAGCAAACGAGCCAGACGAAGCACTGTAGGGTCATTTTTACTTTCCCATTTTATCAGGCATCCTTCTTGCACTTGGTCCTTGGAAGAAGTTGTTTTTCCGGCCAGCATATTTTTCTGGCAGGCAGGTGAAAATTTTCCGATAAACATCAACAGTCGGTTGCGAAGGTTGTCAGGCATCGGGTCATAGATAGATGTATAGGGAATATCTGGATAAGGGGCATAAAGCGGATTATTGGCCAGCAGGTCTTGCACGGCATCACAGAATGCTTGCGGACACTCAGGATCCAGCGGATCGGGTACCAGACTTGCAAATATTACCGCCCGGCATACAGGCAATGGCCGACGGGCCCACCACAGATGCAAGGTGGAAATATGTCCATGACGGATGGATTTGTCGCGTACACTTTCTGCCGAGATTTCCTTAATCGGCATTGCTATTTCTATGAGCTTCTTTGCTTTTGTCATAATTAATCTTCTATATCCGGAAGTTTACCAATCATTGTTTCAAGTTCTTTTTTGTAGGCTTCATCAAAAGATTTGTTCTTCAGAAGGTTGTCAATGTCTGTTTTGTCAATGTCCTTTAAGTTGTTATAAAATGCGATGAAGCTGGTAATCATTGCGTCAAAGTACGTTCTTACGATTTCGGTTACCTTATTCGGGAAATTCATTCCTCTCAGTTTTTGCTCATTGTCTGATTGGAAGACTTCTGTCATATTTTTTTGTAAAGTATCGAAATCCGTTTTCCGAGAAGCATACATATATCCGGCTAAGTAATAGGTACTTTTTTTGAAGATAGGAAGTTTTCCCAGATACTTTGCATTATCTTGTTGGATTTGCTCTCTTATGGCATCGAGTATACCATTGGCAATGATAAATTTAAAACATAATTCATCCAGTTGTTTTTCATTCCCTTCTTCCAGCAAGTTGCCATTGAATATTTTATCATATTCGGCTTTTTGGAATACACGTGATTTGCCTAAACCGGAGCGTAATGAACGTGCCATGAAAAGGTAAACTGCTCTGTAAGCCAATGCTACATTGACCATGCTTATAATCATTTGATTACCCTGTATATTCTTGCCTTCTCCTTTTCGGTCATAAATGATGTTGAACTTTCTGAGGACCTCAGCAATGCGTATTTGTATAGGGTCATTAGCCATCAACGAATAACTTTTTACAGAATTCTGATTATTTGTTGCTTTGATAATATTCATTTTGAAGTCGGTCTGTGACGGATTAATTTCATAAATTCGCACCATTACATTGGCCGGTCTGAAATTATCCCGCGTGTTTTCACCGTATTTTGCACTATATAACGCATTGACTGTCTGGCATCCATTGATAATCTGCATGTTCTCCAAGGTAAAAGTTTGCACATGTTTTGCTGCATTTGTGTTGCCAATGGCCAAGGAATCACAAATGATACTAATCCCGTTGTTCATATAAGGAAACCAAAGACTTTCACTGCTGGTAATGGTTGCAATGATATCCTTGTTAACATTTCCGCGGTCACCCAGGTATAATCTGATGTTTTCTGCATACAGTTGGTTGTGGTGATATTTATTCTGCAGCCGGATGAATTCATTGACATTGCACATCCCCACAATCACTTTCTTAGGTAATCCAAGACTTTCGCGTTTGGAGTTATCTTCAAGTCGGTAAGAATACATTCCTTCATTAACTAATTCTAGGGATTCACTTCCTACTTGGATTTTTCCTTCTCTGGCCAGTTCCAAAATTTCTTTCACTCCATATACCTGAATGGAAAATCCTAATAATTGCCGGTCTGCGTTGAAGCGGGCTAAGACATTATTTATTTCTTTTTCATTATTGCGATAGATACCTGTAGCATTGTTGATATAATGGCAATATACGATGATGCGACGATCTCTTCTTCCTTTCAGAAACTCATCACATTTTGTTTTTATTTCAGCTACTACTTCATTGTCCGAAGGTTTTTCCAGAAACTCCGGGTGTACAAAATTATTGTTCACAAAAGTCGCAAAATTGAGTAACTCCACGGGAGACGCGCTTTTGGAATCGTTTGCGTATAGCTTGTATTGGAAAATATGAAGCTGTTTTACTTTTGAACTTTCGGTTTCAATAAGAGCATACGCATCAATTTGCAATTCAGAACGTCCTGAAATACTTTTGTCGGTGATGACGAAATTTTCAAAGAAACCATCTTCTGAATAATCCATGACTAATGATGCAGACATGGCCATGTAAAGAATCTCATTCGTTGCATTCTTCACTTCGGTGGAACTTTTTCCAGCCTCAATCTCAAAATGCTCATTAGTTCTTTTAAAGAAATCAAGTTCTTGTTGTAAGTCTTCACTGATATACATGATAGTCTTTTTTATTGTTCATATTTCTGTTGCCATTCTTTTAAAGGCAAGTAATATTGTACTCCTTTTGATACCTTTTCAAAGGTAAGACGAATGGCGGGGTTCTGTATTCTGTAAAGATCAGGCGCGGTTTTGCAGTTTATAACTATATAGAGCCATGCTTTGTCACCTAATTGTGCCAAGCGGTTCCATTCGTTTTCCGACAGCATGACTCCATCGGTACCGGCACGTCCTTTCACTTCAATATACCGTTTCAGCTCGAATTTATCTATACTTTTTATATCATAGCCTAAATTTTGGTGGGAAACATCCTCCGGAGTTCTGTCCTGGCCTGTTTCATAATTCATTGCAACTTGCATTGCGATTTCTTCCACTTCCTCATCACGTGTCATGTGGAAATGTTGTTTGTATTCCATTTGTGTCAGTGGAACGACATAAGCACAGCCTATGATTTCAGGTTCTTTAGGTGATATCTCCATCATTTGTTCCATGTCGGCAATCCGTTCTTCACGTCTTTGCATCAGTTCAGCTTTACGTACCATCTTGTACGATAATTTTTCTTGTAGTTTTACATCGCCCATGAAGACCTTCATCTGCATATCATTGATGGCGATATCCAAGTCCATAATGATCTGGCTGAAAGCTGTTTGCAAATATTCTTTCCGCTTGGCTACATCTTCTTCTACTTTTACTTTGGTTTCCTCGAATAATGGAAGGGTAATATGTTCGAAAGCCCAACCCATTACTTCCTGACTTTGAATGGTAGCAGGTGGAAGTATTTCCTTGGCAAATTGCGATGGAGCATGAAGGTCTAGGAATTTGGCAGGAGAAGTATTGTGATAAGTTCCATCAGCTGTCTGAAAAATGAAACTCAACTGCTCGTTGGCAATGCTATCATCTCCTTTATTAGGACGATTATCGGTAATTTGGTTCTTTACGAAAAATGCAAAGTACTCTTCCGTATCTTCCGGTGAAACCAATATCGTCCCTTTCAGCATTTCTTCTTTGAAGTCTTTACGCACGCAATCTGTCAGAGCGTCGAACAATGCATTACCAGGATTTATGTAATGTACTTTTCCTAAAATAGCGGCTGTATTCTGGTAATCAAGAAATATTTGTTTGTCGAAACAAAATAAGAGTTGATTCAGATTATCGGCAAGTATATTATAGTTTTCTTTTAACTGCTTGCTAAGAATCTCAGGGATGGTTGTAATTTTATAAATTCCTTTCTGTACATTTTCGTAACGTCCTCCTAAATATTTGAATGTCCGTTCAAAGAATAATTGAATGTAGATAGGTTGCAGACGCTTTTCATCAGAGTCTTCTTTTAAAAGTCTGGCATTCTTATAATCTACCGGACTATGGGCAATAGCTTTTTGTTGTGCTTCAATCTGACATTTGAACTCTTTTTCAATCTCTTGGTTGTTTTGAGCCAGGAAGCGATCTAAGTCTGATTCTTTTCCGTCAAATACAGAGGCAATGATTGCTTCCAGACTGACATCTTTCAGCACATCTTGAATGACATCGTAAACACGGTCATCCCCCATGCTTTCCCGAATGATATCCAGTTTATTGAGTAGTTTGGCTAATACTTGTCCTTCGCGGGTATTGTCTGCTACCAAGTTGAAGACAAGCACATCTTCTTTTTGACCGTAACGATGAATACGTCCCATTCGTTGCTCTAATCTGTTCGGGTTCCAGGGGATATCCCAGTTGATGAGTAGTCTGCAGAACTGCAGATTAATACCTTCACCTGCAGCATCGGTCGCAATCAAAATTTGAGTTTCTGGAGACATAAATTCCCATTGGGCAGCCCGGCGTTCGTCCACCGACAGGCCACCGTGAATGACAGACACTTTATATCCATTATTGGTTAGCCGTTCTTGTAGATAGGTAAGAGTATCTTTATGTTCAGTAAAAATCACCAGTTTCTGTCCATTAATCACTCCTTGGCTTTTAAGTAATTCTTTGAGTTGAATGTACTTCTTTTCTTCTTGATTCTGATTATAAAGGTGGTTGGCAATGTCGTATAGGCGTTTAACTTCTTGTGCTTCATTGGCTATTTCTGCCAGACTTTTGGAGGTTGTGAATAACTTAAATTTTTTTGGATCGGAAAGGATGTTATCGAGTGCATCTTTTTCGTCATCTTCCAAATCATCATATTGGTCTATATTGTCTACATCAATCAGTTCTAGTTTCTGACGCTGTTTCCATATGTTAGGATTCTTATTTACTTCATCAACAATACCTTGTAAGGCATTCCAACGTTTGTACAGCGTGTTTTTAATGGCATAAATGGAGCTGACCAAACGGCGTTGCATGACGGCTAATGCTAAACTGACATGAATATTTTTTTCTTCAGTAGCTTCTTCTTTTCGTCTAGTCAGATAGTTAGTCACTTGGTCGTAAAGGTATTTCTCTTCAGGTGTAAGTTGGTAGGAAATGGTCTTTGTAAAACGGTTTTTGTATAATGGATGGCCATCCCAATCTTTCATGTCTTCTTTTAAACGTCGGATGAAGAATTTATTCAACCCTTCTTTACTTAATTCTTTGACTCTGTCGGAAGCTACATCATCTGTAGCAAAAATATCTTCATCCAATAATTGCAGTAACTTTTTAAACGTATCTGTTCTTCCACGATGAGGAGTCGCTGTTAATAAAAGTAAGTGTTCGCATTGTTGCGATAAGACATAAGCTGCCTCATAACGTTTGGATTTGTATGTTTTTTGTCCGTATTCGTATGCTGATAATTTATGGGCCTCATCAAAAATGACCATATCCCAACTTGTATTGCTGACCACAGACAAGATATCTTCCCGACTTATAAAGTCAATCGATGTGACGACTTTATTGGCTGTACGGAAAATGTTAGGATCTGCTGTAAACAGACTGCGGTTGACTAAAGTGAAAGGTATATTGAATTTGACTCCCATTTCATCTTCTTGCCATTGTTTTGTCAAACCACCTGGGGTTACAATCAGAATGCGTTCAATGATACCACGCATAATCAGCTCTTTCAGTAAAAGCCCTGTCATGATGGTTTTCCCGGCACCTGTATCATCAGCCAAAAGAAAACGAATTTTGGGCTGAGGTAATAAGTATTTGTAAACCGCTTCAACTTGATGAGGAAGAGGGTCGACCACACTGCAGTTAATGGCAAATAATGGGTCAAACTGATAAGCTGAATGGATGCGTTCTGCTTCTGCAAACATGACAAACTTCTCTGGAGCTCCTTTAAAATTAAATTCGCCTTCTGCTGTCAATACTTCCAAAGACTCAAATTGAGCTTTACTAATTACTTTGGTACTAGTTTTGTGAGTATTTACTCCTGTGTATTTAATGGAATACATATTCCCGAGAGGCTGTAACTTGATGATGGTGACAGGTTCCGTTGGGATTAAGTTCTTGATTATCTGATTGACTTCTATCATTGATTACTTCTTTATTTCTTGATTATTGACTAATAAATTTTTCGTTTCAACATCCAATAAAGAAGCAATTTCATATAGCCATTCTATCCTTGGTTGTCGACGGTTGCATACATACGCATTAGTTTGGCTAAAACTTTCATCTATTTTCTCATCTTGCCAGATTTGCGTGATTCCCTTTTCTTCAAGTATTTGTTTGATACGATTCATAAAATAAAGAGGGATATTTATGTATAATTGCAAATATATGAAATATTATGTGATATAAAAAATGGAATTGCGCATCTTTATCATTGCAGTTTTAACTTGATAATTTAGGGAAGGTTTGCTATGTATAGCCACACAAAAAAACGTAGGAGGCCTCCGCATTTGCGGAAACCTCCTACGGGGTTACTTATATCTTATCAGCTGGCAGCGCGCAGCTGGTTGAACAAATCCTTCTGCTTTTCGGTCAGGGAGGTCGGGATATTGATGTGGTACGATACAATCATATCGCCGAACTGGCCGGTCTGTTTGTACACCGGGAATCCTTTTCCTCTCAAACGGACCTTCGTGTCGTTCTGTGTACCCGGTTTTACTTTCAATTTGACCATTCCGTCCATGGTCTTCACCTGTACTTCTCCACCTAATACGGCTGTGTACAAGTCGATATTGACGTGGGTGTAGAGGTCATCTCCCTTCCGTTCGAAGGTATCATCCTTATCGATGACAAAGGTGATGTACAAGTCTCCGTTTTCTCCTCCGTTCATGGCTTTCTGGCCGTAGCCTTTCAGACGGATGGTCTGTCCGTCGGCCACGCCTGCCGGCACAGTGATACGGATATTTTCACCGTTGATGCTGAAAGTCTGTTTGTGGGTGACGTAGGCTTCATTGAGCGACAAGTGCATCTGTGCTTCTATATCCTGTCCCCTCGACATGGTGTGGTATCCTCCTCGTCCACCTCTTCCGTGGCCGAAAAGCTGTTCGAAGAAGTCGGAGAAGCCGCTTGCTCCTGTTCCTCCAAATCCTTCGGTAAATTCACCGTCGTTCATGGAGTACCAGTAGCCGGAGCCACCGTGCTGTTGCTGTGCCCTGCTGTATGCCTCACGTTCCTGCTTAAACTCATCGGCATGTTTCCAGTGTTCGCCATATTCGTCGTATTTCTTACGCTTTTCCGGATCGCTCAATACTTCGTTGGCTTCATTCACTTGCTGGAACTTTCCTTCTGCCGACGGGTCATCCTTGTTCAGGTCAGGATGATATTTCTTGGCCAGCTTCCGGTATGCCTGCTTGATTTCATCCTGAGTGGCATTACGGTCTACTCCCAAAATCTTATAGTAATCAATAAATGCCATATATCAATCGTTTTAAGTTAGTTCCAAAATAAAAACTCTCGCCCACAATGGATGCAGACGAGAGTTTTCCGTTATTTGTGATGATTAATGTATTTCAATCACACGATTAATTTTTGCTTTTTCTTCCTGAGAATACTTTGGCAGCTCAATAGTCAATACACCATTTGCTACATTGGCAGTAATCTTTTCCTTATCGACATTGTCGGGCAAGTAAAGTGACTGCTGGAACTTGGTGTAAGAGAACTCACGTCGTAAGTATTTTTTGTTTTCCTTGTCTTCGTTTTCAACTTTCTTTTCCATGGAGATGACCAGTTCGTTTTCATCACCCAAGTGGATATTGAAATCCTCTTTAGTCATTCCCGGAACGGCTACTTCTACTTTGTAATCCTTGTCGCTTTCCACCACATTGATTGCAGGTGCGGTAGCGTTTGCTTTTTCCATCCAGTTGTTATCGAAGAAGTCATTAAAGATACTTGGTAACCAGTTCTGATTGTAATATTTTCTAGTCGGCATCATAGTTGTAATCTCCTATTTTTAGTTGTTAATCAATTTTGTTTCTGAACCCGAACCCTTTTGAAGTTCAAGTTCACTTACTCTTTTGCAAACAGTGTACCACAAATCTTGAATGGAGGTTGTTGTAACTTTCATTTTTAATGTAATACCTTTATTTTAAACCTTCTATGCCGATTTTTAAACCTTTGCAAACTATATTAGCTGTCTGATGGAATGGGTTGTAACAAATTGTCACTTTAAATTTAAATTGTAAAGACAAAAAGTCTTATTCTGTGACATGTTGTCATTTATTCGCTCTTTGAGTGCCGTAATCTGATGGAATGTGAAGACAGACGCTTTTCCAGCATCGGTGCGGGAATGATAGATTTAAGGGTATCTATGACCGCATTGACCATTCTTTCGCGGATAAAGTCTTCTTTGATAAGAATGGATACGTGGCGTTGTGCCGGAGGATTTGTCTGAAGAGGCAGGATATGGGCTTTCTGTTTCTCGGTTAGCGACGCAATATGAAGTTCGGGGATGATGGTATATCCACCGTTCCGGTCCACGATTTTTATGAGGGTTTCGATGCTTCCGGCCTCGTAGATGTGATTGCCGATGTCCTTGTTTTTGCAGAAATTCATTCCGCCGTTGGGCACACAATGACCTTCTTTCAGTATCCACATTTGTTCGGGAGGGAGGGTGCCGTTGGCGATGCAGCTTTTGGCCTGGTCGCATGCTTCAGAAAAGTAGGCCACGAACTTCTCGGTATAGACCGGAATCTCTAACAGGCCGTTCAAGTCCTCCGGCGGGGTGGTCAGGATAATGTCCAGGTTGCCATAGTGCAGCTCCTGGAGCAATGACTTGTTTTCTTTCTCATCAATGAACAGGCTTACGTGCGGGTAGGTTTTCCGGAAATGATGGATAAAGTCGGGCACGAGGTAGGGAGCAATGGTGGGCAGAATGCCGATACGCAGGTTACCGTTCATGCTGTCTGTTTCGTCGGCTACCACTTCCTTTATGCACTGGGTTTCATTCAGCACAATCTGTGCCTGACGGATGATTTTTTCACCGATGCGGGTAGGGGTGATATTCTTCCGGTCGCGGTTGAAAATCTTGACATCCAGTTCTTCTTCCAGCTTTTGAATCATCGCACTGAGGGTAGGCTGTGTCACGCCGCATGCCTCGGCTGCAAGCACAAAGTGGCGGTACTTGTCCAGTGCCACGATATATTCCATCTGTTGTAATGTCATGGTTCAATAGGTTTTATCAATACAAAGATAAATAAAATCTGTTGTGCCCCTGCGCATTTCCATCTACATTTGCATCAGAAACAAACAAAAAAGGTGTTGACAATGAAAAGGTTATTTCGTAATTGGGATGTTCTCCGGGTGATACGCCTCCTTTCGGGAGCAGTGTTTTCCGCTTATGGCATCTATGCCTCAGACTCCCTGATGATAGTATTGGGCGGGTTGTTGATGCTGATGGCTGTGGTGAACTGGGCCTGCTGTGCGGCAGGAGGATGTGGCACCTCGTCCGGGAACAAAGCGTTGTATAAGGATTTTGTGAAACCTTATCAGGCAACAAAGGAAAGTAAGTAAAAATTTAAAAACAGAAGAATATGAGTGCAGTACATTTAACCAAAGCAGATTTTTTGACAAGAGTAGCAAACTATGAAGCGAATCCGAACGAATGGAAATTCCTGGGTGAGCGTCCGGCCTTGATTGATTTTTATGCCACCTGGTGTGGTCCGTGCAAGATGCTGGCACCGGTATTGGATGAGCTGGCCGATGAATATGCCGGACAGGTAGACATTTATAAAGTGAATGTGGATGAAGAGGAAGAACTGGCAGCCTTGTTTGGTATCCGCAGCGTGCCTTCCCTGCTGTTTGTGCCGATGAATGGTACTCCGCAGATGGCACAGGGAGCCTTGCCTAAGAAGAACCTGAAGGATGCCATTCAGAATGTGTTGTTGAAGAACGATTGAGGTGTGATATATTCAGACAACTATAAAAAAAGGAGGGCTTTAGAGCTCTCCTTTTTTTATAGCTTCCATGATGTTGGCCGGAGCACGTTCGGCCAGCAATTCTTTTTTCATATAATCCATGTAAGGAGCTACGTGCTGGAAGAACTGATGGTACCCCTTGCACAGGTAGTTCAGTCCCGGCTCACCGTCGGCTGTGCGGGCGAAGCGGTTTTTCGGGCATTCACCGTTGCAGGCAAAGAGGAACTCACATTCCTTGCACTGGCGGGGAAGAGAGTCTTGTTTCATTTGTCCGAACTTCATCTGGCGTTCGCTGTACATCATTTCCACCAGTGTCTTTTCATGAATGTTGCCCAGCTTGTATTCCGGAAATACAAAGTGGTCGCACGAATATACGTCGCCGTTGAATTCCATGACACCGGCATGTCCGCAAGTCTTGGCCATGGTGCAGACACCCGGCTGCGCACCTACCCAGTTGGCTAGGGTAGAGTCAAACAACTGGATGAAGAAATTTCCCACATCCTGGCGTACCCATTCGTCAAACAAGGTGCAGAGGAAGTTTCCCCATTGTTCCGGTGATACGGAGAAATCGGCTAATTTCTCGTCTTTCTGTAACGGACTGGCCAGGTGACGGCCGTCGGCATGGGGACTGATACGCTCTACAATCGGTGTAAACTGGATGTAGTGGCAGTCAATTTCCTTGAAGAAATGATAGAAGTCCAGCGGATAGTCTGCGTTGAAGTCATTCACTACGGCCAGGGCGTTCCATTCCACCCCGTGCTTTTTCAGTAAGTGGATGCCTTGCATTACCTTGGTGAACGACGGACGTCCCTGACGGTTCTTGCGGTATTCATCGTGGAACTCCTGTGGCCCGTCGATGGACACGCCTACCAGCCAGTTGTTCTTTTTGAAGAATTCGCACCACTCATCCGTCAGCAAGGTACCGTTGGTCTGGATACAGTTGTCGATGGTACGTCCCCCGGCATATTTCTGTTGCAGTTCCATCACTCGCTTGTAGAAGCTGAGCGGACGCATCAGTGTTTCTCCGCCGTGCCAGGTAAAGAGTACCTGCGGCATGGTCTGCGAGCCGATGTATTCACGGATAAATTTCTCTAACAGCTCGTCGCTCATCACGTGCTTGGAGATGTCCTTGTATAAGTTTGCCTTTTCCAGGTAGTAGCAATAGTCGCAAGCTAAGTTGCAGACTGCTCCTACGGGTTTTGTCATCACGTATAGCGGACGGGCAAAAGGTGCAATGGTTTGACTCATGGTATTGGGTTTAATAAGTTTCAAGTTATTTCTTTTCATCGGACAGATGCGCCAACAGTCCTTCACACGCATCTTCCAGTATGTCGAGCACATTCTCGAAGCCTTGAGCACCTCCATAATAGGGGTCAGGCACATAGTCGATTACCTTGTTGCGGCAGAAATCAGTCATGCGGTGAATCTTCTGTTCATTTTCTACGTCGGGCGCTTTGTCGTGCAGGGCATCGATATTGCGGTCGTCCATACCTAAAATCCAGTCGAAGTGATAGAAATCTTCCGTGCGTACCGGACGCGAGCGGTGGGTCAGCTGGTAGCCTCTGCGGCTGGCGTGAGCCCGCATACGTTCATCGGGCAGTTCTCCTTCGTGAAAACCGCTGATGCCTGCGGAATCAATTTCAAACTCTTTTTCTCTTCCTGCCCGGCGCACCAGCGTACGCATGATTTCTTCGGCAGAAGAGGAGCGGCAGATGTTGCCAAGACAGACGAATAATATTCTTTGTTTCATCATTTATCAAGGTGTAAATACTGTTTAAAACGTGCTACATCCGTATTCAGGATGAGGCTTTCCGGAAACTCGGTTTCCTTGACCAGCTCCAGGGCATGGTTGTAGGTCGCAATGTCGAATGAGATGTGTGCATCACTTCCCAGGATGACGGGCACCTCATATTGCTTGCAGAGACGGAGTATCTCTAAGTTGTTGGGCCGTGCCTCCACTTTGTTGCGGCAAGGCTTCAAGGAGCTATTGTTGATTTCCAACAGGGTGTGATGGGCTTTTGCGGCCTGCACAATCGGTTCAAAAAGCAGCTTGGCCGTACCGTCACCCGGATGGCTGATGATGTGGGTGTAAGGATTCTCGATGGCCTTAATCATCCCTTGCGTATTTTCTTCGGGAGTTCCCGGCGTGTAGCACAAGGAATGAATACCTGCGATTCGCAAATCCAGCAAGTTCATGTGGAATTCATCCAGGTCGAGTGTGCCTTGCGTGTCAAGGATATTGATTTCCGCCCCAAGCAGGAGCTCGATGCCGTACATCTGCCGTGGCACCACGTGCAGGTTACGGAAGTAAATCAGGTGACAGCTTCCGGGAATGCCCGGTGTATGTTCTGTGATGCCGAGCATTTTCAGGCCTTTGTCGGCGGCTGCCCGTGCCATTTCCTGCAGACTACTGAAAGCATGTCCGCTGGCAATGGTGTGTGTATGTACATCTAATTCTATCTTCATGTGTATAGGGTTTAGGTAGGGTCTACATCATAATATACCATCAGTGAGCGGAAGCGCTCATCTTCTATGAGGGTGCGTTGTACCTGCGTCAGGTAGCGGCGTACCTTGCTCATGGAAGCTTCCTGCTCTATCTTGATGACAATCTTCCGGATGAAAAGCGATTGTATCCGTGCCACGGGTGGTTTGTCCGGACCTAATATCCGTTTGCCCATGCCTTGTCGCAGGTGAGCGGCCATCAGGTCGGCTGCCTGGCTCAGGATGTCTTCCTTGCGGTGCTTCAAATATACATAAATCAGCCGGTAGAAAGGAGGGTATTTGAACAGGTTGCGTTCTTCCATCTGCTCCTGATATAAACGGGTATAATCGTTGGCCATAATCTGATGAATAAGCGGATTCTCCGGCGACTTCGTCTGAAGCACCACCAGTCCCTGCTTGTTCTTTCGTCCGGCTCTTCCGGCCACTTGTGCCATGAGCTGGAACGCCCGTTCGTACGAGCGGAAATCGGGATAGTTCATCATCGAATCGGCGTTCAGAATACCGACCACACTTACCCGGTCGAAGTCCAGTCCTTTGGAAATCATCTGCGTACCAATCAGAATATCCGTCTTCCCCTCTTCAAAGTCGTTGATGATACGCTCGTAGGCCGTGCGGGTGCGGGTGGTATCCAAATCCATTCGAGCTACCTTGGCCTTCGGAAAAATCTGCTTGATGTCATCTTCAATTTTTTCCGTGCCGAATCCGCGGTTCATAAGTTCCACTCCTCCACAAGCCGGACAGGCTGTAGGCACGGCGTAGGTATAGCCACAATAGTGACACGTCAGCTGGTGAAGCCTTTTGTGATAGGTCAGACTCACATCGCAGTTCTTGCAGCGCGGTACCCATCCGCAGGTGCGGCATTCAATCATCGGGGCAAAACCCCGTCGGTTCTGGAACAAGATGACCTGTTCTTTCTGCTCCAGTGCTTCCCGTATTTTCTGTAATAAAAGTGGAGAGAACTGTGCCGTCATCCGTTTCTTACGGGCCAGTTCCTTGATGTCCACTAACTCAATGTGTGGCAACTGAATCTGCTGATGGCGTTCGGTCAGTTCCACCAGACCGTATTTCCCGTTTCGGGCGTGGTAATAACTCTCCAGGCTGGGAGTGGCTGTACCTAACAGGGTTTTGGCCCCGTACATGGAAGCCAGCATGATGGCGGCATTCCGTGCATGATAGCGTGGGGCAGGGTCTTGCTGCTTGTAGCTCGTTTCATGCTCCTCGTCCACGATGACCAGTCCCAGTCGCCGGAACGGAAGGAATACCGAGGAACGGACTCCCAATATCACGTCGTAACCTTGTTCAGTCAGTTGTTTTTGCCAGATTTCCACCCGTTCCGCATCCGGAAACTTGGAGTGATATACTCCTAAACGTTTGCCGAATACCCTTCGTAACCGTTCGGTAATCTGGGTCGTCAAGGCAATTTCCGGAAGAAGATAGAGCACCTGCTTTCCGGCTTTCAGCACTTCTTCTATCAGATGGATATAGATTTCTGTCTTTCCGCTGGCCGTCACGCCGTGGAGCAGACATACGTTCTTGGTCTGGAAGGAAGTCAGGATTTCATAAAACGCCCGTTGCTGTGCGGGGCTCAGGGTATGTAGCGGAACTGTTTCCGCATGGTCTCCCGTAAGTCGACCAATCTCATGCAGGTACGTCTCCAGTATTTGTTTGTCTACTAAGTTCTTGAAGACGGATTGCGTCTGTCCGGAGGCATCGAGCAACTCCTTCTTGCTGACTTCCCGGATATTTTTCCCTTCGGCGTTCCATCCCGACAATTCAAGGTATTTCATCAGGATGGCCTGTTGCTTGGGGGCCCGTGCCAGTAAATCAAACTGAATGTGCAGGTGATGTTCGTTCTGCAACGCTTCTGTCAGTCGCACCCGTACTTCCGTACGCGGTTTATAGCTTCGTTTGATTTCTTCCTTGATGCAGATAGCCTCTTTCTCCAGTAGCGATTTGATGACCGGCAACAAATTCTTCATGCCGCTGGCCTTCTCCAGTTGGGTGACGCATTGCTCCGGGTCGGCACTGAGCAAGTCCAGAATACGCTGTTCCCGAGGAGGGAGCGGTTCCGAGGCCACAAAGTCCGGATTGTATTCCACCAATGTTTCGCTTTCCAGTTTCATACCCGAAGGAAGGGCTGCCTTGTACACGTCTCCCAACGTGCAGAGGTAATAGTCGGCCAGCCATTTCCAGAAAGAAAACTGCTGTCCTAACAAAACCGGGCGTGAATCGAGCACTTCCGAGATGTCTTTGGTTTCATACGCCTCCGGAGCCGTTTCGTGTACCTTGGTGACAATGCCCGTATAAAATTTTTTAGGACCGAAAGGCACAATGACCCGGCAGCCAGGCTGTATGCTTGCTTCCATACCTTCCGGAAGCGAATACGTGTACTGGCTGGCAATGGGTAGGGGTACTATGACATCCACGAATTTTTTCATATTGCAAAGTTACAAAAAGCCCCTCACATAGCTGGTTCCCTCCTGAAACTTTTATAGATTTGTACCTGCTGTTTTTAATCTTTAATTCAAAATGAAAATTTACAATATTGGAATCATCGGATGTGGTAGCATTGCGGCAAAAATGGCGGCTACGCTTGGAGGAATGAAAGGGGTGAAACGCTATGCTGTGGCTTCGCGCACGGTAGAGAAGGCAAAGGCTTTTGCCGAGAAATGGCAGTTTGCGAAGGCTTACGGAAGTTATGAAGAACTGGCTTCCGATGCGGAAGTGGATTTGATTTATATTGCCACTCCTCATGCCATGCACTATGACAATACTCGTCTGTGTATTGAGAAGGGAAAACCGGTGCTGTGTGAGAAGGCCTTTACGGCCAATGCCCGTCAGGCTGCCGACTTGCTGAAACTGGCTGAAGAAAAGAAAGTTTTCCTGACCGAAGCTATCTGGACCCGTTACATGCCGCTTTCGTTGAAGATTCGTGAGCTATTAGAAGAAGGAGTGATAGGCACGCCCCATATTTTATCGGCCAATTTAGGGTATGTAATTGACCGGAAGGAACGTATCCTGCGTCCGGAACTGGCGGGGGGCGCTTTGCTCGATTTGGGTGTGTACCTGCTCAATTTTGCCGCCATGTGTTTTGGAAAGGAAGTGGCTTCCGTGCATTCCGTCTGTCAGAAAACGGATACGGGAGTGGATGCACAGGAAAATATTACGTTGTTGTTTAAGGATGGCAGGATGGCTGCCTTACAGGCAAGCATTCATGCCGCTACCGACCGTATGGGTATCATTTCGGGAGATAAAGGCCATTTGATAGTGGAAAACATCAATAATCCGCAATCGGTCAAAGTGTTGGATACGAATTATCAGACTGTAGCCGTGTACGATGCTCCGCAACAGATTACAGGCTATGAGTATCAGGTGTACGCTTCACTGGAAGCAATTGAAAAAGGCTGGCTGGAATCGCCTTACATGCCGCATGCCGAGACACTTCGTATCATGCAGCAGATGGATGCCCTTCGCCGGGAATGGGGAGTGGTGTATCCTTGCGATAACGATAAACGGTTTATATAATACAAAAAGGAAACCTCCTTTCAAGTGAATATCCAGTGTCACCTGAAAGGAGGTTTTTTATGGTTCTCTATGTATCTTTCTTTAGAACAGATAAGCTACAGAAACCTGCCATGTGTTCTGTTTGAAACCGATAGTAGTTAAATCATCCGGGTCGCCGCTATGTATCTTTCCATTGTCTTTTAATGCAAAGTTATAGTTGGCTCCTACCTGCAAATGGCCAAGAAGTTTCAAGCCGGCACCGACATTGAAGCTGGTCGTGTTTTTCTTGAATTCACATACATTGTCAAACCAGCGGTCGCCTACATTGAATCCGAACTGAGGACCTACAGCTACGTACGCACCTACCAGGCTGCTGAATCCGACAGTCCATCTCAGATTGATAGGAATTTCTATACTTTTCTTGGTTGACGTTCCTTCTTCAGAATCTACGCCAAATTGGTTATACATTGCAGAGGCGTCGATACCTAATCCTAAAAGTGGCAGGGTGAATTCTGCTGTCGGACCGATAAAGAAGCCGGTTCTGTTGTCTGACTTGAATGTTTCTTCAGAAAGATGTAGTTTGGAAACATTCAAACCACCTTTTACTCCAAATTTTATTTGGGCTTGCGCCGGAATGGCAAGTGCCAGACAGGCAATTACCATCAGTGTAGAGAATAATTTCTTCATATATTACTTCGTTTAGAGGTTTTTACAAAGTTAGATATTAATTGGAAATAAAAAAGAGGATGCTGAAGAAATGTGCATGTGAGAGTGAATTAATTACGAAACAACTTCGTGCTTTTGTCTTGTTGTTTGGCTATAACTGAATTTACTCTCTACTTTTAATAGGCTTGTTACTGAGAAAGTTCACATGCTTTTTTAACTTTTCCGGCTTGGAGTGGCATATTGGTAGAAAAATAAAAAATCCTGACTCTTTTGAGAATCAGGATTTTAAGTGGTGCCACCAGGAATCGTAATCTAACGATAAGTAGCTGAATATCTTTGATGTAACTTTAAGCTAAAGAAGTAATCTCCCGCTATTGCTCCACCGGAGGTTTGCTGTATTTTGCAGTGTCTTGCGGAGTCGATTTCCTATTACTCAACAAAGGTAACGCTTTATTTTGAAATACAAGCAGATGCCTTGTGTTTTTGCTCCACCTAAGTTAGAAATCCCTGATTCTCATTTTTCGCCAATTATAAGATTAGTATTTTTTGAGTGCATGTTGTATATGCCTTAACCTATTCATATAATATGCTAAAACAGCACTTTTCTATATTTTATGATAGATTAGGCAAACAACCAAAATTACTAAAGCACTTGCATGGTCACTTACATGGCGACTTGCAGTTTTAACTTGTACACAACTTATACACTAACTAGTGCTCTCATGCGTCAACAGGGTTCCTACTCGGTGCCAGCTGAGTGCCAACTTTGTTCAATATTGATACGGACTGTACCATCATGAGCATTGTCATGGGCAGAGTATGAGTACTTTTTGTCATTATTTTGCTTTGAAAAAATAATTGTACTTTTTGTCGGAATTAATACAATAGGTAATAATTGTATATTCTTGTCTTTTTATTTATCTTAGTATAGACTCAATAAATAAGAGAAGATTATATCCAAATTTTGATGTATTTCTTTCCTTGACTAGCTGTTGTTTGATATGTTAAATTGGGGATCATTACTTATTTGTGCTGATTTTCCAATAATATGCCATGGGTCACATCCAACTGCTAAAGGTAAATCATGGATGTATATTCTTTTTAGAAATTCATGCTTGATAGGATTATCTGATAGGAATTTCTTAAAATTATCAGAAAATTGATCTTCGCTATTATAGAACTTTTTCATGCCTAAGATGGAACTTCCATCAAACGACAACTGCCTCATTGTCATAATGCCAGATTTCATATAAGATAAAAAACTATGTGAATCTATTATAAACACACCATTATGTGAAAAACCTGTAAATGTAGGGTAATTGGTTATCACGAATGGAATGATTTCTTTAGATGTATAATCTCCTAATTCTTTAAAATATTGTGGATTATTTTTTACGAATTCGGTCTTTCTTATAACCTGTTCACATCCTTCCTCTAATCTACTCCATGCTTCCGAATAATTAAGTGGCTCGACAGAATAGTGAATACATTTAGCATCTGCTATAAGAATCACTTTCTTCATAGAAATAAGCATATCTATTTCCTCCTCATCCCCATGTATACCATATCTGCCTGCTGGCATACATATTGCGGGATACGAATTTGCAGTATGTGTCAATTTATTGTACAGATATTTCTCAAACTGAACGCCCCTATCATCAAGATTAAATCCTCCTTTAAACAATAATCTATCAATAACATTGTAAGGTGACGAGTAGATAATTGGGAAAAATGGCAAAAGATAATATTCTCCAATGGGATATAACATAGAAGACCAAATGTCATTATATTTAGTCCAATCTGCTTCCAAAGCAATAACTGCGGCTTTTATCTTTTGAGTCTTGATGCCTGTTAATTTTACGATATATGATAACAGGTCATTTTTAAGTATTTTACTTGGAACTGTAAAATAATCTTCTTTAGTTTGTATAGATATGTCGTAATTTATATTAGTTGAGATATACGATGCAATATACTGTATAGCACACCATACTGAAATCACTTCATCTATTGTACAATTTGCAAGATTTGGCAATATTGTGTTTCCAACAAGAAACTCATAGTATGAATCTACAGCTGATTGCATATCGCTAACTATTTGTTTGTAGTCTTTGGGGTTTCCTTGACCGAAATCCAAAGTGATGGATCCATTGTTTATTTTTGCCCTCTTGATGCGATAATTCGTAACATATTTAAAAAGTCTTGGAACAACACTACCTTCTCGTATATGATTCATAACTTGTAGTCTGCGTTCTGAAAACATCATATCACCTGCGAGAAGTAATTTTAAGTTATTATGATTTTCATAGTCAAATACAATGAGTTTATTTACATTGTCAAACTGCACAAAACCACCATTGCATAGGATGTCATCATAAGAGTGTTTAAGTGTTACTGCCATTTGGCTAATTTGCATTGAATTCTTTATTCTTCCGGCAAATTCTTCAGCTTTAAAGTCCTCCGATACAAAATCCTTATCTAAAAAATATCTTAAATAATTTAGCAGTAGACTTGTTGAATCCGTTGCACTTTCCAAACATGCTCTAGCATCAATCAAGCCCACCTCGGGCACTGGTGACTGTAATTTAAAGTTCATCATATCATATAAGAAATATGTACCTTTTTCCACTTTATTCAAAACAGTCACACGCTTGTTGTATATAACCTTGTATTCCCTATTAAGTCCCGCTACGATGTACTCAGCGATATCACAACCTTTAAGATTCAAATGCAAATAATTATCTCTGATTCGTTGATATAATTCTGCGTATAATCTATGTATATAACTAGATATTTGTACAAAGTCTTGAATTGCTGTGATATCTTCTTCAGTATATGGGATAGCAGTGTCTATCTTTTTACATATATCATATAGAGCCTTTTCTTGAAATTTCTCACAGTTTGTTGGCTTATACTCTAACTTTTTAGGATGCTTTATGATATATTTCTTATAAGCTTCGAAAAAAAATCTCATATATAGAATAACATTAAAATTTTAATTCTTTCTTTGGTTTGTTAATGATCAGCGTATTATGCTTATGAAACCATTACTCTACAAAAATAATGGATTCAAATGGAATAAAAGACAATGAGACAGACAGAAAAGAGTATCTATTATTATTTATCAAATAATCAGAACTATTCTCATTAAAATGATGTAAATTTGCAAAGCTTAATATGAACTTTTTGTTACTATGATTATAAAAACTATAAAATTGACATCGTTGTTTGTCAATACTGAGAACTATAGATTTGAGCCATTGTCTTCTCAAAAAGAGGCAATAGATAAGATGGTCGAGGATCAAGAGGATAAACTATATTCTCTTGTGGATGATATTGTCACCAATGGTCTTAGCCCTGTTGATTTAATCATCGTAACACCTAGTGAAGATAGTAATAAATACATTGTACTTGAAGGTAATCGACGCATTACAGCTCTAAAGTTATTAAACAACCCAACTCTTATTGATGACAAATATGCTTCTTTAAGGAAGAAATTCCAAAAGCTACAAAAAGATAAAGCCAATATTGTTTCAGAGTTAAAGAGCATTAGTTGTGCTGTATTTGAAAATCTAGCAGAGGCTGATATATGGATAAAACGTAAACATTCAGGAGAGCTGAATGGTGTTGGTACTGTTACTTGGAATGCTCAGCAAAAGCAAAGATTTGAAGAGAAGACAGAAGGAAAATCATCAATTCCATTGCAGATTATCACATTATTGAAATCTCAAGACAATGTTCCAGAAAACATCAAAGATTCATTGTCAAAACTCAATATAACAAATCTACAACGTTTGATGTCCGATCCGTATGTAAGAGAACATCTTGGCTTAGAAATCAATAACGGAACATTAGTTTCAAAGATTCAAGTTTCAGAAGTTATTAAGGGATTATTGAAAGTTATTACTGATATTTTAAATCCTGAGTTTAAGGTTTCCGACATCTACAATAGAGAAAAAAGGAAACAGTACATAGATAGTTTTAGTAAAGATCAGAAGCCGGATTTGTCTAATGAAACTTCTGAACAATGGAGCATCCAGGATATCGTAAACGAAAATGGGAAATCTCAAATAAATAATGAGCCGAAAGAAACTCAAAAGAACAAAAGTAAGAAACCAAAGACAAGGGTAGGATTAGTACCTAAAAACGTTGTATTACATATCAACAATCCTAAGTTGAACAAAATCTTTGAGGAACTTAAGCAAATACCAGTTAGAACATGTCCTAATGCATCTTCTGTTTTGTTAAGAGTGTTCTTAGAATTGTCTGTTGATGCCTATCTGGAGAAATATGATTTGGTAAAAAACAATGCTATCACAGCTTGTTCTTCTGGAGAAAGTTTACAAGGTAAAGTTGGTAAAGTATTAAATCATATGACTCAATTAGGAATAATGAGTAATGATTTGTCAAAAGGAATAAGATCTGAAATTAATGATAAAAATTCAGTATTGTCCATTGAATCATTGAATGCATATGTTCACAATGAATTCTTTTATCCTAAGGCTGATAATTTAGTTATTGGATGGGACAATATTGAAACTTTCTTTGTATTATTGTGGGAGTCTATAAATAAAGAATAAAGATATGGAGTTTTTATCACCTCTAAGATATCCTGGCGGTAAGGCTAAAGTTGCAGATTTCGTGCAATGCTTAATCAAAAAAAATGCATTGCTCGATTGTACTTATGTTGAGCCATATGTAGGAGGAGGTTCAGTAGCTCTTTCTTTACTTTTCAATGAATATGTGAGGGATATATATATAAATGATAAAGATATATCCATTTATGCGTTCTGGTATAGCGTTCTACACGAATCGGAGGCTCTATGTAAGTTGATAAAAGATACTCCGATAAATGTGGATATATGGCATAAGTTAAAAGAAGTTCAATCAAATAAGGAAAATGTTGATTTACTGAGCTTAGGCTTTTCTACATTTTTTTTGAATAGAACAAACCGTTCTGGAATTTTAAAAGCTGGAGTTATTGGAGGATATGATCAGACTGGTAATTACAAGATTGATGCTAGATTCAATAAAAATGATTTGATAAAAAGAATTCAAAGAATAGCAGATTATGCGGATAGAATTTATTTATCGAATGAAGATGCTGTAACTTTAGTGCAACGTTTAAATAATGAATTGTCACACAATACATTGTTTTATTTAGACCCACCATATTATATTAAAGGTAAAGGTCTATATATGAACTATTATAACGATGATAATCATAGAGATATTGCTAATGTAATAGATGCAATCCAAAATCATAAATGGATTATATCTTATGATAATGTTCCATTTATAACAAGTCTTTATTCAAAATATAGACAGCAATGTTTTGAACTGAATTATAGTGCTAGTAATTCAGGAAAAGGAGAAGAGATAATGATTTTTTGTAATAATATAGTCATTCCTGAACATAAATTGTTTAATCGCCCAACAAAGTGAAGATAACAAAAATCCACATAGAAAAATTTCGAGGTTTTCAAAATGAAGACTTTGAATTAGGTTCACAATTAACAGCTATCGCAGGGCAAAATGGAACTCAGAAGTCCACACTGCTTGGCATTGTAACTCAAACCTTTACTCTTAAGTTCGATGATCCAATGAGAACTGAAAAACCTTTGTGTGGAGGTAGTTACATTTCTGCTTTTAAAGATAAATTCAGATTATCACCAACTTTTGATAAGCCCAAAGGGCATGAATGGACTATTTCCTTTGATTCTGGGATAGCAGATTTTACGGTTGAAAGTATTAAACGGACTGGTGATCCAAACGTGCGATTTTGGAAAAAAGGAGCAAGACAAGAAGGTGATGGTTATATATCGTTTCCTACAATATTTTTGAGTTTAAAACGATTGGTTCCTGCAGCAGAAGAATCTAAAATCATAACAGATGACTCTCTGTTGACAGTAGAAGAATTGAACGAATTCAAGCAATTACACAATAAAATATTAATCACTCAGACTCCTATTTCATCTGCAACTGCCATAACCTCAAAAAATAAGCGTTCTGTAGGTGTTTCTACAGGATTATATGATTGGAATCAAAATTCAATGGGGCAAGATAATATAGGAAAGATTATACTTGCATTATTTTCTTTTAAGAGACTACAGGAGAAATATCCCAAACAATACAAAGGAGGTATTTTGGCTATTGATGAGTTGGATGCAACAATGTATCCTGCTTCACAAGTCGAATTACTAAAAATATTACGTAAATATGCGTCGAAATTAAAATTGCAGATACTATTTACAACTCATTCAATGTCTCTTCTTAAAGCAATGGATGATTTAATTAAAGAGGTTGGTAAGCAAGTTGAAACTACAAATCAAGTAAAACTTTTATATCTAAAGAGAATTGATAACAATATTGTAATCAAACAAAATGTAGATATAAAAGGTATTCAATTAGATTTAAATGTTGTTGCAGAGGGGAATAATCGTAAAAAAAATAAGATTACGGTATATACAGAATATAATGAAAACAAGCTATTAGTAAAAGCAATTTTAAAATCTAAAGCGTCAGTATTAGATTTTGTGGATATTACTTTACCTTGTTCTACTCTAGTAGAACTTGTGAATAAAAAGATTCCAGCATTTACACACCCGTATTCAATTGTCGTATTGGATGGAGACGTTAGGGGGAATAAAGAATATCTCAGAAAGATTAAAAATGCGGATAACATTTTAATATTACCAGGAAGTAATTCACCAGAAAGGTTATTAGCATCTTATTTGTATAATCTTTCTGATGCAGATCCATTGTGGTCAAACATTGCCAATGGATATACAAAGCAATATTGTTTTCGAGAATATTCAATAGAACAGATTAATGCTGGAGGAGATTTGGGACGAAAAAATGCCAAGAATTGGTTTAATGGTCAATTATCGTATTGGGGGAAAAATGGATGTAAAGTTTTCAACCCATTCCTAAATTCAATATCTGTAGAAGTACAAGAATTTAAAACTAATTTTGATAATATGATAAAAAGGTTTATCCATGACTAACCTCCTATTATGTAATATATTTCGGCGTTCACCTTAAACAAATGAACGCCGAAATACTAAAAAATGGCAGTGTCCTTCTAAATATGCATCAATAGGCTAAAAACAAAGATAACCAATTACCCATTAATCGTTTTATTTTCTAAAGGAAAATCTTATTGGCTTTACGTAAAATAATAATCGCCACTAGCCGTATTTTATAAAATACTACCAATGGCGATTAGGAGAGTTGATATTAATATTCCTAAATCTCCAACGACTCTTTTAATGCAGTATCAAAGACTTGACGTTTTTTTTCCGTAAAAAATGGCATTCCCCAAATATTGAAGTTTGTTCCTTGAGTTGAAAATTGAATATCGGCATTAACCCTTATCTCTTTCATTGCATCTTCTTTCCATTTATCTGTTGTCCGTAAATGCTCTCCTTTAGGCTCAATGAAAATTTGAATATAATCGGCCTTTCCTACATCATTCTTCTTTTTCAAGAATAACACATAATCTGGTTGGTATGCATCACCGGATGCCAAACTATATATTTTGAAGTCTTTTTCATTTCTAAGTAAGTATATATCTTCGTATTTTTCAGCAAGTTTAGGGTATATTGACTCAATGTACCGAATGAGGTGTTTTTCCTCAGATGTTCCATAGCAATCTTCGTAAGCATGCCAATTTACGCATGATAAATCCAAACGCAATTCTATATTGTCTGTTTCTTTCATTGACTTTCCATATTCCTTATCCAAAGAACCATCCAAAGCAAATTTTTGTGTTTTTTCACGGAATACACTTTTTATAGGTCTAGGACTAAACAGTCTTGTACCCTTATATCCAATTCCTCCATTAGTCAGTTGTGGCTCTATCTGTTTTAATACTTGAACTGCACAAAACAATTTGTCTTTTTGACTTAGATTATCAAGTTTTTCTTGTATGGCAAATATTTGAACATTTATTCCAGATAAGTAACAGTCACTTTCTATAAATTCCTTAATGGAAGTCAGATTCGGATATCTAACCTTCAATTCTGAGTACCTAAACGTATTAAAACGATTTATTGCAGCTCGTATGATATGATATCCAAAATCCTTCAACTTGAAATTTCTATATGGAATGGTTGCAACTCGACTCTCTTCATCTTCGAAAATCAAGCCTGTACTTATTCTTCCACTATTAATATGTACTTTATAATTCTTGCCTAATATGTTGTCTCCAAGCGAAGTGACATCCTCATTGAGAATGAACGATTCCACTTCATTTACAAACACGTATCCGTTTTTATACAAGGATGTATCCTTGAACGAGTCTTTCAGTTTGAGATTGACGGTTCTAACCTTTTCAGCTACGATACCGGTTTGGACCATTGCTGTACGCAATTCATGTATGTATCTTGGGTTGTTAACACTGTGATAATGCAGTGTTTCTAACATACGTAATCTGTTAGTTGTATCATCATCATATTTTCGCTTTCCGCTCGGTAACTCTCCGGTTGGTTCTGTAAAAGGCATATACCGTGCTCCTCGACCTATCAACTGTGCTTCCTGCATAGTAGTTTTGCCTATTTTTCCACGTCCGCCATCACGCGTTTCATAAAGTCGTACAATATCAAACAGGTTTAACACATCCCAGCCTTCGTTCAGCATATCTACCGCAAACACTACACGGAATTCATTATCTTTTGCCTCCAAAGTATTTAATTTCTGCTGTTTATTTGGTGAGATATTATTCCCGTCAATCAAAAGAAGATTTTCTTCCTTGAAATCTTCTTTGATTTCAAGGAGGAGATTTTCCAATTCAATACCTTTTTCCTTGATGTATGAAAACATATCAAAAATATCCTCTTTGGCATTTGCACCAATACGCTCAATATCTTCTACTGATAAAAATTTGATGGTATTTATAAATTCGTCATAAAACCGTTTGTTCTCTGCGATTGTTTTAGATTTCAGCATTATAACAGGTTTGATGTCCTGATGTATGCTAGAGAACAATTTCCTTTTATATTGACTTAATAATACGCATTGAATGGCTCTGTCTATCGGAGACATATCACTTTGAATCACAGATATTTCTTTTGAATAACCATCCTCCCTGAACTTTTTCAACGGGTAATCAAAAATCACTTTGTTTTCATACTTATCTGCGATATTGGCATCCTGGAAATCTTCCGTTGCTGTAAATTCCAATAAGACATTTGCTTCATTACGATGAAAAATCTTTATTACAGTACTCTCCCAATCTTCCGTAGACTCAACTTCAATACCAGGAATTGTTGGGGACGAATCTACAATAGTATTTTTACCTTTCTTGGTAGCGGTATTTGTATGATGCGCTTCATCTGATATTAAAACGACTCGATGTTCTGCAAAATCATCATACGTTACGGCATTTTCCTTGGGCACATTGAGTGATGTGTGTAGTCCTTGAATTGTATTCAAACAGAGATTGATACAATTTTCATCAACAGTTTGGAAGTTGTCCACAAGTTTTATTTCCACCTGCTGACCGTTAATATTGATTGTTTGGGCGAAAAGATATTTTGCCGATGCTGTATTCAGAAAATTCTCTTTTGTCTTTTCAATAATATTAGTGGAATCAACAAAGAAAAGAAAATTCCTGTACCCTTGTTCATATAGAAAAAGCATAGCACCTGCCATTATCAGAGTCTTACCACTACCTGTTGCCATATGAAACAACAGGTGCGGTTTTAATTCTTTCGCATCAAATTCATTTTGCCAATAGGTTATGAAATATTGAAAACACTCCTTTTGATAAGGGCGTAATTTCATTATCGGGTTGAGCGATGTTGTGAAATATTTTGGTAATTCGGTCTCTGCTATTGTTCTTTTACCAAATTCTTCACGAAGTATGTCTTGTAGTATCTTCATGCTATTTACTTCGTTTGATAGAATTGATTGTTTATTATTTTATCACTCTCACTGATACCAAATTCTGTATTATCTATTTCAGAATATGGGACATACAAAAGATTTTTATCCAAACATTCTATCAGAAAACGCTTTTGGTCTTCTAATGACATTTGAGTAAAATCTTCAGCACTGATATCTATCTCTTGCGGATTGACTTTCCAACTTAAGAAACCTGTTTCTTGCATTTTTTCCCAGATAACAGCAAGTTCATCAGGAGTTAATACCTGTTCTATCTCATCAGCAAATCGTTGGTTTGCTTTAGCTAATTCACAATAGATAAAAGAACCTCCACCTTGCCAATTAACAGATTGGGAAATACCTGTAGAATCACCACTAATTACATTTTGCAATCTGGTTGTAATAAGGGATATTTGAGAATCCATTTGCTCCATTCCAATATAACGCCTTTGTAATTTATGTGCGACTGCCGATGTTGTTCCGCATCCAAGATGATAATCAAGAACAATATCTTTTGGATTTGTAAATACATCTATTAAAAAAGCAATAAGTGCTTCAGGTTTCTTACCGTTGCGAAAACTCACATTTCCTTCTCCTGAAACATTGTTATATTCTTTCTCGAAATTATAGAAATTTGCATATTGCTTTTTTGTCACATTTGAACTAGTAGGCATTCCCTGAAAATAACCTCCATTTTTCTTCCCGTTCGGTGCAGAATAAAAATAGCGATAATCAAAAATATCATCTCCCATATTAGGCACCTTAAATAATGTTTCTGGAGGAAACTCTGTCAATGGCTCAATGTATTTAACAAAGAATCGTCCACTACTATTCTTCTCGCGAATAGAGCCACGAATACTCATTTTTTTTAGACCAAATTGACTTGGTGCAATAGTTCTTATTTTGTATTGCTCAGGAGTATATACTTCCACTTTTTTATCACCACAAACTATCACTTGAGGATTTACATCATCTTTTAGCTCAATTTGCAAAGTATAATCATCTATTGTTTTTAGCTCCTCTTTATATGGCATTCTTTTGTCAGAGCTATTTGAATAAATAAGTACATACTCTATTATATCATTAAATTCCTTATCTCCAGTGAGTGCTCTATCTGGATGACGTACTTGAATATTAAAATCACATAAGTGTTTTTCAAATAAATCATCCATAAGAACTCTTAAATATGCAAACTGATGAAAGCTACATTGTACACAAACGACCCCATCATCTTTCAATAAATTCTTAGCGATACTCAATCTATTTTGCATGAATGTCAGCCAAGTAGACTGTTTGAATTTGTCATTATATCCAAAGCTGTCGCTTCCTGTATTATAAGGGGGATCTATATAAATTAGTTTTACTTTTCCTGCATACTTTTTCTTCAAGGAATGTAGTGCAAGCAAATTGTTTCCTTTTATGATAAGATTGTCCTCCATTGATATACTTTCAACATTATGTTCACCAGTAGAATCAAAACGTTTGAAATTTGTCAGCACTTTAGGTTCAATCAGTCGATTTATTTCATCTGGAGCAAGTATTTCATTCCAGAACACTTCATTACGTTTAGCATCTTCTTTAGTTTGCCCTCCTTCAAGAATACAATCCTTATATGGCCACGACAATACGATTTCTCGACTTTCAGAAAGGAAGTCACCATCTTCATTTGTCAAGCCAACTTTATTTTTAAAAGAAGTGTAACTGTCAGGTAAAAAGCGTTTGTTCATTACAAACTTTTGAAACTTTACTTTGTCAAAAACCATAACGCCACTTATTTCAGTAAAGAAATTGCGTTTAAGTCCATCATGAGTTAATAATTTTGCAATCAAATCAGGGCGAAGAGCAAGAGCTGCTTCTACTATTGTATTTTTAAGGAGAGTACCATCTTCTGTACAATATGTGCTATCCATACGAAGAAGTTTCTCTAATTCAGTGAATAAATTTCTATTGTTCATATCTCGGGAATATTATATAGCTAAAACTACTCTCTATACAAGAGACCCGATATTGAATTTATTCAACTGATAATGAGGAAATATGACATTATTTTATCTTCCTTTTGCTAAACATATTTTCAATAAAAAGCAAAGCAATCCTTTTTTGGTACCAACATAATGATGTTATTTTCTGTATTTTGAGTATTTTTGCGATAGAATGAATACCTCTTGTATAGAGAGAATTGTTTTTGCAAAACATTACTTCATTTAATCATAAACATTTTAATATCTGTGCATTAGCATTGTCCACAATGGTATTATCCAGAGAAGCCAAATAGATTTGAGTTGTCAATTCAGAATCATGCCCCATACCTTCACTGATAACGGATATTGGAATATTCTTGCTTTTAGCGATACTTGCCCATGAATGCCTGGCAACATACATCGACAATGGTATGGAAACTCCAATCATATTAGCAATCTCTTTCAAATGCACATTTATACGACTTTGTGCATACTTGTATTGCTTTCGGCTTTCATTCTGGAAATTGAGTATGGGAAGTAAATATGGATTTCTACCACATGTATGATGCTTATCTACAATCTCCTGCATACATTTTTCCCACCTGATAACCAGCTGCTGCCCGGTCTTTCGTCTGCGATATGATAAGAATCCGTTCTGAAGATCTTTCTTTTTCAGGTGAGCCATATCTATGAACGACATGCCACGGGTATAGAAGCTGAACAGGAACATGTCCCTTGCAAATTCCAGATTAGGCTGTAAGGACAGATTCAGATTCTTCATACGCTTGATGGCAGATAAGGGAACGGCACGCTTGACGGTCTTGTCCACTCCCGTATAGACATACCTGAAAGGATTGCGCTGTTCCATCAGTTCCTTTTCCAGGGCACGGTTATATACCGCCCGAAGGATACGCATGTAGAATGAACTGGTATTCCGTACGGCCCCTTTCCCATGAAGGTAGGCTTCATAAAGCTGCATCAAATCTGAATCAATTTCGGACAGCAGAACATCCCTGTCCCCTCTGAACTGCATGAAACTTTTCAGGGTGCAGGAATAATTTTCAGCCGTGCGTATCTTGCCCATCTGTTTTAGACGGGCTATGATACCCTGCATGAAGTTGAAAAACGACTGTCCCTCTGTATTGCTTTGAAAAGAAGCTATAATATCATCTACCGTATATCCGGTTTTCCGGTTATCTAGTTGTCGGATAATCATGTCCAGCCGCTTCAGGTCCCATTCCATGCGTTCCTGCAAGGAAAGGAGCAGATTGCTTCTCTCCGAACTACCGACAATGATACAGCTTCCAGCTTCGTTCCATTCATCCGTAAATATCCGGTAATCCGTCTTTAACTGACGGATTACACGGTTCTGGATAATCTGATAATAGATGGTACCTTCCTTTCCCTCTATGGTGGAAGGTCTGAATTTTACTTTCACACTGGGCATATCAATCGGATTCAGATTCTACTTGTAACTTAAGTTTCTCCTGCATCAGGCTGTCTGAAATAGCTTTCAGCTTACTCTCGTACCCCTCAGCCTGTTTTCTGACCCATTCGATGGCCTTCTCGTCGCGATGAATATCGAAAACCTTGTTCAGCCAGAGAATATCTTCCGGAGTACACCCACTCCAGGAACGGATGGCACGGAACTTCAGGGCATCGTCTGCATATTGCCGGTTAGACTGCCAAAGTCTGATATTTCCCCATAAGGACAGACTGCATACCACTCCCATTCCAACCAAAAGAGAAAATACTTTGCTTGACCTGATGTCAAAACTATGCCGGTGAATATGCCTTACGCATGTCGGGATCACTTTTTCTGCCTGTCCGTCAGTAGGTGTTCCGGCCTTCTGTTCCAGCTTCCCGTTTATCATCTCAATCTTGTTCTTGATTTCTTCAAACAAAACATATACATTGTCTTTTTCCATACTTTACCATCTTATTTTACGTTGTTTTTTCTTTTTCTTCTTTCTCAAATAATCGTTCGGATAACCTTCTGGTTGTTCCGGTTGTGGGTTCGGTGTGAACAGACCTAAAGAACCGCTGTATAATTCATAGCCATGCGGTTCCTGTTGCCATGTTGGTTCACTCTGAACCACCACCTGTCTATGGGTTTCCGAATGTGACGGTGTCTTTAACGCGGCATCTATTTTGGAATAGCTGAACTGCCTGTCAATTTTGGAACCGCTGAAGGAATAGCCGTTCATGATGAACACGATACCCTGTACTTCATCCGAATTTCCCTTGTATTTGAACCGTACATTCACTCCCTTTTCGCTTAATCCGGCAATCAGCACCTTCCAGTTTCCGGCTTTTCTGACTTCCGTTTTAAGCAGACTGTAAAGTTCATATTTTGTCTTGTCCGGTTCTCTTAAGCGTTCAGTCTTGACATGATCCTTACCTTTAGCCATGTGCAGACCATATTTCAAGGTCAGTTCCTTACAGATGCGTGCACTCCGTAACCGCTCGTTTTTGTCGGATATGGTCCTGCCGTCATTATCTATCCGGTTGTAGGCAATATGTATATGAGGATGCTCCTTGTCGAAATGTCTGGCTATGAAGAATTGTGTGTTCCTTATGCCCATCCGTCCCATGTATTCCAAAGCTATTTCTGCCATAATCCGGCTGGTCAGCCTGCTTTCATCCTCTTTGGAAAATCCCAGTGCAATGTGTCCGACCGGTTTGGATACTTTCGGATTCATTCCGGCCTGTGCTTCGAAAGCCTTTGTTATTGTGTCAACATCCTCAATGAACAAACCGGCATGTGCGATAATCCTGGCATTCTTTTTACTGTCAATGATATAACCGGTAACCTCACGGAATCCGCTTCCCTTTACAATCTTCGCAATCATAGCAGGATATGGTTCAGAAGTTCTTCGATTCTTGCCACCTGTACACGGCATTCCAGCTTTGCCGTATCGAATCCTCCGGCATTTGCCTTATGAGCCAGCTGGTTCAGATTGTTCGCCATACCGCATAGCTTACGGATATAGTCGGAATGTTCGGCTGTTAGTCTTTGCCGTACATATCCCTTACGGAAACATTCCCTCAGGTATTCGCTTGCCGATATGCCTGCGCTTCTTGCCCTGCTTTTCAGCGTGTAGTAATCCGGTGTCGCCAGTTTCACGGTAACACGGTATTTCAGTTTGTCGGTCGTACTCTTGGGAGGACGGCCGCCCTTGTTGTTTCTTTCTGCATTCTGTTTCTTTTCCATCTGTTGACTATTGTATAAAATGAATGTACTGATTAGACCAGCGGGATGAACCTCTCACTACGTCCAGTAGTGGGAGCAAGCGGTTTCGGTCTGCCCGAAACACAAACTTGCTCCACTAAAAACCAGAGTCCCGCTATTTTGAGCAGCTCTGAATATGCCCTCTATAAATTCGGGAGAAATAATACCGTTCCGGTATCATCTTATGGAGGGGACAGGCCTGTTTTTCCGTTTCTGTTCATCATGTATTTTCTTATTTTTTTTTGCCATATCCCGATATATCTCGGAATGAATTGTCTGGCAAAAAAAGAATATAAGTTACCAATAGTCAAACAGTTGGTCGGGATGTAGCAACAATGTGGCCTGTTGCAGTTTGTATGCAGGGCAATAGGTGTGGAATGCGGTATTTTTCCTGCTTGATGAAACAATGAACCGGGGAGTCAAACAGTTACTGATTCATTGACTTGAATATTTACTGACTTAATGTCGTATTGTCGTACTGTTATAAACATTCATGTCTGTGAATTATTGAAGGAACACTTCTTTGCTTCCTTATCTAATCAATGGCTTGGAAAAGTGATGAAGTAAGGTTACATGGAAATAAACCATTCCTTATCCATTGCTATGGACCTTTATTGAATCAGGTTCATAGATATTTTATTCTGCAATTCATTATTGGATGGAGTCCCTGAATATAGGGATATTTGAAGAAAAGGATATGAATGTGGCCTCATAACTAAGATAATCAGCGCCACATGTTGCCAGTTAAGCGGAAACCATTGCCTTTCAGAATATATGGCTTTTCTTTGTCGCAAACAACGAAAAAAGAATAAACATCAATCAACAAAAAAGGAAACGATATGGAATTTGTAGGAATAGAAAAACAACTGTTTGAAGAATTGGTGCGTAAGTTTGAATACTTTGAGCATCGGGTCATGGAAATTTGCAACCGGGAAAATGACAGGACGCTGCACAAGTGGATGGACAATCAGGACGTGTGCCGGTATCTGAACATTTCGCCCCGCACCTTGCAGACACTCCGTGATAACGGCACACTGCCTTTTTCTCAAATCAATCACAAGATATTCTACAAGCCGGAAGATGTACAGGGTATCGTCAAGAAAGTTGAGGACAGAAGAAAAGAGGCTCTTTACAGAGGCCGTAACATATAACAGTTAAACAATAACCACTAAATCCATAATAACATGAGTGAACTGAGAACAGACAGCAGAGAATGGGTACACCGTATCATGGGAAGTCTTGACCGTATGCTGGTCGGGATTGAGAATCTGGCGGTCGGAAACCGTCCCGTACTGGGTGGCGAACGCTATCTGACCGATAAGGAAGTGTCGGCACAATTAAAACTGAGCAGACGTACGCTTCAGGATTATCGTAATGAAGGAAGAATATCTTATTACCAGTTGGGAGGTAAAATCCTTTACCGGGAGAGTGATATTGAGAAAATGCTTCAGGAGAATTATCGGGAAGCATATATGAGTGGTAAATAAAAGATAGGCATAAAGGCTGTGTACCGGTCTGGATGAACCGATGTCACACAGCCTTTATGCTTGTATGATGAACAATTATACATCTTCAGGTATGGGGATGACAAGGATAGACTCACTACACCGGATTCCGTAGAATACGTCACGAACCCGCCCCTGCTGGGGTATCAGAATACCCTTTTCTACCAGATCTTTTATATCGCGTGCTGCTGTATCCGGTGATACCTTTACACGTTTTGCCCAGTTTTTAGCCGTCAGTTTGCCGGGATAACCGTCCAAATATAAATTCAAGACTTCACGTTGTCGTTCGGACAGGACTGTTTCGGCATGGGTTTGCCAGAATATGGCCTTGTTAAGAACCTTCGACAATGTTTCGTCGGATTGCTCGACGGAACGGAGCAGGCAGTCAAGATACCAGATAATCCATTCAGTAATTTCACAATCTCCCTTCTGCGTTTTCTCCAATATGTCGTAATACTGTTTTTTATCCTTATTTATCTGATGGGAGATACTGAAGAAACGCATCTTTGAGTCTTCAGCCTGTGAAAGTGCCATATCAGCAATGGCCCGTCCGATTCGTCCGTTTCCGTCATCGAAAGGATGGATACAGACAAACCACAAATGGGCTATCGCCGATTTGACATAGCCGTTATGTACATCTGAATTGAACCAGTCCAGAAATCGATTCATTTCTTCGTCTATTCTTTCAGGAGCAGGCGCTACATAATGTACCTTTTCCCGACCGAACATTCCAGAAATAACTTTCATCTCTCCACTGCGGTATCGGGCTACATCTATTTTCGTTGGACCGCTCCATCCGGTAGGAAACAAGCAGTTGTGCCAGCCAAAGAGTCTTTCATGGGTAAGCGGACTGTTGAAATTGACAGTTGCATCAAGTGCCATTTCCACTACTCCGTCTATATATCGTGAGGATTCGGTCGGATTCGGTAGTTGTACTCCAAGTTTGCGGGCTACAGATGAACGTACCTGCTCATTGTTCAATTCCACTCCTTCAATTTCTGATGATGCAATGATGTCATGGGATATGGATTCAACTACGGCAGACATCTTGTCGTTAAAACCGATTACACTAAGGCGTCCCATCAGATAACCGACAGCTTTGTTTACCTTGTTCAGTTTCTCACCGACAAGTTCCTTGTTCCACGAAAAGGAAGGCCATTCTTTATGTTCATGTATATACATAGGCATCACTGTTTTCTGCAAAT
>OOCR01000024.1_pt1 | contig 162725 bp, 135 predicted proteins | sample 1671491 | NCBI WGS metagenome assembly OOCR01 (sample SAMN06348162, study PRJEB24527) | human gut metagenome | biome: human gut; feature: ankylosing spondylitis patient; material: feces | host: Homo sapiens | place: China | collected 2015-10
CTTCGTTCTTCTCTTCCAGGTAAATCACTATTTCCGTACTGCTTTCCTTTACATCCGAAATGATGAAATAATCCAATGTCCCTTCAGGAAGAAGGAGACGGTAACCGCTGGTTTCCATAACTTTTGCTGATTTTCTTTCCGGCAAAGATATAAATTTATCGGATTTACCCCTCAGATTATTACGTTGACCCAAAACAACAAAATCCACCTACATAAACTCACAAACCGACTAGCACATTCTACGTTTCCCGAAGCGGAACCATACGTTTCCCATGCGGAAAACGTACAGCTCGGCCTTGAGAAACGTAGGTTTCGCACAAGGGAAACATAAAAATCACCTTTACACCTTTCCATTTACACCTCTAAGTTTTACTGAATTGTAATTGAAATCGTTTTTTTGCCTGACATAAAGACAAAAATTTTCTTCTATTTGCATAGCGAAAGAAAAATTACCATCTTTGTAAAAAGCAAAAACACAACACACGTACGTTCCCATGAAAAGTATATATATTTTAGACGATCATCCCATCATTACCGAAGGGATTGCACAATTGCTGGCAAACAACCAGCAATACCAAATAACTACCGGGCATCATTATTCTGAATTATATAATTACCTGAACGATCATACTCCTGACCTGCTAATTATAGATTATGAGATTCAGGATAAAACAGCCTTGGATGTCATAACCTACCTGCAAAAGAAAGGTGTGAATATTCCTCAACTCATCTATACCATGCATACGGAGTTCTGGATTATCAAACTGCTGATCAAAGCGGAAGTAGCAGGTATCGTGACCAAAAATGACAAAATAGAAGAAATAGAAAAGGCCATACACAATATCTTGCACGAGGGAAATAAATATTATTCGCCTACTGCGCTGAATGTCGTACTGTCTATCATGGGCGACCATTCTACGGAAAAGTCCATTGTTTACACACCAAGCCCGCGTGAAAACGAAATCATTCAGATGCTGTCATGTGGCCTTACTTCCGATGAGATTGCCCACAAACTTAATCTCAGCAAAAATACTATTGATACGATGAGAAAGAACATCTTGCTGAAAAGTGGGGCTACCAACGTATCACATCTTATGCGAATTGCTTTTTTAAAAGGTTGGATTACAGAATGAAAAAGATTCTTTTTTTCCTATTTCTCAGTCTGAGTGCGTTCCTGAATGCCAATGAAAAAAATAACAAACTGGCTGATTTGCTGCATTCATTCGGCAATAACGGTGAGTATGCACAGATGGATTCAGTGTACAATCTTATTATTCACGAAGACCATTACAAGCAGGATAAGCTCTATGCGCTGAATATTACCCTGGACTATGCCCGATTTCTCAACCAGAAGGGAGACAGTGAGAGGGCAAATACGCTACTGACCCAAATCCGGGACAACGCAATGGCACTGGAAAAATTTCCAGAAAACACCATAGCACACCAGCTCCAGGAAATTGCGGCAATTGCTACGTATGAAATAGCCTACGGGCAATGGCAGAATAACCAGTTGCCGGCTGCAAGAGAAACGGCTGAAGAGGCTGTCAGCCAACTGGAACAGGTAAAAGATTCTGTGAACTTAGCAGAGGCCTACAATCTTTCAGGAGTCATACACCGCAGGTTGTTCATGCTCGACAATGCCATCTCACTTTATCAGAAGGCGCTCGCCATTACTGAAGACTTGCAGAATTACAACCTGGCAGCCATTATCGTATCCAACATTTCCATTCTGTACAATGAAACGGGCAAGAACAATGAAGCCATACAGATTTCTCGTAAAATGTTTACTTATCCACAAACCGACACACTTACCATTGACTATCGCATCGGGGAAGTAAACAGACTATGCAACCATGCCATTTTGTTAGCTAACAACCAGCAGCCTGTCCAGGCAATGGATACGCTAAAACTGGCCATCCAGAAACTCCGTCCGGAAATGCCCGACGGCCTCAAGCTATTGGCCTACACGCAATATGCCAGAGTATCGAGGGATGCAGGAAAGCCCCGGCAGGCGTTGCAATACTACCGGAAAGCCATGAGCTATCAAAACACGACACACAATAAGGCTAATATTGCGAATTTAGAGTACTTATATGGTTACATGTTATTCCATGATACGGACTCCTTGCTTCAGGCACGTAACTACGTCATGAAAGCAGCCGACTTTGCCCGAAAGAATCCTTCCGGCCTGTTACCCAAAATCCTGCTTACACTGGCCGAAATAGAAGGCAGGAGAAACAACGGACAATTAGCTTATCAGCTCATGCTGGAGGCATATCAGGCCAATGAGAAACTAAACGACCAATATTTTCAGAACCGCCTGTCCGGATTTGAGGCTGAACTGGACCTGAAGGAAAAAGACTTGCAGATTGCCGGACTCAACGGAAAACGTGCCGAGGAAAAAGCTACTTACCTGATACGCACTTACACCATCGGGGGCATACTTATCTTGGCCCTGCTGCTGCTCATTATTCTGGTCATAAGCATGCATAAACGAAAGATTGCATTCCACCTGAAGCAACTGAAACTGGAAAAAGAAATCAAGGAGAAGGAGATGCAAAGACAACTCTTGCTTACCGACATGCACAAGAAAATGACCGAACGATACATCTGTGGACTGGAAGACAGCCACAATCGTATTTCCAAGGAACTGCACGACGGAGTATGCAATGATTTGTTATCCGTAGAAATGGAGATGAAGCAGTCGGACAACCCGGCTATAACGACTCAACTCAAACAAATCAGGGAAAATCTGCGCAACCTTTCGCATCAGCTGGCAACTCCTGCCCTCAGCAACTTTAGCCTGTACCAGGTACTCAAACTTTACACGGATAAGCTGAAATCGCTGAAAACACCTCATATCCAGTGCTACATAGAAGAAAGCATTCAGCAGATAGACTTTCCGGCCGACCAAACTCAGGAAGTGTACCGCATTCTTCAGGAAATCATATCGAACATGCTGAAACACGCCAATGCCCAACAGGCTTACATCACTGCCAGCTATGAGGACGGGCAGGTTAATCTTATCGTTGAAGACGACGGGAAAGGTTTCTCCGCCGATAAGCTTTCCAATGATTTCCTTCAAACAGGACTGGGACTAAGAAGCGTCAAAGAACGTTGCGACAAGCTGCAAGGCGGTTGCGACATCACCTCGAAAGAAGGACAAGGAACGGTAATACATTTCTGGTTTCCGGCATAACGGACGTCACTATACAGAAAAAAGAATCCGCATTGCAACTTCCCCGATATTGCAATACGGATTCTTCAGCGCGATGACAAAATGAAGTCTTTTTATTCCCCGTTACATTCTTCAAAAGTCACGCTTGCATAAGTCCCCGACCCCATTCGCATTATGAGTAACATTCCTTGACGAATACAAGGACTTAGCAGTTCTTCATAGCCTTAATTTCCTATTATTCTGTCTTCAAAACTTATTTTTAACAAAAATACACGATAGTATTAAAAAATATATTCCCATAAATAACCGATTTCATACTCCTATTTATTGGGTATAAATAAAAAGCCTCATCAGCATTTCAAGCTGACAGGGCCATATCACAAACGGGAACAACAGATTATTAACGTTTTCGCTGCGGACATTCTTTCTTCATCTGTTCAAATGCAGTCTTCTGCTCGTCAGTAAGGAGAGCGGCAATTTTCTTATCCAGTTCCTGCATGGCAGTTCTACGCTCTTCACGCGATAATTCCTGCTTAAAGAAGTCTGTATAAAGCGTCGTAATCTGTTTTCCCTGTTCATCGGTCAGGTTCAACTTTTTATCAAGTTTTTCCACCATCTGTTCAGGAGTACGGGTGTTGCCACCTTTACGCTGTGCATCTGCCGGTTGCATACCCAGCATAGCCACAAGGGCTAAAAAAAGAATTTTCTTCATTTTCAACTTGTTTTTAAAGGTTATCTGATTGTATATACAAAACTAATCATGGCATAAGGTTGCAGCACATTGCTGTTCACGTAATCGTAATAGTTGCTGCCTGTGCGATGCGTGAAAGCCTGATTCTGTTTCAGTACATCGAAGGCTTCTATTCTGATTTCCGCGGCATTATTCTTCAGGAACTTCTTGCCTAACGAAAGATTCCACAAGAAATAATCTTCCGTACCGGTATCCAGTCCGGTATAGCCAATGTAATTGAATGTACTCCGGAAAGTAAGTCCCCAGAAGAAAGTCCAGCCTAATTTGGCGGCTGCCGTATGCGTCACATAATCACTTTCTGCTGCGGTATCCAACGAACTGAACATCTTGTTGATTCCGGCCGAATAGGAGGCGGTGAAATCAAGGTTCTTGCTGATGTTACTTCCGATAATGAGCTTCGGAATCAGGTTCAGTTCACGTGTACGGCTTTCTACTCCGTCGAAGATAGTGGACACATTGGCATAATTGGCCGAAAGACTGAAGTTAATGTTACTCCGAAGGAAATCGACCGGAAAACCGTAGGTTACCATAGACTGGAGACTGTAATATCCATCCAGGTTGACCGGACGGGTAAACTGTGAACCTTTGTTCAGCGTGACCGTAGGCGACAAGGCAATGTCTTCCCTGGCTACGAAAGTACTGTCGGCCACATAATCTTGCTGTATAGTCGCTCCCACCATGGCAATAAAGGTATGTCCGGACTTTGTGGTGCGCAAATAACGCAGATTGGCCGTATGGGATACCTGCTGGTCGAGGTTCGGATTTCCCGCAGACAGGAATAACGGGTTCGAATTATCTATCACGTTCTGCAAATCAGTGACTGAAGGAGAAGAAGATCTGCTGCGATAGCGAAGCTGGAAAGAGTTGGTCCGGTCCAGCGAGTAACGCAACGTGAACGAAGGCAACACAGAGAAGTATTTATGCGACAGTCCATCAGGCTGAGGATAGACCAGGTCGCCTTTCAAGTTTGCCCACTGCGCATCGACTCCTAACATGGCGCTCAGTTTACCGGCACGGTAACGAAGTCCCACATTTCCCGCCTGAGTCAGGTAACCCGACTGGTATTCGTTCGAAAGACTTTCGTCCAACTGGTCATAAAGGTCGGTCACGGCAGAACGGTCGTACGTTTTTTTATCGTTTTCGGAGTCCGTATAACTCATTTTATATCCCAACTGCAATTGCAGGTTATCTGTCAGCTTCTCAGTATAGCTCAAGTTAGAGCGCAGGGTGTACTGCCGGTTCATCGTCTGCTTCCACTGGCTGTAATCGTCCGTCACCTGAGATAGTTCCAGTCCATATAGCATATTCAAATAATCTGTATAAGTATCACTATCTGTATTGCTCATCTTTCCGCTCAGCATCAGTGACAACGTACGGCCTTCTTTCAAAAAGCGGTGACGGAGCATCAAATCGGCTCCTATATTATAGGCATTACTTTTTCCCATAGAGGTGGTTTCCGTTTCACTGTCAGTCGTTCCATTCACTAAATTCTGTCCTTGCAACAGCCCGTAACTGTCATTGTTCTGAAAGCTCAGCGTAGGACGAAACTGCAGTGAGGTACGTTCGGTCATCTGATAATCCAACTTCATATTGAAACGATGGTTCCAGTTCTTCATGGAGTTTTCCTGATACTCACTATAGGTCATTCCGGGCAATACAGATTCAAAATATTCTCTGTCAGTCTGCTGCTGGGTCAGGTTGTCCGACTGGTTAAAGAAGTAACTACCGGTCATCTTCCATTTTTCGCCCCACTGGTCAACGTAGTTCAAACCGAATCCATTGGCAGAAGTTACTCCTCCCAAGGTTCCTACCATGAAATTGGAAGCATTTCCTCCTCCAGGAGCTCCCGGCTGTCCTCCACCGCCTCCTCCACGACCACCACGTCCTCTTCCACTGTTACCAGCCGACATGACACCAGCCAAATCTTCCTGCGAAAAGTTCTGCTGATTTACATTGTTAGACATGCCCAACACAGAAATACGCCGGTCATCATTAAAAAAGTTGAGATTCCCGTTCACTTTATAACGGTCGTCTGTACCATATCCACCAGAAACTTCACCAAATGTCCCCTGACGGAAACCGCTCTTCGTCACGATATTAATCGTCTTTATTTCCTCACCGTCATCAAATCCGGTAAATTCGGCCTGCTCGCTTTTCTTGTCGAACACCTCAATGCTGGCTATCACATCCGATGGCAGGTTCTTGATGGCCAGATTCACGTCGCCGTCAAAGAATTCCTTTCCGTCTACCAGTACTTTCTGCACCTGCTCTCCCTGTGCCTGAATCGTACCGCCTTCTACCACGATTCCCGGCATCTTGGCCAATAAATCCTCGGCAGAGCTTCCCATCATCACCTGAAAGGCTTCGGCATTATACAACAGGCTGTCACCTTGCTGTTCGGCACGTGTGGCACGTCCCTGCACGGAAACCTCGCCCAATAACTGTGCATCTTCGGACATTTCTATTTTTACCCGTTTTTCCTGCCCTTCTGAAAGCGTTTGCTTTGCCTTATAGGACTTGTAACCCACATACGTCACCTGAAGGGTATAAGTTCCCGGCTGCAATTTTTTAAACTGAAAGTTTCCGTTCAAATCAGTCGATGTATAACTTGATTTTCCGTCGGATGCGACCAACTGTACTGTAGCCGAAATCAAACCCTCCTTTGTGGTTTTATCCGTTACCGTTCCTGAAAGGCTCTGTGCCATCAGTACCAACGGGAATACCCAACTTACCAGTGTAAAAATGAATCTCGTCATAACCTATGTTTTTTTGTTTTTGTTCCTTTTTCCACAAACAAAATTAGGCCTGTTTCAAATACAAATTTTACGCTATCCCGAAAGTAAGGGTAAACGACACCAATGTAGTGGCAAACGGACCGGAGGTTATTTTCAGGAAGTCCCGAAAATCCGTATTTTTGCAGAAAAAGGAATAAGTTATGTGGCACATCAAGAATCTTCCGTTTTACATTGATCTGGTCTTCTGTCTGATATTGCTTCCGGCCATGATTACCTTGTTACCCATCGAACGCTGGCTGGTGAATAATTCCACCTTTGTGTATCTACTGGTTTCATGGCTATATCTTATCTACATCCTGAATCGCCGACTCACTATGCCTTTCCTGTTTGCCGACAAACGGAAGTTCTGGATAGCCATCCTTCTTATTCTGCTTACCATTGCAGGGACTTACCTCATTACCCGTTACCAGATGGAGGTGCCGATGCACCGGATGCGCAAACCGAAATTCATTCAGCATATACCCAAAATCAGATTGCAGCAACAGGCTGTCTGGTTTTTGTATGTAGTGGTCACTACCTTCAGCATGGCCGTGGGATTGCTCACCGAACTTTACCATCAGATTATGCAGCGTCAGGCCGTGGAATTCGAAAAGAAAAAGGCAGAACTGGCGCTCTACAAGGCACAGATAAATCCGCATTTCCTGTTCAACAACCTGAACACACTGTATGCCATGGTAGTGACCGGCTCTCCTCAAGCCGAGGATGCCTTTACCCAATTCATCAGCCTGATGAAATACATGTATACCCACAACACGAAGGACAAAATACCAATCCGTACGGAAACAGAATACATCCGTCAGTATATCGAACTGCAGAAATACCGGATGCCGAAGGATTTTCATATCCATTTTTCTTACGAACACGACGAAACAGAACAATTGGGTATCGCTCCCATGATATTAATTACTTTTGTGGAAAATGTATTCAAACATGGGGTTTCTTCTCACCAACCGGGAGATGCCTACATCTGTATCCAGGCCCAAAACGGAGAATTATTATTCACAACCCGGAATCCGTTATTAAACCATTCCCCGATAAACGAGTCTAAAGGTATAGGCATTGAGAATTGCCGGAAACGCCTGGAACTGCTCTACCCCCACCGATACGACTTGCGGATAGAAAAGAAAGAAGGGCTATTTCACGTAACCCTACGCATTAATTTGAATACATGAGTTTGAAATGCATTGCCATTGATGATGAACCTATGGCGCTGGAAATCATAACCAGCTTTTGCCAGCGCTACGGGAATATAGAACTGACTACCTTCAACAACCCTCTCCGAGGGATGGAGCAGGTAAGAAGAAGCAGACCGGATATCTTGTTTCTCGATATAGAAATGGGGGATTTGAACGGAGTAGAACTGGCCCGTGACCTTCCTCCGGGCACCTTGCTTATATTTACTACAGCGTATGCCCAATATGCCCTCGACGGATTTGAACTGGGTGCCGTAGATTTCCTGCACAAACCTTTCTCTTACCATCGATTTGAAAAGGCTGTCCAAAAGGCCATCGAACTTCACAAACTTCAGCAGCTTTCTGCCCATCCATCCTTTGCCGATGAAAGCATCACCCTGAAAGCTGAATACAAAAATGTACAGATTAAGCTAAAGGATATTCTCTACATTGAATCCATGGATAACTACGTACGCATTCATCTGACGGAGCGACAAAGCCTGATGTCACAGACCAGCATGAAAAGTATACAGAAACTTCTTCCTGCTGAAAAATTCATACGCGTACACAAATCCTTCATTGTGCCGGCTCACCGCATTGCAAGCTACACCAGCAAAGAAATCACGCTCTACAACGGCACGAAGATTCCTGTGGGAAGAAGTTACAGTCAGAATCTAAAACTTTCCATTTCCAACAGCTAAAGAGTTGCCGGGACACTTTAGCGCCCCAACAATTCATATTCCTTCAGGAAATACTACAGAATCCGAAACTATCAATACGACACAATACTCACAAACAGCTTGGAAGGTAATCACTAACCATTTTAATAAGATACAAATTATAATAAGCAACCCCTTTCTCAACACTCAGGCGGAGTAAAGAGAAAGGGGTTTATTTTTTCATCAAAAGAGAATATTACTTATTCATACACAAAACGGTATTCATCATTGTAATAAGACGTAGACTCTGAAACACGATTTCCATGTTCATCCTCCTGGTATGAATACAAAGTACACTTGCCAGTAATTACATCCAGATAATTATCTTCCGTAAAGCTATATGCAAAAGGAGCCCATGTATCTTCATGTATCACTTCCGGTTCTCCCGGTTCCGGCATACGATATCCCCAGTCCACAACATCTTTCGTTACCAGATTCTTACTACCTTTACCCATCATACGCAACATATAAAGCATGGACACCATGTCATCATATTCATAAGTATGACTGCCGAACAACGGACGAACCACTACATTAAAATCAAAGTAAGGCGTTGCATTCGGATATTCAGTATATGCATAACTCATATAGCTTTCATCCGAAAATTCTCCCTCCGTCGACATCAGGTTGCCATTCTGCCAGTTCAATTGCAGAATAGACCTATCCGAAGCACGTCCCATCCTGCCAGAAGATACTCCCGGATCGATTGCCACATTGCCATCTTCCTCATCCCCATCTTCATGGTCACCTGGATAATAGTCATAATCTTCTTGTATCTGCTGAAGATAACCGTCGGAATAAATAAACATCCACAATGTATGCTGCTCAGAAGAAGATTCCTTTTTCTTATACAACTGTGATACATAACCCTCTGAGTTCAATGTAATCACATACGATTCATCCGATTCATATCCGGAAAGTGTTTTCAGGTCAATCCACATCTGGTTTTCCTGATAGGTAAACTGATAGATTCTCTCTGTGAAATATCCCTGTGTATCGCCTTGGTAACTAATGGTTTTCAAGGCTGCCAACTTTCCGCTCTCATTATAAGTGAGTTCCCCAATAGACTTAGTATAGCTGTCCGGATACAAGCTGCTTGAATTTGTAATCTCATAACGAACTAGACGCTTTTCTTTCGGGGCAGGAGTTTCTCCTGTTTCTGTGGTAGCTTTCTGCTCTACGGTAATGGTTATCACATCGTTACCACAACGAATTTCGATGGTAGCCTTCCGGTCCTTTCCGGTCAGGTTCTCTATCAATGTCAAGGTCAAGGTATATTCACCAGGACCTCCGCTATAGGCACTCAATTCCAGCCATTCCACTTTTCCCGAAGCAGCCTTGGTTGCAGCTTCTGTCACAACTTCTGTTACTGTGGCTGTCCAGTCGGACAAAGCTGTAAAACTGATTCCACCCTGATTCGTTACCTCATCGGCATAAACCACCTGAGTAGTTTGTGTGCCTTCTTTCAAAGTCAGATTTGTGGGAGTCTCATCCTTTTCACTACATCCTGAAACTAAGATTACTCCCCACAGACAAACAACTGACAATAAAAAACTTAACTTGTTTTTCATAATTCCCATTTTTGAATGTTTTCTTTTACAAAGAAAAGTTTTTCATTTAAGGTATACATCACCGGAAACCGTGAATTCCTCCCTCGCAAACCACAAATTTGCCTTATCCATTCTTCCAAACTTCAGGACAAATTCTCTGTTTCACACTGTGAAATACAAAAACCACAGGGTGGGATATATATTTCACAGTGTGGGATACAAATTTCACTGTGTGAAACAGAGAATAAACAAGGGCGTTTGAAAGAATATTTCAGGAGAAAAGAAAGAACAGTCCACCTACCCCGTAGATTCTCCATCTTAAGAACAAAAAAGGGGTATATGAACCTTGCAACAGTTCATATACCCCCATTTATAGAGATTGTGAATTATCGTCTGTAGTTTACCACACGTTCACACGGTTTTCAGGAGCTACATACAACGGATCAGACGGTGTGATGTGGAAGGCATCGTACCAAGCCTGAATGTGAGGCAACGCTCCGTTTACACGCCATTTACCCAATGAGTGAGGGTCTGACTTAGTGTACACACGAATCTGTTCGTCGCGGATATTACCAGCCCACAAAGTAGCATAAGCCAGGAAGAAACGCTGTTCCGGAGTGAAACCGTCGACTACGCCAAGCGGAGCATCCTTAGTTGCATTCTGGAAAGCCAGATAAGCTACGTTCAAACCTCCGTGGTCGGCCAGGTTTTCGCCCAGTGTCAGTTCACCGTTAGCCTGCAGGCCCGGCAATACTTCAATCTTGTTGAAGAAATCCACCATTACCTGTGCACGTTCCTTGAAACGGTCAGCATCACCCGGAGCCCACCAGTCGGTCAGGTTTCCGTCTTTGTCGAACTGACGGCCCTGGTCATCGAATCCATGCGTCATTTCGTGACCGATTACTACACCGATGGCACCATAGTTGGCAGCATCGTCAGCTTCCATGTTGAAGAACGGCGGCTGAAGAATAGCAGCAGGGAAACAGATTTCGTTAGTTGACGGATTATAGTAGGCATTGACAGTCTGCGGAGTCATCAGCCATTCATCTTTGTCAACCGGCTTACCAATGCGGCTGTACATATCATTGAATCCCCATTCTGAAGCACGGCATACGTTAGCCCAGTAAGAATCGTTTTTGATTTCCAGTTTAGAATAGTCTTTCCACTTGTCAGGATAACCTACTTTTACATGGAAGGTAGCCAACTTTTCGTGTGCTCTGATCTTAGTGCTGTCGCTCATCCATTCCTGTGCATCAATACGTTCACCCAAGGCAGTCTGCAAGTTCTTCACCAACTTCACCATACGTTCTTTGGCAGCAGCAGGGAAGTATTTTTCCACATACATCTCGCCTACCAGCTCACCCAGCATACCGTTCACTGAGTTTACAGCACGTTTCCAGCGCGGCTGATTTACCTGGCGTCCTGACAAGACCTTGCCATAGAAATCGAAACGGGCAGCTACAAAGTCATCGCTCAGACAAGAAGCTGCTGCATCCAGCAGGTTGTATTCCAGATAAGATACATGTTTAGACAACGGAAGTGTATTCATCAGGCGAGCTACTTCCTGAATCGGCTCTACCTGTTCTACGTTCAGTTCTGCCGGAGCCTGAATACCCAAACCTTTCATATAGGCATCCCAGTCAATTCCGGCAATGGTCTTCTTCAGTTCATCGAAAGACATTTTGTGGTAGTTAGCTTCCGGGTCACGAAGTTCTGTTGCACTGCGTGAAACTTTAGCAATGGCAGTTTCGATTTCCATCACATCAGCCACTTTCTGCTGTGCATCTGCTTCAGAGAAGCCAGCCAGCTGGAACAACTTGCCGATGTAAAGTTTATACTGTTCACGAATATTCTGAGTGATGCTGTCGGTATCCAGATAATATTCCTTTTCACCCAAGTTGATACCACCCTGTCCCATCTGGAAGATGTTGAGTGAGCTGTTCTTAGGGTCAGCATATACATAGCTGTGGAAATAGGTACCGATACCGATATGAGCCATTTCAGTCATCATCGGCACGATTTCACTCTTGTCTTTCATGCCGGCAATCTTGTCGAGCATAGCCTTCACCGGTTCTGCACCCTGCTTGTTCAAGGTTACGCTGTCCATAGCCATGTTATACAAGTCACCGATTTTCTGTGCGGCAGAACCAGCCTGATTATTTTTCTGCGCAGCCAGTCCTTCAATCAGTTCACGCAACTGCTTCTGGCTGTTTTCAAACAGTTCATCAAACGTGCCGTAACGAGAATATTCGGCAGTCAGCGGATGTGCATCGTTCCATCCTCCACATGCGTAACGGAAAAAGTCCGTACCGGCAGACACGGTAGTATCCATGTTTGCCAAATCAATGCCAGAAGTGCTTTTCGCTTCCTTCTGTCCAGCGCAGCTTGTCAGCATAGCAAATGCCAACGTAGCTACGGCTACATAATTCTTCTTGTTCATAAATGCGTTATTTTAATCAAGTCTCTCTTATTTATTTCATTTCTTCCAGTTCCGACAGCAGCAGTGTCCATTCCTCTTCTGCCTCCGCAATCTGTTTTTTCAGCTGCTGGTGCTGCTCGTACAGCTTCATATCGGAAGCACCTTCAGGAGTAGCCATCTGTTCCTCTAGTTGTGCCACCTGCTCTTCCAGTTTCTCAATCTTTGCCTCGCAGTCGGCCACCTGCTTCTCCAGCTTGCGGATTTTCTTATTCAGCTCCTTCTGCGCTTCATACGAAAGTTTGCTTTCACTCTCTGCAGGCTCTTCTTTCTTGGGCGAAGCGGTCTGCGGAGATTGAGACAACTGAAGTTCATTCAGATTCTCCATTTTCTTCTTTTGCAGGAAATCGTAGATTCCGCCGATATGTTCCTTCACCAGTCCGCCACCAAATTCGTACACCTTGGTCACCAGTCCGTCAAGGAACTCACGGTCGTGAGATACCACGATGACCGTACCGTCGAACTCTTTCACGGCTTCCTTCAGCACATCCTTCGAACGCATATCGAGGTGGTTGGTCGGCTCGTCCAGAATCAGGAAGTTCACCGGCTCCAGCAGCAACTTAATCATAGCCAGACGACTGCGTTCACCTCCTGAAAGCACCTTTACTTTCTTTTCGGAAGCCTCTCCTCCAAACATGAAGGCACCTAAGATGTCTCTAATCTTCAGACGGATGTCTCCTTTTGCCACACGGTCGATAGTATCAAAGACAGTCACGTTTTCATCGAGCAGCTGTGCCTGATTCTGTGCAAAATAGCCAATCTGTACATTGTGTCCGATGGTCAGTTTTCCTTCATAGGGAATCTCGTCCATGATACACTTCACCAGTGTAGACTTACCTTCACCGTTCTTACCCACAAAGGCCACCTTTTCACCCCGATGGATGGTCAGGTTCACATCGTGAAAAACCACGTGGTCGCCATACGCCTTTTTCACATTCTCACAAATCACCGGATAGTTACCGGAGCGCATGGAAGGAGGGAACTTCAGACGAAGTGTAGAAGTATCTTCTTCGTCAATTTCAATAGGTACGATTTTCTCCAGCTGCTTGATGCGGCTCTGCACTTGTACAGCCTTCGTAGCCTTGTAACGGAAACGTTCGATAAAATCTTCCGTGTCTTTTATTTCTTTCTGCTGATTCTCGTAAGCACGCAACTGCTGTTCACGGCGTTCCTTACGCAGCACGACAAACTCATCGTAAGCTACCTTGTAATCGTATATCCGTCCGCAGGAAATTTCAATGGTACGGTTGGTCACGTTGTTAATGAATGCCCGGTCGTGACTTACCAGTACTACCGCACCGGAACTCATCTTCAGAAAATTCTCCAGCCACTGGATACTCTCAATGTCCAGATGGTTGGTCGGCTCGTCGAGCAACAGCACATCGGGACGACGCAACAGAAGTTTCGCTAACTCAATACGCATACGCCATCCCCCGCTGAATTCAGAAGTAGGACGGTCAAAGTCTGTACGGTTGAATCCCAATCCCGTAAGCGTACGTTCTATCTCTGCACGGTAGTTGGTTCCTCCCATCATCAGGAAACGTTCGTTCTCATGGGTAAACCGCTCTATCAGCTCATGATAGCTTTCAGAATCATAATCCGTACGGTCAGCCAGTTCCTGGTTCATTTTCTCCAGTTTTTCCTGCATCTCAAAAATATGCTCAAAGGCCATCTCGGCCTCAGCCATTACCGTACGTGTATCGCTCAGTATCATGACCTGTGGCAAATAACCGATGGTAATGCCTCTTTGTACGGCTACCACTCCCTCTGTAGGCTGCTGCAATCCGGCCAGGATTTTCAGCATAGTCGATTTTCCGGCACCGTTCTTTCCTACCAGTGCAATACGGTCTTTTTTGTTGATAACAAACGATACATCTTCAAACAGCGGAGTAGTTCCAAACTCCACTTTCAGTCCTTCTATTGAAATCATGCGAATTTATTCTTCTACATTACAAAGTGACGGCAAAGTTACAACTTTCCGAGCACAGCAATGACAGACAAGCTGTTAATTTTTCAAAGCGTCGGACTCTCCCTCCGATTTACGCTGCAAATACAACTGGTAGGAATTGACTACATTATGCCACACACTGTAGAATCCTGCCGCAACGGCCGTCACAGGAGTGAAGAAAGTGTAGCCCATCCAGATGGCAAATACCGTATTTTTCTGCCCCAAGGCCTGTCCGGAGCTGATGGAATCATCGTAACGACGTCCTATTTTTTTCCCGAAATAGAACTGCAGGGCACAGCAAACCAAGGAAACGCCTCCCAATCCGGCCTGGTACCAGAAAGACACATCACTGTGTACGATACTCTTCACCGTTACTCCAATAGCCAATGTCAACGCCACAGCCCACAGATAAAAAGAAAGTTCATGATACTGTCCTAACTTGGCATGTACTTTCGGAAGCAAAGCCCGCAGTAAAATGGCTGCCAGGAACGGACAAAGCAATAAGGGGAACACCTTTCCCAAAATCAGCGCAAACGAACTGCCAAAATTCAGTTCCGGATGCGGGTGTACCAACGGAAGTACCAGCGGCACCAAAATGGCAGCCAGCAAATTGACTAAAATGGTATAGGTGGTCAGATGGGCTGCATCTCCTCCTAACTTGCGTGTAACCACCGCAGCTGCTGTAGCCGTAGGACAAATCAGGCAAATCATAGCTCCTTCCACCAATATACGGGCCGAGAAATCCGGAAAAATCACCAGGAGCAATCCCAAAAGCAAGAAACTTGCTCCCTGAATCAGCAGCAAACGCCAATGCCAGGCACACAACTTCAAATCGTGTACATTAATTTTACAGAATGTCAGAAAAAGCATCAGGAAAATCAATACCGGCTGTACAATATCGATGGCATGAGCCACAAAGGGCTTGGTAGGTGCAAGAAAAGGGATATTGACATACACAAAGTACAGAATGACTCCCATTGCCATGGCTATGGGCAATGTCCAATTTTTACAAAAACGTAGAATATTCATTGTTAATTCACTATGGTGAAACAAACCTGCCAGCGCAGAGTGAAAGAAAAAGGATTTGCAACTCCGGCCATCGACAGGCTACGGTTTGCAAATCCTTTGTATGGTCTTATACCTCTCCCCTCTTACAGAAAGAAGCATATCAGATGTATCAATTACTTACAGTTTCCAGTGCAACGAGGTTTGATTTGTTTGAAGAAATCATTACCCTTGTTGTCTACCAGGATGAATGCCGGGAAGTCTTCTACTTCAATCTTCCAGATAGCTTCCATACCCAGTTCCGGATATTCTACACATTCAATGCTCTTGATGTTGTTCTGAGCCAAGATGGCAGCCGGACCACCGATAGAACCCAAATAGAAACCACCGTGTTTCTTGCAGGCATCTGTTACAGCCTGGCTACGGTTACCTTTAGCCAACATAATCATAGAACCACCGTGACTCTGGAACAAGTCTACGTACGGGTCCATACGACCAGCAGTAGTCGGGCCCATAGAACCACAAGCCATACCCTGCGGAGTCTTAGCCGGACCAGCATAATAAATAGGATGATCCTTGATATACTGAGGCAGGTCTTCACCACGATCCAGACGTTCTTTCAGTTTGGCATGTGCAATATCACGACCTACGATGATAGTACCGTTCAAAGACAGACGAGTAGCTACCGGATATTTATCCAGTTCAGCCAGGATTTCCGGCATCGGACGGTTCAAGTCAATCTTCACAGCATTGCCTTCACCAGCCTGACGCAATTCTTCCGGAATCAGTTCGCCCGGATTTGAATCCAGTTTTTCAATCCAAATACCGTCTTTGTTGATTTTACAACGGATGTTACGGTCAGCAGAGCAAGATACGCCCAAACCTACCGGACAAGAAGCACCGTGACGCGGCAAACGGATGATACGTACGTCGTGTGCATAGTATTTACCACCAAACTGAGCACCCAGACCGATGCGGTGTGCTTCTTCCAATACCTGTTTTTCCAGTTCTATATCGCGGAATGCACGTCCGTATTCGTTACCGGTAGTCGGCAGGTTATCATAGAAACGAGTAGAAGCCAATTTCACAGTCAACAGGTTCTTTTCAGCTGATGTACCACCAATTACAAATGCAATGTGATAGGGAGGACAAGCTGCAGTTCCCAAAGTCTTCATCTTTTCAACCAGGAACGGAACCAGTGTAGCCGGATTCAAGATGGCTTTTGTTTCCTGATACAAGTAAGTCTTGTTAGCAGAACCACCACCCTTTGTTACGCAAAGGAATTCATACTCCATACCCTGAGTAGCTTCGATGTCAATCTGAGCCGGCAAGTTGCAGCGAGTATTCACCTCTTCGTACATAGTAAGCGGAGCGTTCTGAGAGTAACGAAGGTTTTCTTCTGTATAAGTCTTGTACACACCCAGAGAAAGCGCTTCTTCATCACAGTAGCCAGTCCAAACCTGCTGTCCTTTTTCACCGTGGATAATTGCTGTACCGGTATCCTGACAGAAAGGAAGTACGCCTTTGGCAGCAACTTCTGCATTGCGCAGGAAAGTCAAAGCTACATACTTGTCGTTGTCGCTTGCTTCCGGGTCAGTCAGAATCTTTGCCACCTGTTCGTTGTGAGAGCGGCGCAACATGAAAGAAACATCGCGGAAAGCCGCATTGGCCATCGCAGTCAAACCTTCTTTTTCGATTTTCAGGATGGGTTTTCCTTCAAACTCGCTTACAGATACATAATCTTTTGTAAGCAAATAGTATTCAGTTGTATCCTTGCCATGTTCAAACATTGGCTGATACTTGAATTCGGGTGTTGCCATAATACATTAAATTAATTATGAGTTATTAGTGGACACAAAGTTACAAAGTATTATTGAAATTTTTCCTTAATTCCTACAAAAAGTTATCTGTAATTCTTCTTACTCTTCTATTGCACGAATCAGGTCCTTTTGCAGTACATCTACTCCGGGGAATCCCACATAACGTCCCTGCAATTTTCCGTCATGACTGATAATTAGATAAGCAGGAATTCCAGTTACTCCATAAGAAGTACACAAGTACTTCCATTGTGAGTCAGTCAGCCGATAGTGCACTCCCGTCATCTTGGACAGATTTGATTTCCAGATATTTTCAGGGGAAGAAGGTCCCGTCAGATAAATATATACGATGTCTTTTGATGACAGATTTTTCTTCAGAGGTACCATAGACTGCATACTTTTTTTACAAGGACCACACCACGTAGCCCAGAAGTCTATCAAAATGGCACGCCCTTTATGAGGAGCAATAATCTTAGGAAGAATATCCGCTCCTTCTACCTGCGCATCCAGCGAAGCAATCACTGCTTCCTTTACCGACTCCATCCGTTCGGCATTCTGCTGAAGTGCTTCTGCCACAGCTTCCACATACATACGAATTTCTGGGAAATTCACCGTTTTCAGCACTTTCCGGTCATCAGAAGACAAAGAAGAGGAAGCAGTAATCCGGGTACAGATGGGCATCACCTGCTCATAGTCAGATTGTAACCTGGAAGCGACCTCCGGACTCTCCATCAAACCTTTTTCTACAGCACGATAGGCATTCAGTGCAGCAGAAGAAGGGGAACTGGCCAGCTCCCGGTTAATAGTCTCAGCTGCTCCGTCAAACCAGGCCTTCTGTTTTTTCTCGTAACGTTTACCCAGCAAACGGGAAGCAGACATGCTCAGGCGAGGAAGATTGATATACACCGTCACCTCTTCGTCGGGCACAAGAAACAGTTTCAAAACCGCTTCGTTCAACCGCAATGCCGTCAAAGTTGGTTGCAACAACTCTGCTTCCAGATGAAACGAGCCATCCTGACGGACTTTAATGCTTTGCTTCCACTCCTTAGGGAAAAGACCGTCTTCATATTCCAATTCCGTGAACAATGACATTCTAGGATCATATCCTAAAATATAACCGTTTACTACAGCCTTTCCTACTGCCAATCCCGGCTCTGGAATTTCATTGCTCCGTTCCGGCTTATCTGTAGTAAGGTAATTAGGCACATACACATAAGGTTCTTCCCTACTCAACTGGATGCCAAAGATGTTCCATCCCATCTCCGGCTCGATAAAATCTACTTCATGCACATCCGAAGGAACCGGCGAAAAAGAAAGAGTTACTTCCAAAGTCCCATTCTCGTCGATTACTTCCGGCTCAGTCACTCCATCAATGGAAATACGTTCCGCCTCACGAAGCTGTGCCATTCCTCCATCGGCCCATTTCAATGCCGCTTTCGAGGAAATGACAACCGGAGTTCCCGGCTTACCATACATCACTGCATCGACCTGAGTCTGTTCACTGGTTTGGATAATCCGTTTGAATTCTATCTCCGCCGTATTCGACAATACAAAACCCGGACATTCCATCACCTTTCTTCTATTGGCCTGCATCTGCAAAGCCATGAAACAAACGCAAAGCAAACATATATATCTGCATATTCTTTCCATACGCAGTACCTCCCATTTTACAATAAATTCTTTACACGTTCTATCAGTTCGTTTCCAAGCTCCGTTTTTACCTTTATATGTTCCAGTACCGCTGTCACAAACGGATTGCTTTCGAACACACCACGCACTTCTTCAAAGTCACGCATCTTTTCCTCACTGCTTCCATCTGCCCCGAATCCGGTCATGGAAGTCAACGAAAATTCCTTCTTGGCATCTTCGTACACCATTTTATCCAGTCCCACTACAGCTTCCTGCCACTGGCGTACGATAGCTGCGATGTCTGCCGCTGTAATCATATCAGCCTGCAAGCCATAGAATTCAAGCATTTTTTCATACGCCCACGTCCATTCATACGTATAATAATTGGCGTGCATCTCTGCAAAACGGTCGTGTATCTCATCCACACTGTTCAAACGGTCGCACTCAATATCCTCCATCAGGCGTTCTATCTCACTCTTCGGGGCAATCAGTCCGGAAATATCCACCCATTCTCCTGTTCCAATCGGCGTATCCGGAACCAGGCGAGCACGAATTTCTTCATCTGAAGCAAAATGAATGGCTTCCAGACGCTTGATAACGGAGTTTCCCAGGAATTTATGGATAGCAGTCTCATAAAACTTGATTCCCTTATTCAGTGCCGAGTTCTTGATTTTCGCACTTTGATAAGAGTAAATCTCGGAAGTTTCCCCCGACACACGAGCCAATTCCTTCAAAATCTGTCGCCCTGCCATCATCTTCTGAATGGTGTACGGACTCAACAAGTTATAATTAATCTGGTCCAAACGGTTCGGGTCTTTCCGCTGGTCACGTTTAGGCCACTTCTGTGCATCGCGGATTGTACCTACACTTCGCAAATTGACCCCCGGCACCAGATAAGTTGTATTCTTTTCCTCTATCAAATAAGAAAAAGGCAGATTCGAAGTATCCGGATGAGTGACATGGCGTCCCATCACCAGTGAGAAGGCACCAATACGGGCGGGCCACAGGATATAAGAATCAGAAGTGGTCTTAGCACCTCGCTCCAATGCCCCCTGATGAATCGGCCCTAACTTATACATGTGATTACTCTGGTTAGAGCCTGAACCTGCATTCATGAACGAGAACATGCCGGCAATAAGCAACGTAGACTTATGGTGCGTCACGGTAAAAGGTCCAGCAAAAATAGCACAAGCCTCTCCATTTTCCTCCTGACAGTTACTGAAGAACAATGAATCAGAAGCCGAATAGGTATGCCCCAAATGACAAGCCTGGCCCACGAAACAACGTGTAAGCATCGTGCCATCTTCTACGTGTGAGCCACTTGAGATGATAAAATCATCACAAATCACCCCGTAACCGATATGCACCGGTGCATGCTCATTACTATTGATGCTTCCATTCTTCAAACGGCCGGCACCCTCAATCTGACAATAATCTCCAATCCGTACATTCTTGATGTAACCGGCATTCACTATCATTACATGACTCCCGATAGTACCTGTATCTGACGCATGTGACTCTGCATAAGACTCAATAATCTTCCGCATTTTCTCAATCAGTACCGGGCGATGACGATAAAGAGCCATGATATAAGCCTGATGAGCAGAAAGACGGTCATGAATAATCACCTCACGCCCGCCAGTTTCATTGAGGACTGAAACTTCCACTCCGTTTCCAAAACGGCTATGGCAATCCACCAGGATGATATCTACATTCTCTATAAAGGTATCATGCCCTATTTCATAGTTGGCAATGTAATTCTTTACATTCTCAATGTAGCAGTTGTCACCCACCGTTACATTGTGCAAGGTTGCATAATATACACCAGAATGTTTGGCCATTCCACCAGCCAAAGTAAACTCTTTTTCAAAAACGCCCAGTCGCACTTTTCCCGAAAAACGGGTGTGATGAATATAATCCGTATGAAAATCATCGGCCACTTCTACACCACTCCAATCGGAAGCTATACAGTGCTGCGCCTCCAGTCGTGCGATTTCTTCTTTTGTCAGTAAACGATAGTGTTGTGTCATATTTTCTTGTAGTTATTCTTCGTCGTATGTCTGATATAGAAAATCATTGTAAGGATACTTCTGCACATGCAGTTCCTTTACCTTTTTATATAATAAATCACGGAACTGATCAATGTTGGTCTTCTCACGTGCGGAAATAAAGATACAATTATCATTTAGTTTCGCCATCCAGGTATGCATCAGTTCCTCCAGCGTGATATTTTCTTTCGTCTTCGGAGTCAGGTCATCCTCGGCCTTTTCTACATACGTATAGGCATCTACCTTATTAAATACAATCATACTCGGCTTTCCACCTGCACCCAAATCGGCAATTGTTTTCTCTACCACCTGAATCTGCTCCTCAAAATCCGGATGTGAAATATCTACCACGTGTACCAGCAAATCCGCTTCACGTACCTCATCCAGCGTAGATTTAAACGAATCGACCAAGTCAGTCGGCAATTTCCGGATAAATCCTACCGTATCCGAAAGCAAGAAAGGCAAGTTTTCGATAATGACTTTACGCACGGTGGTATCGAGCGTAGCAAACAATTTGTTTTCCGCAAAGACCTCACTCTTGGCCAGCAGGTTCATCAACGTCGATTTACCCACGTTGGTATATCCCACCAATGCCACACGAATCATGCGTCCACGGTTCTTGCGCTGAGTAGACTTCTGCGTATCAATTTCTGCCAGACGCTGTTTCAGCAGAGCCATACGATTCAAGATGATACGACGGTCCATTTCCAACTGAGTTTCACCCGGACCACGCAAACCTACAGAGCCTTTACCACCTCCGGCACCGGAACCACCACCCTGACGTTCCAAGTGCGTCCATAAACGCTGCAAACGCGGAAGCATATACTTATACTGCGCCAGTTCCACCTGCGTCTTGGCATTGGCTGTCTGTGCACGCATCGCAAAAATATCAAGAATCAGTGAAGTACGGTCCAGAATCTTCACTTTCAGTTCATTCTCAATGTTACGGATTTGCTTGGCCGAAAGTTCATCATCGAAAATCACCATCCCGATTTCCGTCTCTTCACTCTCGTTCTGCAACTCCAGGTATTCTTTCACCTCCTGCAACTTACCTTTACCCACGTAAGTCACCGAGTTCGGCGTATCCAGTTTCTGTGTAAAACGTTTTACTACCTCTGCCCCAGCCGTCTCAGCGAGGAAAGCCAGCTCATCCAAATATTCATTGGTCTTACGTTCATTCTGAGTCTGAGTTATCAAACCTACCAGCACAGCTTTTTCTGTCTGTGCTTCTGATATTACAAATTCTTTCATTCAGTATAAATCTAAATTCTATAGAGCGCAAATATAAATAAAAAAAGCGCATCTCATTACAGATACGCTCTTTTTACTTCTTCCTTATTTATTCAAATCCGGATTCATCAATTCTTCGCTTTGTGGAATCGGCCAAACATATCCGCTACTTTGCGGAGTAATCTGTGTTTTCCGTTCAAAGTTAGCTCCGCGACGCAACACATCAATGCCTCGCATCGCCTCACCGATAAACTCCAGACGACGTTCGTTATAAACCGCCATCTTCAAATCTTCACCAGACAAATGATCAATATCCAACTGATTGCTTGTCTCCGGTAATGAACGGAATCTCACCTGTTTCAGACATTCTCTGGCAAGTTTCTCTTTTTCAGTTCCACCCAGATTTACATAACACTCAGCCAAGTTCAACAACGTTTCCGCATAACGGAAAATCGGTGCCCAATCCAGTTTCTGTGCAGCATCCGTAAACTTCAGCAACTGATTTTTTTCGTTCTTCATCTGCACACGGGCATCATCAGCTGAATTGTAATTCGGCTTGCCCATGATACCGTTCTCCACGTCTACCCACAAAATCGTATTCTTAGCGTAATAATATTCTGCCAATCCTTGCTGGGTATTCGGGCGGTTTGTTTCCTTCATTGGCAAAGAGAATATGGTTTCATCCGTATAATAAGGAGCCTTGAACATATCTCCAAACTTCGGAGTCAGTTCGTAGCCTGTCACCAGCTTACCTGCTTTTACCGCCTCTGTCCAGTTATTCATGGACATATACGCGCGCATCTTCAACATATTGGCAGCCGCCTGTGTAGCACGAGTTACAGTCGGTTCATCTGCTTTTGCTTTTACCGGCAACGCACTGATATTTTCCAAATCCGAAAGAATCTGTTCGTAAACCTCCTTCACTGTAGCACGTTTCAACGCATTGTGTTCACCGTTCTTTTCCGGAGTCAAACGTAAAGGCACAGATTTCGCATCCGGATTAATTACGTAGGGCGTAGCATACAGATTATTCAAATAGTAATAAGCAAATGCACGCACAAACTTTGCCTCCGCTTTATACTGCTCATACTTTTCTCCAGCAGTAGCTTTAGCACCTTCCAACTCATCCAAGAAAATATTGACACGGTTAATGGCAGCGTATGCCATGCTCCAGGTCACCGTATTTTCTGCATCTGTTTTGCCCACATTAAACTTATAAGTATTGGCCAGCGTAATCAAGTTCGGGTCAGAATTTACAATATCTTCTCCACGGTTATCAAACACCAGATAGGTTTTTCCTCCCATGAAGGAATCCGACGCATCATTTTTTATCGAACCATACAAGCCTAATACAGCTGCTTCCAAACGATTTGCATCATTATAAATATCTCCCGGCTCAATGTACAAAGGTGGTTCCTGATCCAAGAAACTGCTACTGCAACTACTCAACGTGGTTCCAGCCATCAATATAGCATATACAATATATTTTTTCATTCGAATCTGCTTTTAAAAATTCAACAATTAAAACGCCAAGTTTACACCAAATGTGTATGTACGTGCCTGTGGCAAAGTATTTTTATCCGTACCCGGAGCCAGAGTAGCATTGGTCGTATTCGACATCACCTCCGGATCCATACCCGAATAGCCCGTAATTACGAACAAGTTCTGCACCTGTGCATATACGCGCAACTTGCTGATACCGATGGCACTCGCCCAGTTCTTCGTATTGAAGGTATAACCCAATGAGATATTCTTCAAACGCAAATAGTCACCTTTTTCCACCCACTCGCTGATAGGCATGGCCGAACCATTAGAATAGTTATCGCCATACACTGGTTTCGGGAACATGGCATTCTTTCTTTCCGGAGTCCAGTAATTCTGAAGTACCTCCTTCGAGTTATTCCAGTAACGCATGTCACTTACCGTCGCCTTCGTACCATTATAAATATAGTTTCCACCTGAGAACTGGAAGAACAAAGACAAGTCAAAATTCTTGTAAGAGAAGTTATTACTCCATCCACCATACCATGTCGGCAGTGTATTTCCGCAAATCACCGGTTTCAAGCTGCCCTCATAAGGCGTACCATCTTCAAGCATCCATTTTGCTTTCGAGGCATGATTATACAGCACACGTTCTCCATTCTCTCCATAGAACACACGGAACCCGGTTTCCGGATCTACACCACCTGTCGGTGTCAGATACAACTGACCGATAGACTTGCCAGGTACTGTGATATTTGTAATTTCCAATCCAGTGGCATCACCTTTGATAATATTATCCAAACCATTAGCCAGAGATACAACCTTATTACGAGTAGTCGTAATATTAAAACTTGTATTCCATTTGAATGCACCGTCACGTAAAATATCCGCAGAAATCGTCAACTCAATACCTGAGTTTGTCATCTTTCCAGCATTGGTTGTCAGGATATTTCCTGGAAGACCTTTCGAAGGAGCCTGTGGCACATCCAGAATCAAGTCTGAAGATTTCGTATAGAAATAATCAAAATCAATATCGATACGATCAAGTACACGTGCACTGAAACCTACGTCATACTTTTCTGAAGATTCCCATTTCAAATTCGGGTCGGCAATCTTACTTAAACGATAACTTCCCTGAGAACCGTAATAGTAAGGAGAATAATACGAACGTGAGGCATAGTCATCGATATTCGTATTACCTACCACACCATAGCTACCCTTGATCTTAAAGTCTTCAATCACATGCTTGAGCGGTTCAAAGAAAGCTTCTTCCGACACACGCCATGCCGCTGAAACACCTCCAAAGTTACCCCAGCGATTATCCTTGCTCAATGCAGAAAGGCCATCACGACGGAAATTGATAGAGAACATGTATTTCGATGCAAAGTCATAGTTGATACGTCCAAAATACGAAACCATAGAGCTCTTGGAAATACTACCCGAAGCTGTGGCATTGGCAAAAGTTCCCTGGAAGTTCGTAAACTTATCATCCTGCAATTCTGTACGAGAAGCATCCCATTCATTGTAGCTGCTTTCAGTAGCTTCCATACCCACCAGGAAATTGAAATGATGACGATTAGCCGTAAAATCATACGTTGCCGTATTCGTCCAGGTCCAGATACTGCTATGCACTGCCGCATTGAACGCATACCCGCCTTTATTTACTCCATCTCCATGATTAGGTGACCAGAAACGAGAGTTTTCGATACGTGCATCGTCAATATTATACTGGGTTTTCAATGTAAGACCTTTCACAGGAGTAACTTCTGCAAAGAAACTGCTCAAAATACGGTTTACATCCACGTTGGTCTTATTACCCAATTCCACCAATGCCACCGGATTCGAAAATGTATTCATTACCGCATTAGGTCCATAACCCAACACACCTAACGAATGTTCATAATAACCTTTGCCATTTTCATCATAGATAGGTATATTCGGAGAGTTAGCCAGCGCCATACGCGGGAAACCACCTACTGCAAAGTTTGAACCGTTACGTGCCGCATCCACCTGCGATGTAGAACTTACGTTCACGCTCGAGTTCATACCAATCTTCAGCCAGTCTGTTACGTTAGCCACAATGTTAGCCTTACCGCCCAGACGTTTATAGTTATCGCCCACTACAATACCTTTCTGCGTATTGTAATTAGCCGACATATAATATTTCACTTTTTCCGTTCCACCACTTACGGCTACAGTCTGGTCTTGTGTAAACCCATTCTGAAAAATAGCATCTGCCCAGTTAGAGTCTACTCCCGGCATCAAGTTAAATGCCTTATCACCATAAGCAGGATTAGCGATGAATGTCTTATCCATAGCAGCCAGTTCAGCTGCTACATCTGTTCCGTATGCATTACGAACCGCCATATTCTTGAAGTCTACATACTCCTGTGCATTCATCATATCAATGAACTTCGTCCGGTTGGAGAAACCGACAGAAGCATCATACGTTACTTTTGCTTTTCCGCTGCTTCCCTGCTTGGTAGTAATCAGCACGACCCCGTTTGCCGCACGTGAACCATACAAAGCTGCTGCCGCCGCATCCTTCAACACGTCAATAGAAAGAATATCAGCCGGATTAATGTCAGCCAACGCATTGGCATTACCCAATCCTCCGCCCAAATCACCCGACTGAATCGGCATTCCATCCACTACGTACAAAGGAGAAGTACCCGAAGTAATCGAGTTTACACCACGAATATGTACCACAGGAGCCTGACCTACTCCTCCTGAAGGAGTCGTTACATTCAAACCAGAGGCACGTCCCTGCATCATCTGGTCTAAGCTTGTATTAGGCACGTCCTTTAACACATCGTTGCGGATTGAAGCTACTGAAGCTGTCACCGTACGTGCGCTCTGCGTACCATACGCCACAACCACCACTTCTTCCAAAGCCTGTGCATCCGATTTCAACACTACATTCACCACCGGTTTTACAGCCACTTCCTGGCTCTGCAAACCGATAAAAGAAACCACTAAAGTTTTTGCCGAAGCCGGCACACCAGAAATTGTAAAGTTTCCATCAATGTCGGTCACTGTCCCTACAGTAGTACCTTTTACCAACACCGATGCGCCCACTACCGGCAATCCGTCTTCTTCCGACATCACATTACCGGTCACTTGAGAAACTTGGGCGTTTGACAGACCAATCCCTATCAGAAGAATGGCCATGAACAACGTCATTCTTTGTTTCATAAAATCTCTCTTTTAATTTAGTTAAGTTAGTCTAATACATTTATCACAAACGGGGCGCGAATGTAAGAAAATAAAGAGAAATTATAAAACAGCGGGCAATTTTACACTAAAATTTATTTATAAGGAGTAAAACGATATCAAAATAGATAAACAGATGGTTTTTAAGAACTTGCTTTCACTTCTTCAACCGCATAAAAAGTGAATACAAATAGAATAAAATTGCAATTATTTTGTATTATTAAGAAGTTCATTCTAACAAAAAGACCAGTTTTTAAGTGAATAAGACGAAAAAGAGGTACATCCACACAGGACATACCTCTTTTATTATTTCAGCTATAATAACGATTATTCAGCAGAAGCTTTTACGAATTTCACTTCAAATTTAGCTTTATATTGAGTATTACCTTCTACTGGTACAGTATCATCTTCTGTTGAAAGCAGATATTTTTTATCAGCTTTCTCATCAAATGCATAAAGTTCATATGTTACCTGATAAGTCACGTTGTCCGTTTTAGCCTCAGCAGTTGCTGCTTCCACGTTAATACCTACCAAGTCCATACAGATAGGATACTCCTTCTCTTCAGCAAATTTCTGAGTCATTCCTGTAGCCAATTTTGTTGTATTGACTTTCAGAGAAATTTCATTATTAGCCAGGTAGTCAGTTGTTAAGAATTGAGGATTTTTATGATCCTTATCTACCACAAACTGAATGTGGTCTTCTCCAGCTGCCTTCGACTTACCAATAGTAGCAAAGAAACTAGAGATACGCACCAAAGAATTCTTAGTATAATCAGGTGATGGTTTTTCTTCGTCTACCTCAAAATCTTTTGCAATTTCTACTGCAGCTAAAGCTCCTTCTTTATCAAATGTACCAGCATATTCATCCTTCACCATTGTAGATGCCAATGAGTCACTCTTCCAGGCATAATCAATCACCATAGAATAGGTTGCATCTGTATAACCTGCACCATACAAATGATCTTTCACTCCGTCTGCAACCTGCAACTTCAAAGAATATGTCTTCTGAAGCTCTACTACGCTTTGATTGAAAGTAACAGTTATCGGGCTACTAACCTGTTTCTCAGCATCAAACATAAACTGATTATCAGACAAAGAGAAAAAGTTATCTGGATCTGTTGCCTTAACCGGTACATTTACAGCTTCAGAAAAAGAAGCTCTATTCAACACAATCTTAAAAGATGTTTGCCCCGGTGACAACTGTTCAGAAACTGCACTGCTTTCAAAATAAGCTCCAATTGCATCCGCATCTGCTTCCGGGCTTGCCACTTCCGTATCTTCATAATCACCGCATCCTACCATCATTACAGCCGGAGTCATCAACAGTCCGAAAAAGAATTTATTTAATTTCATAATACTCTTAGTTTTTAACTTTAATCTAACTTATTATTCTTCCACAGGTTTTGGTAATGTCCATGCAGGGCTATCAGCAGGAGTCAATGCCTTGTTAGCCTGAAGTTCTGCTTCCGGTATACGCCATAACAGGATGTCATCAGTCGGTGCAATATTGAAGATACATTCTGCATTCGGGAAACCACATCCACGACGATCCACTCCCTTGTTCAGACGCATTACATCAAACCAGATTACTCCTTCACCCCAAAGTTCAATACGACGCTGGAAATAAACAGCTTCCTGAGGATTAGAAGCATAGTCAGTCAAATAAGCCTGCACTCCGCTTTCCAAACGGTTGTTAAGCAATTCCTTGAAATATTTTTCACCTTCAGCGCGGTTTCCAGCTTCGGCGTATGCCTCTGCAGCAATCAGATACATTTCCTCAATACGCATCAGTACAATGTCGTTAGCATTGATAGTAGTACCTACTACATCATTATACGGACCAAATTTTACCTGAGTATAAGGTTTATAACCCTGCTTAGCTACAAAAGCAGCCTGTTCTTCTGTCAAGAAGTCTTCCTGAGCTTCAGCTGCTGCATCCAGCCACCATGATTTACGAATATCTTTATCGTTGATTCCGTTATATAACTCCAAGCTAATCTGACGGCCACCTGAATAGTTTGCATATCCATAGTTCAAAGAACCCATGTGAGAAGGCCAGTTACAGATACCCGTATCTACCACGTCATCCGTTTCGCTGATAATGATACCCCACATCCAGTTGGTCTCGTCTACACTCCAAAATGTCGGTTTTGCCACTTCATCACGCGAAGCAATTGCAATACCTTCACTCTTTGCAGATTTAATAGCATTTGCCGCATCATCAGCAGCTTTAGCATATTCATGCATTGACAGATACATACGTGCACGAAGTCCGTAAGCTACTGACAGACTGATATAACGCTTATCTGCACGTTTTACTTTCCCTTTTTCTGCATTAGTCAACAAACCAATAGCATTAGTCAAGTCAGATTCAATCTGCGTATATACTTCTTTTACAGACGAACGCTTGCAACCATTCACAGAAGCATCCTCCGAGTTCTTTTCTGTAATCAGGGGCACACAAGGCTTATCTTCATTACCTTTATAGTTAAACTGATACAACTGTGCCATTACCCAATAAGAGAATGCACGTGCAGCCAGTCCCTGTCCCAGGTAGAACTGTTCATTGGCATCTTCTGTTTTTTCGTCAATGCTTCCTACTACATTATTGGCAGCAAAAACGATAGAATACAAGTCATTCCATACCATTTGTCCTTCCAAGGAAGTATTTTCACGGTCTTCAAATGTCAAGTCATATCCAGTCCAGTTATAACCGTTATTATCACTTACTACGTCTTCTGTATTAGAATCCAGACACAACATGACAGTAGGATAACCAATATCGTTATGACGTTCAGCTCCCAATGCACTTGAGTTAGGAAAAGCCTGGTTAAAAGTAGAGAAAATCGCATTAACTTTTGCTACTCCACGTTCAGGATTCAGTGTAGAAACGGTCTCCTTCTGAGAGTCTGTCACGATTCCTCCATCGGGCAATGTATCCATATCCTGGCAACCAGTCACAGCCAGTGAAGATACAAGCAATGAAGCAAAAATATATTTTGTTTTCATATCTGTTTCTTATTTATATTTTAATTAAAATGTAAGGCTGATACCTCCAGAAATTGTACGGATGGCAGTATAAAGTGATGTAGTAGCACTTGTATAGCTCTGACGTGGGTCAAGACCCTTACGTGCAGAAAGCAATCCTACATTATCGGCAGTGAAATATACACGCAGTTTTTCCAGCATCATCTTGCGAACCAAGTTAGACGGAAGTGTATAACCAATAGTGATATTATTTACACTCAGATAGTTAGAACTTGCAAGCCAGCGAGTTGAAGTAGAGTTTGTATACTTATCCTGCGCATTCAGACGAGGTACATCCGTATATTTATTTTCCGGAGTCCATGCATTGTAAATATCCTTGTGCCAGTTCTGTCCGTCACCTTTTCCAGCCATCATGAAACGATAACCTGAGTCATAAATCTGACCACCCAACTGATAAGACAACTGAATAGAAGCATCAAAACCGTAAAGCTGTACAGAAGTTCCCAAACCACCGTATACCTTCGGCATCAAGTTGTCTGTGGCCACCTTGTTTGTAGTCTGAGCTAATGCATAATTGTCTGTTTTATACAACTCACCCTTGTCATCTTTTGCCCAATACTGAGCCAAACCTGTTTCTGGATCTACGCCAGCATAATCTACCAAATACATACGGTACATTGATTCACCTTCTTCGTAAATGTAGTTTCCATCAATCAACTGACCATCCAAGTCCGGATGCAACTTGTTGATTTTATTTTTGATGAAAGTGGCATTCAAATTCACATCCCAAGTAAAGTTCTTCTGGTTGAAAATCAAATAAGTCAAATCCAATTCAAAACCAGAGTTGGTCATAGAACCTACGTTCATCGGAATAGAAGTATAACCCACACTTCCGGCAACCGGTTTGTTGTAAAGCATATCACTTGACTTACGACCGAAGTATTCAGCCGATCCGTTCAAACGGTTATTGAACAAGGCAAAATCAATACCTACGTTATAAGAAGTTGAAGTTTCCCAAGTCAAATCGCGATTACCCTTTGCAATCATCGTACCGTCAGAGAACACACCGTCTGCACCAGTCATGTTATACTGGTCCATCCATGGATAATAGTTTTTAGCTGTCTCCATCACTCCTACAGTATATCCACCTGGGAACAAGATATCATCGTTACCCTGCTGACCGAAAGAAGCCTTCAGTTTCAACATGTTAATCCAAGTGATATCCTTCATGAAATCTTCACGTGTAATCATCCAAGCCACACTTGCAGCCCAGAAGTCACCCCAACGATTTTCAGGAGCAAAACGAGAAGAAGCATCACGACGGTAAGAAACGTTACCAAAGTATTTATCGTCATAAGAGTAGTTGACACGACCAAAGAAACCTTCAGTAGCATAAGTCAATTTCATACCGCTGGCAGTCTTCTTATCAATTGTATTGCTAATATAGAAGCTTTCAGGGTCATACAGATTCTGACCAGAACCTGTCAATTCTGTATATTGGTATGAATAACCATCATAACCGGCAGTAATATCAAAATGATGTACATCTTTCACTGCAAACTGATAGTTAGCTACATACTGCTGGTCAAAACCGAAAGTACGCATTGCAGCCTGATAAGCATTACCTCCATAAGAAGCACTCTGACCCATATATGCGTTACCCAAATCATTGTAACGTGTATTGTCGATATTCATACCAAAGCGTGCGCTGATGGTAAGACCTTTAATCGGAGTCAATTCAGCAAACCAGTTTGCATTCAGCACGTCAGCCAAAAATTCAGTCTTATTATAAATAAGGTCACCTGCCGGGTTGGCAATAGACATAAATGCACGTGATGAAGGACTGCTTACACCATCACCGTAATCATACACCTTACGACCGTTCAGTGTCATAATCTGTTTGTCAGCTCCACGTACATACATCGGATAAACCGGAGCAATGTTATTGGCAATATAGAAAGCATTACCGGAAGATGATGCATTATCCTGATCGCCCGGATAGTTACTCTTTGAGTTTACATAGTTCATGTTGGCACCCACTTTCAACCAGTCTGTTACCTTGTAGTCACCCTTCAAACGACCGCTGAAACGAGTCAAACCAGAACCTTCAATTACACCCTGATCATCCAAATAGCCGAAAGCCATGTAGAAAGTAGACTTATCGTTACCGCCAGACACATTCAAGTTATATTCCTGACGAAGAGATGTTCTAAATGTTTCATCAGCCCAGTTATCCGGAGTATAATAATATCCATATTCATCTGTATAGCCCAATGTAGCATTCGGGTTCAGCAAACCGTTGCTACCAATCAGCAACTGACCTTCAGGTACTGTATAAATCTGATAACCTACACCACCATTTCCAGCAGAAAGCAAAGTATTGTTTGCAGCTACATTGGCAGCCTGCGGAGTCATGCCATTGGTCTGTACATAACCATTATAGATAGCTTCGTAAGCTTTTTCCAGATAATTCTTTGAACTTGTCAGCACATCGTAGTTCTTTACTCCACGAGAGTTGGCACCCCATTTTGCATCGAAGTTTACACGTGCCTTACCAGAAGTACCTTTTTTAGTAGTAATCATGATGATACCGTTTGCACCACGCGCACCATACAACGCTGTAGAAGCCGCATCTTTCAACACTGTCATTGATTCAATATCTGCAGAGTTGATAGATGACAAATCTCCATCATAAGGCACACCGTCTACTACATACAACGGGTCTGTTCCGGCATTGATTGATCCGACACCACGGATACGCACTTTTGCATCTTCACCCGGCTGACCGTTATTACTCAAAATCTGCACACCTGCTACAGCTCCAGCCAATGCATTTGATACGTTTGACACCTGACGTTTCTCAATCTTATCAGCTTTCATCACTGCTGCAGAACCTGTAAATGACCCTTTGGTAGAAGTACCATACGCAGTTACCACAACTTCATCAAGTACCTCAGCATCAGACTTCAACACCACTTTTACGATAGGCTTAATCTTCACTTCCTGCGACTGCATTCCGATGAAAGAAATGACCAAAGTTCCGGCGGAACTATATTAGCTTTAATTCGTTGATTATCAAATGGCAAATTTATTTCCAATTTATTAATGAGCCATTTTAAATCAGTTATAACTGCAAAATTTATATAGTTTTTCTACCTTATTATTACTAATAGGATTAGAAAATGTATTTATATAGATGATGTAATGCATAATATTATATTATGTTTCTCATGCGGAAAACGTACGGCTCTGCACCGTAAAATATAAACTATAACAGAGCGTCTTCTTAAATTAATAATTACATTCTTAAATTAATAATTACATTCTTAGATTAATGATTAGAACTTACATTTTTTCAAGTCTTTTACAATCGTTCCTGAAAAAATATCGCTATATCTCTGAGTAGTTTTTACACTTTGATGCCCCAATAGCTTTTGGACTGTAGTTATTTGAGCCCCGTTGTAAATTAAAAGAGTAGCATTAGTATGCCGGGCTGTATGAAATGAAAAGTGTTTTTCTATCTTGGCTAACACACCGATTTTTTTTAAATCTTTATTTACGGAAGAATTCGATTTTATATGAAAAAAATCACTTAAATTCTGATGATATTCTTGCAATAATCGGAGGGCTTTCCCCTGAAAGAGAAGATATAATGGTATGCTGACTTTTGTATCTGTCTTGACAGTTTTAAATATAAGCCATTTCTCTCCTTTTATCGTAACAATATTACTTTCATTAAGAAGTACAAAGTCTGAATATCGAATCCCCGTATAACAACAAAATAAAAATGCTTTCAAGCTATGCATTAATGATTTTGGACACGATGAAAGCTCTAGCTTTTCTAGCTTCCTTATTTCTTCAGGTAGTAAAAAACTATGTTTACTTTGAGTTGTTTTTATTTGGTATTTTCTAAACGGATATTCATCAGGCTGAATATATCCTCTTTTGATAGCTTCATTAACAAAGGTTCTTAATTGTCTCATGTGTTTGGCGATTGTGTTTGTTTCATACATTCTTTGCCTCATGAAATCTTCAAAATCAAGAAGAAATGTATAGGTTATATCTTCAAATTCAATAGAGGGACGAAAGTGATTGAGTAAATCCAAAGTCGTTAAAAGATTCTTTTTGGTAGTATCTTTACGCAATGAGTGTTCTACCCAATTTCTACCAAAGAGTAGAAATGTCATTTTCTCTGTATCATTTTGATGGTTGAAAGTTTTAAAAGCGGACAAGTTGATATAGACACCGCGTTTCCATGATTTCAATTCTTCCCATTGCAATTGTAAAATAAATTCTTCTAACATTCGGTTTAATTCTTCAGAATGCGGATGTTGGATAATTCTACTATGATGGTTATCCCATTGCTTTGGATTGACATATATTCCTGTCGAAATGTAAACCTTTTTACGATTTCTGTAAGCTTCCACTTGAATAAGAGCCTTACCTGATTTGTTTAACTTCTTTTTACGATTGTAGACCAATCTGAAATAAATCTTGTTCATACTATGTTGTTTTTAAGAAAATATGCAGATAATATGCAATAAGAAGAAGTTTATTACTTATATAACGTCTATTTTAGCTAAATTAAAACTAACAAGTATCTAGCAAAAAGGATTCATTATTTTGATTCGATGATAAATCCCAGATACAAGAAATGCATATCATTTACTTTATAAAAACATACTTTTGCATGAAAGTGGCAGGTATAAGTGTTAAAAAGCAAGCTTTTGGGGGAATTTTATTGAAAATGGTATAAATATTTAAAAAGATATTACTACTTTTGCGTCCTGTTAGAGTGAATGAATTTTTATTAATGTAAAGTTAAACTTTAAGAGAGATTTTTATGAAAAGAAAATTGATGCTGTTAATGACCTGCCTGATGATAGGTATTGGTCTGGTAAACGCTCAAATCTCAAAGGTAACAGGTAATGTTACTTCTGAAGAGGATGGTTTACCTGTAGTGGGCGCATCAGTATTGGTAAAAGGTACTACAGTAGGTACTGTTACCGACATTGATGGTAATTTTACGTTGACTAATGTGCCAAGTTCCGCCGGAACTTTGGTCATTTCTTTCATCGGAATGCAGTCGCAAGAAGTGAAGATTAAGCCGAATGTAAATGTGGTACTAAAGTCTGATGCTGAGCAACTTGAAGAAGTTGTTGTGACAGCAATGGGTATCAAACGTGACCGTAAAGCATTAGGATATGCTGCACAAGATTTAAAGTCTGAACAACTCAGCAAAAGTGGTACCACATCACTGGCTAATGCAATACAAGGTAAACTGACAGGTGTTGAAGTACGCCAATCGTCTGGTGCTCCGGGTGCCTCTTCTCAAATCATCATTCGTGGAGCCCGTTCATTTGATGGAAACAACCAACCTTTGTATGTAATTGATGGTATGCCTATCAATACATCAGCAGACTTTGATACCGGTAGTTCTGTAACAGGAGCAAACTATGCAGACCGTAGTATTGATATTAACCCTGAAGATATTGAGACCATTAACGTACTCAAAGGACAGGCTGCTTCTGCATTGTATGGTATTCGAGCATCTAATGGTGTCATTGTAATTACAACAAAACGCGGTTCTAAAAACAACTTGAATAAGCCAAGTGTTACTATTTCTACTAACATGAGTGCTCAGCGTGTTTCTAGAAAATTTGAACGTCAAACAGTATATGCACAAGGCGATAAAATCAGCGCATACAATCCTTCATCTTCCAGTACATGGGGACCTAAAATCACAGATTTGGCAAATGATCCTGTTTATGGTGGAAATACAGACAACCAATATACTGCAGAATTTGGTAAACATGAAGGTCAATATTATAACACTCAACGTGCAAAAGCTGGTCTTGATGGTTGGACAACTCCGCAAATTTATGACAACGTAGGTGATTTCTTAGGTACTGGATTTACAGAAAACACAAATGTAAATATATCACAAAGTCTTAACGGGGTAAACTATTCATTTGGATTAAACAACTCTTATCAAAATGGTATCATCCCATCTACAGGTATGAATCGTTGGGGAGCCAGAGGTTTGGTTGACTGGAAAATCAATGAAGAATGGAATACTGGTTTTTCTGCAAACTATTCATCAACCAAAATTACATCTGCTCCTGGTGCTAATGATGGTATAATGAACGTCGTATATTCTGCTCCTGCTGAATATGATCTGAAAGGAATCCCGACACACGCACCTGGAGATATCACGAACCAAGTACTTTTCCGTTCTACTTCATTTGTGAACCCATATTGGTGGGCTGATCATAATGAATACTTGCAGCACACAAACCGTGTTTTTGGCAATGCATATCTTGAATATCAGCCAAAATTAAATTGGGGAGATGGATTTACTTTGAAGTTCCGTGAACAAGCAGGTTTGGATATTTGGACTTCTAATTATGCCGATGTAAAAGAAATGGGTACAACAAGTGCCCTACTCGGTGGCGAAATTGAAAATTATGGTTCACAACACAATGTTTTCAACAACTTGTTTACCATTAATTTCGACGGTCGATTTGGTAATGAAGACGAATGGGGATTGAACATCATCTTAGGTAATGAATTTAATGACGAAAACATTCGTACTTGGGACTATTATGCAAGCAATTTTAATTTCCCGGGATTTCCGACCATTGGAAATGCTACTAACCTGGCCAGTGCTAATGAATATACAAGAAGAGAACGTACTGTAGGTTTCTTTGGAAGTGTGTCTGCATCCTGGAAAGACCAGTTGTATTTAACTGTTACAGGACGTAATGACTACGTATCTACCATGCCTAGAGGAAGCCGTAGTTTCTTCTATCCTTCAGTTTCTTTGGGATGGGAATTCACTAAATTACCATTCTTGGAAGGCAACAGTGTAATCAACTATGGTAAATTAAGAGGCTCATTTGCACAGGTAGGTCAAGCTGGTACTTATTACAACAACTTCTACTATACACCTTCTTACGGAGGAGGTTTCTTGGCCTACACTCCGGTATCTTATCCGCTTCCAAGTGGTGTTTCATCATACGTACCATATTATGTAGTATATGATGAGAATCTTAAGCCGCAAAATACAGTAAACTATGAAGCCGGTATTGATTTGCATTTATTCAACAGCAGAATCAAAATGGAATATACCTATAGTTTACAGAATGTTAAAGATCAGATATTCTCTGTACCGACAGATGGTGCTATAGGTTATCAATATATGATGACAAATGCCGGAAAGATGCGTACCCATGCACATGAATTCTCTATCAATGCAGCTATTCTGCAAAGTAAAGATTATGATTTGAATTTGGGTATCAACTTTACCAGAATCCTCAACAAGGTTATTGAACTTGCACCGGGTGTAGAATCTATTATGTTGGGTGGATTTGTTGAGCCGCAGGTTAGAGCACAGGCTGGATGTACTTATCCTAATATCTATGGTGCTGCATTCAAGCGTGATAGCGAAGGAAACATGTTATTGCTTAATGGCTTACCACAAGCAACAGGAGATAGCCAGAACTTAGGTAACTGTTCACCGGATTTCACAACTGGTATCACTTTTGGTGGACGCTACAAACGTCTTTCTTTAGCTACTACATGGAGCTGGCAGCAAGGTGGAAAAATGTATCATGGTACAAACATGACATTAAACTATTTCGGTGCAACAAAAGAATCTCTTCCATACCATGAAGGAACAATGGTAGCAGAAGGTATTGATGAAGCTACAGGAGAAAAGAACACGGTTGAAGTTAGCAAGCAAGCTTATTATCAGGAATATTACAACATTTCTGAATCTGGTATTTATGATACTAGCTTCGTAAAATTGCGCGATGTAACACTGACATACCAATTACCAAAGATGGGAATTTTCGACATTTCTGTATATGGATTTGCTCGTAATATCTTAATCTGGGCTAATCTGCCGAATTTTGACCCGGAATCATCACAGGGTAACAATAACATGAGTGGATATTTTGAACGCTTCTCTGTTCCTAATACTTCAAGCTTTGGTGGTGGACTTACTATTAAATTCTAAAATAAATACGATTCAAATATGAAGAAATATATATTATCCGTTTTATCTATTGCATTTCTCGGACTCACATCTTGTACCGAGGATATAATGGATGACATCAATAAGGATAACCAACATCCTTCTCCTGAAAATGTATCAGCCGCACTTCAGCTGACAGATGCAATTATGGCTACAGGTTTCAGTACAGTATCAGGAGACTATGCTTTTTATCTTTCCTCTCTTACCGAACAAGAAATTGGAGTTGGAAATAACCAGTTAATGAGAGCAGAGTTACGTAACTCTGCGGAATGGGCAGCATCTACGACTTTCAATAACGTATGGAATGCAACCTATGGAAATCTTATGAACATCCGCCAAATGATTGAAAAAATCACGACGGGAACCCAAGGTAACGCCGAAAAATATGACTTATTGGGTATGGCACAAACTTTGGAAGCTTTGAATTTTGGAATATTGACAGATATGCATGGAGATATTCCATATAGCGAAGCATTACAGGGCCAAGAAAACCTTCAACCCAAACTGGATGCACAGAAAGATGTTTATACAGGTATATTAAATACCCTTGAAGATGCTATAAAGAATCTTGAAAAAGGTAAAGATTTAGAGTCTGCCGGAAATCAGGATATTGCTTTTGGAAATGATAATGAACAGTGGATGGCTACAGCTTACGCTTTGAAAGCTCGCTATTTATTGCATCAATTAGCTGTTACAGAAGATAAAACAGCATTATTGACAGAAGTGAAGAAAGCCGCAGAAAAAGCAGTAGAATTGAACTTTAAAGGTTTTTTGATTAAAGAATTCAATGGAGTTACTTGTGACAATCCTTGGAGTGCATATATATGGAGTAGAGAATATACAGCTTCTTCCAAGACTGTAACAAATCTGATGGGAACAGATGATCCTCGTTTACCTTATTATATTTATAAAACAGATAAGTCAGAAGGAGGGTCATATCAACCTGGAGATGAAGAAATCGCGCAGGTTGCCGATGGAAGTCTTGCCTATCCCGCATGGTACGACTTAGGCTCACAGCCTATTCACATGTTCAGCGTTTCTGAATTATATTTTATTCTTTCAGAAGTTAAATTACGTCTTAATGAAGACGCCACTACCGAATTCCAAAAGGCTGTTGCAGCTTCTGTAAGTGAAATTATGGGTTGGTTTGATGATGATACAGATGCCAGCGCTTACGCCAGCTCATTAGGAACACCAACACTTCAAAAGGTATTCGAACAGAAATATATCGCTCAAAGCGTAGATGAGCAAGTGGAAACTTATAATGATTTACGCCGTGTAAAAGCAATGGGTGAAAATTATATTGTCTTGACAAATCCGTATAACACTCAAGGAGGAGTCAACCGATTCCCAGAACGTTTACCATACGGAAATAGTAGCGTATTAAGTAATCCTAATATCAGCAGTGTTTATGGAGATGGATATTATATCTACTCTGAAAAGACATGGATAAACGGTGGTAAATAAAGTAATATTTTAGTATTAACCCCTTGATTAAACTTATCAAAAAACTTGCCCAAGCATATACTCCTTGTATATACTTGGGCAAGCTTATATAGTTACATATCTTCGATAATCCATTTTAGCAAATCATTTGTTATGGTTTCATTAGAAAGTCGGGGCAGGTTATATTCATTTTGTTTAAGTAGCTGTACCAAATAATTGGAGGTCATTATTTTAAACCAGTAATTTCTAAGCTTCATTCTAGCAAAAGAGTTCAAAAGATTGAACGGATTACAAAAGTTCGTTTAAATTTTCTGTAAAATGATAACCGTCATTGCACTCCTCAGGTATTTATATATCTAATTATATTGACTGATAGTTCTACAAATCTTCTTCTACCCAAATCCGGATTTCATTTTCTGTTACTCCGTAAAGTTCTGTATATCTTTTGTCAAAATATATCCGATAGTCATTCTAGAAGTCGTTGTTTATTGCCGCTTAAGCATTGATTTGTCATATTTACCTACCAGCATAACAACACTCTTCCCCGTTTTTCAGCTGCCTATTGGATTATTCCTTGAAATCGTAAAGAAAGAGAAACTTTACAGGTTCTGTTTCATAAATTTTTTCATTTTACAAGGACGGTACTCAATATATCATTTAAATTTTTCAGCGAATCATTTTTCTGTGTATTCAGGTTTACAGTAAAATGGGATGAGAATTCCAGTATCTTTTCACTTCATAGAATAAACAATTATTGGAATTATTCTTTACGCTCTGAGTAGTAAGCTTCCAGTGTAGAAATTAATAAGCCTATTCCCAACCTTCTAAGATGGCTAAAAAACGATACTTCCCGGATGAAATAAACGGTACATAAATTCTGCTTTATCTACATATTATCCCTTCTTAACGAGTTTTGTGGATAAATAGATTTTTAGTAGAATTTTGGTAGAAAATTTGTACCTTAAATTAGTTTGCAAGTTATTATATGCTATGGGTAGAATTAATATAAAATTTATATTCTTCTAATTATCAGTATATTATTTATTTTATAGTTCCGCCGGAACTTTGGTCATTTCTTTCATCGGAATGCAGTCGCAGGAAGTGAAGATTAAGCCAAACGTAAAAGTGATGTTAAAATCTGATGCTGAACAACTTGATGAAGTTATGGTTGTAGCTTATGGTACTGCCAAAAAATCTTCATTTACAGGAGCAGCTGCTTCTGTGGATGGAGCGAAAGCTTTAAAGGATATTCCTGTCACCTCTTTTGAGCAAGCTCTTGCAGGTACAACTCCTGGCTTAACTATAAACAGCAGCAGTGGACAGCCTGGTGCTGCATTAGAAATTCGTGTAAGAGGTACAGGTTCAATGAATGCAACTAATGAGCCTCTGTATGTTGTGGATGGAGTTCCAGTTGTTTCTGGAGATGTAGCTCTTTCTCCTGTTAGAGGTGATAGTAAATCATTTAATATTATGTCTTCTATCAACCCTAGCGATATTGAAAATATAACAGTTTTGAAAGATGCAGCGGCAGCATCTTTGTATGGTTCTAGAGCAGCAAATGGCGTAATTCTGATTACAACAAAAAAAGGTAAAGCAGGAAAAACGCGTATTAACTTTAAGGCCAATTGGGGATTCTCTGATTGGGCTATGAAAAATCGTGAAAGTGTAAATGGAACTCAACGTCGGGAACTGACATACGAAGGAGCCTATAATGAAGCTATTCTTTATGGTATTCCTGATGCAGACGGAAATTACACTCCTGCAACAGAAGAACAAGCAAAAGCGTATGCTCAAGCAGCAGCAGACACCTATGCGCCTGACTATAATGAAGACTGGGAGTCCGCTTTATTCCGTAAACACGGATCCTCGCAAAACTACGAATTTTCTGCACAAGGTGGTGATGAACGAAATTCTTTCTTCGCTTCTTTAGCATACAAAAAAGACCAAGGTAAGGCCAATAATTCTAAAATGAATGGATTCATTGGACGTATAAATGCTGTTCACCGTTCCGCTGATAACAAATGGCAAATGGGGGCAAATGTTTCATTATCTAAACAAGAATCATCCGTAGTCAGTGAAGGAACAGCCTATGCCAACCCATTTTTTCTTATCAACTGGAGAATTACTCCTAATATTCGAATTTACGATGAAGATGGCAATTATGATATGTCAAGTCCTATCATTCAGGCTTATTTCCCAAAATCTCATCCAATAGAAGATTTACAAAAAGATAAAAATGAATCTAATGTATTCAGAAGTTCGAATAACTTATGGGCTTCTTATGAAATTATTGACGGATTGATTCTTAAAGAAAATGTCAGCTATGATTATATTTCCAATAAATCATTAACTTACTGGCCTTTGGACTCAAATAATGGTAGTGACTTGGGAGGACTTGGATCTAACTATATATTGAATCAAAATAACATCTATTCTTCTACGACATTAAATTATATAAAGAGTTTTAACCAAAAACACAATTTGGATGTACTCGTTGGATGGGATGTGGATGACCGGCGAGTAGAATATGTGATGGCATCACAAACCGGCTATCCGCACAATAAACTGCCAGAATCTATTAATGCAGCCACCCCGATGGAAGGAATAGCATATTATGAGCAAGATCATTTATTATCACTTTTATCCCGCGTAAATTATGATTTTGATAATAAATATTATGTTTCAGCCAATTTCCGTCGTGATGGAAGCTCTCGCTTGGGTACAAATAATAGATGGGCAAACTTCTGGTCTGTTTCTGCTGCCTGGAGAATGACACAAGAAGAATTCATGCATGATCTGACATGGTTAAATGATTTAAAAATAAGAGCATCTTATGGTATCAATGGTACTTTGCCTAATTCATACTACAGCCATTTAAGTTTGTATGGATATGGCTATAATTACCAAGATAAACCAGGTTCAGCTCCTACTTCTATTCCAAATCCAGATTTATCATGGGAAAAGAATAAAAACCTCAATATTGGGTTTGATGCTCGTCTTTTTGACAGATTGAATGTAACATTCGACTATTATACGCGTCGTACTAGCGACTTATTGCAAGACGTTCCCACATCAATGACAGTTGGTTTCCAAACCATGCTGAAAAATGTAGGCGAAATGAAAAATCAAGGTGTGGAAGTAGACATTAATGTGGATGTATTCAAGCACTCACAAGTAAGATGGAATACCGGTTTGGCATTGTCTCACAATACTAATAAGGTTACAAAACTTTATGGAGGAAAAGATATCATTAATAATACTAGTATTATTCGTGAAGGAGAATCTTATTATTCATGGTGGAGCCGTGAATGGGCTGGTGTAGATCCACAGACTGGTGAAGAACAATGGGTATTAAACACTGTCAACAAAGATGGAAGTATAAACAGAGAGTTAACTAAAGATCCAACCCAAGCTCAACGCGTAATAATTGGAAAACCGGATCCTAAATTGACAGGGGGATGGAGAAATTCTGTATCATGGAAGGGGCTCGAATTAAACCTTCTCTTTAACTTCTCTTTAGGTGGAAAAGTTTTTGATACATGGAGAACAAGCTATACTGATACGGATGGATATGACGTATGGAATAATATGTCAACTGAGCAGTTAGACAGATGGCAGAAACCAGGTGACGTTACAGATGTTCCTCGACGAATTAACAATTACAAATGGGGTAATTATGGAAGCTCACGCTTTATGAAAGATTTGAACTATTTACGTTTGAAATCATTGAGCCTTTCATATTCACTTCCTCAAAAATGGATTAATAAAGCACAATTGAATAATGTTCGTGTCTTTGTATCAGGAACAAATCTGCTTACTTGGACTTCATACAAATATACAGATCCAGAAATGCCAATTAATGGAATACCAACGTTTGGACTTCCTAACTTAAAAACTGTTACATTTGGTATTGAATTAGGAATTTAATAAAAGAAGAAACAATGAAAACGACTATACATACAATATTTGCAGCCTTACTAACAGGAGCTACGTTGTTGTCTTCGTGTGATGATTATTTGACAACACTACCTAGCGATTCGTTAGTAAGCGAAGGAGCTATAACAACAGAGGAAGATACAAAAACTGCTGTGAACGGCCTTTATGAGGGACTTATTTCCGTTGGTGATTCATACTATTACGGTACAGATTTCATTACTCGCCCCGAAGTTGGTGGTGAAGATATACAAACAAGAATGGTTGGAGACCGTACAGAAAACTTCTATCGTTTTACCGATAGACAAAGTAATGCTAGAGAATCACTTTGGTCTGTGCCTTATGTAGTCATAAACCGTGCTAATGTCCTTTTAGATGCTATTGAATCAGGTTCTATACCAATGACAGAAGTAACCAAGAATTCAAAGGGTGAAGCTTTAGCAATTAGAGCATTAGCTCATTTCAACCTTCTAATCACTTATGGTACACCGTATCAAAAAGACAATGGAGTATCTTTAGGAGTTCCTGTGGTAACAACCGTACTTGATGCTGCGAGTTTACCTGAGCGTCTTACTGTAGCACAAGGGTATGAAGCGGTTTTGACCGATTTAACAGATGCTTTAGATTTTATAAGTGAGGATAAAACATACGGTCACATAAACCTCTGGGGTGTAAAGGCTTTAATAGCTCGTGTAAATTTATATAAAGGTAATTATGAGGAAGCCTATAAATATGCAAAAGATGTAATTGATCATGGAGGATACAACCTTGTTCCGAATGCTGAATATATCAGCATGTGGGGACAACGTGAAAATAATGAATCTATTTTTGATTTAGATTTATCTTCTACTATGTATGGAGGAGGTAGAGAACTTATCGGTTCTCTTGTTGCACCAAGTTCATATGGAACAATGATTGCTACTACTGATTTCCTGAATTTACTAAACGAAGATCCGGATGATGTACGATTGGGATTATTGATAAAAGATAAAGATGGACAGAAGCGTGTTGTAAACAAGTATCCGGGACTTGACGGAAATATTTTTGTGAATAATATTAGAGTAATCCGATTGTCTGATATTTATCTAATTGGAGCAGAAGCTGCATTAAGAAAAGGCACTCCTGATCAAAATTCTGCTGATGAATACTTATATCAAATAAGACATCGTGCTAATCCAAACAACACAAAAATCACAGCAACTCTTGATTTAGTTAAGAAAGAACGTAGAAAAGAACTTGTGATGGAAGGTCATAGACTATATGACATTTTACGTGTAGGAGATACTGTTGAGAGAAAAGGAGGTACTCATTTCTTGAATGGAGAAGATTTAATAACCGTTAATTGGAATGATTATAGAACTATTATGCCTATCCCTCAGGCGGAAATTGATGCTAATCCTCAGATTAAACAGAATCCCTCATATTAATAGATTGAGAAGTTTTTCTTGAATTTATAATATATAGAAGCAAAAAGCATTGTCTTCTTATTTATAAATTCCGAGAATTATTATAGGAAACTTACCCAAGTTGCGTAGCGTATTCTTGGGTAAGTTTTTTTCTTAGTATGCTCTCTATTTTATTATAAGACATTTTCTTTAAACTACTTAATATATAAGTGGCTCAATATATATAGTTGTAAAATAAGAAATTTCATACTCTTAAAACAATATAAGGCAGGAAAACATATTTTATTGACAAATGAAAACGCGTTTACTGAATAATGTATGGAATTTTATTTGTCTTGTATGACTCAATAAATTCGTTTTGAGCTAATATATTCATCTAATTATATAAAAATGACTTATTCAGAGTATAATCTTGGTAGAAAATCCGTATAGAATATCAGTTTACAAGCTATCTTGATTTACAAATCTTATTTAATTGAATAATTCCTATTTATTTATAAATCAATAATTTATAATACTTTACAGTTCCGCCGGAACTTTGGTCATTTCTTTCATCGGAATGCAGTCGCAGGAAGTGAAGATTAAGCCGAATGTAAAGGTTGTATTAACATCTGATTCTGAACAACTTGAAGAAGTAATGGTAGTAGCATACGGAACAGCTAAAAAATCTGCTTTTACAGGGTCTGCGGCAACTATTAAGAATGAGAAAATCACATCACGACAGACTTCCAACGTTACAAATGCTTTAGCTGGTCAAGTTGCTGGAGTACAAACGACAAGTAGTACAGGACAGCCGGGAAAAGATGCTACAGTACGCATCCGTGGTATTGGTTCTATATCTGCTAGTAATACACCTTTATATGTAGTGGATGGAGTTCCATACGATGGCGAAATATCTGCTATTAGCACATCGGATATAGAATCTATGACCGTGCTGAAAGACGCAGCTTCAAATGCATTGTATGGTGCACGTGGTGCAAATGGTGTCATACTAATTACAACAAAACGTGGTAAAACAGGAGATGCACGTGTTACTTTTGATGCCAAATGGGGAGTTAACAAACGGGGTATTCCTTCATATGAAACAGTCTCAGACCCAGGCAAATTCTATGAAATGGCCTACTCTGCTATATATAATGCCGATTTAAAAGGATATGCAGCAGCCGGTGATTTAGCTTCTGCCAATGCCTATGCAAATAAAACAATGTTATCATCTTCTTACTTAGGATATCAGGTTTTCACAGTTCCTAATGGAGAACAACTGATTGGAATGGATGGAAAATTGAATCCTAATGCTACTTTAGGCTATTCAGACGGAACATATTATTACAAACCAGATAACTGGAGTGATGAGTTATTTGAAAATAATTTACGCCAAGAATACAATCTAAGTGTAAGTGGAGCAAATGACAAAATGAATTATTATATGTCAGCCGGATACTTGGATGATCAAGGAATTGTACCAAATTCTGGATTTCAACGTTATTCAGCACGTTTGAAAGCTGACTACCAAGTTAAACCATGGCTGAAGATGAGTGGTAATATTTCATTTACCCATTATGATAGCCGTGAACAAGATACTGAATCTGGAACATCTAATGCAAATGCATTCTATGCAGCCAATATTATGGGAGCTATCTATCCGATGTACATTCGCGATGCTGAAGGCAATATTATGATTGACAATCGTGGATTCCAACGCTATGATTACGGTTCAGATACCAACTTCCAACGTAAAAATGTAATTCCTAATGCAAACCCATTGGCTAGTTATATGCTAGACCTGATGAAATATTCAGGAGATGTTGTTAGTGGAAAATGGTCTGCAGATATTGATATTTGGGGTGGTATCAAAGCAAAAATTAATATTGGTATTGATGCAAACAATGTACGTTCTACAGATTTAGTAAATCCATTCTATGGACAATACTCAGAAACAAGTGGAGTTGGTGGTATTGTCTCTGTATCAACACAACGTACCTTCAGTACTAATCAACAATATTTATTAACTTATAACAAGACCTTTAACCATATACATAATTTAGATGTATTGGCTGGTCATGAAAATTATAACTACAAATACCAATATTTATACGGATCTCGCGAGAAGATTTATAACCCAAATCTTCCGGAGCTGAACAATGGTATCATGAATCAAAGCAATGCCAGCTATAGTCAATCATATGCAACAGAAGGATGGTTATTCCGAGTACAATATGATTATGATGGCAAATATTTTGGTTCTGCATCCTATCGTCGTGATGGATCATCTGCTTTCCATCCAGATAATCGCTGGGGTAATTTCTGGTCTGTTGGAGCTGGCTGGCTAATGAATAAAGAATCATTCTTAGAAAACCAGAACTGGATTGACATGTTGAAATTTAAAATTAGTTATGGTCTACAAGGAAACGATAACCTGTTGTATATGAATGGTTACCGAAATTACCAGCCTTATATGGACCAATACACATTAACTAATAATAATAGTGATTTTGCTACGACATTATATTATAAAGGAAATCAAGACATTACTTGGGAAACTTCACACAGTTTCAACACAGGTTTTGACTTTGCTTTTTGGAAAGGAAAAATAAGTGGATCAATAGAATACTTCTCTCGTAAGACCACAGACATGCTTTACTTTAAACCAGTAGCATCATCTATGGGATATTCTCGTTTCCCTGAAAATGTGGGATCAATGATAAACCGCGGAGTCGAATTGGATTTGAATTCTAATATCTTTGATACTAAAGATCTAACTTGGGATATCAACTTCAACTTAACTCATTTCAAGAACAAAGTATTAGAACTAGCACCAGAATTGAATGGACAATTAATTGATGGTAGCCGTATCTATCGGGAAGGTGAATCTATGTACCAATTATATTTACCTAAATATGCTGGTGTAGATCCTGAAACAGGAGAAAGCTTATGGGCATTAACTGAACCTAATGAAAAAGGAGAAACAACTACAACCTCTTATTCTGAAGCATCATCACACCGTTTCATGACAGGAGATATTCTTCCAAAAGTATATGGTGGATTTGGTACAAGTCTCACATTTAAAGGTTTTGATTTCTCTATCGCATTTGCTTATCAGTTAGGAGGACGTATATTAGATTATACCTATCAGAGTTTAATGAGTACTGATGCACAAGGTTCAGCATGGCACGTAGACATGTTAAATGCATGGACTCCAGAAAATAAGAATACCAATGTTCCACGTATGAATGTAAACGACATATATGTTTCTTATTCATCTGACCGCTGGTTAACAAGTTCCAATTATTTAAGTTTGCAAAATATTACGTTTGGCTATACTTTACCTAAAAATTGGACACGGAAATTACAAGTTGAAGGTGTTCGTTTATACTTTGTTGCTGACAACGTAGCCCTTTTAACTGCTCGTAAAGGTTTAGACCCTCGTCAGGGATATGTAGCTTCTGACAACGTTTATTCGCCAATACGTACAATCTCTGGAGGTATCTCATTAAATTTCTAACCAATAAAATTAGTGTATATGAAAATAACAAATAAATATTTGATGTTTGTTGGTGTCACACTACTATTGGCTTCTTGTGAATTAGATAAAGAAATGGAAGGACAATATATAGGAGGTGAACAAAATGAAAACATTATTGCTCAAAGACCCAACATGACAGTTGCTGCTGTTAATGGTATGTCTGCAAAACTGAATGCATTTGCCACAGTTTCTACAGCAGAAGAACCAGACCATAATGATTATGGGGTCGCAGCGGTTTATCAAGCTCTAGAGCAAGGTGGACAAGACATGCCTTGTACGACTTCTGGATATAACTGGTTCAATAATAGCCAAACATATGCAGACCGTATTTACACCAGTTCTTTAGATGAATTGATTTGGAAAACTTTTTACAATCACCTAGATGCCGCCAATAAGGTTCTTGTTTTAACAGAAGGCACTGAAGACCCGGAAATGTTAATTTACAGAGGCCAAGCATTTGCAGCTAGAGCATATGATTTCCTTAATCTGGCACAAGCATATCAATTTACATATGCAGGTCATGAGAATGAGCTTTGTGTTCCAATTGTTACAGAAAATATGACATTGGAAGAAAAGCAAAATAATCCACGTGCAACAGTAGAAAAGGTATATGAACAGATTATAAAGGACCTTAATCAAGCCATAGATTTATTAGAAGGCTATGATAACGGCACAAATAAAGATAAAATAGATGAAGCAGTTGCATACGGTTTACGAGCACGTGCTAATTTATTAATGCATAATTGGGCAGAGGCTGCTAAAGACGCTGAAAAAGCAATTGCAGGAGGTACACCTCAATCATTAGCAGATGTTTCTAAACCAACGTTTAACTCAGCAACTGCAGACTCATGGCTATGGGGAGTTTTAATCACTCCAGATAACGATGTTGTACAAACCGGTATTATCAACTGGCCCTCTCATCTATGTTCGCTGACAGGTAATGGCTATACGACATTAACAGGTTCTTTCCGGTATGTAAGTTCTGCTTTGTATGATCTTATTCCCGACTCAGATATCCGTAAACAATGGTTTATATCTCCAGAAGGAACTTCTAAATTAGTAGATAATACTACGGTTGATGGTATTCCTGTTATTGATTACTTTGGTTTAACTCCATACGCAAATGTAAAATTTGGAGCTTACCAAGACATCATGGGTAATACTACCAACTCACAAGACTGGCCATTAATGCGTGTAGAAGAGATGTATCTCATAAAAGCAGAAGGCGAAGCGATGTCTAATAATCCTAATGCAAAACAAACATTAGAGAATTTTGTTAAGACATATCGTAACCCAGATTACACTTGTACTGCGTCTTCTGCACAAGAGATGCAAGATGAGATATGGTTGCAGCGCCGTATGGAACTTTGGGGAGAAGGCTTTGCTCTCTTTGATATATTACGATTAAAGAAACCTATTATTCGTAAAGATACAAACTACGAAGCTAAAGTTCAGTTTAATTTGGAGCCAGAATCACAAATCATGATTTATCGAATTCCACAGTGCGAAATGGAAACAAACAACGGCATCAAAGAAAGCGATAATAACCCAGCAGCTCCTCAACCTAGTATCTAATAAGATAAATCTAAATAATTAGATTAAATTAATTCTTACCCAAGTTTACGTATAAAAGCGTATTCTTGGGTAAGTTGTTTTATTGTTTTTTTTTAAGAAGTAATATTCTCAATAATAAAGCATAGAAAACCTATTCATAATAATTTAAAGATAAGATCACACTTATCGTACAAAAAACCGGAATCACATTTCTGCAATTCCGGTCTTCCTTATATAAATTATAATCCGTTTTCTAATCAGAACAATTTAGCAGGATATTCACCAGCATCTACCAAAGCCTGAATCTTGTCAACTACACTCTGACGATCAGCAGCGTATGTCACACCAAACCACTTAGAAGTAGTATCCAGCACTTTTACAGTAGCAGTTCCTTCATTAATCAGCTTGTTCACCATCAACGGAATGAAATATTCACATTTCAAGTTGCTGATATTTTCTTTCAGGAATTCAGCGAAATATTCTTCTGAATATTGGAAATAATCAGGAGTGAATCCCCACATATTCATTGAAACAGGAGTATTATCTTCAATACCAACCCATTCGCCATTTTCATCCTTATAAGAAACTACACCGTCTACACGCATAATTTCAGTACGTTCAACGACTGTTGTCAGATGTGCATTTTCATCAGTTGCACATACACCACGAGCAACAGTTCCACTTTCTGACAAAGTGTTTCCTACACGGAAACCTACCATGCTGTAGTCGTTCTTTGCACCTTCCGGCAATTCTGACAAGTATTTACCCAATACGGCAAAACTGTCACGTCCATAGAAGTCGTCAGCATTGATTACGGCAAATGGTTCTTTAATTACATTCTTACCCATCAACACTGCATGGTTTGTTCCCCAAGGTTTAACACGGCCTTCCGGACAAGTAAAGCCAGCAGGCAGGTCGTTCAAATCCTGGAACACAACTTCTACAGGAATATGATTTTCATATTTGCTTACAATCTTTTCACGGAAATCTTTTTCAAAATCACGACGGATTACGAAAACCAATTTCCCGAAACCACCACGGATAGCATCAAAAATTGAATAATCCATGATTGTTTCACCGTTAGGACCCAGTCCATCAAGCTGTTTTAAGCCACCGTAACGACTCCCCATACCGGCAGCCAGTACAAATAAAGTTGGTTTCATAGAATTGTATTAAAATTAGTAACTACGCAAAGGTAAACAAATAATGTGATTTCAACTCATTGTCATAAACAAAATGTATCACTTTTGGGTTCTTTTTTATATATTCGCATAACTAATGATTAAACTGTATATGAAAAAATATATAAAATGGGGAGGAATTGTATTAGCAAGTCCATTTATCCTTTTTATAGTCTTGTGTATATTAATCTATATACCTGCTATCCAGAATTTTATTGTGGATAAGGCGACATCATACGCTTCGCAAGCTACGGGGATGAACATTCATATACAACGAATTTCGCTTTCTTTTCCGCTAAATTTAGTAGTCCATGAAACCACGGTTACCAACCCTCAGGATACGCTCCTGAATGTGGAAAAACTAACCGTAAAAATTCAATTACTCCCTCTGGTAAAGAAGCAGATAGAGATTGATGGAGTGGAACTGAAAAACGCTTCAGTCAATACGGTCGACCTGATTGAAGGAATGTCCTTGCAGGGAAACCTGGGAGAACTTTTCTTGAAATCGCATGGAGTAGCCTTGACGCCGGAAACAGCTGTGCTCAACGAGCTCACACTAAAAGATGCCAATCTGAAACTATGCCTGGCAGATACAACCGCACAAGATACCACCCAAAGTGCACCTACATTCTGGAAGTTTAAATTAGAAAAGATCGATTTGGCAAATGTGGACTTTCAGATGGATATGCCACTTGACTCCATGAACTTAGGGCTTAAAGTCGGGAATGCTTCTTTAAGAGACGGACTGGTTGACTTGCATAAAGCGGCTTATTCCGCTAAAGAATTTAAGCTTTTACAGAGTGGATTATACTATAACTCAGGGAATACACCTCCTATAGAGAAGGGATTGGATCCGTCACATATTACAGTGACCGACATCAATTTACAGATGGATTCTTTATATTATCAGGGGAATAACATCCGGGCATTACTGCATCAGTTCGAGCTGAAAGAGCGTTCGGGACTGGAAATCAAATCGACTGAGGGGCAATTACAGGCAGATGAGAAAGCCATACGTGTACCTTCTTTACAAATCAAAACTGCAAATTCTTTTCTGGCTCTCAAGGCTACGATAGACTGGTCGGTCACCGAACAGAATCAGGACGGCGTATTGAACGGTCAGTTCATGGCTGAAATCGGTAAAGCTGATTTGTTCAAACTGATTCCAGACATGCCACAAGAATTTATTCAATCCTTCCCTGCAGCTCCATTACAAGTTCGTATCGGGGTAGATGGAAGTCTGAGTGACCTGAAACTGACTACTTGCCAGGTTAAAATTCCCGATTGTTTCCGTATGGAAATGGACGGAACGGTAAAAAATGTGCTCGACAGTCTTTCCAGAGAGGGAGTGATCAACCTGAACTCGGATTTCTATAAAATGGATTTTCTGAGTAGCCTGACCGACGGAGTAGTTATTCCGTCAGGAATGAATATTCATGGAAAGGCCGGTATGAAAGGTAACGATTTGTTTACCGAAACTACCTTAAGCCAGAATGAAGGAAAAGTACAGCTAAATGCGGAATACAACCTCCTTAAAGAAGCTTATAAGGCAGATATGCAAATCAGTGAGCTAAACCTGCATGATTTCCTGCCAGCTGATTCGTTGTTTTATCTCTCTGCTGGTATGCAACTTGAAGGAGCAGGAACAGATATTTTTTCCAAACGAACTACATTAACAGCCAATGCCGCACTCAACCACCTTCAATGGGGAACCCGTGTCTTCTCTGGCGTACAGCTTAATGCAGCCCTGAAAGAATCAAAAGCGAACCTCAACTTGGATGTGAATGACAACCTGATGAATATCTCATCGCAGTTAGATGCATCCCTACACCCTTCTGCAATTGCTGCGGATATGTTGGTTCAAGTGAAGAATCTTGATTTATACGGAATGGGATTGCTCAGTTCTCCGTTAAGGACTACCGAAAATATCGACATTCACATGAGAACGGACATGAAAAAAAGTCACGGTATCCGTTTATCTGTAAAAGACATAAATTTAATCACTGAAAAAAAGACATTTAAGACGAAAGATATACATTTCGGCTTCAGCACTGCACGCGATTCTATCAGGAGCTACGCAAATGCGGGTGACCTGACGTTTCTATTCAGAAGCCGAGGAGGTATTGATGAGTTAGGTAATCAGATAACCAAACTGACGAATGCACTGAGCGCACAATGGAAGCAGAAATCAATTGATCAGGTTGCCCTTCGTGAGCTGTGGCCAGAAACCCAGTTCAGAATCTTTGCAGGAAAGGACAACCCCATTTCCAATACACTGGCCATCAAAAAGATAAACTTTAACCGCATGAATGTGAATATACGCACCTCCCCTGCAGAAGGATTGAATGCGTCGATGAATCTTTATGGATTAAAGACAGATAGTCTAGCGCTTGACACCATCTATTTCAATGCCACCCAACAGCCTGATAAGATTTTGTTTAACAGTGGAGTCATAGCCAATGACAAACCGTTCCAAGAAGCTTTCGATATTACACTGAATGGAGATATAGGAGCTGACAAAGCTAATGCTACTATTGAATATCTGAACGGTAAAAAAGAATGTGGAGTAAATATAGGTATGGTGGCTGGCCTGCAAAAAGGCGGAATCAGTCTCCACATCACCCCATTTGACCCTATCTTAGTGTACCGTAAGTTTACGGTTAATCCGGATAATTATATCTATCTGAGAGATGACGGACGAATCATGGCCAATTTGTCCATTTACGATGAATTGCGTACCGGACTGAGTTTCTATTCTACTCCAGATTCTACGGCACAGCAAGATTTGACTCTATCCCTGACTCAGATTAACATTGGAGAGTTCAAACGAGTGATTCCGTATATGCCAGACATCGAGGGCGTGATTAACTCTGAAGCACATTATGTGCAGACAGAAGACGGCATGGATCAGATTTCTCTTGAGAACAACATCAACCAGCTCAGATATAACGGGATAGCTTTGGGCGACTGGGCTTTGAGTGCGGTCTACCTTCCCAAACAAACCGGTGAACAGCATATCAACGGCCTCATCATGCAGAATGACAAGGAAGTAATCAGTATAGAAGGCTCATACTTCCCGGCTGAAGAGAAAGAACAAAAAGAGGATCGGATAGATGCACGTATGGCATTGCATCACTTCCCGCTGGAAATAGCAAACTCTTTTATTCCGGGTAAGATGGCTATGCTGAGTGGAGATATTGACGGTACCATGCAAATGTCCGGCAATGCTTCCCAACCGCTCATGAACGGAAAAATTAACCTGGATAGCGTAAATGTATACGTACCGCAAGCATCTCTGAACCTCCGATTTGATAACAAACCGGTGGAAATCAAGGACAGCAAGCTTACATTCAACCGTTTCAAGATCTTCACCAAAGGGAAAACTCCGTTCACCATTGACGGGGATGTGGACATGGCAGATTTCAGTCAGATGAAAATGAACCTGAAGATGGATGCCAACAATTTTGAATTGCTGAATGCCAAGCAGACCAAACAGTCGCTCGTATATGGGAAGTTGTACGTGGATTTCCACTCTACTCTTAAAGGTACACCCGATAACATGAATATACGCGGTAACATGAATATTTTGGGTAACAGTAACTTTACCTATATCCTACAGGATTCTCCGCTGACCGTAGAAGACCGTCTGGGAGAAACGGTAACCTTCACCAACTTCAGCGATACGACTTCTGCACAAAGAAGGGTTCTTCCAGCCCTCTCACTAGGAGGTATCGACATGCTGATGACCTTACACATAGACGAAGGGGTACAGTGCCGTGTTAATATGGATGAAAAAGGAAGCAACTACATGTACTTTGAAGGAGGTGGCGACTTGTCTTTCCAATATACTCCGGAAGGAAACATCATTCTGAACGGAAGGTATTCTCTTCTAAGCGGTGAAATGAAATACCAGCTCCCAATTATCCAGTTAAAGACCTTCCATATTCAAAGCGGAAGTTACATACAGTGGAATGGAAATGCGATGAACCCTCTCATGAGTATAAAAGCGACGGAAAGAATACGTTCTTCAGTAGCACAAGAAGGGCAGGCATCGCGCATGGTCAACTTCGATGTAGGTGTCAACATCACCAATACACTGGAGAATTTAGGATTTACCTTTATCATTGATGCTCCGGATGACGGTACCATGCAAAATGAATTGGCTTCCATGTCGGCTGAAGAAAAGAACAAGGTGGCTGTAACCATGCTGGTAACAGGTATGTACCTGACGGAAGGTAGTACACTGGGAGGTGGTGGAAGCAGTGTCATGAACTCTTTCTTGCAAGACCAGATTTCCAAAGTGGCTGGAAGTGCCCTCAAGACCATTGATGTGAATTTCGGTATAGAGACCAATAATGGAGAAGAAACCGGACAGACATCTACGGATTATAACTTCCAGTTTGCCAAGAGATTCTGGAACAACCGTATCCGAGTGGTAATTGGTGGAAAGGTATCTACCGGTAACAACGTGCAGCAGGACGAGTCATTTATTGATAATATCTCATTAGAATATCGTCTGGACAACAGTGGTACTCGCTACGTCAAGCTTTTCCATGACAAAAATTACGAAAGTGTGCTGGATGGAGAAGTCATAGAAACCGGAGCCGGTATTGTACTGCGCAAGAAAGTTAGTAAAGTGGGCGAACTGTTTATTTTCAGAAAGAAGAAAAAACCGCAGCCTGAAGTCGAAAAAAAAGAAGAAGATGAAAATGAGGAAGAGAAGAATAAATAAACTGTTACTGGCAGGACTTCTGTTGTTTATCATAACCGGATGTTCCACAACCAAGCATCTTCCGGAAGACGAGCTGCTCTATATCGGTACACCGACTCCTAAAATTGTGGGGTACAATGAGGCCGATAATGGAGACGCAACGCTGGAAGAAGTACAAGGCGCATTGAACGTGGCACCGAACAATTCATTTTTCGGCAGCCCCAACCTCCGTATCCCTTTCCCATTAGGACTATGGGTGTATAACCGGTTTGAACGATACGAAAAAGGTATTGGTAAATGGATTTTCAAGAAACTGGCTGCCGACCCGATTTATGTATCTACCGTTAACCCTGATACCCGTACAAAGGTAGCAAGTAACGTTTTACGTGAAAATGGCTTTTTCCAAGGCAACGTGACAGTGCAAGTAGATACAGCCAAGAACCCGAAGAAAGCCAAATTAAATTATACCATATACACCGGACAACGTTACAAATTAGACTCCGTTACCTATGTAGGATTTTCACCCAAGGAAGACAGTCTGATTCATGCGACATATAGTAAACGCCTGTTAATAAAAGAAGATGCGTTCACTGTCAATAAATTGGACGAAGAAAGGAATCGCCTGGTAGAACTATTCCGTAACAACGGATATTATTTCTATCGCCCAGACTTTATTACGTTCATGGCCGACACATTGATTCGTCCCGGTTATGTCAACTTAAGAGTTGTACAGAAACATAATATTCCGGAAGAGGGATTGCGTACTTACTATATTGGAAAGACAAGCATCAATCTGGTAGGACATAATGGAGAACAACCCAATGATTCATTGAATTTTCATAACTTCACCATTAATTATGCAGGAAAAAAGCCGGGCATACGATATGGGGTACTCCGCCGACGTTTCCTTTATAAAAGCGGAGAAATGTATTCTCAGCAACGCCAGAACTATACCCAGCAGGCATTGTCCAGATTAGGCGTGTTCAAATACAATGATTTCAATTACACTCCTCGTCCGGGAAGAGACACATTGGATATTACGGTCAATGCCATGTTCGACCTGCCTTATGACAGCGAACTGGAACTTAATGTCACCACCAAGAGTACCAAGCAAACAGGGCCGGGAGCCAAATTCAATCTTTCAAAGAAGAATTTCAAAAGAATGGGCGCTTCCTTGAACTTAGAGTTGAAAGGTTCATACGAATGGCAGACCAGTTCTACTGTAGACGGGGAAAGTTCTGTGATGAATTCTCACGAGCTGGGAGCTGCCCTCTCTCTGAATTTTCCACGACTGGTTTTACCATGGATTAGAAATCGGGTAGATCCCTTCCGTTTCCCGTCTGAAACCAACTTTAAGATTTACGCAGAACAGGTGAATCGTGCCCGCTATTTCAAGATGTTGTCATTCGGAGGTACTGTATCTTATAGTTTTCAGCCGAAGCGCAGCATCAAGCATACCGTAACTCCAATTCACCTGGCGTTCAACACCTTGCAGCACCGTACTGCACGCTTTGACTCCATTGCCAATGCCAACCCGATGCTATTCCATAGTTTGGACGACCAGTTCATTCCGTCACTGACCTACACGGTTACTTACGACAACAGCTACCGGAAGAAAAAGAACCGTGTGTGGTGGGAAAACTCACTCACCTCTGCCGGAAATGTGACATCCGTCATTTATGCGGCTTTTGGACAGAAATTCAGCAAAAAGGAGAAGGAACTATTGGGAAATCCGTTTGCGCAGTTCCTGAAATATTCTTCAGAAGTAAGATATACCTACCACATCAGTGAAAAGCAACAGTTAGCTACCCGACTGATGGGAGGAGTGATATGGGCATACGGCAACAAGACAATCGCACCTTATAGCGAACAGTTCTATGTGGGAGGTGCCAACAGTATTCGTGCCTTTACCGTACGCTCCATCGGTCCGGGAAGATTCCACCCGGCTAATAATTCAGGTTATTCCTACGTGGATGAAACAGGAGACATCAAACTGGAAGCCAACCTGGAATACCGTTTCCGTATCTTTTCAAATTTTATGGGAGGAAACTTAAACGGAGCAGCTTTTTTAGATGCAGGAAATGTATGGCTTATGCGCAAAGATGAAGCTCGCCCCGGTGCAGAATTCAATCTCCGGCATTTCTTTGACAGCATTGCATTGGGAACTGGAGTAGGAATTCGTTATGACCTTTCCTTCCTGATTCTGAGACTGGACTTCGGTTTTGCCCTTCATGTGCCATACGACACCGAAAAAAGTGGATACTATAATATCCCTAAATTCAAGGACGGAATGGGTATTCATTTTGCCATTGGTTATCCTTTCTAAAAACAGAGCAAACTACCTGACAAGAAAAATTAATGAAAATACAGATTCATGAATCAAAATAAATGGCTACATTTGCAGCGTTTTTGAAGGTATTAGCATGAATAAGTGGAAGATTTTTGCTTGTATATCCCTAATTACTCTTATGAGTGTACTCATAGGAGCAAACTTCTTTGCGCTTTATTCCACCGTGCTCAATGAGAACAATACAGCAGAGGAAACCCAATCGGCTGATTCCATCTACCAGCATCCGGACAATATTCCTTCGAAAACGCTTGACTTTCTGATTGCCAACATACAAGCAGATATTCCGCAGAAAATTTTATTCATACAAACCCAGAAAAACCTGGACGGTAAGTTTTTCCTGCCGGTATTCTCGTTTGGACAAGACTTTATTTCCAGACCACCCACACATTTAGGGCTGGTCTGTTCTGTATATTCCACACATCCTTATACACAATTAGATAAATTCTATTATCTATATACCCTCAAAAAAATCCTTATTTAATACTATCTAAGAACAGTTTAAAATAGATTGTTCTGATACATTGCAGACAGAGGCTTGCAGTGTAACGGAAGCAATTTGCTACCTATATGTATTATCAAAAATTCTTAGATATATGTTTTTTACATTTATTATTGTCGTTATTCTGACTGCTATCGTCCTTGTTGTGGCAGCAATGACCATCGCAAAATTACTTGCTCCACGGTCATTCAATCCGCAGAAGGGAGAACCGTACGAATGTGGTATTCCTACGCGTGGACAATCATGGGTGCAATTCAAAGCAGGTTACTACCTGTTTGCTATCTTGTTCCTGATGTTCGACATTGAAACGGTATTTCTCTTTCCTTGGGCTGTAGTGGCAGACCAGGTAGGAGTATATGCACTGGTCAGTGTAGGTTTCTTCCTGGTAGTTTTAATTTTGGGCCTGGCATACGCCTGGCGGAAAGGAGCTCTTGAATGGAAGTAAAAAAAGCTACCTCTATTCGTTCTATGGAGTATGAGGACTTCAAGAACAATGATTATCTGGAAGAAATGGTACGTCGTCTGAACATGGACGGAGCCGGAATCGTACTGGGAACAGTGGACGAACTGATTAACTGGGGACGAAGCAATTCGCTCTGGAGTCTGACTTTCGGAACCAGCTGTTGTGCCATCGAATTTATGGCGCTTGGTGCAGCCCGTTATGATATGGCCCGCTTTGGGTTTGAGGTAACCCGAAACTCTCCTCGTCAGGCCGACATGATCATGGTGTTGGGAACCATCACACACAAAATGGCTCCGGTATTGAAACGTCTGTATGACCAGATGGCAGAACCTAAATACGTAGTGGCAGTAGGTGGATGTACCATCTCCGGAGGTCCTTTCATCAAATCTTACCACGTAGTAAACGGTATCGACAAGATTATTCCGGTAGACGTGTACATTCCGGGATGTCCTCCCCGACCGGAAGCATTCTTCTATGGCATGATGCAGCTTCAGCGTAAAATCAAGGTGGAGCGCTTCTTAGGAGAAGTAAACCGTAAAGAAAAAGAGGAATAAACCCTACGTAAAAAGAAAAAATGCAAATGGAAATTGAAAAAATAACAAGCATTATTCCTGAAGCCGAAATCAGCCAGACAGGAGAGACTGTCGTAAAAGTCCCGGCAGAAAAGTTACACCAGATAGCTGAGACACTACTGAATGACAAAGAAAACCCGATGGATTTCTTGCGTGACATCGTAGGAATGGACTGGGGTGAAGAAGGCTTGGGTGCGCTTTACTTACTGGAATCTACCCGCACAGGTGCAAGAATCACACTCAAAGCGGTAACAACAGACCGTGAAAAGGCATTGCTCCCCACTGTAAGTGACTTGTGGAAAACGGCCCTGATTAAAGAACGTGAAGTGTACGACTTCTTCGGTATCTGCTTCTTGAATCATCCGGATATGCGCCGTATCTTCTTGCGTGAGGACTGGATTGGCTATCCTATGCGAAAGGATTATGACATGAACTCCAACCCGCTTCGGATGGACAACGAGGAAAATGCCGATATGACAGATGAATACTTTCTCCGCCCCGACGGCACACTGGAGGGCCGTAAGAACGTGGTGTTTGGAGAAGATGATTTTGTGGTAAACATCGGGCCGCAGCACCCTTCTACACACGGTGTATTGCGTATGCGTACCTCTCTTGAAGGAGAAAACATCCGTAAGATTGACCCGATACTGGGATATATCCACCGAGGCATCGAAAAAATGAACGAAAGCCTCACCTACCCGCAGACATTAGCCTTGACCGACCGTCTGGACTACCTGAGTGCTCACCAGAATCGCCATGCGTTGTGTATGTGTATTGAAAAAGCTGCCGGAATAGAAGTACCGGAACGTGCCCAGTACATCCGTACCATCATGGACGAATTACAGCGTATCGATTCACACTTGCTGTTCTACTCCTGTCTGGTCATGGATATGGGTGGACTGACTCCTTTCTTCTATGGTTTCCGTGAACGTGAGATGATTCTGGATATTTTTGAAGAAACTACCGGAGGCCGTCTGATTCAGAACTACAACATGATTGGAGGTGTACAGGCTGACATCCATCCTACCTTCCAGCAGAAGGTGAAAGACTTTATCAAACACCTGCGCAGTGTAATTCAGGACTATCATGACATCTTTACTTCAAACGTCATTGCCGATACCCGTCTGAAAGGTGTAGGAGTCTTGTCAAAGGAAGATGCCATCTCACTGGGATGTACAGGAGGTACCGGACGTGCTTCCGGATGGGCCAACGACGTGCGTAAGCATCATCCGTACGCACTCTACGACAAGGTGGACTTTAAGGAGATTGTGTACACGGAAGGTGATTCCTTTGCCCGTTACATGGTACGTATGGACGAAATCATGGAGTCTTGCCATATCATCGAGCAACTGATTGACAATATTCCGGAAGGAGAATTCCGTGCCAAGACCAAACCCATCATCAAGTTGCCGGAGGGTGTATTCACTTCATCAGTAGAAACCAGTCGTGGTGAGTTTGATGTGATATTGGAGAGCCATGGTGATAAAGTTCCTTACCGTCTGCACTACCGTTCCACCGGACTTCCGTTGGTTCACGCCATGGATACCGTTTGCCGTGGAGCTAAAATTGCCGACTTAATTGCCATTGGAGGTACACTCGACTTTGTCATCCCTGACATTGACCGTTAATCTCCACACAAACTTCAGGAACAATCATTACAGAAAACTGAAAAAATAAAAGAATTATGTTTTTAGATTATTATAATCTCAGCCCGCTGCTCATGCAGATTCATGCATTCCTTTGCAGTGTAATGCCTGAATGGCTGGCACTTACATTGGAAGGACTCGTTGTGGGAGTATTTATCCTCGTCATGTACGCGGTACTGGCCATCATTCTTATCTACATGGAACGTAAAGTCTGTGCGGCTTTCCAGTGCCGTATCGGCCCGAACCGTGTAGGAGGAAAAGGAGGTTTGTTGCAAGTACCTGCCGACGTATTGAAAATCCTTACCAAGGAAATCATCAGCCTGAAGCATTCCGACCATTTTCTTTATGCTTTGGCTCCGTTCCTGGTAATTCTTGCTTCCATTCTGACATTCTCTTGTCTTCCATGGAATAAAGGTGGAGAAATCCTTCACATGAACATCGGTATCTTCTTTGTGCTGGCAGCTTCTTCCATCGGTGTATTGGGTATTTTGCTGGCCGGATGGAGTAGTAACAGCAAATATACATTGATTGGTGCCGTACGAAGTGGAGCCATGATTATCAGTTACGAGCTTTCTATCGGCCTCAGCGTACTGACCATGGTCGTAATGAGTGGTGCCATGGATATTCAGACCATCGTAGAAGGTCAGGCCAACGGATGGAACATTTTCAAAGGACACATTCCTGCCATCATGGCTTTCGTCATCTACCTGATTGCCGGAAACGCGGAAGCTAACCGCGGTCCGTTCGACTTGGCAGAAGCAGAACAGGAGTTGACCGCCGGATACCACACGGAATATTCGGGTATGCATTTCGGCTTCTTCTATCTGGCCGAATACTTGAACCTGTTCATTACTGCCGGTATCGCCACTACACTGTTCTTGGGAGGCTGGATGCCCTTGCACATTGCCGGACTCGACGGACTGAACATGGTGATGGACTACATCCCCGGATTTGTATGGTTCATTGGAAAGACCTTCTTCATCGTCTTCCTGCTCATGTGGATTCGCTGGACCTTCCCCCGTTTGCGTATCGATCAGGTACTGACACTGGAATGGAAATACCTGATGCCGCTCTCGCTGGTCGTATTGTTATTAATGACCGTATGCAAAGTATTTGGTCTGACATTTTGATTAAAAATTTTTGACTATGAATGGATTTAAAGAATATTTAAAAGGATATGTCGGTGGAGTCAGGAGTCTGCTGGTAGGTATGCGCACTTCCATGAAAGTGTTCTGCCAGAAGAAAATTACCGAACAGTATCCTGAAAACCGCCATACTACACTTCACATTCCGGAACGTCACCGGGCCATGCTGGTGATGCCGGTGGATGAAGAAGGAAATCACCATTGCATTGCCTGCGGACTTTGTCAGATGAGCTGCCCGAACGGCACCATCCGGCTGACCACGGAAATGCGTGAGACGGAAGACGGTAAAAAGAAAAAATTCCTGGTGAAATACGAGTACAACTTAGGCTCTTGCATGTTCTGCATGCTGTGCGTCAATGCCTGTCCTCACAATGCCATTCAGTTTACGAATGACTTTGAGAATGCGGTATTCCAGAAAGAAAAACTCGTCATGACACTGAACAAGAAATAAATAAAACGAAACGGATATGAATATATCACTTCAAGAAATCGTATTTTATATCGTAGGAGCCTGTATCATTGCTTGTTCCATTTTAGCTGTCACTACAGGAAAAATCCTGCGTGCCGCTACTTATCTGCTGTTCGTTCTTTTAGGTACGGGAGCCATCTACGGAATCCTGGGCTATACCTTCCTGAGCGCTGTACAGCTGATGGTTTACGCCGGAGGTATCGTGGTGCTGTATGTATTCTCCATCCTGCTGACCCAGTCGGACAAGAATATGAAGTACAAAATAAACCGCGCCAAGCTCATCAGTGTATTGCTGACCATTGTTATCGGTGCAGCTCTCGTGCTTTTCTTAGTTATGACCAATGGATTTGCCCTGAACCTGATTCCACAGGGAGTCGAACTTCCGGTAGAAAACATCGGACATGCCTTGATTGGTACAGGGAAATACCAGTTTGTATTACCATTTGAGGTAGTCAGTGTATTGCTCTTAGCTTGTATGATTGGTGCGATACTGATTGCACGTAAACAAAAATAACACAGTAAGATTATGGAAATAGAAATTCATGTAGTTCACTACCTCGTCATCAGTACCGTTATGTTGTTTTGCGGCATCTACGGATTCTTTACCCGCAAAAACTTGCTGGCTTTACTGATTTCGGTAGAATTGATGCTTAATGCAACCAACATCAATTTCGCAGTATTCAACCGTTATCTTTTCCCCGGACAACTGGAAGGCCATTTCTTCAGCCTGTTCGGCATAGCCATTGCCGCAGCTGAAACGGCTGTAGCCATTGCCATCATTATTAATGTGTATCGCAACCTGAAACAGGTGCTTACCGATGATATTACTGACTTGAAAGGATAACTTTCTCACATTTTATTCAATTGCTTATGGATTATACAATTCTGATACTTGCCCTCCCGGTGCTGAGCTTCCTGGTTCTGGCATTGGCCGGCATGAAAATGCCTCATCGAGTAGCAGGCACAATCGGTACCCTATCGTTAGGAGCGGTAGCCGTGCTGAGCTATCTGACGGCATTCAATTATTTCTCTGCTCCACGTACTGCCGAAGGTCTCTACCCTACGCTGACTCCGTGGAACATTGAATGGCTGCCGTTCACTTCCTCCCTTCACATCGACATGGGTATTTTGCTCGATCCGATTTCCGTCATGATGCTGGTGGTTATTTCCACAGTGTCACTAATGGTACATATCTATTCTTTCGGCTACATGAAAGGTGAAGTCGGCTTCCAGCGGTACTACGCTTTTCTGTCGCTGTTTACCTTCTCTATGTTAGGTCTGGTGGTAGCTACCAACATTTTCCAGATGTATGTGTTCTGGGAACTGGTAGGTGTGTCTTCCTATCTGCTTATTGGTTTCTACTACACCAAACCGGAAGCAATCGCTGCCAGCAAGAAGGCCTTTATCGTCACCCGTTTTGCTGACTTGGGCTTCCTGATTGGTATCCTTATCTACGGATACTACATGCAGACTTTCACCTTCAACCCTGGAACCGAACGCCTGATGCAGGCCGGAATTGTGCTGCCCTGGGCATTGGGACTGATGTTCATCGGTGGTGCCGGAAAGAGTGCCATGTTCCCGCTGCACATCTGGTTGCCGGATGCCATGGAAGGTCCGACACCGGTATCTGCCCTGATTCATGCCGCTACCATGGTAGTAGCCGGAGTGTATCTGGTAGCCCGTATGTTCCCCTTGTTCATCGGCTTCGCGCCGCACACACTCCACTTGGTAGCCTGGGTAGGTGCTTTCACCGCATTCTATGCCGCAAGCGTAGCTTGTGCACAGAGTGACATCAAACGTGTGCTGGCCTTCTCTACCATCTCACAGATTGGTTTCATGATGGTGGCATTAGGTGTATGCACGGCTGCCAACCCGCACGAAGGCGGTTTAGGTTACATGGCCGGTATGTTCCACCTGTTCACACACGCCATGTTCAAAGCCCTGCTCTTCTTGGGAGCCGGATGCATCATCCACGCCGTACACAGCAACGAAATGGAAACCATGGGCGGTCTGCGCAAATACATGCCGATTACCCACATCACCTTCCTGATTGCCTGTCTGGCCATCGCAGGTATCCCTCCGTTCTCCGGATTCTTCTCAAAAGATGAAATCCTGACCGCCTGCTTCCAGTACAGCCCCGTGATGGGATGGATTATGGCCATCATTGCCGGAATGACTGCTTTCTATATGTTCCGCTTGTACTACTGCATCTTCTGGGGAAAGGAAAACAAGGAACTGCATGCACACCACATGCCGCATGAAAGTCCGCTGACCATGACTTTCCCGCTGATGTTCCTGGCGCTGGTCACCATCGTAGCCGGTTTTATTCCTTTCGGACATTTCGTTTCAGCCAACGGTGAATCCTACGACATCCACCTCGACTGGACAGTAGCCGGTACGAGTATCGCTATTGCCGTCATCGCCATTGCCTTGGCTACCTGGATGTACGCCCGCGAACAGCAACCTGTAGCCGACATGCTCGCTACACGCTTCAGCACTCTGCACCGTGCGGCCTACAAGCGTTTCTACATGGACGAAATCTGGTTGTTCGTGACCAAGAAAATCATCTTCCGCTGCATCTCTACTCCATTGGCATGGTTTGACCGCCACGTCATCGACCAGTTCATGAATTTCATGGCCTGGGGTACCAACGCAGCCGGAGAAACCGTACAGCCCATACAAAGTGGAAAGGTACAAACCTACACGCATTATTTCCTGGCAGGAATCATTGTCCTGACAATTATCTTGCTGTTGAACTAAAAAAGAAGAACTTATACGCTTATGAATATATTAAGTCTTTTCGTATTGATACCCCTGCTGATGTTGTTGGGACTATGGATTGCCCGCAACGTCAATCAAGTCAGAGGAGTGATGGTGGCCGGTTCCACTTTATTGCTGGCGCTTGCGGCTTACCTCACGGTGTCTTACATCGGACAGCGCCATGCGGGAGCTACAGCTGAAATGCTTTTCACAGACAGCATCGTATGGTATGCCCCGCTTCACATCTGTTACTCTGTAGGAGTAGACGGTATCTCCGTAGTGATGCTGCTGCTGAGTTCCATCATCGTATTTACCGGTACATTCGCTTCCTGGAAGCTGAAACCGCTCACCAAAGAATATTTCCTGTGGTTCACCCTGCTGAGCACCGGAGTATTCGGATTCTTCATCTCAACCGACCTGTTCACCATGTTCATGTTCTATGAAGTGGCTTTGATTCCGATGTACCTGCTGATTGGTGTGTGGGGAAGCGGCCGCAAGGAATACGCCGCCATGAAGCTGACCTTGATGCTGATGGGTGGTTCTGCCTTCCTGCTGATTGGTATCCTGGGCATCTACTACGGAGCCGGAGCCGAGACGATGAATATCCTGGAAATCGTGCAGCACAAGATACCGACCGAAATGCAGCGTATCTTCTTCCCGATGGTCTTCCTAGGATTCGGTGTGCTGGGTGCCTTGTTCCCCTTCCACACATGGAGCCCCGACGGTCATGCTTCTGCCCCCACGGCCGTAAGTATGCTGCACGCCGGTGTATTGATGAAATTAGGAGGTTACGGATGTTTCCGCATCGCCATGTACCTGATGCCGACCGGTGCCGCTATCTGGGGCGATTTCTTCCTGGTACTGACCACCATCTCCGTGGTGTACGGAGCGTTCAGCGCCGTGGTACAGACCGACTTGAAATACATCAACGCCTACTCTTCTGTAAGCCACTGCGGACTGGTATTGTTCGCTCTGCTGATGATGACGCGCGTGAGTGCTACCGGTGCCATCCTGCAGATGTTGAGCCACGGCTTGATGACCGCCTTGTTCTTTGCCCTTATCGGTATGATTTACGGCCGTACGCACACCCGTGACATCCGCTGTCTGGGCGGACTGATGAAAATCATGCCTTTCCTGGCCGTGGGTTATGTCATTGCCGGTCTGGCCAACTTAGGTCTGCCTGGTCTGAGCGGTTTCGTGGCTGAAATGACCGTATTCGTAGGTTCATTCCAGAATCCGGACCTGTTCCACCGCACTTGTACCATCATCGCCACGATGAGTATTGTCATCACGGCTGTGTACATCCTGCGTGTAGTAGGAAAAATCCTGTATGGCACCTGCCAGAACCCGGAACACCTGAAACTGACCGACGCTACCTGGGACGAACGTTTTGCCGTAATCTGCCTGATTATAGCTGTAGCCGGACTGGGACTCGCTCCTTACTGGGTCAGCCATGTCATCAGCGGAAGCGTAGAACCTATTATCAGCCAACTTATCCGATAACCTGAATAAACTAAAAGAAATTATATGAGCGAATTATTAACCATGCAGGCTGAAATAAGCCTGGTCGCCATTATCCTCTTCATGCTGTTGGCAGACTTGATACTGAAAACGCCTAATCACAAGCCGCTTCAGACGCTGGCCTGCACACTGACGGTCGTACAACTGGCTTTAAACATTGTACCCGCCAGCGGAGAAGCCTTTGGAGGAATGTATCATGCCAGCCAGATGGCATCTGTTGTAAAAACCATACTGACCGCCGGCACGCTGCTCGTATTCCTGCAGTCAGGGGAATGGCTCTCACGCGAAGATACCCGTCACAAAGCCGGAGAATTCTATATGCTCACGCTCAGCACGCTGCTGGGTATGTATTTCATGGTCAGCGCAGGCAGCTTCATTCTGTTCTACGTAGGCCTGGAACTGGCCAGCATCCCGATGGCCTGTCTGGTGGCTTTCGACAAATACCGCCATCACAGCGCGGAAGCAGGAGCCAAGTTCATCCTGAACTCCATGTTCTCTTCTGCCCTGATGCTTTATGGTATCTCCATGGTATACGGTACAACCGGTACCACCTACTTTGCCGGCATCACCACAGCCCTGACCGGAACCCCGCTCCAGGTAATGGCGATGGTGTTCTTCTTTGCCGGACTGGGCTTCAAGCTGAGTCTTGTACCTTTCCACATGTGGACACCCGATACCTATCAGGGAGCTCCGACCAATGTATCGGCTTACCTGTCAGTCATCTCCAAAGGTGCAGCCGCCTTTGCGCTGATGAGCATCCTGGTAAAAGTATTCGGACAGATGGTAGCCGACTGGAGTCTCTTGCTGAGCATCGTCATTGTGGTCACCATCACCATTGCCAACATCTTTGCCATCCTTCAGGAAGACCTGAAACGCTTCATGGCTTACAGTAGTATCTCACAGGCCGGCTATATCATGCTGGCTGTACTGGGAGGAAATGAACAGGGAATGGCTTCACTGGTGTACTACATCGTGGTCTATATCGTAGCCAACCTGGCTGTGTTCGGTGTCATCAGCACCATAGAGCAGCACACCGGAGGAAAGGTGGACAGAAGTACCTACAACGGATTATACAAGACCAACCCACGCCTGAGCTTCGTCATGACACTGGCGCTGTTCTCACTGGCCGGTATCCCTCCGTTTGCCGGATTCTTCTCTAAATTCTTCGTCTTTGCCTCTGCTTTCCACAGCGGCCACTGGCTGGTAGTGTTCCTGGCATTGGTAAATACGATTATTTCACTCTACTATTACCTGCTGATTGTGAAAGCCATGTACATCACTCCAAACGATGCACCGGTAGCCACCTTCCGCACACCGGCTCTGGCCCGTACAGGTCTGTTTATCTGCCTTATCGGAGTCATTGTATTGGGTATCTGCAGTGGAGTGTATGAACTGCTTAATCATGTAGCTGGACTGGGATTTTAACCTCACATACCCCTATCAAAAGGAACAGAAAAGGCTGTCTCACAATGAGATGGCCTTTTCTGTTTCTTTTGATGGAAGAAAACTAAAACGATAAAATATTTTTAGTTAAAATAGTTAAACAACTATTTTTTTAGAAACAGCGAATAATAAAATAAATTTATTCCAAAACATTTGTGTTTTATAAAAAAATATTACATTTGCGGCAAAGCTAAAATATAATATAAAACCATTATCAACACTAATCACTATGAGTTCAAAAACATGTTTTGCAAAAAGTAGTTGCATCGTATTGGCGAGTGCTTTTTTCTGCACCTCTTTGCCAGCTCTTGCAGCTTCTTCTACAGCCGGAACAAATCTGGCCATTCAGCAACAAGATCAGAAGCTAAAAGGACAAGTCATTGATGCCCAAACAGGCGACCCCGTAATCGGAGTAAATGTACTTGTAAAGGGAACTACTAACGGAACCATTACAGACATTGACGGAAAATATGAGTTAAATGCCCCAGCTGGTGCCGTACTCCAGATTTCTTTTATCGGCTACAAAACAGTAGAAATAACCGCTACCGCCAGTGAACAAACTATCAAGTTACAGGAAGATACTGAAACTTTGGAAGAAGTAGTTGTAGTAGGTTATGGTGTACAGAAAAAAGAGAGTTTAACCGGTGCCATGTCTACACTGAAGGAAAACAGACTGAAAGATGTTACTACCCCAACAGTGGAGAATATGTTAAACGGTAAAGTATCCGGAGTGTATGTAGCACCAGGTTCAGGACAACCGGGTTCCAATGGAGCCGTACAAATCCGCGGACGTGCCACTCTAAGTGGAAGTACCTCTCCGCTGTGGGTAATAGATGGAGTAATCGTGGGTGAAGACCCTGGTGTATTAAACCCATCGGATATTGAAAATATGACTATCCTGAAAGATGCTGCCTCTACTGCCATCTATGGTTCACAAGGTGCCAATGGTGTTATCATTGTAACTACCAAGATGGGTAAAAGCGAGAAAATGAAAATCAATGCTTCCATCAAGATGGGTGTCAGCACGATGACAAATGGAAAGATGGAAGTCATGAATGGAGCCGAACTATACGATTATTATGCTTCGTTCCCTAATCAGGAAAGCATCAAATTCTCACGCTGGAATCCTGAATTAAGAAACGCTAATTTTGACTGGGGAGAACTGGCCTCACAAGCAGGATTTACTCAGGACTATAATATTTCGTTATCCGGAGGAAGTGAGAAAATGAGTTCTTATTTCTCATTGGGATATTATAGTGAAGAAGGAACCGTAAAAGGTTATAAATATGACCGCTACAGCTTCCGTTACCGCTCTAATTACAAGCCGTTCTCCTGGCTGACTATCAAACCGAACATATCTGGTTCAATGAAAAACACGGATGATTCTCAATATGACTATACAGCCAAATATACAATGTTCCCTTGGGATAGTCCATACGATGAGGATGGCAACCTGGTTCCCGACCGTTACAGCGGATGGGTAGATAGCTCAGACTCAAATTACCTGAACTCCCTTTCTTACGGAAATCATACTACAAGAAAAACGTATGAATTCTCCGGAAACTTTGACTTTGATATAAAAATTACGGATTGGCTGACCTTTACATCTGTCAATAACTATCGCTGGACAGGATATTTCCAATCAGCCTATACAGACCCACGTACAGAAAGTGCATCTGGAGTACAAGGACGTGTAGAAGAAGAACAGACCAACAATATCCAACGATACACCAACCAGTATCTGACATTCAACAAGATGTTCGGAAAGCACTCCATACAGGCATTGCTGGCGTATGAATTTATGGACACATCTGCCAAAGTTATCAATGCCAAAGGTACAGGTATTGTTTCCGGCTTTGAGGTACTGGATGCAACTGCTACCCCTGAAGAAGTAGGAGGCAACCTTACCGAATGGGCTAAACAGTCTGTTTTTGCCAAGGCAAACTATACTTACGACAACCGCTATCTTGCAGAAGTATCTCTGCGTAGAGATGGTGCCTCAAACTTTGGTGATGACAAGAAGTATGGTAATTTCTTCTCTATCAGTGGTGGATGGAACATCAACCGCGAAAAATGGTTCAAGGCCGACTGGGTAGACGTATTGAAACTGCGTGCTTCATACGGTTCTGTAGGTAACATTCCATATTCTAAATATCCGCAATACGGCTTGTATTCTGTTTCTTCCAACTACAATGGCATTCCTGCTATTCTTATCAGCCAGGTTGGCAATAAAGACCTGACTTGGGAACAGACTTACACCGCTGGAGTAGGTATTGATGCCAACTTCTTCAACAACCGTCTGCGCTTCGTCTTCGACTACTATAACAAATACACTTCCAATATCTTATACCAGGTTCCGGTTTCCGGATTGACAGGTATCACCAGTCGTTGGCAGAATGTAGGAGAAATGCGCAACTCAGGTATTGAAATCACCATTGGAGGAGACATTATCCGCACAAAAGACTGGTTGTGGAGTCTTGACCTGAACATGGGTTACAACAAGAACAAACTTGAAAAGCTATATGGTGATGATCCGAACATGATGATTATCGGTGGTGGTGGAAACGATACTACCATTGCGGGAGCTGCAGAAAAAGTATTGAAAGTAGGCTATAGCACTGACCGTTACTACCTGCGCGAATGGGCTGGCGTTGACCCGAAGAACGGAGCTCCATTATGGTACAAAAACGATGGTAGTGGAGAAACAACCAGCAATTATTCTGAGGCTAAACAAGTAATGACAGAAGCTACTTCACCGAAACTGTTTGGTGGATTCAACACCTCTCTGACATGGAAGAACATTGATTTGAACGCTTCATTCGGATTCTCACTCGGAGGTAAAATCTATAACTATTCCCGCCAGGAATACGACTCAGATGGTGCCTATACAGACCGTAACCAGATGAAGCTGATTGACGGCTGGTCACGTTGGGAAAAAGAAGGCGACATCGCTACTCACCCTGCCGCATCTTACGGAAACAAGAGCAATTCAAACAAGGCTTCTACCCGTTATCTGGAAGATGGAGATTACCTGAAACTGCGTTCTCTGTCTATTGGCTATAATTTAGACCTGTCTAAATATTATATCCAGAACATGCGTATTTATTTCACAGCTGAAAATGTATTTACACTTACAGGATTCTCAGGCATCGACCCTGAAGTTCCAGCTTACTACGATGAAACTACCGGTACCTACAAGTCAATCGGTACTGCAGGAGCAAACCTTTATCCATCTACACGTAAATTCATGTTCGGTATCAATTTAACCTTCTAATTAGCACACACTTATGAAAAATATAACTTCAACCATACTTTTATCCCTGAGTATCACAGGAGGAGTATTTACGTCTTGTGACATAGACCGATTCCCCAATAATTACATGTCAACCGACCAGGTAGCAGACAACCAGGAGGTGCTTTTTGACAACATGTTGAACGGTATGTATGCACAGCTGAAAACATGGTCCGACCCTATGCACCGTTTAGGCGAATACGCAGGTGATAACATGATGATTCGCGGTGCCTCTACTGATGCCTTCTACGAATTCATCACCTACTCACGTACACCCGACAACTACCGTCTGCAAAGTTTCTGGGATTATGGGTACAAAGCTATTGCACAGGCATCGAATATCATCGATATGGCCAAAGATACAGATGACCCGGAAATTAAAAGTAAATTAGGAGAATGTTTCTATGTACGTGGTATGATGTATTTCTACCTGTGCCGTGCTTTTGGACGTCCTTACTACCAGGCACCTGATAAGAATCTTGGAGTGCCCATCGTAAACGGAACTCCAAGTGAAGAAGAAATCAGTAATCTGTCTCTGCCAGACCGCTCTACAGTAAAAGAAACTTACCAACAAGCTATTAATGACTTGCGTACGGCTGAAAAGATGATTACGACTCCATTCAAAAATGCAAATACTGCTTCAAAAGAAGCAGCCCAGGCTATGCTGTCACGAGTATACCTGTACATGAGTGGAACTTATCAGAATCCAATTAAGGAATATGCCGACTCTGCACGCTATTATGCCGACCTCATCATTAACTCACCTCAATTCAGTTCAGGACTAGTATCACGCGAGGATTACATGAAATCGGCCAGAACAGCTCCTGAAAACTATCCGGAAGCAATCTTTGTCATCAAACGTCTGGCCACCGACTTTCCCGGATTTGATTACTACTATGGCATCGGAGGTATGTACTCCAACATCGGTGGTATGGGATGGGGAGAAATGTATGCCAGTGCCAAGTACATCGAACTGCTGGATGAGACCAAACGTAACGACTGGAGAAAAGGTGATGAAGGAATTGTAGATGCTCGAGCTAAGTTCATTGAACCTCAATATATTACAGATGACAACGGAAAATACACAGAAGTTCTGCGTTTCATTACTCCCAATACTGCAGGAACAGGATATACTTATGTTCAGCTTCCTGTAAATGAGGGAAGAACAGAGTGCTGGACTGTAGACGAAAACAATAAGCCCAAAGACAGATATCCTATCAGCCTTTATTCAGGCCGCACTCCTGAACAAGAATATTACACCATCAACTATAATGGTGCTACATACACAGGTGTAATTGATTATAAAATGGCTCTCAACAATGGTTACCCGATGTTCTACATCACTAAATGTTCACGCGAGGATAATCTGGAATCACAACTGCATTCACCCATCATTTCGCGTCTGGATGAAATGTACCTGAACCGTGCAGAAGCTTACGTAAAACTAGGACAGCTTGAAAATGCAAGAATTGATGTCAATGAAATACGTAAGCGTGCCATCAATGAACAAGCGACTTATGACTCAAATACTTTCTCAGCCAACGCTGCTGAATTGGTAGACAAAGAACGTCAATTGGAACTGGCTTATCAGGCAGAACGCAGCTACGATGTATTCCGTAACGGTGGCACACTGACCAGACAATATCCGGGACCTCATCCTACAAGTGATGTACTGGCCACTGACTATCGTGTGACTTACTATATACCACAGACAGCTATTAACTCTTACCCGAACGGAAGCACATTAACTCAGAATCCGACAAGTGATGAAGGGGTTATTCTTCATTAATGAAAAAATCTGACAAGACTTTATACAAGCTGCCTCATTCTACTGGATGGGGCAGTTTTTTTACAGCCAAATTCCTCAGTAAACAAAGTTTTTCTCTTATAAAAAAACGCAAGTGCGTTTGATCTAAAACGCAAGTGCATTTGAAGTAAAACGCAAGGACGTTTTACCTTAAACGCAAGGGCGTTTTTGTCTAAACGCAAAAGCGTTTGAGGACATATCGAAAAACGCTTACCAACTATTCTTTCTTACAGAATAAGAATGGTTAGTTAAATAAAAATGGAGTTAGCCTAATAAAAAATCCGGATTACTCGTTTTAGAGAACCCGGATTACACGTTGTATTATTCGTAGAATTTCTATCATTTAAACATCTTCTCCAAATCATCTTCTTTCAATACGGCCAGTACAGTCTTTCCATCTGGCGTATAGTTCGGAGTAGATACGGCAAACAAATCATCGACCAGGCGATTCATTTCCTCATCGGTCAGTACCTGTCCCGGTACAATGGCTGCTGCTTTTGCCAATGAAAGTGCAAGCATACTTTGTACTTCTTCCTTCACTTTACAACCTTTTTCAATCGCCGTCTGTACCATATCTGTAACCAGTTTCTCTGGATTCAATCCCTCAATTCCAGCTGGAATACCGTTAATAGAATAAGTACCCCCTCCCAGACTACTAAGATCAAATCCCAAGGCATTCAAATCGTCCATAAACTCCTCCAGTACAGGTATCTCAGAAGGAGAGAAATGTACCATATCCGGAAACAGCATTCGCTGGGAAGCATTCTTTCTATTTTCTATCTGCGCCATATAGCGGTCGAAGAGAATACGGATGTGGGCACGCTGCTGATTAATAATCATCAACCCAGACTTTACAGAAGTCAAGATATAGCTGCCTTTATACTGATAATGGTGCATGGAATTTTCCTGAGACTGCTTTTCACCTTCTTCACTAGAGAAAGATGGAGTAACGGCATCTTCCTGAGAAGCCTGTCCCCATTCTGTTGATTCTGGGAAAAACGGTCGTACTTCTTCTTCCGGTTGAATATCCGAATCCGATGAAGTACGTTCCAGCCCTTCAAACAAAGGTTCCCATTCTACCCGATTTTTGTGACTGCCAAACGAAGGAGTATAATTTCCGCTTCTGCCAAAATCCGGCATTCCACCTTTATTCATGGAAGAGCGTACAGAGGTACCCGCAGGCGCACTCCATTCTCGCACATCCTGTCCGAAGCTTTCTCTTTCCGTTTCTTTATTGGTTGCCGATGCAGAAGAGTAAGCAGAAGGAGGCACTGCCGCTGTATTAAACGGATTATAAGAAGGGTCAAAACTGGTTTGAGGAGGTGCCACCGTATAAGGAGAATTCTCAAAGGCAGGAATGTCCGGCATACCTTCTGTATCAAAATCAATCGAAGGTACCGCGTTGAAACGTCCTAACGTCTCTTTGACTGCAGCCGAAAGAATCTGCCACACGGCTTGTTCATTCTCAAACTTGATTTCTGTCTTGGTAGGGTGTATATTGACATCTATATCCGAAGGTTCCACTTCGAAATAAATGAAATAAGAGACTTGTTCACCCACCGGAATCAGGTTGTCGTACGCACTGGATACAGCTTTATGAAAATAAGGATGGCGCATATAACGACCATTCACAAAGAAAAACTGGCGTGCCCCTTTCTTACGGGCCGATTCAGGACGACCGATATATCCATGTATTTTCACCATGGTGGTATCAATGTCCAATGAAAGCAGCTCCTGGTTCAGTTTCTTGCCAAATACCCCCATAATACGCTGCCGCAAAGGAATGGCCGGCAGATTCAGCATCTCGGTGCCATTATGACTCAGCACAAAAGATATATCCGGATTGACCAGCGCAATGCGTTCGAATTCAGCTACAATGTTACTTAATTCCGTTTGATTGGATTTCAGGAACTTCCGACGGGCAGGTACATTGAAGAACAGATTTTTCACAGAGAAGTCACTGCCTCGCTGGCAGGCTACTGCCTCCTGCTTTTCTACCTGGGAACCGGAAATCTGAATGAAAGTACCTAATCCGTCGTCACTGGAACAAGTTTTCAGTTCCACCTGTGCTACGGCAGCGATGGAAGCCAAAGCCTCTCCACGAAAGCCCATGGTATGAAGGGCAAACAAATCGGCCGCCTCCCGAATCTTGGAAGTGGCATGACGTTCAAAAGCCATACGGGCATCCGTTTCCGACATACCTCGTCCGTCATCAATGACACGTATACATGTTTTTCCGGCATCCGTCACCAGCACTTCTATATTTTTTGCTCCGGCATCTACAGCATTCTCCACCAGCTCCTTTATCACAGAAGCCGGACGCTGTATGACTTCTCCTGCCGCAATCTGATTGGCTACAGAATCCGGCAACAAACGGATTACATCTCCCGATGTCATAGTGTAAATTCTCCTGTAATCAGATAATGTAAAATATATAGCAATACCACAATAGCCACAAACATGGCTCCGTAACTCAGAGGTTTACGTCCGCTTTCCTTGCGACGCTTCAGATAGGTAGTACCTTCTACAAACTTACCACGAATGTCTTCCGGATTAAACTCTTTAGGAGGAAGCATTCCCAGTTCACGTTTGGCTGTCTCTTCTATTTTCTGCAGTTTTTCCTTGCGTTCATCCACATAAATGTATTCATGACGGAATCCGCGAGGCTTTCTCATTGTAAACATTCCCATATATTATTCCTCCTTCTTATTTTCAAACAATCGGGCATTCGGCAAAACGACCGGACCACGTACATTTTTCTTCAGCTGGTCTTCCACTCGTTTTTCCCTCCAATTAAAGATGTCGGCTTTGTTGAGCGGACGAATGTAATCAAACCACACAAAATTCTCCAGACGGTCTTTTCCGGCAGGAATCTGCGACATCGGATACAACACACCATTGGACTTGGGGCTCATCACCATGCGTTCTATCTTACGGTCTTGCAGATAGATTTCCAGTTTACTGGTTTCAGATACATTCATTCCTATCAGCGTACTGTCGGAGTCCATCGGATAATAAACAACTCGTACGGAACCTATCACTTCCGTCTTTCGCATTTCTCCATTCGTGAAATAGGACTTCATCTCTTTTCCCGTCACCTGGTTATAAATCGTTGAATCCACACGTTCTACCGAAAGTGCCTGCCCTATAATGTGCGACCAGTCAATTGTGCTGTCGTTCATATAGACCTTTATCACTTCGCCTAGAAGCTGCTGGTTCTTGTTCCAGATAATCGGGTCACGATACATCGTAAGACAACTGTCCACTGTAGAGAAAACTAGCGAATCGGCCGTACCCTGCACATCGGTACGATAAAAACGTACTTTATGGAAAGCTCTCATTTCACGGAACATGGAATCGGTATTCTGATGGAAAGTTTCCATCAGCAGAGTATCTGCATGAAGAAACAAACTGTCGCCCTGAGAATAGTCTATAGCTACGGCACTATCCGTAGCAAAGGCATAGTCTGTCTGCTCGTTATAATAGCCATATTCTCCGGTAAGCATGTTCCGGTTGATTGTATCCGTCATCACCATCCGACTGAAAACCTCTCCCACGCCGGTATTACGGTCGTAGAAAAGCGTATCACCAGTCAGCTGTTTTCCCTGATTGGTAAGCACAGAGCGGTCATACAAATCGGCCTTACCCGTTACGGTATTGTAAGTTCCCTTTTCAGAATAAATGTGGTTGGCATCGCTCCAGATATCCGAAGGGCCGACAATATCAGCTATCTTCGAAGCCGTATTATAGCGTAAGGTATCCGAAGTCAGTGTAAACTGAGGATTAACCAGCTTCACATTGTAATTAAATACGGATTGCTTGGTCTGAGGACTATATTCTCCCCACTCGGAGGTCAGCACATTCTGCTCATCCATCAGGGTTCCCCCATCAAAGAAATATCCCAAGTTGTAGACCCGGTCATAATTCAGGCTATCAGTCAGCAAGGTAGTCGTACGGTTCTCCATCCGGACATTACAGCGCATCTCTGCAATCTGTGTCAATCCATCATAGTACAACCGGTCGCCATAAAGAAACAGCGTATCTCCCTGCACCATTTTCACATTACCAAAAGCCTCAAAGCTGCTAACCTTATCGTAGTAACATGCACTGTCGCAATACATATACACACTATCATGACGAAACCTCACATTTCCGGTTACAATCTGTGCGTCCGGATGAGTTGCATCCTTACGCAACAAATCAGAATGTAACAAATAGACTTTACTTTTAGCTACCGGACGCTGCTTGGAATCCTCTGGCTTTTGTTTCCCCTCAGCCTCTGTTTTCGTGCGCGCAGTCTGTGGAGGGACAGCTATCCCCCCTTGTGCCGACAAGCCAAGAATGGTCAGGCAAAATGCTACAAAAAGCAAAAAAATTGCAGACTTTCTCATCACTGTTTAATCCATCCCGGATATTTAAAATCGCACTTACGCCAAGACGGGTTGATACGCACGTAAGTATTTTTTTGTTTTTCTACAATCCATTTCTGCAGTTTTTCTTCACTACGGTTGGCCGTAACAATGTCTTTCAGACGCTGATAGTCTTCTGAGATTGTAGCTTTATGTCCGTCAATACGATTCTTCAATTTTACGATAGCACACACTTCTTTTCCTTTTGCATTAATCATTGTAAAAGGTTTGGAAACTTCACCAATCTGCATTCCCTCTACGGTCTTTGCAACTTCCTGAGAAATCAGGCCAGCCAGCTGCTGCATTTCAAAACGAGAGGTAGAAGTCTGCGGGTTAGCCAGCAAACCGTGATTGTTGCGTGTATCTTTATCCTGAGATACCCATGTAGCCGCTTCATCAAAAGTTACTTTTCCTTTTCGGATATCGTTAGCCAGTGTATCCAGTTTATTCAGTTCTGCCTCAATTTCTTTCTCATCCACACGAGGCTTAATCAAAATATGGCGATAGCTTACACGGTCACCACGCTTTTCAATCAATTGGGCAATATGATAACCATATTCTGTTTCAAACACTTTTGAAATCTTCTTCGGGTCAGTCAGGTTAAATACCACATTGGCAAACTCCGGAGTCAACTCCCCACGACCTGTAAAGCCATATTCTCCTCCACGACGAGCAGAGCCCGGGTCTTCAGAATACATACGCGCCAACGTAGAGAAAGTAGTTTCTCCCTTATTGATACGGTCTGTAAAATCACGCAATTCTTTCTTTACACGTTCGATTTCTTCTTCCTTAATCTTAGGCTCTCTGGTAATAATCTGTACCTCTACCTGAGTAGGCACAAAAGGAATACTGTCCTGAGGAAGCTTACTGAAATAGTTGCGCACTTCCGCAGGAGTCAGCTTGATGTCTCCTACAATCTTCTTCTGCATTTCCTGTACCGTCAATCCGTCACGAATATTCTCACGCAACATTTCACGTATCTGGGTAGAAGTTTTATTGTAATATTCTTCGAGTTTTTCTTTTGAACCAATCTGTTCAGTCAACCATGAAATTCGTGATTCTACCTGCTGCAGAACTTCCTGGTCGCTCACCTCAATACTATCTATCTCAGCCTGGTGAAGAAAAAGTTTCTGCACAGCCAATTCTTCTGGTATCACACAATAGGGATCACCATCAAAACGGCGACCTTCATACTGTGCATTCAAACGCTCATTCTCTACGTCTGATTTCAGAATAGCTTCATCGCCGACAACCCACACCACTTCATCAATCACATTATCTTGTGCCACGGCGGGTACTGTTCCTGTCAAGGCAAGCAAAACAGCCAAGACACCAGTCATAATCAATTTATTCATTTTCTGTCTATTTGATTTGTTTTGGTCCATTACATTACAAAGGACGAAGATACGGCATTAATTACTTTTTTCCGCTACAATTAACGGTTTTTAAAATGTCTTGGTTAATTTCAATCCTGAAGCCTCGCTTTAACTCTTCCATTTGTGTTCTCTCCGTCCACAAACGATAATCACGCTGAACTTCATTGCGCACATCCTGAAAGTCTTCCGGCCCTTTCTTCAGGCGCTTTCCCAATACAAAAGCATAAGGTAAATCCGTACGAGGAGTGAAATGTCCGCATTTAAAAGCTAATTTATCTACATAAGGATTTGTTCCAATCTGAAACAAACCTATTTCTACAACGACCTTCCATTCGGGATTCTCTTGAGAAAAAGCGGAAATTTCCTCATTCCATTTATTTAAGGGACATTTCTTCAGCCTCTTTTTCAGCTTTGAAGCCACTTTCTTATTCAAACAATGAATCACTCCTCCTTTAAAATGAGGCAAATCCCATGCGTAATCGTTTTTATGACTTTCAAAATAGCTCTGCAATTCCTTATCAGAAATATTACCTGATTTTGTAACTCCATGGCGCTTATCCCAATACGCAGCCAATAAGCCATCGGAAACTTGACACAACTCCATTCGAGTCTTGTTCAACAGACTATCTTTCCGCTCGGTAAAGCCTGAATCAGCAACCTTTTGCAGGGCCGCATTTCCAGTCGTTTCTGATGGATATACTCCTTGCCTGCGATCCAATAGATACACGATGTGAATACCTAAAGGAGAAAAAAATGGAGCAGAATAGCTACCTTTTTTCAATGTGTTCAATTGCCCGGCAAACTCTTTTATCAGGCATCTTTCCGGAATCCACTCCCCATCCAAATAAGGAGAAGGCAAGGGAGCCTTCACATAAGATTGTGCCAGTTTTTCAAAAGGTATACCATTTTTCAGGGCCGTATAAACAGAATCTATACGCTGTCTGGCTACACGTTCCTGTTCGGAAGAAGCATGTTGGGGTAAAAGGAATGAAATCTGACGAAATCTCACCCAATTTAAAAGAGTATCTTGTTTTTGGGGTACTCCCCTCTCTTCCGATTTCAGAATTTCATTTTGCAAGGCACTGCATTGCAACCGGAAATCAGTGATAGTATCCCAACTTTGTCTTTTAGCATCTGCCACCTTCAACTTATAATACAAGAAATGAGGCAAGAACTGTTCTACAGATACACGACTAGCTGCATATACCTGGGTATAATAATGCTCAAACTCCTCGACCGAAGTTTCCTCTCCATCAATCCGGAAAAGTACCCTGCGATCTTCTGCATAAGAAACAGAGAATTCCAGCCCCATCAACAAACATAGGAATAACCACGTAATTCTACACATAACAGATTCTATTCATCATTTCATTAAACAAAAAATCATCCTGTTCGCCAGAACAGACTCACTGAAAGCAAGTCTGCCTGACGTCAGAATGATTATATCCGTATTATAAGTCAAAGATTATCTTACTGAGGACGACTATAGTTAGGTGCCTCGCTTGTAATAGATACATCGTGCGGGTGACTTTCCAGAACTCCGGCATTAGTGATACGAGTAAACTTCGCATTATGCAATTCTTCAATATTATGAGCTCCGCAATAACCCATACCGGCACGTAAACCACCAACCAGCTGATAAATCACTTCATACAAAGAACCTTTATAAGGCACACGAGCAGCAATTCCTTCCGGAACAAGTTTTTTCACATCGGTAGTTCCACTCTGGAAATAACGGTCTTTTGAACCATTTTCCATAGCTTCCAATGAACCCATTCCACGATATGACTTAAACTTACGACCATTAAAGATGATGGTGTCGCCCGGAGATTCCTCTGTACCGGCAACCAACGAACCAATCATTACGCTGTAACCACCGGCTGCCAAAGCTTTCACCACATCACCAGAATAACGCAAGCCACCATCTGCAATCAAAGGAATACCAGTTCCTTCCAAGGCCTTTGCAACATCATATACGGCTGTCAACTGAGGAACACCTACACCTGCAACCACACGAGTTGTACAAATAGAACCCGGGCCGATACCTACTTTTACTGCATCGGCACCAGCTTCAGCCAACATCTTAGCTGCTTCACCTGTAGCTACATTTCCTACAACAATATCAATTCCAGGGAAACGTTTCTTAGCTTCTTTCAGCTTTTCAATCACGTACATAGAATGTCCGTGAGCTGTATCAATTACAATGGCATCTGCACCAGCGTTCACCAAAGCTTCCATACGGTCGAATGTATCAGCAGTTACTCCCACACCGGCAGCTACACGCAAACGACCTTTAGAATCTTTGCAAGCCATTGGTTTATCTTTCGCTTTTGTAATGTCCTTATAAGTAATCAGACCAATCAGCTTTCCATCCTTGTCTACTACCGGAAGTTTTTCAATCTTGTTTTCCTGCAGAATCTTGGAAGCAGTTTCCATGTCTGTACCCGGCTCTGTTGTCACAATGTTTTCCTTTGTCATCACCTCATCGATACGCTTATTCAAATCCTTTTCAAAGCGCAGGTCACGGTTTGTAACGATACCTACCAGGTAATTCTCATCATCTACTACAGGAATACCTCCGATTTTGTATTCAGCCATCAAATCGAGTGCATCTTTCACTACAGAACCTCTCTTAATGGTCACCGGATCATAAATCATTCCGTTTTCCGCACGCTTCACAATTGCCACCTGACGAGCTTGTTCCTCAATTGACATGTTCTTGTGAATTACTCCGATACCTCCTTCACGAGCAATGGCAATGGCCATCTGTGCTTCGGTAACTGTATCCATAGCTGCAGTTACAAACGGAATTTTCAACTCAATGTTACGTGAAAACTTAGTCGAGAGTTCGACTGTTTTAGGTAAAACCTCAGAATAGGCCGGAATCAACAATACATCATCGTAAGTTAATCCGTCCATAACAACTTTATCTGCAATAAATGACATAGGGCTTTATGCTTTAGATTTTATTGCGTGCAAATATACGAACTTTATCCAAAAACAAAAAGACGTATTAATATCTTTTTACTTTTCTTTTACGGCTCTTTCATTTAAATCCAGTACTGCCTTCAAAGTACTGGTGTACTTTCCAGAAAGGACTGGAGTCCTCCCTAGGAAGTACTGGAGTACTGCCTGGGAAGTACTGAAAGATGAAACTTATCGTGCTTTTCTTTCATAAGCAACTGTACAGAACCAAACAAAAAACCTGCCTCAAAATAAATTTGAGACAGGTTTCCACCTGTAATAACATACAGGAGTACTATTTTTCAGCTGGCATATCTGCCGTAGTTGGCCAATAAGGATTCTGATACAATGGAGAATCACCAATTGTCTGCCCATCAGATGCTGTTACAAGGAACTGATTAATTGGCAACGGAGTTAAGTAATGAGCCATGTGCCAGTGGAAACCATCGTAACCTACCTGCTTGGTATTCTTCTGATATGGACGAACATATTCACTCTTATCACGAGAAGACATTGTCGCATTATCAGAGCCATCAGCTATCAACTTTGAGCCTCCATTCTCCGGATCATCATACCAATGTTCCATCGGAGTTCCCCAAATATGAATACCTTCTACGAAATAAGGAGTCGTCATCATCTGATCCATCGCACGCCAACGGCAAAGATCCATATAACGTAACCCTTCAGCCATCAGTTCGCAACGACGTTCACGACGGATATTGTAAAGGGTTTTATCCTGAATAACATTCCCAGCAAAATATGCTCCCCAATCATTTAGAGCTTCTTGTGACATATCCGTAGCAGAAATCGTCTGATCAATTGTTCCCGTAATACCGGCTCGATTACGAAGAATCTGCCAATACTCATCCACATGTCCACCTCTGTTTCCGTATCTCACATAATAAGCTTCCATATAATTCAACAAAGCTTCAGTAGCCCGAAAACAAACAGCAGCTGTATATCCACCTCCATTAGCATAATGTTTCTGGTCAAACGAACCACCTTTGCGTAAGGCATAGCCTGTATTATATCCACGTTCTGCATTTGTTTCTGTTATATTCGGTATAGGCTCTGTCATTGAAGCTTCATTTCCTTCAATATTCTCATATAAAATACTTACCTGTCCCGGTTCTTTCAAGAACAGCTCCAACCGTCCGTCACGGTTTATACGAACATCTGCAATCGTCTTATCTCCCTTATAATATCCATCTCCATCTGCATAACTTCCATGTGTATAAACAGGAGTTCCATCATCCATTAAGAAGTTATTAACAAAAGCACGAGTTACACCATTCATATAATTTCCACGGTTCGCAGCCACATTCACATTATGAGTTACCAAACCACGTCCATATTGACGCCATAATAAAACTTCACGAACTCCAGAAAGGTCTTCCTGTGCAAACATATCATAATAAGGATTAGCCGGATCGTTTACAGATTGCTGAAGCCCTTTATTCTCAGCCAAATCATTTTTATAAGCTTCGGAAATTGTTTCAGCATCTGCAATAGCCTGCTCTAGGAAATAGTTAATTTCCTTATCTATGGATCCGGATTTAAACTGATAGTCTTTATTATAATCTTTGGATGCACCCGGCCATCCTTCACCATTTGGCACAAAAGCTGTACCTTCAAAAGATTTCAGCCAAGTACCCTCAAACAGAGCCACGCGTGAACGCAGTAATAATGCAGCATCTTTATTAATACGAGTTGTCGCCATTTCTTTCGCGCTCAAAAAATCATACGCTTTTTTCAAATCATCCAATATGAAACGAGCTACTTCTGTACGAGGCATACGTTTATTTGATTCACGAAGAATCTCCATGTCATCAGCCAAAGGCTCAGTTATAATTGGGAAATCACCATACTTTTGATAGCGTTTGAAATATTCGTATGCGCGAAGGAAATAAATCTCACCAATATAATGCTTTATTGATGCCAAATCCCCCATGATAGTATTTTCACTTCCATCTTCCTTTGTACCATACTTTTCGAGCACATTCTGCAAGAAGAAATTACAACGATAAATCCATTCAAACTTCCAGTTGTCATCATCCTTGTTAGGCACTTTCCACAAACCTTCCGCAAAACGATTATTTGCTGTAGCACCTGTTTGATTATCTGTACCTGAATCTTCCCCAAAAATACCATAACTCCAATTGCCATGAGATGGAAGAATGTTCTCATACAATTGATTAGCATAACTTTCCAACTGAGATACCTGTGTAAAATACACTTCTGGATCTACTGTTGACATGGGTTCCCTATCCAAGAAATCATCGCAAGAAGTAAATCCTGCAGCTAAAGCCAATGCCAATATAGGAATATATAATCTATTTGTTTTCATCGTATTATTTTATTTAAAGAGTTAAACTTACACCGAATGACCAAGTTCTTGACAACGGATAAGCATTACCAGCATTCTTAATTGCTCCATTAGCGTTTGAATCTGTATTACCGCCATCTACAGTTTCTGGATCAAACAAATTAGAAAGTCCTGTACCAGTCCACAAATTTTCACCGGAAACAAATACACGACATTTTGTCAATCCTATCTTCTGCATCCAAGCTGACGGTAAAGTATAACCCAACTGAAGATTCTTCAAACGGATATAAGAAGCATCCTGCAAATAACGGGTTTGAGCTTTTTGATTTTTAGAGCCATCTCCAAAAGTAGGACGTGGATAATAAGCATCTAAATTTGCTGCAATTTTATGACCTTCCAATCCGATTTCCTCAGCACGGAAATAGTCTCCATGTTCAGCAAATCCAGAAGACCACCATTGATCATCAAGAACTCCCCAGAACATATTCGTAGAATTCCAAATATCACGTTTCATCACGCCTTGGAAGAAGCAACGGAAATCAAAACCTTTCCAATCAGCTGAAATATCAATACCAAATTGGTAACGCGGTGTATTATTGCCAATAACCTTCAAGTCTCCATGATCTTCTAATGTACGTGCACCTTCTGTAATACCCGGTTTACCATCCAAATCGGCATACATAATATCTCCTGCAGCCCATCTTGATCCCAAAGCATCTTGTCCACCTACAGCATCCAGATGATCTTGCATTTCTTTATCTGTCTTAGCAATACCAATGGTTTCAAATCCCCAGATTTCTCCAATTTCATGGCCTTCCAAATAAGAATCAATAGAATGTGTATTATTTCCAGGATAACTATCGATAATTGTCTTTGCATCAGATAACATGAAACGTACGCTATATCCCAATCCATTTTTCAAGCGATCATTCCAACCAATCTGAAGTTCCCAACCACGAGTTTTCAAATCACAGTTATTAGTCTTTGGAGTAGCAATACCCAAAGTTAACGGAAGTTCTGGAGCAGGACCTACCATTCCATCTGTGTAACGAGTATAATAATCAAACGAACCTGTCAATCGATTATTAAAAAATCCGAAATCAAGTCCCAAGTTCCAAGTACGAATTGTTTCCCAAGTCAATGTACTACTTACCAAATCTCCAACCTTAGATGTATTCGGTTTAGAACCATTCTGCAACCAATTTCCATCAAAACTGCCCAAAGTCATTGCGCGATAAGTCGGATACCACACATTTGTATTCTGATTACCCAATTCGCCATAAGACGCACGAAGCTTCAATGTATTGGAAATATCCGTAAACGGCTCCCAGAACTTTTCACGTGCCATATTCCATCCTAAAGAGAAAGAAGGATAAAGCTGCCAACGGTCTCCACGACGGAATCGAGAAGTTCCATCATAACGCATATTCATTTCAGCCAAATAACGTCCTTCATAATCATAGTTCACACGTCCAAAAAAGCCAGCTGTAGCCCATTCGTTATGATAACCTGCAACTTCTGTATTTTTCGGATTTCCGTAACCGTCCGAACCAGTCGTCAAATCAAACTCAGGGAGTCCATTTACAACCAATCCATATTTCTTTACACTTTGAAATGCTTGTTTCATTTCTTCAGCCTGAAATCCCATCATCACCTTTAAGTTATGACGATCATCAAATGAATGACTATATTCACTGAAGATGTTCAAGTTCAAATAATTCTCTTTCTTATGACTACCAAATAAACTTGTATCACCACTTGTATCAATAATATTCCCCTCCACATCATGATTATAGCAAGGCAAAGAAGTCTCATCTACATCTTCATTCATCGTACCATAATTAAACTCAATATGAGTAATCCAGTTTTTGATAGGTTCAATCAACAATGCAGCCTGATGATACATTCGGTCTGTTTCCACGTTGCGATCGCCACCCAATTCCAAGTTCATAGCAAGATTCTCTGCATTATTATTAAAATAATAACCATTGGGATCATAAACCACTAAGTTCGGCCAAGTCTGACGACCTAACTTTTCATAGAATCCACCATTAAAGTTTGTCGGGCGATAATTATCTGTACGCGTAAAACGCATAGTATAATTAAACTTCAACCAATCAGTCAAGGTTGCATTCACTTTTGCCGTGGCATTATAACGTTTCAATCCATCGCTTCCATGACGCAACAAGCCATTTTGTCCTAAATAATTAAAAGAAGCATAATAAGTAACCTTATCTGAACCACCGTTAATACTTACGTTATGTTCTTGTGAAAATACCTGACTCTTATAAAGTTCTTTATACCAATCGGTATTAGCATAAGCATTGGTAAATGGGTCAAAATCCGGTTTTCCCCATTGCCCATTCGATGATGCTGGAACGCCATCCGTATCAATACCAGCTTGATAGTCGAGCATTTTTTGCATAACCTCTAGTGAAAAGACATCACCACCTCCATTATTGTGAGAAGCACTATTAAAATAGTTGGCAAACGTATAAGAATCCATCATTTCCGGCATATTAATCGGACTGGAAATACGGAAACTATTATTATAATTTATAGAAGCCTTTCCTGATTTTCCCTTTTTTGTAGTAACAAGAATAACACCAAAAGGAGCACGAGAACCATAGATAGAAGCAGCAGCAGCATCCTTTAAAACAGATACACTCTCAATATCCTGAGGATTCACGGAATTCAAATCTCCTTCCATACCATCAATCAAGACCAAAGGAGAGCCACTTGAGCCTTCACCAATAGTACCTGTACCACGAATATTGATATTCATATTTTTATCCATTTCACCCGTATTGGTAGAAATCTGCAAACCGGGAACCAAGCCTTGCAAAGCCTGAGTAGCACTAGTAACCGGACGTGATTCCAGTTCTTCAGCCTCAGCCAATCCGACCGAACCAGTCAGGTTAACTTTCTTCTGTGTACCGAAACCTACAACAACGACTTCATCAAGTTGTTCAGAATCTTCTTTTAACACAACAGTAAGTGGAGTTCCGGACACGACTTTCACTCGTTGCGATTTGTACCCTAAATATGAAATATCCAATACGGCATCTCGAGGTGCAGTCAGTGAAAATTTCCCATCAATATCCGTAATTGTCCCCACAGTAGAACCTGAGACCAGCACATTAGCACCAATTATAGGTTCTCCATTCACGTCTTTCACAGTACCCGCAACAGTTACATTTTCCTGTTGAATTCTCATTGTCGAAAAATTATCCTTTGCCATCATATCCACAGGTGACATAATGAAACCAGAACAAATCAACATAGAGAACAGTACCTTACAATTGTTCTTTAATAAATCTGTTTTCATGTTATTTCTTTTAGTTAACAACTGTTTGTTTTCGTCAAAAGTAAGAATAATTGTAAAGTCTCACCACCGTGAAATCGACCTAAAAAGCATGTAATTTTCGTCAAAAAGAATTTTTGACGAATTTATTCATCATTTTCGCCCATATTATACTTAACAGAAGTTGATGATTTCTGTTGCTTCATATACTCAGAAGGAGTCATCCCATATTCACCTTTAAAACAATTGCGGAAATATCCTACATCACTAAAACCAGTTGCATAAGCAGCCTCGGAAATATTATATCCTTCCTCTAACATCAACTTCAAACTATAACGTAATCTTATCCTACGAATAAACTCTGTTCCCGAGATTCCTAATAAACCTTTAATTTTACGATAAAGTGTAGAATGGCTCATGTGCATCTGAGCTGCAATAAAAGGCATATCAAGTTTCTCAGTATTCACATTCAACTCTATAATTTTTATTAATTCATCAAGAAACTTTTTATCTAATTTATTAAGTTGTAACGGTTCTGCTTCATTCACCAATACATTCTCCTTACCCTGATTATTAATCAAGCTAGCCAAATTTCTTCGTGCCTCTAACAAATTGCAGATACGAACTTCCAGCAATTTAGCGCTAAAAGGTTTTGTCAAATACGAATCAGCTCCACAACCATATCCTTCTTCTTTATCTTGAATAGAATCCTTTGCTGTCAATAATATAACTGGAATGTGACTGGTACGCATATCTTTTTTTATCAGTCTGCATAATTCAAAACCGTCCATTACAGGCATCATTACATCACTGATCACCACATCTGGAATCTCTTTCTGCGTCTTTTCCCAGCCCTCTTTTCCATTTTTTGCTAGAATTACCCTATAATGTTCTAAAGATGCAGAAATATATTCACGTATGTCATCATTATCTTCTACAACCAATATCAAAGGACAATCTGCTTTCTTTTTTTCCGTCTCATCTGTCATATATTTATCCTGTATATCTTCCACTTCTGAAACATCCTTATGCAAAGCGTTAGGATAAGTATTATTCGTCTGAATAGCCAACACAATAGACGTGCCTTTATCGACTTCACTCGATACTTTTAAAACACCTTCATGTAAATCAGCCAACGATTTAACCAAAGCTAGTCCTATACCTGTTCCTGAAGCCTGATGTTTACCTTCAGCCTGATAATAACATTCAAAAATATGAGGTAACGCCTCAGAACTAATACCATATCCGGTATCACTGACTTCAATTTCCGTATATTCACCTACAGTACGTAGGGTCAAGTTAATTTTTCCTTCTGGTGTATATTTAATCGCGTTACTTAATAAGTTATTCAAAATAGTAGTAATAATATCTGAATCAAAATACAAGATAGTTTGTGCTGTTTCTTCAATATTTATCTCAAATTGCACTTTCTCGTTACGATTCAACTCTTTATAACGTAAGCCTACCTCAAGCAACAGACTCTTCAAATCTCCTTTAGCAACGATTAATTTACGATTCTGAGATTCTACTTTTCTAAAATCCAATATCTGATTAACAAGCTCCAAAAGATGCAAGGCACTACGATGAATAAGACTTATTTTTCGCGTATATGACAAAGGAAGCTTGGTATCATCCATCAAATCTCCTAAAGGACCGATTATTAAAGTCAATGGTGTACGTAACTCATGCGTAATATTCGTATAGAAACGAAGTCTCTCATTATTAAGTTTCTGCTGATTTATCATTTCACGTCGTTCCATTTCCAAAAAGTTTGCCAATATCAGCCTACGATGATATAATCTAAATACTGAAACCAGTCCTAATACAAATATCAGTAAATAAAAAAGCTTTGCATACCAGGTATTCCAGAAAGGAGGAAGTACCTCTATAACTAAAGTAGCCTCCTCATCTCTCCAATCCTGATTCAGTAAACGTACCTTTACACGAAACTCATATTTTCCTGGTGCTATATTTCGAAATACAACAGGATCATTCTCACGAAAACGTATCCACTCATGTCCAAGCCCCTCCATTTTATAAGCGTATTCCACCTGTGTACTTTGAGCATAATCAGATACAGAAAAAAGGATACAAAATGTATTTTGCTTATACGATAGCTGTATAGGAGTATTATCTAATATAATATCCTGTGCATCTGTATTACCAGAATCTTCCGTGATAATCTGGAAATCAATAATTTGAACTGGTGCACACACTTCCTTCTTTTGTAAATCTAAAGGATGGAAATAACACACTCCATTCTGTGAGGCAAAATAAAATGTAGAATCTTTTGTCATACATACAGCTGCATCCGAAAAGCTCCCCATAGGAACCCCATAACTATAACCATAATCGTATAGCTTCTTTCCCCTCTCGTTATAACAAGAAATTCCTTTATCTGAACTAAACCATACATTCGCATTGCCATCTTCCATCAATGCATGAATATATTCATCTTGAAGTCCATCTCGGGTATCATAACATTTAAAGTTTTCCGGATTACTTGTATCAGGAAAACAAACAATACCTCCTCTTAAGGCTCCCCATATTCCTCCTCCATTTTTACCTGAAAATTGATGAACCGTATTAGAGACAAGCCCATTGGCTTCCCCCCAATGATGTAGGAAAGTATTCGATTTATCAAATACATAAATTCCATCTCCATAAGTTCCAATCCATAACTTATCTTGTCTGTCTCGAAAAATACCAAATACGGATACACTCTGAATTTTTTTATTTACCGTTTCCTCAGGGCAAATATTTTTTCCTTTATCTAAGTAATATAATCCACGTACAGTACCAACCCAAATCTTACCTTCCTTCTCCTTATAAAAAGCATATACACTCAAAGATTTTTCTGAATGCTCAAAATAAAGTCTTTCTACTTTTCCACTTGGAAGATGAATTCTTAATACTCCATCATCATACATCCCTACATACAACATATCTCCATCACACAACAATGCAGCAACCTGAGCATATGCACGTGTCAAATAAGGAGTTAAATCTATTCGACGAATCTCTTTGCCTTTACAAAACAAAGCGACTTCATTCATTCCTCCTAGCCACACCCCATCATTTCCATAAGAACAAATCCCAACTACATTCTCTAATTTTACATCCTGTCCACGCTTACGATAAGGTAACACATGAAAAGGAGGTAAACTATGACCAACAAAATCTACTCCACTACTTCGATTTCCAATCCAAACATTACCATAATCATCCTCAAGTAAACTACGAATATTACCAGAAGAGAGCCCATATTTATCATAAGTAACATCAATACTACGAAACTTGACATCATCTGGACTTTGAAAAGAAATTTGACTTAAATCCAGAATATTAACTCCACCAATATCACTAGCTATCCATAAAGTTCCATCGTGCATTTCACGAATATCATAAATAATATCCGAGACTAAAGAAAAAGGATTTTTTTGATTATGACGAAATGTTATGAAATCATCTGTTTCCGGTCTATAAAGTGCTAATCCATTATTTGTTCCCAACCACAAATTTCCAATATGGTCAATACAAAAACAGAATACATCATTACCTGGTAAACTATGAGGATTCTGAAAATCATACCTATAGTTACGGAATTTCTGTTGTTTCAAATCAAATATAGTAAACCCATCCCCCTCATGGCCTATATATAGCTGTCCTTTGCCATTATCAAGCACACATCGAAAAGATGAAGGAAATTTTAATTTCGCTGCCGACAAATGCATTACAACCTTTCCTGATTGGCGGTGACATAAAGCTATATCATAATAATGATCTGCAACCCAAATATTACTATCAGGAGCTGCTGAATAAGATAATGATACTATATTCGAAATATTCAGGCTATCCAAAGCTGGAATTCGTTCGAGTTTCATCGTAGTTCGATCCATTATACTCAATCCAGTTTTAGAGCCAACCCATAAACGATTCTCCTTCTTGTCAAACAATAAGGCATTTAAAGCATTACCCGACAAATTTGAATTACTTTTTAAGAAAGTTCGGAACCTCCTCCCATCAAAACAATTCAAACCAGCTTCTGTAGCCACCCAAATAAAACCTTTCTGATCTTTCTCAATGTCAGTAACCAACAGATTAGATAACCCTGACTCCATCCCTAAATTCCGCAAGACCAAAGGTTGGGAGTTTAAAATCATACAAATACGGGGGATAAAACAAAATATGAATCCTGTAATAAATAAACAACCCATAAAATAATTAATTAATATGTTATTGATTTATTAATGTTTATAATTATTCTACTCTTATTACTCCGACTACAAGGGCCACATGATAGATGTGGTCTATTGCAAGTTCGAATGGTTCGTAATCTTTGTTATCTGATACGATGGTGACATGATCTTTGTCTGTTCCCGGCTTGATTCGCTTGATAAGCGGTCCCTGGTCAGTGTCCAGCACATAGACTTTATTCCACTGAAAGAATAGGTCCTGAAGGTTTAGACGCTTGCAGGCTACAATGTCGCCACTGTTATATCGAGGATACATACAGCTTCCCTTCACTCCTATAAGGAAGTCTGCTCCCTTGAACGAAGGGATGATGTATCGGTCACATTCATATTCCATGACTGACTGATCACTGGTGAAGGCACCGGCCATGGCATTAATCGGAATAAGTGGTATCCCTTCATTTGATTCAGTGCGATGCGCTACTGGTAGTTCTTCGTTTTTCATGTCTGTATTTTGTGATATAATCATGTCTCCTTTTCCTGTAAGTAGCCATGATGGTGAAACTTGCGGAAATCTGGCGATAAATCTCGCCATTACATCCTCTGTAATACTTGATTTACTTTCCAGCGTACCTCTTGAAACGCCTATTTGTGTATAGAACTCCCTTTTGCTTATGCCTAAAGTTTCGGCAAAAGACAAAATTCTTTGTTTTATTGGCGAAATATTTTGCTTTTCTTCTTGCATGTGGCGAAATCTTTTGTATATTTGCAGAGTATTTAGAAAACTAAAGATGGGCGCAAAGATAATAAATATATTGTTTCACCCAAGCTAATACGCTGATATTAACTACTTAAATATAGAATTTATGGCAGAAATCTTAATGAAACACGGTGATCGCCGTGAGTTGGCGAAAAAGTTTGACGTCAGTCATGTCACAATTATTAGTGCATTGAAGTTCCGCACGCATAGCAAAGTATCGAACATGATTCGTAAGGCTGCCCTGGAAATGGGCGGTGTTCTTATGGGTGCCAAGAGTCTGAAGGAAGCAAGTAATGAATATAAGTCTGAGCAGCAATAAGAAAATAAAGTATGAAAAGTATAGTAATAGCACCACAAATCAATTTGATTAAAGATGAATACGACCATAAAAATTGTCGTACAACTCCAGAATCTATTTACAAAAAATTATGGGATAAAGTAGTAAAGAATGAAGGAGAATTAAGTGATGAAGAATGGATCTTTATGGCAAGAGAGATTCCTCATCTTCGAACAGCTTATGGCGTATATCTCACTAACTGCCAAAAAGAAAAAGTTGAAAAGCCTATTACATGGCGTACATTTTACATGCAATGCCGTGGACTTCGTACTTTAAAGCCTAATACTATTCAGGCTCTTTCGGATTACATCAGACTTATTGATGAACAGCATTCTAAAGGATATGTTTCACGTTGTATCAATGAATAACATACAAGAAAATGAAAACGTATAGCACTAATAAGTATTTACAGCGTCTGGCAAACTTCCTTGTAGCGTATGCTGTACCGTTCAGCTATGACGGATTTACCATTGAGTTTACCGCATCTCAGCGGTTGGTGGATGAAATGCAGAACCTTGATAAGGTGCTGGCTAAAATTGATTTTGTTGTTAAATGATTGAACTATGAAAAGAAAGAATAAAAAAAACCAGCGCCTGTGTAAAGCGCTGGAGAATGAGATTGTTAAAGTTTTTTCGGCGATTTTGCCAGAAAAGGATTTGGAAACCCCTCAAAAGGGAATTGACTTAACGGATAATCAAACCAAAAATAAGCCAAAGCATCTGCATAAACGGAGTGAAACTCTCTATATGAGCCGCAATCAACGATTCCCTCACTTGGAAGAATATCGCAAAGAAATTTTGCAGTGGCAGATGAAATCTGTAATGCAGAAAAACGAAGATGAAGAAGGTCTTCACGTTCCAGCCACTTCTTTTGATTCCGTTGTGATGGAGATTTCGAAATGTATAGAAGGATGTCTGTCAGATTCGACTTCACATAATCATAGTGCGACTTACCTCCGTCAGCTTTTAATTGATTATAAAGCTGTACAATCTCTTCATTCTGGAAAGACCCTAATATCTCTTCATAAGGTCCATCTGATCTTACAAGATAATTTCTCAGACTCATGGTTTTGTAAATTTTTAAACATCATGCTGTCAGAGAGTTTGAATAATACAATCTCAAACAGCATAGACGTATAGTTAATAATTCATTTACAAATGTAATAAAAACCGTCCGGTCTGTGAAGATAGGGCGGACTTTTAAACTGAAAGCTTATGAAAACAAGAAACATACTTATCGCAATACTCGCCCTTGCAGTGGCAAACACATTTACAGAAGGATGGCTGAATATAGCCGGAATCGCACTCTTGTCTGCATCGCTTGTTCCCGTAGCAATCAAGATGGACAAGGCAGACAGATAACTCACACGCAGCTATAAGAACCTGCACGTTTTCAGGATAACGTGAATTTGTCATAGGATTGGTTTTGGTATGAAGTAAAGTAATCTTTAACGCAATAGGTATTGACAAGGCAAAAAGATGCAGGCGGCTTAGCTTCAGGTTCGATTCCTGAGGCTGCACAATCTAAGATTTGAACAAATGGCAGTAATATACAACGATAAGGTTTGCGTGTTGGCCTGCGATGTGATTCGTTTCGACGAAAAACACAGAGTAGGAAGCGAAACAGGCTTTATATCTAAGTCTAATTTTGACTGGATGAAAAAACAAGGCCAGCTGATAATCGCCCGTCGCAGCACACCCGGAAATCCTGCCCTCGTAGAATTTGAAACCATGAGACCAGACATCAAGCGCAAGTACGTAGAATCATACGGCGACCCGTATGCAGAACTGGCAAGCCGCGACCAGCAGAGCGAGCTGGAGAAGGAAGTGGAATACAACAACAGGGCATACACTTTCTTCCAGGCATACCGCTACGGCGATAACAACACACTCCCCCAGGAAAAAGTAAACGAATATACCTTGTCGGTGAACGTGATGGAAGCTTTGCTTCGCCTTCGCGACCGTCAGAAACAGAGTGCCATAGGTGGAAGCACACGCATCAACGTGTGGGAACGCCTGGGAGCACAGTGTCAGTCGCTCCTCGATGTGAAGGATGCCAAGGGAAAACCCTTGTTTCCGCATCACCTTCCGGCTTCGTGGAAATCATTGAAGCGCAAGTGCGAGGCGTACGAGGAAGCCCGTAAAGCTGGCGATGAAGCCGGGTTCCGCAGCGTGATCCATAAGAACTACGGAAATGATGCCGCATCGAAGCTGAAGGAACGCCAGGGAAGCGAACGCAGCGAGCTGGCAGAGTCGCTTATCCGTCAGTTCCTGGGCCTGCACATGAACTGGAACAACGTACAGGTGATGCAGGAATACAACAAGCTGGCCGCAGAGTTCGGGCTGGAGGAAATCAAGTCGCCAGCCACCATCGGCGCATACCGTCAGAAGTACGATGTAGTGACCAAGACACGCCGACGGGGCATAGGCGAATGGAACAGCAACCTGAAGAAGCAGGTGCGCCGTTCGGCTCCGCTTACCGCGATGACCTTCTGGGTGTTCGATGGCTGGGACGTGGAAATGCTCTTCCAGCGTGAGGAAGTAAAGAAGGTGCGCAAGGGCGGTACCGTACGCGAAGAACGCCGCACCACTTATCACAACCGCAAAACCATCGTCGTAGTGCTCGATGCCTGCTGCAAGTATCCCATAGGTTACGCCATCGGCGAAAACGAATGTGACGACCTTATAAAGGAAGCACTTACCAACGCCGTACGCCACACGCGCGAACTCTTTGGCGAGCGATACATACCGGTGCAGATGCAGTGCGACAACTACCACAAGAAATCGCTTTTCCCCTTCTATGAGCAGATGACGAAGTATCTCACACCTGCGGAAGTAAAGAACGCACAGGCCAAGATAGTGGAACCTTACTTCAAGTATCTCATTCTGGAATACTTTCAGAAGTTCCCTTCCTTCTCAGGCTTCGGCATTACCTCCAGCAAGGAGATACAGCCAAACGTGGAATGGCTTAATGAACACAGAAAGTTTATCCCTACCGAGCAGGAAGCCATACGCCGCATTCATGAGGTGATGCAGATGGAACGCGCCAAGAAGATAGAAGCCTACATGAAGGCATGGAGCCAGACACCCGACGAACGGAAGATGCGTTTCTCCGATGAACAGTACCTTCTGCTTATGGGTCAGACCAGCGGACGCACCAACAAACTGGAGTCAAGGGGCATTATCATGGAGCGAAACGGAATGCAGTACGTGTACGACAGCCTGGACCGCTCGCTGCTTGACCACCTGGGCACAAGCTGGGTAGTCCGTTACGACCCCGACGACACAAGCCACGTGCTCATTACGAATGCCGGAAAGAAAGGCACCAAGGACGAAGGAAAGGAAATCGGTACGATGCGCTACCTTCTCGACGAAAAAGAAGCCGTGCCCATGGCACTGATAGACCAGAAGCCGGAACACTTCGAACAGCGCCGACGCATCAATGAGTTCAACGAATCGCTGAAAAAGGAAATCGTGGAAACGGCAGAAAGAGACATCGACACCATACGCGACAGCGTGTTCAGTCATGCACTTCCTGCTCACAACATACTGGAGCGTTTCTGCATCACCGACAGCCGCGGACAGCACAAGGACAACCGTAACGAGCTTCGCCTTCATGCCGAGGATGTGGAATACGAGGAAAACGACACACGCCCCTCACGAACGGTTTATCCTGACGATGAAGATGACTTTGAATTTGACCCTACAAACGCAGGGTTTTCAAGATAATTTAAAACTGATTTAATAACCCATTAAAAAGATATTGAACTATGGACGCAAACAAACTTAGAGACTACATCGAGACATTAATTCAGCGTGGATCATCGGCCGCAGAACTGGCACGCAAGTGCGACGTATCGGGCGCTGCCTTCTCACAGTTCCGTGCAGGTAAGTACGGAGCAAAGGAAGATTCGATGGCCGATAAGATAGCCGTAGGACTGAACTACTATGACAACACCTGGAAGATTGTAGAAAGCGTATCGTCATACAAGCAGGTGAAGCTTTACCTGACCGCCGCAAAGAAAAACCACCGCTGGTTCTGTATCAGCAGCCGCAGCGGTAGCGGAAAGACACATTCGCTTATCGACCTTTACAACACCTGCCCTGACAACTCGATTATTTACCTGAAGTGCTGGAAGTGGACGGCCAAGAAGTTCCTCCAGAAGCTGGGCCGATGCCTGGGTATCACCTTCACCCGCTATACGGATACAGATGACATGCTACAGTATATAACCTCTGCCATCAACCGTATGTCCGACCGTAATCCGGTGCTGGTGCTCGATGATGCAGGCAAGCTTTCTAACAGTGCCATGACCTGCCTTATCCCGCTGTATGACGACACCAAATACCGCATGGGCTGTCTGCTGGTAGGAACGGAAACCCTTCGCCGCAACATCAAGCGCAACGTAGGCCGTGTGGACGGATTCGATGAGATAGACGGACGCGTAGTGCGTAACTACATCACCCTGCTGGGAGCCACGAAGAAAGACGTACGCGCCATCTGTGCCGCCAACGGAGTGACCGACGCAGAAGAGCAGGACGAAATCTGGGGAAAGCTTGACAAGGTAGAAAAGTATCCCACGGAAGACTCACGGAAAGCCGTGTGGTTTGTTGACGACCTTCGCGAGCTGGAAGGAATGATCATGGATAAGTTAATACGCCGTCAGGTACAAAATGGAGAGTTATGAGAAACTGGAGCATCAAGAACATAGAAGACCGGAAGTACGACTTTGTGCCGTTTTCCCCACGTTTTGCTGACCTGTTCGGCAAAACGGAGGCTACGGGAAACTGGATAGTCTACGGAAAGTCCGGTCAGGGTAAATCTTCCTTCTGCCTTCAGCTGGCCAAGGAGTTCGACGAAATCGGGAAAAAGGTACTGTTCGTGTCGCTGGAGATGGGCGACAGCTACGACTTCCAGCAGGCACTGGCCAACGCCGGCATACGTAGCGGATGCAGCCGTATCTCATTCACCGACTCCTGCCATCCGGAAGAACTGAAGGAAGAACTGAGCAAGCAGCGCAGTGCAGACGTGATAATGATTGACTCCCTTCAATACTTCATCGCCCTGTACCGCGTGCGTGCGGCCGACTTCATCGAGCTTCGCAGCAAGTTCAAGAAGAAAGTGTTTGTCTACATCTCCCACATGAAAGGTAACGATGTGGACGGCGATACGGCCTACGACCTGAAAAAAGATGCCTTCAAGCGCATCCACATAGAACACTTCAAGGCATCGTACGTAGGCCGTGGTAACGGAGGTCCGAAAGGATTCTTCGTGATATGGGACAAAGGATACCGCCAGTTCTGGCTCGAAAATGGAACTAAAAAAGAAACTGATGGAAACAACCAAGAGAATGATACCGAAATGGATGATTAAGAAGCTGCACGTGCTGTATGCACGCTACGGCTTGTCGGAGGAACAGTACCGCGCACTGATCCTGGAACTGACCGACGGACGCACCGACACCACCAAGGAACTCACTTATGCCGAGTCGCAGTACCTGGCTGGTTACATCACCGGAGCCAACACCACCATCAAGCCGGTGGCCGAAAGGCTTATAGAGAAATCGCTGAAATGGCAGCGCAGCGCGGTGCTGAAACGCCTTCAGCAGATTGGAGTAGATACCTCTTCCTGGGATGCGGTTAACGCCTACCTTCGCAGCCCTCGCATCGCCGGGAAGCCTCTTTACGAACTGGACAGCGAAGAGCTGTCCGCACTGATACCGAAACTTGAATCCATTAAACGAAAACAGAATGGCTGAATACGACGTAAACGACCAGCGCATAAACCGCATTAACTACATCCTGGACGAACTTCCCCGCATAGAGGAACGCATCGACCGGATTAATGCGCAGATAGGAAGCCGAGAGATGACGGGACAGCAGTTCCGCAGCCTTGTGGCAGAAAGAAGCACCCTCGTAAAGAGGTACGATGAACTGAATCGCGAGGCGAAGGAAAACTACCGCCTTGTGACCGGAAAGGAGAAAGGAAAAATAACCTATAGCACGGAAACGACGATATGAAGAAGAAATACAGAGTGTGGCGCGTAGTGATTAACGTACTGGGTCATCACCTGGCAGTGAGGTGCCGCCACGATACGGACAACCTTAGCGAAATAAGAGCATACTACATGCGCATCTATCGGAACAGAGGGCCTATACGGCTTTATTATACAGAATTTAATTAACCCTTAAAAACAAGTAATTATGATTGATTTAAAAGCATTGACCGCAGAACAGAGAGCAGCACTGAAAGCACAGTTGGAAGCAGAAGACAAGGCCGAAAAAGACCGTGTACAGAACGAACGCGAAGCCTACAAGCAACTTGTAGACCAGACGGTACAAAACGCAGTGGCAAAGCTTCAGAACCTATCCAGCGAAATGGAGCGACTGAAAGAAGAAGTATTCACAGAGTTTGCCACCCTTATCAAGACAAAGAACGAGTTGTTTAAAACGAAATCAGACCGTCAGAGCGACACATTCACCACAGCCGATGGTACAATGTCCATCACTCTTGGAAACCGCGTAAACGAGGGATGGGACGACACTGTAGAAGCTGGCATCGAAAAGGTGAAGGCGTACCTGAAAACACTGGCAAAGGACGAAAACAGCGCAGAACTTGTGCAGGTAGTCATGGGACTTCTGGCCAAAGACCGCAAGGGAGCCTTGAAAGCCAACAAGGTGCTCGAACTGGAGAAGCTGGCAGCCACCAGCCGCGATGCAGAGTTTATCGACGGTATCAACATCATCAAGGCTGCATATCGCCCTGTACCTACCTGTCAGTTCATCCAGGTTACGCTGAAGGATGAAGAAGGGAAAGAACGTAAGTTACCATTGTCTTTATCGGCTATGTGATTATGATTAACGACATGAAACCAGGGGAAGTCCGTCTGTTAGCAGACGGAACCCCGATAAAATTCCAGGAAGTAGCCAATATTACCAGCTTAGACAATCCGTGTCAGTATTGCGTGTTCGAGAATGAACGCTGTCAGGAACGCGCAATACTTCTTGGAGGATGCGACCCAATGACACGCGACGACGGAAAGTTTGGCATCTTCATTCACGCTGGAACAAATGCCTGACCTGTTCAAACCTCGCAGAGTGGCGGTGAAGATTCATTACAGCGCAATAAGCCAGTTTATGTTTCTCTGGGTGAAGTGGAACCGCCCCTGCGACTTATCAGTACAGCGTTCAAAAGAAAATCCCGTATGGCTGGGTGTCTGTTTCAACGTAGAAAATAACGACACACTGGACATGATGGAAGAAGTACGTAAGAGTTTAAAAACCGAAATAATAGATTTATGAATGAATTAAGAAATCAAGCATACCAATGCGCTATAAAGCACGGTTGGCATGAACAAAATCTAAGCAAAGAACATTGTCTTTGCCTTGTTATCTCAGAACTAATGGAAGCTGTAGAAGCTGACCGGAAAGGAAAACATGCGTTAAGGATACAGTTTGAAGATTATATGGGAGCGATGAAACGCTCAGACGACGAATTTTTCTGTGCTTTCAAACACACGATTAAAGACAGTGTAGAAGATGAACTTTCTGATGCTTTTATCCGTTTGCTTGACCTTGCAGGACTGAGAGATATTGATTTGGATGATTACGACTACATAGAAAGTGATACTGATGATTATTCAGAAATGAGCTTTACGGAATCAATGTATAACATTACTAGTTATGTCATGGATGATGATATTCCAATAACATTGAACGAAATCTTAGCATTCTGTAAAGATAGGGATATAGATATTCTTTGGCACATCGAACAAAAAATGAGATACAACGAATTAAGAAACTATAAACATGGTGGACTGAAATATTAATTGATTATTTATGAGCGAAAAAGAACAAATAATGGATTTTATCGACCAGGTTCTTTCAGACTTTACCAATGAAGGAGCGATGGAAGTACTGGAAGATGTAAAGAGTGAGATAGACATTAGAATCGAATCATGCGAAGAAGGTACATACACAGTAACAAGTGATTAAGTTATGGACGCAAACGATCAAGAAAAAGTATGTAAATCAGGTTTTGTTATTATAAGAGCTGACGATACAAATGAGCATGCTATAAAGTGCAAAAAGGCAGAACATCCAAGAAGTTGGAAAATTCTTAGGAATGACTTTAGATCAAAGTATCAAAGGGACCTTTACATGAGAGATCTTCTTTTATTAGATGATTACATCGAAGACTAACAAAAATCCCCGACACCCAAAACCGGATGCCGGGGATTTTCATTTTTAATTATTCATTATTAATTAATTTAGGGTTCGCCAAGGTAATGACATATTGCCTCATGCTGAAGTGGCGTAAGCGTGCGCTGTCCTTTCTTGTAGTGAAGTTCATCCAGTCTTTTTTGTAAATCTTTGTTGAGAGCAATCCAGCGGCGAAGCTGTGTAACGGCACTGCGGGAAGAAGAGCGTGGAAAGTATCGCAGTGCAAGGTCAGTAAGATAAATAGCGGGCATAATGTTATGTTTTTCCATGTAAAGATAATAAAAATAATTAGGAATAAATTACCCCGTAGTAAACGCATTGTTACTACGGGGTAATTAATCAGTTACTAAGTAGTAATGATTGGGTTACTACGTAGTAGTTAAGGAAGCGGTTCTTCTTTGTCTTCCTGCAAGCTTTTCACCTTGTGGAAGCTCAGATTTGCGATGTTAAGCTGTCCTTTCAGTCCGATGCCAGGTCTGAACTGGAGAGTCACCTTCTTAATCATTGCAGAACTGAAGGTGTCTTCCGTGGCGGTTCCTGTGCTGCGAAGCTGCGCCTGAAAGCTTCCAAGGTTCTCCAGCTTCACGATTTGTCCGGCTGCGATGTGCAGGTTAATACGCTTCACCAGGGCACGAATCACGTTCAGCACGTCACCGTCGGTCAGTGTGGTGGCATACGCTATCTCTTCCGACAATTCGTTGATACCAACTGAGCCGGAAGCCTGTGCCTTGGCATAATACTTGTACTCTCCGCTTTCACGGTCCTGCGGATTGAGCATCTTTGCAACGCTGTAGTTAATTGCCATAATCTTTTGTGTTTAAGTGTGAATAATGTAGTTAACTTGTCATGACTCTGCAAAAGTAGGCACACCACGGCATAAAGAGTTGACAATTTGGTATTTTAAAGCGAATTACGTATTTTTGTAAAAACAAAAATGCAGCAGCCAACTTGCATCAACTATTAATCCGTAGCATTATGGGAAGAAACAGTCATTTAATCGAAGAACGTAATCGGCAGATAGCACACAGTTACTTTGAACTGGAGCCGGTTCTGCGTAATTATTCCGACGTCGTAAAAGCCTTGTCGAAAGCTTTTTTCTTATCAGAATACCGCATTCAGGCCATTATCCGTGAGATGGTGAAGAACGACCAGTTCAAGCCGTCGGGCGAGGCAAAAAAACATGTGCGGAAAAAGATTTCCGCACAACACATTCAGCTGAGCCTTCAGCTATCGTTTTAATACAGGGGTAATGCTTATCTTCACATCGGGCACTTTCTGTTCGTCGCGTGTAAAGTATTCCGTTACTTTCACCGTGTAGGTAGACTCGTACACCTTTATACCATGGTTTGTCGTATAGAATCGGCTGTTTGTGCGGATAAGCGTACTTCCTTCTATTTCGTGACCCTGCACCAGCAGATGCAGTCTGCGTCGTATGGCATCTCTTTCCTTAATCTTTTCCACCGTTCCGCTACGGTAGTGCGTGTCGTCGTAGCAGTCGATAATGAGCCGCACGCGCACCGTACACACGCCTTCCTGACTCAACCCTAACACATTGCTCCAGCTTGTTTCCGCAGCGTCTATCAGCACAGCCGGAAAGGTGAGCGGATAGCTTTCGCGGGTGGTTTCGTCAATCATTTCCAACTGTCCGTAGTCTTCGTCCACGGTCTTCATATCGGGCATCTGTTCGCCGATGTAGTTAACGAGATTCTCTAAAATATGTTCCATAATTCTTTACAAATAGTTGCAATTCTCTTTCGATTATCTTGCGAATTTCTTTCGACATATTTGCGTCGGTTCCGAAGAAGTGGCGGCGCGGCATACGTATAATCGAGCCTTCACGTTTCAGGGCCATGTTTCGCCAGAACATAGCTTCGCGTGTCAGCGCTTCGTTTCCCTTTGTCTTTCTGACTACACCTTTCTTGTTGTAAGTATATTTTGACTTTATAGGCTTATACTTTTTATTTCCTTTACTTCCAACAATACTTAGGTATTTCCACATAAAATATTTTTTCATTTTTGCGGTAACTGTAATTGTACCTCCTTCGTTGTGAATCTGTGCGTAGTCCACCTGGTTACGTATGTACACCTTTCCGGGTTCAGGCTTGAAGTATGTAGAATCGCGCAGATGTTTTGTTCCTGATTCCAAAGTCTTGTAGCTGGCCTGCGCTCCTTTGAAGCTCAGTTTGCGTCGGTAGGGTTCCTGCCATGCCCTTCCGTTGAAAGCGCTGTCAGAGAAGCGTTTCTTCGTCAGCGATACGGCTTTTGTTCCTACCTTGACGGGAAGTGTGCGGGTGTAGAGCGTGTTCAGTCCAGCTACGGCTCTTTTTACCTGTTCTTCTATGTTGGGTGCTGGCATTACTCAATTTCTTTAGGCGTAAATAAATAATTTCCTGTTTGTCCTTTTATTTCCTTTTCATGTGTAATTTTTCCTTCAAGCATGTTGAATGGAATTCCATTAGGAAAAGCTTTGCAAGAAGCGTTTAAATCGTTATATAATTTACAACGAGCACATTGCGATTTAAAATAATCAAGCCATAAAGCCCGGTCATCTAAAATTATATCATTCATATCTTGTTTTTAATTTAGAATATTCAAATTTATATTGTTTTGCTATTCTCTTGATAAGTTCATGACTATGTATTGCTCTAGCAACTTCTTCGCTAATCATTCCTTTTTCTCTTAAATAATAATGTTCTGTTTTTAATTCTCTATCTTTCTTACGGTAATATTGTATTAATGTTTTTGATTTTACTCCCCATCCTTTATCAGGTCTTTTTAAAGAAAAAGTATACAATGGTGTTACAGCTCTGATTTCTGCCAGGTCGTAATTAATTGCTAGTACAATATCATTTAAAGAGAATGATGCACCAATGTGTCCCATTCTGTTTTTATCGTATCTCCATCCTCCAGGGTGATTATGAGTTAAAATACAATCTTTTAATTTTTTTGCATCGTTTACACTTAATTGTACATCTGATTTGCTTCCTTTTACCCTAAATATAATATTAGAATTCTTATCGACAGCAACAGCTGTTTCAAAATCTTTATTTAGTCGAATTTCATCTTCTATGCTTGTTACTTTATCAGTAACTTTTTTATCAAAAGCAGTATTAAGATGCGGTTTGTTTACAATCTTTTCAGCAGCCTTATCTGCTCCATGATAAGCTTCTGTATAATACGGATGCGAATCGCTGAACAGCTTTCCGTCGTCTGCGGGGTTGTTATCCAGTCCGGGAACGGAAGGAACGGGCTTGAAGTCGCCTACTGCGCCGGTGGTGGCCGGTTCGTCGGTCGCTTCGAGCGAGCACTTGCAGTTCCATCGGTCACCAGGGCGATGGCGCGTCCAGAAGGAATGGTTTACCGGAAGAGTTAGTTTTGCTTCCCAATATTGCTTGTGCGCTATGTCAGGATCGGGCGAAGTGGTAGGCATCCAACGCAGGTTCGGTAATACGTCCTTGTATTCCTCGAAGTGCTTCCAGTCGGCCGCCTGATGGGCGCGAAGTATGGCGGTGTCATATTCCGTGCGAAGCCATCGCACTACGTAATGATCCGTAATGTTCTGCACATCGTCAAGCCACTGCTCAAAGGGTTTCAGCTTTCCGTCCTTGTCGATAAGCTGTGCGGCCAGGTCATTCTGCATACGGTGAGTGCGGAAAGCAGAGAACACTTCGTTATTGGTGCGAAGCTGTTCCAGGAACAGTTCATCGCCTGTAGGATAGCTGGAATCAGACAGCCCTTCTACGGTGGCCTCATTGAACAGACGAAGCGTTTCTTCGAACGCATCACGCTGTATGTCGTCGCGCACGTTCATCCCGTCGTAGATGTCACGCAGCATCTGTGTGAGGACTTCCTTGCTGAATTCGATACCCTGCTCCAGCTGATTATGAAAACCTCCGCACACGCCGCATCGTTCACCGTAGAGGTTGTCCATTAAAACGGCAAAGCCCCGTCTTTCTTTTTCGGGGCTACTCCGAAAAAATCGCTCAACCAGTTGCGGAAGTCGGTTCGTGCCCGTTCGTACCAGGCTTTTGACTCGTTATCCATGTTCATGCGTCGGTCTGACTTTCGTTTCGGCTCCGTGTCCTGCGGCTTTTCCATCTGGTTGGCCATCTCCTGCTGTAGCTTGCGGTTGGCTTCTTCCTGCGCCTTGATTTCGGCTTTCTGCTTTTCGTAGTCTTCCGGCTTGTCAATTAGCAGCACTTCGTATATGTAGTCGTCAGACACGGGCACACCCATGGCCTTCACTTTCTGAATCACGTCTACCTGCTGGTTCGGATTCAGGTTCCGGTTCTTGACGTACACAAACTCACCGCCTTCCGTGTTTACACCCAGTGCGTTGAATATGTCTGTCATATTGTAGTTCAGCACATCCAGGATAAAGTCGCGGTCGTCGGCCTTCAGCATGTCTTCTTCTTCCTGGTGAACGGTACCCAGTGCCTGTGTGCCGGTGCTCTTGGCATCGGTGGTCAGCGTATTACCCAGCACACGGACGGACATTTCCGTATTGCAGGCATCCTTGAAGCGTTCGTACAGGTCTACCGTACCGCTTTTGTTGGCACTCTCTATCAGGTTCAGGCTGCTTTCCTTGGGATGGATGTACACGGCGTTGGCTCCCTGACGGCGTGCGTCCTGAATCAGACGGCTGCGTGCTTCTTCGTCGCCTGCATCGTAGGTGTACTCACGTATGGGCATACCGAATATTTCGCAGAACTGCTTCCAGTTACCGAAGTTGCTGCGCTTGTATAATACCATCGGAAGAAGTTCGGCCATCATTCCCAGGTCGCGCGGGTTGTCGCCCACAAACAGCATGTTTTCAAAGGCATCTACGGGTATTCCTTCCGTGTCGCTCTGATACTTCAGGATGACACGGCGTACGGGGTCGTAGTGCTTGTAGGGCACATGGTAGTAGTTGATGAATCCGTCATCGCCACGGTAGAACTGGAACAGGCTGTATCCGTAAAACTTTGACATGAGCACTTCCTTCACAAACTTTCTGAACCAGGGCGAACGGATTTCCTTGTTCACGTTGTCGTCGGGCTTTCCGTTTCGCCGGAACTCGATAGGTATGCGGCTTACACCCACCTTCCGCTTTTCGATGATACCACCCAGGTGAAGGTCAAGCATGGCCGATTCGTACATGTCATACAAGCGTGTGCGGTTGTAGAAGTCGATGGCTTTTGCAGCGTTGAGCGCACTGATGTAGGACGACATATCGAAGTAGAACAGTTCCGGCATCTGTAGGATGATGTCGGGTTCCACACGGGCGTAGGGTCCGGTGGTATAGGCGGGTGTTATCTGGGTGTATCCGCCTTCTGTGATGCGGCGTTTTTTCTTTGGTCTGGCCATAGTTTAAAAGGGTTTTAAAAGTTGATTAAAAGTAAGGATTCCACGGCCCGTTGCTGGCTATCTGCCAGGGGCTGTTGTCGGTCTGCGTTTCGGCAGGAAGTTCGGGAAGTCCTTCTATGTTGGCTTTAAAGTCGTGCACATCGCGAAGGAACTGCATCGCGTCGTCATACCGTTCCTTCCTGATATCTGACATCTTATAAGGGTTGTGCTGGCAGAATATCTCATACACGGCGATGTCAAGGCATATTTTCAGGATAAGCACGTTCCGCTCTTCGCCTTGTGCGGAAAAGATGGTATCGCAGTCGTATCGGCTGTTCAGCAGGCTGCGCACGGTGGCGATGGCACGGTTTTCGCAGACTTCAATCACGGCGCTGCTTCCGGATTCTTCGCGCAGCAGGCTGTCCAGAATGTCACGGTGTATCGTGGCATCGTAGTCGGTAAGTTCTATAAAGTTGTTCATAGATTATTGATGCGTTTTATTGATAAATCGTAATATTCTTTGTCTATCTCAAAACCTATGTAATTGCGTTTTGTGTTTATACAGGCAATTGCTGTTGTTCCACTACCCATACAATTATCTAATATTGTTTCACCTTCATTGGAATATGTTTTGATAAGGTACTCAATTAAAGCTACTGGTTTTTGAGTTTCATGTATCGGATTTTTTTCACACTTAAACTGAAGAACATCAAAAGGATAATTAGTATATTGACTTATTATAATCTGCCTGTGAGATGGCCTTTTACCGACCATAGAACCAAAACGAGTTCCACTTTTATCTATTCTGATTTTTTCTTTTTTTATTAATCCTTGAGGGTTGTAAATCATCTTGTTTTTACTCCCATTTGCTATACATCCTTTAGAAAATACCATAATCTCCTCATAGGATGTCATTGGTCTATTTTTTGCATTAATAAAGTTACCTTTATTGTTTTTAAACCATATCCATTTATACCGATATAATTCAGGCATACTTGATATAATTTTATAAGAAAACGAGCCACTTGCAAACAAAATAATTGCCCTATTTTTTTTTATAATTCGATTATATTGTTCCCATAGTTTTTCAAAAGGAATAATTTTGTCCCACTTGCAGGATGTTGTACCATACGGCAAATCGCATATAATACAATCTATACTATTGTCAGGAATTCGTTTCATTCCTTCCAAACAATCTTCATTATAAATTTTGTTTAATTCCATAATATCACCATGAAAAAGGGTTACTATCTTTGAACTCGCTGTATCCGATGGTCACACCGGGGTCGAGTTCTTTTATTTTCTCATTGATTATGTTGAAGCATCCTTCTATACAGTCGGGTCCGTCGGCAGGATACGGAAGGGAAAGTTCGAAAAGGCTGAACTGTTCGCGCAGTTCCTTCATGTGCGGGTTATCCTTTTCCTCTTCATTGAACACCCACATCCCGTTCCGGTCGATTGGTTCCAGGTTAGCCTCTATACGTGTGGCCTTGTCCATTTTGCTGCGTCCGTCTCCCTTGATGTAGAGGTTATCTTTCCGCTGCTCGTTCTGCTCACGTATAAGGGGTTTGAACACCTGCTCAAAGAAAGGATCCTGAAGCGTATTGTTTTCCTGGTAACAGTATACGGTGCACTGGCTTCCGATGTACTTTCGGAGCTGGTAGAACCAGTCGATATACTCCGCATTCGTGACACGGCCTACAAAACCCTTGATGATGTAGAAGGTGCTGCGTATCTTTCCGCACGCCCATACGGCTTTAGTGGAGCTGGCTTTGTTCTTGCTGTTGCTGTAGGCAGGGTCGCCGTAAATTACCACAAACTTGAACTTCTTCAGCGAAGGTACTTTTCCGTAGGGAAGGTTGTGAAAGATGTTTCCTTCCGTCACGGGGTTGTTCATGTATTCACCCTCGTAGGCCGCCTTGCTGATGCTTTTGCGTATGCGCTCTATAGCTTCCTGTGTGTTCTTTTCGGGCCAGTTGCTTTTGCCGTTCTTGTCTACCAGGTTCACTATGTCCCAGTGGTCGGCCATGGCACCGGCTCGTGCCACGCAGGTGTCTTTGGCGATGATGTTTCCGCAGAAGATAACCAGTGTTTTCTCAGACACGGAACGCGTAGGATACAGGGCTTTTTCCCACCACTTCCACTTTTTGTTCAGCGTATCGGGGTTACGGCAGTCTACGTCGGTGTCGAAGTCGTCCACCAGCAGCACATCCGGACGCGCCGCACCGTTACGGGTACCACGGGGAGCGTTACCTGCGCCCACGCCTGTAAACGCACATCCGCACTTGCAGACAAACTCCGTGTCGGTCCACTGTCCTATGACAGGCTGGTCACCGTAAAAAGCCTTGATGCGTCCGTTAGATTCAAAGTTACCCTTATACGGACGTAGCAGCTTCTCCGCGCTGGTTTCTGTGGCACTTGCCAGGATGACGTTTTTCTTTCTTCCGGTCAGTGCCAGATACATCACGCAAAACATCACAATGGTACTCTTTGCGCTCTCACGGCTCCAGCTCAGCACTTCAAACCATTCGTCGTGTTCCAGTATGCGCTTAATGGCCTTAATCTGAAATTTGGCAAAAGGATACTTGGCATACATGGGAAAGAAATACTGTATCCATTCCACGGGGTGAGCCTCCAGATACATTTTCTTCTTGGTTTTCTCCGCTTCCGTCATGTTCACCTCTACGGGCGTGGCACATTCTATGTCGCGGCGGTATTCTTCCCATTCCTTCAGCTTCTGTTTTTCTTCGTAGGTAGCCATATCACTTAATCTGTTCTTTCAGGAACACGTCCCACAGTTTTACATACTCTTTTGCCTTATCCAGATCTATGCGTCGAAGGAATTCGCCAAAACGCATCCCGACACTGATAATGTCGCTGATACCGACATCTGTTTCCATGTTCTTAATTGCAGCGGCCAGCTTAACCATTACGTCTGCTTCTTTCGTATCCGGCTGACGTTTGGCCGGTTCACGCTCCAGAATGGCCATATTCATGTTATTAAGGTGCTGATACATTCTGCTCAGTATCGCCTCGCGTGTCACGGTCATTCCGGCCTTCAGGTTGTCCCAGTTTCCGGCCTTTGCCCATCGGCTGATAGTCTGACGCTGTGCGCCTACCTTCTGCGCTATCTCCTCGTAGGTGTAGCTTCCGAGCAGGTAGATTTCGCGTGCCAGCATCTTTTTCTGTTCACTTTTCAAGTCTGCCATAGTCGATAATTAATTCATTACGGAGCAAATTTCTTGTAATAAGGTGAGAGCGAGAAAGCAGGTTTTCATCATGCCACATTATCGTAGCACGCTGAAAAACAGCTTTCTGTACCTTATAGGGAATTGCGAATTTTGCCACAGAGAAAAAAGCGGAACAATGGATAAGATTTTCAAAAATCAGATACCCGGTGAGGGAACGGTTAGCGTATTGATGTACGGTAATGTAGGAAACGGAGAAAAGGTAGACAGCGGGCGCGTTGTGGCCGAGCTGATGGAGTTGGCTGCTGCATACGGCAAAATCGACGTACACATACATTCCAACGGTGGCGATGTCTTCAGTGGCATTGCCATCTACAATGCGCTGCGCACCGTGGATGCTGATGTGAATATATACATAGATGGGCTGGCTGCCAGCATTGCGGGCATCATCGCACTGTGCGGAAAGCCTCTTTACATGAACAAGTACGCACGCATCATGCTGCACCGCGTGTCGGGCGGTAGCTACGGAAACGCCGACGAACTGCGGAAAGCGGCCGATCTGGCCGAATCGCTCGAAAATGACCTTTCGCGCATGATTGCCAGCCGCTGCAAGATGGATGCGGAAGAAGTGAGGAAGAAGTATTTCGACGGGTCGGAACACTGGATTTCGGCCAGCGAAGCACTGGAAATGGGCCTTATTGACGGGATAGTAGACACCGGAGAGGCACTTACCGAAAACGCTACCAACACGGAAGTATATAACTATTTTATGAACCGGCTCAACGAGCCACAAAAAACAAGAGATATGGCTTTATTCGAAGAATTGAAAAAACGCTCCTCATTCGCCAATATGGTCAATGAAGTAGAAATGCTGAAACACATTACCACCATGGAGAATCAGGCGGCCAAGGTGCCTGCTCTCGAAGCAAGGGTAAAAGAACTTACTGACCAGATTGCAGAAAGCAAGAAAACCGCACACCAGGCTTTCCTGAATCAGGCGGTAGCGGAAGGAAAACTGACTAAAGAGCAGGTTCCTGTATTCCTTAATCTGATGATGTCTGACGAAGCAAACACCCGTAAGGCGATTGAAGAAATGCCGAAGAAAGGAACTGTGCGCGTAGAAGATATTCTTCAGACAGGAGGCGGCGCAGGAGGAGCAGGAAAGAACGACCTGGTAAACATGAGCTGGGACGAAATTGACAAGGCAGAAAGACTGGCTGAACTGAAGAACCAGTATCCGGAACTGTACAAACAGAAGTATAACGAAAAATTTGGTAAATAACTATGGCTATTCAAAGAGAACTTTGGCAGAACACGATCATAGAAGGTCTGTTTGCCGACAACTCATTTATGAGTAAGGCGGTTAACGACGATATGTACGTTAACATGGGAAAGAAAGTACACATTCCGAATGCGGGTGCTCCGAGTGCGGTTGAAATTGACCGTTCCAGTCTTCCTGCTGAGGTAAAGACTCGTACCGATGTGGACGTAGAATATTCACTGAACGAATTGACTACAGACCCTATCCGTATTCCACATGCAGAAACGGTGGAACTTAGCTACAGCAAGCGTAACAGCGTAATCAGTCAGGACCGTTTGCAACTGATTGAAAAAGCGGCTGAACAGATGCTGTACAACTGGGCACCAGACAGCACTCACTTTGTACGTACTTCTGGAACAGAAAAAGTAACGGCACATACTAAGGACGCAACCGGTAAACGTAAGGCGCTTGTAAAAGCTGATGTATTGGCTTTGATGACAAAGTTCAATGCAGACAACATTCCCCAGGAAGGACGTTACCTGCTTCTTGATGCCTATATGTATGCACAGTTGCTCGACGACCTGACAGAAGGCGACCAGCGTGCGTTCTTTGCATCGGCCGATGCACAGAAAGGTATTTTGGGACAGCTGTTCTCATTCAATGTGATGCAGCGTTCGCAGGTACTCCGTTATGCAACCGGTGGAACTTTGACAAAGTGGAATGTTAGCGGTGAGGCTACCGACAACGCAGCCGGTCTGGCATGGCAGACAAACAGCCTGAGCCGTGCACTGGGAGAAGTGAAAATGTTTGACAGCACAGACAACCCGCTGTATTACGGTGACATCTATTCCTTCCTTATTCGTGTGGGTGGAACCATCCGTCGAAACGACAAGAAAGGTGTGTACGCACTGGTACAGGATGCAGCAGAATAATAGGAGGAACGCGTATGGCATTACCCAAAATCTCCATTAAGTTTCTGACAGGTCAGCTTGGCACGGTAGCCGAAAGCCAAGACGGCCTGCTGGCACTGGTGTGCGGGGGAACAGCTGTATCCGAAACATTCAAGCTGAATACTCCCTACACGATTTACCGCCTTACCGGACTGGAAGACCTTGGCGTGACAAAAGAAAATAACGCCGGACTGTATAAGATGGTACAGGAATTCTACCAGGAAGCGGAAGAAGGTACGAAAGTGGTAGTGTATGCGGTGGCCAAGACTACGAAAATGACCGTTCTGTGCGACAAGGACAGCGGACCGTTACGCGGCCTGCTGCAAAGCCAGAAAGGTGAGCTTCGTGCGCTGGTCATTGCTCGCGACCCGGATGCGGAAGAAGTGGAAGCTACGGAAGGACTCGACCCTGACGTATTTACCGCGTTGCCTAAGGCGCAGGCGCTGGCAGAATGGGCTACCACGGAACTCTATGCACCTATATTCATCGCACTGGAAGGAAGAAGCTACAAGGATGCGGAATCGCTGAAAGACTTGTCCGACGGGGAAGACAACCGCGTGTGCATCGTGATTGGCGATATAGAATCGGCAAGTAAAGGTGCGGCTATGGGAATTTTTGCAGGCCGTGTGGCATCCAGCCCAGTGCAGCGTAACATAGGACGTGTGAGAGACGGTGCGCTGTATCCAACCGTGATGTATATCGGTGAGAACACCGTGGAAGACAGCATGGACGATGTGGCTACCATCTACGACAAAGGTTACATTACCCCGCGTATTCATGTGGGCCGTTCAGGATACTTCTACACGGACGACCGTCTGTGTGTAGATCCTACCGACGACTACGCACGTATCACAAACAGACGTGTAATTGACAAGGCATACCGTATTGCATACGATACGCTGCTGGATTACCTTCTCGATGAAGTCTACGTAAACCAGGACGGAACCATGCAGGCCGGAATCCTGAAAAGCTGGCAGGCTGCTGTGGAAGGTGCCATCAACTCCAGCATGACGGCTAACGGTGAACTGAGTGCGGACACTTCTGCCGGTGAAAGCGGTGCTACCTGCTACATTGATCCGACGCAGAACGTACTGGCTACATCTACCATAAAGATGACGCTCAAAGTGCGTCCGTATGGATACGCAAGACAGATTGAGGTAGAACTTGGATTTGATGTACAGACTAACTCATAACGACTATGGACATATTTAACAGTAAAGAATACGAATGGAGCGATATTACGGCCATCGTGGCAGGTCGTCCGGTGACTAAGATTCGCGCTATTTCCTACGTGAAGAAACAGGAAAAGGAAGCGCTGTACGCAAAGGGAAACAAGCCGCACAGCATTCAGCGAGGTAACAAGTCGTACGAAACAAGCCTCACGCTTTTGCAGAGTGAACTGGAGGCCATTGAAGCCGCTTCAGGTGGCGATGTGCTGGATGCCTCATTCAATGTGGTTGTTTCCTATGGTAATCCTTCTAAAGGAGATGTGATTAAAACGGACCTGATTGAAGGAAACGAAATCACGGAAGTTCCAAAAGGTATGAACCAGGGCGACAAGTTTTCAGAACATGAGCTTCCTGGAATCGCTCTCAACATCAAGAACAATTATGTATAACCCTTTTTAAACAGTATTTAAAGATGTTTCAATATACAGAAGAACAGCTCAAAGAGTGGAAAGAAAAGCACGGTGAAAACAACGTGTTTGAGATTACGGTAGAAGATAAGAAGTGTGTGCTGCGCAAGCCAAACCGGAAAGACCTTTCGTATGCGCTGGCTTCCAGTTCAGGTGGTAAGGATGCCGTAAAAATGAATGAGGCCCTGCTGAATAACTGCTGGATTGACGGTGACAAGGAGATGAGGGACGATGATGCCTACTTCTTCGCTGTGGCCGAAAAGATTCAGGGAATGATGGAGGCGAAGGAGGCCGAATTAAAAAAGTTGTAGACCGTGCAGACGGTAGTGTAAAAGCCAACTGGATTGGCTATCACAACACGCTGTTGAGGTATTACCTGCATCTGGACCCTGATACGCTGAGCGATGAGCAGTGGGCTGAAACGATTGCCCAGCTGGCCGACATCCGGAAACAAGAAGCTAAAGCCAACAAGTTATGAACATTCTACAATTCCTTATAGACATACGAAGCCGTGACAACGGGGTAATAGGACAAGTTACCCGTATGCAGGAACGTCTGGACGCTGCCGACCGTTCGGCCAACCGCTTATCTACCACGATAGGCGGACGGCTGCGGACGGCTATCATGTCTTTGCCTGGTGCGGAATTCTTCACGAATCCCATTGTAGCACTCACGGCAGGAATTGGCGTGGTGGCAAAACTGGGTATGGATGCCGACAAAACGGCGGTAAGCTTTAATGTACTTACGGGAAGCATGGAGAAAGGTTCGAAACTTCTTGGACAGCTTAACGATTATGCAGATTATAGTATTTATGATCGACTTGGAATTCAGGAAGCTGCTAAGACCATGCTAGGATTTGGTGTACCATTAGAAAATGTGATGGGTGACCTGAAGATGCTGGGTGATGTGGCCATGGGAGACAAGAACCGTATGTCGCAGCTTGCCCTGGTGTTTGGTCAGGTAGCCTCTGCTGGTAAGCTGCAAGGTCAGGACTTGCTTCAGCTGATTAATGCCGGTTATAACCCTTTGCTTGATATTTCGGCTCTTACAGGGAAATCTATAAGTGTGCTGCGTGATGAGATGTCAAAAGGTAATGTATCGTTCGAGTTGATGAGACAGGCATTTCAGCGTGCAACAAGTGAAGGCGGTAAGTATTATAACATGGCTAATGAAATTGCAAAAACTCCTTATGGTAGGTTGCAGCAACTTGCAGGTGATTTTAATAAAAAGTTGTTGGAAATGTATCAGATTATCCAGCCTGCTCTTATCCCTGCAATGAACGGACTAAATACTATTCTTCAGCTAACTACTCCCATTATCAAAGGAGCTTCTGGCATGGTGGTATGGATTGGTAATAATATGGACTGGCTTTTGAGTATTGTTATTCCTCTTACAGCTGCATGGGCAGGATATAACACTTACATGTTTATCAGCACAGGCATACTGAAAGGGTGGACTATCGCTCAGTGGGCACAGGTAACCGCTTTAATTGCAGCCGAAAAGGCACAGAAGCTGCTGAACATTGCTATGTCAATGAATCCAATAGGGCTTATTGTAGCGGGAGTTCTTGCACTGGCTTCTGCGGTGGTGTACTGCTGGAACAAGTTTGCCGGATTCCGTGCTTTCATTTTTACTGCATGGCAGACTATCAAGGATTTTGGCACAAACCTGAAGCGCTACCTGATTGACCGTTTCTGGGAACTTATCGGTGCTATCGGTTCGGCTGGAAAGGCTCTTGTAAAACTGGTGAAAGGTGATTTTGAAGGCGCATGGGAATCGGCACAGGATACAGCTAAAAAATTCTACGGAGTAGACAGTACGGTGAAGCTGGTCAAGGCTACGCAAAGAACGGCTGCACGTACTTCTATATGGTATGATGACAATCTGAGGCGTGAACAGAGCCGTCAGAAAGCAAAGGAGGCTGCTATATCCGACCCGGAAGCCATGGCAGGCACTTCACCTTCAGGAGCAGGCGCAAACGGGACACCCGGAACGGTACCTGCATCCGATGGTGGAAAGGCCAACGAAATCACCGCCGGAGGAACCAGGAACACGCAGATAACCGTAAACATTACCAAATTCTTCGATTACCTGAACGTAACGATGATGGATAAGACCGATACCACCGAAATACAGCGTGTGATACTGGAAGCTATGAACAGAAGTCTGGAAACCGCAATGTCAAGCGCAAGATGAGTGTAAGTAAATTCATATTAGGAAATATTGCCGCACGTACCACGGGGCTGAAAGTGCCTCCTTACTGGCTCTTCAATCAACCGGTAGTAACGCGTCAGGATCCGTCGGGATACGACGAACTGATGATGCTGGAAGAGGCGGAGCTGGAGGATATGGTACGTACCAACGCGCTTGGCGTTCCGATGCGCTTTCCGCTGGAAATATCTCTGGTGGACCAGGAAGACTGGTGGCTGGTTCCTATCGAGCCGCTGATTACGCTGACCGGACGAAACATTATCATCCGTCGTCAGGTGTCTAAGGGAAAGATAAGGGGTTCCATAAAGGAACGTTGGACGCAGGACGATTACCAGGTGAAGATAGAAGGTGCGCTGATGGACCTGAAGCGTGACGACTATCCGCGTGACGATGTGCAGAAGCTTCGTAACTTCTGCGAGGCTGCCAAACTGAAGGTGCGCTGTCCGCTGTTTGAGATATTCAGCATCAACCAGATTGTAGTAGAAAGCTATGATTTTCCGTTCACGAAGGGCATACAGAACCAGCAGTACACCATCAACGCATACAGCGACGACACATATAAGCTTTTACTGAAGAATAACAACAGGTGACATGTACACGATGGGATATGACATACAGGTAGGTGATTTCCGTCTGGGAATGCTGGATAAGGTGGAAATACATCGCAGTGTGGAGCTGCTGGCAGACACGGCGGTAATCACCCTTCCTGCATCGGAATATAACAAGGCGCTGGAGGTGGAAAGCATGATCAAGCGCGGCGACCGTGTGTCGGTGAAGATTGGATACACGGAAACCGGACTGCGTGAGGAGTTTTCCGGATACCTTCAGCGAATAGGAACCGATAACGGAAGCATTACGCTGGAGTGTGAAGACGACCTTTTCAAGTTCCGTGTGCCTGTTCCGGATGAAGTGCTGAAGAATGTCTCGCTCGATACACTGTTGAAAAAGGTGGTAGATGGCGTAGGCGGAGGATACGAAATTGACTGCGACTACACCTGGAGCTATGAGAAGTTTGTGATACACACCGCTACGGGATACGATGTGCTGAAGAAGGTGCAGGAAGAGTGCGGTGCAGACATCTATCTGCAAGGCAACGTGCTGCACATTCATCCTCCGGCCACGAAAATGGGTGAAGAGGTGTACTACGACTTTTCGCTGAACGTGGAGTCGTGCGACCTGACTTACCGACGTGCGGAAGACCGGAAGGTGCGTGTAGTGGTGAAAGCGCTTCTGCCAGACGGAAAGGTGAAGGAATACGAAGTGGGTGCTACTGGAGGCGACCGCGTGGAGATACGTTCTGCCAGCAGTGATGATGCGTCGATGAAGCAGCGCGGAGAAACGGAGGTAAAACGTCTTTCCTTCGATGGGTATGACGGAACGATTACCACCTGGATGATTCCCTACTGTGAGCCGGGATACGTGGCCGAGCTTCGCGACCCTGACTATGACTACAAGGACGGACGATACTACGTACGTGCGGTCACTACGGAATTCAGCCGGGACGGTGGAAAGAGAACGATAGAACTGGGTATTAGATTAAGCTGAAAGATATGGACCAATACAGAAGACTGCGTGACAACCTGATGCAGATGATGGGAGCCGGAAAGGAGATTACCATCTGGCAGGGCATCGTAAAGAGTGTGGAAGGAACTACCTGCACGGTAACTTTCGGCACGCTCGATGTGGAGGGTGTAAGGCTGCGTGCTTCGCTCGCGGAGAATGAAAGCCATCTGCTCATAGTTCCCAAGGTGGGCACGGCGGTAGTGGTAGGAAGTCTATCGAATGACCTTTCCCTTCTGGTGGTGCTTGCCGTAGATGAAGTGGAAAGCATTACCATCAACGGAGGGAAGCTGGGAGGACTGATTAACATTGAATCGCTTACCCAGAAGATTAACGAACTGGTACGTACGTTCAACAACCACACTCACCAGGTGAACACTACCGGTTCTGCCACTGCTCAGACGGGAACTGCCGCTGCGGTGGCCTCAAAGGCAAGCGAACTGAATAAAAGTGATTACGAAGATACAAAAGTGACACACTGATGAAAGGGATATTAATAGAAGAAAATTACGACCTGATGATACGTCCACAACGTGGCACAGACGGGAAAATCCGTTCGGGCCTGACTGTCGGGAATGTGCTGTATCAGAACCAGGCTCTCATTATCGGACTGTACAAAGGCGAGATAAAAGAGAATCCGGCTGTAGGCGTAGGAATATCTGACATGCTGCTGGATCATGACCCGCTTGCATGGCGTACGGAAATAAGGAAGCAGCTGGAGATAGACGGACAGAAGGTGAATAAAGTGACGGTGACGAACTCCGGTATCAGCGTGGATGCGACTTATTAATGTGACGAAAAATGAAAACTGAAAGTATGGAAATCATTACAGGAATCAAAAACATGCTGGCTACGCTATTCAGCATCACGCTGGCATACTTCGCACCGGTGAAGGACATGGTGTTTGTCATCTTCTTCATCTTCGCGATTAACTGTCTGGCCGGACTCATTGCCGGCATTGTGGCCAAACACGAACGGTTCAACAACAGGAAGTTTTTTCACTGCCTGCTGGAGACGTTTGTGTTCTACGTAATCGTGCTGAGCATCTACATTATCGGAGAGAAGATGAAGAACCTGGACGGGGCTTTGCAGTGCATTACAGGCATCGTGTATGCTGTGTGCTACTTCTACGGGGTGAACACCCTGCGAAACATGCGCAAGCTGTTCCCTCACTCCAGGCCGCTGAACTTCATGTATTATGTGCTTAGCTTCGAAGTGGTACGGAAGATACCTTATTTACAACAATTTTTAGATAACGAAAAGAAAGAGGAGGAAACAAAATGATACAGTTACCAAGAGGTTTACGCAACAATAATCCGGGGAATATCCGGCTGAGTAAAGACAAATGGCAGGGACTTCGCCAGGAACAGACGGACGGAACATTTTTCCAGTTCATCGCTCCCATGTGGGGGTATCGCGCACTGATCCGCACGCTTCAGAACTACCACCGTCTGCACGGATGCCGCACCATCGCGGAATACATCAACCGCTGGGCACCAGCTACGGAGAATCACACATCGGGCTACATCTCAGCTGTGTGCCGGGAAATGCAGGTGCCTACCACATTCGAACCCGATGTGAACGACCAGGCGACGATGTGCGCTTTTGCATCGGCTATCAGCCTGGTGGAAAACGGTATTCCGGCTGTGCAGCAGGATGTACTGGATGGATGGAAAGCTTTGTAGAACTTTAAAAAGAATCAACATGGAAACAATCTTCGGAATCATATCGGCGTTGATTTTTGCCGTATATACCGCAGTGGTAATCTACAAGACAGGCGGTATTCCTTATTCAATTTCAGAGACCTATTACCGGCTGGAGCACCCGAAATGGTTTTCCGTCTGCCTGGGGCTTAACGGATTTACGTTCTTCGTGTCAGCAGTAGGACGCACGCCTGAAAACATTCAGTTCCTCGTGTTCCTGGCATTAATAGGAATGATAATCATTACACTTTCACCCCGATTCAAGGAACGAACGGAAGGAATTATACATTATTGCGGTACCGCACTTCTGCTGCTCAGTACGCAGGCATGGGTGGCATGTACGAATCCATGGCTGCTGATTACCTGGCTTCTTCCGATAGTCTACATCGTGCGTCACGTGATGGCCGATAACATGCAGTCGGATTTGTGGAATAAGATAGTATATGCAAGGCCCGCGTTCTGGCTGGAGATAACCGGATTCATTATCATTTTTATTAACCTGATACTGTTATGATGGAAAGACTACTCGATAAGGCCTACAAGTGGATGGAAAGCTTTCTGCTGCTTGTAGCCCTGGCACTGATGCTGACGGCCTGCAAGTCGCAGCCTCCCATGAAGCTGGATGCCACCACCGACAAGCAGACGGATACGAAGACCGACACGCAGGTATCGGACAGTTCCTATCAGCATACGCAGGAGATGATTAAGGAACTTTCCTCCAGCTGGTGGCAGAAGCTGGAGGAAGTTACGGCAAGCTGGGAACGAACGGAGTATTCACCGCCTGATTCTACCGGAAAGCAATATCCTACCAGCGTAACGACGGGGTCTGTGATCAGCAGCACCCAGGAAGAGAGAAGGGATACCTCGCAGACCGATACGAAGATAGAAACCATGTCTGCCGAGATAACCCATATTAATAGCAGGATGGACCGGATAGAGCAGGAAGTATCGACGGTAAAAGCGGAACGCAAGGAGTCCAAGCCATGGTACACTACGGCAATCATCTGGGCAGGCGCGATACTGATACTCATAAGGATAATGTGGAGGACAAAGACATGAACGTGACGGTGCTACCTAATCAGACACTTCTTGACATCGCAATACAGGAATATGGAGACCTCGCAGGGGTCTTCATCCTGGCACGCGATAACGACATAAGCCCCACGGAGAAACTTACGCCCGGCATGACGGTCAGTGTGCCGGACGTGGTTATAAACCGGGAAATGCAGGAATACTGCAAGGCTAACAATGTGTCGCCCGCTACCTCCGAAACATCCGACAGCGAGGTGCGGCTGAAGATATTTACGGAACAATTCACCAAAGAATTTGTGTAGTTATGGCAAGATCTATAGCAGAAATAAAAAAGACGATGACCGACCGCTTCATGGAGGACAACACCTTGCGCGAAGCGTATGGCATCACAGGAGAAGATGCCACATGGGAAAACACCTTCAGCACCGTATCCATCGAGAATATTCTTATCTACATCGTGGCTGCCTGTGCCTATGCCCTGGAAGTCATGTTTGATGCCCACAAGCAGGACGTAGACGAACGCATTGCACAGAGCATCGTTCCTACCGTCCGCTGGTATCACGCCCAGGCACTCGCATTCCAGTACGGCGATGCGCTGGAGTATGACGAACAGACCCACGCTTTCCGCTATGCGGTGGCAGATACGGCCAAGCAGGTGGTAAAATACTGTGCCGTACAGGATGCAGGTAACACGATACAGATACTTGTATCCGGTCAGGAAAACAACCTTCCTACTCCGCTTTCGGAAGACGTTCTAACGGCTTTTAAAAGCTATATGAATAGCGTTAAAATAGCGGGTGTATTCCTCAGCATACGAAGCCTTCCGGCCGATAAAATCAAGATTGCCGTAAAAGTGTACTACGACCCTCAGATTCTTACCTCAGACGGCACACGCATAGACGGTGGAGGAAAACCAGTAGAGGATGCCATTAACGCCTATCTGGCCGGAATCGTGTACGGAGGAACATTCAACAAGACCAAGTGCGTAGACGCAATACAGAACGTACAGGGAGTGACCGACGTGGAACTGGGAACCGTCCAGACAAAGACAAGCACCGGCTCGTACACGGTGGTGACTGGTAACAACTATACGGCAGAGTCCGGCTGCTTCATTGCAGAAGATCTATCTAATACAGTAAGCTATGTGGTACAAAATTGACATTTTCAAGTTTGCGTTTCTTCTTCTTCCTCCTCCTCTCAGGAAGAAGAAGATGTTTGCGTTTCTGAAGGTGCTCACGCTTCCCATATCGTACCTTCACGATGAGCTGATGAAGTATCGTGAACTGTGCGACAGCCGGCTGAGCGTGAACGGACAGGTAATCTACATCGAGAAGGCACTGAATGATTACTTCCTGTTGCAGAATAAGGATATTTATATATCGGACATCACGGGATTGTACAATACGGTGTATTTGCGTAATGAGTCTCCTAGCTCTTACTTCTATTATTCTGGATCACAGAAGCACACTTATCTGCACAACGGTAATCAGAACGGACAGCTTAAATTTATAGTGAATGTTCCTTCTTACCTGGATAATAAAATTGAAGAGATTAAGAATATAGTAGAATACAATAAGCCGGCAGGACGGCTATATACAATAAACATATACGATTATGAATGATTACTTAGTTACTTACGACGGAGGGCAGGATGTATGGGCAGACGACTTGTCATTCATGCAGAACAGCCTTAAAAGCATGATTGATACCGCTGTGCGGACATACGGAGACAACTGCATATTGTGGGGATGCCTTGACGCTGCAAAAGAAAATGTAGTGGAAGGTGGCGTGGTTATATCAGGTAAGCTGTACCAGGTTCCTGCACTTGGAGCCATCGGAAGCAACAAGCTTTGTTTCCGTGAGGTGCTTTCGGATGAAAGAACGTTCGAGAATCAGCAGGTTCACAAGGTGAAGAAGCATTATGAAGCATATCTGAGTGATGATACCGGAGGAGCGGTGGTCTGGATTGATCTTATAACAGCTAAACGTATATATGATTCTGCCGGTACTTTGGTTGATTACAATAAATCATCTAAAGGAGATGTTGAAAGCGGGGATACTGTAGAACAGGCATTTTCTAAAGTGGAAAACAAAATTGATGCGCTTTTTGGCGAAAATCTTTACACTGAATTGAGTTATAATAGCGTATCTGATGCAACTACGTTAATGGAATCTCTTCAAAGATACAGAAGTGTTAAAATTAATATAGGTTCCTCAGCTACAGACATAAAAGCTTTTTATTCAGTGTTCTCACCAGCTTCTTCACCTATATCAGCCTCTATTAACAAAAATGTAGGAGGATTTAGTTTCCTTCTATCACTACATTTTGTCGGTAAAGAAGAAGAAGATACTTACATGTATGGATTATGTATATCCTGCTATCGAACAGCACACGGTGGACTCGGATATTTCAAACTGAGCAAAAGAGGCTTATTTTTAACTTCAATGAATCAATCTTACCTCACAGTATAATCTTATGACAGCAACAGATTTAAAAAAACGCGCCATCGCGCTCGCAGAAAAGACAAAGATAGACTCAGTAACGCCGGAAGAAGTCGGCCAGATGAGCAACGACATAGTAGAATACATCGAGAATGTGGAGATTAACGGAAGCTCACTGGGAATCCGCAAAACCTACACATCCGTGTCAGCCATGGAAGCAGACTCCACCGCACCGAAGGACGACAAAGGCGTTCTTCTCCGTCGCGGCATGCTGGTGAACATCTACAACCAGGAAGACCCAGACTCCGCAGATAACGGCAAGGTCTTCAGCTTCCAAAACCCAGGCTGGGCTTTCCGCGGAACAGTAGATGCCGGGTATGCAACCAAGGAAGAACTTACCGAGCTAGATAATGAAATACTTACATATAATGTTTCTATAAACAATCCTACAGAGGGAATAGACGGTACTAATCAATATACGTTAGAAAAGGCTTTAGAGGTTGTTCCTCTTGGAAAAAGAAAAACTGGTTTAAATTTATCTTTTTTAGATATTACTAATACTTTATATGTATATGAATATGCAGGATTACCTTGGATTTCTAATAGATTTTCATTGGTAGGTACTCGTAGGTTTTTAGACTTTGAAAAATCACAGAATGTCTATAATGTAGATTATCATTACCCTTTAGAAGAAGGATTTTATACTTTATCTACTGCGAGGAATACTGTCCCTGCTAATATAAGAAAAAAGGGGTTAATTATTACATTTAAAATAAGCGAAACTACATTTGCTAATGAACAATATATTGATGATAATCTAATTCATTGGGGTGACGATAACTATTGGATTTCTGTTGGAATAGATGCTTGTTACAAATATATTATAGCTTGGAATGGAAATGTAAATAATACAAGGACAAGTATTCCTGTAAGATATAGAAAACAAGGAATGCTAATAACTTATAATAATCCTGAACAAGGATGGATTATAGAGCAATTTATTGGCGATATTACTACAGGAAGTGATTGGACAAATAATGATAATTGGAAAAGTGTCTCTGATGCAAATAGTGGCAAAGAAGATTTATCATTGGTTGATGATGCTTCCACGGATTTTAGTATTTCAGATGAGCAGGGTAACGAGGTATGTAGATTTAAGAATGGACACATTCAAACTAAGAATTTTAATTCAGAAGAGGCTGGAGGTTCAGAAGTAGGTAACATTAATGTCGGTAGCGCTGATTTTGAACTTAAAGATGAAAATGATAATACTATATTAAAATTAAAAGACGGTCACATCCAAACTCAAAAATTTAATTCAAAAGACCTTGTCGGAGGAATTGTATTTGATGAATTATATTATTTTACTGTACCTGTAAATTCTAAAAATCCTTTTAAATATAAAGAGTTGGGACTTATAACTACTTCTGAAGCTGCGGATACTGAAGAAATATATAATGACCATTGTATTCTTAGACTACCTCAAGGACATAGCGGTTTAAACAAACCTATAAAATTAGTTGTCTATTTTCATGGTAGCGGAGAAGCTGTGTTTCCTAACCCACAATTGCCGCCATATACTACGAGTGGTATAGTGGAATATAGAAATCAAATCCCTACAAATTTGTTTTTGGCTTGTGGATATGCTTTGCTTGCGGTAAATGGTTTACCCTATGATTATGCTAAGAAGTATATTGAACCCGTATTGCCCGAAGAAGAAAATTTTAATTTAGCATACGGGAGACCTGTAGGAAATTGGATGGCTATTGATTCAGCTAATAAGGCTGTAGAATATGTTTGTAAAAATTATAACATAGATAAAAATGAAATATATGTTTATGGCGAAAGTCAAGGTGGTATGACAGCTCTAAATTTTATTGAGTTAGGAGGTTATAAAATTAAAGCAGCGGTATTGGATTCACCTGCATTATCAATGTTGTATCATCAGTGCCAAATTGGAGCGAGCGTACCTTATGTAATGAATGTATTATATGGAACTGAGCCTAATAGTTTTGACAAAACAAAAGTTGTTGGTTTAGACCCATATACGAGAAATTGCAGCAAAGTGGAAGTTAAAGAAGATTATACTATAACAAATGATAAATATTTAACAACAGAAGAACTCGAAAAGGTTACCTCTTTTCGTTTTGCAAAATGTCCTATAAAATTCTTTTTAGGTGCGGCAGATGCTTCTACTAAGGCTTATGCAAGTCAAATATATGTAAAGCAACTTAAAAATGGAGGACAATTTACAGAATGTAATCTATATGATGGAATTAAACATTGTACCGACCAAAACTCTCCTAAAATAGGAAATTTTATGTACAATGAAGAAATAGTTCCACTATCCCAACCAGAGGTAGATATGGTTTTATGGTTTAGTAGATTTGGGGGTAATGATATGGTAGATATTATTTAATTTATAAAATGAAATTATTATGGGAAAAAGTTTAATTATTAAAGGCGCAGATTTTAGTAATGTTGCAGTCAGCGGAGAAGATTGGATTTTATCAAATATAGCTTTAAACGTTTTTAATGGTGCAATTAGTAGAGAGAACCCCAATCGTTTATCTACTCAAGAAACAATATATGTAGAAAACGGTAAAAGTGTAAAAATAACAGGCATAAAAGACCTTGCGTTTAATATTCTTTGGTACAATCAAAAAGGAATTAGTTCAGATAATCTTGTTTATTCAGACGGTAATGAAACAACTTGGAAAAACAATAAAGATGGAGTGGCTAATACTTTTGTTATAACTAACGATAGAGGTGAAAATTGTTATCTGGCATTATGTTTTGCTAAGGCTTCAAATCAAAGTGAAGCTATTTCTTCTGCGGATTACTCTCCTTTAAGCGTAATTAAATAGTAGAATAACTTGGTAAGTTTCAATAGAGATGAAAAATAACATTATAGGATTTGTGGTCTACCTTCTGGCCACAATCCTTCTTTCTCCGTCAGCAGGAGTCATACTACTGGCAATGAAGGAAAATTCAGACAGATGCCACTATTACGGTGGAAAGTGGAATATAACAGATTTGGCAATCAGTATGGCTGCTGTTTCCATTGGTGTGGCAGTAAGATACTTTTTTGGATTTCATATATTCTAAAAAATAATATTTTAATATTATGTGTAAGACACAACTTTTTAATTACATTCTTCACTTCGTTTCTGAAGAAACAGAAGTACCAGAAGTATTAATACTTTCAAACAACAAGTCTACAGCAGTAGTAGATGCAAGAAGCATATTAGTAGACATATTAAGAGAAAAAGGATTATATCCTGTACAAATTGCAGAGTATGTGCATAAAACTCCAGCTGGAATACGCAATCTTATCACAAAGTTTGAAATAAGAAAAAAGAGTAACGGAATACTTGCAATATATTCGCAAAGAATAAGAAACAGGATGAAAACAGCTTCTTAATCCAGTATTTTTATTAGCAATAAATTTGCTGTGTCATTAAAAACATAGTATTAACATTAAAACTTTAAAGTATGGATACTGAAAAGAAAGAAGTCGTTGAAAAAGTGATTCATGAAGACGGTGCTAACAAGTACGCTTCTAAGTCTGCAGCTAACACTGGTTTGGGATTTGGTATTGCAGGTACTGTTCTTGGAGCAGCAGCATTGTGGGGACGCGGACGTGGTTTAGGCTTTGGTAACGGTATGCCTGAAAACGTAAACATCAACAACGTAGGCGGAACTTCATCTGCTACTCCTTCTGCATTCCAGTCTTGGGCTAAAGAATGCGACGACGTGGTAGAACTGACCAACACTATCTGGTCTCAGAAAGTTAACACCCTTGAACTTATGGCTGGCGCACGTGAAATCGACGTGAACGAGAAATTCCAGCTGTGGAAATCTCAGGTTGACGCAGACTTTGGACTGTATAAGTCTACACGTGACAGCTTCGATGCTTTGTCTGCAAAACAAAACGCTGACGCATTTGCTTTGTACAAAGGACAGCGTGACAACTTTGACATTCTGGCCAACAGAATTGCAAGCCTGGAAAAAGAAGTTGCTATCAACGCTGCTGTTCGTCCTTATCAGGACAAACTTATCCAGTGCGAAATCGAAAAAGCTTACACTGCCGGAATCAACTACACTGATCGTAAGACCTGCCGCATGATTTCTGGAGAGGTTGTATTACCTAACACTCCGACTGTCACAGGCTTTGGTTCTTACAATCCTTGCGCTTGCGTTCAGACAGCATCCACTGGAGCCTGATTTTAAGGTAGGGCATCTTCGGGTGCCCTACTTCTTTTCTATCCATCTAAAAAAAGAAGATTATGCAGAATATCTATGTAACCGGTAATGATCCGTTAATGCGAACACCCAGCTATTCCAATCCTTCAGATCTGGATTTGGAAATCATTCGACTACAACAAGCTCAACAACAACTGGAGCAAAAAAGACAGCAGCTTCAGCAGGCTCAGATTCAGCCACAACAAAGTCAGTCTCCTGTATGGGATGAAATAGACAGAATTACTTCTGAGTTGTCTGAGAGTGAATTTTCCATGTTGAATGAAAACGAGGAATTCCAAAAATCACAAAACCTTGTAATGAGCATTTTGCAGCAAGAATACATGAAAATCATGCGCCCTATTGTAGAACGTTCACCTGAAGGTAAAAAAGCTCTGGAAAACCACCTTTCAATTTTGAAAAAATGGAAAAAGACAATTTCTGAAGATGCAAATAAGAGCCTGATGCTATTCCAGGAATACACCGAAAAGTATTCAAATATGACTTACGCTGAATTTTTGAAAATGAAAAAAGAACAGAAAGGGTAAAAAATGTACACAATCGATAAAATTGATTTGCTAAAGTCCGATATAAGAACAGCTGTTCAGACATGGGGAGAAAATAAAATAGATCAACTCTGTTTGTCTCACCCACGTTTGTCAACAGCTTCTATTTACATTAAAAGAGGATTGAAAAACTATTTGTCTAAATCTGACAAACAAATATCAAGCTATGTGGATGCTGCAATGCTTTTTATTGCAGACGAAAACGGAAACATAGATACAGATATGCTGATTAATGATGCTGTATCAATCTTCAAACAAATGGATGTGTATGAAACTCAGATGGCGGGGTTTAATATCAAGATAGGAAAAGGTGAACTTAATTTAGAAATACCATCGAATCCTATGCTTGACTTTTTATTTGGCGACCTTGGTAAAATCAGATTAAACGCTGATGATTTATTGGAAATTAAACAATTATTAAAGTAAAAAGATATGAAAGAATACAGTTATGACAGTATGCTCGAAGAAGCTAAATCAGCAGGTGTGTTAAACGAGCAAAAGATGTATGCTTCTGCGTGCATGGCGGCAAAATACATGAGAATGGCGCAGAACGGAGAGCTATCGAAAGAAGGATACTGGAAATTCATGCGTGAACAGCATGAACTTTTCTACGGTCCGCATTACAACGAAGATTTTGCAATGTACGATGTAGCTGGTATCACTTACCTCAGCAAGTCAGGCGACCGTCGTACAGGCGCACATTGGACAAAAGACGACATCGAAGCCGCAACCAAAGGTATGTCGTTCCCTTCAGGGACAACAATCTGGGACAAGTATGTAGCGTTCAATGCGTTCTACTCTGACATGTGCCATCTTCTTGAAGACGATATAATCCTGAAGGCTGCACACAAGTTCTTCTTCCAGGACGAAGATGCCGCACAAGGCAAAATCTGGAAGTACATGCAAGCTGTGAAGAAAATTTAAAGGTCTTTCAATAGGTTTTAAAGTGGTCTACATTAAGTTGTAGTCCACTTTTTTTGTTTATTAACAAAACACCCGCAAAATAATTGTGATAATTATTTGCTATGTTATCAAAATGAATTACAATTTGCATTGTGATAATTAAAAGCAAATGATTCAGCTTTATCTATCAGGGAAAAAGATAAAAGAAATAATGACAATTACAGGCATTAAAAGTGAGCAAACTATATATCGTTTGCTTGATGAAAATAATATTCCAAGACGGCCTAAGATTGAGTCAAAAAAAGTATCTTTTACTGCAACTAAAGAAGTGTTATCTATACTTCAAGATAAAGAAGATATATCTATGTTTATCAACAACGCTATAATGGCTTTTAATTGATATTTAAATAGTTTTTAAAAGAAAAAGAGAAGTAGCTAATATAGTTACTTCTCTTTTTTTTTGATTATAAATTCACATTTTGATTTTTGCCAAAAAGTGTCAAAATTCACATTTTGATTTTCGATTGTTCACGTTTTGATTTGCCGATTGTACAAATCATGAGCAGCAGACAAGAAGAGAAGTATTTTTTCATAATATCATTATAACGAATAACCCACCATTAAAAAGGCGATAGAATTCTAAATTAGTATTTATTAATAATATTAGCCGAAAGGATAACAGAGCTAATAAATCACACAATAATGGTGACAAAAGTAAAATTCTACTTTTGCCACCATTATATCTCATTTTTCATCAAAATCAATTGGCCATTTCAGAAATGAACTTGATACGTACCAGACGAATTTCGTCTTCTGTATAGTCGTCACCCAGTTCATCCATTGCATCATCAATCTTATCAGTTACTGATTCCTTGAAATAATCATAAATATCCTGCATGTGGTCTTCATCCATAATTTCTTCCAAGAAATAGTCAATATTCAGTTTGGTTCCTGAATATACAATGGCTTCGATTTCATCCAGCAACTCACCAAATTCAATACCTTTTGCCACTGCAATATCATCCAAAGCGACCTTTCTATCGATACTCTGAATAATAGAGACCTTCAGCTTAGATTTGTTAGCTACAGTACGCACTCTCAAATCTTCCGGACGGTCTATTTCATTTTCTTCGCAGTGCTTCTTAATCAATTCGCAGAATTCCTGACCATAGCGTTTAGCCTTTCCAGCTCCTACGCCCGGAATATTCTGCAATTCTTCCAAAGTAACCGGATAAATGGTAGCCATTGCCTCAAGAGAAGGATCCTGGAAAATCACATAAGGTGGCACATCCAGTCTCTTTGCCATTTTCTTCCGCAAGTCTTTCAACATGGAATACAGCACGGGGTCTACTGCACACGAAGCCCCACTTCTCATCGGAGTTTCATCTACCTCTTCTTCTTCAAAGTCTGCATCCTCAACTATCTTGAACGACTTCGGTTTTTTCAAGAACTTATGCCCTTCTGGCGTAACTTTTAATAAGCCATAGTTTTCCACATCCTTTGCCAGGTAACCAGCGATAAGAGCCTGACGAATGACTGCATTCCACAATCTTTCTTCTTCTCCCATACCTGAACCAAACACCTCTAAGTCTTCATGCTTATGCGCAAGCACTTCAGATGTTTCTTTACCCAACAATATATCGATAATATAATCTTGCTTAAAGTTTTCTTTTACAGCAATGATTGCTTCAATCACTGCACACAACGAATCCTGAGCCTCCACTTGTTTCTTTGGATTTAAACAGTTATCACAATTACCACAATTATCTTCCGTATATTCCTCTCCAAAATAATGCAACAAAATTTTTCTTCTACACACTGAAGATTCTGCGTAAGCAGCTGTTTCCTGCAATAGCTGACGTCCGATTTCTTGCTCTGAAATAGGCTTTCCCTGCATAAATTTCTCCAGTTTCTGCAGGTCCTTATTGGAATAGAATGTAATGCACTGTCCTTCTCCACCGTCACGTCCTGCACGTCCGGTTTCCTGATAATACCCTTCCAAACTCTTAGGTACATCATAATGAATCACAAAGCGTACATCCGGTTTATCAATACCCATTCCAAACGCAATCGTAGCTACAATCACATCAATGTCTTCCTTCAGGAAAGCATCCTGATTCCCATTACGGGTAGCAGAATCCATTCCTGCATGATAAGCGCGAGCCTTGATACCATTTGCCAGCAATATTTCAGTGAGCTCTTCCACCTTCTTACGGCTCAAGCAATAGATAATACCTGACTTGCCTTCGTTCTGCTTGATGAACTTGATAATATCCTTATCCACATTAGCAGTCTTGGCACGTACTTCATAATAAAGATTCGGACGATTAAAAGACGAACGGAATTCCGTTGCATCCATCATTCCCAAATTCTTTTGGATGTCCATCTTTACCTTTGGAGTAGCCGTTGCCGTCAAAGCAATTACCGGAGCTTTCCCAATTTCATTGATTATCGGACGAATCCGGCGATACTCCGGTCGGAAGTCATGCCCCCATTCCGAAATACAATGTGCCTCATCCACCGCATAAAATGAAATCTTCACGTGTCTCAGAAAATCTACATTCTCCTCTTTCGTCAAAGATTCAGGAGCTACATAAAGTAACTTTGTCTTTCCGGCCATGATGTCGGCTTTCACCTGATCTGTAGCCGATTTTGTCAATGAGGAATTAATAAAATGAGCAATGCCATCTTCCTCACTAAAATTACGCATAGCATCCACCTGATTCTTCATCAGGGCAATGAGCGGTGAAATCACAATAGCAGTTCCATCCATCAACAGAGAAGGAAGCTGATAGCATAATGACTTTCCACCTCCTGTAGGCATTAACACAAACGTATCCTTTCCTGATAATAAGTTTCGGATAATCGCCTCCTGGTTTCCTTTAAAAGTATCGAATCCAAAATACTTTTTAAGAGCTGCTACTAAATTGATATTTTCCGCCATTGTTCTTGGATTTAGATTTTCATTGATTGTAGAAATTTTGTTTCCGCATGTAACAAAGTTATAAACAACTTTTCATATTACACAAATATTTCAGGGAATATTTCATCGGAAGCTTTTATTTTCTCACTAAAAAACCTTTACATTATGCCATTTGCAGACGGGAAACATTTGCCTTCCCCATTTGCTGTTTGGCGTAATCCAACGTCACCACAAAACGTTCGGTCTGTTGTGACGGAATTTCAAACATGACATCATTCATTATGGTTTCCACAATAGAACGCAAACCACGAGCACCTAATTTGTACTCTATCGCCTTGTCGACAATATATTCAAACACCTCCGATTCAAATTCCAGTTTCACCCCATCCATCTCAAACAATTTTACATACTGCTTGATAATTGAATTTTTGGGTTCTGTAAGAATATTGCGCAATGCCGTACGGTCCAATGGGTTCAAGTAGGTAAGTACCGGCAAACGACCAATAATTTCCGGTATCAATCCGAATGATTTCAAGTCCTGAGGAGCAATGTACTGCATCAAATTTCCCCGGTCTATTTTCACCGCTTCCTTCGCCGCACTATATCCCACCACATTGGTATTCAGCCGTTGAGCGATTTTTCGTTCAATACCGTCAAAAGCTCCTCCGCAAATAAACAGGATATTCTTAGTATTGACCGGAATCATCTTCTGGTCCGGATGCTTACGTCCTCCCTGAGGAGGAACATTCACCACAGAACCTTCCAGCAGCTTCAACAAGCCTTGCTGCACACCTTCTCCACTTACATCACGCGTAATGGAAGGGTTATCTCCTTTCCGGGCAATTTTATCAATTTCGTCAATAAAAACGATACCCCGTTCCGCCTCCTCCACGTTATAGTCAGCCACCTGAAGCAAGCGGGTCAGAATACTTTCAATATCTTCTCCCACATATCCTGCTTCGGTCAGTACAGTCGCATCTACAATGGTAAAAGGTACATGAAGCAACTTAGCAATGGTACGAGCCAGCAAAGTCTTTCCGGTTCCGGTGCTTCCCACCATAATGATGTTTGACTTTTCAATCTCCACATCATTCTTATCCTTAGGCTGAAGTAAACGTTTGTAATGATTATACACCGCTACAGCCAAATAGCGTTTTGCATCATCCTGACCAATCACATACTGGTCCAGGAATTCTTTGATATCCTTCGGCTTAGGGAGCTCAGACAAATTCAGGTCTGTAGGCCCCTGCCCTTGATGATGCATCGCTTCTTTCACGATTTCATGTGCCTGTTCTGCACAAGTGTCACAGATACATCCGTTCACTCCTGTAATCAGGAAGCCCACTTCATCTTCTGTGCGACCGCAAAAGCTACATCTTCTTTTCGAGTTTCTTGAAGTCCTTTTTTCTTCCAAAGCCTATCTAGTTTTTAAGTAAATCACAGTGTTACAATGAAGGTTTACGAGATAGCACTTCATCAATCATACCATACTCTTTAGCCTCGGATGCTGTCATCCAATAATCACGGTCAGAATCTGCCCAAACCTTATCAAAATCCGTATGTGAGTGATCTGCAATGATTGTATACAGTTCTTTCTTCAGTTTCTGAATTTCACGAGCTGTAATTTCAATATCCGAAGCCTGACCTTGTGCTCCTCCCATCGGCTGATGAATCATCACGCGTGAGTGAGTCAACGCAGAACGTTTTCCTTCTTTTCCGGCCACCAACAATACGGCTGCCATGGAAGCTGCCATACCTGTACAAATTGTAGCCACATCGCTACTGATAAACTGCATGGTATCATAAATACCTAAACCTGCATACACTGAACCGCCTGGGGAGTTGATATAAATAGAAATATCTTTACCCGAATCCACTGAATCCAGATACAAAAGCTGAGCCTGCAAAGTATTGGCTGTATAATCGTCAATCTGGGTTCCGAGGAAAATGATACGATCCATCATCAAACGAGAAAAGACATCCAACTGCGTCACATTCAATTGACGTTCTTCCAAAATATACGGATTCAAGTATCCTGCTTGCGACTTGATGACATCATCAAGTACCATACTATTCATTCCGAGATGCTTGGTAGCATATTTTCTAAAATCGTCCATCATAATCCTTATATTAATTCTACAATATAAAAGAGGCTTTTAACCCCCTTTCTTCTGAAAAAACAAAAGTACAAAACACTTCTATCTTACAGAAGAAGTCAAGTTAAAAGCCTCCTTTTTTAGAATATTTTAGCAATCAATTTTGAGAGCCGAATTGCTTATTGAAACATTTTGTTGAATTCTTCTGCAGAAACTGCTTTGTGATTCAATGTTACCTGACCTTTTAAGATTTCAGACAACTTAGATTCAACCACGCGGTTCACCAGAGCTTCTACACTTTCACGTTTCTTCAACATTTCTTTTGAATAGTTTTCCAACAATTCATCAGGAACGTTAATCATACCATACTGAGCAAACTGTGCACGAGTAGCTTCCTTAGCCATGTTAGTGATGTCAGCCTGTTCTACCTTAATATCGTTAGCAGCTACCAGTTTTTCTTTGATCAGGTGCCAAGTCAGTTCTTCCAGGCTCTTTTCGTAGTTTTCAGAAACGAATTCTTCACCTTTTTCCTTGTTGTTTTCCAACATGATACGTTTCATCAGTTCATCTGCAAACTGAAGTTTACCAACCTTTTCTGACAAGTAAGTACGTACATCCAACAAGAACTTATAGTCGCTGTCAGCTTCAAACTGTTTTGCAATTGTTTCCTTAATCTGAGCACGGAATTCTTCTTCACTGTGAGCCTTTCCTTCACCCAATACCTGATCAAACAGTTCCTGAGTCAAGTCACCCGGAATCATACGAGTGATTTCTTCAATCTGGAAGCTGAAGTTGCCTTTATAGTTAGCTACTTCTTCTTTCTTCACTTTCAACAGAGAAGCCAACTCAGCTTCATTGTTATCGAAAGCAACTGACGGGTTAAATACCAATACAGTATTTACCTTTGCATCGTTGAAGATAGCTTTCTGGTCATCGTTCTTCATGTATGAAGGCATCATTACTGCACCTTCTACCTGCACACCACCTTCTTTTGTATTGCCGTTTTCATCCAACTCAGCCAACAGACCTTTCAGCATATCCTTATCCTGATAGTCTTCAACCTTGTCATACTTAGCAGTACGCTGTCTGTACATATTTACCTGCTGATCTACCATTTCATCTGTTACGTTAATATCATAGTAGTCAACAGTATCATTATTAGACAATTCTACATTGAACTCAGGAGCCAATGCAATATCGAAAGAGAATTCAAAATTCTCATCAGTTTCAAAGTTTGCGTTATTTTCTTTCGGCAGAGGAGTACCCAACATGTTAACTTTGTTTTCACGGATATACTCACCTACTTTTTCCTGCAACAGTTTGTCAACTTCTTCCAGCAATACAGAAGTTCCATACTGTTTTTTAATCAATCCCATAGGAACCATTCCCTTACGGAATCCAGGCATATTTACTCTCTGACGAAGAGTTTTCAGTGCTTTTTCAACTTTTTCCTGATAATCAGCTTTTTCAATCTGAACAGTAAGCACAGCGCTTACGTTGTCTACATTTTGCAATGAAATATTCATTTTCGACTTATTTATTTAATTATTAATTATTTCTCGTATTTACCAAAAGAGGTTGCAAAAATAATGTTTAATCTTTCAATAACCAAACTGACAAGCTAAAAAATCTTTACGGCTTCTGAATCCTTGTCAACCAACCAAATAAAAAACGGCAGAAAGCATATCCACCTTCTGCCGTTCCTTATTATCTCAACCTGAGTCTTATCAATATCAAACTTTACGAGCCTTGCTATTTTCCTCTTTCTTCACCTTCTGCAGCAAATCTGAAGCAAATATAAAGTTATTCAACCGCTCGTTCGTGGCATTGAATACCTCGTCTTTTGTTCCTTCCCATTCCTTATGACCCTGGTAAATATACAATATGCTTTCACCAATACCCATCACAGAGTTCATATCGTGCGTATTAATGATTGTCGTCATATTATACTCTTTGGTAATATCATGAATCAAATCATCAATTACCAATGAGGTTTTAGGATCAAGACCAGAATTCGGTTCGTCACAGAACAAGTATTTTGGCTGCAAAGCAATGGCACGTGCAATAGCCACACGCTTCTGCATACCCCCACTGATTTCTCCAGGATATTTTGACTGTGCATCAATCAAGTTCACACGATCCAGACAAAACTGTGCCCGCTTCACCCGGTCACGGTAAGTATCATTAGAGAACATATCCAGTGGAAACATCACATTTTCCAGTACAGAAAGTGAGTCGAACAATGCTGCACTTTGAAAAATCATGCCCATTTCACGTCTCAGTGCTTTCTTTTCTTTCTTTCCCATGTCCAACAGGTTACGTCCGTCATACAGAATCTCCCCGCACTCCGGAGTAAGCAACCCTACGATACATTTCATCAGTACCGTCTTACCGGAACCACTCTGTCCGATAATCAAGTTGGTTTTCCCGTTGTCAAACGAAAAATTAATATCTTCAAGAACTGTACGTCCTTCAAATGACTTGCATATAGAATTTAGCTGTATCATCCCATCAACAATTGTGTAAGTATCAAATCTGAAAACAAAATCAAGACACTGCTTGAAACAACAGAGTCCGTACTGGCTTTACCCACCGCAATAGAACCTCCTTCTACCGTATATCCAAAATAAGCAGACACACTGGCTATGATAAAGGCAAAAAATAAGGATTTAATAAAGCTACACCAGATATACCATTCCACAAAGCAATACTGTAAACCATATTCCAAATCCGTCGCATTCATGATACCGGCAAACCAGGCTGTACAGAAAGCACCTATCACTCCCGCAAAAATACTGAAAATCACCAGAAAAGGAATCATAGTCATCAATCCCAGAATCTTTGGAAGAATCAGATAAGAGGCTGAGTTTACTCCCATAATTTCCAGTGCATCAATCTGCTGCGTCACCCGCATCGTACCAATCTCCGAAGCAATGTTCGACCCAACTTTTCCCGCTAAAATCAAACACATGATAGAAGACGAGAACTCCAGCAGCAAGATTTCACGAGTGGTATATCCCACCACGAAACGCGGCATCCAAGGACTTTCAATATTCAATTTAATCTGAATACAAATTACGGCACCGATAAAGAAAGATATCAGCAGCACAATACCAATCGAATTGATACCCAATTGTACCATTTCATTCAGGTATTGCTTAAAATACATTCGGAAACGTTCCGGACGGGAAAATACACGCCCCATCAACATGAGGTATTTTCCAAGGTTTGTAACAGGCTTTATCATATTATTACAATCATGTTTGACGCAAAAGTAGTGCTTTTTAGCTATATTATAATAAAAGACAGGAGGATTTTCGAATTAAGAACCACAGAAGCCAAGATTTTTACTACTTTTGCACGACTGAACAGCTAACAAAAGGACAATGGCAGCACAAGAAAATCAAGAATCTACGACCGAAAAGTTTGAATTACCTTCAGACGGCAGAATGGTGCTACGAACCGAGAACCTGGTCAAAAAATACGGAAAACGAACAGTGGTGAGCCATGTTTCCATCAATGTGAAACAGGGGGAAATTGTAGGACTGCTCGGCCCTAACGGTGCGGGTAAGACCACCTCTTTCTACATGACTACCGGATTGATTGTCCCCAATGAAGGACACATTTATCTAAATGATAAAGACATAACTTCCTACCCTGTTTACAAACGAGCCCAAAATGGTATCGGTTACCTGGCACAGGAGGCTTCCGTATTCCGCAAAATGAGCGTGGAAGACAACATTGCTTCTGTATTGGAATTGACTAATAAATCACCGGAATATCAAAAAGAGAAATTGGAAAGCCTGATTGCCGAGTTCCGTCTGCAGAAAGTACGCAAGAACTTAGGGGACCAACTTTCCGGAGGCGAACGTCGCCGTACAGAAATTGCCCGCTGTCTGGCTATCGACCCTAAATTTATCATGCTTGACGAACCGTTTGCCGGAGTAGACCCGATTGCCGTGGAAGATATCCAGCACATTGTCTGGAAGCTGAAAGACAAGAATATCGGTATTCTGATTACAGACCATAACGTACAAGAAACACTTAGCATCACTGACCGTGCTTATCTGCTGTTTGAAGGAAAAATCCTCTTCCAGGGAACTCCGGAAGAACTGGCCGAGAACAAGATTGTCCGCGAGAAATACCTGAGTAACAGTTTCGTTCTGCGAAGAAAAGATTTCCAGCTGAAAGAAGTTAAAGAGTAACATAAAAAATAAGGAGTTTCTCATTCATACAATTGAGAAACTCCTTATTTTTTATCAATCACATTTAATTAAGAGATCCGGTTCCATCTGTAAAATTCAATGAAATAGCCTGTCCAGGATTAGCTGCTAAAGAATACTCTTCTCCTAAGTCTGTCCATCCATTATTTACAGCATTATTTTCACGATAGAAAATTGTTTCACCATCTTTCAATGTAAACTCAAGTCGCCACCAATCAGTGTCTGCTTTGATACACATGCGGACTTCACCCGTAGCAGTTAAAGCAGGAGACACAAAACTACCGTTTTTATCTTCAGGGACAGAGAACAAATAAGCATCATTATAATTCCAATCACCTACCGTATTTCCCAGCACATACACATTGGGGCTATAAAAATTCATGGTATACTGATAATCATCTCCATTCACTTCAGCAATCAAGTATACTATATACCATCCTCCTTTATCCACCTTAATATTATCACCACTGTCAGAAAGGCCTGCTCCAGCATTATCATTAAACTGATGAATCTTTGAATAACCATTCCAGTCTTGTTCAAACTTACCAAACTTAAATTCAGCACCTGAGTCAAAATAAACCATACTCCAGAATTCCCCAGCCAAGCCATTCACACTAACCATTGGTTTCCATGTACCCCAAGACGTACCGATACTTGAACCTACAAGATACATTTCTTCTGGAGGTGCTAAGGTAGAAACGACTTCTCCAAGTTTTATCTGATTAATTTTGATTACATTGGAAACTGAATTTCCCAATTCACTACCAGTAATTACTGCTGTAAGACGAATATACACTGGATTCACGGTGCCTATATAATTCTCCACATCCGGATTAGCTTGTTTCCACAATTCTACAATCGCAGCATTCAGTTCCGCAGGTTTCAATAAAACCGTAGAAGATGTATAAGTAGTAGACAGAACCTTATAGTTAGACTCTACCCCTTCAGCTTCATCAACAAATGTCTCCTCCAATGAAACCTGCACACTATAGGTAGTAGCAGCAGTAAACCCATAAGCAGGCTGTGTGCATGTCAGGACGACTGTATCTTGAGCTTCTCCTAAATCATAAAGTTTGTCTTCTGGAGTCTCAAGGACAAAAGTTTCAGCTTCATGCAAAACCGGATTATCTTCTATATCCGTATTACAAGCTGTTAATAACGGAAGTATACATCCGATTAATGATAAAATGGGAAATATTATCTTTTTCATATTACCAAAATTCTTATAAATTAATACCCTTCATTTTGATGCATATTATTGTTATTATTCAAATCTGTAGCAGGAATAGGATATACATTATAAATATCACTTACTGATTTTCCTTCTTTCACGCCACCTTTCCAGTCCCACAAATACTTATCAGTTGTAAAACAATCAAAACGTATCAAATCGCTACGACGTCTGCCTTCCAAATAAAATTCACGCGACCATTCATCCAATAAATACATCTCTGTTAGTTCATTCAATGTAGGTTGTTTGGTACAACCACGTTTCGCACGTAATGTTTTAATATCCTCCCATGCTAAACTTTTTTGATTCAGACGGAAGTTGGCTTCAGCACGGGTCAAATAAGCTTCTGCTAAACGGAACAAAGGTATATCCGTATCTGGATATTCTGTATGACTGGTAGACGCCCCATCTGAGCGGATATTTTGCCATTTCACAATTGACAAACCACTCTGAAAACCAGTAATGGATTTCGGATCCATCGTTCTCTTTCCTCCACCTGCTCCAGAATAAAACATAGCCCGGTCATCTCCAGCTGCCTCAATCATATCCTGCGTCCGTACACCATATTGAGCATCCCATGAATCAATAGCCTCATCATTTGCAAAATCACTCTGTCCTGGTACCTCTACATTTTCAGGAATCATAGGCACTTCATCTTCATCAAAGAATTTATATACCAGCGCATTTCTTGCAATCAAGCAAGACCATCCATTAGTAGTACCCATATGTGGCATTCCACCCGTACGTGTGCCACAAATCAAATAAGTAGATCCTCCATAATTTCGAGTTTTCATACCATCCTGACGAATCGGAAGAATAATTTCCTTCATGGCCTTCTGATTTTCATCATTATCAGCCATAAACATCAATTTATAATCATCACACAATTCATAATATCCACTGTTAATGACTTTATCAGCATAAAGCTTTGCATTTTCAAAATCAGCCGTACCTGTATAAACCTCTGCATTCAAATATACTCGTGCTCTCAACAACCAATTGGCAGCTTTATCAGCACGTCCAAAAGGAGCTTGCCCCGGTTCGTACATATCGGCTACACATTCATCCAATTCTTTCTGAATAAAATCATACAAATCTTTTCCACCCTTTTCTACCGGAAGCTCATTATCAAAATGTTCTTTGAATGGAGCCTTACCAAATAAATCCAGAAAATAAGCATAATGCAAGGCACGTAAAAAACGTACCTCTGCACGCTGACGTACCGATTCTTCATCTGTTTTATCCGCAATCTGATCCAAGAAGAAATTCATTTGCGTAATGTCATAACCTAATCGCACATAAACCCATTCCGTACGCTGACTTGAAGAATTCCATGCTATATTAGTAAACTGAGGAATATCGACATTATCTTGCCACACCCATACACATTCGTCTGTAGGCAATTCCTGACAATTAAAAATAGTACGGTAAAAGCCCGATTCGCCTTCATCCTGTCCATCCAAATCCGGAGTTCCAGCAAGACCTTTCTGCCCTGTCAATCCCAACAATGCATATTGCTTAACAAAAGCTGCATCTTGGTCAAAACTAGATGAACTTTGCGGGTCAATAGAACTAATGTCCAAATCATTGACACAGGAAACATTCCCTAATGAAATGGTCACAATCAATGCAGCAGAAAATATATGTTTCAAATAATTAGCTTTCATACATCTTAATGTTTTCATAAAATTAGAATTGTAAATTAACTCCTAACAGGAATGTAAATGCACGCGGATAAGGATTGGAATCAATTCCACTTTTCACTTCCGGATCCAAGCCTTCATACTTAGTAATAATAAACGGATTCTGCGCTGTTGCATATATACGTCCTCCGATACCTTTATAAGCAGAAGTTTTAAACAAATCTTTAAAAGAATAACCCAACGTAATATTATCACAACGCAAGAATGAAGCATTACGTACAAAGTAATCACTCATATAATATTCTCCCTTTCCTGTAAAACCAAGCGCAATAGCCTCCGCAGTTGTATTTGAATAAGCCGTATTAGAGAATAATCCTGAACTGCTTACATTTGCCTTATTTGCCAGGAAGTCATAATACACATAATTATTCAAGCTACTACGTAAAGAAAAACTAAAATCCCAATTCTTATAAATCATCTTGGAAGTTAATCCCATCATAAAATCCGCAGCCGGTTTTTTATAAATATATTTATCTGAACTATTTATAATACCATCTCCGTTACGATCCACATACATATTTTCAATCGGGTTTCCATTTTCATCATATACTTGCTGATATACATAGAATGAATTAGCTGGATAACCTACCTTATTAACCTGCACCTTCGTATTATTACCTCTGGAAATTTTATCTCCTGTTTCTACATAATAGTCTGCATCATCACCGCCTGTCAGCTTGGTAATTTCATTATGATTCCACGTAAAATTATAAGTCACATCCCACATGAAGTCTTTTGTGACAACCGGTTTCACATTAAAGGCAAATTCTACACCATAATTTTTCAGAGAACCAATATTCTGTAACATCTGTGCATTGAAATTTGTACCAACAGGAATCTTCACACTGTTCAGCAAATCATTTGTTTCACGATAGTACCCATCTACATTACCCGTAATACGTCCATTAAGGAATCCAAAATCCAATCCCGCATTATAAGTTGTGGTCTGTTCCCATTTCAGGTCTGTATTAAAGGCATTAGCACGTGAAGTATGATAATAAGTATCTCCAAAAGGATATTGCGCATAGTCATCACTTACCACATACAAAGGCATATAAGCAAAATCAGAGGTCACATCCTGTTGTCCGGTAATACCCCATCCTAATCTAAGTTTCAAATCTGATAAAAAATTTACATCTTTCAGAAAATTCTCCTCTTTCATTTTCCAAGCCAATGCTAAAGAAGGGAAAGTACCCCAGCGGTTTCCGTCAGCAAAACGAGATGAGCCATCCCAACGCATGGTAAAAGTGACTAAATAACGATCCAGTAAAGAATAATTCAAACGCCCAAAATAAGAAACCAAAGTATTACGAGTAGCATAAGCTGTCTGCTCTTTAAGTACAGCATCATGAATCTCATCTGTATAACTGTCCCATCCGTTACCTACAGTAAAGCCATTGCGATGAAAATGCTGTTCTTCACCACCTGCCATTACATCAATTGTGTGTGCACCCAATGTTTTAATATATTGTGCATATACGTTATAAGACAGATTATACTTATACTCTGAAGTAGATGTATTATTTCCATAATAGTTATAGGCAAATGAATAAGGCGAATAAACGGTAGTCTGTGTACCATCTGCATATTCACCACCTAAACTGGCATGCAAACGTAAGTCTGGTAAAAAATGAAATTTATAATCCACTTCCACGTTCCCTACAAAATCATTGCTATTAGCTCTGTCATCCTTCTGTTCCAATGCTGCCACCGGATTCTGTGCCGTATTCTTGTTGGCTGTGTATTTCCAATTTGGATCTGAAAAGTCGGATGTAGCTTGTGCATTCTGGTAATAACCTCCAAATACATCATACATACTATCATCCCCATATACAGGGCGGGTAGGATCCATAGATAAAGCCCCTCCAATAGCAGCCCCGGTATCTGCATATCGGTTTTTTCCATTCATATATTTGGCCGTAATATTCACTTTCAAATGATCATCAAAGAAAGAAGGAGCTAAATTAACAGAAGCTGTAAATCTCTGGAAATTAGAAGTCTTTACAATTCCATCATTATAATTGTATCCCAAAGAAATACGATACGGTAAATTCTTCAATCCACCATTGATAGACACATGATGATCTGTACTTATAGCCGGACGGAAAATTTCATTCTGCCAGTCCGTATTGGCTGTGCCTAAAGAAGCCGGCAGTTCATCTCCAAAAATCTGTTGAGCGTAGGTACGATATTCATCTCCATCCAATACATCATATCGCTTCTGTATGGTAGAAACCGACACCGAACCATTATAACTAACCTTTGGGGCCTGCCCATTTTTTCCTTTCTTTGTAGTAATGATAATCACACCATTAGAAGCACGGGAACCATAAATTGCGGTAGCCGAAGCATCTTTCAGTACTGTAAATGTTTCAATATCCTCCGGATTAACCATAGAAAGTCCGTTTGACATACCCTTGATACCGTTATTATCAATAGCCAATCCATCAATTACAATCAGCGGATCATTGCTGGCATTCAAAGATGAGCCTCCACGAATACGGATCTGTGCACCTCCACCCGGAGTACCGTCATTGGAAATCACACTCACACCAGCTACCTTTCCAGTCAACATATCCTGTGCATTGGTAGTAATACCCTTACTCAGTTCATCCGGCTTGACGGCAGTCACAGAACCGGTAGCGTCATTTTTCTTCACCGAACCATAACCAATCACCACCACATCATCCAATACTTCCGTATCATCCTGAAGTGTCACATTCATTGTAGCTGCAGCTGGAAGTTCCTGAGTTTTATAACCGATAAAGGAAATGACAATCACATCTCCCTTTTTTGCTTCCAATGTAAAATTACCATCAAAATCCGTAATGGTTCCGTTCGTTGTTCCTTTCACCAGAATATTGGCTCCAATCACGCCCATCCCAGTATTATCTTTCACTACACCTTTCACGGTAAGTCCTTGTGCAAAAACTTGCACGGAAAGTAACATTCCAACTACCCATAATAGCAGGAATCTACTTACTACATTCCTCTTCATTTCCATATTATTAAATTAAAGTATTCCGTAAATTTTATACTAATACCTATTGAAAACCACTACAATCGTTACCCTATTATTATCCCGCTTAGTTACTTAATTTCTTTAATTGAGATAGCATATCCACCTCCCACAGCTGCTTTCAAATTCAACTTTGTCTTGTTCGTTACTTTCTTCTTAGTGATAGTATAAGCCTGCGGATTCTTATCCCAGCTTGCATCTTTGGCATCTGCATAAATCACGGCTTCATATTTCTTTCCCGGTTCCAGGAAATCAAGTGTCAGCTTCGATTCATGGCCGTTATATCCTGCTGTACATCCTACATACCAGTCAGTGGTACCTTTTGCACGACGGGCAATCGTCACAAACTCACCCGGTTCTGCTTCCAAATACTTCGTTTCATCCCAGTCGACAGCCACATCTTTAATGAACTGGAAAGCATCCATAAAGCGTTCGTAGTTTTCCGGCACATCGGCAGCCATCTGCAATGGGCTATACATCGTAACATAAAGTGCCAGCTGACGTGCCAGGGTAGTACGTGCATGCGATTTGTTATTCGGATTCATCTTGCTGCAATCCGGCTCAAAGATACCCGGCGTATAATCCATCGGACCACCAATCAAACGTGTAAACGGAAGAATAGTCGTATGGTTCACATTATTTCCGCCAAATGACTCGTATTCTGTACCACGTGCTGACTCATTACCAATCAGGTTCGGATAAGTACGACACAATCCGGTCGGGCGAACAGCTTCATGAGCATTTACCATGATTCTATAATCAGCAGCTTTCTTCACGGCATACAGATAGTGGTTTACCATCCACTGTCCGTAGTGATGTTCACCACGAGGAATAATGTCACCCACATAGCCGCTCTTCACTGAGTTATACCCATTGTCCACCATAAACTGGTATGCTTTATCCAAATGACGTTCGTAATTACGGACAGAAGCTGAAGTTTCATGATGCATCATCATTTCAATACCTTTACTTGCCGCATAACGATGAATTTCCTGCACATCAAAGTCTGGATAAGGAGTCACAAAATCAAACACATAGTCTTTGCTCTTGCCAAACCAGTCTTCCCAACCCTGGTTCCATCCTTCTACGAGTACCGCATTAAAACCATGTTTTGCCGCAAAATCGATGTAACGTTTCACATTGGCTGTATTGGCTGAGTGCTTACCATTCGGCTTTGTCTGTGAATAATCAGTCACCCCAAGCTTCACACTGGGCAACTCATCAGTATAAGCCCAAGTTCCTTTGTTGGTAATCATATCCCACCATACACCCACATATTTTACCGGATGAATCCAGGAAGTATCCTCAATTTTACATGGTTCATTCAGGTTCAGCGTAATACGTGAAGCCAAGATATTACGTGCATCGTCACTCACGATTACGGTACGCCAAGGCGAGTTGCAAGGAGTTTGCATATAACCTTTATCTCCCTTTGCATCCGGCGTCAGCCATGATTCAAATACCATATTCTTATCATCCAGATTCAGGCTCATACAAGCATAGTCTACCAAAGCTGCTTCATGCAGATTGATATAAAGGCCATCATCCGTCTTCATCATCAAAGCTGTCTGTACTCCCGTAGGTGAGAACACAAACTGTGAAGAATTTTCCGTCACCGCCGTTTTCATTTTCTCACGAATCTCAGAAAGACGGGAAGTTGTATAGTCATATTCCTGCGTGTCATAATCTCCCGGAATCCAGAATGCCGTATGGTCACCGGTCATAGCAAACTGAGTATGTTCTTCCTTAATGACGAAATAATTCAAATTAGGTTGCTGAGGGAACTCATAGCGGAAACCCAGTCCGTCGTTGAACAAGCGGAAACGAATCACGATGTAACGGTCATTTTCCGGCTGATCAAGTGTCACTTCCAGTTCATTGTAATGATTGCGTATTTCACTTTCTTCACCCCATACCGGACGCCAAGTTTCATCAAAAGTAGAAGTATGCGTTTCTCTGACTTTAAAACCAGTCATCAGATTCATTTTCTCATCTACCCGTTCTTTATCTTTGCGTTCTGTCCATTCAAAGCCAATCCGCTTTTCCGGATCTTCCCGTTTTAATTCCAGTCCCAATGTACTGGGTTTTATCACAGGCTTGTTCTTAAAAGTTAACTCATAAACAGGAGCACCTTTTTGATTCAAGCTAAAGTCCATTACCAGATTCCCATCCGGTGAAGTCAATTTCTGTGCATTCGCCCACAATGCACAACAACACAAAGCTACAAAGGCAAAAGTTTTTCTTGTTTTCATAAGTTCTTCGTGGTATTAATATTGATTAGATTTTATGTTTTTCAATTATCAGAGCAAAATTATGCGTCACTTTTTCATCTTATTTTCACAAAAAGGAAAATATAAATCAGCATAAATGGTAATCATCTTATAATAAGCCGATTAATCAGTTTTACATAGCCTAAAAATAGAAACGTTTTAGAAGTTTAGAATGAGATTTTCTCTTCCATCCAAACAAAGTTTCCCGCTTAAATTCACATTTTTTCCGGTCAATACGTCGAGTGCATTTTCTCGTGGAAGGATTTCCTGGTAAGGAGCCAGGTCCAGTTCTTTTGAGTCATCCGTTCCGTTCATGATAATTACCACCGATTTACCGTTAAACTCACGCTGATACACATACACTCCGTTTTGAATAGAATAATGTTTCAGGCTTCCTTTACCTATCACCTGATTCCCTTTTCTCCAATTCAGCAATTGACGGGTAAACTCAAATGCTTCGTTTTCCAATGCCGTCCGCCCATTCTTTGCAAAGCAGTTGCGCGTATCTCCTTGCCAGCCTCCTGGAAAATCCTTACGCAAATCTCCATCACCCTTGCCTTTATCACCGGTCATCAGTATTTCCGTACCATAATAAATCTGCGGAATGCCTCTGGTAGTGAGCAGAAAGACCATAGCCTGCTTATAACGTTTCAGGTTCTTCGCCATTTCATCGGTCTGTGCAAAGCGGGAAGTATCATGATTATCTAAAAAAGTCAGCAGATTCATCGGATTGGCATATACCAAATCCTGTGTCTGATAATCATAAAGCTTATATAATCCTCCTCCCCACTCACCGGTTTCTTCATCAAATGCCTGATTTATCAAAGCCTGCAAAGGAAAATCCATCACTGTAGGCAAGTTAGAATTCAGCGGCGCAGCCAGTTTACTGTCCTTCTGCCAATAGGAAACCAGCACATTACTATTCAACCAGGTTTCTCCTACAATATTGAAATAAGGATATTCATCCAACACCTCTTTACACCACTGACTCATAAAATCAAAATCCGCATAGGGATGTGTATCCTGTCGGATACCGTTAATGCCAGCATACTCAATCCACCAGATACTGCTTTGTATCAGATAACGAGCCACATGGCGGTTACGTTGGTTAAAATCAGGCATTACAGAAGTAAACCACCCGTCAGTGGCAATCTTCTTTTCGAATGCACTGGCGTGAATATCCATTACACTGGCCGTTTTAAATGAAGTTTGCACGTAATTGGAATGGTAATTAAACCATTCTTTGGAAGGTTTGTCTTTAAACAGGTAATTTTCGCTTCCGCAATGATTAAAAATCATATCCATCACTACTTCCAGATTCTTTTCATGCGCTTTCTCTACCAGTGCACAGAAATCTTCATTACTTCCAAACCGTCTGTCAATCTGATAATAGTCTGTAATGGCATATCCATGATAGGAACCGCTTTCCATATCATTTTCCTGAGTAGGATTCAGCCAGATTGCTGTCACTCCTAAATCAGCAATATAATCCAAATGACTCGATATACCTTGAATATCACCACCATGACGTGCAAACGCATCAGCACGGTCTACCTTCTTTTCACGCATCCCGTCTACCACGTCATTTTCAGGATTACCGTTGGCGAAACGATCGGGCATAATCAGGTAAAGCACATCTTCTGAAGTAAAACCTTTTACATCTTCTCCTCTCCGCACACGCGATTTCAGTTCGTATGGAATCTGCAATTTCTTTTTTCCGTTTTTCAACAGGATTTGAAAAGTCTGTGCCTTTGCTTCCGATAAATCAAGGTAGAGCAACAAATAATTCGGATTGTCCTGCCTAACTGTTTCTTTCAGAAAAATTCCTTCGCCGGATACACTCACATCCGACAAAGCCAAATTCTCTCCATACAGCAAAATCTGGAGTTCTGGATTTTTCATTCCTGCCCACCAGAAAGAAGGAGCCACTTTCTTTATCTCCATTGCCTGAGCAGCCTGTCCTCCTCCCCACGAGAAAAGGAACACAATCAATAAAATTAATGCATGTTTCATGATATTGAGGTTGAAATGTTTTTCAATGCAAAAGTAGATTCATGAAAAAAGATTTCTTATCTTTGGAAATAAAATATAAATACATAAAAGAAGTAAACAGAAGGTTTACAAGAAGTTAACAAAATTTGAAGCAACTAAAATATAAATGATATAACATCAGATATTCAACCTTAAAACTATGAGATCTATACTTTTCCTTATATTGTTTATTGCAGAAGGCTGGTTCATCTCCATTTCCGCACAAGACTCCGAGCAACGAATCTTAGAGCAATTAGATAAAGCAATTTCCCAAAAAGAGAAATTTAAAAACGACAGAGAAGCTGTCATATCTCAAATCAAACAACGACTGAACTATGCCACAGACAATACCGAGCGTTATAAACTCTGTGGAGAACTATTTAATTTGTATCTACATTATCAGGCTGACTCTGCCTGCCACTATATTCGTCGTAAAGAATACTACAACTCTCTCCAGCCTCAACCGGAGAGAGACATCGAAATCTCTATCAATCGGGCAGAAGTAAGAGGTGTCATGGGCATGTACAATGAGGCCTTGACAGAATTACAAACAATTCACCCTCATGAGCTGTCTTCCCCCAACTTAGAATATTATTATTTCACCATAAGAGCCTGTTATGGATGGATGGCAGATAATACAGTAGACCTACACGTAAAACAAACGTATCTGAAAAAGACGGAACTGTATCGTGACTCCCTGTTGAAAATACTTCCTCAAGGAAGCAACCGTAACATTGTATTGGCAGAAAAAATGATATTAAGCGGGCAGGCAGACCAGGCTATTCCCATTTTGAACAAAGTGCTTACTTCTCCTTTAGACATACAGGAAAAAGCATACGCATACTATACCCTTTCATTGGCATACGAAGCCAAGAAAGACACAGACATGGAAATCTATTACCTTGCTCAGACAGCCCTCATTGACCTCAATGCATCGGTTCGCGAATACGCGGCCCTTCAAAAGCTTGCTCGCCTGGTGTACCAGCAAGGCGACCCGGAAAGAGCTTATAATTATGTAAGCTGTTCCATGAAAGACGCTGTAGCCTGCAATGCACGCCTGCGTTTTTTAGAAGTCACAGAATTCTATCCCATCATCGATAAGGCTTATTCCGACAAAAAGGCGCAAGAAAAACGGTTAGGAAGAATCCTGACTCTTAGCATTACCGGATTGGCTGTATATCTCATCCTACTGGCCTTTTACCTATACCATGGACTGAGAAAACTTTCTCTCATGCGAAAGAATCTCTCAAAAAGCAACAAAGAACTGGTAGCTCTCAACCAGCAATTGCAGCAGACTGGAAAAATCAAAGAAGTGTACATCGCCCGTTATCTGGACCGTTGTGTCAGCTACCTGGACAAACTGGAACAATACAGACGCTCACTTGAGAAATTAGCGATGGCTTCCCGCATAGAAGATTTGTTTAAAGCTATCCGTTCGGCAGACTTTCTGCGTGAAGAACGTAAAAACTTTTATAACGAGTTTGATAAATCGTTTTTGGAACTATTCCCCAACTTCATCCATGATTTCAACAACCTGTTGAATGAAGATGGAAAAATTGAGCCCAAACCTGGAGAAATCTTAAACACTGAGTTACGTATTTTCGCCTTGATTCGCCTGGGAGTGACCGACGCCAACCGAATTGCCCATTTCTTGGGATACTCATTAGCTACGGTATATAACTATAGAAGTAAAATACGTAACAGGGCTAAAGGTGACAAGGATAACTTTGAACAGGAGGTGATGAGATTATAACAACATTATTTCTTCCGATTCCCCTACCAAATTCTTGCTTTTCCCCTTAAATATAATTACCTTCACCAAAGAGAATTCTCTGTTTCACACTGTGGGATACAAAAACCACAGTGTGGGATACATATTTCACACTGTGAAATACAAATCCCGCACTGTGAAACAGAGAATGCTTCAGTGTATTTAAAAGAATTGTTCTAACCCTTTAAATTTATTGATTCCAATGGCAGCTACTTACACCATGCAGGAAATGAAAGACCTGCACAACGAAAACGAGACCATCCTCTATCCAAGAATGATTATCAAGGGACAATGTTCTACTGAGGAGCTGATTGAAGACATTGCACATCACACCACCTACAACACCGGAGAGCTCCGGGGCATGATTATGGCCCTGAAAGATGCCATGGCACGCGAAATGAGCCGGGGATATTCGGTCAAGCTCGATGAAATCGGCACATTTACTCCTTCGTTAGGAATAACCGAAGGGAAAGAAGCTGAACAACCGGCAGGAGGAAACCGCCGCAATGCCAGAAGCATCAAAATACGCAACATTAACTTCCGTGCCGACAAAGAACTGATTCGCAAGACGGAAGGACACTGCACGCTGGAAAGAGAAAGCGGTACCAGCAAGCTGAAAACGTCACGCCACTCCAGCGAAAAGCGATTGAAAATGGCCCAGGATTTTCTGACCACACACCCCTATATGACGGTAGCGGATTACATGGCCCTCACCGGCTTGAGCCATACTACCGCAGCTAGGGAGCTTCAGAAGTGGGGAACAACACCTGAAACAGGCATACTCCCCAAGGGGCAGCGCACACACAGAGTCTATGTGGCCGTCACCGCTAAAGAAAAAGGCTGATGGCTACATGATAAAGCAGCAGATAAAGAGTTTTTTTGTACCTTTGCAAAACCAACTTTCTTCACATGAAAAAATTATCTATTTTATTCACATTGATGGCCTGCTGCCTGATGGCATGCACGGGCGGTCAGAAAAAGACAACCAATATGGAAACTGGAAACGAAACACTTGTACGTCTGGAAACGACCATGGGAAACATCACGGTCAAACTGTATAATGAAACTCCCAAGCATCGGGACAATTTTATCAAACTGGCTAAAGAAGGTACTTATGACAGTACGCTCTTCCATCGCGTAATCAAGAATTTCATGATTCAGGCAGGCGACCCGCAGAGCAAGACTGCTACCGATACCACTACATTGGGTAACGGAGATGTAGGTTACACACTACCGGCTGAGTTCAACCCGAAATTCTTCCACAAGAAAGGTGCACTAGCTGCTGCCCGCTTGGGTGATGAAGTGAATCCGAACAAGGAGTCTTCCGGATGTCAGTTCTACATTGTGACCGGACGTAAATTCTCTGAAGCACAGATGATCAGCATGGAGAACCAGTTGAACGATGCGCGTTTGGAAACAGTGTTCAACGAACTGGCTCGCAAGCACATGAAAGAAATTTACAAGATGCGCAAAGCCGGCGATAACGACGGTCTGTTGGAATTGCAGGACAGCCTGGAAGCCCAGGCACGTGGCATCGTAGCCAAGGAACCGGCCCTGAAGTTCAGCCGTGAACAGATTGCAGCTTATACTACCGTAGGAGGTGCACCTCATCTGGACGGAGCGTATACCGTATTTGGAGAGGTGACAGAAGGTATGGACGTCATCGACAAGATTCAGGCTGTAAAAACCAACCGTGCCGACCGTCCGGAAACAGACGTACGCATTTTGAAAGCAACCGTGATTGAATAATCTGATTTCCGCATGATTCAAGTAAACCGTTATACACTGGCTAACGGGCTGCGGATTGTACACAATGAGGACGACTCCACACAAATGGTCGCCCTCAACTTGTTGTACGACGTGGGAGCCCGCGATGAAGACCCGTCGCACACGGGATTTGCCCATCTGTTCGAGCACCTGATGTTCGGAGGCTCCCTTCATATCCCCGATTATGATACTCCCGTACAGAATGCCGGAGGGGAAAACAATGCCTGGACCAACAACGACATTACCAACTATTACATCACCCTACCGCACCAGAACGTAGAAACGGGATTCTGGCTGGAAAGCGACCGTATGCTCAGCCTGGATTTCAGTCCGAAAAGTCTGGAAGTGCAGCGCCAGGTGGTGATTGAGGAGTTCAAGCAGCGCAACCTGAACCAGCCCTACGGGGATGCATCGCACCTGTTGCGTGAACTGGCATACGAATCGCATCCATACCGCTGGCCGACTATCGGAAAGGAAATTGCACACATCGCTCAGGCTACACTGGAGGAAGTGAAAGACTTTTTCTACCGTTTTTATGCACCGAACAATGCCATCCTGGCCGTGACGGGACATATCTCGTTCGAAGAAACCATCCGGCTGGCAGAGAAATGGTTCGGGCCGATTCCAGCACGGAACATTTCTCCCCGGCAGCTTCCGGCTGAAAAGCCCCAGACGGCTGTACGCCGCAAGACGGTGGAACGGAAGGTGCCGGTAGATGCCATCTACATGGCTTTCCACATGTCCAACCGCATGCATCCGGATTATTACGTATACGACATGATTACCGACATTCTGTCGAACGGTCGTTCTTCACGGTTCATCCAGTCACTAGTGCAGGAACAGAAACTGTTTACTTCCATCGATGCCTATATTTCAGGCAGCCTGGATGAAGGGTTGCTTCATGTCACCGGTAAACCGGTAGAAGGTGTTTCTCTGGAACAGGCAGAAGAGGCCATCTGGAAGGAACTAGAGAAAATGAAGACCGTACCAGTGAGCGAACAGGAACTGGAAAAGGTAAAGAACCGCTACGAAAGCGAACAGATTTTCAACAACATTAACTACCTGAACGTGGCAACTAATCTGGCTTTCTTTGAACTGACAGGAAAAGCAGAAGACATCAACGAGGAGGTAGGAAAATACCGTGCCGTAACTGCCGAACAGATTCAGGCGACTTCGGCCCGTTGCTTCGTTCCCGAAAATTGCAGCATACTCTACTATAAGGCTATTTCATGAGACATTCAAATTACCGTGCACTCCTCTGGCTGGGCATTCCCATCGTCATCGGACAGATTGGAGTCATCATCTTAGGCTTTGCCGACACATTGATGATTGGGCATCACAGTACGCATGAACTGGCGGCAGCCAGCTTTGTGAACAACATGTTCAATTTAGCGATTATTTTCAGTACGGGTTTCAGTTACGGACTAACCCCTATCGTGGGCAGCCTGTTCGGACAAAACCGTTGTGAAGAAGTCGGACGTACCCTGAAAAACAGTCTGGCAGCCAATACGCTGCTGGCCGCAATCGTGTGTCTGGTCATGGCAGTGCTCTATTGGAACATCGATAAATTAGGACAACCGGAAGAACTGCTTCCCACCATGCGGCCGTATTACCTCGTGTTGCTGGCTTCGCTTCCTTTCGTACTGTGGTTCAACGGCTTCAAGCAATTTACCGACGGAATTACCGACACACGTATCTCCATGTGGATTCTGTTAGGAGGTAACGTGCTGAACATCATAGGAAACTACCTTCTGATTTACGGAAAGGCCGGATTTCCGGAGTTAGGATTGTTGGGAGCCGGAATTGCCACCCTGACTTCACGCATCCTGATGGTTATCATCTACCTGATTCTCTTTTTCGGAACCTCACGTTATGCCACCTTCCGAAAAGGATTTGCACAGGGCAGCCTCAACAAGTCCGATTTCGGCTTGCTGAACAAATTAGGATGGCCCATCGCCGGACAAATGGGAATGGAAACGGCCTCTTTCAGCCTCAGTGCTATCATGGTGGGCTGGCTGGGAAGTACCGCACTTGCCTCGTATCAAATCATGATGGCAGTGTCGCAGGTCTGCTTCATGATGTACTATGGTATGGGCTCGGCCGTATCGGTACGCATCAGCTACTTTTTCGGACAGAACGACCTGAACAATGTACGACACACGGCTAAAAGCGGATTCCACATCATTCTGGCCATGATTGTCATTACAGGTATTCCTATCTTCCTGCTCCGCCACTACATCGGCGGCTGGTTTACCAACGACGAAGCCGTCAGTCTGATGGTGGCACAACTGATTATCCCCTTCCTGCTGTATCAGTTTGGTGACGGATTGCAAATCAATTTTGCCAACGCGCTGCGAGGTATTGCCGACGTACGTCCCATGATGCTGTTCTCGTTCATCGCCTATTTCCTGATTTCCTTGCCTGCAGGCTATCTCTTCGGATTTGTCTGTGGCTGGGGAGCCATCGGTATCTGGGCAGCCTTTCCTTTCGGACTTACCAGTGCCGGAATCATGTATTACCTGCGATTCAGATATAAAACGAAATCTATCCGCTAAACCATGTTCTCCACTTCTTTCAAAATCGTTATCGGCTACATATTGCTGGTGGGGCTTCTGATAGGAGCTTTCACCTATACCATGCAGCAGATGAACCTGCTGACTACTCCTACCAGCCTGAGAGACCAGCTCGACCATCGGCGCCACATCACTCACCGCATCATCAGCCAGCTGTATGACGCGGAAAGTATCGGGCAGACACTCCGCACCGGAAAGCTGAACGAGTATTATCACTACCTGAAGGCGATGAAAGAAGTGAACGCTTCGATTGATACACTGGAAACGATTCTGACGGACACCCTGCAGCAAGCCCGTCTGGACACCGTAAGGACCTTGTTGCAGAACAAGCAATGGAACATGTATGCGGTGCTGGAAGCCATGCGGAATACACCGACCGACCAGATTTATCAGGAGCAGCTTGACAGCCTGATAGCTCAGCAGGATTCCTTGCTCAGTACGCCGCATATACGCAGAAAAGTCATTACGCACCATAACTCCTACACTATCCATCACAAGAAGAAAGGATTCTTCAAGAGACTGGCTGACGTATTCGCACCAGGAAAAGAAGATTCCACCCAGGTGAGCAACGTAATTCAGGAGGAATACACGGATACACTGGATGAAGTGTACAGTCCGATAGATACCATCAGCAGTATGATTACAGGTATTCAGCACAAGGTATTCCAGACCCGTCAGAAGGAAACCGAGATGCTGAACACTCGCATCAGCAGCCTGCGCGTCATTGGAAGCGGGCTGAGCCAACGTGTCAACCAGTTGCTGGAAAACATTGAACACGATGAACAGGAAGCCGCCCGCACCAAACTGATGCAGGAGGAAGAGATACGGAAAGAGGCCGCGGAAACCATGGCCAAGATTGCCATTGCCGCCTTTGTACTGGTACTGGTATTCTCCATTGTCATTGCACGCGACATCACCCGCAACAACCATTACCGACGGGAACTGGAAAAAGCGAAGTCGTATGCCGAGAACTTGCTGGTAGCCCGTGAAAAGTTGATGCTGACCATCACCCATGACATCAAGGCCCCCGCAGGTTCCATCATCGGCTACATCGACCTGCTCATCCGCCTGGTGAACGACCGGAGACAGCAGTTTTATTTGTCGAACATGAAAAGTTCGGCACAACATCTACTGGCACTTGTCACTTCCCTGCTGGATTACCACCGCCTGGAAGCAGGTAAGATGGACTTACATCCGGTAGCTTTCAATCCGCACGAATTGCTGACAGATATTTATAACAGTTTCCTGCCCTTAGCAGAAAAGAAGCAACTGCAACTGGATTTCAAGGAAAAACTTCCGGAAACTCTCACCCTGGAAGGAGACCCGTTCCGCATACGCCAGATTGTGGAGAACCTGCTATCGAATGCCCTGAAATTTACAGCTGCAGGAGGTATTACCCTACAGGCAGAATACCACGGCAATCAGTTCGTGTTCAGCATATCCGATACCGGATGCGGCATGACAGCCAGTGAGCAGGAACGCATATTCAAAGAGTTCACCCGCCTGAGCAGTGCACAAGGACAAGAAGGATTCGGACTGGGACTGTCCATCACCCGAAAGCTGGTAGAACTTCTGTTAGGAAGAATAGACATCGAAAGTGCTCCCGGAAAAGGTAGTACGTTCAAGGTATCCATGCCTTTACCTTCCATTTCACCCAAACCAATTCCCGACACAAAGGAGCCGGCCATTACTCTTCCTAAAATCCATCTGCGAATTGCCATCATCGATGACGACCGGATACAAATGCATTTGACGGAAGCCATGCTGCATAATGCGGAAGAAGAAGTGAAAGGCCTCAAAGTAGAAACGGTATGCTGTGAACAGCCGGAAGAGCTTATCGAACAGCTCAAGAGCCGTACGTTCGATCTGGTATTCACGGACATCCAGATGCCTGCCATGAACGGTTTTGAACTGCTTCATCACCTTCGTAACCAGGATTTTGCACAGGCCCAGTCTATTCCGGTCATTGCCATCACAGCCCGAGGGGATATGAATGAGAATGACTTCCTGCAGAAAGGGTTTGCCGGCATGTTGCAGAAACCTTTCAACCAGTCGGAACTGAAGAAGGTGGTAAAAAATGCACTGACCCACCTCACCGTATCGGACAATATTCCTGACACCTTGCCAGTTCAGAAGGAAACCCACGAAACTTCGCCACACACAGACCAGCCTTATAACTTTTCTCCGCTGACGGCTTTCTCGGAGGATGACCCGGAAGCTGCCAAAGAGATTCTGCGCACCTTTGCACAGGAAACACAGAAAAATATGGAGAAGTTACAGACTGCCATCAGTAACAAAGATATGGAAGCCTTGTGTGCCACCGCCCACAAAATGCTGCCTACCTTCCTGATGATTGAAGCACAAAAGGCCATTCCTCTGTTGAAATGGCTGGAGCAGCAACGCGGCACACAGACCTATACCCCGGAAGCAGAACAAGCGGCAGAAACCGTGATTGCAGAAACAAAGCAGGTGCTTGCATGCAAAATATTAAAGGACATAGAAGGGGTATCGTAAAAAATAGTATCTTTGTAAAATCAATTAAACAAAAAATCACATGGTTCCGTCTATTTTAATCGTTGAGGATGATTTGACTTTTTCTACCATGCTAAAGACATGGCTGGGGAAAAAGGGGTTCGAAGTGGAGACTGCAAGTACGCAGGCTAAAGCACGCAAGCAAATTGGCACGCGCGACTTCGACCTTATCTTGTCTGATTTGCGTCTTCCCGACCAGGACGGACTAAGCTTGTTGTCATGGCTTCGTGAACAGGGGAATCAGGTGCCTTTCATCATCATGACCAGCTATGCGGAAATTCAAAGTGCCGTACGTGCCATGAAGGAAGGAGCCACTGATTATATTTCGAAACCGGTACAACCTGACGAATTACTGAAAAAAATCAAAGAGGCTATTCATCAGGAGAAAACTCCTGCAGAAAGCGGAAAAGAAAAAAACGCTGCACAAACAGCTCATGGTTTTCTGGAAGGAGAAAGTGAAGAGGCCCGGAAATTATACAACTACGTAGGACTGGTAGCTCCTACACAAATGTCAGTACTGATTAACGGAGCCAGTGGAACCGGAAAAGAATATGTGGCTCATCGCATTCATCAGTTGAGCAAACGTTCGGAAAAGCCCTTCATCGCCATTGACTGCGGTTCCATACCTAAGGACCTGGCGGCTTCTGAATTCTTTGGTCATGTGAAAGGCTCATTTACCGGTGCCTTGAATGACAAGGCCGGTGCATTTGAAGAGGCCAATGGAGGTACATTATTTTTGGATGAAATCGGAAACCTCAGCTACGAAGTGCAGGTACAATTGTTGCGTGCTTTGCAAGAACGTCGTATCCGCCGAATTGGCTCTACAAAAGAAATTGAGGTGGATGTTCGTCTTATCAGCGCCACAAACGAAAATCTGAAAGAGGCCATTGCAAAAGGGAATTTCCGGGAAGATTTATATCACCGTATCAATGAATTTACGCTACAGATGCCTTCCTTGAAAGAGCGTCCGGAAGACATTCTGCTGTTTGCCAACTTCTTTCTGGACCAGGCCAACCATGAGCTGGAACGTACATTGATAGGATTCGATGCAGAAGCCAGCGAAGCCATGCAGAAATATCCATGGCCGGGCAACCTGCGCCAGCTGAAGAATGTGGTCAAACGGGCTACCTTGCTGGCTCAAGGTGAATTTATCACGGCTAAAGATTTAGGAGAAGAAATAAACGAGCGGAAAACGGTGTGCGAAAATCCGGAAATGGAGGAAACTTTCGCCCTGCACGACGAGGAAACCGAAAAGCACCGGATTTTAAAAGCCCTGCAGCAAACCGGAAATAACAAGACCAAAGCGGCTACATTATTGGGTATTGACCGGAAAACATTATACAATAAATTAAAACTCTACCACATTCCACAATAAACGTGTGGAATTTTTCCACACGTTCCACAATTATTCCACAGCGTTCTGTATAAAAATCCCTTCTATAAGGCATTCTACGAGTTTGGCACGGGTTTTGTCTGTTTATTTACAGATAAACAAAGACAATGAACAACCAAAACAAACTAGGCTAAACCCAACCCCATAGAATAAAGTTCAGAGATTGTTTACCTCATTTAATTGAATTCTCAATTATATACAATCTCAGATAAAATGAAGATGCCTATGTGTTAAAAGAAGGGGACGCTGTGAAGCGTTTCCTTCTTATCTTTTTTATTCCATACCGAAACCATTCCACAGATTGCCTGCAGGAAGAGGGGCTACCAAATCTATCGGCTCTTTGGATACCGGATGAATAAAGCGTACCCTGCGGGCATGCAAGCAGATACTTCCATCCGGATTGGAGCGTGGAAAACCGTATTTCAAATCGCCTTTAATAGGGCATTCCATCTTTGCCAGCTGACAGCGTATCTGATGATGGCGTCCGGTCTTCAAATCTACTTCCAACAGAAAATAGTTTTCTGAATGACCTATCAAACGATAATTCAGTACAGCCTTCTTGGAGTTTTTCACTTCCTTATCGTAGGCGTACGACTTATTCTGCTTTTCGTTTCTGACCAGATAGTGCACCAGTTCTCCTTCTGCCTCCTTAGGCTGTTGTTTCACAATGGCCCAATACGTTTTCTTTACTTCACCATTACGGAACATCTCGTTCAGACGGCTCAATGCCTTACTGGTCTTGGCAAATACCACCAGTCCGCTTACCGGACGGTCCAGTCGGTGAGTGACTCCCAAAAACACGTTTCCCGGTTTGGCATATTTCTCTTTCAGATATTGCTTCACGGTCTCCGACAAGGGAATATCGCCGGTCTTATCGCCCTGTACTATTTCTGAAGCAGTCTTGTTGACTACTATGATGTGATTATCTTCGTAAACTACTGTCATACACAAAAAAATGAAGAACAGAGAATACTGAAGAAAACTCTCCCCTATTCCCCATTCTTCACTCTATACTAACATTATTATATTACATGTTCATACCACCGTCAACCTGGATGACCTGTCCTGATACGTATGAAGACATGTCAGAAGCCAGGAACAGAGCGATGTTGGCTACATCTTCCGGTGTACCGCCACGACGCAAAGGAATACGTTTGTTCCATTCAGCCTTCACTTCGTCAGACAACTTAGCTGTCATTTCTGTAATGATGAAGCCCGGAGCAATGGCATTGGCACGGATACCGCGAGAACCCAATTCCTGTGCGATAGACTTAGCCAGACCAATCATACCAGCCTTAGAAGCTGAATAGTTGCACTGTCCTGCATTACCGTGTACACCTACTACTGAAGCCATGTTGATGATGCTTCCCTGTTTCTGACGCATCATAATCGGTGTACATGCATGGATGAAGTTGAAGGCAGATTTCAGGTTGACTGCAATCACAGCATCCCACTGTCCTTCGCTCATACGCATCATCAGACCGTCTTTTGTAATACCTGCATTGTTCACCAGAATATCAACAGAACCAAAGTCTTTGTGAATCTGTTCTACCACCTTTGCAGTATCTTCAAAGCTTGCTGCATTTGAAGCGTATCCTTTTACTTTTACGCCATAAGCCGCAATTTCCTTTTCTGTATTCTGGCCGTTTTCATCAATAACCAAATCCGTAAAGGCAATGTTTGCTCCTTCTGCAGCAAACTTCAATGCAATGGCTTTACCAATACCACGTGCAGCACCGGTAACAATAGCCGTCTTTCCAGTTAATAATCCCATTTTCTTTATTTTTTAATTAAACGATATGATTATTTTCTTTTTTCTTGCACCCTAATGCGCCATACACAATCTTGGCTACATAGCGCCAGCCCGTTTCATCGTCCAGCTCTTCGCCTATCTGACCGCGAATATAAGGCACTTCAATTCCTTTTATGCAATAATGCAAAATATCAGCTGTAATCTCTACATTGTCAATATCGAAAAGATTCTGTTCCTTTCCTTCATGCAGTACGCGGCGAAACAACGCTGTCTCCTTCCGGTCGAACTCCTTTCGCATGGCTTCTACCCTCCAAATATCCCGAAAGAAATCGGCTCTCAACGTTCCATTACGGTATACCACCATTTTTATCGCATCCAGATGAGTCATAATCAGTTCCAGAATCTTTTTATCCGGAGATACCGGCTTGCTTGCCGCCTTCTCCATCTGAGTGGAAAGCATCTCCAGTTCCGACTCTACCACAGCCATGTAAATCTGTTCCTTACTCTTAAAGTAAGTGTACAACGTCCGTCTTCCTTTCTTTGAAGCTTGGGCAATGTCATTCATCGTGGTATCTTCCACCCCCTTCTTCGCAAAAAGTTGTCGGGCAACGTCTACCAACTTGGCTCTCGTCTTTAATACTGTCATCTTTCCTTATTGCACAACTGATAAAAATCTGAGCAAAAGTACTGTTTTTCTTCATACTACACAAATATAAGGTGTCAAATTCATCTGAAAAGCCCTTACCTCTCTTTAGATTCTTCAATTATATGACTTAAAGCCTTTATTATTCTAAATAAAAGCAAACCTTTCTATATTTTTCGCATAAACATTTGTTTATATGGATTTATCTCCGTACCTTTGCACCGCATTTAAGAAATAAATATCGCGGAGTGGAGCAGTTGGTAGCTCGTTGGGCTCATAACCCAAAGGTCGTCTGTTCGAGTCAGGCCTCCGCAACTACGAGAGAAACTTCAGGTTTCTCTTTTTTTATGCCGTAATATACCCTAAAAAGGGTATTGCCTCCCCCCTCTTTTCCCTTTACCTTTGCCCAAAAGAAAAAGAAAATAATTATGGCACAGGTAAAAAAACAACTTACAGAACTTATCGGACATACTCCCCTACTGGAACTTGAACGTTTAGAAAAGGCTCATAATACCCAAGCACGTATTATCGCCAAGTTAGAGTACTTCAATCCCAGCGGCAGCGTAAAAGACCGCATCGCATTGGCCATGATTGAAGATGCGGAAAAAAGAGGTGTCTTGAAAGAAGGAGCCACTATCATTGAGCCCACCAGCGGAAATACCGGCGTAGGCCTGGCATGGGTAGCCAGCGTAAAAGGCTACAAAACCATACTCACCATGCCGGAAACCATGAGTATAGAACGTCAAAACCTACTGAAGGCGTTGGGAGCTCAACTTGTCCTCACCCCAGGAAGCAAAGGAATGAGCGGAGCCATTGAAAAAGCCAACGAGCTGAGAGACAATACACCTGGAGCGGTCATCCTGCAACAGTTTGAGAATCCCGCAAATCCTCGCGCACATGTACATACCACCGCACAGGAAATATGGGAAGACATGAACGGAAAAGTAGATGTATTCATCGCCGGAGTAGGCACAGGGGGAACATTAAGCGGAGTAGGCGAAGGTTTGAAACAGCATAATCCACAAATTGAGATTATCGGTGTAGAACCGGATTCATCCGCCGTTCTCTCAGGCGAGAAACCCGGTATGCACAAGATACAAGGTATCGGAGCCGGATTTATCCCCAAAACATTCAACCGCAATGTAGTAGACAGAATCATCCGCGTAACCGACGATGACGCCATCCGCACAGGAAGAGAACTTTCTCTCAAAGAAGGGCTGTTAACGGGTATTTCCGCAGGAGCAGCCACCTATGCTGCCCTGCAAGTAGCTTCACAACCAGAATATGCCGGAAAGAATATCGTAGTACTGCTTCCTGACACCGGTGAACGGTATTTATCTACAGCACTATTCGCTTTTGAAGAATACCCTCTTTAACAAAATCAAATACAATATTCTACCGTATTGACAATTCCCGCACGGAGCGCATAACGAATCGCTTCGTGCGCATTGTTTACCTCCAGTTTCCGGAAAATATTCTTACGATGGGTCGCCACCGTATATACACTCAAAAAACGCTCTGCTGCAATCTCTTTTGTACTCTTCCCCAGCGCCATAGCTCGTAGAATTTCTTTCTCCGTTTGCGTCAGTGGAGCCATTCTATTTTGCTTCTTTCCTTCCTCACGAAGCAAATCCTTCGCCTTACCACAAACAAACTGACACCCTCCATTCACATCACGCAGACATTGATTTACTTCCGCCAACGGCGCATCCTTCATCAACACATGAAATGACGAGCCCGCAAGCAGCATTCTACGCACAAAATCACGTCCCAGCTGATCACTAAACAATACAAAGTCAGCCTTCGGAAAACGCTCATGCAATACCAGCAGCTGTTCCACCGAACAATCAAGCAAAGTATAATCCAGCACCACACATGCTTCAGGATACTCAGCCAACGATTCCGCCAAGGACTTCCAATCCAAAGCCTCCACATAAACACATACCGGATACAATCCGGCAGCAATAGCCTTCATGCCATAGCGAGTCACATCTTGATTATCTGCCAGAATTAATATTTGCATATAAGAAAAGTATTAAAAAAAAGAAAGCTCCGCAAAATTGCGAAGCTTGAAGTGGGCGTTGACGGATTCGAACCGCCGACCCTCTGCTTGTAAGGCAGATGCTC